>Ga0129309_1000002_pt1 | contig 558136 bp, 541 predicted proteins | sample L1105metagenome_FD_94439 | JGI IMG/M metagenome (GOLD analysis project Ga0129309, IMG submission 94439) | Ring-tailed lemur group fecal microbial communities from Wisconsin, USA - L1105 metagenome | ecosystem: Host-associated > Mammals > Digestive system > Large intestine > Fecal | place: USA...
AAAAGCAGTGAAGAAACGGGTAGCGATCGAAGCGGCTTCCCCATTTGGTTGGGAACGTTACACCGGTTGCCATGGAAAAGTGATCGCGATCGATCATTTCGGTGCATCAGCACCTGGTGACAAGGTATTAGCAGAATTCGGCTTCAGTGTTGAAAATGTGGTGAATACCTTCAAATCAATCAACTAATTGGTCGATACAAAGAAAAAGCTGCACGTTCGAGAATCTTTTCGATTTTCGAACGTGTTTTTTTTCGAGTTATTATCACTCTGAAACTGCCAGAGTGATAGATGTAGATTAGCAGTGGCTAAGATTTTTGAAAAAATGGTTTCACAGCAAGATACAAAGTTTTTGAATACGAAGAGGAAAGCAACAGGATAAAAGCAAATAGTTTTTTAAAAAACTTAGCAATGGTTCGGAAAATGAGGGAGGGAACTGAAAAGTTTTTTAAAAGTTTTTTTAGCGATCGGAAAGGAGACATTGTTTGCATAGCTGAAAGTTTTTCCGTATAATAGTTTTATTGATTTATTTGAAAAAACGTACACTTAGTGGAGGGTAAAATGAAAAGCTATCAAACTAGAAGCGAAAGACATCATCAACCAAAGAAGTCGAGTAAAAAACCTAGCAAGAAGGCGGTCGCTTCACTAATGAGCGCCGGAATGATGTTAGCTCCAACGGCGATCTCTTTCGTTCCTCAACAAGTACAAGCTACTGAGAACCAATATGCGACGCAAAACATCTCAGGCTTCATCGAGCAAATTGGCTGGTCAGCACAAGATGTTGCTGCCAACAATGATCTGTATGCTTCTGTGATGATCGCTCAAGCAATTTTAGAAAGCGGCTATGGTTCTTCCGCATTATCCAATGCACCTTATTACAATTTATTTGGGGTCAAAGGCAGCTACAACGGTCAAAGTGTGTATATGCCTACCCAAGAGTATTTGAATGGTCAGTGGGTAGAAATGAATGAACCGTTTCGTCAATATAACTCTTATTGGGAATCGTTTCAGGATCATGCGAACGTCTTGCGAAGTACAAGTTTTGCGACAGGGACTGCCCATTACACTGGTGTCTGGAAAAGCCAAACCACCTCATTTTATGATGCGACAAATTATTTGACGGGGCGCTATGCTACCGATCCAGGTTACGCACAAAAACTGAACTGGTTGATCGAAACCTATCAGCTTACACGGTTCGATACAGGAACGACACAAAGTACAGCATGGTCAAACACAACGAGCACAACGACCAGCGAAACAACGACGACCACGTATTCAGGTAGTACATCTTCAGCTCAGAGCTATCAAGTTGCTTCTGGGGATACGCTTTGGGATATCGCCAATCGATTTGGCACAACCGTTGATGCGTTGATGGCATCGAATGGATTATCCAGTGAGACAATCGTCATCGGACAAGAGTTGATCGTATAAATATATTAAAAACCTTAGGATGGGTTGCTACAACTGCAGCTAATCTTAAGGTTTTTTGTCGTGACAATCAAACTCTAGTCAGTGGAAAAAGACCAAAGTAGAAAGCTATAAGAAAAAAAATTTGAAATTGCTTACTTTTTATTCGCAACTCCGAGGTATTTTAGGTAGAATGGAAGAATAAGAACGGGAGGGATTTTCAATGACAAAAATCTATCAATCGGTCAATGAATTAGTTGGTCATACGCCAATCGTCAAATTAAATCATATCGTAGAAGAAGGTTCTGCTGATGTGTATGTGAAATTAGAGTTTTTCAATCCTGGGGGTAGCGTAAAGGACAGAATTGCTTTAGCCATGATTGAAAAAGCTGAAAAAAGTGGCTTATTGAAAGCTGGCGATACGATTATCGAGCCAACCTCAGGAAATACAGGGATTGGTTTAGCCATGATCGGTACGGCAAAAGGCTATCGCGTTGTGTTGGTTATGCCAGAAACGATGAGTATCGAAAGACGCAAAATCGTACAAGCTTATGGCGCAGAATTGATTTTGACCCCTGGATCTGAAGGGATCACAGGATCCATCAATAAAGCAAAAGAATTAGCAGAGCAAGACGGCTACTATATGCCATTACAATTTGAAAATCCGGCTAACCCAGAAATTCATGAAAAAACGACAGGTAAAGAAATTGAGGATGCGTTTGAATCAAAAGGTTTAGATGCTTTTGTCGCTGGGATCGGCACAGGTGGAACGATCACTGGAGCGGGTAAAGAACTGAAGCGCGTCTATCCCAATTTGAAAATAGTTGGTGTTGAGCCTGCCGAATCTGCGATTTTAGAAGGTGGCAAGCCAGGACCGCATAAGATTCAAGGGATCGGTACTGGATTTGTCCCTAAAGTATTAGACACCGAAATCTATGACCAAGTCATTGCAATTGCTAGTGAAGATGCGATGACAACTGCACGCCAAGTTGGAATGAAAGAAGGAATCTTAGTAGGTATCTCTTCAGGAGCTGCGATCCAAGCTGCTTTACAAGTGGCAAAAGAACTAGGTTCCGGGAAAAAAGTCTTAGCAATCGTGCCCGACAATGGCGAACGCTATCTGTCCACAGCGCTCTATCAGTTTGAAGACTAACAAGAAGGAGAAAGCAGACATTGGATTGTCTGCTTTTCTTTCTCAAAAGGGGCATAAAGACGGTCTGAAAAAAGCGCTATACCTTAGAAAAAAACAAGGAAAGCTGTTTGAATTTTTGGGTTTTACATAGTATGATAGGAAAGATAAGAGAAATGGAGGAACTCCTGTGAGTACGATCTACGATGAAGCGATCAAACGATTAAAACATGAGAATATTCGTATTACACCGCAGCGAGTAGCGATATTAGAATTTTTGGCCAGTCACGATGCTCATCCAACTGCTGAAGAGATTTATCGGGCGATTGAAGTTCATTTTCCTGGTATTAGTGTCGCAACGGTCTACAATAATTTACGTTTATTCACAGAAATTGGCTTTGTAAAAGAAATGAATTATGGAGATGCCTCCAGTCGATTTGATTTTACAACTGAGCCTCATTATCATGCTATCTGCCAACAGTGTGGAAAGATCGCTGATTTTTACTATCCAGGGCTTGAAGATGTCGAAATGGCTGCTTCAAAACTAACTGGGTATCAAATAAATAACCATCGATTAGAAGTTTATGGTCTATGTCCAGAGTGCCAAGCGAAAGAGGAGGAAACAAAATGAAAATAATCGCTACTGATCAAGCGCCACAAGCAATCGGTCCTTACGTTCAAGCAAAAATCGCAAACGGCTTCTTGTTTGCTTCTGGTCAAGTGCCGTTAGATCCTGTTTCAGGGGAAGTTGTCGGCACGACGATTGAGGTTCAAACACAGCAAGTACTAAAAAATATTGAAGCGATTCTTGAAGCGGCAGAACTGACACCAAATGATATTGTAAAGACTACCTGTTTCTTAAAAAATATGAATGACTTCGTTCCTTTTAACAATACGTATAGTACGTTATTCAATGAAGAGTTACCGGCACGTTCTGCTGTAGAAGTTGCTCGCTTGCCAAAAGATGTTTTGGTTGAAGTTGAAATCATCGCGGCAGTGAAAGAAAAAGCGTAACCAACAAGGAATCGTGGGACGTCCGCATTTGCGTCGTCCCCTTTTTATTGGATCGATCCTGAACGAAAGGATCATAGGGTTTCAGGTGAATCAAGGAGAAGAGGATGCAGTATGGTTTCGTTAAAGGAATATTTAGCAAAAGGGCAAACAACAATTTCAAATTTGCTTTTAGAGAATTACCATCATCTGGGATTGACGAATGATGAATTTTTGTTATGGCTGCAGTTGTATCGGAGTCATGAGCAAGGAAATGATTTTCCCGATTTACGTGAGATTGCCTCTGTGATGGGCAGTGATCAAAAAGAAATTTATCATTGGTTAAATCAATTGCTAAAAAAAGATGTAGTGCGGATGGAGTCAAAAAAAGATACTGCTGGGAAAATGGTTGATTATTATGATTTTACAGGGATTTATGAGCGTCTAGAATTTCTCTTAAAACAGCAATCAAAAAATGAAAAAGCAGAATCAAATGAGGAAAAAATTCGTGGGTTATATCGTTTGTTTGAAGGAGAGTTCGGTCGGCCGTTGTCAGCGATCGAATACCAGCGGATCGGGCAGTGGTTGGATGAGGACCACTACGATCCGGAACTGATTCAGTTTGCTTTGCGAGAAGCGGTTTTGAATCAGGCTTATAGCTTGAATTACATCGATCGTATCTTACTTTCGTGGGAACGTAAGAATATTACGTCGAAAGCGCAAGTTGAGGAAGAACAAAAAAGAAGAAAAAAACAATTTCTTCAAAATGAGAATGCTTCACAGGAAGAAGGACCAATGCCCAAAATCCCTATGCATAATTGGTTAGAAGGAGAGTAACAGACAAGGAGTTCAAATAGTCCTATGATCAGTAAAGAAAAAACAATGTCCGCTATCGAAACAATGTATGAGATGTTTCCCGAAGCGCATGGCGAATTGGTATCTAAAAATGCGTTTGAATTATTGATAGCAGTCATCTTAAGTGCGCAAGCAACAGATGTCTCGGTAAATAAAGTCACTCCTGCGCTTTTTGAGGCCTATCCCACACCGCAAGCATTGAGCGAAGCACCTTTAGAAGACGTGATTGCAAAAATCAAGTCGATCGGTTTATATCGAAACAAGGCAAAAAATATCAAGGCTTGTGCTTCAGAATTGCTATTGCGTTTTGGTGGTGAAGTGCCAAAAACGAGAGAGGATTTGGTTTCGTTACCAGGTGTCGGTAGAAAAACTGCAAACGTAGTTTTAGGTGATGCCTATGGCATACCGGCAATTGCTGTTGATACTCACGTCGAACGGGTGTCAAAAAGATTACGTATCTGTAAATTAGACGCCAATGTATTAGAAGTTGAACAAACGCTGATGAAAAAGATTTCCGAACCATTGTGGGTCAAAACCCACCATACAATGATTTTTTTCGGCCGCTATCACTGCACTGCAAGGGCACCAAAGTGTGAGATTTGCCCGTTGCTGGCGATGTGTCAAGAAGGGAAGCTCCGGATGAAGGGGAAAAAAACTATCTAAAAAGTACGCAAAATAAACTAGTTATGATTAAAAACGTTAGGCAATTTTGCTTAGCGTTTTTACTTGCTAAAAAAGATCAAATGAACAGAGTGCAGCGGAGTCTTACTCTTTGATAGAAGAAAAGCAAACCGAGTGATTCAAGAGGCAAAGATCAGACCAGAACAGATGATTCTTAAGATCAAAATGCGAATCGAGGGGATTCATGATCATTCCAAAGAGAGTTTATTAAGTCAACAAGGCGAAAGAAAATGTGATTGGTTTGTTTGATGAAATGCACAAGCAGGTCTATCAGTTATCTGATAAGGAATTTTTTTTTAAGAGCTTGAGAAGTAAGTTTCTTTTTTCATGGTAGTGATTCAAAAAAACAGTAGATCAACGTTTGATCTACTGTTTTTCGCTATTCACAGTTATTCGGAATTGCCATCGTTTGGTTCTGGCGGATCCGGCGGTGAGGAAGGATTTTCTTCACTGCTGGAAGGTGTTGTTGAGCCAGGGTCCTGACTAGAAGCAGGAGGTGTAACGACCGATGATGAATCATCCTCATCCGGTGTCGATACTGGTGGTGTCACTTCACTTGAGGACTCGGTTGAACTAGATTCGGTTGACTCACTGCTTTCTGTAGAAGATGTCGAAGGTTCAACATAGGAACTACTGCTAGAAGAACTTGGTGCCGAATAGGTCGGCTGGGTATAAGTTCCTTCAAGATAAAGTTCATTTCCGATCCGTGTCAGACCATCTGGCATTGTCCAGTCTTTGTTTTCTACAGAAGCAGAAACATATTGCATCAATTCTCGATAAACATCAGAAGCCACATGGGTACTACTATCAGTGATAGGTGTCATTTTGTCGTTGTATCCGGTCCAAACCGCCAATGAGTAGGAGGGAGTATAGCCGGCAAAAGTAATATCAGGGTAGGCACCATTCGAAGTATCAAGTTGTGCTAGCTGGTCATCGGTGTAATTGGAAGTTCCCGTTTTCCCTGCCTGGTACAAACCATCGATTTGCGCGTTGGTTCCAGTACCGACGGAGATAACATCTTTCAAGATATCTGTCACCATATAAGCAGTGGTATCATCCATTGCTTCTTGACCATCAACTTTAAAGGATTCTTCATCTTCTGTGCCATCTTGCATGACGATTTTATTGACATACTGAGGTTCATAATAGGTGCCGCCATTTGAAAACGCAGCATAAGCAGCGGCCATTTTCAGGCTGGAGATTCCATATTTTGTGCCATCTAATTTATCCGTATTACTGGAAATCGCATTAGATTGAGTGATCGTGTGGTATTCGATACCTAGACCGCTAAGAAAGTCTGCGATATTATCCGCACCAACTTCATCAAACAATTTCACTGCTGGTACATTTCTAGATTCTGCTAAAGCAGTTCGCAGCGTGATGTTGCCCATATATTGGCGATCCCAGTTGTACACAGGGATATCGGTTCCTTTGTAAGTATAAGGTTCATCTAAAATCATTCTACCGGTAGAGTCTTGTAAAAATTGGAAGGCAGGGCCGTAGTCTGTGATCGGTTTAACGGTCGATCCAAAGTCCCGAGCGACGTTGACAGCCAGATTGTTTGCGAGAACGTCATCAACGTTGCGGGCACCGATTTGAGCCGTGACTTTGCCCGTATTGACATCAACTAAGGTAGCGGCAACTTGCATCTTGTCGTCTGGATAATTAACATAGTCATCGCTGTTGACGATATCATATAACCGTTTTTGTGCATCGATATCGACATTGGTGTAAATATCTAAACCATCTGTATAAACATCTTTGCCGGTTTTTTCTTTAACTTCTGCGATCACTTCGTTGAAGTAATTATCAAAGTATTTCCACTCTTGATTTTCTCGTGGGTTTTTCTGCAAGCCTTCTTGAATATCCTCGGCAACGGCGGCATCATATTCTGCTTGCGTGATTTTCTCGTTTTCAAGCATTGCGCCTAAAACCACATCTCGACGACTTTTCGCATTATCAGGATGAGCGAAAGGGTCAAAAGCAGAAGGGGCATTTGGTAAACCAGCTATTAAGGCAGTTTGGGCAAGATCTAGTTCAGCCAAAGGTTTGCCGTAAAACTTCATGGCGGCTGTTTGCATTCCATAAACCCCGTTGGACATATACACCTTATTAATATAGTAAGTCAAAATTTCCTGCTTTGATTTGGTTTGTTCAAGCCGAACCGCCATCCAAGCTTCTTGTGCTTTCCTTCGTAATGTTTGATCTTCGGCGCTGGTAGAAAAGAAGGACAGCTTGATCAATTGCTGGGTCAAGGTACTTCCGCCTTGCTTACCGCCGGTTGTGGCATTGGATAATGCAGAACCAACGATCCGGATCGGATCAACCCCGATATGCTGATAGAACCGACGATCTTCGACAGAGACGATCGCGTCTTCTAGCAGTTGGGGGATCTCACTTGCCGTGATTTTTTCTCTCGTTTCACTTCCGAATTCAGTGATCAATTCACCGTTGGAGGCATAAAAACGTGAAGAAACAGTCGAATCCAAACGTGTTTCATCAAGTGCTGGCGCATCTTTGGCATACCACCAAAACAGCCCCATTCCTGATAAAATCCCGATACAGCCTAAGAAAAATAGGCCCATAAACACTTTTAAAATAATACTCCCAATACTTCGTTTGCCATTGGCTTTAGGGGGCTTTGATGCTTTTTTAGCAGTACCTTTCTTAGAATCATGCCGAGAGGTCCTCGATTGTGATTCATTTGCCATACTCATCATTCTCCTTCATCGTTAAAAATTGATCAACTGCTTTTAAATAAGGAATACGCGGCGCAATGGTGGGGATGATTTCGATCCCATTGGTTTCGATATAGGTCAACGTCATTGATTTTTTTCCGGTTTCCTTTTGCAGGTGCCACTGAGAAACTAAGCACTTGCTATCTAAGAAAAAGCAGCGTTGTAGACTAGAAAACCATAAAAGAACAAAACATAATCCTGCTTGTTCCAAACAGTCTTCCATATGCTTGATTTGGTGTGGATGAAAATTTTTAAAGGGAAATGACGTTTTGTTTTGAGTCTCTTTCGCTTCAAAGTCGATATATTGCCCTTGATAAACACCGTTGTAATCGGTGGTAGAGGCCTCTCGGAAGTAGGCTTCCTTAATTACTGCGGCGCTTCTTCTCGGATAATCTACCTTGACGATTTGAACTGGTGTCGGTTTCTTATGAATGACCGCAAGTTTACGATTTAAATAATAAAGGTTGCTTTCATTGATCGCTTCTTCAAAACGCATCCCACGATTGGCATACGTTTTTGGCTTTATTAGTTTTTCTTGCATTTTTTGTTTTTTGCCGTCATCATAGGTAGTAGATTGTCCATTCGGGTAACGAATAACCATGTTGTTCACACTCCTAGGCAACATTATACCAAAAAGTCGTTTGGAAAGAAAAGAGATGACCAGAGAAACAATGAAAACCTTATACTTTACTGGCTATCGTAATTATGAATTAGGTGTCTTTCAAGCAAAAGATCCCAAGATTGCAGTTATTAAGAAAGTAATAATGTCGGCCTTGACGAATTATTTGGAAGAAGGCTTGGAGTGGGTCTTGATCAGCGGAAATCTTGGGGCAGAGCTATGGTGCGCAGAAGTCACAGAACAATTGAAACAAACATACCCCGAACTGAAACTAGGAATCATTTTTCCCTTTGAAGGATTTGGTGAAAATTGGAACGAAACAAATCAGCAGGCACTGCAAACAGCGAAGTCATTTGCCGATTATGTCAATGCCACCAGCCATAAGCCTTACCAAGATCCTAGTCAATTAAGAAATCACACCGCGTTTTTGCTTGAACATACCGAAGGTGCGCTCGTGTTATATGATGATGAATTTCCAGGAAAACCTAATTATTTCTTAAGAGATGCCAAAGCCTATAGTGAGCAAAATCCCTACTTTATTCATCAAATAACAATGGATGATTTACAAAACGCAACATTTGATAGTAATTTACTTTGATTTTCGTGTATTTTTTGTTAGAATGGTCTAGAAAGTGAAAACCATTTGGAATAAACAATGAGGTGTAAATAATGGCAAATTTAATTTATAGTCCAAAAGATATTCTGCAACAAGAATTCAAAACAAAAATGCGTGGATACGATCCAGTGGAAGTGGACGAGTTTTTAGATAATATCATTAAAGACTACGAAAGCTACAATAAAGAGATCTTAGCCCTGCAAGAAGAAAATGATCGTCTGACAGCGAAAATCGATCAATTGTCGAAAAACCAAGCAATCGCTTCTCGTGTTCAACAAGAAGCACCGAAAAGCCAAACAGTCACAAACTTTGATATTTTAAAACGTTTGTCGAATCTTGAAAAAGAAGTTTTTGGCAAAAAGCTTGATCGTGAATCAGAACCTGTCACTCGTTCTTCTTCATACAACAGCAATTATACAAATGCTGATTTTGAAGATGATAACGAAAAAACCCGTCAATTCTAATTTAGCAAAGATAGTTGTGGTTTTCGGGTAATTGCGGCATAACTCGATTATGCTGAGGAAAGTCCATGCTCGCACAAGCTGAGACGCTTGTAGTGTTCGTGCCTAGCGAAACCATAAGCTAGGGTACTTGAGAAAGTAACGGCAGGAAAAATGGCTAAGGTGCAAGCTATGCCAAAGTATCCTTGAAAGTGCCACAGTGACGAAGCAAGCCGGGAAACCGTCTTGGTGGAACGCGGTAAACCCCTCGAGCGAGCAACCCAAACAATGGTAGGGGCACTTTTTGCACGGAAATGAACGGAGCAAGAAGGCAAGTAATTGCAGATAGATAATTACCCAGTGTTTTCTTCTCCCTGAGGAAAATACGGACAAAACATGGCTTATAGAAAATCACAACCTATCAGGGAATCCTTCCAGCAACGGAAGGTTTTTTTATATCAAGAAGGAGAGCGTTATGACTGAAAAAACATTTAATTGTATTGCCACCGCTGCGAGCGGTTTAGAAGCACTTGTGGGCAAAGAATTACGGGATTTAGGGATCGAGTGTGAGGTTGAAAACGGCCGAGCGCGCTTTAAAGGGACAATGGAGACCATTGCTACCGCGAATTTGTGGCTCCGTACAGCAGATCGGATCAAAATCGTCGTCGGAGAATTTGACGTATTGACTTTCGATCAGCTGTTTGAAGAGGTTAAAGCGTTACCGTGGGAAGACTTTTTACCTTTAGATGCTGAATTCCCAGTAGCCGGAAAGTCAATCAAATCAAAACTGTTTAGTGTGCCTGATTGTCAAGCGATTACCAAAAAAGCAATCGTCAATCGCTTAAGAGAAGTATATCATCGTCCGGCAAGTGTGCCGCTGACTGAAACGGGCGCTTTTTTCCAATTAGAAGTCGCTTTATTGAAAGACCATGCGATGATCACATTGGATACGACTGGCCCTAGTTTGTTTAAACGCGGCTATCGTTTAGAAAAAGGGGGCGCACCTCTGAAAGAAAACATGGCTGCGGCTTTAGTGATGCTGACAAATTGGTACAAAGACAAGCCTTTTGTCGATCCTGTTTGCGGATCAGGGACCTTATGTATTGAAGCAGCTTTGATCGGCCATAATATCGCCCCTGGATTTAATCGGGAATTCGTATGTGAAACGTGGGATTGGTTCCCAGCAGAAGTCTTCGAAAAAGTACGAAAAGAAGCAGATGAAGCGGCAGACTATGATGTCGAATTGGATATTACTGGCTCAGATATCAATGGTCGAATGATTGAGATCGCCCGCCGAAATGCAGAAGAAATCGGTCTAGGAGACTCGATCACCTTCAAACAACAAGCCGTTAAGGACTTTAAAACAGAAAAAGAATATGGTGTCGTTGTGGCTAACCCTCCTTATGGTGAACGCTTAGGGGAAGAAGAATCTGTTCAACGATTGTATCAAGAAATGGGCCAAGTGTTTCGGCCCCTTAAAACATGGAGCAAGTACTTTTTAACTAGTGATTTGACCTTCGAGACGCATTATGGTGAGAAAGCAACGAAAAAACGCAAATTATACAACGGTGCGATTCGTACCGATCTCTTCCAATACTGGGGACAACGTCCGCCACGCAAAAAGGAGTCTGCTGAATGAAAGAACAAGAATTTCTGAAAGAATTAAAAGAAATCGATCTATTACAACAAGCAATGGGGATCCTAGGCTGGGATAACCAAACGGGGATGCCAGAAAAAGCCAGTGATTACCGGGCGGAAGTTGACAGCTATTTATATGGTCTCTATTTTGACAAAAAAGTTGGGGAACCAATCCAAGAAGCGATCAGCTATTTTGGAAAGCACCCAGAAGAATTATCTGAAGTAGGGAAAGCGGCGTATCAATTAGTCAAAGAAGAGTATGAATTGCAAAAAGATGTGCCCAATGAGTTAGCGATGGCCGCTTCAGCAGCTACGTCAAAAGCACATACTGCTTGGTTGAAAGCCCGCAAAGAAAAAGATTTTTCTTTATTTAAAGACGCACTTTCTGAAAACATTCGCTTGACGAAAGAATTGATTCCTTATTGGAAAAAAAATGAGCGAACGAATTACGATGTGCTGTTAAACCAATACGAGCCGAATATGACGGTTGAGATCTTGGATAATGTTTTCTCGCAAGTGAGAGACGGCATCATGGATATTCGTCGTCAATTGGCTGAAAAAGGAACAGCGCCAGATACTTCGATCCTCTCACGTAAGATGACCGAAGCGCAACAACGCAAATTTATCTCAAAAGTGATTGCCGACTTAGGCTATGACTTTTCTCGTGGTCGATTGGATAATACGGTCCACCCATTTGCCACTGGGATCAACCACAACGATGTGCGCTTGACCACTCGTTGGGGTGAAAACGACTTTTCAATGGGACTGTTCGGTGTGATTCATGAAGCCGGTCATGGAATGTATGAGCAAAACATTGACGAAAAATACGAAGGAACACCGGTCCATGAAGGGGCGTCAATGGGGATCCACGAATCCCAATCGCTGTTTAATGAGATCATTATCGGCAGCAACCGCAATTTTTGGGCAAAGCAATACCCGTTTTTCCAAGAATGTGCGGAAGGCACGTTTGATGATGTGACTTTTGACACTTTCTATGACTCTTTAAAACACTCAAAAGCTAGCTTGATCCGTATTGAAGCTGACAGTTTGACCTACGTGATCCATATCATTATTCGTTACGAGATCGAAAAAATGATCTTTAACGAAACCGTATCGATCGATGAACTACCGAAAATCTGGAATGACAAATACGAGGAATATTTAGGAATTCGTCCAGAAAATGACCTTGAAGGGATCCTACAAGATGTTCATTGGTCAGGTTCAAGCTTCGGGTATTTCCCATCCTATGCTCTAGGGTATATGTATGCAGCACAATTACTTCATGCGATGGAAAAAGAAATCAATGTCGATGAAGTCTTGGCTTCAGATGATTATTCACCGATTTGTAAATGGTTGACTGAAAATATTCATCAATATGGCGCATCAAAGAAACCAAATGAATTGATTTTAGATGCAACGGATGAATTATTGAATCCTCAATACCTATTAGACTATTTACGTAAGATCTATTTTAGTGTCTATAAAATCAGCGAGACGCAAGATTTCGCTTAAAAGTAACAAGTGGAAAGAAGCTTCGCAAGGCGTTGCCTCCTCAACTGTTTAGTGGGAGCTCGTTTTGTTGAACTTCTTTTCGTTTTCGCGCTATCATCAATTGAAAAAAGGCAGGTTAGCTGCTTTCGTATCGAAAGAAGGAGAAAGATGAACAAGGAAAACAATGCGGCAGATCTTAGCAAAGTAATTGCTTATGCCAAGAGTATACTGGGGAACGATCACACAGGACATGGGTATGATCATGTCAAACGAGTGGCGGGATTAAGTCAAGCCATCATCGATGCCGACAAATTAACGGTTGATACCTTTGTCGTTCAGGCAGCAGCCTACTTACACGATACAGTGGATTATAAAGTTGTGGCGGATGTCACAGCGGCGTATACCGAGGTGCGAGCTTGTTTGACCGCAGCGAGAGCCAGTGAAGCACAAACGAAAGAAATTTTTTCTATTATTGAGAATCTATCTTTTTCAAAAGAACTTTTACAAGGGGCACAGGTAGCCTCAGTAGAAGGACGTGTGGTCCGTGATGCAGATCGTCTCGATGCTTTAGGTGCGATCGGTATTTTACGAACGAGCTATTTTGGTGGCAGTCATCAACACCCGATCCATGACAGTAACTTAGCGCCAAAGACGTTTCAAGATCATCAGGATTACCGTAAAGGAACCACGGTGATCAATCATTTTTATGAAAAACTATTTTTGCTTCCCGAAAAGATGACCACGGAGTATGGCAAAAAAGAAGCCCAGCGACGTGTGGCTTTTATGAAAGATTTCTTGCAAGAATTTTATACAGAATGGGATGTATAGCTTTGTTTAGAGTTTTTTAAACGAAAATTCGATTATTTCCTTTTTCTTCCGTTGTTCTTTATAATAGTAAGTACAAAGGAGGGATGGAAATGTACTACCAACAGGCATTACAACCGAATGAACTATTGCCAGCAATTTCCAATTCAGGGGAATGTTTTTTTGTCATTCAGGCTGAGCTACCCATCCGGCAATATCAAATCGCAGTCTATCTTTACGACGATCAATTCTTTTTGTTACAAGATGATCGCTTATTTGATCAAATCGACCAAATCTCTAGTGAAATGTTAGGGGATGAGGAAGAGATTTTACCATTTATCGAAGAAGCGTTGGAAGAAAACCATTATTTATTAGTGGAAAAAGCGTTTATTCGTTTAGATTTATCTACTTTGCAAAAGATGACCGATCTTACTAGTTTCGATATCTTGTTTTATGAATTTTTTGATTCATGGGGGGAAGAAGAATGAAACGGACTGAATACGTAACGCTACAAGATGCCACATTGATCAACTTATTCCAACAACTGGGAGAGGACGTCTCGAATCTGGAGCTGATCGATGAAGAAAAAAATATCGATGTTGTGGTTGTATCAAATAGTGACTGGCAGTATTTGTTGGAACAAGTCGATGATGATGTAAAAGAATCTTTTGCTGATACGTCAGAGACAGACCCGGATGAAGGACTAACCGACGAATAAACGCTTTTTGTGGTTGATAAACTGTTTTACTACGGGAGTGGCGGTTGGATCTTTAGAAGGGGTTTAGCAATCTAGGCAGCTTACCAAAAAAAATACGAAGCAATTTCATTCCTCAAGCAAGAGGAGCAGATTGCTTCGTATCACAAGGTAGGCTGCTTTTATTTTGATTGCAGGCGCACTTTTTTGACTTTTAGATAGCCGCGAACCAAGTTAACTATAAGTAAAAGAATCCCCACAATCAATGGAATCGCTAATAAGTAAGGTGAGTAAAGATGGGTATCTTGTACGTGCTGAAAAGATGTTTTAGCCACTTCATTGATGGCTTGTTGAATGACTTGTAAACTAAACCCAGTGAGAAAACCAGCAATGATGAATAGAACAAATCCTAAGTAGGGTATATCGGAAGACCGGCGAAAAAGAGCAAAAGCTGCATATAAAACCAAGAGGAAGGCCGGTACGCCAAAGGCAAAATAGGGATTTAACATGGTTTTTTAACCTCCTTTTCTTTTATGATACTCCAAAATTTACGTTTTGGGAAATAGCGTGTAAGATAAAAAGAAAACGTGAAGGAGTTCTTTATGTCCGCTTATATTACCCCAATAAAAGTTGCCCTGCTGGTTTTTCCTTTCCTAGCATTGGCGATATCAATGATTTTTTTTGTTATCCAATATCGAAAATACGGTCGTTTTATCTTGTCACGCGCACTGGTTCTGTATTCGTTTGTCTTCTATTTATTGTGCGCCTATTTCTTAGTTATCCTACCATTGCCCTCGATCGAAGAGGTAGCGCAGATGACTGGTCCTAAGATGGAATTGCAGTTAGGGGCATCGTGGCAACATTTTGTCCAACAGACCGTCTTAAACATTCACGATCCGCAAACCTATCTTCCCGCTCTGAAGCAGGGTGTCTTTCTTGAGCCAGTTTTTAATTTATTGTTGACCTTACCGTTTGGGGTCTATTTGCGTTATTACTTCAAATGTTCTTTTTTTAAAACACTGGCGATGACCTTTTGTCTGACGTTGTTTTTTGAATTAACGCAGTTGACGGGACTGTATTTTATTTATCCTCGTCCGTATCGTTTATTCGATGTCAATGATCTCTTTGTCAATACAGTCGGAGGGCTTGTGGGCTGGACGATTGCCCCACTTTTTACGTTCTTATTGCCATCAAGAGAAGAAATGGACACCGACTCTTACGCCAAGGGTACTCGGGTAACCGTGACACGAAGGGTGGTTGCTTGGTTGATCGACTGGGGAATACTGAATGTGATCAGTTTCCTTGTGGTGATCGCTGTTCGTTTGCTCACTCAACAGACGGTACGGGACTTTAGTGGGGACTATTGGTACTTTGCTCTTGAAGTGTTGCTGTACTTTGTGTTGTTGGCTTATCTTACCAAAGGACAAACGATTGGAAAAAAACTCGTACGGATCAAAATCATGCAAGAAGGTCGTGAGCGTGTTAGCTTGGGGGCTTTATTGAAACGCTATGGCTTGTTTTATCTGATTTATGCCAGCATCAGTCGGGTCAATATCTTTTTCGCACCGTTTCTTGAGTCGGATAATATGCTGCTTTTAGTCGTTAGTTTGTTGATGGTGGTTATTTTTGGGTTGATCCAGTTTGGCTTTTACTTGAATCTCTTGTGGGCAGCAATAAAAAAAGAAAGCCGCTTTTTCTATGAACGCCGCAGTGCAACGTATACCATCAGTACGATCGATCCTCAATCGATTACAAAAGAAAGTTAGGAAAACAAGGCAACCTATGCTATAATCCAAAGGATGCTAAAAGAAAGAAGGTGTTTGAATGTCTTTTGAGTCATTTAAATTTCAACCATTTATTTATGAAGCACTTGCTGATAAAAAGTTTTCTAAACCAACAGAAGTGCAAGAAAAACTGATACCTGTTATCCAAAAAGGCCGCAGTGTTGTAGGGCAATCACAGACCGGAAGTGGTAAGACCCACACATTTTTACTGCCATTGATGGATAAAATCGATGTCGAAAAAGATGAAGTGCAAGTAGTGATCACTGCACCGAGTCGTGAATTAGCCACGCAAATCTATCACGCCGCAAAACAAATCGGCGGATTTCATGATCCTGAAATTCGAGTGTCAAATTTCGTCGGAGGAACGGATAAGCAACGTCAATTGAGCCGTCTGCAAAACCAACAGCCCCATGTCGTGATTGGGACACCTGGTCGTATCTTAGATATGATCAATGAACAAGCGTTAGGGGTTCATACTGCCAATGTATTTGTCGTGGATGAAGCAGACATGACCTTGGATATGGGCTTTTTAGAAGAAGTCGATCAAATTGCGGGGCGTTTGCCTGAGAAACTGCAAATGCTGGTTTTCTCCGCAACGATTCCAGAGAAATTGCGACCTTTCTTGAAAAAATACATGGCCAATCCATTGATCGAAGAAATCAAATCGAAAGCAGTCATCTCTGATACGATCGAGAATTGGTTGATTTCTACCAAAGGGAAAAATACCAATAAATTGATCTACCAATTATTGACTACAGGCCATCCCTATCTTGCCATCGTTTTTGCCAACACAAAGAGCCGTGTGGATGAAATTACGGATTACTTAAAGGAGCAAGGTTTAAAAGTGGCGAAGATCCACGGCGACATCAGCCCTCGTGAAAGAAAACGGATCATGCGCCAAGTGCAAAATTTGGACTACCAATATGTGGTCGCAACAGATTTAGCGGCGCGAGGGATTGATATTGAAGGGGTGTCTCATGTCATCAATGCTGAGATTCCAGCTGATTTGGATTTCTTTATCCATCGTGTTGGTCGGACAGGTCGAAACCAAATGGATGGGACCGCGATCACTTTATATGATCCAAGTGATGAAGGGGCAATCCAAGCCATCGAAGATCTAGGGGTTGTTTTCCAGCCGAAGGAAATCAAAAATGGCGAGATCGTTGCGACTTACGATCGGAATCGTCGACAAAAGCGGGAAAAATCTCGTGATGAATTAGACCCAACCTTGATTGGCTTAGTCAAGAAGAAGAAGAAAAAAATCAAGCCTGGCTACAAGAAAAAAATTCAATGGGCTGTTGATAAAAAGAACAAAGAAAAACGGAAGATCGAACGTCGTCAAACGACTCGAACTGCCCGCAAAAACAAGAAAAATTCGAATAGTTAATGGTTACCAAAACAGCAGTCATGTAAGGGGTGTTCTCTTACTTGACTGCTGTTTTTAATTGTTTGGTCATTTCTACACACAATACACCATCTTCAGTATAGGGCTCGGACGTTTTTTGATACCCGCAGGCTTCATAAAACGCACAAGCATCGATCTCTGCTGATAAAACTGATTGGAGGGCACCCTCTTGGATACCGCGCATTTCGAGATAATGCAGTAGCTTCCTTCCATAACCTTGATGACGAAAAGCCTTAGCTACGCAAAAGCGGTCAGGTTGCAGGGTATTTGGCGTAGAGAATTGATATCTGATGGTAGCGATCGGTGTGTTTCCATCATGCCAAAGAAAGTATGGACAAGTTTGGTCTTTTTCATCAAATTCCCATTCTATAGGGATGTGCTGTTCTTCCACAAAAACGGCTTGCCGCAGGGCGAAAACCGCTTGTAGCATCCACGGACTGCGTCCAAAATAAAGCATCAGTCGTTTTCCTCCTTTTTCGTGGTATACTCGTTGTATAGTAATTGTAGCAGATGAGAGGAGAAATGACGTGGATTTTTTTGAGGCGTTACAATGGTCAAATTGGAAGACACTGTCCTTTGAAATCAAAGAACAGCTGATCCAGCAAATTTTAATGTATTTTGTCAGTCCTTTAAAGGAGATCACCGATGTCCATTTTAGTCAGTTGACGTATGCAGGATTGAAATGTGCTACCTTTGAATTAACGATCGATGGCGAAGACTTTGTCTTTATACCAGGGAACTCTGAGGCGATCTTAGGTTGGGATCTCGGTGTGCAAGGGTTACCGGCTACTTGCTGGAGTAAAAATTGGCAGTCAGCACCCAACGAGATCATTCACCAGCTGGAAACAATCTATGAATTAGAAACCAGCCAAGATTGGGGGATTTTTGTCAATGAGTCTACGAGCCCTTTGCGCAAAGCTGTGATTGATCCCATGCTAGTCCAAAAAAGTGCGCTGCCTGCTGGCGCAAGGTATATCGGGCAGCTGAATACGATCACTGGGGAGTTTCACGGGTTAGTCGATCAATTCAGTGTTTTCGAAAAAGAGCTAAAGGCACAATTCACAGCACCAGCGTCCTTTGAGGAAAGCTTGCGTTGGGAATTACCCGCTTTTTATCACGAAGAGAATCGCTATTTTGCTGCACTCGAGCCGTTATCGGAAACCTATCAGTTATTTACCCACGAATCCGTCAGTCAAACAGAATTGAAACAGCAGTTAGACAAACAAGGCTTTCAGCTGCTATCAGAGGATCAATGGGAATACGTTTGCGGTGCTGCGACTCGGCGACTTTTTCGCTGGGGCAATGAAAAGCCCTGCGATGATGGCGTCTCTTTGTCAACCGCTGAATTGCTTGAACCGAATTTATTTGGCTGCACCTATGGGCTTGCGGATGCGTGGGAGCTGACAGATGGCTTGTCTTTAAAAATGGAGAATTGGCAAATTTGTGGTCATCCCTTATTCGATGCCTTGCCGTATGCCAGTTATTACCGTTCACGGAAAATGTTGCAGCCCGATCAAAAGCTTTCTCCCCAGAACTATCGTTACCGCAAAGGGATCCTAATCAATAAAGAGCGGATTTGAGGATTGACTTTTTCAAAACATTTCCTTATACTTTGAATGACGAAGGATATGGTCGGTTTGATGATTCATTACAGAAAGTTTTTCATTGCTGAGAGAAAAACATGAATTCGGACGGATTGCTCCCTTTGGTGCTCAACTGCAGCAGAAATGTTGCCGTCCACTCCGCGTTAACGAGTCTAAGAGGTAATGAGTCACATCATTGCAAGCAAGGTGGTACCGCGTATCGACGTCCTTGCTCTGCAATGGTGTTTTTTTATCGTCAAAATGTCTCGACAGGCATAAGAGCGCCTTACCAGCAATTTTGTCAGCCCCTGTATCTTAAGCGAACACAGAAGAAAGTAGGAGAATAACGTGAAACAATTATCCAGTGCAGAAGTACGCCAAATGTTTTTGGACTTCTTTCAATCAAAAGGTCATTCAATTGAACCAAGTGCGTCCCTTGTCCCAGTCAACGATCCAACCCTATTATGGATCAATTCAGGGGTGGCAACGCTAAAAAAATATTTTGATGGCAGTGTTGTTCCTGAAAACCCAAGAATTACCAATGCGCAAAAATCGATTCGGACTAACGACATTGAAAACGTTGGGAAAACAGCAAGACATCATACGATGTTTGAAATGCTAGGCAACTTTTCGATCGGCGATTACTTTAAGAATGAAGCGATTCATTGGGCCTGGGAGTTTTTGACCTCCCCAGAATGGATGGCTTTTGATCCAGAGAAATTATATGCCACGGTTTATCCAAAAGACACAGAAGCAAAACGGATTTGGGCAGAAGAAGTCGGCTTACCACCAGAGCATATCGTTGAGATTGAAGACAACTTTTGGGACATCGGTGCAGGACCTTGTGGACCGGATTCAGAGATTTTCTATGACCGAGGTCCTGAGTTTAATGACGTAGCGGAAGATGATCCCGAAAACTACCCTGGTGGCGAAAATGAACGCTATTTGGAAATCTGGAATCTGGTCTTTTCAGAATTCAATCATCAACCAGATGGCTCCTATGAACCACTACCACATAAAAATATTGATACGGGGATGGGGCTGGAACGAATGGTTTCCATCGTTCAAAATGCACCAACCAATTTTGAAACAGACTTGTTTCTGCCGATCATTAATGCAGTGGCAGATTTAAGCGGTCGTGTGAACTACGGCGACAGCAAAACGACAGATATCTCCTTTAAAGTGATTGCAGACCATATCCGCGCGCTTTCTTTTGCGATCGGCGATGGGGCACTTCCTTCAAATGAAGGCCGTGGCTATGTTTTACGTCGTTTATTACGTCGTGCAGTCATGCATGGGAAAAAATTAGGGATCGATACTGCCTTCTTATACAAATTAGTACCGATCGTTGGCGAGATCATGGAAAGCTACTATCCTGAAGTACTAGAACAGCAAGAATTTATTGAAAAAGTGATCCGCAACGAGGAAGAACGTTTCCATGAAACCATCAATGAAGGGTTAGATATTTTAAATCAAGTGATCGCCCAAGTAAAAGCAGACGGTCAAGATACGTTAGCTGGTCAAGATATTTTCAAATTGTATGATACTTACGGCTTCCCAGTTGAATTGACAGAAGAAGTGGCGGAAGACGAAGGGTTGAAAGTGGACCATCAAGGGTTTGAACAAGAAATGGATGCACAACGTGCCCGTGCTCGTGCGGCTCGGCAAACGGAGCTTTCAATGGGCGTACAATCCGCTTTATTGACGGATATCAAAGTGGACAGCCGTTTCGTTGGCTATGATTCACTTGAAGCAAACAGCGAATTATTAGTGATCATCCAAGACGAAGCGTTACATGATTCTGTTTCGACAGGTGAAGCAAAACTAATTTTTGCCGAAACACCATTTTATGCAGAGATGGGTGGACAAGTTGCAGATACAGGGACGATCGTAGCAGAGGATGGCACGATCGTAGCAGAGGTGACGGATGTCAAGAAAGCACCGAACGGTCAGTTCTTGCATACTGCTACAGTCAAAGCGCCACTACAAGAAGGCGTGAACTATTTCTTACAAGTGGATCAGCATCGTCGCAATAAGATCATCAAAAATCATACGGCGACTCACTTATTGCATAAAGCGTTAAAAGAAGTATTAGGCAGCCATGCGAACCAAGCAGGTTCATTAGTTGCTCCAGGACATTTGCGCTTTGACTTTAGTCATTTCGGGCAAGTGACCAGCGAAGAGCTGAGCCAAATGGAACAAATCGTCAACCAAAAAATTTGGGAAGCCCTCCCTATTGTGACGATCGAAACGGATATCGATACCGCAAAAGGCATGGGAGCGATGGCACTCTTTGGTGAAAAATATGGGCATGACGTTCGCGTCGTCAATGTTGCCGATTGGTCGATCGAATTATGTGGGGGAACCCATGTAGCAAATACGGAAGATATCGGTATTTTCAAAATCGTTTCTGAATCAGGGATCGGTGCTGGTGTTCGTCGGATCGAAGCAGTGACTAGTCAAGAGGCCTATACGCTATTGCATGAAGAAGAGACGCAATTGAAAGCAATCGCAGGGATCGTTAAATCCGCTCAATTAAAAGAAGTCGTTGCCAAAACAGAACAACTGCAAGCGCAGCTGCGTGAACTGCAAAAAGAAAACGAAGCTCTTGCCAGCAAGTTAGCAAACCAGCAAGCAGGGGATGTTTTCAAAGATGTCAAAGAAGTAAATGGTCTGCGTCTGATCACAGCAAAAGTGACTGTAAAGGACATGAACCAATTACGTCAACTAGCTGACCAATGGAAACAAAAAGACCATTCTGATATTTTAGTGTTAGCTACCGCGAATGATGGCAAAGTGAATCTTTTAGCTGCCATGAACAAAGCAGCCAATGAAAAAGGATTGAAAGCGGGCGATTTGATCAAAGAGATTGCACCTAAAGTTGGTGGCGGCGGTGGCGGTCGTCCTGATATGGCGCAAGCCGGCGGGAAGAATCCTGAAGGAATCGCAGCAGCACTTGAGTCAGCAGCAACGTGGTTAGCTGCCAAGTAATTACACTCACTGGTTGAATCTGTGCAGCAAGTTTCTTTCGTTTGAGAAGATAGATGAAAGAGGAGCGCAGGTCTTTAACACATTCCTTTTTTGAACGAAGATGACGGAGGGGGAGACCCTTCCGTTATCTTTTTCCTTTTTCCTACGTGTTATCTGAAAATGCGTTTGATAATTGAAGGGAATTCGCTTTTTTTTCGAAAAAACGATACGAATAGTTGTTTAATTGAATTCCTTCGGGGTAAAATAAGAAAGATGGTTTTTTGAGAGGGTGATGATTTGCTAAACTTTTTTTTAAAACGTAGCAAAAAAAATGGTGTCTACGAACGTACAGCCATCGGGAAGTTAGCAGGTAGCCTGGGGTTGCTTTCCAACCTCCTATTATTCGCAGGGAAATTTATCATTGGCTTATCTGCGCAGTCTGTTTCGATTATGGCCGATGCCATCAACAGTCTTTCAGATACCGCCTCGTCTATTTTAACATTGATCGGTTTTCGGATCTCTGCGAAACCAGCCGACAGTGAACATCCGTATGGACATGAGCGTTTTGAAGCCATCAGTGGGTTTGTGGTATCTTTGATCATCACATTTGTTGGTGGCCAATTTCTCATCAGTTCTGTGCAACGCGTCATGGAACCGACGAGTATCCGTCTTTCCCCACTATTGTTTATCGTTTTGGTTTTATCGATTTTGATCAAAGTCTGGCAGGGAGCAATGTACCGCAGATTGGCTAAGTTGATCGGCTCTCAAACACTAAGTGCCAGTGGTCAAGACAGTCTCAACGATGTGTATACAACAGGGGCGGTTTTGTTTTCAGCGACGATCGAGTGGTTGACCGGTTTACGAATCGATGGCTATGTTGGTTGTCTGATTGCGCTCTACATTTTGATCAGCGGCATTAAAATGATTCGGTCTTTCATCAATGAATTGCTAGGGGCACGACCTACGCAAGAAGAAGTCTCCGCCATGGAGCAGCGCTTGGATCACTATCCGACGATTCTCGGTTACCATGATTTACTGGTTCACAATTATGGGCCGAAAAATCGTTTTGCCAGTGTGCATATCGAAGTGGATGAAACCTGGTCACTACGAGAAGCGCATGAGGTGATTGATGCGATTGAACAAGATTTTCGCCAATCCTTGAAAGTCGACCTGGTCTGTCATCTTGATCCAGTACCAATTCAAAATCAGCAGTATCGGCATCTAAAAAAAGAAGTGTCAAAGATCGTTCGCTTCGTTGACCCACAGTTACGGATGCATGATTTTCAGGTCAAAGGAGATCTGTTGGCTTTTGATTTAGTGATTCCCGCAAAATCTGTTTATAACGATCGAGAAATCGAAGAAATCTTGAAACAAAAAATCAAAGAAACACTAGGGGACTATGATTTAAAGCTTGCTTTCGACCATAGTTACCTATTATAGGGTTACAGGATATAGGAGGAAACTATGATAAAAATGGATATGAGCATGATTTCCACGGTCTTATTGGCACTTTTGTTTATTAATACGATTGCTGCTTTTATTACTGTTTTTCGGAAACCACGCTCGATTGCAAGTGTCTTTGCTTGGATGATGACGTTGGTATTCATCCCCGGCATTGGGTTCTTGTTGTACTTGTTTTGCGGACGGGGAATCGATGGAGAAATTATTTATAAATTTAGTGAGCATCATCAGAGTAGGATCAATGAGTTGAATCGAATCATCAAAGTGCACAATTATTCTTTTCCAGAACATCCTTACTCAGATGATAATCATTTATTGGAGCGCTATTTTAAGAACCTAGATGAATCGCCCTTGACTAAAGGAAACAAGGTGGAATTTTACACAGATGGCAAAGAAAAGTTTGCAGCATTATTCGAAGATATGAAGCAAGCTGAAGACAACCTGCATGTGGAGTATTATTCATTTTTTAATGATGAGATCGGTGGCCAATTCTTGTCTATCTTGATCGATAAAGCCCGTGAAGGCGTGGAAGTCCGTTTGGTCTATGATCCATGGGGTTCACCGAAAGCCAATCGCAAGTTCTTCCAACCGCTGATCGATGCTGGAGGAAAAGTCGTGCCATTTATCACCTCGAAAAATCTGATTCGTAACACACGGCTAAATTACCACCTTCATCGGAAAATCGTTGTGATCGATGGACAAATTGGCTGGACTGGCGGGTTTAATGTTGGTGATCAATATCTTGGCAAAAAGGCCAAGTTCGGCTATTGGCGAGATACCCACGCAAGAATCGTCGGAACCGCTAGCTTTACGCTACAAGAGATTTTTATTCGTGATTGGAATGCATCGGTGCAAAAGGAAGAGGATCAGCTAGAATACGAAGATCGTTATTTTATTTTGCCACCGAAAGAGCTTGCTGGAAATGTTGATCTGCAAATTGTCGCCGACGGTCCAGAAACAGAGACCCAAATCCTTAAAGGCGGTTTTGTGAAAATGATTTTGGCTGCGAAAGAATCGATTTGGATCCAAACGCCTTATTTGATTCCTGATGACAGTATGATGAATGCATTGGAAATTGCCATCCACTCAGGTGTAGACGTCCGAATCATGATTCCATGTATGCCGGATCATCCATTCATTTATCGGGCAACACAGCACTATGCCAATTACTTGCATCGCCGTGGTGCAAAAATCTACATCTATAACAACGGTTTCCTCCATGCGAAGACGGTCATGATGGATGATACCATTAGTTCCTTTGGTACGACGAATCAAGACATTCGGAGTTATGCCTTGAATTTTGAAGTCAATGCCTTCGCCTACGATCACGATGTCACGCAAACGTTGAAAGGCTTCTTTGAAGAGGATATGGCACAATCAACATTACTGACGGATGAAATTTTGGCTAAGCAATCTTACTGGTTGCGCTTCAAACAAAACTTCTCTCGGTTATTGTCTCCGATCCTTTAATTTCATCGCTTGTGCTAATCCTTGGCGGGCCAAATGGTCGGCACCTTTGTTTTGACTCTCAGGGACCCATTGGATGATCGCTAAAGAGAACTGTTTCAACAAGTATTGAATTTCTGTTAAATAATCAGAAAAAGCAGGGTTTTTGGTATAATTCTTGTCGATGGTCTGCGCAACGACTTTGCTGTCGGTATAAAGCATAATTGTCTGTTCCTGTAACCCTTTGTCAATCAACAGCTGCAGCGCGTTGACCATCACAGCGAACTCTGCTTGGTGGTTGGTGGAATCAGGTAGCGGAAACGCAATTTGTTCATGCAGATCAGTACCGACAATGACGATTCCACCGCCACTAGGGCCGGGGTTGCCTTTCGTGGAAGCATCAAGATAAACTTTTAACATTGTCTCACCCTTTTTTGATATGATAAAGATAGTATACTAGAAATTTTATGTTGTGAGGAACTTTTATGAAGCGTAAATTGTATTGGCAACCGGAAGCTGCTACAGCGATCATTTATTGGTCGTTCACTATGATGATATTATTTATCAGTTTGATTCTTTCGTTAGAAAATACCAGACCTTATTGGAAAAGCAACCTCGTTTTAGCCGTCTTCTTCTTTTTTGTATGGCTGGGGCTCCACCGGAGTCTGCTCATTAGAAATGACGTGTTACTGATTCGCTATGCACGTATATGGAAGAAAAGGATCGTCTCTCTGTCTGAGATAGAAAAATGGCAAATTGAAAACCGTTTAATAAGCATTACCGATCATCAAAGAACGTATACCTTCACGTTACGTAAAAAAGATGTGGTATGGTTAGAAACTTTTTTTCAAGAAAAAATCCCTGAAAAAAGGGTGCAGGTCGAAACCCACGACTAATTCATAGGAATCTAGAAAACAGCGATCACTCCTTTTGGCGGTACAGCCTTAGGAGAGACGCTGTTTTTGTTTACATAAAGGATCCGTGAAACTTCTTGTAAAAGTGTGAAAAATCTCTCTTTCTTTCTGAATAAAATCAAGTATAATAAGACCATAGCAAACAAAACCTTTTTTAAAGTGCTAAATAGTTCGTGAATTGAGGGTAAAAATGAAATCAGATATCGAAATTGCACAAGAATCAAAGCCTAAACCGATTATTGAAATTGCTGAACCACTTGGTTTAACAGGGGATGACCTGGAACTTTATGGCAAATATAAAGCAAAAATCGAATGGTCGGCAATCAACGAAAAAGCAAACAGTCCACTGGGTAAGCTGATTTTAGTCACAGCGATCAGTCCGACACCAGCAGGAGAAGGCAAGTCAACCGTGACCATTGGACTTGCAGATGCGTTAAATCAAATCGGCAAGCAAACCGTCATCGCCTTACGTGAGCCATCTTTAGGACCAGTAATGGGCATCAAAGGCGGCGCCACTGGCGGTGGCAAAGCACAAGTACTACCGATGGAAGACATCAACTTACATTTCACAGGTGATATGCATGCGATCACGGCTGCTAATAACGCCTTGTCTGCGTTGATCGACAATCATATCCAACAAGGCAACGAATTAGGGATCGACGGACGTCGGGTTACATGGAAACGCGTTGTCGATTTGAATGATCGTGCGTTACGCCAAGTGATCGTTGGCTTAGGCGGTCCATTACAAGGTGTTCCTCGTGAAGATGGTTTTGATATTACTGTCGCAAGTGAAATCATGGCGATTTTGTGTTTGGCAACGAGCATTGATAACTTAAAAGAACGATTAGGAAAGATCTTAATTGGCTATTCTTATGAAAAACAACCGATTTACGCAAAAGATTTGGCGGTTCAAGGAGCCTTAGCTTTACTACTGAAGGACGCTCTGAAACCGAATCTGGTCCAAACAATCGAAGGAACTCCTGCGCTGATCCATGGCGGGCCTTTTGCGAATATCGCCCATGGGTGTAATAGTGTGGTCGCAACCGAGACAGCTTTGCACTTAGGCGAATACACGGTGACCGAAGCTGGTTTTGGTGCCGATTTAGGTGCAGAGAAATTTTTAGATATCAAAACACCAAATCTATCAAAAGCACCGGATGCGATCGTGGTTGTGGCAACGATCAGAGCATTGAAGATGCATGGCGGTGTCGCTGTCGCTGATCTAGGGACTGAGAATACAGAAGCATTAGAGCGGGGCTTCAGTAATTTGAAACGGCATGTTGAAAATATGCGCAAATATCAGATTCCAGTGGTAGTCGCCCTCAATGAATTTTCACAAGACACCGAAGCGGAGCGTGAATTAGTTGAAGCCTTGTGCCAGCGAATCGATGTCACCGTCGCTCGGACAGCTGTTTGGGCAGATGGTGGAGCGGGTGGAACGGATCTCGCAAAAGCGGTAGTCCAAGTGATCGAGGAAAAACCGGCTAACTACCAACGCTTGTATACGGACGATTTGCCTTTAGCGGATAAGGCTTCTTTGATCGTGCGGGAAATCTATGGCGGGGCTGAGGTTGAGTTTGCACCAAAAGCCAAGGCGCAGTTGCAAAGCTTTAAAGAGCAGGGCTGGGATCATTTGCCGATCTGTATGGCAAAAACCCAGTATTCCTTTAGTGATGATCCAAAGCAACTGGGTGCACCAGAAGGCTTTTCTGTGACCATTCGTGAGTTCGTACCCAAGCTAGGTGCTGGTTTTATCGTAGCCTTGACTGGTGCCGTGATGACGATGCCGGGATTACCGAAGAAACCTGCCGCCATCAATATGGACGTGACTTCTGATGGCCAAGCGATTGGTCTTTTCTAAAAGAGCGGTCACAAACAAAGAAGGCATTCGCGGCATTTGAAACGAAAGAACGTAAAGAGATGATTTGATAGGACGGATGCACGCTGCATTCGTCTTTTTCTTGTTCATTTGACGTGATGGAAGATAAAAGTAGGGATTCTTGTTATAATAATCAAGGAAGCAAGCAAAAGTCTATTTTCTTTCTTTTGATAATCAAGTATACTTAACCAATTGAGGTGATCTTTGTCAATGGAGCTACAACTAACTAGGAGGACTGGTTTTTATGGAATGGGCAGTCCCTTAGAGATCATGCAAGGGAAAAAAAGAATCGCTGCCATCAATCATCAGCAAACGATTTTTTTGGCGCTGGCTGAGCAGACGCCGATTCGTGTGCGCATGTTTTTTTTAGAAAGTCAGCCCTTTCAGCTACCACAAGGCCAATCAGCGCTCAAGCTGGAGGTCGTGATGAATCCTGCGCTTAAAAGAATATATATCGGCTTTTATTTAAGCCTTTTTCTCATGATAGGGGGTTTGGGCTTATTATCCATCTCCCTCTACTCGTTGCTTTTTGTTGGTGTGTATTTGGTGGCTTATTTTGTCTTTGTTTTGATTTATTTAAAAAAAGCATATCTTATCAAGGAGGTTCCTCATGGCTAGTGGTGCAGATCAATTTTTGAGCAGTTTTAATCGAATCGAAAAGCGTCTTCGTGACGAATTGGATAATCCGCGGAATATGGGGTTTTCTGAAATGGTTCGTCGCTTATCAAAAAGTAAAAATATCAATGTTAGAAGAGCAGAAGATGATCTATTACAGATGGCTCAGCTGCGCAATGCCATCGTTCATGAAAAAATTGGTGAGAACTTTGTCATTGCAGAGCCAAATGAATGGGTCGTCAATCGCATTCAAGAAATTGAACGCTCCTTACTGGCACCTGAAAAAGTCATGCCGCGTTTTGCGAAACGAGTGACTGGTTTTGAAAAGCACCTGCCATTACCAGAGTTATTGAAAATCGTTGCCCAAAAGCGCTACTCACAATTTCCAATCTATGATAATGGTCGATTTTTGGGCTTGATCACTTTGCGAATGCTGGGGTACTGGTTAGCGAAAGAAAGCCTCCATGGTGAAATCAAGTTAGCAGGCAGAACGGCCGATGAATTATTAGCAGGAGATGGGAAACGGTCGAATTTTTGTTTCGTGTCGGCTGAAACGACCATCGTAGAAGTGGAAGAATTGTTTCAAAAAAATGCCCTGCTTGAGGCGGTATTGATCACCAAAGATAAAAATCCGAATGGAAATCTCTTGGGCATCATCCGTCCACGAGATATTTTTAAAGAAGAAAGAGTGGAAAATTTATGATCGCGTTGTTTTTTTTGTTAAGTGCTGTTGTCATTGGCTTGGATCAATGGCTAAAAATTTGGATCGTTGCCAATTATCAACTAGGTGAAACACATTCTCTGATCGACAATGTGTTGTCACTGACCTATCTTCAGAATACGGGTGCAGCTTGGAGTATTCTTGAAGGAAAAATCACCTTTTTTGCGATCATCACCGTTATCGCGGTTGTCGTCGTTGTTTATCTATTGTTTCGCTACCAAAACAGCAGCCTATGGTTTCGTTTCGGATTGGCGTTTGTTCTAGGTGGCGCTATCGGGAACTTCATCGATCGCTTGCAGCATGGCTTTGTAGTGGACATGTTCCAGCTTGATTTTATCAATTTCCCAATTTTCAATATCGCTGATATGTCATTAGTGTTTGGGGTAATCTTGATTTTTATTTATGCACTAGTAGATGATGTAGCAAAAGGGAAACAAGGAGAATCAAATGGAAAAGCAAATTGAAGTAATCATTAAAGAAGAAAAAGGGCGGGTCGACAAAGTGTTGGCCGAACGCTTGCCTGACCATAGCCGTTCACAAGTCCAACAATGGCTGAAAGAAGATGCCGTTACTTTGGCAGGTGAGACGGTCCGGGCTAATTATAAAGTAAAAGCAGGCGATCACTTGGTCATCCAAGTGCCAGAGCCGGAAGTAGTAGATTTAGAGCCAGAAAATATTCCTTTAACGATCGTCTATCAAGATGCTGATGTGGCAGTCATCAACAAGCCGCAAGGGATGGTGGTTCATCCATCCGCTGGTCATCCGAGTGGCACATTAGTCAACGCATTGTTGTACCATATGGAGGATCTATCGACGATCAACGATGTTGTTCGGCCGGGTATCGTTCATCGAATCGACAAAGATACGTCGGGTCTGTTAATGATTGCCAAAAATGATCAGGCGCATGAGTCGTTAGCGAAACAATTGAAAGACAAAACCTCGTTACGCAAGTATGTGGCTTTGGTCCATGGCAATATCAGCCACGAAAAAGGCACCATCAATGCACCGATCGGCCGCTCGAAAGTCAATCGTAAAATGCAGGCGGTGATTGAGAACGGCAAACCCGCAGTGACTCATTTCACCGTGTTGGAACGCTTTGATCAATTTACCTTGGTGGAATTGCAATTGGAAACTGGAAGAACCCACCAAATTAGAGTGCATATGCAATATATCGGGTTTCCGTTAGCCGGTGACCCAATCTACGGACCAAAGCGTACCTTAAAAGGCAACGGCCAGTTTTTACATGCCAAGCTTTTAGGCTTCACACATCCCACAACGGGTGAGTCAATGGTCTTTGAAGCCCCATTACCAGAACTATTTGAGGACACCCTAAAAAAATTACGAAAAAATGATTGATTTTTTTGTGGTGGAACTGTATAGTAATTGTAACAACTAAATAGCTCCTTTAAATGTAGTCCCGTGAGGCTAAGAAGGAATGAGTAAGCAGACGACTCCCGCGTTGGAGATTCGAACCCTTACTGGATGATAACGTGTACCCAAAATCCACAGAATGGGATTTTAGGCAACGATCGGAAAACATGACTCCTACCTCAAGCAGGTAGGAGTTTTTTTATGTTCAAAATTAGGAGGGAACAACATATGGCAGCGAAAGAAGTAGTAGATGCAGTAACAATGAAACGAGCGTTAACACGGATCACCTACGAAATTATTGAAAGAAATCGCGGCATTGATAATTTGGTGCTAGTAGGAATCAAGACAAGAGGCATCTATATCGCCCAACGGATTGCGGAACGTTTAAAACAATTGGAAGGCGTAGAAGTACCTGTCGGAGAATTGGACATCACCTTGTACCGAGATGATAAAAAGAGCGAAGATGATCCAGAGATCCATTCATCAGACATCCCGACGGCCATTGACGGCAAAGAAGTGATCTTGATCGATGATGTCTTGTTTACCGGACGGACGATTCGAGCAGCTTTGGATGCAATCATGGATATAGGTCGACCAAAACGAATCTCACTAGCCGTTCTAGTTGATCGCGGCCATCGGGAACTGCCGATTCGGGCAGATTTTGTTGGGAAGAATATTCCAACTGCTTTAAGTGAAGAAATTATCGTTGAGATGGAAGAATCAGATGGTTCTGACCGGATCATGATCAATAAAGAAAACGACTAGGAAGAAGAGTGACAGCAACATGCAGAAGCAAGAATTTCGTAATCCAGACGCAGTTTTAGACATCAAAGATCGGCCCAAAGCACTGCCTTGGTTAGGCCTTAGTTTACAACATCTTTTCACGATGTTCGGTGCGACAGTTTTAGTACCGATCTTGGTAGGGATCAACCCCAGTATCGCTTTGGTAAGTTCCGGTATTGGGACATTGGTTTACTTGGTCACAACGAAAGGGAAAATCCCAGCTTATCTAGGCAGCAGCTTTGCGTTTATCGCGGCGATGCAAATGCTGATGGAATCAGACGGCTACCCAGCCATCGCCCAAGGCGCCATCACGACTGGATTGGTCTACGTGATCGTTTCTCTGATCATCAAACGTGCTGGCGCTGCTTGGTTGGATAAGATCTTACCACCGATCATTGTCGGTCCTGTGATTATGGTGATTGGTCTAGGATTAGCCGCCAACGCCGCCCAAAATGCGATGTACAATGACTCAGTTTACGATTTCAAGTACATTCTAGTAGCTTTGGCTACCTTGGGATTAACGATTTTCTTCAACATGTTTTTGCGAGGGTTCTTAGGGCTGATCCCGATCCTGCTAGGGATCGTTGGCGGATACTTGGTCGCCTTAGCGGCAGGGATCGTCGACGTACAACCAATCATTGACGCCAACTGGTTTGGGCTGCCAAGTTTCGAAATTCCTTTCATTAATTATGAACCCAAACTGTATCTAAATGCGATCACTACGATGGCACCGATCGCTTTCGTCACCATGACAGAACATATCGGACATCTGATGGTCTTAAACAAATTAACGAAGCGGAACTTCTTTGAAGAGCCGGGCTTGAACCGAACACTCTTAGGCGACGGTTTTGCTCAAATCGCAGCCGGTCTCGTTGGGGGACCGCCAGTGACAAGTTACGGAGAAAACATCGGGGTTTTAGCAATTACACGGGTCCATAGCGTGTTCGTCATCGGTGGTGCGGCAGTTTTAGCCATCGTACTAGGCTTCGTTGGAAAACTAAGCGCATTGATCTTAAGTATTCCTGGTCCAGTCATCTCAGGGATCAGCTTCCTGCTCTTTGGCGTCATCGCTGCCAGCGGGTTGAAAATTTTGATCGACAACAAAATCGATTTTGATCGTAAGAAGAATTTGATCATTGCGTCAGTGATCCTTGTGGTAGGAATCGGCGGTCTTGTGTTCACGGTCGGTACCTTCACCTTATCTGCAATGGCGTTAGCAACTGTCCTAGGAATCTTCTTGAATCTTATTTTACCTGACAGCTCTCGCAGCGAAGAAAAATAACTTGTGCCAACTCATCGTTTAAACAGAAACAAAGGAGGAATTCATTCATGATTATTCAATCCGAAAGAATCAGCTTAAAGCATCTTTTGACGGTCGAAGCATTGACGGACCGTGAAGTGATGGGACTCATCCGCAGAGGACAAGAATTCAAAAGAGGGGCGAAATGGATGCCCCAAAAGGAACAGTATTTCGCAACAAATCTCTTTTTTGAAAACAGTACTAGAACCCACAAAAGCTTTGATGTTGCTGAGAAAAAACTAGGGATCGAAGTCATTGAATTTGAAGCCTCCACCAGTTCTGTTCAAAAAGGCGAGACCCTGTATGACACAGTCTTGACGATGTCAGCTCTGGGCGTAGATGTGGCAGTCATTCGCCACGGCGACGAAAACTACTACGACGATTTGATCCAAAGCAAAACGATCCAGTGCAGTATCATCAATGGCGGGGACGGCAGCGGCCAACACCCAACACAATGTTTGTTGGATCTAATGACGATCTATGAAGAGTTCGGGCACTTTGACGACTTGAAAGTCGCCATCGTAGGTGACATCACCCACTCACGGGTCGCAAAATCAAACATGCAAATGCTCAAGCGACTTGGCGCAAAAGTTTTCTTTTCAGGACCGAAAGAATGGTACGACGAAGAGTTTGAAGTGTACGGTCATTGGCTGCCATTAGATGAATTAGTGGAAGAAGTTGATGTCATGATGATGCTTCGTGTCCAGCACGAGCGCCATGATGGAACGGAAAGCTTTTCCAAAGAAGAATACTTAAAAAATCACGGGTTGACCGTCGAACGGGCAGCCAGAATGAAGGAACATGCGATCATAATGCACCCAGCGCCGGTCAATCGCGATGTGGAATTGGCTGATGCGCTAGTTGAAAGCTTACGCTCACGAATCATTACACAGATGTCGAATGGCGTCTTCGTTCGAATGGCGATTCTTGAAGCAGTATTAAATGGTAATGCCTAACAGTCAAAAGGAATAAGAGGAGGAAGTTTACATGAAAACACTCATTAAAAATGGTAAAATCATCAAAAAAGACAATCACTGTGTTCCTGCAGCAATTTGGATCGAAGAAGGAATCATTCGCGGGATCGGTACAGCATTTCCCGAAACAGATTTTGACGAAGTTATCGATGCCAAAGAGCAATTGATCACGCCAGGGTTAGTGGATGTTCATGTACACTTCAGAGAACCAGGCTTTGAATACAAAGAAACAATTGAAACGGGTAGTAGGGCAGCAGCTCGTGGTGGGTTCACAACAGTTTGCGCAATGCCTAACCTTGATCCAGTTCCTGATACACCAGAAAAATTAGCAGCTGTATACGAAAAAATCAAGGCAGATGCGTCAATCAATGTCTTACAATACGCGCCGATTACAGAAAACTTGCGCAGTGAAACATTGACGGATGCAGCTGGAATGAAAGCTGCTGGTGCTTTCGCCTTGACGAACGATGGCGTGGGTGTTCAGACTGCTGGCACAATGTATCTGGCAATGAAGCAAGCAGCCGAAAATGACTTGGCTTTAGTTGCCCATACAGAAGATGATTCCTTACTCTTTGGCGGCGTGATGCATGCTGGTAAAAAAGCGGAAGAACTTGGATTGCCAGGGATCTTGAGTGTAACGGAAGCATCTCAAATCGCTCGGGATGTGCTTTTGGCGGAAGCAACAGGAGCCCATTACCATGTCTGCCATGTCTCTACGAAAGAAAGTGTTCGAGTGATCCGAGATGCTAAAAAAGCTGGTATTCATGTGACAGCCGAAGTTTCTCCCCACCATTTACTTCTGATCGATGAAGATATTCCTGCCGATGAAGGCTTTTGGAAAATGAACCCACCATTACGTGGGCAAGAAGACCGTGAAGCGTTGATCGAAGGTCTGCTGGATGGCACGATCGACTGTATCGCGACGGATCATGCACCGCATGGTTATGAAGAAAAAATGCAAAGCTTTTTAAAAGCTCCCTTTGGCATCGTCGGATCAGAATATGCCTTCCAATTGTTGTACACTCATTTTGTAAAAACAGGACGCTTTACCTTACAGCAATTAGTGGATTGGATGACCGTGAAACCAGCATCAATCTTTGGTCTAAGCACCGGAACGATGATGGTCGGAGACAAAGCCGATCTCGCAATTTTTGACTTAGAATCAGCTTATAACGTGGATCCTAAGCAATTCCTATCAAAAGGAGTCAATACGCCTTTCGGTGGATGGACGTTATATGGGGATACAAGTTATACATTTGTAAATGGAAAATTAGTATGGCAAAAAGGTGGGCAATAATATGAAACGTTGGCTTATTTTAGAAGATGGAACATACTTTGAAGGCGAAGGCTTTGGTGCCAGTATCAATGTTTTTGGTGAGATTGTTTTTACCACCAGCATGACGGGTTATCAAGAAGCCATTACGGATCAAAGCTTTAACGGACAAATCATTACGTTTACGTATCCGATGGTAGGAAATTACGGCGTCAACCGAGACGACTACGAATCAATTTCACCGACTTGTAAAGGGGTCGTTGTGAAAGAACACGCGCGTCTAGCGAGTAATTGGCGGAAGCAGCTGACTTTAGATGAATTTTTAAAACGCAAAAATATTCCAGGGATCGCAGGAATCGATACACGCGCGCTGACAAGAAAGATCCGTCAACACGGAACCATGAAAGCGAGCATCGTTGATGCGGGAGATGTCTTTGACCATGCCTTTGATCAATTAAAAGCAGCGGTTTTACCAACCAATCAAGTGGCACAAGTCTCCACCTCAAAACCTTATCCAAGCCCTGGAACGGGTCGCAATATCGTGGTCATCGACTTCGGCTTGAAGCACAGTATTTTACGAGAGCTGTCACGTCGCAACTGCAATCTAACGATTTTGCCATACAATACGACAGCGCAAGAAATTTTAGACCTCGCACCAGATGGCGTGATGCTGACGAATGGACCGGGCGATCCTAAAAGCTTGCCAGAAGCAATTAAAATGATACAAGGGATTCAAGGCAAGGTACCGATCTTCGGGATTTGTTTAGGCCATCAGCTCTTCTCATTAGCAAATGGGGCAGATACCTATAAAATGAAGTTCGGTCACCGCGGATTGAACCATCCAGTAAGAGAAATCGCCACTGGTCGGATCGATTTTACCTCACAAAACCATGGCTTTGCTGTGGATGAAGCATCCATCGATCCTGAAAAACTAATGGTGACCCACGTCGAAGTGAACGATGGCACGATCGAAGGGGTTCGTCATCGCCGCTACCCAGCATTCAGTGTCCAATACCACCCAGATGCGGCACCGGGCCCGCATGATGCAGTCCACTTATTTGACGAATTTTTAGAGATGATCGATGCATGGAAGGAGCAGAACTAATATGCCAAAACGTACAGATATCAAGAAAATCATGGTTATCGGTTCTGGACCGATTATTATAGGACAAGCGGCAGAGTTTGATTATGCCGGCACACAAGCTTGTTTAGCTTTACGAGAAGAAGGCTACGAAGTGGTGTTAGTCAATTCGAATCCCGCAACGATCATGACGGACAAAGAAATTGCTGACAAAGTCTACATTGAACCAATCACATTTGAATTTGTCTCACGGATTTTACGTAAAGAACAGCCTGATGCAATTTTACCGACATTAGGCGGACAAACGGGCTTGAATATGGCGATGGAATTAGCCAACTCAGGTATTTTGGATGAATTAGGAATTGAGTTGCTAGGAACCAAATTAGCAGCAATCGACCAAGCAGAAGACAGAGATCTATTCAAACAATTAATGGAAGAATTGGATCAACCGATCCCAGAATCCGAAATCGTGTCAACGGTGGAAGCAGCAGTTGAATTTGCGAAAAAAATCGGCTTTCCAATCATTGTTCGTCCAGCATTTACGCTAGGAGGAACGGGCGGTGGCATGTGTAACAATGAAGAAGAGTTGCGCCAAATCGCTGAAAACGGCTTGAAGCTCTCGCCAGTGACCCAATGCTTGATTGAACGTAGTATTGCAGGGTTTAAAGAGATCGAATATGAAGTGATGCGAGATTCTGCTGACAACGCGATCGTCGTTTGTAATATGGAAAACTTCGATCCAGTCGGCATCCACACCGGCGATTCCATCGTCTTTGCGCCGAGCCAAACTTTGTCAGACCATGAATACCAAATGCTGCGAGATGCGTCATTAAAAATTATTCGCGCATTAAAAATCGAAGGTGGTTGTAACGTTCAATTGGCGCTTGATCCTCATAGCTTTAACTACTATGTGATTGAAGTAAACCCAAGGGTTTCTCGTTCGTCTGCACTAGCAAGTAAAGCAACAGGTTATCCAATTGCCAAATTGGCAGCAAAAATTGCCGTCGGTTTAACATTGGATGAAATGAAAAATCCAGTCACAGAAACCACCTATGCAGAATTTGAACCTGCCCTTGACTATGTTGTGGCAAAAATTCCTCGCTGGCCGTTTGACAAGTTTGAAACGGGGGAACGTCGATTAGGAACACAAATGAAAGCAACTGGAGAAGTGATGGCGATTGGTCGTAATATTGAAGAGTCATTACTGAAAGCTGTTCGTTCATTAGAAATCGGCACACATCATATCGAAATGAAAGAACTAGAAGCTCTTTCTGACAATGATCTGATGGAAAAAGTCATCAAGGCGCAAGATGATCGCCTATTCTACGTCATGGAAGCCATCCGAAGAGGGTATACCATCGAAGATTTGAATGAAATGACGAAAATCGATTTATTCTTCTTAGATAAAATGCTTCACATCTTTGAGATCGAACAAGCATTAGCAAACGACCCACAATCCCTTGATTTGTTGAAAAAAGCCAAGCAAAACGGCTTTACGGATAAAAAGATCGCTGAGCTGTGGGAAACCACAGAAGCTGAGATCCGCACGCTACGCCATGAACAAAAGATTTTGCCAGTCTACAAAATGGTGGATACATGTGCCGCAGAATTTGAATCAGCAACGCCTTATTTTTACAGCACCTATGAGTTTGAGAATGAAAGCAAACGTAGCGCAAAAGAATCTGTTCTTGTCTTAGGTTCTGGACCGATCCGAATTGGTCAAGGCGTGGAGTTCGATTATGCGACTGTACATTCGGTGAAAGCGATCCAAGCTGCTGGCTATGAAGCAATCATCATGAACAGCAATCCCGAAACGGTTTCGACTGACTTCTCTATTTCCGACAAGCTGTACTTTGAACCATTGACCTTAGAAGATGTCTTACACGTGATCGATTTGGAACAACCCATTGGGGTCATCGTCCAATTTGGCGGGCAAACGGCGATCAATTTAGCCGAACCTTTGGTGAAAGCCGGAGTCAAAATCCTAGGCACCAGCATTGAAGATCTTGATCGTGCCGAAAACCGTGATCTCTTTGAGCAAGCATTACAAACATTAGATATTCCACAACCACCAGGAGATACAGCGACAAACGAGCAAGAAGCGATCGCCATCGCTAAAAAAATCGGCTATCCTGTTTTAGTTCGCCCAAGTTATGTCTTAGGAGGGCGCGCGATGGAAATCGTGGAGAACCAAGCCGATTTAGAAGATTACATGCGTCATGCAGTGAAAGCATCACCAGAACATCCTGTCTTGGTCGATCGTTACTTGGTCGGTAAAGAATGTGAAGTCGATGCTATCTGTGACGGCAAAACTGTTTTGATTCCTGGAATCATGGAACATATCGAGCGTGCAGGGGTCCATTCAGGAGATTCAATGGCGGTCTATCCACCGCAAAATCTTTCGGATGAACTGATTGCTACAATCGAAGAATATACCAAACGCTTGGCATTAGGTTTAAATTGTATCGGTATGATGAATATCCAATTTGTCATCCATGAAAACAAAGTGTATGTCATTGAAGTAAATCCTCGTGCTAGCCGAACCGTACCATTTTTAAGCAAGGTAACAGAGATCCCAATGGCCCAAATTGCCACGAAGGCGATTCTCGGAGAAGAAATCACAGCGTTAGGTTATCAAGACGGACTTGCGCCAACACCAAATGAAGTACACATCAAAGCACCGGTCTTCTCCTTTACAAAACTTTTAAAAGTCGATACTTACTTAGGCCCTGAAATGAAATCAACAGGTGAAGTAATGGGATCAGACAAAGATTTGGCAAAAGCACTTTATAAAGCTTTTGAGGCATCAGGCCTGCATATTCCTGAATTTGGAAAAGCACTTTTCACCGTTGCAGACGAAAGCAAAGAAGAGGCAGCAGCGCTGGCGGCGCGTTTCGTAGAGGTCGGCTTCACCTTATTGGCTACCAATGGAACCGCTGATTACTTTGAAGAAAAAGGCCTGCAAGTGACACGAGTTGCTAAAATCTCTGATCAACAAGCAGAAGAAACGGTTGTTGATTTGATCCGTAAAGGAACGACCCAAGTAGTAGTCAATACCATGGATAAAGATCGCCAAAATGCAACGGAAGACGGATTTATCATTCGTCGAGAAGCAGTGGAACATGGTGTACCGACCTTTACTTCTCTTGATACAGCGGATGCAATTCTAAAAGTGATGGAATCCCGCAGTTTTTCAACAAAAGCAATTTAACGCAGATAAAGGAGTTTTTTGATGAAGCAAGAAATCATGACCATCAGCAAACAGCGTCAACTGGCACCGCGGATTTTTGAAATGACATTGACGGGTGAGTTAGTCAATGAGATGAGGACCCCTGGGCAGTTTCTGCACCTACGGGTTCCTCAAAATGCCTTTCTTCTTCGCCGACCGATCAGTATCAATCATATCGATGCTGAGAAAAAAGAATGCCGTATCATTTATCGGGTCGAAGGAGAGGGGACACGAATTTTTTCAGAAATGACCATTGGTGATCCAATCGATGTGATGGGGCCGTTAGGAAATGGGTTTCGCTATCATCATTTAAATCAAGGGGACACTGCATTTATCGTAGGTGGCGGTATCGGTGTACCGCCGCTCTATGAATTATCGAAACGTCTGACCCAACAAGGCGTCCACGTCATTCACTTTTTGGGTTTTGCCAGCAAAGACGTCATGTACTATGAAGAGGAATTTCGCGCACTGGGAGACACGAGGATTGCTACCGATGATGGCAGCGCTGGTTTACAAGGTAATGTTGGCAACCTGTTATTAGCTGCAGAGCAAACACCTGCGGCGGTCTTTGCCTGCGGAAATAACGGTCTTTTAAAAACCACCGCCCAGCTTTTCGAAGACCTCCCAGATGTTCAATTATCCATGGAAGCACGAATGGCTTGTGGGATGGGTGCCTGTTATGCCTGTGTTTGCCATACGAAAGATGATGAACAAGGCACAAAAAGTGTCAAAGTTTGTGACGAAGGGCCTGTATTTCAGGCGAGAAAGGTGGTCATTTAATGTCGATCAACGTCGAACTACCCGGATTGAGTCTGAAAAATCCGATCATGCCTGCCAGCGGCTGTTTTGGGTTTGGTGCAGAATATGATAAATATTATGACATCAGTCAATTAGGTGCGGTGATGATCAAAGCGACCACACCTGAACCACGTTTCGGCAATCCAACCCCAAGGGTAGCGGAAACGCCTAGCGGTATGTTAAATGCCATCGGGTTACAAAATCCTGGGTTAGAAACGGTCATGAATCAAATTTTACCCGACTTGGCCCAAAAACACCCCGATTTGCCAATCATCGCGAATGTTGCCGGTTCGACTGTCGAAGATTATGTTCTTGTGTGTCAGGAAATCAGTCGAGCAGAAAATGTCAAAGCGATCGAACTGAATATTTCTTGCCCTAATGTCAAGCATGGCGGTATCACGTTCGGCACCGATCCTGCGGTTGCTGGTGCATTGACTGAAGCGGTCAAAAAAGTCTCGCAAGTGCCGATTTATGTCAAACTATCGCCGAATGTGACGGATATCGTCCCAATTGCGCAAGCGATCGAAGCAGGCGGCGCCGACGGGTTTACGATGATCAATACACTTTTAGGCATGCGGATCGATCTAAAAACACGGAAACCAATTTTAGCCAACCAAACCGGAGGCTTATCTGGACCAGCTATCAAACCGGTGGCGATCCGTCTAATCAAACAAGTGGCGCAAGTTTCTCAATTACCAATTATTGGCATGGGGGGCGTGATGTCAGTGGATGATGTACTGGAAATGTATCTGGCAGGTGCTAGTGCTGTTGCAGTCGGAACCGCAAACTTTACCGATCCTTACATTTGCCCGAAATTGATTGAAGAATTGCCTATCCGAATGGCAGAATTAGGGATCCCTTCTTTGGAACAGCTGATAAAAGAAGTGAGAGAGGAGCATATGTGATGAGTGAACGGCCAATTATTGCCCTAGATTTCCCCAACAAACAGGCTATTGAAACATTTTTAGCGCAATTTCCTGCGGAAGAAAAATTATTTGTAAAAGTGGGAATGGAGATTTTCTACCAAGAAGGGCCAGCAATCGTTACTTGGTTAAAAAACAGTGGCCATGATATCTTTTTAGATTTAAAACTACATGATATTCCCAATACAGTAGGACGAGCAATGGAGCGCTTAGCTTCTTTAGGTGTTGCTTTGACGAATGTTCATGCAGCCGGCGGGATCGAAATGATGACTGCTGCTAAAAACGGCCTACAAAAAGGAACCCCGACAGGACAAAAAGTCCCTGACTTGATTGCAGTCACCCAATTGACCTCCACTAGCGAGGCACAAATGCATCATGATCAGCAGATCATGACGTCACTACAAGAAAGTGTCATCCATTACGCCACTTGTGCCCAAAAAGCTGGATTAGACGGTGTTGTTTGTTCCGCTCACGAGGCAAACCAGATCAAGCAAAGGACAACCGATGCCTTCATACGCTTGACGCCTGGTATCCGACCAGCTGGCAGTGAAGTTGGCGATCAAAAACGGATCATGACACCTGCACAAGCTCGTAAAGCAGGGGCTACCATGATCGTTGTAGGACGTCCGATTACCCAGTCTAAGACACCCTATGAAAGTTATTTGCAAATTAAACAAGAATGGAAGGAAGCTAGCCAATGAAGGAACAATCCAATCAAATCGCCAAAGATCTTTTAGACATCGAGGCGATTTTCTTACGACCCAATGAACCATTTACGTGGGCCAGCGGTATCAAAAGCCCTATTTATTGCGACAATCGAATCACCATGAGTTATCCAACTGTGCGTCGTGCCATTGCGACAGGCTTAGCTGCAGTCATCAAAACCACTTACCCAGAAGTAGAAGTGATTGCAGGGACCGCAACAGCCGGGATTCCCCATGCTGCATGGGTCGCTGAATTGTTAGATTTACCAATGGTTTATATTCGCAGCAAAGCAAAGGAACACGGCAAAGGCAATCAAATTGAAGGACGTATTCAGCCAAATCAAAAAATGGTCGTCATTGAAGATTTATTGTCAACAGGTGGCAGTGTCTTAGAAGCTTGTGAAGCAGCCAAAAGAGAAGGAGCTGACGTATTAGGCGTCGCTGCGATCTTTACTTACGAACTGCCACAAGTTCAAGAGAATTTTGAGCAAGCAGATCTACCATACGTGACTTTGACAAACTATACGGCTCTGATCGAGTCGGCTTTAGAAACGGGTGCTATTCAAGAGTCTGATGTTGCCCTGTTACAAGAGTGGCGTAAAGATCCTGCTGCTTGGCTGAGTGAATAAGGAATTGAAATCAGAAACGGATATGTGAGGAAATGACCAAGCATATTCGTTTTATTTTTACCTATTTTCTGATAGCATTGGGAGAAAGTTTTTTGATAGGAAGGGCTGTTCCTTGCTGTCAACTTGAATTAGGAGGCTGTTTTTTTTGAAAAGAAATATGGACGTTCCCTGGAGTTATTCCGGAGACAATGGACCTGAACATTGGCACACTTTGTGCGACTGGTATGCACAAGGTGCCGAATTTCCGTACCAATCCCCAATCGCTTTAGTCCACGATGAGACCGAAGAACCCATCGATCAGGACTTGGCTTTTCACTATAAACGAGAGCGGTTTACGGAAAAGGAATTCAAAAATACGATTCACTTCGTTCCTTATAATAAAGAAAGCTATGTCACGTTTAAAGGGATCAACTACTATTTGACGGATATTCATTTTCACATGCCGTCTGAACACATTATCGATGACGAGCAGCAAGAATTAGAGTTTCATCTCGTTCATATGAATGATGACGGAGAAAACTTGGTGGTGGGTATCTTATTCAAATTGACGGATAAACTCAACTGGATCTGCAATCAGCAAGACGACAGCATCTGGGATTTTGAGAACCATACCCAATGGTTTGATCCGAGCATGTTCTTGCCAGAGCGCACTCATCATTTTCATTATGTAGGTTCCTTGACGACCCCGCCAACGAAAGGTCCAATCAACTGGTTTGTCTTTGACTGGATTGGTGAGATGAGTCGTCGCTTCATTTTAGAATTCCGCGAAGAAGTATTAGAAAATAATAATCGTCCATTACAAGACCGCAAAGATCGGCCTATTTATTTCTATTGATTTATAAAAATAGTTCCTTTTACGTAGTTTTTCTCACTGACTGCATTTGATGGTCATTATAGAAACCACTTCGTAAGGGTAATCCATAAAAAAGATGTTAGAATTTTAGAATGTCATTGACTGGAAAAAGACGAAAACTCTTCGTCTTTTTTTATTTTTATATCCTAGGACCATGAAGGCTATGCTAAAATATTAAATAAGCTGATTCGCGGCAGATAATCTATTGTGAAAATAAATACAAATATAGTTTTTTGCGGAAAAAGAGCAGACACGGTAAAGCTTTTTTGGCTGAATATTTTATAGTGAAAGAAAGGAAATCCATATGCATGCATGGGAAGCAATCCAAAAATCAATCGATTATATTGAAGACAATCTTGCCGAGCCATTAGAGATCGAAACGTTAGCACAAGTCGCATCCCTTTCTGTATTTTATTATCAACGCTTATTCACCCGTTTAGTTAAAATTTCTGTTAGGGAATATATAAAACTACGTCGTCTGGCCAGAGCCGCTCATTTATTAAAAGACAGAAAAAGTCGAGTCATTGAGGTCGCTTTTGAGGTTGGTTTTAGCAGCCATGCAGTATTTTCAAGAACCTTTAAAACCGTTTATGGACTTTCGCCTTCTCTTTACCAAAAAGCGCCGATCGGCTTACAAAATTTTGATAAGCCGGATCTATCTTTAGGGTATATTGTCACAGAAGAAGGTCACCCATTGATCAGTGAAGGGGTCGTTTTGGAGATTCAGAAAAAAAGAAACAAGCAACCAATGGTTTTTTATGGCGTTATTGGTTATTATCCATTTAAATATGGAAAAATGCTGGGTCAACGAACAGGAATCGACCCTATTGATGAAATTTGGCATGATTTTTATCAAAAGATTGCAAATCAGCCTCGCACCGATCATTGCCTGATTGGTGTTTCATTTCCGGGAGATGCGCCAGAAGGCTACTCAAGTTACTTTGTTGGCCAATTAAGTGACGGTACGCAATTATCGACCCTCATTGAATGGACGCTACCAGCACGTGATTACATTGTTTGCAGCTTTGATACGATCTCAGAGCAACTGATCATCAATATGGGAAAGGCGATGCGTTATACCCGTTTTTGGCTCAAGAAAAATGGTTGGATTGCTGAGGATTTTTTTCCAGAGCTATATCGAAAAGGGGACAATCGTGTTACACATGTCGAATTATGGATTCCTTTTAAAAAAAGAAGAGAGATGCAAGGAGGAACAGAATAATGACTCACCAGTATGAAGAAGGAATAAAGCTGCTTGAAGAAAAATTTGGGCATTTCAAAGACAATGTGATTGCCCTTGCGACGACAGCTTGTGACAAAACTGCAGAGGGACACATACAACCAGTCGTTCGAGAAGTTGATGCTTTTTATGAAGAGGGCATTTTTTACGTGTCGACGCACGAACAATCCAATAAAATCAAGCAAATCAAAAAGAACCCAGCAGTTTCTATTGCTGTCAGTGGTGAATGGTTTACCGCGATCGGTCAAGGGGAGAATTTAGGTTGGGTGCTAGACCCTAAAAATGCAGAATTAAGAAGCAAAATTCGCAAAGCCTTTGTTTGGTACGACGAAGTCAACAATGAGAATGATAAAGGCTGTTGTTTTCTAGCTATCCGTTTGATCAAAGGAACCTTGAATATCAATCACTGGGAAAAGCTGTATCATTTTGATTTCGAGAAGAAAGTCACTATGGAGGATGGCGGTATTTATTAGCTAGCAGAAGCTATTTTCTGACGGTGATTTTCAATTGCCTTTCTAGCGAATCTTGAAGAGGAAGCAATGGTTAAATTCTGTGAAGGTTTGCCTTTGGTGTTTCAAGCTGAGTAAAATTACTGCTAAAAGAGTAGTAGATAGAATAAAAAACATAATAACCGACCACAAGCGCGTGCAGCTTAGTGAAGCACCCCCAAAAAGTTAGACCAAAAAACTAACTTTTGGGGGCAATACACTTCTTAGCTGCACTTTTGTGGTCGGTTCTTGTATTGCTTTCTCTAAGATTTTTTGATTCGAATAGACTTAGGAATAGCTAGGACTGCTTTAATCGCAAAATATCTTCGTCCGGCGTCACATATAAGGTTTTTTGATTCTCATAAATGACGAATCCAGGCTTGGCACCATTCGGTTTCCGAATATGTTTGACTTGCACATAGTCCACCGGTACTTGGGCAGATTGACGATATTTTGAGAAATATGCGGCAAGCTCTGCAGCTTCCATTAAAGTTGTCTCGCTAGGATCGTCCGAACGAATGATGACATGCGAACCAGGAATGTTTTTAGTGTGTAGCCAGATATCACTCTTACGAGCTGTTTTTAAGGTCAGTTGGTCATTTTGTAAATTGTTTTTTCCGACGAGAATTTCTGTTCCGTCTGAAGAAACAAATCGTTCCGGTTGCGAAGGGGCGACTTTTTTACGCTGCTTCGTCCGATTTTTGACATAGCCTTGTGCGATCAGTTCTTCCCGGATAACCGCTAGATCCATTGGAGAGGCAATTTCTAATTGGGCTAACACGGATTCGAGGTACGCGATTTCTTCTTTCGTTTCGGCAATCTGCTGATGGATCAATTTAACTGCGTTTTTCAATTTCTGGTATCGCTGAAAATACTTCTGAGCATTTTGATTAGGAGAAAGAGCGGGATCTAATTTAATCGTCAAAAGCCGATTCTCCTCATAATAATTTTCCAAATCAACGGATGTAGCACCACGAGGCACTTGGCTCATAAAGGTCGTCAAGAGTTCACCCTTTTGGCGAAACTCCTCGGCGTTTTCTGAATCCCTCAAGGTTTGCTGGCGTTTCTTTAACTTCAGCTGATTACGCTTCAGTTCATTTTCAACCTTTTTCAGTAGTTCGCCACCTTGTTGTTTGACCCGATCTCTTTCCGCCTTATCATGGTAAAATGCATCTAAAAGCTCGCTCAGAGTCTGATAATGGGTGACAGTGGTGGTCGCACCCATCAATGATGCATAGGGAATAGGCGTAAAATATTCCTTTTTCTCTGACTGGAGATAACTTGGCGCTAGCTCCTGGGTAAGCTCTGTAAAGAAGGTTTCCCACTGACGCAGTTTTTCATTAGGATTGGCACTGATTCGGGCAATCAATTCTTCTGCGGTATCACGGCCTAAGCCTTGGAATCGTTGTTGCAGTTCTTTTGCCGTCAAGGGATCGAGAGTAGATAATTCTTCAAAAATCTTGGTGCGAGAGGCCGTGAAAGGATTAAGCGTCGATTGCTTTGGTGGTGCAACATAGACAGCACCTGGCAATAAGGTACGATACGTATTTTGTGAATGACCAATGTGTTTAATTGTATCGACAATTTTTCCGCTTGTCTTATTCATTAATAAAATCGTACTGTGACGGCCCATTAATTCGACGATCAAGACGAGGGCTTGCAAATCACCTAATTCATCTCGTCGGGTAAAATGAAAATGGATCACACGGTCATTGTCGATTTGTTCGATTGATTCTAGGATCGCCCCTTCTAAATATTTCCGCAGCATCATCAAGAAATTCGGTGGGGTCTCTGGGTTGCTATAGGCGATCGTTGTGCATTGCACACGGGCATAGGTGGGGTGAGCGGATAGCAAAAGTTTGTGATTTTTCCCTTGGGCACGGATCACAAATACGACCTCGTTTTCATAAGGCTGATGAATTTTGTTCACGCGTCCACTAGTTAATTGACTCTGTAATTCTTTGACCATTAAATGGGTAAAAACACCATCAAAAGACATATTGTTCCCTCTTTTCTTTTAAGGATAGTTTGACTGAGGGATTGATCCTTCTAATGTCAAATATTCCTATCTATTATACCGAAGAATCCGTAGAAAAGCCATGACAGCTAGCTTTCCTTTTTCTTGGCAGGCTGATGATCGGTGGTTTGCAAAGCCCGTTCGATCTCTTTGTTCAAGAAATAAGAGATGACTGTTCGAATAATAACGACTGCAGCTAGACGTACGATGTCTTCGAAGGTGGGGTGGATGATTGTCTCAATTATATCTGCGGCAATCAAAATCTCCAGACCTAACAAGACGTAACTTCCTAAATAATTGCGAATAAAATTGTTTTCTCTGGCTGCTACCAAACGATCCTTTTCTGTTAATTCGTAACGCACAAAATCAATGCCTGCAATCAATACACCCCAAACGATGACAAAAATGGAGAGAAAGTTCAAACAGACAACGATGAAATCGAAGATTGGATTGGCTCCAGTCATCAATGAATCAGCTAAATTATGCATAATGACTCCTTTACCGTTTTCTTTTATCTTACCGAATTATCGAGGAAATGTGAAGTTTCTTGACGTTCTAGAAGGGAATTGATAGTATGAAATAATAGTAGTATTTTTAAAAAGGTGGGCAAATTATGGAACAAGTGAAAAGCTTTGTTCATTACACGAAAGAAAAAGCAGTAGAAAGCTGGCAAGCTTTTTTAGATGATCTCTACCGAGATCAGAAAAAAACGATTTTCACGCTGATCGGGGGGATTCTTTTCGCGTTGATTTTCGCCGGTTTGATCGTCTTTTCTCAAAATCGTATCAACGCTTCTCTAGTGGATCGGATCGCTTTTGATAAGCTACCTTCAGAAAAAGTACAACCATTGCCTTATCTGACAGCTGACAAGACGATTCGCGAAACAAGAGCGATTTCTGTGATGTATAGTAAACCGAGTGGTGCTCAGTTGGATCAAGTGTTTGATCTGATCCAAGCACAAGAAGATGAAATGAATCGGACATTTTTTTATTATCCAATCGTCTATGATGCGGCTTTTTTCTCCAATGAATATGATATTGATCCTGATAAAGTAACCTTTGTCTTTTATGAAGAAGGAGTCGAAAAAAATCGCTTTACCTTTGATTCATTTGACCAGCCAACGACGGAATTTATCCCAGAATTGAATCGTTTACCGATGTGGACGATTCGTACTTCTGCCAATGATTGATAAAAAAATCTGACAATTTGACAGAAAATTGTTGACGTTTTTTTATCAATAAGCTAAACTGAATTCAATCAAGAAAGAAAACAAGTTGAGAAGGAGGAACAATCATGAAACTATTTATTCCATTGCAAGTGAAATCATGGCAAAATTGGCGTAGATAGTTGTATTGATGGAACCTCATTCCATAGATACAACTTTTTAGAGAACCTTCTAAAGTGCTGTATCTATGCTGGTAGTTGAATTTATCGCCGCATAGGACAAGCTTCTATGCGGCTTTTGCTTACTTGCAATTGCCGTCACATAGGCAGTTGCTTTTTTTGTTCTCAAAAACCATAAAAAGAAAAACTCGAAAAATGTAAGCAAAAAAAGGAGAATAAAAAATGAAAAACAAGGGATTAATTGCATCAGTTGCCGTTATTTTATTATTTTTAGGAGCGACCTTCGTCTATCAGTTAGGAATGAGAAGTGGGACCAATCAAGCCAGTGAGGCTTCAGAACCAGTAGAGAAAACTGAAAAAACAGTTGGGATCCTACAATTTGTCAGCCATGAAGCATTGGATGCGATCACCGAGGGGATCAAAGAAGGCCTTAAAGAATCAGGCTATACCGAAGGGGACAACTTGACAATCGAATTCCAAAACGGCCAAGCGGATCAAAGCAAATTGGCAACGATGAGCCAGCAGCTGCTAAATAAAGATGCCGACGTTTTGGTTGGGGTCGCAACACCCGCAGCACAAGCATTGGCGAATGTCACTCAGGATGTACCAATTGTTTTAGGGGCGGTCACTGATCCAGTTGGGGCCAATCTGGTGGCAGATATGGACCAACCCGGCGGCAATATCACTGGCGTTTCAGATAAAGCACCAGTAGCTGCGCAAATCAAACTAGCAAAAGATTTGCTGCCAGAGGCAAAAACAGTCGGTATTTTGTATTCTTCGACCGAAGACAATTCGAAATACCAAGTGGCAGAAGCAGAAGCTGCTGCTGAAGAGAATGGCTTGACCAGCAAATCCTATGCCGTTCCTTCGAGTAACGAAATTGCGCAAATGGTGCAAGTGATGGCACGAGAAGTCGACTTTATCTATATTCCCTTAGACAATACGATCGCAAATGCTATGCAGACGGTAGTCCAAGAAGCCAATAAATCAAAAACGCCAATCATCACATCTGTTGATACGATGGTGGAACAAGGCGGCTTAGCAACGGTCGGGCAAGATCAATTTACGATTGGGGTCGAAACTGGGAAGATGGTGGCAGCAATTCTTGATGGGACAGCAGAACCTGCGACAACGCCGATCTATACATTCAGCGATGGCGAAACGATCATTAATGAAACACAAGCGCAGTTATTGGGCATCACTATCCCAGAAAATCTCAAAGACGAGGCAAAATTGATTACAACGACACCAGAAACCGAAGCAAGTGATGAGTGATCAAGAATCTTAAGACCATCTAGGATCACGACGAGGGTTTGAAAGAGAAAACATGTAAGAAAATGGAGGAAAAATGATGATTGTTTCAGCAATTGGGCAAGGACTACTTTGGGGGATCCTTGGTTTAGGGATATTTATGACCTATCGAATTTTGAATTTCCCGGATATGACGACGGAAGGGTCCTTTCCACTAGGCGGTGCTGTCTGTGTGACAGCAATCACCCATGGGGTTTCCCCCGTCTTAGCGACTTGTTTAGGAGTATTGGCTGGGATGTGTGCCGGATGTGTGACCGGACTTCTTTATACAAAAGGCAAAATTCCCGTGATTTTAGCTGGTATCCTGGTGATGTCTTCATTGAACTCGGTGATGCTGTTTGTCATGCGGTCTCCTAATCTGTCGCTTTTAAACAAGCCCAAGATCCAGGATTTCTTTACTAAAATGAACTTACCGAATTATTATGATACCGTCATTATCGGGCTGATCATGGTCTTATTGATCGGTGGCGTACTGGTTTACTTTTTCCATACAAACTTGGGTCAAGCTTATATTGCTACAGGGGATAATGAACATATGGCGAAGTCGATGGGGATTAATACGGATCGAATGAAAATCATCGGTCTGATCGTCTCTAATGGCGTGATCGCACTTTCAGGCGCATTGATCGCTCAAAACGACGGCTATGCCGATATCAGTAAGGGAATCGGTGTGATCGTGATTGGATTGGCATCCATCATCATTGGAGAAGTGTTATATGGCGAATTGACCTTGCTAGAACGTTTGATCGCTATCGTGATCGGCAGCATCATCTATCAATTATTGATCCTATTTGTGATCAAAGCTGGTTTTGATACGACTTACTTGAAAATCTTCTCGGCCATCGTCTTGACGATCTGCTTGTTGATTCCTCAATTTAAACAAGCCCTGCATCTGCGCACTGGTTTTGAAACGGAGGATGAATAATGTTAGCCTTAAAAAAAGCCTTTAAAGTTGTCGGCAACGGACCGAATGAGAAAAAAGTACTCTTGAACAAAATCGATCTTTCTTTAAAACCCGGTGAATTCGTTACGGTTGTGGGAGGAAATGGGGCCGGCAAAAGCACGTTATTCAACTGCATCTCTGGTACCATGCCTTTAACGAGTGGCCAAGTGACGATCGATGATCAAAATGTGACCACGCTTTCGGAAGAAAAACGCGCACGCTTTTTGGCGCGGGTTTTCCAAGATCCGAAAATGGGCACTGCTCCCCGTATGACAGTGGCAGAAAATCTGCTGTTAGCCCAAAAAAGAGGGCAAAAACGGTCACTTGGTCTTCGACAACTCCAAGGACAAAGGGAAATGTTCTTTGCGCTTTGTAAAGAAATCGGCAACGGGTTGGAAAATCATTTGGATACGCCAACGGGCAGTTTATCTGGTGGTCAACGACAGGCACTAAGTTTATTGATGGCAACGATTCAAACACCAAAACTGTTGTTGCTAGATGAACATACGGCTGCGTTAGATCCAAAGACCTCCAAACAGCTGATGCAAATCACTGCAAAACGCGTGGAAGAACAAAACCTGACCTGTCTAATGATCACCCATCGGATGGAAGATGCATTAAAATACGGAGATCGCCTGATCCTGCTTAGAAAAGGGGAAATCGTCAAGGATCTTTCAGCAGATGAAAAAGCACGCTTAAGTTTACCAGAACTATTACTGTTCTTTGAAGACGACTTATAAAACCCTTGATAGAACGGTGTTTTCAAAAAAATTAATCAAATAAATGAAAAAAATAAGAAAAAATCATTGACATCTTTCAAAGTTAAACCTATACTTAGGTCAATCTTACATCAGTTTGGAGCGAAGGACTATGCAAAAATTATTGCTAACGAACCCCACACAACTGAATAAATATTACTTTAGCTATTTTAGATAGGTTTGTATTCATGAAAGCATGGGTACAAACGCTAAGTTTGTATCTATGATGGCTAGAGCATTTCGTAATGAATTCGCAGCCACGTAGATCGTAAAATCTATAGTGGCTATTTTTTATATTCACATATCTGGCTTTGCCGATATGTAATGTTTGAAGGTGTTCACTGTAGATTCTTAAATTTACGGTGGACATCTTTTTTTGTTGAAAGGAATGAACCAGATGAAACAAATGATAACCGGTCACACACGGTTGGCGGCACTGTTTGCCAAACCAGCCAAACACAGCATCTCTCCAGCAATGCACAATCTTTCTTTTGAAGAACAAGGGATCGATGCCGTGTATCTGGCCTTTGATGTTGAGCCGGATGATTTGGCAGCCAGTATTCAAAGCATCCGTCAGCTGGATCTCTTAGGTGTCAATCTATCAATGCCCCATAAAATGGCGGCAGTACCGTTGATGGATGAATGCTCACCCGCAGCAGAGCTGATCGGCGCAATCAATACAATCGTCAATCAAGAGGGACGATTAGTTGGGCACAATACAGATGGCATCGGCTTTATGCGCGCACTTGAAGACATTCAAGTGTCGATCATTGGCGACACCATGACCGTGATCGGTGCGGGTGGTGCAGCGACAGCGATCATTAGTCAAGCCGCACTAGACGGTGTCAAAACGATCCATGTCTTCAACCGCAAGGATGAGTTTTATCCAATCATCCAGGATAAATTGACACAGATCGCAGAAAAGACCGCCTGTGAAATCACATTAGCGGATTTAGAAGATCAGACGGCTTTAAAATCAGCCACCGATCAAAGCAGCCTTTTAGTTAATGCTACTGGCGTGGGGATGAAGCCGAATGATACGGTGAGTCCTCTGAAAAACAAAACACTCTTGCGGGAATCATTAGCTGTCTATGATGTCATCTATAATCCAAGAGAAACGCAGCTTTTGAAAGATGCGAAAGCAGTCGGGGCCAAAACTGCAAACGGCTTAAGTATGTTGCTGTATCAAGGTGCAGCTGCATTTAAACTTTGGACCGGCCAAGAGATGCCCGTTGAAAAAGTAAAAGCACTCATTGAATCCATGTAAAAAAAAAAAAAAACGAAAGTAGGAAGAAAAAATGATCGTAATTATGAAACCAGGTGCTACCCCAGAACAAGTTGAAGTCGTTGTAAAAAGAATCAAAAAAGAAGGGTTGGATGTTCAAGTCAACCAAGGAAAAGAACAGGTTGTTATCGGCTTAAAAGGAGATACACGCCGCATCCAAGATGTCGCTTTTCGCAGCTACGAAGGTGTCGAAGATGCCATTCGGATCTCAAATACCTACAAGTTGACCTCTCGTGAATTCCATCCACAAGATACGGTTGTTGATGTAGATGGCGTAAAAATCGGTGATGGCAACTTTGTCACAATGGCTGGTCCGTGTTCGATTGAAGGCTTAGACCAAATTCGTGAATGTGCCCGAATTGCCAAAGCTGGTGGTGCACAAATCTTACGTGGGGGTGCTTTCAAACCACGGACTTCACCATACGCCTTCCAAGGGCTTGAAGAAGAAGGGTTAAAATACATTCGTCAAGCAGCCGATGAAACAGGTATGAAAGTCATCACAGAAGTCATGGACGAAGGACATATCGATATGGTTGCGGAATACAGTGATATTTTGCAGATTGGTGCTCGGAACATGCAAAACTTCAAATTGCTAGCTGCAGTTGGAAAAACTGGGAAACCAATTGGCCTTAAACGAGGCATCTCTGGGACGATCGACGAATGGTTGAATGCAGCGGAATACATCGCCGTCCAAGATAAAAGTGAAGTGATTTTCATTGAGCGCGGAATCAGAACTTACGAAACAGCGACCCGTAATACTTTTGATCTAAGTGCGGTACCAATCATCAAAAAACTGAGCCACTTCCCGATCATCGTTGACCCTAGTCATGGAACAGGCATTTGGGATCTCGTACCACCAATGGCAAGAGCAGGCGTTGCTGCCGGCGCCGATGGCATGATCGTTGAGATCCACCCAGATCCAGCCAATGCATGGTCTGATGGTCCGCAATCGTTAAACGAAAAAACATACATGAATATGATGAAAGAAGTCCATATCATGGAAAAAGCGATGAAAGAAATCAAAGCGTTGCAAGACTAAGCGCTAAGACAACCAATAAAAGAGGTGCAATAATCAATGCTACACATCCATTTAGAAGAACATTCCTATGACATCCTCATCAAACGTGGGGCGTTTCAAGAAGTCGGAACCTGGGTCCAGCAATTATGGAACAAACAGCGCATTGCCGTCATTACTGACAGCAATGTCGCCCCCCTGTATGGCGAACACATCATCGAAGCATTATCTGCCGCAGGCTTTGAAGCAACACTGTTAGCCGTGCCGGCTGGCGAAAACAGTAAATCCCTTGAACAAGCTGCTTTTTTATATGACCGTCTTGCTCAATCAGGGATGACTAGAAGCGATGGAATCATCGCTCTTGGTGGCGGTGTAATTGGAGATCTTGCAGGCTTTGTTGCTTCTACGTATATGCGAGGCATTGATTTCTTGCAGATTCCGACGACGTTATTGGCACAGGTCGATTCAAGTATCGGCGGAAAAACAGCTGTAAATACTGGCAGTGCCAAGAATCTCGTCGGGACATTTGCACAACCAGCCGGTGTAATGATCGATCCAGATTTACTTACAAGTTTGCCCCTCAAACGCGTCCAAGAAGGCATTGCTGAAATCATCAAGTCAGCCGCTATTGCAGATCCTGAGCTTTGGCAAACGTTAGCAGGTTTGAAAGATGAAGTCGATCTTTTGGCACATGCTGAGAAAGTAATCACTGCTTCTTTAAAGGTAAAACAAAAAGTAGTAGAAGAAGATCCTTTTGATCATGGCAGTCGTCTGACACTGAACTTCGGTCATACGATCGGGCATGGCTTAGAAAGAACAGCCGCGTTTGACACCAGTCATGGCGAAGGGGTTGCAATGGGGATGATCATGATCACCCGTCATGCAGAAGCCATCGGATTAACACCAAAAGGTACGACCCAGCAGCTTACAGAAATGGTTGAGAAGTTTCATTTGCCGATCACACCAAGTGAAATAGATAAAGAGCAATTATACCAAGCAATCACTCATGATAAAAAAGCCCGTGGGCAACAATTGAAGATTATTCTATTAGAAGCGATCGGACAGGCGAAAATCGTGACGATCCCGACTGAAAAAATCAAAGACTACCTAATTATAAGAAAGGAAGGTAACGGATCATGCGTTATATTACAGCAGGCGAATCACATGGACCAGAGTTGACCGCCATTATCGAAGGTTTACCGGCAGGATTGCCATTAACAGCAGAAGACATTAATTTTGAATTAGCGAGACGACAAACCGGCTATGGCCGTGGGGGACGGATGCTGATTGAAAAAGACCAAGTCCGTATCACTTCGGGTATCCGTCATGGAAAAACACTAGGCTCTCCTGTGACTTTAGTGGTTGAGAACAAAGATTGGAAAAACTGGACCAAGGTCATGGCGATCGAAGAGGTACCAGAAAAAGACCGCAAACTACGACGAGTGGCACGACCAAGACCTGGTCATGCTGACTTAGTCGGCGGCATGAAATACCATCATCAAGATTTACGAAACGTTTTGGAACGCTCATCTGCTCGTGAAACGACCATGCGGGTAGCCATCGGAGCAATCGCGAAGAAAATTTTAAAGGAGCTTGGCATCGATGTGGCGGGTCATGTAACAATGTTAGGCGGCATCAAAGCGGAAATTCCTGAAGGGTTGACCGTCAAAGAAATCGCAGAACGCTCTGAAGCTTCAGAAGTAAGGGTGTTAGATCCGTCAGTCGAAGAAGAAATCAAGCAGCTGATCGATCAAACGAAGAAAAATGGCGATACGATCGGCGGTGTAGTGGAAGTACTTGTTGGCGGCGTTCCTGCTGGTTTAGGCAGTTACGTGCAATGGGACAAAAAACTTGATGCGAAAATCGCCCAAGCCGTGGTCAGCATCAATGCCTTTAAAGGTGCTGAGTTCGGCGTTGGCTTTGAGGCTGGTGTTTTGCCAGGTTCCAAAGTCATGGATGAGATTTTATGGGACGAACAACGAGGCTATACCCGTCGCAGCAACAACCTTGGCGGGTTTGAAGGCGGCATGACGAACGGGGAACCAATCGTGGTTCGTGGTGTTATGAAGCCGATCCCGACCTTGTACAAGCCGTTGCAAAGTGTGGATATCGACAGCAAAGAACCGTATAAAGCAAGCGTCGAACGCTCAGATAGCACCGCTGTACCAGCAGCCAGCGTTGTTTGTGAGAGTGTGGTGGCAACAGTGGTGGCCAATGAACTATTAGAAAAGTTTCCAAGTGATTCTTTCGAAGAATTGACTGCATCTGTTCAGGCGTATCGGGAATACTTGTTAACCTACTGATTAAAGAAACAGCAAAAATTCCAGTAGAAATGAGGATTCTTTTCATGAACCAAAATATCTTCGTCGCCGGTTTAGGATTGATCGGCGCTTCCTTAGCAAAATGTATTAAAAAGTCACATCCCCAAACCCATCTAATGGGGTGGGATCACTGTCGTAAAACCAATGAGATCGCATTAGCAACAAGTTTAGTAGACGAAGTACCTCCTTCATTTTCTGAGGGTGCTGTTCGTGCCGACGTGATCTTGTTGGCATTGCCGGTAGAGATCACCAAAACGTATCTTGCTCAACTTGGGACCCTTTCACTAAAGCCTTCAGTCCTGGTGACAGATACAGGCAGTACCAAAGCAGAAATTACGCAATTTGCCGAGTCCTTTTCCTTTGATTTTATTGGGGGCCATCCGATGGCTGGTTCTCATAAATCCGGGATCACAGCAGCCGATGAGAACCTCTTTGAGAATGCTTACTATATCTTTACGCCGACGAAAAGTCAGCGGGTGGAAGAATTACAGGTGCTTTTTCGAGGGACGAGGGCCAAGTATGTGGCACTTGCTCCGCAAGAACATGATCAAATCACGGGGATGTTGAGCCATTTGCCCCATATTATTGCTTCAGGATTAGTCAATCAGGCAGATGCCTTCAACCATGAACACCCTAGAGCACAGCAACTCGCAGCAGGCGGTTTTCGCGATATCACTCGCATTGCTTCTTCAGACCCTCGTATGTGGACCGATATCTTATTGAGTAATCGACAGGAACTGCTGCAGCTGATCGATGAGTGGCAAAAACAAATGATGACCATGGCTCACTGGTTGCAGGAAAAAGACGAAACGGCGATCTTTCGGTTCTTTGAATCCGCGAAGGAAACACGGGACCAATTGCCGGTTCATCAAAATGGAGCGATCCCGGCATTCTACGATCTATTCATCGATGTACCGGATCATCCCGGTGTTGTCGCTGAAGTGACGGGGCTATTGAGCGATCATCAGCTCTCTTTGATCAACTTAAAAATTCTTGAAACTCGAGAAGATATCATTGGTGTTTTACAGATTTCATTCAAAACGCAAAATGATTTGCTGCAAGCAGAGCAGCTGATTCAAAAAAAGACGACCTATTCATGTCGAAAAAAATAGGAGACCGCGATGAAACTAAAAAAAGCAACACATTTAAGAGGGACGATAGCTGTTCCCGCCGATAAATCGATCTCGCATCGCAGTATCATGTTCGGGGCATTAGCCGAAGGAACAACGACTGTCCGTAATTTCTTGCGTGGAGAAGACTGCTATAGCACTCTTCATGCATTTCAATCATTAGGAGTTCCAATCCATGATGACGGTCAGACGATCACGATTGAAGGACAGGGCTTTAATGGCCTTAAGCCTGCCCAAGACCCAATTGATATCGGCAATTCTGGTACAACAATTCGCTTAATGATGGGAATTTTGGCTGGGCAGCCGTTCACAACCACCTTATTCGGCGATAACTCTTTGAATAAACGTCCGATGAACCGAGTGATGCTGCCATTAAGAGAAATGGGGGCAAATGTTACAGGGCATGAACAGACGGAATTCCCACCGATCACCGTTAATGGTACTGCTTCTTTACAGCCCATCAATTATCAGATGCCCGTTGCAAGTGCCCAAGTAAAATCGGCGCTGATTTTTGCGGCATTGCAAGCACAAGGTACCTCGACGATCATTGAAAAAGAGGCGAGCCGTAACCATACTGAAGAAATGATCCGTCAATTCGGTGGTGTGATCACCACCCAAGGCAAAACGATTACCGTAACCGGCCCACAAACACTGCACGGCCAAGAAGTAGTCGTTCCGGGAGATATTTCCTCCGCTGCCTTCTTCCTAACCGCAGGTACGGTTATGCCCGATAGTGAGATCATTTTAGAAAATGTCGGAATCAACCCGACACGTACAGGGATCCTTGATGTGTTAGAAGAAATGGGGGCATCGATTGCTTTTTCTAATCAAGATGATCAAAATCAATCGGCTGACCTCACTGTTCAAAGTTCTACCTTGCAGGCAGTAACCATCGCCGGCGATATTATTCCGCGTCTGATTGATGAATTACCGATCATTGCCTTATTGGCTACACAAGCTCATGGTAAGACGGTCATCAAAGATGCAGAGGAGTTAAAAGTAAAAGAAACCAATAGAATTGATGCAACTGCCGAAGAGCTGAGAAAACTAGGGGCGGATATCACTCCTACCGAGGACGGCTTGATCATCAACGGACCTACTCCTTTGCATGGCGGAAAGGTCTCAAGTCGGGGAGATCATCGCATCGGTATGATGTTGCAGATTGCCGCCTTATTGACAGATGAAGAGGTAGAATTAGAAAAAGCCGAAGCCGTAGCAGTTTCTTATCCTGATTTTTTTGAGGATGTCGCGCGTTTGGCCAAAGGAGGAGACAGCGAGTGAAAAAAGTGATATTAATTGGCTTTATGGGTGCCGGAAAGACCACGATTGGTCGTCTTTTGGCTGAAGAAACGAAACAGTCCCATGTGGATTTTGATGACTTGATCGTTGCTGAGATCGGCATGACCATTCAAGAATTTTTTGACCAACACGGTGAGGAAGCCTTTCGCAAAATCGAAACGGATATTTTAGCTAAAACTTTGGCAAAGGAACAAATTATTTCCACAGGTGGGGGCATTGTATTAAAAGAAGAAAATCGTCAACTTTTAAAAGAGATGCCCTTAGTCGTGTATTTAAAAACAGATCCCGAGGAACTGATCCACCGTTTAAAGGCGGATACTGGTAGTATTCGTCCCTTGGTTGTCTCGAAAACACCCGAAGAAATATTGGCTGTTTACCGACCTCGGATCCCTCTTTACGAAGAAACTGCTTCATTGATCGTTGAAACGACAAACAAAGCACCACAAGAAATCGTTCAGGAAATTTTAACTAAAGCGGGTGCCTAAAATGAAGATTGGTTATTTAGGACCTGAAAGCTCTTTTACGTATTTAGCTGCGCAAGAAGCGTATCCAGAAAATACATTTATGCCCTATGGATCGATTCCACTTTGTATTCAAGCACTAGCTAACGGCGTAATCGATCGAGCGGTCGTTCCCAATGAGAATGCATTAGAAGGGTCTGTTCATGCCACGATTGATACGCTATTTCGTCAAAATCAGTTGAGCATTGAACAGGAAATTATTTTACCGATCAATCATCAATTGTTAGTTTCTCAGCAAACAGCAAAAGACAACCGTCCCATCACTAAGATAATTTCTCATCCGCAAGCATTGGCGCAATGTGCCGACTTTATCGAAGCCCGATTTGCTGGCGCTACTGTTGAGGCGGTTGCTTCCACAACGACTGCAGCAGCCTACGTAGCAAAACATCCAGAAGAAGCTGTTGCGGCGATTGCTTCCAAAGAAGCAGCTTTCGCTTATCAAGTAACGATCAAAGAAACCAATATCCAAGATGTTGCCTTTAATCAAACCCGCTTTTGGGTTTTGACAAAGAAAACAGCCAACACCGAAGTACCAGAACAAACAGCCGAAAAAGCAACCATTTTTGTGACATTGCCAGCAAATCGTCCGGGGATCTTGCACAAAATCTTAGCAACTTTTGGCTGGCGGGAAATTGATTTAAGCAAAATTGAATCGCGTCCGTCGAAAACTACCTTAGGGGAATACTTTTTTGTCATTGATCTGGTGATGGACAAACCGTGGCAACTGATTGTAAATGCCTTTGAAGAGATTCAGTTGTTGGGTGGTCAAGTCCATCTTCTCGGCGTGTATGCGGTAAATGTTGTTGAGGAAGTGACAAAAAATGACTCAAGTCAAAATAAAAATTAGCCAAGATGAAAAGCTTTTAGCAACGTTTCATAAAGAGATCCAAGCACAGCACCATCAATGGTACCCAAAGATTTTTAAGTCCTTTGATCAGTCAAGATTTGAACAAGCAATCACACAACAGCTACAAGAGCCAAGCCACCACTTTTTTATCGCTTGGTTGGCGGAACAGCCTTGTGGCTTTGTGCATCTTCAAGAGGTCTGTTTGCCCCAAAATGCGATGATGCATGAACGAAAGTGGCTGGAAATTGCGGCGATTGCCGTTGACACTCGGTACCAAGGGATGCATATTGGAAAACAATTGTTGGCATTTGCTGAAAACGTTGCGTTGGAAAAAGGCTTCGATGATCTTTCACTAAATTTTTGGTCGGCAAATCCAGTGAAATCATTTTATGAGCAAGCAGGATTTGTGAGCACACGACAAGGTGCATCAAAGCATCTAAGGTAAAAAAATGAAGAAATTTCCTAGAAAAAGGTTAAAATTTCAGAAAATAGCTTTCTTTCTATAAGGTCTAGGGTATCCTTATAGACAGAGAGCTATTTTTTAGTTGGAGGATCAGAAGCAATGAGCAGGATGGAAAAAAATAAAAAACTGCATGAGCGGCTAGAAAAGGAATCCAGTCAGGCAGCCAAAGAAAGTATCTTTGCCCGCAGAGAAGCCAAAAGAAGAAACCAGCGCGTCAGACCGAGCGATTCTACTCCGTCTGCTGATGAGGAAGTAGGAGATATTTCTTATCAAAACACCCAGCAGTCTAGGGCAAGCGACCCTCGTGTGGCCCAAAGTTTCCGAGAACAGTCACAAGTAGGATCAAAAAAATCTGAGGGACGAAAAAGCGCAATCCCCCCGCTATCAGCTCAGGGGCCTGCGATACATCAAAGTCAGGAACAAAGCAAACAAAAAGCGCAAAAGCTTAAGAAGAGCAAGCCACCCAAACAAAAGAAAAAGCGGAAGCACCCAGTTCTGCGTATTGTGATCCGAGTACTATTGGTGCTTTTTGCCTATTCATTGATTGCATTTCTTGTCGGTCAGCAAGTCGCAAGAAGTGACGCTGCTTTTGCTACAACTGATGAGGAGACTTTTAATGGTACGGCCGCTGCAAATGGTGCTCGTAATATTTTGCTCATTGGTAGTGATAGTCGTGAAGGAGAAGCTGGACGAGCAGACACCATTATGGTTTTGCAATTAGATGGTCCTAGCAAAAAACCGAAGCTCATTTCCTTTATGCGTGATACCTTGGTGACCATTCCTGGTTATGGCGAAAACAAGATCAATGCGGCGTACGCCTTTGGTGGTGCTGATTTAGTCAGACAAACGTTAGCAGAGAACTTCGGTCTAGAAACCAATTATTATGCAAAAGTTGACTTTCGTTCCTTTGAAAAAGTGATCGACACACTGTTTCCCTCAGGCGTTGCTATCAACGCGGAAAAAGATATGAGTAAAAATCTTGAAGTTGCCATCAAACAAGGGCAACAACAAATGAATGGGCTTGAGCTGTTGCAATACGCACGTTTTCGGATGGACGAAGAAGGTGACTTCGGTCGCGTAAGACGACAGCAGCAAGTAATGGATGCGATCTTTAGCGAAATGAAAAATCCTTTAGCTATTTTAAAATTGCCTTATGCAGCAGGAAAAGTCTTAGGCTATGCTTCCACCAACCTGCCAATGTCTTTCCTATTAAAAAATACCTTCTCGATTGCTCGAGGGGCGGGAGGAGTCGACAGCTTGACTGTCCCAGTCGCTGACTCTTGGCAATACGGTTCAAGTGCGAGTGCTGGAAGTGTGTTAGTCGTCAATCTTGAAACCAATCAACAAGCAATCAGGAATTTTCTTAATGAATAAGCAGAATGAAAAGTTCTGAAAACCATTTGAAAGTAAGTAAATTTATGCTATATTATTAATGACGTTTGAAATTTGTTGAAACGAGGAAAAAGAATGAAATTAGCCGTTGTTACTGACAGTACAGCTTATCTGCCGGAACGGATCAAAAACCATGAAGATTTGTTTATCATACCGATCCCTGTTATTTTAGATGGAAAAGTCTACAATGAGGGCATCGACATTGAAGCTGATGAGTATTACGCTTTGCTGAAAAACAGCAAAGAATTCCCAACCACTTCTCAACCGGTACTAGGTGAAGTGTTAGCCTTATATGAGTCATTGAAAGATCGCGGTTACGACACGATCATTAGTATCCACTTATCAAGCGGTATTTCTGGATTTATCGGAACGCTTTATGGAATCACCGATGAAATCGAAGGCGTTCAAATCATTCCTTACGATTCGAAAATCACAAGTATGCCGATGGGCCACATGGTAGAAACCGCTCTTGATCTGTCAAGTCAAGGCAAAACCGTAGAAGAGATCATTTCCCATCTGGACACTATCAGAGATAATACGTATGCCTATCTGATCGTGGACGACTTGAATAACTTGGTTCGTGGCGGTCGCTTAACCAATGGAGCAGCCTTAATTGGCGGATTATTAAAAATCAAACCGATTTTGACTTTTGATCAAGGAAAAATTGTGCTTTACGAGCGCATTCGTTCCAGTAAAAAAGCATTCAATCGCGCGGAAGATATCATTGGTCAACGGGAGCAAGAAATCGCATTGCCTGTTAAATTTTATGTAATCCATGCCAATAATTTAGAAGTAGCCAAAGAAGAAAAAGCAAAACTACAAGCGAAATACCCAAATGCAGAAATTGAGATTGGTCACTTCGGACCAGTTATCGGCTCGCATTTAGGAGAAAAAGCCATTGGCATCGCTATTTCAGCGCAATAATTTTATTTATCTGTGTTTACAAAAGCAATTATCTTTATGGAGACAGTAAAGGAAAGAACCAGTTAGACGTTTGTCTAGCTGGTTTTTTTCAACAATCTTTTTTTGAGATTTGCTTGTAAAAAAACACACAAACTCGTACAATAGGATCAAAATGAAGCACTGGCAAAGGAGACGTTGAAATGAAGTGTTCCTTAAGAAGGTGGCAGATGAGTGATGCAAATGATCTGGCTCGAGCTCTAAATAACCAGACAATTCATGGCAATTTACGAGATGGACTCCCCTTTCCTTACACTGTTGCAGATGCACAAGCCTATATTCAATCTGTCGCAAAGGCAGAATTCGCCTTTGCGATCACTGTGGATGATCGAGCTGTGGGGAGTATTAGCGCCCTTCGTAAAGAAAACATCCATTTTAGAACAGCTGAGATAGGCTATTACATCGCAAAAGAATATTGGGGAAAAGGCCTGATGACCAAAGCTGTTCAGCAACTATGTGACTATGTATTTACTACGTCAAATATTGTTCGTATTTTTGCTGAGCCTTTTGCTAAGAATCATTCCTCTTGTCGCGTGTTGGAAAAAGCAGGCTTTGAGTTGGAAGGAATTTTACGAAAAAATGCGCAAAAAAATCACCAGCTGTTAGATATGAAGCTCTATTCGTTGATTCGTCAAGAGGAAGATGCGCAGGATGACAATAATCAAAAAGGAGATACCCTATGAATGAACTGCAAAAGTTACCAAATGTTGGACAGGTTTTAGCGGATCATTTCGTTAGGATCGGTATCAATACCCCGGAGCAATTACGCGCCAAAAAAGCCGAAGCGGTTTTTCTAACGATCCGCCAAGAATGCGATGCAGGTGCTTGCCTGCACATGCTCTATGGCATTGAGGGGGCGATCCAAGGCATTCCCAAAGCCCAGCTCGCAAGTCAGAGGAAGCAAGAATTGCGCCTTTTTTTCAATCAATTGAGTGAATAAATCAAGGCGACATAGCAAAGCACTTTTTTAAGAGGCTTCTTTTTTAGAAGCTCCTTATCAAGGTGCTTTTTCTATAGACTTCTGTTTATACTGTCTATGTATAGTAGAAAAGACCTTTTGCTTGTTCCAGACCCGCTTCCTTATTATACTTACTCTATCTAGTAAATTACTAATTTACTAAACAAGGAGTGGAAATAATGAAAATACCAGAAAACTTGAAACATAAACCTGTCATTAAAGTAGAAGACTATGATACTGTTGACGGAAAAAATGCGTTACATACAGATGCAAAAGGCCTTTCCCTCGGATTGGCGCAATGGAATGATCGCGGGAAAGTCGATATCTCCGGCAAAGTCTGGCGCCATACTGGTGAAAAATGGTCTCGACAATCCGAAGAATTGCCACTTACGAGAATTTTGGATCTAGCGATCTTAGTGGCTCAATCCAGTTTATATTTTCAAGAGGCCTATCGCCATGAAAAGTTTTACGATCCTGAAAATCCTTTGATTGAAATCATTGGCCTACAAGGAAATCGCATGACCGTCGAAGTAGACACCGAAAATCCTAAAATCGATGAAGACATTCTGCTTTTCTATGATTCCTTGCAAAAAGATGGTGAGCTATACGGCGAACGCTTCAAAATCCTGAAACGGCTTTTAGATGAGCTAGGTTATTAAGAAAAGGAGCAGATTGCCATGACACAACATCAACCATCTTTTGTCGTAACGAAAGGACGCGCTTTTAGTAAATTAGAACAAACAATGATTTGGAAAAAACCACAAAGTCATCAGACCAGTGATGAAGAACTACGAATTGCATCAGAGATCGCGCTGAATTGGACGGATCCAGAAATGAAAATTTTCAATGTGTTGCTGGAAGGCGATGCTGGGTCTGGTAAAACACAGTTGGCAAAGGCACTTTCTGCCGACCTGCAACTGCCCTACACCAAAATCACCTGCTTTGCGGATATGGATAAGTCAGATGTGTTTGGTGCTTTATTACCAGTGATCAACACCGACCAAGAAGAAGATAAGGACTTGCTGGATGCGATTTATCAAAGTGATTGTTTTGAAGATGTCTTGGCGTTGATCCAGCGGCATTTTTCCCTGACTCGTGAGCGGGCACGGGCGAAATTTGCGGAACTGATCGAGCGGATCGAAACCAGCGATCAGCAACCAACGATTCAATACAAGTTTTATCCCTCGGAAATCGTACGGGCGCTGGAAAAAGGTTATTTGCTTGAGATTCAAGAGCCAACGGTCATTCGTGATGCTTCGGTACTAGTGGCCTTAAACTCTGCTCTTGAACAAAATGGAATGCTGAATATTCCCACTGGCTTTGTTCGCCGGCACCCTGACTGTGTCGTAGTCATCACCACGAATCGAAATTACCAAGGCAACCGTCCTTTGAACGAATCCTTGCGAGATCGGATGCAGCATGCTGAAAAAATGGATTTACCTGAGCTGGCAGTCATGGTGCAGCGAGGCATTGCCAAAACCAATTATCCAGATAAAGCAACGGCCGAGAAAATGGCTGAGATCATTCGCTTATTGGACGAGACCGCCAAAGCCAATGCCATCAAAGGGGTGGCGGGCATGCGTTCCTATTTTTATTGGCTAAATGCAGTCAAACAAGGACAAGATCCTTTTACTGCAATTGATAGCAAAGTGCTCTACAAAATCACCACCGATCCAAATGAGCTTGCTCTTTTACAACAGGCGCTAGAAGCTTCAGGGTTATTGGCGCAATTGCGGCTTTTGTTTTCTGGACAACCGTTAAATGCCTTTAAAGAACAAATCAAAGGACGCCGAATCAGCAGCGAAGAGGCGGACCAGCGCAATGTAGTGGAAGAAGGCACGACCGTCCTAAAAAATGAACAAGTCCTTGAGACCCCCAATCAAGAAACTGAGGCGGAAACGATGGAAACCAGTGATTCTGACAAACAAGAAGCGAAAGACCCAGCAACTGAGGCGACGTTTTCAGAAGAACTAGAACGCAATAGTCATGATGGACAAGCAAAAGCTGGGAGTGAGACACAAGAGGCAGGTCCTACTGCTCATTCTTTGTCGATCGAAGCGTATGAAACCCAGGAAAAAGAAAAGAAAACCACGGCATCAAAGGCAGCACGACAAGCATTAAAAGAATCGATCCATGCCAAAGAAGGGCTGATCGTTCATCGACCACCCGTCGATTTAGAAAAAGCGGCTGAAGCCCAGCAGCGTTTGCAGCCGTTGTTGCCGATCGTAGAGTCATTGATCAAGCAAACCCAAGAAGCTTTGGAAAACGAACAAGCTTCGGCATACAGTAAAGGTAAGTACAGTGGCACACGCTTTGATGCCAGTAAGGTCGCGTATCAAGATTTTCGGACCTTTGACAAGAAGAATCCACCTCACGAACAGCCTTCCTTAGCTCTCGCTTTGCGCATTGATGAATCAGGTTCGATGATTAGAGATGATCGGATACAGTATGCGCAACAGGCGGTCTTAGCGGTGAATGCGTTCGCGGAGCGTTTATCTTTGCCATTGATGATTTATGGCGATACAGCAGATGTGACCGCTCGTGAAAAGACCTCGCTTTTTGCTTACAAAGAATTTAACGAAGGTTTTGAATTTGTGCCAGAGAAACTCATGACAATGAAGCCTCGGCAAAATAACCGTGATGGGGCAGTCTTGCGCGTACTAGCTGAAAAGCTCGCTCATCAGCCGGCAACTACTAAATTACTCTTGAATATCAGTGATGGCCAGCCAAAGGCTCTTCCTGATTATACAGGGGTAATAGCCAAAGAAGATATTCAGCAGGTGATCGCTGACTACGAACGACAAGGGGTGCTGTTTCTGGCAGCTGCCATTGGCCAAGACAAAGAAGTGATCAAAGCGATTTATGGGGAAGAACGCTTCATTGATCTTTCCAATCTAACAGAATTTCCGCAGCGTTTGTTGCAGCTACTGACTAGGTATTTGTAATAGACAAAAAAGAGTGTAGGCCGAGTGCCGCATTCTTTTTTGTCTATAATTATATTATGTAAACAAGATGGTGTTTGTCTAAATTCGGAAAATTCTGTAAAATAGATGCCAAAAGGAGGAGTACTATGGACAAATGGCGTTATTTCTATCCTTACCAGTTTGGCTGGCACGCAGCTCTTCGCAGGCGCAGTTTACTAATGAGTGGTTTATTGGCTGTTTTCTTGCTGATTCTTACCATCTTTGCAGAAAATTGGCTGTTGTTTTTTCATGACTGGTTGCAGTATGAATCAAATAACAGCGAAATCCAGACGGATCTCACCTATGCCAGTTGGATTTTCTTCTTGCAATTGTTGCGCGTTGCGTTAGGAATGTTAACATTGGGCTTGATCAGTGCTTTTTTGTGGCAGTGTAACCACATGTATCATTATCACTTGATCGGTGAGGAAGAGCAATCCCTGCATATACGTTTATTATTAGGACAAACACCTTTACTGGTCACGTTGGAAGAACTTGTCTTTATCACCATACAAAGCACCGTCATTTATTTAATAGGATTTGTCAGTGGTTTGTGGCTTAGTCAAAAAGCACTGCATGATTTTTTCGGGTTCTTTCATCTTCCGGCAGGCTTTACATTTGAGCTTCCTTTTAAGCGTCTATTCCTAGTTCAACTTAGTGTGCTCTTGTTGCTTGTCGTGTTACGTTTCCGCGGTACAAAGAGGACGGTTGAAGAGATTCTCGTTAACGGATGCCCGAATGGGTGAGGGAATAGGCTGCCTTTATTTCCCTCTTTCAAAATGCGAACATATGTTTTATAATAAGTGAAACAAGACAAAGGTCGTGAAATTGTGAAGACATCCTTAACTTTAGAAATGGAAGAGGCACTTTATTATTATTGTCGTGAAAACAGTGATATTGTGGTAGAAGAGGTAGTCATGCCCGACGATCATGGCATCGTGGATACCTTAAGTTGTCGCTTGACGGCAGAAAACACCTTTGAATGGCGTTGCTATGAACTAAAAGTCAGTTTGGCAGATTTTCGCTCAAAAGCAAAACTTTCCTTTATTGGGAATTATAATTATTTTGTCTTACCTAAGGCATTGTATGAGAAAGTTAAAGATCAGATTGGGCCAACGATTGGTGTCTTAGTCTATCATGCGTTTCTTGAAAAAGAAACGGGCAGCAAAGGGTATTTCAGTGTCGAAAAGAAACCCCAACGACAAGAGCTGCAGGTTCCAGAAAATGCCTTATTGTTTCGGTTGATTTCGGCACAAGCAAGAGAAGTCGGCAAAGCAAAACAGACTGCTCGAGGATTGCGGGTATTTTCAACAGAACGTTTGTACCAAGAACTGAAGAAACGTCAGCCTGAGTATGACTTGTTCGGTGGTGGGGTCAATTACTATGATCGATTTATTGAAGATACTCAGCTACAAGCGATCGAAGCGTTGAAGGAAGAATTGGCCGCTACGAGAGCAGCCTATGAAGCGCTGGAAAAACGTTTTTTATCAGGCGAGTAAGAAGGAGAGAAGCAGATGTACTTCCCATATATTCGTGGCAAACAATTTGATTTGTTGGCATTAAAAGCTTTATTGGAACAAGATCGCTTATCAGAAGCGATCCAACCGATCATTGAACCGGTCAAGCAATCAAAAACGTTCTGGACAACCATCGATTTATTTCAAAAGAAACAACATCCTTTTTATTTGATTCGCAATCCCCAGGCAGGGGCTTTTCTGACGGCAGAAGGGTTATCAGAGTTGCGAAATGTTGCTGGGCCTAAAGCAATGATCGTGGATCGTCCCATTGAAACAGTGGAAGAAAAGCCTGACCTTTGGATTGTTCATCAATCGGATCAAGCACTCGCTAGTGATTGGCGGGAAAATACGCTGCCGGTGTTGGTAGGCAAAGAGTTTCGTTTGTTAAATAAAATCAACGGTCCCAAGCTACTGATGGAAGATCCTTTCACACGTTTACCCAAAAATAGTTTCTATACAGAATGTTTGGACGAAGGATTTTCAAATGCCCATCACAGTTATCAAAAATTGGGCTACGCGGGTTTTAGTGATTTTTCTGTCGATAGCAAAATTTATTATGAGCACAGTTATCCTTCAAAGCGGTTGGTTTTGCATTGGATTTATCCAACAACTGAGCAAGCATTGCGTATCGCTCACTTATTTTCTGAGGAAGAATTACCAAACCAGAAAGAAAAGTTTTTCCAAGTCATGGAGGCTTTATTGCAGCACGAAGAGCAACATCCTACCCAAACCGCTGGTCTGCAACTATTAGTTGCTGCTTATCACCAAGGCTCATTTCCAGGCATGGGGGTTATCCGAAAAGCTGCCGTTATGAATCACTTGGAGCTCGTCAGTCGACTTATTTAGTTTCTATAAGATACGATTGTAGGTTCTCAGTCAGATCCTGCCACTTTAGTTAATCGTACAAATTGCCTTGATTGCACCATATGATTTCAGGATAGCGATAAAATCAGGGAAAAGGAGTTGGCACTTATGGGAACAAAAGATAGAGAATATTATCGAAACGAAGTAAAAAAATCTGAAAAAAACAAGAAAAACCTGCTTATTCAACGTTTAAATCAACTAGCATTTGTTTTGGTCGTTTCGATCATTGTTCTTTTGGCGATCCTGTATTACATAGCTTGAAACTTTTCGTAGCTGTCATTACATTATCGGCAGCAATAGGAAGAAATTGTACTTAAATGACTGTGATCCCTTGATTAGGACTCGCTATGGGAATCTGATCCGTTAGGTGAAAACTGAACGCAACGAAACGTTTCTTGTTTATCGTTGCTGGTTTATCTGTGATCAAGATTCCCATAGGCTATATAGTTAGAACAAATTTGCTGGGTTATGTACGAATCATTACGAGTCATTTCTGATAAGATCGTTAACAACGATTCATTGAGTGATTCATTGAGATTGGCCAGCAGCTGCAAACAAAGTTTGAATTCAAAGATTCAAGGATCAACAAGATTAAATATAAACGTTGCATTTCGTTTCCCTCGTAGAAGAAACAAAAATCAAAAAACTATCGCTCAAATGAGCATTTATTTTTATTATGCTGCCAATTAGCTGAATTTGAAGGAAATACTCATGAATAAGAGGGAGGAGAGTCGTAAAATTACCAGTTAAATACGGTGTTCGAAAAATTTTCTATTTTAGTTTACATAATATATATTATACAAAGATGTATTTTAAAAAGAGTTCGTGCCATTCTAGACAGTTCATATCAATTCTGTATCATTTTACCTCCCTCCAAATGGCTTTTATCAGTAAATTGTCACTAATTTACCTAAAATTCAACTAAAACTAAGCTTTCTTGTTTTACAAGTTTCTTCAGATTCTTTTTTATGATTTGCTGATCAACAGATTGTTCATTGTTAACTGTCTTGTAGCAAGTTACTTGCGGATTCGTCTTTTTTATCTCAGCAAATACAGATTCAAGCTATCAGCCTTGATTCACGAACCAATCGGTTTGATTGTATGCTATAATCATTTTGAAAATCTTTAAGTTTTTTTCTATAACTTTATTCATATATAGCCAATCCGTTTCAAAGTTCTTATACAGGTGCTTAGACGTTGCAACTGCTAACACATATCTATTACATGATTTGATAAAAAAGAACCCTAAAGTCATGTAGATAAATTGGGTACTTTTGTTATTTCATATAATTGTAATGTTCATAGCTCATCATAAACGTCCATATTTTGCTAAAAAAGTCTGAATAAAGCGCCGTTGATCATTCTTTGGAAAAATAGAATCATTTGCCAATAAGATCAAACATGCTGCTGTCCACTAGCTTTTCGACGGCTAGTGAATGGATTTTGCTTTAAAGTGCCGCTAGTTAGGATAAAATACATAAGGTTCGGATTGATCCAAAAGCAATTATTCTAACGATTCAACGCCCCTTCTCCTTTCTAAACCTCTTTATCAGCTGATACAAATTCAAAATTAAAAACAGAAAACCAATTGTTGCTGCCCATTAGCTGCAACAAGTACGGAACAGAATGTATCCTATTACGTATTGAATTTGCTTTGTGTTTGATTGACCAATTGATAGCCAATACAATGGACGTAGCTGTAGATTTTCCCAATACGGGTTGTGAAACCCTATCAAATAGTGCAGAGCTAAATACCCGAAAATCATAAAGCCAAATGACAAAGTCACGATCCGTCCCCACCGTGGGATTTCTTTGATAAATAAACCTAGCATACATATCAATAAGGGGAACGAATAATTAAGCAGTAAATCGCTGCTGATATTTTGGTTCCGAGGATCCTTTATTATTTTGTCATTTAAGCCCCAACTTATGCCGACGATCACAAACATAAGCGCCAGAATAGTCAATCGCTTGCGATCAAAAAGCCACTGTTCTTTATCCTGTCTACTTGCAAGGTATATTGTAAGTATGACCACCACTAATCCAGACATCATATTCCCTTCTCCCCAGCTGCTTTTCTTAAAAGTTGATTGTTGCATTCGAGTGAATTATAGCAGATATAGTATAAAAAAACGACCTACCTTTACTTCCTTATCTGCTGGGCTTTGCAAGGGTTCCATAGAAGAATCAGAAATTTAAAAATCTGTTCGCTTTACAAAAGAGAACGTATGTTTGTATTATATAGATAAGAGGTGATTGCTATGGGTATGCTGCAACCATATGAAGATCGAAAAAAGCTAAAGTGGCAAGGATTCTTTTTATCTGAGCATACAACTGAAATTGAAGAAGAGCCGACACGTAAATTTGATTGTCCACCTAAGCCGTCACTCACAACGGAAGAAATCAATCAGTGTTTATTTGAAGCCATGAAAAAGAACCTAACTGTGGCGATCCAACGAGAAGAAGTCAATGAAGAAGGCGGCTATCCTCCAGATATTATCGGGAAAATCAGTGGTTATGATCCATTAGGTATTTACTTGACGGGAGAAACAACAGAAAAAATCCATTATGATGAGATTCGTCATGTTGCTTTTTATGAAGAGAAAAAATGGTTTGATCTCAATGAATGATGCCGCTTTTTACTACTTACTAAAGGAGGAACACCTGATGCAAACACAAAAAGGCACTGTCTCAAAAATAAGGATCGTTTCCTTTGCCCCCTCCCCTTTGGTCCGCTTTACACTAGGTACCACCAACTGTTTGATTGCGAAACACAGTTTGAACTTTTTAGGGGATGTTGATGACGGCATGTTTCTAACTGTGGGTGGCTATTGGAATAAGCGCCACCAATTCGTGGTGCAAAAGTATACGGTGTACGGCAAAACAAAAATCATGTTGGATATCGATGCCTATCGACAAAAAACAGTAAAGGCGGGTTCATTATGAGAGCAAGAGACCTCTTAACAGCACTGACAACGTCATCGAGTGCAGCGGATTACCAAGGAATTTATTTAACGTACAAAGAAAACCTGATTCCTTTTACGACGATCGCTCAAGATAGCCATAACCAATTGATTTTATTTTTCGAACCAAAAAAGCCTGCTCTGACGCTGAAAGAATTATATACACAGCTAATGCTGCATAAGAATTTGGACTTGCTCTATTGGGATGGCGAGTCACGTCAAAAAGTACTGGGGTTTCGTGAACAAGAAGAAAAGATCATTCTTTAGTCCCCTCGCCTATTTTTGGCACACAACAAGTGTCGAAAATCTCGGCAAAACGAAGAAAATAACGTATACTTTGTGTAAAGACTAAAGGAGCATATCATGAAAAATCAAAAGATCACCCAAATGAGTTTCGCGAAAGTCTATCCCCTATATATTGCCAAAGCAGAGCGGAAAAATCGAACAAAAGAAGAAGTGGATCAGATTATTACGTGGCTAACTGGTTATGACCAAGAAACGCTGCAACAGATGAATGAGGAGCTTTCTTTTGAAACCTTTTTTAGTCATGCCCCACAGCTCAATCCAGCGCGAAAACAGATCACTGGTGTCATTTGTGGGATTCGGGTAGAAGAGATCGAAGAGCCAATGGTTCAAGAAATTCGTTATCTAGATAAACTAATTGATGAACTGGCGAAAGGAAAAGCCATGACGAAAATTTTGCGCTCTGTCGAATGACCCTCTCTTTTTTCAAGTTGTCATTTGCAGATCAACCCTTTATACTGGAAAGTACCTTGGCAGGGGCAAATCATTGCTCAGAACACAGTGGGAAATCACCCCACTGTGTTTTTTATGCTGCGCTTCTTGACGACAGCTTGTAACCAGCTAGGCAACCTTAGCTTAGTTCAACTACTTAGCATGTAGTGCCCTTTGGAATTGGCCGACTTTTTCGTGAAAACATAAGGACATTGTCTATGGCTCTCCTCTTCTCCACTTAACCAGACTCTCTTGAAACGCACAAAAAAGCACTCCTAAATGAAAGGAGTGCTCATTGTTACTTTTTCAATTCTTTGATCTGTTCTTTTCGCTTCAAATACGCCAGTTCTTTTTCCATTTTACGATAGCGGGCGAAGGCGTCTTCTGAAAGCTCACCGGCAGCAATGGCTGCTTTGACCGCGCACTTCGGTTCTGTTTCATGACGACAGTCTCGGAAGAAACAACCTTCAGCATACTGGCTGATCGCTTCAAAGGATTGGTCGATCGAAGCTGAGCGGACGGTACTGATGCCAACTTCCCGCATACCAGGAGTATCGATGATCATTGCGCCAGAGGGCAAAGTGAATAACTGACGACTCGTCGTCGTGTGTCGTCCTCGACTATCCTCTCGTATGTCATTGGTTTTTTGAACGTCTTGCGCCATAAGCTGATTTAATAAGCTGGACTTACCGACCCCAGATGAACCGATAAATGCGCTGATCTGTCCGTCAGAAAAATACGTTTCCATCAGCAATTCGTTTGGTTCAAAAATGGACGTAGCAAATGTTTTCACACCAAATGCATCGTTTAAGGCTTGCAGTAGCTCTGCTTTTTCACCAGCTGTGACTTGATCGTCTTTGGTCAAGAGAATCACCGGATTAGCCCCGCTGTCCCAAGCGATCGTGACAAAGCGCTCTAACCGAGCGAAATTGAATTCTTCATTGGCGCTAGTTGCAATAAAAACCGTGTCGATATTCGCCGCGATCCCTTGTTCATCCGTCCGATTTCCGGCTACTTTTCTTTGTAAAAAACTCTTTCGTGGGAGCAAAGCATCAATCAAGAAATGATCTTGATCATACACCTGCCCTTGTACAAAATCACCAACAATAGGATAATCCTTGGGTGCTAGTGCCTGCTGGCGAAATTTTCCTGTAACTGTTGCTAAACATTCTTCTCCTGTAGTCAAGCGGACTTTTGCGATATCTTTGGCCTGAAAGACCACAATTCCTTGTTTTTCCATGATTTCCCTCCAGTTAGTTAGGAGGCCGCACTTAAAAAGAGAAACCTCCGAGTTGATGTTGCTTCATTTGATTTGTCATAAGACATTTCCCCTTTCTATTTTGTGCTCATCATGTGATGTCGCTTTATTATACCATCGGAACGGACGGATGGCTAAAGTAAATGTCCCAAGAGAGCATTTACAGAAATAAAGTAGATAAACAAGCCGGCAATATCTTTGATTGAGGTAATAATGGGTGCCGAACCGGCTGCTTGGTCGATGTTCAGTTTAATAAGTACGAACGGAACTAAGAAACCGAGTGCTGCGGCTAAGGTCATGGCAAAAACTAACGAAACACCAACAGCCACACCTAACATGGGGATCCCTTGCCATAGTGAAGCGGCGGTGCCGGAGATGATCCCTACGATCAAACCTAAACTCAAACCAATCCAAACCTCTTTAAAGAAATGGCGGGTGAAGGTCGAAAGATCAATATGCCCTAATGACATCCCGCGAACAAAAACAGTTGAGGACTGTGTTCCAACGTTCCCCCCCATATCCATGATCAAAGGAATAAAGATTGCAACAGCTGCCACCGATTCCAATGTTTGTTCAAATTCATCAATGACTACCCCAGCTAAAAGACCAGCAACCAAAGTGATCACTAAAAACGGCAATCGGACTTTCCAAATTTGCCAAAGGCTGCCGTTGATCAGAACATTACTACGGTCTGCTTCATTAGAAGCAACATCGACTAAACCTGCGGCATTAAACATGTCTTCCGTCGTTTCTTGCTCGATGACATCGATGGCGTCATCGACAGTGATGATCCCAACGATTCGTGATTCCTTGTCTACGACTGGTAGCGCAATGATATCTAGTTCATTTAGCAAACGTGCCGCTTCTTCTTGGTCCGTGTCAGTAGTCACATAGATTACTTTTCGTGACATGATTTCACTGATGAGTTGCTCCCCTTGTGCCATCAAGAGATCTTTCAATGACAAGACCCCTTCTAAGGTTTTCGTTTGGTCGGTCACATAGAGCGTATAAATCGTTTCTTTTTCTTTGGCTTGCATCCGCACTTTTTCTAACGCTTGATTGACTGTCATGTCTTTCTTTAGTGTGATGAATTCCGGTGTCATTAAACGGCCAGCAGTCTCAGCTTCATATCCTAATAAGAGGTTTGTCGCGGCTCGTTCATCGGGGGCCAACGATTGTAAAAGTTTTTGCGTGACGGTGGCTGGCAGCTCATCCAAGAGCCTTACACGGACATCGGGGGCCATTTCGTTTACAAATTCGGTTGCCCGCTCATCGGTGAAAGAGCGTAACAAGTGTTGTTGTGTGGCTGGTGTCAAATCTTCAAATAGGATAAGGGCTTTATCTTTCGGTAATAGTCGGAAAACGATCACTTTTTCATCCGCAGATAAATTACTGAATAATTGTAACAGCGGCAGCTCTTCCATTCCTGATACGAGTTTTTTTAATTTTTCAGAGTCTTTCTTATTTAAATAATGTAAGATAGTTTCTTGCTGGTTCATGGGATACACTCCTTCTCCTATAATTTTGCCCAAAGAAAGAAAGGAAATCGTTCAGAAAATTGTCCGGATTTCTTTCGTTTGAAGGTTGTCTGCTAGACAGCTGAAATTTCGTTCCGCAGCTGGAGATGCCTGTTATTAAAACAAGCACCAAAGGGATAGAGCAGCAACTTTACTCATTATATCACATAGTTTTTTTAAAACATGAAAAATATGGCTTGCAGACGAAAAATTTTATTCTAATATATTCCCTTTGTAAGGAGCGTTGATTGGAAACAATCAAGAGTAAAAACAAAAGCAGCAGGAAAGCTCTGTCAAACGCTCCATGCAAATGGTATGATGAATGGGTTGCAGTTTTTTTACTCCCCGTTTATGCTAACTATACATCAATGAAAAGAGAGGCAAAAAAGATGGCAAAGAAAAAAACATTTATCGGATCGGTCACTGCGCTTCTCACACTCGCAGCAGTTGGCTTTGGATTCCTACAAAATAATGAGCTATTCCCAAACCATAACACACCATCATCAGAGGTGACTGCCACTTCTGCTAAGGATATTCGTGCAGATGAACTGGCACAGTTAACGTACCAAGGCACCCAAACGATTGAAGTCAATCAGAACATTCCTGAGTTTTCAGAAGATGATCTTTCACTTGAAAATGGTGCCTGGGAAGTATACGGCGACCTTGACCACCTCAATCGTGCGACCTCTGCTGAAGCAATGTTGAATCAATCCTTGATGCCAACGGAAAAGCGTGGCGATATCTCTAGTGTGAAACCAACGGGCTGGCGTAATAAGCAACTCCCCAATGGAAAATATTTATATAATCGGACCCATTTGATTGGGTTTGCTTTAGCTGGCGAAAATGCAAACTGGAAGAATTTGATCACGGGGACTAGTCAGTTGAACAATCCCGAGATGTTGCGCTTAGAAATGGATATCAACTATTATCTCAAGCAAGATAAAAAGCATTATGTCCGATATTCCGTCACTCCGATCTATCGCGAAGACGAACTGGTTGCTCGTGGTGTCCAGATGCAAGCAAAATCCATTGGTGATGACACGATCCAATTTAACTGCTATATCTTTAACATCCAAGATGGCGTCACGATCAACTATGCGGATGGTACCAGCGAAATTTCAAGCGAAGAAATGCCACAATCGGAGAAGGATGCTTCAAGTAGTGAAAAAACCACAGCTTCGACTTCTGCCGGCAATAAAAGCAATGAAGCGGATGAGAAACAGAAACAATATGTCGATGAACAAGGCAACGGTTTAATTAAAGGGTCAAAAAGTGGCATCTATCATTTGCCAGGATCTAAATACTACGAGGATACTACCAACCCGAAAGAATGGTTCAAAACGATCGCTGAAGCGGAAGCTGCCGGCTACCGTGCACCAAAATAAAAAAGCCTAAGGCTTTTTTATTTTGGTGTTTATTTATTCTTCATTGCCTTGCGCTTGCCGCAACGCTTTGACATAGGCCTTCCCTTCATCTGTAAAACGTACCGAGCGTGACTTATAACGGTAAGCTCGGTAAATCAGGCCTCTTTTTTCAAGACGCAATAAATGACGATAAACCAAAGAAGTTGTTTTTATCTCTTCATTGGCACAGATTTCCCGTATGGTAGGTGCACAACCTTGTTCTTGCATATAGTCGTCAATAAAAAGTAAAATTCGGTCTTTTCTCGGCATAATTCCTCCTTTCCACGAAGCAGTCCTCGCTGCTGCAAATTTGTAAAAACTGATAAACTACTGCTTCGTCTGCTTTTTGTCCGATCAATACACTGAAAATCTATTGATGCTGTCTCTTTTCCCATTCTTTCAACGAGTAAAAGTTCTTATTATACGCTGAAATTTTCCCCTTATCGAGAAAAGCATCGGCAAGCAACACTCTTTGCTATTGATTTTATCAAATTTAACAGCAAATAATAGCAGATTTACCGATTATTTTTATTTTTATTGACACAAAAGCAAATAGAGCTATTATTTTTTCTTAGAATTTGTTATTCTAAATTTAATTAAAGGAGGATTTTATGTTAGGAATTGGCTTATTTTTCGTAGGAATCACCTTGATAATCAATGGTTAGGGCAGCTTGCTTCACATTGACTATCGCTCACTTGCTTTAATCAATCTTTTTACAGGTTCGTTATCTTTTATTATCAATCTAGTGTATATGCTTCAAGGCGCTTATTATGAAGCAGGCACACGTATTTGTTGGTAGGGATCATTTACCTCTTTGATTTAGATTTACGTATTTATGGGATTTTTGCGCTATTCGTAGCCATCAATACCTTGCCTTTTGCCTGGGTTTCTTGGCGATGGGAGCAAGATCCCCTTTTTGCACTGATTTGGTTAACATGGGGAGCGTTATGGTTTTGCGGCTTTTTAGACACAATCGTAAAGGTAAACTTTGGACGTAAGATTCATTATTTTGCGATCGCTTGCGGTATCTTCACTACGTGGGTCCCGGGTTTGCTGATGCTATTAGATCTCTATTAAAAAAAAGTGATTATCTCAATGATAATCGCTTTTTTTTTAGTAGGAAAACTGTTTTTTTCTAAAAAGTGTTCAATCTCCTGCATCGCTTTCTGAGGACCATTTGGCAGGTGCAAAAAGAATCATTGGCATGAAATCCTCCTTATGTATCGAGTCCATCCACTCGTTTCTTTCAAGCATACTAAAAGTAGGCACATGTAGGAGAAGTTTTTTTTTGCAGACCTTCTCGTTCATCTTTTTACATTGTTTAACTAAAAATTTGCTATAATAAAGAAAACCTTTCAAGGAGTAAACAAATGCGAAAAAAAATATCTTCCTTGCGGCTTAGTATACTCTCACGCGGGCTGATTCTCTTTGCCTTCTTTTTCTTGATTCAACAATTTTGGGAAATGGTTGTTTCTGGCTTTGCACTTCTGCCTTCGCTGGCATTCATCCAAATTCTCTTGATGATCCTTTCAACCTTTATCATTAGCAAGTTTGTTAATAAACGCTCGTGGCGGCAAGTGCTTTTTGGCAGCTACCTATTGATCATCGGCTCGCTGTTTTCTTTCTGGCTAGCAAATAATCCAATGGAGCTGCAAGCAGTCACTCTTTATATGATTGATGCTTTTTTTGGCGGCATTCTTTGGGAGTATTTAGCACAGCGCTTGGCAACAGATCTTCTGGCCAAAGAACATAAACCTCGTTAACAGAGGTTTTTTTCTTTTTCTGATAGAAAAGGCAAAAATTCTTCGTATATAGTGTGAAGGGGTGAAAAAGGTGCAGGATGAAGAAATCATTGAACGAATCAAAAAGAAAGACTATGCCGGCTTAGAAGAACTGTTAGCGGTTTATGGTGATAGCATGCTGAGGACGATTCATAGTGTCCTCTCGCAACCGCATGAAGTGAGCGAGCGACAAGATGTAGCGAACGAAGTTTTTTACGAAGTTTGGCAAAAGATTGCTGCGTACCAACCAGAAAGAAGTCGTTTGATTACGTGGCTGCTTTTGATTAGTCGCAGTCGTGCGATTGACCACAAGCGGAAGCTGAACAAACGCTCGCTGGAAGAAAAGCCGGTTGATGAGCAGGAACTAGCGATCGAAGATTCACCTTTGACAAAGGAAAACTTTTTGGGCTTTATTGAAGACCTTGAAGCCCTCGATCAAAGGATCTTTCTGCTCTACTATTTTTATCAAGAATCACCCGAAACCATCGCAGAGCAGACGGACTTAAATATCTCAGCAATTTACAATCGTCTTTCCCGTGGCCGCAAACGCTTAAAAGAAAGGATGACTATCGATGGATTTTAAACAGTTAGTTTTAAATGAAAATAAACCACTTACAAAAGTATCTGAACAAGAAAAAGCAACAACCTTCGAGCTGTCCAAACAATATGTTTTCTTGCAAGATCTATTAGAGGAGCTTCGGACGCTTTTAGCAAAAGACGAAACGATTCTTGGCTATCTGCCCTTGACGCCAGATGGAAACCTCGCCTTCGCCAATCAAGGGCTTGGCGCCTATGCCTATGCAACAACCGAAAAAGCAAAAGCATACCGTGACATCTTTCATGACACCCGTGGCAATCGTTTGTTGGTTTTCACAGAGACCCGAATGCTTTTTTTGGTCATCATCGACTATCTAGAAAGCAACACCTATTTCAGTTACCCCTACGAGACCATCAAAGCCTTCACCATCAAGCCAAGAAAGCTGATGAAGCATGAATCGCCAGATGATAAAGAGCAATTCCATTGGGGCTATTTCGACTTTCAAGCGGGGACGAACATATTCTCAGAAGTGCTGACAAAAAAAGACTACGAGTTATTTACGTCCTATCATGAATCCATTCCTGCACTCAAGAAAATTCCGATTCAAAACAAAATTTACCGAGCAGCGAAATATCAGTATTTCTTGAGTAATTGGCATTTCAGTTTTCGCTTAATGACCATTTTCAACATGCTCTTCCTGCTGCTGTTTGTATTAATGATTCTCGGATTTTTCTTACACTTTGGGCCACTGAAAGGATTTTATTATAAGGATCTATTGGACATAGGTATGGTCATTTCCCTTTTTTATAGTAAGAACATCTTGCAATAAAAAAAGACTGCCGTTCCTTCCTAATCATTTCTTTGATACCAATTGAATAAAGCACCAAATTTTCTACGAAAGAGCACCTCTTGCAGGATTCAAGTGAAAACGAATGCTGCAAGAGGTGCTTTTTTCTCGGACTATTGGGACATTCCTAACCGCTCGTTTTTTCATTTCCTTTTGAAATTCTCAGATTTCTTGTGAACTTTTCAGAAGACTCCACTCATAATTTCATACGTGCCTAATGGGATTATTTTTTCATTCACGCTTGCTTTTTAGGAAGAAACGTTATGATGATTTTACTTGCTAGGAGGTGTGAAAAATCGAACTTATCGGACATCTGATCTTCTGGGTCCCATTCTGTCTTTTTCTAGTGATTGGATCGTTTTTCATACAATGGCGGAAACGTTTCGTTTCAACCCTTATTGCAGCGATCCCGTTTCTCTTTTTTATGATAAAAATATTCAATTATCGGCATTATGAGCCGGATTTTATTTTCATCATCTATTTGATCGGACTCTTCTTGTCATCGATCGTACTAATCATTGCGGTACGCCGGCTTTCAAAGAAAGCCTGAAAATCTACTTTTACTAAGAAACAAACCCGTTTCTTAAATAATCCCCAGACCAACTTTAAGGTTCATTTAAGGTTGGCAGACTATAGTCAATTCGGACATAATAATTTAGAGCCTGTGCTAGCGGAAACTAGCGCAGGCTTGTTTGGTTATCTATAGAAAATAAGCCAAATCGCTGGCAGGTGTTGGATACGCGAAAATCATCTTGGCAATCGCTTCTTTCGATAGCTGATTTTCTAATACAAAAACAAAGTAGTTGATCAACTCATCGGCCAATGCAGAAAAAATCGTGACAGCAACGATGGTATCAGATGTGTCATAAACCAATTTGATTTTTGCCTCTTGATCATTGATTCGTCGATAGGTGTACCAAGAAGATAGATCCATCACCTCGCTATGATATTCTGAGGCATTATCGGCAATTTCTTGCTCACTGATCCCAATTCTTGCCAGTTTTTCCGCACCAAAAACTAGTGTAGGGATCAGCGGATAACGGATAGGCATTTTCTGGTCATCTATATGCTCGACAAGATAGGCGGCTTCAAAGCTGGCAACAGGGGTCAGTTTGGGCTGCTTTTTCGCGAGCACATCCCCGATGGCATAGATGTGTCTTTGACTAGTCTGCAAAAACTCATTTACCACGATCCCTTGTTTTGACGTTTCTACCCCTGCCTTTTCCAGTTGCAGCTGATCGCTATTGGGTCTGCGTCCCGTGGCACCAATCACTGCTTCTACGCTTAAAGACAATGCTTGTGTCTGGATCGTATAGCGGTTTTGTTCTTTCGTGATTCGCTGCGTATTCTGATTAAAGTGAAACGAAACGCCTTGGTCCTGCATTGAGCGAACCATTTTTTTGGTTAATTCTGCATCAAATCCTTTTAGCGGCTGGTCATTATGATGGATCACATGAACTTCAGCACCTGCTGCTTGAGCGATCATCGCCAATTCGAAGGTAATATACCCAGCACCTATGAAAGCAATCGTTGCTGGCATCTTTTCAAAGGAAAGAAAATCAGTACTGCTTTGTAAATGCTCCTTGCCGACGATTGGCAGTACGGCTGGACGCTGTCCTGTCGCAATGATTATTTTTTCTGCTTGAATCTCTTCTGCACCCACGACGACCGTATGGGCATCACGAAAAGTGGCTTGTCCGTAGTAAGTAGTGATTCCTTCTGCCAGTAACCCTTGTTTGGTTGACTCAGGCACACGATCAGTATACGAGCGCTTAAACGCCATCAGTGTCGGCCAATCAATGGATACCTCCTCTTGAACGCCATTGCCTTGCATACGTTTCGCCTCTGTTTTGACTTCTACGCCTCGCATCAGTAGTTTTTTCGGATCACACCCGCGATTGGGACAAGTGCCACCCCATAAATCGGCTTCAACGATCGCCACGGTCTTTCCTTTGGCTTTTAACCCGTAGGCAGCAGCCGTTCCAGCTGGACCCGCTCCGATAATCAGTACATCCACCTTTTTCATCTGTCTCCTCCTTCTCCTAAAAAAATTCCTACGCTTTCTCTTCCCTTCAAGTATAGCGAATCACGGTCAGCCCACAAAACAATTCGCCTTTTGCGGCTCCTACGAATGTTCACAATCATCCCTTGAAGTTGCGTTTGATATGGTATACTTTTCTAGTCAGTTTAACAACAAAGGAGAATGAATGACTGTGAGTTTTAAACGCTTTTTTCAGCTCTTTCTTTTTTATTTTCTCTCGATTCTGGTGGCCTATGGTCTGATTGCGTTTCTAGCAGTAGATAACTTTTGGCTGGTCGTCTGTTTGATGACGATTGTCGGCTATCTCACCCTGGGTATCCCACTAACCTTATTGAGTTTAAAGAAGAAAAAATAAGAAAACAAACAAAGACACCAGCAACTTTTCTAAGAAACTGGTGTCTTTCCTCATTGATGCGATTATCCTAATATAATCTGGGCATCTGCCAATGCTTTTTCCACTACTTCCATCACCAGCTTGCTATGGGCAAGGCGTTCCTTGACAAAGGCCTGATCATTTTCGTGAATGGCTTGTGCAAAACGGGCAAATTCTTCAAACATACGATGTCCGTGAACACTTTGATTCTGATGGCTTTTTGCCCCGTTGATCCGTTCAACGTCATAGCTGGCAAGCATATTCGTTGGCCCATTGACGATGATCGATCCTTTCGTCCCTTGGATCGTTGAGCGAATCGTCGCTGTCGAATCTTTGGCGCCAATACAAACGACTTTTGTTTGTTCATAGTCTAAAAACAGCATGCCAGAAGTATCGATCCCCTGTTCGACATTAGCAAAATAGCGGACACTTTTGGGTTTTCCTAAAAGCCCGACGACAAAATGAATATTATAGATATTGATATCCATCAATGCCCCACCACCCATTTTCGGGTTAAATGCAGGTAAAACGGTTCCCTCTTTGAATAAATCATAACGAGAAGAATATTGCGAATAGTTGCATTCAATCACTTTCAGCTCTCCCAATGTTTCAAGCTGCGCTTTGATTCCTTGGTAGTTGGCTAAGTACTGATTCGTGATGGCTTCCATCAAAAGCACCTCATGGGCAGCTGCCAATTCTGTTAATTCTACTAATTCTCGTGTCTGCAACGTAAATGGCTTTTCACAAATGACGTGTTTGCCAGCGAGGATCGCTTCTTTGGCAAAGGAATAATGCAAATGATTGGGTAATGCGACATACACGGTGTCAACGGATGGATCCGCCAAAAATGCCCCTAACTCTGTATAGACGGTTTGAATCCCGTATTGCTGTTTTAAGTGATTCATTTTCTCTAAATCACTTTCTGTCCCAAAAATAGCGGACAGTTCAAGCTGCGGGACATCCCCCGCCACCGTCAAAAAATCATGGACAATCATGCCTGCGCCTAAAATCGCTAAGTTCATCTTGCTTCCCCTTTTCTATCTTCTTAGATCATTTGTTTCAATACCTCGGTGATCACTTTATGATCCTCTAAATGAGCCAAACCTGACACACAGATAGCACCAGTGACTTTTCTGTCTTCGATAATTGGAAAACCACCGCCACAAATTGCATAGTGTTCGTCTTCTGCCCATTTAGCGAATTGTGTCTCTCTATCTTTTTGGGTATAGACGTATAGTGAACTATGACCGCTTTCTAGTACCGTTCGTTCTTTTCTTTCAAGCCAAGGGCTTTCTTTTCGTCCTGCCATTAAAAATCGAATGATCGGCAAGCCATGATGAATAACTTTGATCCCTACCGGTTTCGGATAGTTCCTTTTAACGTACTGATCAATGGCAATTACCAACCGCAATGCGAGGTCATTGTCAAAATGAGCAAACTGCAGTTGCTGTTCTTCTTGCAGGATTTCTGAAGGTTCGATTCGTATCTCCTCCTTTACGTTGAGTCAGTTGATGCCTTCAGGCGCTTTGTTTGTCAAAAGCCCCGTAATCACTCTGCCTTATGACTCAGTGATCACTTGATTGATGCCTGTTTCTAGCATTTCGATTTGCAAAATTGTTTCTTCGTCTTTTACGATTTTCTCTTTGCCATTGATGATCGTTTCATAGACGCCCTCATACACACGGCTATAATCACCAATTTCAGAGATGACTTTTTCTTCATGGTAGTCACCGTTAGCATCCATATAAGTTAGTGTGCCATAGTGCTCTGGCAAATCGATCCCAAAATCTGCATGATCTGGGAGATAAAACTGTTTTAGATGCTCTTCTTGTCGATCCTTCGTTTGTTTTACAAAAACGCCGTTTTCGCCATAAACGACAAAACTAGGCCGCTCTTTTAATCGGAAGTAACTAGATTTGACTGAGACTTTCATTCGACCATAAAACAGATCCAAATCGAAGTAATCGTTCATGCGATTTTTTCCAAGCAATTGCCGAACCTCATAATGGACATCGTCAGGTTGCCCAAAATAGGAGATCACTTGGTCCAGTGTATGACAAGCGTGTCCGTACAAGTAGCTAGTATTCAGTGAAAATTCGGTCACTGACCTTGGAACCTCTGGACGAAAATAATCATAATGCATCTCTACTTCTAAGAGATCTCCGAGCACGCCACTTTCGATCACTTTTTGCGTGGTCAAAAAATCAGAATCAAAGCGTCGATTTTGATAGCATTGCACAAACAAGCCTTTCTCCTGCGCCAGTGCGAACAATTCCTTTGCTTGTGCCGAGGTTTCCGTAAAAGGTTTTTCGATCAAGACATTTTTCCCATGAAGCAAGACATCCTTGCCTAATTTATAATGCAAATGACTGGGGGTCGTGACCACAACTAATTGAATTTCAGGATCACGGTAAATATCCTCTAAGTCAGAGGTGTAATGAACGCCTTCCAGTGTTGGCCAGGTCAGCTTGCCGCTTGGTGAATAGATCGTCTTCACTTTGATTTTATCCTGTAGCTTGGTTGAAAAAGGCAGATGGTAGCGATTGGTGCTTTTCCCATTTCCGAGATATGCGATAGTTAACATTGTGACGCCTCCTATGAATTGATAGCTTGATTATTGATGAAATTCTTCAAAATGGGAAGTCTTTTGCCAAAAACAGGTGCTTTTGACCAGACTTTTTCGCAAACTACTGAGTGCTTCTGAACATTTTTACCAAATTGCCAAAAAGGTACAGTTTTTGCTTTTGGTTTTCTTTGTCCTAGGCTATGATTAGAAAGAGGTGGTTTGATGTTATTAGGAGATAAATTACGGCTTCAAGAAGGATTGACCAATACGGAGAAACGGATTGCCGACTATATTTTGCAAAATATCAATGATGTGCCTTCGTTGACGATTGAAGTCATCGCCAAGCATACATATACATCCCACTCTTCCGTCATTCGTCTAGCCAAAAAGATGGGGTATGAAGGATTTAAAAGTTTTCGCTTAGGTCTGGCTGAAATTGCCCATAATCAGATGTTCAACCCAACCTTTGTTGACGCGAATTTCCCCTTTTCGCCCAAGGATCAAACACCTGATATTTTGAAAAAAATGGCCGATCTAACGATCAACTCGATCCACAAAACCCATGCTCAGGTCGCCCCGGAAACGATGGAAGCAGTGGTACAATCGTTGGAAGCTGCGCAGCGGATTTTCTTATTTGCTCGTGGTGATTCTCAGATCCGGGCAAGAAGTTTTCAAAATAAGTTGGTCAAGATCAATAAGTATCTGATCGTTGCTGATGAGTATGGAGATGATGCGTGGAATGCGTCGAACGTCACGAAAAAAGATTGTGCCGTGTTTATTACCTATCGTGGGAAAAATACGCAATACGAAAAAATCATGCAACACTTTCGTGATGTTGGGGTACCAGTGATCGTGATCTCTGGCAACGCCCATGCAAAAATCATCCCATTAGCGACCCATGCGATCATCGCTTCTCATGATGAACGTGATTTCCTCAAAGTCGGTACCTTTTCTTCGCAGGTCGCCTTTGAGTATATTTTAGATTCACTGTTCGCATTGATGTATGCCAAAGAATACCAAAAAAATATTGCTGAACTAAGAAAAAAACAAACTGTTTTGGAATCAGGGATTCTCTCAGAATACCCGTCAACTGAAGAAAAGAGGGAAATGAAATGATCAATTGGGGAATTATTGGTGCCGGAAATATCGCCAATCGCTTTGCTGCAAGCTTAGAAAATTTTCAAGATGCCCAACTTTATGGGGTTGCTTGTCGTACGATGGAAAAAGCGCAAGCGTTTCAAGCAAAATTTCCGTGTGATGCTGTCTTTGATGACTACCAAAACCTATTAGATGATCCAGCTATCGATGTCGTTTATATTGCTTTGCCGCATTTGTATCACTATGAATGGATCATCAAAGCCTTTCAAGCGAAAAAAGCTGTTTTATGTGAAAAACCAGCAACCTTGACTGCACAAGAAATGTGCGATGTACAAAAACAAGCCCAAGCACACGAAGTCTTCTTTATGGAAGCCATGAAGCCACGCTTCACCCCAGCGTATCGCAAACTAAAAGAACTTGTGGATGGTGGTCATATCGGTGAGCTAACAAGTGTCACGACTACTTTTCGCCGCCATTTACCAGTCGAAGGCAGTTCTTATCATTATCTGCCAAAACAAGGGGGTGCTTTACTGGATATGGGGATCTATAACTTAGCCTTTATTCAAGATTTTTCACCAGAAAATTTAACTGCCGAATTGATCGATTACAGCCTGTATGAAACTGGGGTTGATACCTACGTTGAAGCACGCTTTGTCAGTGAAGACTTTGTTGCAGTGATTGAGACCGGATTTGACCAAACAAAAGAGACGGTGGCGGAATTACAAGGAACAAAAGGGAAAATCACGGTCCCAAACTTCCATCGCCCCGCTTCTTTTACCGTAACGATTGACCAAGAAGACACGATCAATGATATTGGGTACGAGATCGATGATTTCCATTCAGAGATTCAAGCAGTTCACACCGCACTTGCACAAGGACAACTCGAAAATCCCTTGATGTCCTTAACAGATAGTATTGCCTGTATCGCTTTAGCTGATGAACTAAGAAGCTTACTAGATGCAGAAAAAAAAGACATTTAATATCATACCCCATCGTTTTTGAATAGAACTGACCAGTGGCTACCATTCGGTCAGTTTTTATGTGTCAAAAATTGAGCGCTTTCTTTGACGGTTTTGAAATGGTTATATTATATTTATTGAGTATATTTTTATACAAATAGAAAAAGAAAGGAAAACGCCCATGACACCAGAAATTATTACGTATCTTATTTGTTTATTGACCTTCGCTTATCTAGCTGTGACGATTTTTACTTTTGTAAAAAATCGCCGGACAGGTGACGGTTATCGCCTCCGAATTTTTTACGTGCTAGCAGCAGCCCTCGTCTTTTTGCTTTCCGTTTATGCAATCACTACCGGTCAAACCTATGACGACTTGGTTACATCGATAAATGATCTTTTTCAATAAAACACCGTTGGCACGAAGCCCTGTGGATCTCTTCGTTTTTGAACCTCTGGTTGAGGGAAGGATCAAAACGGAAACGAGCCAATGAAAGACTGCTATTCGATGGCTTTTTCATCAGGACCTTCTATACCGAATCAATGTCTTTCAACAAATGATGTCTGACTTTTTATGGAGGTGTGCATGCTCATTCAGCTTAAAGAAGCGAAGCTTTCCGATTTACTTTCTATCTACTTGATACAAAAAGCTGCCTTCAAACCACTCTTTCTCCGTTATCAAGACAAAGAAACTTCTCCCTACTTACAAAGTTTCGAGAAGCTAAACGCAAAGTTTTCTGCGTCGAGTACAACTTATTATTTAATCATGACCGCTCAGAAAATCGTGGGCTTCCTAAAACTGACGGTTGAGCAGGAACATACGACGAAGCTATCCTCCATCGCCCTTCTTCCCTCCTACGAGAACCGCGGGATCGGTAGACAAGCAATGACCTTGATTGAAAGGAACGTACAAACAGATACGATTCGTTTACATACGATCCTGCAAGAACCCAAGCTGGTTCACTTTTATCACTCGTTAGGGTATTCAGCAACAGGGAGGTTTCAAAGCCCCTCTTCAGCAATCTGCTTTGTCTCCTTTACGAAAAAAATTGCTGCAAAATAAAAAAGCCATCTCGCCTTTCATCGGCAGAGATGGTTTTTTCTATCAATTGCCATCCTTTACAGCAATCATTTTTATTGGTCCTGAAAGGTGTCATCGGATTTTTTACGCAATCGCGGAATCTCTTTCACATTCATTAAATCTAAAAAGAAAGTGAACAATGGGATACCGATGATCAAGCCCCACAAGCCAAAGAGATGTTCGCTAAGATACAGGAGAATAAACGTGTAAAACATCGGGATCTCTGTTTTATTGGCCATCAAGCGGGGATTTAAGATATAGGATTCCAACGCATGAACAAACACAATGATCAGTAAAATGTAGATCACATCATTAAATCCGCCGATAGAATAGGCAATAAACGTTAATGGAATACACGAGATGATCACACCAGCAACAGGAATCAAGCTGAGAAAGAAAATCATCAACGCCAAACTCAATAGTTGCGGAAAGCCCATCACCGCTAAGGCGAAGACAGTGATTGCTGTATTAACTAAGGCGATCACCAACTGCGTCTCAATCACATTTCCGAAAGCCCGCGTAAACTTAGCTCCTAAATAGTAAACATCTTCAAAGAACCATGCCCCTCGTCCTTGCAAAAAAAGCTGAGAAAACGCAACGGTCTTTTTGTTATCGATCATAAAGAAGAAACTAAGCAGAAATGAGATCAGCACCGTCAATGCCAGTTCACCGAAATTATACAGATAATTGATCACGACTAAAACGCCGCTTTGTAATTTCTGAATATATTCACTGGTTTGCAATAAATTTAAGACATATTCGATCAATTCATTATTGGAGTCTGTCCGTTGGTAGAAATCAGCAACGGAATTGACTAATTGGACGGATTGTTTGATGATGATGGGAACATAATTTGTTGCTACTAAGTAAAGAATAAAAACAATCAAGCTGTAGGTCAGGATGCTCGTAAGCTTGATGGGCAGTCGGCTTTTTCGATGGAGCAAAAGAACCAGCCGATAAATCAAATACGTAAAGATAAAGGTCAGCAAAAGAATGGTCATCATACTGCGAAACAAAAAAAGAATGCCCGCAAGCATAAACAAGACCGTCCAGCGCCGCAACACAAGATTTTGAAGAAAAGCATTATAGTATTTCATCTGTAACTCCTTTTTTTCGTTGCAATGAAGCAACGAAGCATTTCAGTAGTGCCTAAGAATTATCTAATCATTAAACTATGCAAATAGCAAGAGATTTTATTTTTCTTAAACGAGTAAAAAATGAAACAAAAAATCCTTAGAAGAATCGTTGCCTTTCTTCTAAGGAAAAGAGTTATTGATAAACGGTCCTTCCTTCAATTACGAGTAAAATCGAATTGATGGACAATAAAAAGAAGCTGGCAGCCAACAGATCCGTACTGCCTCCGGGAGATACATTTTCTGACTGGCAGAAGGCTGCTAGTGCCTGAAATGCTGGATTCGGCAACGCTTGTTGATTGGCTTTTTGTGCGAGTTGCTGAACCAGTGCCAATACCTCTTGATTGCTGCGGTATAAAATGCACGTATCGTCCAGCGTAGCGATGATCGCCAACAGCATGTGGAGTCTTTTTTCAGTCTCATTGGTACAATCCCGAGAAAAATAATCCGCTAGAGCGAAAGAACTAGCAATCACGTTCTTTCCTAAAATTACTTGGGGTTATGAAGATGAGGCACCTTTTGTTCTGCATTCACTAACGGACATTCCCTTATCGCGGACGATTTATTTAGCTTCAAGCTTTACTAAAGGTCATTCCATGACGAAACTAATTGCAAAAACGTTGATTGAATTTTATCTTGGCTAAATAAAAATAAGCTCCCACTCGCGTATTGGTTATGCAAGCGGAAGCTTATTTTCTCCTACGTATTTACCAAGGTTGGGAGGTTGGCCCGACGGTAAATTCATTCACATTGACATCTTCTGGCTGGTTGATTGCAAAAGCCACGATATTGGCTACTCGATCGGGTGATATTCCATGTTCTTTGTATAATGCGTTCATACCTTTGGCTGCTGTTTCATCTGTGATTGTGTCTAATAATTCAGTATTGATCGCTGCTGGATAGATGGTGGCAGTTCGAATGTTTGTTCCTTCTTGTGCCGACTCCATCCGCAGAACTTCCATTAGATTACGCACAGCCCATTTTGTAGCCCCATAAACTGCTGCGTTCGGATATGCTTTTAATCCGGCTACGGAAGAGGTTGCGATCACCTGTCCAGATTTTTGGGAAATAAAATTTGGCAGAACAGCAGCTAGACCATACAATACCCCTTTGATATTGATATCGATCATTTGATCCCACTCCTCTGTTTTTAAAGCAGACAAAGGAGAACTAGGCATAATGCCCGCATTTAAGAAAATCACATCGATTTTCCCATAGATCTCTTTTGCATAGTCGATCAGCGCTTGATTATCCGCTGGTTTGGTCACATCGGTTTCCTTATAGACAGCCTCTCCATTTTTCTCACGTATTGTTGTAACAATCTCCGCTAGTTTCTCTTTCCGCCGAGCAGCTAAAACCAATTTGGCACCTTTTTCTGCTAAAAGTAACGCTGTTGCTTCACCAATTCCGCTTGATGCACCCGTAATGATCACGACTTTTCCTTTGATTCGATTCATCCCCTTTTCCTCCTTTATGCGTCAGGCAACTGATCGTATTCTTCATCACTGACTGCTTCTAACCATTCTGAAGCACCAGCAGTAATCGCTACATGGGCAAACCAACTATTTTTCGCCGCACCATGCCAATGTTTGACACCTTCCTTGATGACTACGACATCCCCAACAGTAAGTTTTTGCGGTTTCTTCCCTGCTTCTTGGTACCAACCTTCTCCTGAAGTCACCAACAATAATTGATACCCACCATCGATATGCCGATGCCAATTGTTGCGGCAACCTGGTTCAAAGGTCACATTGCCAACGTTGACTGGAATCGCTGGATCAGCTACTAAAGGATTCAAGTAACTCTGACCGCTAAAATATTGTGCATAGGCGTCATTTGTGTTGCCCAGTGAAAAGATTCCAGATTCTTTTGCTGCATCGAGTTCTGACATTTATTTTTCCTCCAATTCAGCTAGCTCTTCTTGATAAACCGTTTTGGCGATGTTAAAAGCAGACCAAGCTTTAGGCCAGCCAACATAGAAAGCCAGATGAGTGATTACTTCTGCAATTTCCTCTACAGTGATCCCGTTCTCCTTGCCAATCGTTAAATGGGCGGGCAACTGTTCAAAATTGCCACCGGAAATCAAGGCAGATATCGTCAATAAACTTCTCGTATGAGGAGCCAATTCTACCTCACGTGACCAAACTTCACCAAATAATACATCATCATTCAGTTGCGCAAATTTCGGCGCAAATTTGCCTAAGTTATCTCTTCCTGCTGTTTGTTTCTTTACCATATCGATCGACTCCTTCATCTATTTTAATAAAATGCTGATTTAACCAATTTCGAATAGCTATATCCGCTTTAGCTACTCTTGAACCACGAACAGCTAATCCAGGATAAACAGTTGCTTCAGGACAAGTCTTTTTAAAGTCTTCTAGGCTGTTGCCAAATCCTGAGCCTTCATGAGTACAAAACGGAAAAATACTCTTCCCTTCCAATCGATGATCTTTTAAAAAACTCGCTAGGATCATCGGGTATGTGCCCCACCAATTTGGAAAACCGATAAACAAAACCCGTTCTTTAAAAAACGCTGCCGATACCTCTTGATAGAGGGGGAAATCATTAGCCGCTTTTTCTTTTTTTGCTAGCTCGACCATTGCTTGGTAGCTTTGAGGGTAAGGATAAGCCGGTTCAAGAGAATAAAGCGGACATTGTAATTTATCTGCTATTTTCTCTGCTAGAACCCGGGTATTTCCCACTATCAGCTTTTTTCGCTGCCCTTCAATAAGATTCTCTCCTGCTCGTGAATACACAAGTATTGCCGGCATTTTGTCACCTCCTTGGTTTCTCTTCTTGGTATATTTAATAGTAAGGCAAAGCGGAGCCTTTGAATAATGCTTTCTATAAAAAGTCCCTATGCTTATGAAGCATAGGGAGAGGTGGAAGAAAAAAGAAGCGAATTACTCCACTTCTTTTGGCTTTTAGGATGCAATTATTCAAAAGCGTCACGAAAGCGGGAAATGAACGCCGTCACAACAGGCGACATCACACGATTTCTTTTCCACACCAGGACACAGCTGGTTTCGATTTGTGGGACTAAAGGCAAAAATTTGATCGTTTCATCCCTCCGTTCTCCGACTGCTCCGCTGATGGTCAACGCCGAACCAACATGGTTTTCTACTAAGGAAAAGACATTGAAAATCAAGTTATATGTTCCAACGATCGGTAATTCTTCTATTGGTATTTTTGACCATTGACTGAACATTTGCTGCACTTCCGGACGCCTTGACACTAGCAATGGCACCCCTTTGATATCTTCTGGTGTAATCTCTTCTTTATGGGCGAGAAAAGAATCAGCCGATGTCAGCATGCCCCAAGTTTCTTTTCTTGGTAGAACAACTTTTTCGTATTTCTCGATTTCGATGGGTTCGATCAAAATCGCCAAATCCAATAAACCTTTTTCCAAACGCTCGTTGATATCATCTCCTGTACCGCTGTGAATATGAAAGCGGACATCTGGATAGTCACTGATAAATTCTTCCAACATCAAAGAAAGCGTGTCGGAATTATCTGCTTCCACACAGCCAATTGTGAAATGACCTCTAAACAACTGTTTCTTACGATCTTCAAACTCTTGCATGGTTTGATCCGTTAGACTCAGTATCTCCTCGGCACGGCTTTTTAAAAAACGACCTGCTTCTGTTAAGAGCATTGTACGATTATCACGAATGAAAAGAGCCGTTCCTAATTCATCTTCTAATTCTTTTAATTGGCGGCTCAATGTCGGTTGGGTGATGTGGAGCACTTCTGCGGCTTGTGAGATCGTTCCTTCCTCTGCAATCGTGAAGAAATATTTTAATAAACGAAATTCCACTAAATCGCCTCCTCTTTTTTACAACATTTTAACTCTTAGCAATGAAAAGAATCATCCTTCTTTTTAATCTATTCATTTCTAATGATAACAAAGAATCGCTATTCCAGCGAATTATACTAATAAAAAAGAATAAAACTGCAGAATTTTAAGAGGATCGTTTTATGGAATGACATGAAAAATTGTTCGCACAAACGAACAGGTTTATCAGCTATATACTTTTGCGACACTTGGTATAGGTTATATGAGTATCTTGGTATGATTCTTCTTACAATGACTTGAAGGAATACTATTTTCTCGTTCTCATAGGATTCATAAGTCAAACACACTTGTTTACCATAATAACATTATGTTTCTTTTGGTTTTAAAACATAATGGACTATTAGCCGGTCAAGAAATATCTATTAAACCGTAATGTTCCTAGTACCCAAGTTCATCGAGCCAATTCAACAGATTGGGTTCAGCGTCTTCAACACTTCCCGCTCTTGCTGCAAAGCCTTCAAGAAAGTCATACGCTGGATACAACGTTTGAAGTTCATTTTGACTATTGGTCAGTCCACTTCCCCCATGGGTTACAAAAGGAATGATTTGTTTATCCGTAAGATCATAGGCTTCAAGAAATGTTAACACGGCTCTTGGGGCACGGTTCCACCAAACGGGAAAGCCGATAAAGAGAACATCCACTTCAGTCATTTGGGCAACGTCAGTCATCAATGGTGGTCGGGCATCTTCTTCCACCTCTCTAGTGGCAAAAGCTGTATGTTCATCGTAAACGTTAGGGTAACCTACTTCTGTTTGAATCGAGAACAACGCACCTCCGGTCTGTTCAGCAATCATTTCTGCTATCACCTGGACATCTCCTACTAAGGTGTCATCGATTACATTAAAACTACTTCCAGAAACTGCTTCGACTGCTGGTTCATGCTCTAAATTTTCTGGTCTTGTGAAGTAGGCGATCAAAATATCGGCCTCCCCATCAATCCCTGCTTCTCTCATTTGTTGCGTAACGGTGTCACTAGTACTTGTTTCCGTTGTACCAATGTCTGGCTCGTCATTCATTGAATCACTGCTGCATCCTGCTAGAAAAATCATTGTCAGAAAAAGTCCTTTTGTCCATTTGTTCATTGAATTGCTCCTTTCATCTTCCATAAGCAATGGTAGTTTCAGTATATTTCTTGAAGTGGACTTTAAGGCAAGGCATTCAGATATATCTTGTCTTAATTTTTACACTTTTCTCACAACTTCCTCACAAAAAGTCATTCCTGCAAAAGCACTTAAAAAGCCGTAAACAGTATTTTGTCTAACAACTTTTCCATTTATCTTTCGGGTTTTCTCAAATATGCGACAAAAAAGTCAACGCATTTATGGTAAAAAACGTTAGACAAGCAAAAATAAAATAGAAGCGCGTAAGACATATTTTAAAAGGATCATTATATGATAAACTAATCCTAATAGGATAGGAGTGATGGAATGAACGTTTTCTTCAGACCACCAAAAGAAGAGGATATTGATCAAATCATGCAGATTGAAAATGCAGGATTTACAGCGGATGAAGCAGCATCCAGACCAGCGATGATGGATCGAATACATACAATAAGTGACAGTTTTATTGTGGCAGTAAATGAAAAGGATTGTCCGATCGGCTACGTTGTAGGACCCATTATTTCTAAACGTTATCTCTCTGACGATCTTTTTGAAAGTACTCGTCCTAATCAGCCTTTTGGTGGCTACCAAAGTATTCTTAGCTTAGCTGTCGCTCCTGGTTATAGAAACTGCCAGATTGGTAGTAAACTACTGTCAGTTCTTGAACAACAATGTCGTCTTCAAAATAGAAAAGGAATCACCTTAACTTGTTTAGAATCATTGATTCCATATTACAAAAAGCATGGCTATGAACTAGAAGGACTGTCAGAATCACAACATGCAGGTGTTGCTTGGTATAATATGGTACTAGAGTTGGACGATACGCCTAATGAATTCTAATAAAATTTGTATACTAGATAAAACACCCTTAAAATCACTAACACAAATAAGCCCACACTCATAAGAGCACGGGCTTATTAATGTCATCTTTCATTACATATACTTCTCAACTTCATCAATTTCTTTTTGTAGTGCTTTTTCATCGTACTTTTCATACTTACCGGCTTCGTGTGCGATCTTTTTGATTTCATGAATCGCTTTTTTCTCAACGATCCATTTCTTCATACTATGTTTTTTTGCGTCTGCATCTAGTGTGTCTAATTCAGCTAAATTCTCATCTAACTTATCAAGAACCTCTGCAATCTTTACCAATGCTTTTGCTTCCTTTTCTTCATAGTTTGTCATAGATATCACTCCTTAAGTATTTGATATATTTATCTTACTGCTGTAATTAAATGTTTTCAAATTAAATGTACTGTTTATCACAAAGTTTTATCTTATTCTCACTGAAGAAATAGAAAACATTAGATTCTTGCAATATTCTATTCATTTTACATTTATTTTTATCCTTAAAGATTTATCCTAAGAGAAGTATCGATTATATAAAAAGATGATTTAGTGAATTAGCAAACATTCGGTGTATCTTTTATGATAAAGTCATTTAGCTTTCTTTACTTTCTTATGGTTGCAGCAAAATTTTCCCGACACTTTTTCCAGATTCTAAATAATCATGGGCAGCTTTTCCGTCAGCTAATGAAAAAATGGTTGGTTGACTGATTTTAATTTGATTCTTGCTAAAGTAAGTAAATAGTCGGGTGCTTCTTCTCTCCCGCTCTTGAAAACTTGTTAAGTAATCCCAGAGATCCCCGGTCAAAATACTTTTTGATTTTGATAACAAGGGAATAAAGTCGATCGCTGGCGGATTTCCGCCTGCCATGCCAAAAAAGATAACCTTCCCTCTATTTTTGAGCAAGTTGACACTTTCGGCTAATGTATGTCCAATGCCATCATAAACGGTATCAAAGAAAGAAGTATAGGTTTCTTGCCATTCTGTGTTTCTTAAAAAGACTTGTTTTGCTCCTTGGTCTAAAGCCAGTTGTCGCTTTTCTTCCGAAGAAGTGACGCCGAAGACTTCTAGGCCATCTGCGGTTAAGAGTTGCGATAAAATTTGTCCGACACCACCACTTATCCCATGGACGAAGACCTTACTATTATTCACATTATTGCCAAGATCATGAGCTAAAAAATCAGCTGTCAACCCTTGCAGGCCAATACTGGCTGCTAATTCAGGTGGTATACTAGATGGAATACGGATGGCATTTTCCTCAGGAACAGCCACCAATTCTGCATTAGCAAAAGGAACATCCACAAAAAGAATCGTTTCCCCTAGCTGAAACTTAGAGACTGATCTTCCTTTTTGAATAATCTTCCCTACACCTTCATAGCCATTAATTAGAGGGTCTCGGGATTCAATATGATAGCTGCCCTTTCTTCGATAAATATCTGCATAATTCAAACCAATATACATCATTTCTATCAATAGCTCATTTTCTTGAATGACGGGATCAGGCAAATCCCCATATGTTAAAACAGTTGAATCACCGAATTCATTAAAATACAACGCCTTCATGCGCAAATCCTCTCCTATCTTCAGTCTATCGAAATCGTCCTGTTCTGTCTAAAATCAGAAATCTATCAATCGCCAAGCTTTCATAGAACGGAACAGTATCACAATCAACCGTTTGAAGTTTCATTAGCTATCTTTTGTTCGAACCCCCCCTATTTTGAAGGTACTCTTCTTCTATGCCACGAGATGCCATGCGTCAAAAGAGAAAGTTTTTATGGTTCGTCATTTTCCATCTTAAAACGGTTATGAATGGATCCTGCATATTAATTGATTTATTAAATAGTCAATCTAAGAGATGTTTAGCTATATTACTATACTCTTAAACGAAGTAAAGACTAGAGTAGTAATCATTGATTATTAAAAAAACGTTTATGTTATGAGGAAATCATTTTTTATAAAAGCGAATTCGATCTGTATGTGCTGGTATCTGATTATAAACTGATTCCCAAACACCCTTTCGATAGACTTCATATTCTTCAAATAAAAAGGGCAAACCATTCGACTGAGCAATATCTGCGCTATCCATCAATTGAAAATGTAAATGGGGGGACGTAGAGTTACCTGAATGTCCAACATTTCCTAGTTTCTCTCCTTTTTTTATCCGATCACCAACTACTCCTTTTATTGAATTCGTTTGTAAATGTGCAAATGCCATATAGATATTATTTTGGCATTTTAAAACCAGATAATTCCCGGCAATTTGACTGAAGTCGTCATAATACTCGTTAAATGAGTTAGCATTTTTTATAGCAATTGCCGAATCCACTATCCAATGCACAACAGCACGTTCTGGAATACCATCTCTAATCGTTACGATCTCACCATCACAAGGCGCAAAAATCGGTTTCCCCCAACCATAGCATTTATCTAACGGTACTCCAAAGAAAAAATACCTAGTAAAACTAGTATTGTAAAACGGCTTTCTTTCCTTTTCCCAATCAACTTGCACAAAATCAAATGCAAATCTTAATCCCATACGATTAGTACCGTGACTAGGGATTTTCTTTACTGGTGTAGTAGGTGCTTGCCATTCCCCTCTAAGTGGAAATTCTATAATAATCGATCGGTGCTGGTCTTTTATCACCACTGATTCCTCCTTTCAAAAAAGCCTCTTCAGTTTCTTTTTGAAAAATTATTTTTTTGAAGTCCACTTTTCTTTTGGTCAAATTTTCCCAACTTCGTAGAAAGAGTGTCTTGCTTCTTTTTTATTTCAGGAAAGAGTGAGCGATTGGAAACCTAAATGGGTTCTATTTCTTGCTAATTCAAATAAATATCTTTATTTTTTGCCGGTGTTTTTCATTAATCTATCAACATACTGATTGTTCAATCAAAAAATTTTTCTTGTATCCCCAGCATAATTTCATCTTCTGTTTTTTTATCGGTATCGTTGGCGAAATCATAATAATGAGGCTTCTGATCGTAGTATATTTCTAATTTTAAGCAGGATTCACTTTCATCAGTAAACAAATCAATGGGAATGTCATAAGAATCTGTAGGAATAAGATAGTAAAATAGATTGGATCCACAATTTCTGCAGAATCCTCTCTCTGCCCAATCAGAGGATTTGTATCTTGTAACTGATTCCTCAGAAGTGATGGTGATGTCTTCACCGCTTCCTGCTGAAACAGAAAGAAATGGTCCGGACCCCCATTTTCGACACATGGAACAATGACAAGCACTAATCTCCGAATGAAAATCTTTGACAATGATAGAAACTTTTCCGCATAAGCAAGTGGCTTTTTTCAATGAAATTCCTCCTTTTAAACAGATTTCCTTTGTCATTTTAAACAAAGCGTTTTGCAGCAACTTTTTTCAAATTATTGATACATTTGGCTAATTCGGCTGTATTCATTTTAGCCTTCTCTAAAGAGAGGATCAGCATATCACAGACAGAAATGATATCCTCTGACGGTTCAGGATTATTCAAAATAGCTCTTACATCATGCTCTTCTTGATGATCGATCGAATGAAGTAAGCGCAAAATGGCTTCTAATGAATATTTTGCTGAGCGTAATATACGAATGATTTTTAATCGCTTTAGATCGTCTGCTGCATAAATGCGATACCCATTTTCACTTCGCTTTAGCGATAACAAGCCGTTCAGCTCCCAGTTTCTTAACGCATCAGTTGTTACGCCTAAGTATTCAGCTGCTTCACTCCGCTTTAAAGAAATGTCTTCCTCTTCAGTCGTTCCTTTGATCATATCTTCAACGATATGAATCGCTTCATTCGCCTCATCGATTTCTTGATCAATAGCCAATCCATAATCATGGAGCAATGCTGTGGCTGAAGCAAATTCATATTTTGCCAAGGCTTTGATCAGCTCTCTCATCATTGCTCTTAAACCAGATTGGAGCACCTCGACCTGAAAAGCAACTTTTGCTGTTCTTATCAATTCAACATGATATTCATTGTAAATTCTATAGCCATTTTTCGCTCTTTGAAGCTTAGGAATCAGTTCCCATTCCTCATAGCGTCGAATCGTGTTAGGATGAAAACCCACTAGTTTTGCTACCTCAGACGTTTTATATGTTTCCATCCGTTTCTCCCACATCGTTCAAAATAAAAAGCGTTAATTCATGAAGTGCTCTGGAACAGCTTGTATACAAAAGATTGCTTTTTGATGATAATTGTTCCTTCCTAATATCAGTCAGGATAACTTGGTCGAACTCCAAGCCTTTAGCATATTGTGGCGTCGTGACAATGATTCCTTCCGTCATGGCTGTAGACTGCTTTCCAAAACGAGTGACCTCATAAGAAGATAGGCTTTTTTCGATTTTAGCAACTTCATCCCAAGTTTGGCAAATGATGCCGCAGGTTTTATGAGCTGACGATTCAAATCTTTCTATTATTTTTGTCAGCTTTTCTTGTTTTTCCTGTTGGTGATCAATATAGTTCAACTCAACTTCTTTATTATGACGTTCAATCGGAGTAAGTGCATTATTTGCCGTAAATTGTTTAGCAAATTTAATTATTTCATAGCTGGACCGATAACTGGTATTGAATGTGACTACACGGTTGTTTGAAACAACGGTTTGTAGTCGCTCCAAAAAATTCATTTCCGATGTCAGTAAATCTTGATTGACATCTCCACAAATTGTTTTTTGGCAAGGAAACAAACGATCCAACACATAAAAGTGCAACAGCGAATAATCCTGCATTTCGTCAATAACAATATGTTTGATTTGTCGGTTGGGAAGGATTCCCTCAATGTTCATTTTGAAATAGAGATATGGAAATAGATCTGCATAATCAATCTTATTTTTGTTTTGATTAAAAGGAATCTTTTCTGACGTCAAGAAGTTCACGTACTCATTCAAGCTAGTTGTTATTTGCAACCTGCTTAGCAACTCTTTTTCTATTGCTTCGCTTATATGATCTTGGTCATTTTCAGGCACGATCTTACTTAATTGCCGTGCTAATTGCTTAGTTCTAACGAATAATGCACTTTCTGAAAGAGTATTATTTACTTTTTCCAATTCTTTTTTTGAAAATGTGTAGTGATGATCAACGATAATATCTTCGGAAAATAATCTATTATTGAGCTGTTGGATATGGTTTTTCAAAGACAAAAAGAATTTCTCTGACCTTTTATATAAAAAAATTTTTGCCTCTTTTGACATTGGCTTTTCTATCATTTGATCTATTTCATCCTGTTTATCAGTTACTTTTAACTTTTCTTCGATCATTGGTTGGACAAGCTGGGTGATTTCAAGCTGATTTAGCTCGTCTTCTCCTAATTCAGGCAAAACAGTTGAAATGTAACTGGAGAATACATCATTAGGTGATAGAATCAAAACATCTGAGGCCTGTAGTTCTTCTCTTTTTTGATAGAGTAAATAAGCAATTCGATGGAGTGCGATAGATGTTTTTCCGGAACCAGCAACACCTTGGATAATCAAGTTCTTGGCTTTTACATCTCTGATTACTTCGTTTTGTTCTTTTTGAATCGTGTGGATAATGGTCTTCATTTCACTTGAAGTGTTTTTACTCAGCTCATTCATCAAGAATTCATCGTTTACTGTGTCATCTGTGTCGACAACAACTCTAAGCGCTCCATTTTCAATTTCAAACTGTCGCTTTCCTTTTAAGTATCCATGAAATCTCTTCCCTAATGACTCATAGTAGGCAGAACCTAAACTAAAATCATAGTATAATGAGGAAATCGGTGCCCGCCAGTCATAGATCAGCTGCTGTCCAAATTCATCCGCAAACCCGTACCTACCAATGTAAAAATTTTCTACATCTTCGTCATCCTCAAACTGAAACTTAATTTTTGAAAAGTAAGGTGCTCCTTTTAAATACGCTAACTTTTTACTGATATTCGTTTCAAAGTTATTACGCTTATCAATAAAACTCAAGTTTTGCTGGTGATTGTAAACTTCATATTTGTCTAATTCATTTTTATAGTCAACTGTATATTTTTTGATATCTTTATAAGCTTGTTCATTAGCATTGACAGTTCCATCAATTTGTTTTATTTTTTTCTCAATTTTTGTTATAACTTCTTTTAAATGCTCATTTTCTTTCGTATTTAACATGATAAATTCCCCTTTCTCAATGATCTTATCAAGAAAGGGTACATTGGTGGTTTAGTGTAGGGTTTGGAAATTTTAAAATAGATTGCTTGTTCTTTTTCTAATTTTCTTTTAAAGTGATTCTCTCATTTTCAATCAGTAATCATACGTATCAATTTCACTAACAGCTTTTTCAAAGTCTGATTGATGTGGTAGAACTTTTTTTTCTTTTGGTGGGAATGTTTTGTCAAAATCATTTAAGATGGATTCATATGGATACATTGCTTCTGAAAAATGAACACTGCCGCTTATGCCATCTAATGCACCTTCAAATAGAGGCAATGCCATTACGCCAGTATAAAATTTACCATCAGGCATTGATATATTATATTTCTTTGTTCCTACAAATCCATATGGATGGTAATGATACGTAAAGCCGCCAAGAATAATGGCATTAAAGCCTAGTCTTTTCGCTTCAGCAAGTGAGTGCTCAATCAGCATGCGACCAAACCCTTGCCGTTGATACTCTGGCGAAATGCTTACTGGTCCGAAGGTTATAATTGGATGTACTCCGCCATGCTTATCGATCACTTTCGCTTTTGTATAAAAAATGCTGCCGATGATCTCATTGTCTAATGCAATAACGAAGGACAACTCGGGGATAAAGTCAGGATGTTTTCTAATGTTGTGAACAAGTAAATGTTCGACTGCTCCTGGGAAATATAAATTCCAAAATGCTTCTCGTGTGATTTCTTCCACTATTCTATGGTCTTTTTCTTTTTCATGCCTAATTGTAATAGTCATAATTTCCTCCAAAAGTATTTCTTTTCTTTTTTTACAAAAGATAACTGACTTAATTGTCTAATCCTCGAAATAGTAGGAGAAGGCCTAGACTATAGTCAAAGATCTTTATTTCGTTTCTATACTATCATCGTTGAACTAAAATACCACAAGATAGCTCGTTTAAATACTATCCATATGAAATACATCATCTAGTTCTATTTAGGACGAACAAAACTGGTATGTCCATCTTGAACTCCTTTTTTATCGTCGTTTTTATTCTAACTGAAAGAATATCTCTAGCTCATTCTCATGGAAAAAGACATTCCCAATGTTGAGATGTGTAGAGAATGGTGAAACTTTCAGTACTCTTAAACGTGGCATTTACTTAAATAGTGTTATCCAGCTATTACCTCTTATTTAGGCAATGGGTCTTTATGACTAGCAATTCCAAATCAATTATTTTTGATTTGGAATTGCTAATAAGAAGTAAAACTAAATGATTACTATTGAGTAATTATAGGTGCACATTTACTGTCTTTTTAAATTCAACCTTGTCTACAATCTTAGACGATAGTTTTCACCAATCGTCTAAGCTATAAAAATTTGATAATTCTGCAAATACTTTTTCTATTAGCATAAAAATAGACCGTACTTTATTCGTTTTTCAACTTATTGTTCAGATACTTATGATACTCATCGGACAGACTCCGTTCAATTTTTAGTAGAACAAATCATGCCTTCGCACAAAGTTTATCCAAACTATTTTTCACATATAAACAACTGGCTATAACCGATTATCCTTATTCCCATCTAAAATAGCGCACCGCAATAAAAATACCAATAATGGAAATAGCTGTTAACAATAAAACCATATAAAGCAGTCCATTTTCTTCTGGAAACGTAACCGTCTTTAATAACTTGATGCCTTGCGTCAAAGGCATAATATCCGCTACTTTCTGCAATCCCTGCGGCATGATTTCATAAGGAACTGTCGCTCCTGATAAAAAAACATTGGAAAGAAAATTGCTGAATTTATCGCCCCGGTTGCTTTCTCACTAGGCGATAAGCTGGCAACGATCAAACCTATAGCATGAATGGAAATCATCACTAACAGATACGCTGGTATAAAGTACAGCCAGTTGCCAACGTAAGAAAATTGAAAGAAAACAACTAGCACGCCTAATAGTAACAACATCGACACGATGCTGATCGTAAAGCAAAAAAGTAAATGAGCCAAAAGTAATTGAATCGGACTAATTGGTGTCACCTGATATCTTTTCAAGATTTTTCGCTCACGGTAGGAAGATAATGCAAGAGGAAGCCCCATCACACCTGCTGAACAAATCCCTACAGTCGAAACTGACACAAAAGCTGTATTCAGCGAGTCATTACTAGAATCCATAACCCCCATAAGACAAACAATCCCAAGGGGAACAAAAATGCCAAATATAATGGAGGACATTTCTCTTATCGACAGTTTTGCTTCTGATTTATAAAGTAACCAAAATGTCTTCATCTTAATATTCCTCCCCAATAAGTGTTAGAAAGGCTTCTTCAAGTGTGTCTTTTTTGCTTTTCAATACTATTTCTTCGACTGTACCGCTTGCCACTTCTTTGCCCTCTTTTAGGACTAAAATTCGATCACATAAAATTTCTACTTCGTCCATATAGTGTGAAGTCAGGAAAATGGTCACACCTTTTTCTTTAAGCATCAGCAAGTATCGCCAAACTTCTCTCCTTGCTTTAGGATCCAGACCCGTTGTCAGCTCGTCTAAAAAGATGATCTCCGGATTCCCCATAATCGCTAATAGGATACATAGCTTCTGTTTTTCTCCGCCGGATAATGTAGCTAAAAACGAATTTTTTTTTGCTGAAAGACCAAATTCATCCAACGTCCTCATCCAATCAATCGGTTTTTCGTACAAGGAATGAGTAATTTCACAGATTTCTTTGACCTTCAACTGATTTTGAAAAGCTGCTTCTTGAAACTGAACCCCTACATATTGAAAGAGCTTTTTTCGCTCTTTTCTTGGATCTTTGCCTAACAAGGTGATATCTGCAGAATCATATTTTTGCGTACCTAAAAGGCAATCGATCGTCGTTGATTTGCCTGCTCCATTATGACCGAGCAAGCCAAATATCGTTCCTTTCTCTACAGCAAAACTCAAATTGTCTACTGCACGTTTTTCTCCATATGTTTTGACCAGGTCTTTCACTTCTATTGCATTGGTGTTTTTATCGATCATTTTATCCCTCCAATCATTTTCTAGGTTCATTCTAGCCGAAAACGATTCGAAGGTGGTCTAGTGGAGGGTTCTCAATTAGGGGAAAATCCTATCTCGACTTCCAATAAATAATACATAATAGCAATGTATCACTTAAATACTCGATTACATCCATCTGTTCTTGATCTTCCAAATAAAGAAAAACCAGTTAGGGACGCTGCCTAACTGGTTATAACTTTACTATCAGTTGTATCTTTCTATTCGATAACTTTCTGTTTAAGAACCGAATAAGAAGTTTTTCGTAAATGTTTGCAGACAATCCGAGTAGTGAAATAAGTAAAGTGAATACGACTTTTAAAACAGTGTTTTCTATCTAAAGCCTTATTTCTTCGGTTCATCCTCATCCATCTTCAGAACTGCCATGAAGGCTTCTTGCGGTACTTCGACGGAGCCAATTTGTTTCATCCGCTTCTTCCCTTCTTTTTGTTTCTCCAGAAGTTTGCGTTTCCGAGAAACGTCACCGCCATAACATTTCGCCAATACGTTCTTACGCAAGGCTTTGATGTCGGAACGGGCAACGATTTTTTGTCCGATGGCTGCTTGGATCGGTACTTCAAATTGTTGTCGTGGGATTAGTTTTTTCAGTTTTTCAACGATGGCTTTGCCGCGTTCATAGGCAAAGTCACGGTGAACGATAAAGCTTAACGCATCGACTTTTTCAGTATTCAGCAAGATGTCCATCTTCACTAGCTTGCTAGTGCGGTAACCAGACATTTCGTAATCGAGTGATGCATACCCTTTGGTGCTGGATTTTAATTTATCAAAGAAGTCAAAGACGATTTCCGATAATGGGATCTCATAAACGACGTTTACGCGATAATCATCCAAGTAATCCATCGTGACAAAGTCTCCCCGTTTGCGTTGGGACAATTCCATTACTGCACCGACGTAATCATTAGGCACCATGATTTGTGCTTTGACGTAAGGCTCTTGTACGTTGTCGATCGTGACTGGTTCAGGAAATTCTGCTGGGTTATCAACGACGACCATTGAGCCATCTGTCTTGTTGACGTGATAGATTACGGATGGTGCAGTCGTAATCAACTCAAGGTTAAATTCACGTTCTAGCCGTTCTTGCACGACATCCATGTGTAATAAGCCTAAGAAGCCGCAACGGAACCCAAATCCTAATGCTTGAGAGGTTTCTGGTTCAAATTGCAATGCTGCATCATTCAATTGTAATTTTTCCAATGCTTCTCGAAGGTCGTTGTAACGTGAGGTATCGATTGGGTACAATCCGCAATAAACCATCGGATTCATTTGACGATAACCGGCTAAGGCTTCTTCTGCTGGATTGTTGGCTAAAGTCACCGTATCCCCGACTTGGGTATCTTTAACAGTCTTGATGGCAGCAGTGATATACCCAACATCGCCCACCATCAACGCATCTCGTTGAATGGCTTTGGGTGAAAAGACGCCGACTTCTGTGACATCAAAGGTCTTGCCATTACTCATCATTTTGATCTTGTCACCTGGTTTGACCATCCCGTCCATGATGCGGACGTTTAAGACCACCCCACGATAGGAATCGTACACGGAGTCAAAGATCAACGCTTTTAACGGTGCTTCAATATCACCTGCTGGAGCTGGGACATACTCAACGATTTGTTCCAAAATGTCTTCGATCCCAATACCTGCTTTGGCACTCGCTAAAACAGCTTCACTGGCATCGATACCGATCACATCTTCGATCTCTGTTCGTACTCGCTCAGGATCGGCAGCTGGCAAGTCTATTTTATTAATGACTGGTAGGATCTCTAAATCATTGTCTAACGCCAAGTAGACGTTTGCCAATGTCTGTGCTTCGATCCCTTGAGCCGCATCAACGACGAGCACGGCGCCTTCACAAGCGGCCAAACTGCGGGACACTTCATAGGTGAAATCGACGTGCCCTGGAGTGTCGATCAAATGGAAGATGTAGGTTTCTCCGTCTTTGGCGGTATAGTTAAGTTCCACGGCATTTAATTTGATCGTGATTCCTCGTTCACGTTCAAGATCCATGGAGTCTAATAATTGGTTTTGCATTTCCCGTGACGTCACTGTATGGGTTTGTTCCAAAATACGGTCCGCCAATGTTGATTTCCCATGGTCGATATGGGCGATAATGGAGAAATTACGAATCTTCTCCTGTCGTTTTTTCATTTCTTCTATGTTCATGGATACGTTCCTCATTTCTTTTAGTCAGCTTTTCTATTATACCAACGAAACGCCAATAGTTAAAGTATTTTTCTTAACCGTTATTTAGACATATTCATTCAGGTTTTGCTATACTAGAGCTAGCAAATAAATTGGAGTTGAAAGAATGGACAATAATTTTCATCAAAATCTACATATTCGAGCGGTGGATGAAAAAGACGTTGATCAGTTCAATGAACTGTTAAGCTACGTTTTTCAGATCACTGAATCGGATATTGAAGAAAGCGGCTATGAGAGCAAACGGGAAATGATCAAATCTAAGCGCCCGATCTTAGAACTTTCCAAGGTCTTTGGCTGGTTCAATGAAGACAAGTTGATCTCGCAAATCGCCGTTTATCCTTGTGAAGTCAATATACACGGCAAATTGATAAAAATGGGCGGAGTGACCGGTGTTGGGACCTACCCTGAGTATGCCGGACATGGCCTGATGAAAGACCTGATCAAGCTTGCCTTAGAAACCATGCGGGAAGATCAGCAATGGATCTCCTATCTTTATCCATACAATGTGCCCTACTATCGTCGCAAAGGCTGGGAGATTATGTCCGACAAGCTGACCTTCAAAATTCGTGATACCCAACTTCCGAAAACCAAAGAAGTCCCTGGGATCGTAGAGCGCAAAGAAGTGGATGACCCTGATGTCTTTACTGTCTACAACCAATTCTCCCGCGACAACCATGGTGCCTTGCAGCGGACCTCTTTTCACTGGGAAGAGTATTGGCGCTATGAAAATGAAGAAGAGCGCACCGCGGCTGTCTATTACAATGCCAGCGGTCATCCGACTGGTGTACTTTTTTATTGGGTAGCCGAAGAAGTCTTCCACGTAAAGGAAATGTTCTACTTGAATCAAGAAGCCCGCAATGGTCTTTGGAATTTTATCTCTGCTCATTTCTCAATGGTTTATTGGGTCAAAGGAGACATTTATTCAAATGAACCTCTGTCCTTCTACTTGGATGATAGTCAAATCAAAGAAACCATCGAGCCTTATTACATGGCGCGGATCGTCGATGTAGAACAGTTTTTGAAAAACTTCCCATTTGAAGCCTTCCAAACACCTTTTCACTTTGTTGTATCCGACCCAGTTGCCGATTGGAACAACGGAATCTTTGGTGTCCAATACAATCACGGAGAGATCGTAGTTTCAAGAGAAGCTACCGGAAAAGCGGTCCAGCTGGATATTCAGACATTGTCGTGTCTGTTGATGAATTACCGCCGTCCGGCTTACTTAGAGCGTGTGGAACGGCTAAATACCGATTCAGAAACACTGGCATTACTGGAATCGATCATCCCTGATATGGAAGCCTATTTCAGCGATTATTTCTAAACAACAATTCAACAAAACATACAACTATGAATGATTAAGGAGTGTTTTTGAATGAAACTATATTTTGCTGCTCCCCTGTTTGCTGCTAGTGACCTGCGCTACAACGCCGAACTTGTTGCGTCGATTCGCCAGCAGTATCCGCAGCTGGAGATTTATTTACCTCAAGAAAATGCCGCGATCAATGATAAATCCGCCTATGCGGATAGCAAAATGATCGCTTTGGCAGATACCGAAAAAGTACTGGAAAGTGATTTGATGATCGCATTACTGGATGGTTTGACCATCGATGCTGGGGTTGCCTCTGAGATCGGTGTCGCCTATGCAAAAGGCATTCCTGTTTTAGGGCTTTATACAGATAGTCGCCAACAAGGAGCCGACAATCAGCAAAAGCTGGCAGCATTACAAACCGTTGCGGAAAACCAATTCCACTATGTCAATCTTTATACGGTGGGTTTGATCAAACTAAATGGTGAGATTTATTCCTCTGAAGCAGCCCTTTTAGCTGGCTTAGCCGACTATCTTTCGGAGGACAACTAAATGGGACAAACTTATCAGCGACTGCAAAAGGTATTCACTATTTTTGGTATTCTCGTGTTTTGTTTTTCTTTGTGGGAATTTTTCCGTGGGGTCTATCCGCAAACACAAGGATTGATTTTCTTAGGTCAAGCATTGCTTGGGATTTTATTGATTTTCGTCCCAGAAATGAGTAAAAAGTTCTTAAAAATCCAGCTACCAAATGCCACCGTCTACTTTTATTGGTTTTTCTTGCTGATCTCTGTATTTATGGGGACAATTCTGCATTTGATTGAAACCATTGCTTTCTGGGATAAAATTCTACATGCGGTGAGTCCTATGGTCTTGACGGCTGTTGGCTATGGATTGATCTGTCTCTTACTAAAAGAAGTCCCCGTTTCAAAAGTTTCTCCATGGTTATTTTTATTAATGGGCTTTGCTTTTGCTGGCTTATGTGGTGTTTTCTGGGAGTTTTGGGAATTCATCTGCGATTCCGTTGGTGGAATGAATCTCCAACGTTATGCAACTTTAGATGGCACACCGTTTATCGGCCGTGAAGCATTGATGGATACGATGGGCGATTTACTGACCAACACTATTGGTGCTGCTCTAATGGGCGTGTTCGCTTACGTACAAGGACGAGGCAAACCTGATTACTTTGAAAGTTATCGGATTCGGAAATTATCATAGTCTACCTTTAAAAGCCGGTTGAAAAGCATCGTTTTTCAACCAGCTTTTTTCTGTTGTTCTTTTATTGATAAAGAAAAATTTATAAAAATACTTAAATGGTAGCTCTTGTTTTTGCTGATTCACTGTATACCAAGGGTTCCTATCGTGTGTAGAAACTAATAAAACGTTTACAATCTAAAAAAATTCCCTCGTTTAATCATTTTTATTTCCCCAAAAAACTTTGGTCTGTTATAATTACATTATTCATTTGACATTGCGTCAGTAAAGGAGAGGCTTATGGTCCTAACAGTGTTTTTCATTTTATGCTGCTTGATTTTTTCATCGATCACCTATGCGTTCTCTAAAGATGCCCGGAAATTTGTCCAACCTTTATCAATCAAAATTATTTTTATTGCATCAGCTATTATTGCGGTTTGGACAATGTTCTTCTCAATGGTTGCCTTTGTCGCTTGGGTGATCTAAAAAACATTCTTACCAGTTGCGGCGTTTTCGCTGCATTGGTAAGAATGTTTTTTTTGGTTAGAAAAGTTTGATTTGATTCAATGGCCAAAAGCGCAGCAGCACTTTCCCTTCCATTTGATCTTCTGTTACAACCCCGAAACTGCGACTGTCCCGAGAGATCAAACGATTGTCTCCCATCACAAAATAGCTGCCTTCAGGAACCGTTACCGTGAAATCATCGGTAAAGTGTTCGGCACCAGCGGCGATTTGCTGAAACATTTCGCGATAAGAATATTCATCTTGTAATTGATCGTCTGCAAATTTTTCTTTAAAATCATCTAAATAGGGTTCTTCGTATACTTCTCCATTGATCGTTAAGACATCATCTTTCATTTCGATAGTATCACCGGGTAAACCAATCAGCCGCTTGACAGCGATTTTGCTTGGATCATCTGGTTCAACGCAGATCACGATGTCTTGCCGGTCATATGAAGAAATTTTTGATGCAATCAGCCGCTGTTTATCGGCCAAAGTCGGGTCCATAGAATGGCCACTGACTTGAACAGGCGTCAGGACAAACAGACGGATGAGAACCACGGCGACGATAAAGAAAAGCAGTAACCAATTCTCTTTTAGGATTTTTACCATAGCTGCTCTTTCGCTCCTTTACTGCATCTTTTGTCATTATCAAAGCTCGTTTCTGGCATTCTGACAAAAGATATCTTCCTCAATCTTACGTGGAATTTTTACATTGAGCAAGAGAAATCATCGATTTTTAAAAAAATATGACAATTCTAGTGGCCATAAAGAACCTTTTACGTTCGATCACGACTCAAGAATGCAAACACATCTTTTCGACTTAGACTTCCTACCAGTTTCTGCTCTTCTTCAATCACTACCGTGTCATGAGTTGTAAATAAGGTATACAACTCATTTAAAGTAGTAGATGCAGCGATTTGAGGAGCCCCAGGGTTGACTTCATCGCTGAAAAAGTTCATCCGCATCAAATCCCCTGCTGTGACCAGTTTTGCTTCGTCTTCACCGGTCTCTTCAAAAAAGCTTTTCACAAAAGCAGTTTTCGGTTGCGAGACAATCACTTCCGGTGTATCACATTGGACGATCTTCCCTTGATTCATGACAGCAATGCGTGTACCTAATTTTACCGCTTCTTTCATGTTATGCGTGACAAAAATAATCGTCGTCCCAAGTTCTTGGTGCAGATCAAGGACTAACTCCTGCAAGGAATTACGAGAAATTGGATCAAGAGCACTAAAGGGTTCGTCCATCAGAATAATTTCTGGGTTAGCAGCTAACGCTCTTAAGATACCGATCCGTTGCTGTTCTCCTCCTGACAACTCTTTAGGCATTCGATGGCGGTATTGCTCTGGGTCAAGTTTGACCTGTGTCAGCAAACGATCCACGGCTTCTGAGCGATCTTTTTTTGACCACCCTAACATCTCTGGGATCACTTCGATGTTTTGTTTGACATCCATCGTCGGAAACAGAGCGATTTGTTGGAGAACATACCCCATTTGCCAACGCATTTTTTGAATATTGTATTCTTTGATCCGTTTTTCTTTGAAATAAATATCACCATCTGTCGGTTCTGACAACGCGTTGATCATCTTCAAAGTCGTCGTTTTCCCACTCCCAGAAGGACCGACCAAAACAAAGATTTCCCCTTTATTGATGCTCAGATCTAACTGATCGATCACTAGTTTTTGATCAAACTTTTTACTGACGTTTTTAAATTCAATAATTGGTGTCATTCTTGTCCCTCCTCAATTAATCCTTCGTCTATCAGGAAGGTACGCGCGACTTCTGCTGGATTTTTTCCTTCGACATTGACCTGATAATTCATTTCACTCATTTGTTCTTCAGTGATTTTCCCTGCCAACTTTTCCAATGCACGGACGACTTCTGGATGTTCCTTGGCAAAGGCTTCTTTCATCAAAGGCGCTCCTTGATAAGGTGGAAATAGTTCTTGATCGTCTTCTAGAATAACTAAGCCATATTGACGCAATTCACTGTCCGTGGAATAGGCATCCAGTAGATTGATATCGCCATTATTGATGGCTTGATAACGCAATGCTGGTTCCATACTTTGGACACTTGGAAAATCTAGCCCATAGCGTTCTTGGATGCCCGCATAACCGTCCGTCCGATCAATGAATTCGAGGGTGAAGCCGGCTTTGATTTGATTTTCGATTTTCTTCAAATCAGAGATCGTGGTTAGTGCATTTTCCTCAGCAAATTCTTTTTTCACAGCCAACGCATAGGTATTTTGATACGCCATCGGCTTAAGCAAGGTCATCTCAAACTGATCCTTCAATAGATTAACTGCTTCCGTATAGGTTTCGTCGGAGTCAAGGTTTTGACTCGCAAGCTCTTCTGGTACCTCAACTAAGCTCTCCAACACGGTACCGGTAAACTCCGGATAAATATCAACTTGGCCATTGTCTAATGCACTGAATAAGAATGAGGTCTTTCCGAAATTTGGCTCTAGTTCAACTTGGGCATCAGGGTCTTCTTGTTCAATCAATTCTTTGTACATGTTGATCAAGATATCAGGTTCGGACCCTAGTTTCCCTGCGATAGTGATGGTTTTCGGCGCGAAAAATCCGCTCTGTGAAAAAGAAACGCCGCCAATCAGCAAGATGATGGCTGCCAGCGTAATCAAGGTATAGCGCGGTTTCAGGTGTTGTAGATATCGGATCAACGTACTGAAAATAATAGCCAGTAAAGCAGACCCGATCGCACCGATCAGCGTTAATTCAGGGGCATTCCGATCGATCCCCAACAAAATAAAGGAACCTAGCCCACCAGCGCCAATCAGAGCGGCTAAAGTTGCTGTTCCGATGATCAAGACCAGCGCCGTGCGAATCCCCGAAATTATGACAGGCAAGGCAATCGGCAACTCGACTTTGATCAATCGGCGCATCCGAGACATACCAAATGCCGCCGCAGCTTCTTCGATTGATGGATCGATCTCCGAAAGGCCAATATAGGTATTTTGAAAGATCGGCAATAACGCATAAATAACTAGTGCGATCAACGCAGGTGGCGTTCCGATCCCCACGAATGGAATCAATAAACCTAACAGTGCCAGTGATGGAATCGTTTGTAACACACTCGTTATTTGTAGGCCGACTTCCGCTGCCCGTTTATGATTAACCAGCCAAATGGCTAACGGGACAGCAATAACGATCGCGACCAGCAGCGCAATGATCGACAATGACAAATGCTCAAAGACAGCTGTCAGCAATTCCCCTTTTCGCTCATTCAACGTTTCAAAAAAAGTATTCATCTTTTCATTCCTCTCCTACTCCATAAGAACAGTATAATCGAAGTGCGAATTTCCTCCAAACAACAAGCAAGGGGAACTTTTTTGTCTTATGTTGAGCGACAAAAAAACGATGGCTGCCACTTAAACGGCAACCATCGTTTTGCATTTATCCATTTTTTATCTTTTTATTCTTCGGTAATTGGCGTATTTTCAAAAACCAGTTGATCGTTCAATAATTCAATCGTGACTTGGGTCTTTGGTAAGACTCTGCCAGCAACGATTTCTTTTGCCAATGGGGTTTCGACTTCTCTCGTGATAAACCGACGGAGAGGACGCGCACCATACGCTGGCTCATAAGCATTTTCAGCGATCCAGCGTTTGGCTTCTTCAGTGATCGTCAACAGTATATCTTGGACTTCCAGTCGTTGTGAAAGCTGTGCGATGATCTTGTCGACGATGCCTGTCACATCGTTTAGACTAAGCGGTGTGAATAAAATCGTATCGTCGATCCGATTTAAGAATTCTGGTTTGAAATGCCCTCTCAAGAGATTACGGACATTTTCAGCAACGTTTTCTGGGATCGTCCCTTCTGCGGTCACGCCATCTAGCAAGACTTGAGAGCCGATATTGCTAGTCATGATCAAGACTGTATTTTTGAAATCAACGACTCGCCCTTTTGAATCTGTCAAGCGGCCATCATCAAGCACTTGTAACAAGATATTAAAGACATCAGGATGGGCTTTTTCGATTTCATCTAACAAAACGATCGTGTAAGGATTGCGGCGAACAGCTTCAGTCAATTGCCCACCTTCTTCAAACCCTACATAGCCTGGAGGGGCACCGACTAAACGAGACACTGAATGTTTCTCCATGTATTCGCTCATATCGATCCGAACCATATGCTCTTCTGAATCAAAGAGGTTGACCGCCAACGCTTTCGCTAATTCGGTCTTACCGACGCCGGTCGGACCTAAGAACAAGAAGGAACCTAATGGTCGATTTGGATCTTGCAGGCCAGCTCGTGAACGAATAACTGCATCACTGACAGCATCGACTGCTTCGTCTTGTCCGATGACCCTTTGATGCAAGGTCTCATTTAATTTCAACAGTTTTTCTCGTTCGCCTTCCACTAATTTAGCGACTGGAATCCCTGTCAAACGTCCCACGACTAAGGCGATCTCATTTTCGGTCACTGACTCTTGGACCATCCGAATGCCTTCGACTTGGTTTTTTTCTTCTAGTTCAGCTAGTTCTTTTTCCAGTTGGGGAATCGTCCCATGGCGAAGAACAGCGGCCCGTTCCAAATCATAGTTATTTTCAGCATCTTCCAACTCATGCTTGGCTTTATCGATCTCTGCCCGTTTGTTGGAAACTGCATTGACTTCTTCTTTTTCCGTTTCCCACTGCATTTTCATGGTATTGACTTCTTCACGCAATTCCGCCAATTCTTCTTGTAAAATGCCTAAGCGTTTTTTCGATGCATCATCGGATTCCTTTTTCAATGCGGCTTCTTCGATCTCCAGTTGCATCAAACGACGGGTAACTTGGTCGAGCTCAGTAGGCATTGAATTCATTTCCACCCGAATTGTGGCACTCGCCTCATCGATCAAGTCAATGGCTTTATCTGGTAAAAAGCGGTCCGTGATATACCGATCAGATAAGGTCGCCGCAGCAACAAGCGCGTTGTCATGGATGTTGACGCCATGATGGATCTCGAACCGTTCTTTCAAGCCACGTAAAATCGAAATCGTATCTTGAACGGTTGGTTCCTGTACCAGCACTTTTTGGAAACGACGTTCCAAGGCTTTGTCCTTTTCCATGTATTGACGGTATTCATCAAGGGTGGTTGCGCCAATCGTATGCAATTCTCCCCGTGCCAGCATTGGTTTCAGTAAGTTTCCAGCATCCATGCTGCCTTCCGTCTTACCAGCACCTACAATATTGTGGATCTCATCAATAAAGAGAATGATCCGGCCATCGGCTTTTTTCACTTCTTGTAAGACGGCTTTCAAACGCTCTTCAAATTCACCTCGGAATTTAGCACCTGCGATCAAGGCACCCATATCCAGAGAAAAGATCGTTTTGTCTTTTAGGTTTTCTGGGACGTCTTTTCGCACGATCCGTTGAGCCAATCCTTCAACGATGGCTGTTTTACCAACCCCCGGTTCACCAATCAAAACGGGATTGTTTTTGGTTTTCCGAGAAAGGATGCGAATCACATCGCGAATTTCTTCGTCTCGACCGATAATGGGGTCCATTTTTCCGCTGCGGACTTGTTGGACCAAGTCAACGCCGTATTTTTCTAATGCTTTGTATTGTTCTTCTTGATTTTGTGAGGTCACACGATCCCCTCCTCTTAATGTTTCGATCGTTTGCTTGATTTCTTTTGCGGTGATTCCTTGTTTCTTTAAATACACCGTCAAGGGATGATTTTTCAATTTCATCAACGCATAAAGGACGATTTCTGTGGAAAGATACTCGTCTTGAAATTCATTTTTTAATTGATCTGCCTCAGACAAAAGATGAAACAGATTTTGACTCATGGATTGACCATAACGAACATTTCCTCCTTCAACGGAAGGCAGTTCATCTAATAATCGGTCGACTTCTTTTTCAAAAGCATCGACATCGAGCCCTGTGTCCGTATAAAAATTGCGGCCGAATTGATTGGCTTGCAATAAAATCTTCCATAAATGCGGAATATCAATTTCTTGATGGTGACGGGTCATGGCAATCTGCTGGGCTTCAGCGATAGCACTTTGTAATGTAGTCGTCATTTTTTCTGGGTTCATACTTTTCCCTCCCAAAATGGTAGTCAGAAAAAAAGTACGCTGCAAGCAGTATCCTTTTTTCTACTCTTCTATTATACAATATTGGTCAGTAATGGTCAAAAGATTTCCCTCAAACATCAAAAATTTTTTCAGTATTATTTCATGAAAATTGACAGATGGGAAGTAGCAATGGTATGCTATGTCCTGATTGGTCAGGAACAACCGATTTTCCTGATCGTTTTAAGCGCTTTTTGGCGTATTTTATTCAGTAAGATTATCTACTTAGCTGTAACGTCTACTGTTTACAGCTTTTTTATATGGAGGAAACGATGTTAACATTAACGAATATTAGCCAACAATTTGGCGACAAATTGCTTTACGAAGATGTTTCCGTTCAAATCAACCGTGGGGAAAAAGTCGGTTTGATTGGACGGAACGGCGCTGGCAAAAGTACATTAATCAAAATCATTACAGGAGAAATTCTCCCAGACGATGGCTTTGTTCAATTTCCAAAAAATTTGAAAATGGGCTATTTGGATCAATACGTCAATGTTGATGAAACGCAATCGATCCGTGATTTTTTGCGCTCTGCCTTTGCAGAAGACTTCGAAAAAGAACAACAGATCGCAGACCTTTATACTGCTTATGGCGAAAGTCTCGACGATAAGCTTTTAGAAAAAGCGGGCGAATTGCAAAATCAATTGGATCAAGGAAATTTCTATCAAATGGATACATTGATCGATGATTTAGCTGAAGGGTTAGGAATTTCGGTTCTTGGAATGGCTACGCCCCTTGCTTCCTTAAGTGGTGGTCAACGCTCGAAACTGATTTTAGCGAAAATGCTCTTAGAAAAACCCGACATGCTGATTTTGGATGAACCAACCAACCACCTAGATGATGAACATATCAAATGGTTAGTTGAATTTTTACAAGACTTTACTGGTACCTACTTAGTCGTTTCTCATGATCGTCAATTCTTGAATGAAATCACGACCCATATCATTGATATTGAATTTGGCAAGCTTTCTAAGTATACTGGGAATTTAGACAAAGCATTAAAACTAAAAACGTTGCAAAACGAAAGCTACATGAAGCAATACGAAGCACAGCAAGAGCATATCAAGAAAACTGAAAGCTATATTCGTAAATACAAAGCTGGTTCTCGTTCAACGATGGCGAAGAGTCGTGAAAAGCAGTTGGCAAAAATTGAACGTTTGACCCCACCGCAAGATGTCCCTAAACCCCATTTAGGATTTGATTTGGCACCAATCGTTACCACCTTGGCCTTGGAAACCACCAATCTAGTGATTGGGTACGACCAAAAACCCTTACTCTCCCCGATCAACCTAACGATCCGCTATGGCGAAAAAATTGCGATTCGGGGATTTAATGGGATCGGTAAATCGACCTTGATCAAAACGATACTTGGTGTGATCCCTGCAATTGAAGGAACCGTTTCTTACCCGCAGCATACAAAATTCAATTACTTTTCTCAAGACCTGGACTGGGAATATCCCTTGCAGACCCCTCTTCAATACCTTGAGGATCTTTTCCCAAAGGCCACCAACAAAGAATTGCGGCGGCAACTTTCTCGGGCGGGATTACCTAGCCAATTAGCCCAAGAAGAATTGAAATTATTAAGTGGTGGCGAACAGACAAAAGTGAAGTTAGCTGAAATGATGTTGATCAAAAGCAACTTTTTGATTCTTGATGAGCCGACCAACCATATCGATCAAGACACGAAAAACAATTTGGAAGAAACCCTGGCAGCCTTTCCTGGAACCGTTCTGATCGTTTCCCATGAAGCTGAATTTTATGAATCCTTTGTTGATCGGATCATTGATTTGAAAGACTAAAAAACACGCTTATCCTCTACTCGAAGATAAGCGTGTTTTTAACTTTCCACTTTTTCTTTTCTTAATTCAGTCAACTCTTGGCTGATATCTTTGCGCTTTTCTTTCATTACATATGCAAAGCCAATAATGAAGGGCCAAATGAATGTCGCTAAGCGATACAGCAGCATGGAAGACGCAGCATCGACCGTGCCAACTAATGGACCAAAAAGCAGCATATAAATAAATTCAAATGATCCGATCCCCGCCGGTGTTGGGATCACCCCGGACAAGACGACGGCAAAGCTGATGAAGGATAACGTCAATAAGAAATCGATCTCTGGATGCTGCACAACAAGAATCACATAAGGAATCACATACCAAGGTAGCATCTTCAAAAGATTCCAAAGGTAGATGCGCAAGAAAGCGGTGCGGTCGGTAATGATTGCATTGACCGTTTCTCGCAAAGAATAGATCTGGGTGTTGCATTTGTCAACGATCCCTCTTAACGTTGCACTTTTGAACAGCTTATTGCTGATGATCACAAAAAAGACTTGAATGTTGATACTGACAGAAAGTGCCAATAAAGCGGCAATGATCAAAAAGACGAGTACGATCCCCACCAAAATTACCCAAATCATATTCGGCGCATTGTCATAGAATAGCGAGAATTGAATAATCAACCCCGCGATTGCATATGTCAATATGGCAAACTTATACATCACCATGTGTAAGGTGGTGACACCAACCCCTTGTGACAATTGCAAACCATTTTTACGATAAAAATTCACCTCTGAGATCAAGGTGCCCGCCCCAAATGTCACGATCCGGTAAAAACCACTATAACAAACCGTTAAAAAGCCTGCCTTAGTAGTAAATTCCGGTTGAAACGTCACAGCGATCTCTTTCACTGTCCGTCCTTCGATCACCAGGTACAATGTGCCAAGTCCCATAACTAATAAGACGACGAGAAAGCTGGTCTCTCTTAGCCCCGCCAAAATATCCATCATCGAGTTACGGACAAAAAAATACATCACACCCAGAATCCCTACTAGTAAAAGTAAATTAAGGGCGAACTTCACTTTAGTTTTCATATTAACTCCTTGCTTGTTATACCGAATTTATGCAAAAAAGACCATCAGCAGGATAGCAAAAACGGTGCCAAAAGCAAAAAAGAGGTGAAACTTCTTCTTTCTTGTTTTGTGGCGAAATACGCGTTGCGCAATTAAACCGCCTAATCCGCCGCCAATCGCCCCCATAAAAAGGAGATTTGCTTCGGGAACCCGCCAACCTTGTTTCACTGCCTGATATTTATCATACCCCATCAGACAGAAAAGATAAAGATTGACTGCAATTAAATAAAACCACAATGGATTGTAAATCAGTGCATTCATCCATTTCCTCCATATGATTGATCGTAGGGACCATTATTTTGATTCTTTTGCTTCCTCAGGTACCAGCATCGTCAACCCATGTTTGATGACTTTCATCTCAATCGGCAGATCATCCGTTGGGTCGCCATCGGTTCGAGTATGAACCGTTTTTTCTTTGGCCTTTATTGAGACCTTTGCGGCAGTGAAATATTCAACACTTGGTACTTTGGCAATTCTACCACGAATAATTCTTGGTAGATACAAAATAAACCGTAAAATATTCAGTTTTGGCAAAAGAATGACATGAAACAACCCGTCATCAGGTTTTGCTTCTTCATCAAAGTTCTTAAACCCACCTGCTGAATTCGACATGACGATCGTCAGTAATTGACTTTTTCCCTGCCATTTCCGTTCGTCAGCAATAACTTCTAATTTGTATTGTTTCTTTTTGATCAACAGATGAATGAACCGTTTCATAAACGCTAACGGCCCATACTGCTGTTTTTCTTCTTGGGAAGTTGCGGCGGCGGTATCTGCCAGAAGACCAATGGTCATCGTCGAGATCATTACTTGATCATTGACCATCCCATAATCGATCGGACGTTCAACCCCTGTTAAAACATTCTCAAACGCTTCTTCTGGCTTGACTGGTATACCCAACATTCGAGCGAAATTATTTACCGTTCCTCCAGGAATGATCCCGATCTTCAGCTCATCCAGCTTTTCTTTGAAGGTTTGCAGCCCATGATGGATCGTGCCATCTCCGCCGATGATCACAATCGTATCGACTGCGTGTTTTTTGGCAGCCTCTCGAACGTCTTTTGGATCCACGTCTGGATTTGAGGCCTGCAAGAACGCTTGATGCTCTTCGCCCTGTTCTTTCACATAGGCTTGGAATTTTTCTGCTGTTTCTTTTGCTTCACTTTTCCCCGCTGTATCATTGTATAAAACGAGAATTTTCATCCTATTCACATCCTAAAAAGGCCGGGTCTTACGCAAGACCTGCGTGAAGAGTTCCCAGCCCAAGAGTTTTTCATTTATTCCAACAAATCAAAAGCAACGTTTATGCTTGAGCATTCAGTTCGGCGATTTTCACGATCACATCCGTCGCCTTCATCATTGATTGTAGCGAGACGAACTCATAACGACCGTGCATATTTTCTCCACCAGCAAAGATATTCGGTGTTGGAATCCCTAGATAGGAGATTTTCGACCCATCGGTCCCACCACGAACAGGTTCTGTTACTGGAGTGATTCCCACTGCTTCCATCGCATCTTTTGCTAAATCAATGATACTCATATCTTTTTCGATGATTTCTTTCATGTTGTAGTATTGATCATATAGATGAACGTGCACTCGCGGTTCATCAAAGCGGGTATTCAAGCTTTCTTGAACCGCTAATAATTGTTCTTTTCTTTCTTCAAAACGGGTCCGGTCATGATCTCGAATAATGTATGCCATTTTCGCTTCTTCTACTGAGCCACTGAGGCTCATCAAATGGAAGAACCCTTCTGTTCCTTCGGTTTTCTCAGGGACTTCATCAGCCGGTAGCGCATTTTGAAAATCGACTGCTAGTTGCAAAGCGTTGATCATGGTGTCTTTCGCAGTTCCTGGGTGGACATTTTTTCCTTGGATCGTGATTTCAGCTTGCGCCGCATTAAAGGTTTCATATTGCAATTCTCCTACTGGACCGCCATCCATTGTATAGGCAAAATCAACATTGAAATCTTCAACATCGAACTTATCTGCACCAACACCAATTTCTTCATCAGGGCCAAAAGCGACTTTGATTTCCCCATGTTTGATCGTTGGGTTTTTAAGTAAGATTTCCATAGCTGTCATGATTTCTGCAATACCAGATTTATCGTCAGAACCTAATAAAGTGGTACCATCAGTAGTGATCAAGGTTTCGCCAGCATAATTTTTTAAATTCGGAAAATCTTTTGTGTTTAATGTGTATTTTCCTTCTTTATCTAATTTAATGGTCGATTCGCCATCGTAATTTTCGATGATCTGCGGATCAACATTTTCTGCATTAAAATCGGCCGTATCCATATGGGCTATAAATCCAATGGAGCGTACGTCATGATCCACGTTACTTGGCAATGTCCCAATCACGAAACCATTGGATTCGTTGTAGTGAACATCGCTTAATCCTAATTCTTCTAGTTCTTTTTGCAGTTCTTTAGCAAAAGCGACCTGTGTTTCGGTGGAAGGTGTTGTCGTGCTTGTCGCATCCGAACGGGTTTCTGTTTTTACATAGTTCAAAAAGCGAGGCAATAAATTTTCGTACATAAATAATTCTCCTATCTATAGTCAAATGGATTTGTTGAAGTGGTGGAAGGAACAAAGGTCACAGCCCAGTTCTCTTCTGCTTTCCACTGGTTGAATTTCTCAATAAACCGAGGAATACATTCCTTTTCGATGTTGTGCCCTGGATCGATCCCGATCAACCCATTGGCTTGCATGTCATGGGCGAAATGGTAATTGATATCGCCAGTGATGTAGACATCCGCTTGATGGCGTAAGGCATCCGAATAAAACGATTGGCCACTGCCGCCGCAAATGGCGATTCGCTGAATTTTTTCAGGTGCATCAGGAAAGCTGACGAGGCGTAAAGCAGACAAACCAAAGCGTTCTTTGACACGTGCAACAAACTGATCAACAGAAAGAGGTTCAGCAAGGTTGCCAACCCGCCCGATTCCATAGGTCTTCGGCAAATTGTCTAAGGCATACAGATCATAAGCTGGCTCTTCGTAAGGATGAGCAGCGATCATTGCCGAAAGGACCTTTTTCTCGATCGTTTCTGGAAAAATGACTTCGATTTTCGCTTCTTGCACCTGTTCTTCTTTTCCAATCTCACCAATCGCTGGATGAGCAGCTTGTAGCGGCGTAAAACGTCCAGTGCCAATCAAGGAATAGCTGGTATTTTGATAATTGCCTTGCTGACCAGCACCAGCTTTACCTAATGCCTTTCGTAACGCTGGTGCCGATTCAACAGGGGTAAAAACAGCTAGTTTCTTCATTTTTACTTGATGGGTTTGTTTCAAGTACGTATCTGGTTCAACTTCTAGCAGTTCACAAAACCAATCGTTCAAACCGTCTTCAATAATATCCATATTGGTGTGGGCGGCGTAAACGGCGATATCATGCTTGACGAGATCCATCAACATCTTTTGTTGCGGATCATCTGTCAGCAAGCGGTTCAAAGGCCGAAAGATCGGTGGGTGTTTGGCAATGATCAAGTCGATCTTTTTCTCGATGGCTTCTGCCACCACTTCTGGTCGCACATCAAGAGTCATCATGACTCGCTCGAGCGGTTTGTTTAATGTGCCAACATGTAGACCAACAGGATCGCCTTCTTCTGCCAACCATAACGGGCAGTATGCTTCAAAGCGTTTGATAAATTCTTGACCAGAAATCATGCCAACACCTCCTTGATCCATTCGATTTGTTCCTTTAATTCATTCATTTTCTCAGCAGGTGGTTCTTTGGCTTTCTCTAACTCTTTGACCACTCGTTGACGCTGCTTCAATTCATGCTGCCATTTTTTTAGGAAAACTGGATTTTTTTCTTTTAATAAAAAAGGCCCAAAAAATAATTGCTGGGTCGTGTACGTCGCTTTTCCAGTTTCCGCAACGATGATTTCATAATTTTTATCATTTTCTTCTAACAGCACTTCATGAATGATCGTAAAATTGTGATCAACAAGCCATTCCCGCAAGGTCCTTTCGCCAACATTCGGTTGTAAGACCAAACGTTTGACCCCCGCTAAGCGATTTTTCTGGCTTCCTTCTTCTAAAATCGAACGTATCAGTGTACCGCCCATTCCAGCAACAACAACCGTGTCGATCTCATCTGCTGGCTGAATAGCGTCCAATCCGTCTGCTAAGCGCACCACGATCTTCTCTGTGAGCCCGTTTTTACGTACTTGTTTACTGGCAGAATCATAAGGTCCTTGAACGACTTCTCCAGCTACAGCATAAGTGATTTTGTTCTGCAGCATTAATGCCACAGGTAAATAAGCATGGTCGGAGCCGATGTCGGCGATACGTGCTTGGTCGGGAATTTGTTCGCCCACGCAAGCCAAACGATCCGATAATGCATGTTCGTTCATATTGTCACTCCTTCTTTCGTAGTATAACACGCTTTCCAAAAATAGAAAAAAATGTGCGTCTTGACTGTGGTGCCATTGCCAAGGCGCACATTGCATTAATCCTTCACTAATTCAACCTTTTGAATCGAGTTGCCGGGAATTTGCGGTGGGATCGACATCGTCATGATCGGGACGCCTTGCAGCGACACTTGGACCTTGTCTCCTTCAACTAACTCCTCGATCTCTCCTGAATAGGCCTCAACAGGGACATGGAGAATGACCCCATCATTATGAAAACTTTGGACGACTTGATCCTCATCTTCAACTGCCGCTACGTCTTTCAAAAATAATTGAAAGGTATCATCCGAACCTGCTTGGGCATCTTCTTGGATAATACCAGTAAAAACCGTCGCTGTTTCGCTCTCTGAAGAACTATTGGCAACGGAACTAGCATTCTCACTTGATTCAGAAGGCGTGTTATCGCCACTTGATGCATTGTTGTTTTCGGGACTGCCACAAGCCGTTAACAGCAGCACTGTTGCTAAGGACAAGCCTAGAATCAGTTGTTTTTTCATCATCATCTTCCTCCAGTAATGGTCATTTTTTAGGCATCATTTCGTCGATTTTTGCCCGTCATTTGGATCTCTTGTGTCAAGTAACGAATACGCTCCATAATACGTTTGGCTTTCAATGGTTCGGATTCGCCGCGTTGCGTTACCGAAAGATGCTGTTCCAACTCATGCATGGTAAAATTCGAGGTGAAGAACGTCGGGAGTTGCTCTTGCATTCGGTATTGTAGAATCACACCGAAGACTTCGTCACGAATCCAACTGCTCATCGCATCCGCACCGATATCGTCCATCATTAAGATTGGGGCTTTTTTTACTGCATTCAGCTTATCCCCCACCTGATCTTTGCCGATTGCTTGTTTCATCTCAACTGCAAATGTCGGGAAGTGAACCAATGTCGTCGTATAGCCTGACTCCGCTAAATCTCTGGCGATCGCGCCAAGCAGATAGGTTTTTCCGATCCCAAAACTCCCCACAAAGTACAGCCCTTTATGAAACTCCTGTGGATTGGCTGTCAACTCACTTATAAAATCAACGGCAGCTGCGATGGCCTCCATTCGGCCAGGCGTTTGCCGATAATCTGCAAAACTTGCTTCTTGTATATCTTTAGGCATATCCATCGCTTTGATGCGACTGCGAATTTCTTCTTGCTTCTGATATGCCAGTAGTTCTTTCGTTGGTACATAAGTGACGTCAATAAAATGAAAATTTAAAGCTAAGCGCGGCTCATAGCCCGGTGCGATCATGGATGGATCATTGATGCGGAATTTCCGCTTTTCTTGGACGAACTCATACAGTTTCGCATAGCTTTTTTGAATATCTGCTTCGGTCAATACCTCTTCATTTTCGGCAATAAACGCTTTAACATCAGGATCTTGTAAAACCTCTGCCATCATTGCTGAAAACTGATCACGGTAATTGCGTTTATCCAATAGTTTTCCTAAGTTTTTCCCTACATCTTCCATTACTTGTCACCAGCTTTCTTATGCAAGTAGTTTTGCAGTTTTTTATCTAATTCTGCTTGTCGCTCTGGTGTTAATGCTGTCTCTTCCACTGGTTTTTCAGCCCAAGAAGGCAGCTTTTCTTCGCGAATGATTTTTTTTCCGCTTGTTTGTGGTCGGCTGCGCTTTTCCTTGGCACTTCGAACAAGACTCCGGACATGTTTGATCGCATCTTCTGCCGTACCGATTTTTAATTCTGACCACTGAGCGGCAATATTGTTCACATAATTCCCTGACAAAGCGGCATTGTTTTGGACCACCAAGACATAATGAACCAGAACATTGATCACACTATTCGGCAATGGTGACCGTTCGACAAGGCTCTTGATCAGCCATTGTTCTGAATCCGTCATGAAACTGTTCTTCTCCGCTTTGATCGCCTTGAGAAAAGCGATCGGTGCATTGCTCTCACTTTCTTGAATCAATAATACATCATTTTCTGAAAAACCATTCTGCTTTAGTGTATTGAAGCGGCGTAATTGGCTTTCTGCTTGAGGATCTTCCCTTTTTGTTGTTTTCGTGAAGGTCTGCCGCGATTTTTTCATGATCGCTTGCTCCAGCTTCTTCTGATCGATCTCGCCTGTTGTCAAAGAAACATTGTCCGCCATCAAATCCAACAATTCCAACACATCATAGCCGTATAAAGAATGGTATAGAACTAACTTTTGTCGAAAACTTGGCGTGAAATTAGCGGCACGGATATACCGGCGCTGCGCTTCATATAAAAGAAAGTCCCAATCCAACTGCTTTTCGTCAAGCACCAAGTTCGCATTGGTTTCCTGAAAAGAATCACTGACTGCCTGTAGCGTTTCTTCCTGGGAAGCAAAACGAACGGTATTTAACCCATAAGCGGCTGAGAAGGATTGAGTCACTTCCTGATAATCGGTTAAAGAACATTGTTTTGGTTGATACAGCTTGACCAGTTGATTAAATTTACGCTCCCCGACTCTTTCCAACAAAAGATAGGCATACAATTCATCTTGAAAAAACGCTGCTGGATGAACCGGTTCTTGCAACCAATACAGATACGAGCTCCCGTTTTGAGCATCTGCTTTCTCATAAGACTTTAGCAAGCCAATGCCCTCTAAGTTTTGCTTGGCTTTTATGAAGCGAGGCATTCCGGCATTCATGGCATTCAAGATATCTAAATGCACCGTCGTTATCGCCTCCTCACCATAAAAGGTTTGGGCTTGGACATCGCTTGCGAGTGTCAAATACAATGCTAAAGCATCACTTTCAATAATTGGTTGATACAAATAAATGAGGGCGTCTTTTCCTTCCGTTGTAAGTGGACGGCTTTTAAACACTTTGTACGTTTGATTCGGTAAACTATTGCCCACTTGCTGTCCCCCTCTATTCTTGTGGCTCTTTCGCTTTCTCGACAATGTCTTGCAGTTCTTTTAAGAAAACCGACATGTCTTTAAATTGCCGATACACACTGGCGAAACGAATATACGCGATCTCATCTAAATCAACTAAATCTTCCATCACATATTCACCAATTTGCGTAGTTGAAATTTCGTTTTCTCCAAGAGCACGAACACGGCTTTCAACATGATCGACGATCGTTTCCATTTGATCCATTGTCACTGGTCGTTTTTCAGCAGAACGAATCAAGCCCCGTAAAATTTTTTCTCGGTTAAATTCTTCACGGGCACCATTTTTCTTGATTACAAGAAGGGGTGCCTCTTCAATACGTTCAAATGTTGTAAAGCGATAGCCGCAATTTTCGCATTCACGACGACGGCGAATCACACGTCCATCATCGGCTTGTCGACTATCAACTACCCTCGAATTGTTATGATGACATTTTGGACATTGCATAGTTCCACCTCATTTTCTCTCTTATGCGCTTACGTTTTCACGTAAAGTCATCGATTTCTATGATTAATTATAACATGAAATCCATTGGTACAATAGCCAAAGTGGTTTATTCTGTTCATTTAATACAAAATTTAAATAATGTTATAACTGTTGTTTTTTTCAATGTAAAAAAACGACAGAAATCTTTCTGCCGTTTCATTTCGTTATTTATCTTTCATTTGCAGCAAAGAAACAAACTCATGCAAATTCTCCGGCTGCTCCAACTGCTGATTACATTGTTGACTATCACGGCAAATATAATTTCCGCGTTTCGTATACGTCCCATCGCCGTTGCTTTTGGTCAAAGAAAGAAACATTGACACATTTCCTTCCTGCTGGCACAAGGGACAAATTCCTTTTTTGACCTCGGTTGACACATGACCGTGAAGCCCTGTAAACCCTTGTTCAGTGGCTATGATCATAAACTTACTTTGACTACCGATATCATCCCAGGCAAGATAAGTGGTTTCCTTCAAATCCACGGAAGCAAAATCAGGTACTTTCAGTTTTTTTACTTTCCGAAACATTTTTTCAATTTGCTTCGTTGTCGGCACCTGAAAGGGGCGAACGTATTCTTTAAGTTCAGCTAACAGCTCGTTACTCCGGCTGATCGTCATTCCTGGTTGGAAGAAAGCAGCTAAAATGGCTCGGGGTGCGGTTTCTTCTTCAGGAAAAAATTGTTCAATTGCATCTTTGGTCATCGATTCGACCGTTTTGATCGTTCGAGGGTCATTGACCGATTGATAGGTTCGGACTAATTGGTACACTTGGTGTTTAATCGCGTGAAATTGGTAAGGTTCAATCATTGAAAAGCCTTCTTTCTATTTTCTCATTTATTCTCGCGGCTGTTCTACTTTCTTGACAGTCGTACACAATGCATAAATTAGCATTTGATGACCACCTCCCAATTTCTTTGCTTCTCGCTATGCGATCTTAATGGATTATAATGAGATGTTGAGCAATTGTCAACTGAGCAGTAGTCTCTTGACTCTTCATCCACTCTGATTAACAAAAAAATGCCTCGTCTAGAAGACGAAGGCATCCGTGTTCAGTTATAATTTATCTTCAATTCCAGTATAATGTTTCAGCTGGTCTGCATCTCGACGATCGGCAGAAGAAATTTTATTGGCATCAGGATTTTCAGCTCGCAACAATTCTTCACTGCTGACATTTTCTGGGGTAGTTCGATCATTGCGGGCATCGCGCTCGTCATTTTGATCTTCTAATTCGTTGACTCTTTTTTGATCGTGCTCTTTCTTGATCTGACCTTCGTGTGCTTGTTCTTTTCCAGAATGGGCAAGTTCTTCATTATTGGTCCATTCACCAATTTTTTCTTTAGCCTTGCCAACGATCACATCTTTTTCGTCTTTAAAAGTACCCATAGTTATCATCCCTCCTGTATAGTTTCATCATAACAAGCATTCTGAATTCTGACAAAAGATATGAATGCGATACCAACCAACCAGCGAAATTTGGAAGGATGTGTTATAATAGCAGGTATTATTTTCTGAATATTCTTACAAATGGAGGTGAAGAACCTGATTAGGTTCAATTATCGATGACAGTCCTTGATTTTCAACAGGTTTCATTCATTCGCAACCAGCAATTTTTATTAGAAACTATCAATTGGCAAGTGAAAAAAAATGAACATTGGGCGATTTTAGGCCTGAATGGCGCAGGCAAAAGCTTACTATTGCAACTGATAACAGGAACCTTATGGCCTTCTTCTGGTCAACGAACAGTCCTAGGTGAACGATATGGCAAAACATCTGTCCCGGATCTTCAACGGCGCATCGGTTGGGTTAGTTCCGCTTTACAAAATAAATTTTATGGACGAGATCTTACTGAAGAGATCGTTCTATCTGGGCTTTATTCCAGTATTGGTCTTTATGAAACTTATGATGAAAAACAATTAGACCAAGCAAAAGCGCTTTTGGCTGACTTGGGCCTGACTCATCTGATCCATCGTTCCTATCACGTTCTTTCACAAGGAGAAAAACAATTTGTCATGATCGCACGTGCCATGATGGCACAACCAGAGATCCTGATTTTGGACGAACCTTGTACGGGTCTTGATTTATTTGCGCGAGAAGAACTGTTAGCACGATTGGAGGATTTTTCAAAGCTGACAAATACACCCACCATTCTTTACGTTACCCATCATACAGAAGAGTTGCTACCGCTTTTCACTCATTTGCTGATGCTAAAAAACGGCAAGGTCCATGCTGCAGGTAAACGAGAGGCCATTTTTACTGAGGAGGTTCTCACTACTTTTTATGATCAGCCGATCCTTCTTCACCCCTTCACAGGTGACCGAATCATTGTGACACCCAAGTAAGAGGTACGCATCAATGCATGGTAAACATTAGACACACAATGATGTTTGCCACAAGTCAACTTTTTTCAGAAACGATAGTTCTTTGTAAGATTACGAAGATTTGCTGTTGTACAAAAAAAGACAGCAGGTTTCCTTTGGTGAAAGGGAACCTGCTGCTTTACCTATTTGTTTATAGATGCAAACCAATCATCGATCTGCTGATTGAGTTGGGCGATCGTTCCTTGATTGTCAAAGACAATATCGGCCCGTTGTTTCTTTTTCTCAATTGACAGCTGACTGTCGATTCGTTGTTGCGCTTCTTGCTCAGTCAACTGATTGCGTGCCATCAACCGCTCTTTTTGAATGGCTTCTGGCACATAAACGACTGCGGTTTGATCCATGTATTGGTCATAGTCGGCTTCATAAAGCAAAGGAATGTCAACGATCAACAATGGCACTTCCTGCTTTTTTTCTTCGATCTGAGACAAAATCTCTTGTCGAATAAAAGGAGATAACGTCTGATTCAGCATGCGGCGTTTCTCTGGATCGTTAAAAATCAAAGCACCGAGGGTTTGCCGATCTAGGTGTCCATCATCGGTCAAAATCTGCGGACCAAAGGCTTGCGTCACCGCCTGCAAGCCCTCAGTATTCGGTTCAACGACTTCTCTTGCGATGATATCGGCATCAATAATCGGTAAACCCAGTGATCGAAAATACGCGACTGCGGTACTTTTTCCGGTGGCAATCCCCCCCGTGACTCCTAAGACAAAACTCATTTGCTGGACCTCACATGCAATTTTTGGCACTGAGGGCAAAAGTGCGTCCCCCGTTGGGCAACTTTGATCTTGACGATTGGTGTACCGCATCTGCCACAAGGATTGCCCGTCTGGCCATAGACATTTAATGACATTTGGAATTTCCCGGCTTCTCCTAGTGCATTGAGATAGGTACGAATGGTGGTTCCGCCTGCTTCAACAGCTCGTTCTAAGACATCGATAATTGCTTCATGCAGCACATCTACTTCAGTTGGCATTAATGAATCCGCTGGTTGCTCTGGATGGATTTTCGCTTGCCACAGCGCCTCATCTACATAAATATTGCCCAAACCAGTAACGAGCTTTTGGTCAAGCAATAACGGTTTGATGGCTTTTTTAGACCGCTTCAATCCTTGTTCAAATGCTTCTAATAAAAACAATTCAGGCTTAGGCTCAGGACCTAATTGCATGATCCCTTTATAGGCTGCGCTTTGGTCTTTATCCACTAAGGTCATACGACCAAATTTTCTTACATCATGATAATTTAACTGACTGCCATCTGTAAAATGGAAAATGACATGTGTATGTTTATCAACAATTGGTTCTGACTCAAAATATTCATACTTGCCTTCCATTCGCAAATGTGAGATCAAATCATAATCTGTCAATTTAAAAATCAAAAACTTTCCGCGTCGTTCAAATTTTTCAAAGCGTTGCCCTTTCAAAAGCGCCGAAAAGATCGGCACTTCAGGACTTTCAATGATTCGTGGCCACAGGATCTCGACCGATTCGATCGTTTTATTCAAAACAAGTTTTTCAAGTCCTTTACGGACCGTTTCAACTTCTGGTAATTCCGGCACCTCTGTTCACCTCATTTATTTAGCATCGTACCATGTTTTGCCCCAATTGCTGTCTGTCAGTAAAGGGACATGCAATGCAACGGCTTGCTCCATCACTTCTTTCACTAAAGCGTCAAGACGAGGCAATTCAGATTCAGGTACTTCAAAGACTAATTCATCGTGTACTTGCAGCAGCATCGTTGCTGCTAATTTTTCTTCTTTCAAACGTTTCGCCAGATCGATCATGGCAATTTTTAAGATATCCGCCGCACTGCCTTGAATCGGTGTATTGATGGCAGTTCTTTCGGCAAAAGTTCGAATATTGAAATTGCGCGAATTGATATCAGGTAGGTAACGACGGCGATGATACAAGGTTTCAACGTACCCTTTGTCCTTCGCCTCACGAACGACATCCTCCATATACGTTTTCACCCCAGGATACTTTTCAAAATACGTATCGATGTATTGTTGGGCGGCTTTTCTGGTGATTCCGAGATTCTGGGATAAGCCATAATCAGAAATACCATAAACGATACCGAAGTTGACTGCTTTGGCTTGACGACGCATATTTGGTGTCACATCTTCTGCTTTTTCGATACCAAAGACTCGCATCGCTGTGCTTGAGTGGATATCTTGACCTTCGATAAAGGCTTCTTTCAAATGGGTATCATCTGAAATATGCGCCAACACCCGTAATTCGATTTGAGAGTAGTCAGAAGAATAGATCACCCAATCAGCTTCTCGTGGCACAAAGGCTTCACGGATCTTTCGACCTTCTTCTAAACGAATCGGAATGTTTTGTAAGTTCGGATCGACAGAACTTAAACGACCAGTTTGGGTCAAGGTTTGTACATATCGTGTATGGACTTTGCCATCCCCTTGGATCACTTTTAATAAGCCTTCTACATAGGTTGATTGGATCTTAGCGATTTGACGATAAGTCAAAATGTCTTCAACGATCGGTGCTTGCTCTTTTAGTTGTTCTAACACATCGACTGCGGTCGAATAGCCAGTTTTGGTTTTTTTGATAACTGGTAAGCCCATTTTTTCGAATAAAATCACACCCAATTGTTTCGGTGAGTTTAAGTTGAAGGTTTCACCTGCTTCGGCGTAGATTTTTTCTTCAATTTCATGCAACCGTTGCGCAAATTCGCCCTTCATCTGATGCAAGCGAGACGCATCAACTTTGATTCCAGTGATCTCCATCTCAGCTAAAATCATTGATAAAGGCAATTCCATTTCTTCAAATAGCGCTGTTTGATTCTTCGCTGCCAATTCTTCTGTAAGTTTTGGGGTTAGGTTCGTAATCGCCGCTACTTTACGGGCTAAATGAGCAAAGAAGTCTTCCTCATCCGCCGGCAGCCCTTTTTTCGCGCCTTTTCCATAAATCGCTTCATCCGATTGGATCGCATCATAGCCATAGTGAGCGGCAACACCTGCGATGTCATTATTCGTATCATTCGTGTCTAAAAGATAAGCTGCCAATAAAACATCAAAAGCGATTCCTTTTGGTGCTGTCGTGTACCGGTTTAACGCCACGTACGTGCGTTTGGCATCATAGACGAATTTTTTACGTTTCTCGTCTTTTAACCAATCGGTAAAGACTGGACTTTCAAACAATTCTTCACGATTGCTGACATAAATTTTTTCTTGATTGCCCCAAGCAACACCGACGATGTCTTCCAAATGATAGTTATCCCCCATCATCTCGACATACAATGCCGTGTCTCCCTGGAACATATCCTCCGTTACTTCTTCAACGACCGAAAACAAAATGTCTTCCATCTCAACTGGTTCAGCTGTAATCTGCAACTTATCTAAGAAGCTATTAAAGTTCATTTCTTGGTAGAATGGCACCAATTTCTCTAAATCTTTGCCTTCATATTTGAGTTTGTCGACATCGACCTCAATGGGCGCATCCACATCGATGGTTGCTAATTGTTTTGAAAGAAAGGCGATCTCACGATCATTGATCAAGTTTTCTTTCATCTTGCTTTTTTTCATTTCATCGATGTGTTCATAGATCCCCTCAACAGAGCCATATTCTTTCAATAGCTTGATGGCTGTCTTCTCACCAATTTTGGTGACGCCGGGAATATTATCGGAAGCATCGCCAGCTAGTCCTTTCATGTCGATGATTTGTAAGGGCGTTAGGCCGTCATATTTTTCAGCCACATGAGCGGGCGTATAACTTTCAATTTCGCTAACTCCTTTGACCGTAATGTCAACTTTCACGTGCTCCGTTGCCAGCTGAGTCAAATCGCGATCACCAGATAAAACGACGACATCAAATAGCTCCTTATCGACTTTATTTGCCAATGTGCCAATGATATCATCGGCTTCATAGTTATCTAATTCGTAGTATTGAACACCTAACGCGTTGATCAATTCGCGAATGTAAGGCATTTGTTCTTTAAATTCCCCAGGGGTTTTCGAACGTCCGCCTTTATAATCTTCATACATCGCTGTCCTGAAGGTGGTTTTTCCAGCATCAAAAGCCACTAAAACATGTGTTGGCTGTTCTTTTGCCATCACATTTTCAAACATAGTATGAAACGCATAGATGGCATTTGTGTGCAGCCCGTTGGCATTTTTAAACCGTTCTAATGAATTATGCAACGCAAAAAACGCACGGAAAGCCACACTATTCCCATCAACGAGTAGTAATTTATTTTTTGGCATTTGATTACTCCTTTTCTCAAAAAGTTCCTCTTTATTCTATCAAAGAACGGGCACAAAAGCGATGAATTGCTTTGTTTTCTCTCTCATTTTATACAAAAAAAAAGGCGAGTTTCCTCGCACTTTTTTTAGTTGTTTTTTCCAAAGATTCGCAATAACGCAAGGAATAAGTTGATAAAATCCAAATACAGTTGTAATGCCATGAAAACGGCCACTCCAGTATTTGCGCCACCATTCGTTGCGAAGTATACATTGCGGATTTGTTGATTGTCATAAGCGGTGATCCCCATAAAGACAAAGACGGTCACGATCGATAAAAAGAAATCAACCGGTTGACTGCGTAAAATAAATACATTCAAGAGCGTCGAGATGATGATCCCGATCAACAGACCATAGCCGATACGTCCAACCACACTTAGATCACGTTTGGTCATGATCCCAAATGCTGACATGACACCAAAAGTGACAGCTGCGGAAACAAATGCCCCCACGATCGATCCAAAGTCATAGATCATCAGTGTCACAGACAAGGTCAATCCATTCAAGAGAGAATAGACTAAAAAGCCAGCAACGGTCAAGGAAGGATTTTTCTGCGCCTTCACCCCTAATACAATAACTAGAATGATCTGTACGATCCAAAGACCAGTAAATCCTAGCGGAAAATTGTCGATAAATTGCAGGGTTTGAGCTTTGAAGACTTCCCCAAAAATATAGGCCGAGATCGCACTGATCGCAAGCCCAACGCCGAAGAATAAATACACTTTTGAATAAAAGCGATTTAAGCCTTGGGCTTGGACGGTTTCATTGTTTAAATTATTCATCTTGTTGTTCCTCCTCATTTTCTGCTACTGCTTTTGGTGGCTGGACCATGACCACAGCATCTAAAATACGATGATCTTCTGTGTTGATCGCTTCAACCGAAATAGTTACCACGTCTTTCATTTTATCCACTTTGATCACTTCGAATTCAAAGGTCAACGTTTCATAATGATATACAGGTTCAATAAAGTTTACCGAAAAATTGACTACATGAGAACCAGGACCAGGCAAATGTTTCGATACGGCACTGGTGATGATCCCCATCAACATAATGGATGGCACGATGGGACGCTGATACTCAGTTTTTTGCGTGTAGTCATGTTGTATATACAAAGGATTTGCATCATTAGTAAGCCCTAAATATAACAATAGTTGATTGTCTTCGATCGATTCTGTTAAGGATAACGAATCGCCTTCCTCGATATCTTCAATACTTTTTCCTATTTTTCGCGGTTTCCCTATATTCAAAATTTAATTCCTCCAAAAAGAATAGTTTCATCTGAGTATATTCTATCAGATGCCGACAAAAGTGCAAGTTCGCGGTGCTGCTTTTGCAAAAACTTCATATGTAAAAAAAACTCTTGCAGCAAAAACGCCACAAGAGTCTTTGATTACAATACGTTACGAGTTGTATTGCTTAATAGTTTTTCATAGGCTGTTTCAAATTTTTGCACATCGCCTGCTCCCATGAAAATCACGACAGCATTTTGATGATCCAATAGCGGAGATACGTTCTCTTCTTTGATCACAGTTCCGCCTTTTTGAATTTTCTTGCCTAGATCTTCAATTTTAACATCTCCTCGTGATTCACGAGCAGATCCAAAAATGTCACATAGATAGACATGGTCTGCAAGATCCAAGGCTTCCGCAAATTCATCCATCAAAGCGATCGTACGGGTAAAGGTATGTGGCTGGAAGACAGCAATAATTTCTTTCTCTGGATATTTTTGACGAGCGCCATCGATCGTTGCTTTGATTTCTGCAGGATGGTGGGCGTAGTCGTCCACGATCGTCATATCCGCCACGATTTTTTCACTAAAGCGGCGTTTCACTCCAGGAAATGAAATCATCTCAGCAGCAACTTCTTTCATATCCAATCCTTCTTTGTAAGCCACAGCGATCACACTGAGTGCGTTGTTGATGTTGTGCTGACCAAACGCTGGCAAGACAAAATGGCCAATATTTTCACCATGGATAAAGACGTCGAACTCTGAACCTTGGGTGGTGCGTTCAATATTTTTTGCTTGGACATCGTCGTTATCGTTGACGCCGTAATAGTAGATTGGGACATCGGCTTCAAGTTTACGCAAATATTCATCATCACCAAAAGCAAAGATGCCTTTTTTCACTTGACTTGCCATCGATTGAAAGGCTGAGAAGACATCCTCGATCGAGTGGAAGTAGTCTGGGTGATCAAAATCGATGTTGGTCATGATTGCATAATCCGGTGAATACGCTAAGAAATGACGACGGTATTCACAGGCTTCAAATGAAAAGAATTCCGCATCAGGTTCCCCATGACCAGTCCCATCGCCAATCAAGAAACTTGTTGGACGGATGCCGCTTAAGACATGAGAAAGCAATCCTGTCGTACTGGTTTTCCCGTGAGAACCGGTCACCGCAATACTCGTATAGGGCTGAATGAATTGGCCAATAAAGTCATGATAACGAGTAACTTCTAAACCAAGTTCTTTGGCCCGTACGATTTCTTCGTGGGTGTCAGGGAAAGCATTCCCTTGGATAATGACCATTTCTGGTTGAATGTTTGCTTTATCGAAAGGCAACAATTTGATCGCTGCTTTTTCTAGATCACGTTGAGTGAAGAAATATTCTTCCACATCAGAGCCTTGTACTTGGTAGCCTTTTTCGTGCAGAATCAAAGCCAATGAACTCATACCGGAACCTTTGATTCCAACAAAATGATGTATTTTGTTTTGATTTTCCATTATTATAATCCTCTTTTCTCAAATCCGCGTCGTAAAAAAACGCGTGTATTGACAAATATCAGGTTGTCACACGACCTACATTATCATACAAAATGAAAAAAATAGCAACGAGTTTTATTTTTCGACTTGACTTTTCTCATCGTTTCCTATTTCTAGCAAACGTCCACGACATTTTCCACAAACATATTTTTTGATATCCACCCGTCGCTGCCGCCGAATCTCGCAGCCGCAATTTTGGCATCGATAGCGATGTTTGGCTGTCCTTTTGGCAGGAGGTGCATAACGCAAGCCTCCCGTTCTTGCCAGCAATGCTTTAAAGGCAGGATCTTGGTGACGGTGACCAAGACCTGCTAAGTGCAAATGATAATGACACAATTCATGCTTGATAATGCCGATAAAAACCTCCATCCCGTGTTCTGTGAGCATGGTTGGATTGAAATCCAAGTGGTGATCACTTAGATGGTAGCGGCCACCGGTTGTTTTTAAGCGAGAATTAAACACCGCTCGATGAGTGAATGGTTTGTTGAAAACAGACAGCGACAGCTCTTCCACCAAATGCTGCAATTCTTGTTGGGTCATTTTGCATTTCCCGGATCGACCATGGTTAAACTGATACGGCCTTTTTTGACATCTACTTGCTCGATCCAAACGGTTACGACATCACCGACGGAAACAACGTCTTTCGGATGCTTTACAAACGAACGGCTCAGCTTCGACAAATGCACCAGTCCATCTTGTTTGACACCGATATCGACGAAAGCACCAAAGTCGATCACATTTCGAACCGTTCCCTTCAGTTCCATTCCCGGTTTTAGGTCCTCCATACTCAGCACATCTTTTCGCAATAATGGCGCTGGCATTTCATCACGCATATCGCGTCCAGGCTGCATTAACGCCTTTAAGATATCCTTGATGGTTTCTTTCCCGACTGACAATTTTGCGGAAAGCTCTGCTGGGCGTAGTTGGGCAAGCTTCGCTTTATTTTCTTCCATTTGCTCTTTCCCTAGCTCCGCTAAAGAAATACCCGCGATCGCCAAAATTTCTTTGGCAGTGTCATAACTTTCTGGATGGATCCCGGTATTGTCCAAAATGACTTTTCCGCCAGGAATCCGCATAAAACCGATCGCCTGTTCATAGGCCTTTGGCCCTAAGCGAGGGACTTTTTTCAGTTGATTTCGCTGCGTAAATACCCCGTTTTCTTCTCGATAAGTCACAATATTTTGAGCGGTCGTTTTATTTAGACCAGCCACGTGCTGTAAGAGTGCCGCACTTGCGGTATTGACATCAACGCCTACTTGGTTGACGACTGTTTCAACGACAAAATCCAATTGTTCGGCTAAGCGTTTTTGTGAGACGTCATGCTGATATTGCCCGACGCCCACCGATTGTGGATCAATTTTGACTAATTCTGCCAGCGGATCTTGCAGACGGCGACCAATACTGATGGCACTGCGTTCTTCCACTTGCAGATCAGGGAATTCTTGCCGGGCGATCGGACTGGCCGAATAAACAGAAGCCCCTGCCTCATTCACGATCACATAATATACTTCTTGATCGATCAATTTTAATTGTTCAGCGACGAATTGCTCTGATTCCCGACTCGCCGTCCCATTACCGATTGCGACCATCTCGACTTTATAGGTTTGCAATAAGCGACGAAACGCTGGTCCAGCCGCTTCTCGCTTATTCATAGGCGCTGGTTTATGAGGATAGATCACTTCGATCGCTAGTACTTTTCCTGTCTCATCAATGACTGCTAGTTTACAGCCTGTACGATACGCTGGATCAAAACCTAAAACGACTTTGCCCTTTAGTGGCGGCTGCAGCAACAGATTGCGAAGATTTTCGCCAAAAATCGCAATGGCTTGTTCGTCGGCTTTTTCTGTCAATTCGTTGCGGATCTCTCGTTCGATGGCTGGTGAAATAAAACGTTTCAGCGCATCAGCAGCTGCAGCTTCAACAAAACTGGCTGCGGGTGAATCACTATTTGTAATCAGTTTACGCCGTAGGTAATCCATGATTTTTTCTTCATCTGCCACAAGTGCGACCTTCAAGATGTCTTCTTGTTCCCCACGATTGGTGGCTAAAATTCGGTGGGATACCATCTTATTGATAGGATGCTGGAAATCGTAATACATTTCGTAAACGCCTTTTTCATCTTTTTCAGCATTTTTGACCGTGCTTTGATACAGCCCTTTGTTTGTGTAATAGCTGCGGATCCAACTACGAAACTCTGCAGTGTCACCAACACCTTCTGCAATGATCTCGTGCGCGCCTGCTAAGGCATCTTCTACAGTAGGAACAGCATCACTCAAAAATTCGGCCGCTTTTTCTTGTACGTCACCTGCTTTTGGGAAGCTTAACAGCCACTGAGCAAATGGTTCCAAGCCGTTTTCTTTAGCGATCGTCGCTTTGGTGCGTCGTTTTTGTTTATAAGGACGATACAGGTCCTCGACGGCCTGCATTTTTGTCGCAGCTAAAATCGCCTGAGATAGTTCAGGCGTTAGCTTTTCTTGTTCTTCTATCAAACGCAAAACCTCTTGCTTGCGTTTCTCTAAGTTTTCTAAGTACTGGTATCGCTCTTCGATTTCTCGAATCTGAACTTCGTCAAGTCCATTCGTCATTTCTTTACGGTAGCGGGCAATAAAGGGGACGGTATTTCCTTCTTGCAATAACTGCAACACCGTACTGATTTGTTTTTGGGTAAAAGCGGTTAATTCTTGTTTCACTAAATCAAGTACCTCTTGATTCATTTCTGCCATTTGTTCTCACCTTTCCTTTGTTGCTTTTGCTATTTTAACATAAAAAAGACAGCCATTGAGCGAACAAGATTGCACGAAAACAACGTTGCTTTCGCGACTCTTGTTATGGCTGCTTTTGTCTTTCCAAAAAAGACTTTTAAAAGTCTGGTTGCCAAGGGCCTGCTAAATTTTGGTATTCGATGTCCTGAACGATCCCTTTCTCATCAAAAATCACGCCATGCACCGATCCACCAAATACTGCCCCGCCATCGATGCCGATTTTGTCATCTTGTTGCCAAAGATCCGTCGTCTGCATATCTCCATGCAGCATCGGCGTGATGGTATGACCAAAAACGATCGTTTTTCCTGTACGGTTTTTTCCTTTATGAAATGGCTCGCGAATCCAGATAAAATCGTGGTCAGCGGTCTTCCGCCAATCTTTTTTACTTAAATCCACGCCCGCATGGACAAAAAGATACTTCCCCCATTCGTAATAAAGCGGCCGCTCCATCAAAAACTCTATTAAGTCTCCATATCTACTTCGGATCATCAAGGCAATTTCCGTTGGAGAATACTCTTCAGTAGCTCCTGAATGTAAAAGACTTTCAATCGTTTCTTTGCCGCCATTGCGTACGTAGGCGGCGAACCAATCCTCTGGGGCATTTAGAAATTGCAGAAAATACTCTTCATGATTGCCACGTAAATAAATCGCTTGATGTTCTTCAACTAATTTCTTTCCGAGCATTAAACACTCTTTGGACTTTGGTCCTCGGTCATTTAGATCACCAATCAAAAGCAACTGATGGATTTTAGGATCATATTCCGCAAGAAGACTTTTAAAAAGATCGGCCATTCCATGAATATCACTGATTGCATAGAGATAGTTTTGCATAGTCATTCCCTCCTTAAAGGCAATTGAGTCTCTTATTATCAATTTTAGCCCTTTGGCTGCAAAATGTCTTGCATTAAAATCAAAAAACAATCATTCGTCTTGAACGGTTCGACAGCATAGAGTCGGGTTCATAAAGACGAATGATTGATTACGATCGGTAAAACCTATTTTCCTGAAACAGCAAAATAATTGCCATCCGGATCGGCAAAATTGAAAACCAGCTGTTCTTCCATCTGAATCAATTCGCCGACTTCTGCTTCCATCTCTAAAAGTTTTTTATAGAGAGCTGTAATATCCTCAGCAAAAAACATGATCGATGGGGAATTTAATGCGACTTCAGGTGAGTGCGTTTCGATGAACTCACGGTCATATAAGACAAAATGAGCCTCTGCCTCTTTTGATGGCGCGATTTCGACGACGGATGTTCCATCAACGGTTTGTTGTTCAATGATCGCAAACCCTAGTTCTTGCCAAAACTCAACTGCTTTCGTCACATCATCGACGTATAGCATCACTTGCATTTGATTGGAAAACAATGGGCATCCCTCCTATTTCTCGTTATTTGTCTTCTTCCTTCGCTTCTTGCGCAGCATTCGAATTGGTATTAAAGTTCAATTGTAAACCTGGTTTGTCGGTTACGATCTCTGTCACTTCATAAGTCAAGCGTTTGATGATATCAAACAATGGTTCCACCAAGCGGTCAGTTTCGGCTTTTGTTAGATCTTCTCCGGAATTGACTTTACGATTCAAAATATGATTGACCTGTCCGACACGTCCTGACAAAACATAATCAGGGAACACCAATTGGAATTCTAGCCGAGCGCCAATAATACTATTTTTTTCCATATATTCTTCATCTTTGACTTTTAACGGCGCAAAGCCGACATTCAATTTGGTTTCCATTTCTTTGTCTTTCGGTTTCATATCGAAATGATATGCTTCAACGATCGGTTGTTGTCTTTTTAATTCCACTAGATTCACACTCCTTATCTAAAAGTATAGCATAACCTTTTCTTTGAGCCTACTGTATTCTTTAGACAATAAAAAAAACGGCGAGTGCCGTTTTAATTTGCTTCTTTTAGTGTTGCTAGATAATCCAAAGCATCTTGGACATTGGCGATCGGAACGATTTTCATATCCGTGTCTAACTTCTTCGCTGCTGCCACTGCCTCTTCATAATTTGTTTTGATGGAAGGATCTATTTCACGCTCTTCGTCAGTGATCTCATCATCTGGGGCAAAGAAGATTTCTGCACCACTTTCACTGGCACTCGCTACTTTTTTATCGATCCCACCGATTCGACCAACGGTTCCGTCAGCTGAGATCGTTCCTGTCCCAGCTATGTTGTGGCCTTTACGTAGGTTATCTCCGGTCAACTGTTCATAAATTTCAAGGGTGAACATCAAACCAGCGGAAGGTCCTCCGATATTGCCAGAATCGATCACGATCTCTTCATCAGAAGTGATCTCTGTATGATCGACGAGGGAGATGCCGATACCGGCTTTTTGATTGCTCTCCAGTTCAATTAGTTTGCCCGTTGCTTCTTTTTCTTCGCCATCTTGCAAGTAAGTCACGGTGATTTCATCACCAATGGTTTGACTTTGGACGTAGTCGATAAAATCTTGACTGCTTTTAAATTCTTTACCGTTGACTGCGGTGACGGTATCTCCAACGGATATTTTCCCAGCAAAGCTGGAATTTGGATCGATCCCCATGACATAGACCCCTTTATAGGTCATTTCATAAGGTAAGTCTGCCAGCTTTAATGCTTGCTCAATCGCACTATTTTGCGAGGATTCCATATAGTAACGTTGAATGCGGTTGTACTCCTCATCTGTCGCACCGCCTAAAAGTTCTTCCTCACTGATCAAGTCTTGGAATTCATTGAATTTCGTTCCAATCGCTGTGAACACGGTAGCTTGTCGAATCCCAACACTGGTCAAAGAAAAGGAGCCGGCTGAGGTGTCTTCTTTTTGATTGACGGTAATCAGCTCTTTTAAATCGATCGTTGCTCCTGGTTGCTCGATATAATAGGGAATCGGCAAAAAAGCACAAGCTGCGATGATCAGCGCTAAAACAAACAGAAGAAGATATTTGATCGTTGATTTAAGATTCATTGGTATCACGCTTCTTTACTATAGCATCGTAGATATTTTGAGGTAAATATTCGGCAACATCGCCGTTAAAGGTTAAGATTTCTTTCAACAAACTGGAACTGATGAAACTGTGTTTTGCGTCTGCTAAAAGAAAAACGGTCTCTAATGAGGGTTCTAGGTGATGATTCATCTCCATGATGTCCCGCTCATACTCATAATCTTTCACACTGCGAATGCCTCTAAGCAGAAACTGGGCGCCTAGTTTTTTCGCGATCGTGACTGTCAGCTCCGTTTCTTGCGCCAGAATCTTGACGTTTGGAATATGAGCGAGGGCTTCTTCAATTAGATGAACTTTTTCTTCACTTGTAAAAAAACTTTTTTTATTGGTATTTGTAAAAACACCGACGATCAGTTCATCAAAAAGCGTGGCTCCTCGCTCGATCAGGTCAACATGACCGGACGTCAATGGGTCAAAACTTCCTGGAAATAAAGCAATCTTTTTCATGTTATCCCTCATTTCTATAGATCGTCACCGCAGATATGCCATAGGTTTGGGCGCGCATCAAATGCAAAGAACCAATCTTTTCTGGCAAGGCGATGGACTTATCTGTTTCGCAAACTACATAAGCAAACGGACGAATCAATTCATCCTTCAGCATAGCTTCTAGCTGTTGCAGAATCTCTTGCTTTGCGTAAGGTGGATCTAAAAATAGATAGTCAAAACTTTGTCCCTCAGCTGCAAACTGGCGTAAGGCTTGATTGGCATCCATTTTTAGCACCATGAACTTTTCTGGTTCTTTGGTTATTGCAATATTTTCACGGATCACTTTAATAGCTGGAAAACTACGGTCGACACAAACGGCATGATCGGCTCCCCGAGAGACCGCTTCGATCGCTAAGCCCCCGCTCCCACTAAACAGATCCAGTACAACTCCTCCATCTAAATATTGTCCTAACATGTTAAAGATCGCCCCTTTTACTTTGTCTGTCGTGGGGCGAGTGTTGTCTCCAGCGAGACTTTTTAATCTGCGGCCACCATATTCTCCGGCTACTACACGCATGCGTTTTTCCCTCCAAGATCTTCGTAAATACAAATATAGCACTGTTTCTATAAATAGCAATAAAAAAATGGCGGTGACTCAAGGCACCCCCACTTTTTTATTACACGTTTTCTGCCAATCGAATCATCGTATTTTTTTCTTCGATATCAAACCCTTCATCTTTCACTGGATAGGCTGCTGAAGTACCAATTTTTTCAGCAAAATCCATTTCGACATCTGGTCGATAGGAAGCTTCAACTTGTCGAACAAAGTGAAACTGCTCGATTTTTGCTTTTTTGCTTTCGTATTCTTCTTCGTTCAAATACATGACCACGTATTTCATCTTACGTGATACATAATGAACAAAACCAAAACGACGCAAATTTTTTAGTTGGCGTAGGCTGTAAACCCATACGATCAATCCTCGACGCTTTTGCATCGTAAAAGGCTCTTTATCCTCGTGCATGACAATTTCCTCCACAACTTGATTTTGATTGAAAAAAGGGACTCCCAGCGTCCACTTTGACAGAGGGAGAAAAACAAGTAGAGATCGCCACAGTCAGTTCATCCAGCAAACGCTGTAGTTGTGTTTCACTCCAGCGATACTCACTTACTTGTTCATTAAGATCCAACTGCCGCTTGGCTGTGCGCAACGCCCGTTTTTTTTCTTTGAAATCAGGCGCATACTCACCGTAAGCTTCAATTCTTTCAAAATCCAGCTTCTTTTCTAAAAACGATCGCATCAATTCCTGAACAACAGGATCTTGATACATAATTGTTTTCGCTTTTTGATAGGTTCTACACGTTTCACTTGCTTTGATCGCCATCACAAGTGAATCGATTTGATCTTCAATCTCGAAAAATGCTTCATCGTAAATCATCTGACGTACTATCCTCGGTCCCTTCCACATCTTCTTGCACTAAGACTACCATATTTGCTTCAGAAAAAGCAATTCCTATCTTTTCTGATTGTTCATAGGTCAGATGTTCAGCAAATCTTGGGTTACTAAACCAAGACAAAATCGTAAAAGTCGGATCGTAAACAGGCGCTTCGAAGATCGAAGCAGATGCTTCCAATTCCTTATCCGCCAACAACTCTCGCCACTCGTCGTTCGTTAAAACAAAATTACTCGTTTTTTCTGAAGAAAGAGCGCGTTGATAAGAATGGATTCGTTGAGAAGTCAAATAGTCTGATAGATTATTCGTCAAATCAAATAAAAGTCCAGCTGCTTCTTGATGTGTTTGGGTATCCTGTGAGAAGCTTTCTAAGCCGATTTGCTGGCGAATTTTATCGATGATAACAAACGCCAGGGTCTCTTTTTCAAGGTTGGCTTGGGCTTGGTCAATTGTTTGCGAAACTTGAAACAGCGGTCGCTGTCCTTCCGTCAAGGGATAAGGTGCCAGTTTAAGTAGCGTGGTCTGATCCAAGTAAGTAACGGCTTGCAGTTGGGCAGTCTCCTGATCGAAGAACAAAACAGCAAAAGTCCCGTTGTCAAAAGCCACTAATGGACGATAGTTCATATCTTCTTCCATCAATTCGAAACTGATCGCACGATCATTTTGTGTCAAGGTAAAGTTAGGATAAATCATGGTCAACTCCGTCAAGTCAGTCAAGGTCATGCCCATCGTAAAAGGTGCCAGGGAAGAGCCCCCGGCGCCGATTACTTTGATTGCTTGCACACTTTCACCATCGGTATTGATCTCAACATACTGTTGATCGTCTAATTGATTGTAGACCCGAATTTCAAACTCGTAGCCCGAGCGATAGGTTTGAATGGGAAGACCGTAGACTTCTTCAAAATCCGAAACAGGCTCCCCAATCATTTCAGCTAATCCTTGGGCTGCGATCGGTTCGTAATTCATGGTTGTTGGCGCTTTGATTGGGTTTTCGATCGTCATTCTTGAATCTGAAGCGTTTTGCATGAATACTGGCTGCAAATACACGATTATTAGGGCCAGGACAAATAAGCCGCAAAACAATAATCCTCTCCGCTTCATCTGTGGATCGACTCCTTACTTCTCTTTGACTTCAATCAAAAGGTCTCCTGACTGAATTGGTTCACCATTGGTTACATACACATGTTCAACCACACCTGAGAAGCGAGCTTCGACAGAAGTTTCCATCTTCATTGCTTCCGTGACCATCAAGGTCTGTCCACGTGCCACTCGGTCGCCTTTTTTGACTAATACTTCTAAGACTGAGCCACTCATGGAAGCACCAATCTGTTCTTTATTCGTTGGCTCCGCTTTACGTTTTGTTTGAACAGAGCTGATGATAGAGTTGTCCTTAACAACGATTTCTCGACGTTGACCGTTCAAGTTAAAGAAGAGGGTCCGGTTACCTTCAATATCTGCCTCACCGATCTCATCGAGACGAATAATCAAGATTTTGCCTTTTTCTAATTCAACATTGATCGTTTCACCTAAGCGCATGCCGTTAAAGAAAGTTGGCGTATCAAGAACTTTCACATCGGCAAACTGTTCATAAGCTTTCCGATAGTCAAGGAAGACTTGCGGATACATCAAGTAGCTCAAGACTTCTTCATGTTTTGGTTCATAGCCGATTTTCTCTGCTAGTTCTTGCTTCACTTCAGCAAAATCAACTGGCTTCGCAAATGTTCCGGGACGTTCTGTAAAAGCTGGGCGTCCTTTTAAGATAATGCGTTGCAATTCTTTCGGGAAACCACCAACTGGCTGACCTAACTCACCTTGGAAGAAGGTGATCACTGATTCTGGGAAGCTCAATGTATCGCCTTTTTCAAAAATATCTTTTTCTGACAAGCCATTTTGTACCATAAAGAGTGCCATGTCACCAACGACTTTCGAAGAAGGTGTCACTTTTACGATGTCTCCAAACATCATATTGACTTCATGATACATTTCTTTGATTTCATCCCATTTTTCGCCTAAACCAACGGCTTTGGCTTGCTGCTGAAGGTTGGTATATTGTCCCCCCGGCATTTCATGCTTGTACACTTCCGTTTGAGGTGCGTTCAAGCCATTTTCAAAGGAATGATAGTACATGCGGACATCTTCCCAGTAGTGGTTCAACTGTTGGATGTTGTCTACATTGATTTCTGGGCAGCGTTCGCCGTTCAATAGTGCATAATACAAACTACTCATACTTGGTTGACTTGTTGCGCCACTGACCGCTGACATAGCGACATCCACGATGTCAACACCGGCTTTGGTAGCTGCTGAGTAAGTAATGATCCCATTTCCACTGGTATCATGGGTATGCAGATGAATCGGCACATCGATCGTATCCTTTAGCTCACTGATCAAACGATAAGCTGCTTGCGGTTTTAATAATCCAGCCATATCCTTGATAGCTATAATATGGGCACCAAGATTTTGCAATTCTTTCGCCATATCTTTGTAGTATTGTACTGAATATTTTTGACGGGTCGGATCATTGATATCCCCTGTATAACAAATCGTTGCTTCTGCAATTTTTCCTGTATCGCGAACGGCTTGAATACTTTTCTCCATTTGTGGAACCCAGTTCAAACTATCAAAGATTCGGAACACATCAATTCCTTGCGCTGCAGATTCTTTGATGAATTCTTCCAATACATTGTCTGGATAATTGGAATATCCCACAGCATTGGAGCCTCTGAACAACATTTGCAACAAGGTATTCGGCATTTTTTTCCGGAACATCCGCAATCTTTCCCATGGATCTTCTGTTAAGAAACGGTAGGCAACGTCGAACGTTGCTCCGCCCCACATTTCACTTGAGAACAATTGTGGCAGACCCGCTTCTGTCATCGCGGCAATTTTCTTAAAGTCATGGGTTCTTACACGAGTTGCTAACAAGCTTTGATGGGCATCTCGGAAGGTTGTATCCGTCAGCAAGACGTTCTTTTGTTGACCGATCCATTCAACGACTCCCTCGGCACCTTTCGTATCTAAAATATTTTTGGCGCTGACGAAATCTGGCATTGCTTGGATGTGTTGTGGCATCCGTGGTTCATTGTAGAAAGGTTTCTTTTGTTTTTCGATTCCCGGGAATCCATTGATCGTGATTTCACCGATATACTTCATGGTTTTGTTTCCACGGTCACGAATCCGAGGGAAATTGAACAGTTCTGGCGTATTGTCGATAAAGGTGGTTTTGGCTTCACCTGAACGAAAGGCTGGATGAGAAACAACATTACGCATAAAGAGAATGTTTGTTTTTACACCACGTACTCGGAATTCTTTCAGACAGCGCATCATTTTTTGAATCGCTTGATCAAAGGTTGCCGCATGTGTACAGACTTTTACAAGCAGCGAGTCGAAATAAGGGGTTACCACCGCACCGGCGTAAGCATTTCCGACATCCAAGCGAACCCCAAATCCACCTGGAGAACGGTAAGTATCGATCTTACCAGTATCTGGCATAAAATTATTGGCTGGATCTTCCGTTGTCACCCGACATTGAATCGCAACACCCTCAAAGCGAATGTCTTTTTGTTCAGGAATCCCGATTTCTTTATGCAAGTCTTTGCCTTGTGCAATCAAAATTTGCGTCGTCACGATATCTAAATTGGTGATCATTTCAGTGATCGTATGTTCCACTTGAACCCGAGGATTTACTTCGATAAAGTAAAATTTGTCGCCTTCAACTAAAAATTCCACTGTTCCGGCATTGATATAGCCAACATGCTTCATCAGTTGAACGGCAGCTTGACAAATTTTTTCCCGCTGTTCAGCCGTCATTGACACACATGGTGCCACTTCGACTACTTTTTGGTGACGGCGCTGAACGGAGCAGTCACGTTCAAATAGATGGACGACATTTCCGTGCTTGTCCCCTAGAATTTGAACTTCAATATGTTTTGGATTACTAATATATTTTTCAACATAAACTTCATCACTACCAAAAGCCGCTTTCGCTTCACTTTTGGCGCGTTCGTAGCCATCACGTGCTTCTTTTTCGTCATGAGCGACACGCATACCTCGACCACCACCGCCAAGGGCTGCTTTGATCATGATCGGATAGTCATGTTCGTCGGCGAATGCTAAAACGTCGTCAATCGATGCTACTGGGCCGTCAGATCCGGGAATCGATTGAATCCCCGCATCGATCGCCGCTGCTTTTGCTTTGATCTTGTCGCCAAAAATATCTAAGTGGTGAGTGGATGGTCCGATGAAAATCAAACCTTCTTCTTCACAGCGCTGCGCAAAGCTCAGGTTTTCTGATAAAAAGCCGTACCCTGGATGAATCCCTTCGGCCCCGGCTTTTTTCGCTGTGCGAATAATATCTTCAATGTCTAAATACGCATCGATCGGTCGTTTGCCTTTCCCTACTAAATACGCTTCATCTGCTTTAAAGCGATGGACGGAGTATTCATCCTCCGCAGCATAAATACCGACTGTTTTGATTCCTAACTCCGCACATGCGCGGAAGACACGAATCGCGATTTCTCCACGATTGGCAACAAGAATTTTCTTCATCTAATCCACTCCATTCAATTGATCAATAATTCAAATAATATTGTTTCCTCTTTTCTTCGGCACTGATATTTAATACAAAACCAATACAAATCGACAGCATCAGCAAACTTGATCCTCCCTGACTTAGAAACGGAAATGTGATTCCCGTCAATGGGATCAAACCAGTGATCCCCCCTAAGTTGATAAAAATCTGGGACATAAACAGAGCCCCTATGCCGATACACATCATGGAATTAAAGGGATCTCTTGAACGAATACCGACAAGAAAGATCCGTCCCACCATATAAAATAAAACACCTAAAATGATGATCGATGGGATCAAGCCTAATTCTTCCATAACGATCGAAAATATATAATCGGTGTGCGCTTCGTTTAAGAAACCACGTTTTTGGATACTATTTCCAAGTCCGCGTCCGAAAAGCCCACCGTTGAACATTGCGTAATACCCATTGACCATTTGATGACCAGTATCGTATTCATCAGCAAACGGGTTCAAAAAGGATGAAAAGCGACTGTAGACATACGCTGGCAAAAGCTTACCGCCGGTTAGATTCACAAATAGGACGATCAATGCGCTACCAACGATGCCTGCCACGCCTAATATCAAGGTATACAGGTAATTCAGACCACTAGATAATAAAACGACAAAAGCCAGTAACATGACGATCACGGCATTCCCAAAGTCTGGGTAAAGTGCCATGATCCCGGTATAGACGAAAACGATTCCGATTGGGCGCCAAACCGTTTTCCAAAACTCCTGTTGAATGCCTTTTTGCCGATAAGATAGCGTCACAGATAAGAACCAAATAACAATAAACTTCAAGTACTCAGCTGGTTGAATGGAAAAACCAGCAATCGACAACCATCCTAGTGCCCCATTTCTTCTTGGAAAGAAGAAAGCAGCGATCAATAAGAATAAGATCACGATCATGGCGATCTGGACAAATTTTTTGTTCCGAAAAACATCCGTTTTCATTTTATACATGACAGTGATCGCTACTAGACTCAACAACCAAAAAATTGCTTGATTGATGACATAAGAAGCAGCTGTAGTTGGATTTGTAGCAGTCATCGCGACGTAGGACGTGGAGCTATAGACCATCATCAAACCCGTGACACACATAAAAATATACGGCAAGAGAATACTATAATCTAATAAATGTCTTTTCTTTACTTTTTCTGGCAAGTTTATGCCTCCTTGCCGATTTCAGGTGTCCGCTGGTCTTCATAGACCTCGCTGTACAATTGGTTCAAATCTTTTTCAAGATCCGCCATCAATTGTTGTCCTGTTTGATTATCGACGATCCCCAAGCGGATCGCAAATGCCACTTGCCGTGATAGACCATACATCTGAGTATCAACCACTTCTTCAAATGCTTTGCATTGTGCGATACATAAACTATTTTCTTGGTTTCGGATCAGCTTTTTGATTCGTTCTGCGTCATCTCTCAGCAGATCAAGCGCTTTTGTAGAATCGATTTGCTCCATTCCGGTCCCCCCATTTCTTCGTTTCACCATTATAGCATATTCTCCTCCGCTTTTGCATCCTTAGATTGCATAGAAATACGGAAATAACGAACTTTAATGAGCATATATTCTTAACGTTCGTTTTTTTAGGATAGAATGTCCTTTTTTCGTAATTTTTATTCGTTTTATCTTTGACTGCCTTAGACACTTTCGTGAAACAAACACATTTCGTGAAACACCGTTCGAAAAACGTCCTTTACAAAAATTTAAGAAAAGCTGTTCTATCAACTTTCCGAAAAAATAATCCTATTACTTTTTCCACAATTCATTTTAAAAAAAGAACAGGTCCAAAAGTCCCTGTTCTTCCACTTTGCATGAAAAGAAAATCCTTTACTGTGTTTCGTCGCCGATTTTGCCATCGCCATTTATGTCCTCATCGGAAAGACGTTCGACTTCTTTAATAAATCCTTCGCTCATTTCTTGATAGTTCTGCTCACCTACGACCGCATCATCAGGGATTTGATCAACATTTGCAAAAAATTCGATATGATTGTGTAGATTTTCAAAGCGCATAGGAGCATCTCCGCCATATTCACCATCAAGGTTGATCATTAAACGATTAACCTGTTCTGGCGCGTCTACTTCAAGAAAAGATGTCTTCGTATAAATCAGACGACGATCGTTGATGTGCTTGCCACCATTCATCATCAAAGCGACTAAATGGACGATCTCAAAAATATTGGCTGTTTTGACAATAATCAGTGAAAACTTCCCATCGTCAAGCTTAGCGTCGGGGGCAATCTGTTCAAATCCCCCTACTGAATTCGTTAGTCCTAAAAAGAACATTGAGGCTCCGCCAATGTATTCTCCGTCTTCATACTTTAGATGCATTTTGATTGGTTTGACGCGGGGCAGTAATTCGGCTCCTTTTGCTAGATAAGCTAAGTAGCCAAAAACACTTTTCAACTCAGAAGGAACATCATAGGTCAGTTCCGTTAAGTGTCCACCAGCAGCAATGTTGATAAAATACGTATTGGGTGTTTTTCCGACATCCATCTTCACCGTCTGCTGTTTTAAAATCACTTCCGCAGCTGCTTTGATATCGGTCCGAGGAATCTTTAGTGCACGTGCGTAGTCATTGGTGGTTCCTCCAGGAATAATCGCCATCTTCGGGCGTTTTTCTAATGGAGCGATTCCGTTGACGACTTCATTGATCGTACCATCGCCACCGGCCGCTACCACCAAATCAAAACCAGCTTCACCGGCTCTTCTTGCTTCATCACGGGCGGAAAATGGTGCAGCGGTCGTGGCAAACGCACTCGCCTCATAACCGCCTCTTTCCAAAACATCTAAAATATCTGCTAAATTTTTTCGAATCAATTCTTTCCCAGATGTCGGGTTATAGATTACTCTTGCTCTTTTCATCGCTTGCCTCTTATCGCTTTGCTAGTTCTTCTTGCAACAGCTTGTTCACAACGCCTGGATTCGCTTGTCCTTTGGTTGCTTTCATGATTTGACCAACTAAGAAACCAACTGCGCGGTCTTTTCCGTTTTTGAAGTCATCGACGGATTGTTGGTTGTTATCTAGTACTTCATTGATCATTGGTAGTAATTGCACAGGATCTGATAATTGGATCAATCCTTTGGCTTTTACGACTTCTTCAGCGTCGCCGCCGTTTGTGATCAATTCTTTGAAGACTTTTTTCGCAATCTTCGAACTGATCGTGCCATCGGTGATCAAACGAATCATTCCCGCTAAATTATCTGGTGTCAATTTCGTTTCTGGCAGTTCCAATTTCTCACTGTTCAGATACGCTGAAACTTCACCCATCAACCAGTTAGAAGCTTGTTTGGGATCCGCACCGGCATCAATGGTTTTTTCAAAGAAATCGGACATTTCTTTTGATAAAGTCAAGACCATTGCATCGTATTCTGGTAAGCCCAATTCAGAGATGTAACGAGCCCGGCGTTTTTGCGGCATTTCTGGCAAGCTTTGACGTACACGTTCGATCCATTCATCATCGATCACAAACCGTGGGATATCTGGTTCTGGGAAGTAACGATAATCAGAAGAACCTTCTTTGACACGCATCAATAATGTTTTGCTGGTTGCTTCATCAAAACGACGAGTTTCTTGTTGGATCTCGCCTCCAGAAAGCAATACTTTGGCTTGGCGTTTTTCTTCAAATGCCAGACCTTTTTTCACGAAGGACATAGAGTTTAAGTTTTTCAGTTCTGTTTTTGTTCCGAATTGTTCTTGGCCGTAAGGTCGCAACGAAATATTCGCATCGCAACGCATAGAACCTTCTTCCATTTTCACATCGGATACTTCTGTAAACAAGATGATTGAACGCAATGCTTCTAGATACGCATATGCTTCTTCTGGTGAACGCATATCCGCTTCGGAAACGATCTCGATCAAAGGGGTTCCTTGACGATTTAGATCAACATAAGAATAACCGCCTTTGCCGTGCATGTTTTTCCCGGCATCTTCTTCCAAATGAACTCGCTCGATGCGGATTTTTTTCTTTTTACCTTCCACTTCGATCTCGATCCACCCATCATGACCGATAGGTTGATCGAATTGTGAAATTTGATAGGCTTTTGGATTATCAGGATAGAAATAGTTTTTGCGGTCGAAATGCGTTTCTTTTGAGATTTCACAATTCAACGCAAGCGCAGCTTTCATCCCAAATTCGATAGCCGCTTTGTTCATTACTGGTAAAACACCTGGATAGCCCCAGTCAATCACATTCGTGTTGCTATTTGGTTCAGCGCCAAAGTGAGCAGGTGCTGGAGAAAAAATCTTTGATTCTGTTTTTAATTCTACGTGGACTTCAAGCCCAATGACTGTTTCGAAGTTCATGCCTTATCCCCTCCTAAAATCACTGGTTTTTTCGTGTGGAAATCAGTTGCTTGTTCAAAGGCATAAGCCGCTTTATACATGGTTGCTTCATCAAAATGTTTCCCAATGATCTGCAAGCCGACAGGCAGTCCTTCAGAAAAACCTGCTGGAATCGACATCCCTGGCAGTCCTGCTAAATTCACAGGAATGGTTAAAATATCATTCAAGTACATAGTGATCGGATCATTGATATTTTCTCCAATACCAAATGCTACCGTTGGGGAAGCTGGGCCAATGATCAAGTCGTATTGGCTGAAGACCTTATCGAAATCTTGTTTGATCAACGTTCGTACTTGACCGGCTTTTTTGAAGTATGCATCGTAGTAGCCAGCACTTAGTGAAAACGTACCTAACATGATCCGACGTTTTACTTCTTCCCCGAATCCTTCACTGCGAGAATTAACATAGACATCTTCTAAATTGCTGACATTCTCTGAACGGAAACCGTAACGGATGCCGTCAAAACGTTGCAAATTAGAACTTGCTTCTGAAGAAGCGATGATATAGTAAACAGCTACCCCATACTTTGAATGTGGCAAGCTGACTTCTTCCACGGTCGCTCCTAACGCACGGAAAGTCTCTGCAGCTTTTAAGATCGCTTCTCGGACGCCCGTTTGAATTCCTTCGCCTAAGTATTCTTTCGGCAAAGCAACTTTCATGCCTTTGATATCACCAGTCAAACCTGCTGTAAAATCAGGAACAGCTGCCCCGGCTGACGTACTATCTTTTGCATCAAACCCACTGATGGCATTTAATGCGATGGCATTGTCTTTCACACCACGGGTCATTGGACCAATTTGATCTAACGAAGATGCAAACGCGATCAAACCAAAACGAGAAACCCGTCCGTAGGTTGGCTTCAACCCGACGATTCCATTGAAAGCTGCTGGTTGGCGAATCGAACCACCCGTATCGCTACCTAATGATAAGGGGACTTGTCCCGCTGCAACTGCAGCCGCCGAGCCACCTGATGAACCACCAGGTACTTTTGTCTCGTCCCAAGCGTTTTTTGTTTTCTTAAAGAACGACGTTTCCGTACTCGCCCCCATCGCAAATTCATCCATGTTTAACTTACCTACTAGAATCATGTCTGCTTGGTAAACTTTGTCCATGACGGTTGCATCGTAGATTGGGTCAAAGTTGCCTAAAATTTTAGAAGCAGCTGTTGTGCGTAGATCTTTGGTAACAATGTTATCTTTGATCCCAATGGGAATCCCTGCCAACACATTGCTTTCAGTGATACCTTTTTGATCGATAGCTTGCGCTAACGCATGGGCTTTTTCTTCGTTCAATGCAAGAAACGCATCGACTTTTGGCTCTGTTTCTTTAATGCGAGCAAAGGTTTCGCTCGTTAGATCTGTCGCAGTAATTTCCTTTGACACTAATAAGCTATGCAATTCTTCTAAGCTTTTATTATATAGTTCAGTCATTAGGCACCCGCCTCCCCATTGTCAATGATTGCAGGCACTTTAATAAAGCCTTCTTCGGATTCTGGAACATTTTTCATTAATTCATCACGGTCCCAGCCGCCGGTCGTTACATCTTCACGCATCACGTTGATCGTTTCTGCTACATTCGATGTAAAGGGTACTCCTGTGGTGTCCACTTCTTCAAGTGTTTCAACCATATCAATAATTTTTCCTAGCTGAGAGGTAAACTCATGTAATTCATCGTCTGAGAATGAAAGTTTTGCTAGTTTGGCAACGTGTTTGACTTGTTCTTCGCTGATCGCCATAAAATCCTCCTCTTTCTCGTATCCGTAATCTACGTTTACGTTTTTCCAATGTATTGTATCATTTTTTTAACAAATCATGAAATAGAATTTGAAAATTATCAAATATAATTGCAAATAAAAGCAGAAATCATTTCTTTCCTCGGATTGCAGGGAAGAAATGATTTCAATTAGACAAGAAGAAACAACTGCTTCTCGTCTGTGACAATACTTAACAGTTATTGATCTGCCGAATGACTGCCTTCGATCGCAGCCACCATTTGAGCTTCATCCCAAACGGTAACGCCTAGGGACTGTGCTTTGGTCAGTTTACTGCCAGCCTCTTCCCCGGCAACAACGATATCAGTCTTTTTCGACACACTGCCTGTTACCTTCCCACCGAGATTTTCAATTCGTTCCTTGGCTTCTTCGCGGGTGAAATGACTCAATTTCCCTGTCAAAACGACGGTTTTCTCTTTAAATGGCGACTCCACTTCTTCCAATTGATCCGTTCTCAGCCCTAGATAAGCAAAGTTAACACCCGCTTTTTCAAGTTCATCTAAAAGGACGTGAACTTCTTGATTGTCAAAATACGTAACGACACTTTCCGCAATTGTAGCACCAATGGTTTCCAACGAAATGATCTCTTCTTCTTTGGCTTTGCTAAGGGTTCGAAGATCACCAAAATGTTCCGCTAAAATCCGAGCCGCTTTGGCACCAACATGACGGATGCCTAGCCCGAAAATTAAGCGCTCAACTGAATTTTCTTTGCTTTGATGGATGGCACGCAAAAGGTTATTAGCTGATTTCTCTTTGATTTTATCGAGGGTCAGCAATTGTTCTTCTGTTAAAAAGTACAAGTCGGCCACATCTTTGACTAAGGATTTATCGAACATTTGCTCTAAAACACGTGGCCCTAAACCATCAATATTCATAGCGTTTCGGGAAACAAAGTGGCTTAACCCCTCTTTGATCTGCGCTGGACACTTCGGATTGATACAACGCAAGGCAACTTCTTCATCTAAATGGATCAGCTCACTCCCGCATTCGGGACAATGTGTAGGCGATTCAAAGGGTTGACTTGCTTCCGTGCGTTTTTCTTCCAAGACTTTCGCAACCTCTGGAATAATGTCCCCCGCCTTATAGATGATGACCGAATCGCCAATGCGAATGTCCTTCATTTTAATGAAATCTACATTATGCAAACTGGCACGGCTGACCGTCGTTCCGGCAACCCGGACAGGGGTCATAACAGCGGTCGGTGTCACAACACCCGTTCGTCCCACGGTCCATTCGATCGTTTCGATCACTGTTTCCGCTTCTTCCGGTGGAAATTTATATGCCGCCGCCCATCGGGGTGCTTTTACGGTAAAGCCTAGCGCATCTTGATCTTTAAAATTATTGACTTTGATGACAACACCATCTATCTCGTAAGGAAGCTCACTGCGCTTGTCATGAAACTCTTCGATATATGCCCATACCTCATCGATGGTGTGGCAAACTCTGCGTTCGTGATTTGTACGAAAGCCTAATTGATCTAATTCATTCAATGCCGAAAATTGATCATTGGCTTCAATCGGACCAAAATCAGCCAGTGTGTACAAGAAGGTGCTTAAGTTTCTTTGGGCTGCGATCCGTGTGTCTAATTGTCGCAAGCTTCCAGCAGCTGCATTTCTCGGATTGGCGAAAACTTCCACCCCTTCTTCTTCTCGCTGTTGATTCAACTTCAAAAACGAAGCCTTTGGCATATAGCATTCGCCACGAACTTCCAACGAGATTGGTTCTTTTAATTTTAGTGGGATCGATTTGACGGTCTTTAGGTTTTCTGTAATGTTTTCACCTACCGTACCATCCCCTCGAGTTGCTCCCCGAACAAAGCGCCCTTCTTCATATTTTAATGAGATAGACAATCCATCGATTTTTAGCTCGCAGACATAATCTACCGCTTTCCCCAATGCTTTTTGAACACGGGCATCAAAAGCCACGATTCCTTCTTTATCAAACACATCGTTCAAACTATAAAGTGGGATATCATGGGTGACTTTTTCAAAGCCAGGTAAAATGATGCCACCTACTCGTTGGGTGGGCGAGTCTTCGGTTACTAGCTGCGGGTAGTTGGTTTCAATTTCAACCAGTTCTGCATACAGCTGATCATAGATATAATCTTCAACAGAAGGTTGATCTTTTACATAGTATTCGTAGGCGTACTGATTTAATTGCGTACGCAGCTCTTCTGCTCGTGATTGGATTTCTTTTGAAGGGACATCCATCCTAATATCCTCCTTATTTTTCAACTTTTTCAATCGGCGCAAAGGCCGCCAACAGTCGTTTGACGCCTTGTTGTGGGAATGCCACATCTAATTCGATGTCTTGCGCGCTGCCAGTCGTCCGAACGACCGTGCCGATTCCCCATTTTTTATGTTGAACTTTCTCGCCAACTTGCCATGTATTCCCCGCTGCAGAGGTCTGTTGCTTAGAAGCGACGGTCGTTTGACGCGGCTGTGTATAGCTCGGTTTAAAGACTTTTGGTTGAAACGGTGCAGCAGCTTTAGGCTGTGAACGCTCGCCTAATGATTGCAGCAGATCTTGTTCGATTTCTTCGATAAACCGTGACGGACGATTGTATTGGGTACGGCCGTATAATGTTCTGGAAAAAGCGTTGGTCATAAAGAGCTCTTCCTCGGCACGAGTGATCCCCACATAAGCAAGGCGCCGCTCTTCTTCGAGTTCGCTTTCTTCCATTAAAGCTCGAGAAAGCGGGAAGATATTTTCTTCCAACCCAATTAAGAATACCACTGGAAACTCTAGTCCTTTTGCCGCATGCAAGGTCATCAAAGTCACTTGACTACTTTCTTCTTCATAACTATCGACGTCTGACAATAAAGCTAAGTCATTTAAGAAAACACTCAACTTCTCATCTGGTGCATCTGCATCGTCTTCGTTTTGCGCCTCAAACCGTTTGTCGAATTCTTGGGTAACCGATAAAAATTCTTCCAGGTTTTCAAGTCTAGCTTGTGCTTCTAAATTATTCTGGTTGACTAACTCTTGACGATAACCCGTTTTTTCTAATATTTCTTTCGTCAGTTCGGTTACTGAGAGGTAAGGAACCATTTGGGCGAAGCCATCCATCATCATCCCAAAGCTTCCTAATTCTTTGCCGGCCTTCCCCGAAATATTTGCTAACTCGACGTTCATGGCTGCTTCTAACAATGACCATTCATGAAGATTCGCAAACTCTCGTAGTTTCTCGACGGATGTCGCACCGATCCCACGTTTTGGTACATTGATGATTCGTTCCAAGCTGATGGAATCTCGTGGATTGGCGATCGCCGATAAATAAGCCAAAATATCACGAATTTCTTTGCGGTCATAGAACTTTCTGCCGCCGACCATCGTATAAGGAACGTTGGCTTTTAAAAGCATTTCTTCAATGATCCGTGACTGCGCGTTGGTCCGATACAAAATCGCAAAATCACCGAATTTACGGTTCTTTTCTGCAATTTGTTTCTGCATTTCACTGACGATAAATCGCGCTTCATCTCGTTCACTATCCCCGCGATAATAAGTGATCTTTTCCCCATCACGATTTTCTGTCCACAGATTTTTTTCTGGACGGTTGCGGTTATTTTTGATTACTTGGTTTGCCGCATTTAAAATCGTTTGCGTTGAACGATAGTTTTGCTCTAACAAAATCGTCGCGGCATCTGGGTAGTCTTTTTCAAAGTCTAAAATATTTTGCATGTTGGCACCACGCCAACCGTAAATACTTTGGTCCGCATCCCCAACAACACAAAGATTTCGAAAACGAGCGGCCAATAAATTGACCAGCGTGTATTGGGCGTGGTTGGTATCTTGGTATTCATCGACATGGATATAGTGGAATTTCCGTTGGTAAAATTGCAGCGCATCTTCATTGTCTTGGAAGAGGCGGATCGTATTCATGATTAAATCATCGAAGTCCATGCATTGATTATTGCGCAGCTCTTTTTGATATTTTTCATAACAACGACCTACGATCTGCTCAAATAGACTACCTTCCATGGCTTGGTAAGCTTCAGGTGTCAACAGCTCGTTCTTTGCATGAGAGATCGTTCCCAAAATGGAACGAGGATCATATTTTTTGGGATCGATATTCAATTCTTTTAATACCCGTTTCATCAGGGTATTTTGCTCAGAAGAGTCAATGATGGTAAAATTCTTCGAATAACCGATTCGATCAACATCTCTGCGCAAGATTCTGACACACATCGAGTGGAAGGTCGAGACCCAAACGTCTTCTCCACCGGAACCTAATAATTGGCTGACCCGTTCCTTCATTTCCCGCGCCGCTTTATTGGTAAAAGTGATGGCTAAAATGTTCCATGGATTTACATTTTTTTCTTCTATTAAATAGGCGATTCGGTGGGTTAGGACACGGGTCTTCCCGCTTCCTGCCCCTGCCATCAGCAGCAACGGTCCTTCCGTATGCATAACGGCTTCTTTTTGCCGTGGATTCATGCGTTCAAGTAATTCACTTTTGGATGACATGATTTTAAACATCCTTTCTTTCTCAATCTTCTCAATTATAGCATTATCCGGGAAAGGGGAAAACCGAACGCTTTGAAAACTTTTAATTAAAAGCGCTTTGATTTTTTTCCTTACGATGCCTTCCGTTTTGAAAGAAAAAAGTCAGTCCATATTTGTTTACATAATAAAGAGGCTGTAAACTTACCAGCCTCTTTATTAGTTTTATTAATGAAAATCAGCTAAAATATTTCTCCACTAGCTTTTCATTCACATAGATCGATACTTGTCCATCGTTGACCGGGAAAAGTCCTTTTCCGGTATCATCTAAAACCACTTTCGCTTCATTATTCTTTAAAATATCCACGAAGGTCTCTCCACCATGGATCGCGCTGATGGTCATTTCTTTTTCCGCTCCTTGGGCATTGGTCATCACGACCGCTAATCCAGAAAGCTCATGTTCATAATCGCCAGTTAATACCCAGCCGATACAGTTAGGATCATCAAAATAGTCCACTTGATTCCCAAATGCAAGCTTCTCTCGAAGTTTCAGCATATGGACCAAAGCATCACCAACAGGAGCGATTTCTTGCGCGGGAATCCCAAATAAATCCCCCCAGAAAACTACGGGTACGCCAGCTTTACGTAAAAGGATCAATGAATAGGCATGGACTTTAAACCATCCGTCTATCCAAGATTGTAAACTTTGTCCGACTTGCGTATCATGATTGTCTACAAAAGTCACCGCATAATCTTCGCGCGCGGCAGTCAGTGTACCGGCAAAAATTTGACTCATATCATATTCGCCATTCGAGTGAGATGCTTCATATAAATTATAGTGCAAAGGCACATCGAATAAATAAATCAGATTTCCTGAAGAATCTAAATACTCTTCTAATTTTGGCAGATCCCCTGACCAATATTCTCCGACAACAAATAGTGGTTTGCCTTTTTCTTCCCGACGATTCAAGATCCAATCTGCGTAATAGTTGAACTCAATGTGTTTCACCGCATCTAGTCGATACCCATCAACGCCGGTCAGTTCTTGGTACCATTGGCCCCATTTATTGAGTTGTTCCACTGTTTCGGGATTTTCCATGTCCAAGTCACAACCCATTAAATAGTCGTAATTGCCCATCTCATCATCCACTTGGTTTTCCCAGCCCTTATCAGCGAAGTTAAAAATCCCGTGGTCTTTGTTGCGGTCATCATAATCGACACCAGAAAAATTATGCCACGTCCAAACGTAATCATTGTACGTCCCCTGACGTCCTGGGAAGGTGAACTTGGTCCAGGCTTCGATTTCTTCCTCATCACTGATCGGTTCATTCCGGTTTTCGGTATTGTATTTGACCGCCGGAACGACTTCTTTTTCATCGGCACCAATCAAGTGATTGAAGACGATGTCGGCATAAACCTCTACTCCTTGTTCTTGCAGTGCTTTGATAGCTTCTAGATATTCATCCTTTGTCCCATATTTTGTTGGCACCGACCCCTTTTGATCGAACTCGCCTAGATCATAATAATCATAGACACCATACCCAACGTCTTCGGACCCAGCTGTCCCTTTATAGGCAGGCGGCAGCCAAATTGCGGTAAATCCATACTCTTTGATTTCTTTACTCATTTCTTTCAATTTGTTCCAATGCTGGCTATCTGCCGGCAGGTCCCATTCGAACCCTTGTAAAATGACTTTGTTATTCATTTATTTATCCCCCCTTACTTCAATTAAGCCAAATAATAGTAAAAATTGTCAAATATAAGGATAGCGATCAAATCAAAATGACGGTTATCATGACCGTTTATGACCGATTATAATTATTCACGCTTACATTTTGAATGTTTTTTACTGTTTATGATTGATTTTGGATGAATCATATGGTATCATGGCAAGTGAAGAGGTGATGAAAATGCTTACAGAGGAGCGTCATCAAGCAATTTTGGCACGATTGGAACAAGAAGAGATCGTCAAGGTCAGTGAACTGATTCAACTGTTGGATGCTTCAGAATCAACGATCCGCAGAGACCTGCAAGAATTGGAAGACAAAGGATTTTTAGTCAGAATTCACGGTGGAGCCAAGAAAAGCCAGCAATTAGGCTTCGAACCAAACATGTCAGAAAAAACGGCGAAGTTTCAAACGGAAAAGCAAAAAATAGCAAAAGCAGCTGCCCAGACGATCAAAAATGGTGAAGTCATTTACTTAGATGCTGGAACAACGACCCTCGAAATGATTCCTTTCCTATCGGCTATCACAGGCCTTAAGGTGGTCACAAACTCCGTCAAGCACGCTTCCCTACTGATTGATCACGGGATCGACACCATGATTTTAGGGGGAACCATTAAGATAGCTACGAACGCTGTGTTAGGGATCAATGCTGGAGAACAACTGCGAAAACTACGCTTTAATCGTTGTTTTATGGGCATGAACGGGGCTCACGCTGAGGCTGGGTTCACCACACCCGATCCTGAAGAAGCCCTGATCAAGCAGATTGCACTAGAGCACAGTCAACAAGCCTATGTCTTGCTAGACCATTCCAAATTTCAGCAAACAACTTTTGCTCAAGTTGCCTTTATCGAAGGGGCTACGATCATCACCGATTATTGCCCAAAAAACTATTTAGCGAAATTCAGAGCAAAAACAACCATTATGGAGGTAATACAATGATTTACACAGTAACACTCAATCCATCGATCGATTTTATCGTCCACGTCGATCATTTGGAGATCGGTGCCCTTAATCGAATGAAACAAGACTTTAAACTACCTGGTGGCAAGGGAATCAATGTCTCACGGATTTTGAAGCGAATTGGCATTTCCTCGACTGCCCTTGGTTTTGTTGGCGGATTTACTGGTCGTTTTATTGAAGAGTGGCTGACTAAAGAGGAAATCAACAGCAACTTTACAAAAGTCGCTGCCGATACCCGAATCAATATCAAATTAAAATCTGGCGAAGAAACTGAGATCAACGGGCTTGGTCCAGTGATCAGTGACAAGGAAATCGCCGGACTAAAACAACAACTAGCCGCTCTTTCTGCCGAAGACATCGTCATCCTATCAGGAAGTAAACCAGCTGGTCTTCCAGCCGACTTTTATAAAGAATTGATCAAAATCGTTAAAGAAGCCGGTGCGGAATTTGTCATTGATACGACCGGTGCGGAACTTTTTGATGCTTTAACGGATCAACCTTTGTTGATCAAACCAAACAATCATGAATTAGCCGAACTATATGAAACTTCTTTTTCAACAATCGAAGATATTTTGCCTTATGGTCAAAAAATGTTAAAGGATGGTGCTAAAAATGTCATCGTCTCTCTAGGTGGTGATGGTGCCCTGCTCTTTACTGGCAATGAGATCTATCGCTCCAATGTGTTGAAACGACCTTTAAAAAATTCAGTTGGTGCTGGAGATTCCATGATTGCTGGATTCATTGGACGTTACGCAAAGACCAAAGATGTGGTTGACGCATTCAAATGGGGTGTCGCTTGTGGCAGTGCAACTGCTTTTTCTGATGATTTAGCTGAGGCGTCATTTATCGAAGAACTACTACCGGAAGTCATTATTGAACAAGTAAATTTATAGGAGGATGGAAAAAATGAAAATCAACGAGTTGATGCTGAAAGATGCCATGATCATGGACTTGCAGGCAACAGACAAAAAAGGTGCCATTGATGAAATGGTCGCAAAATTATATGCTGTCGGACGAATTTCAGATATCGAAGTCTACAAAGAAGGAATTCTTGCCCGAGAAGCCCAAACGTCAACAGGGCTAGGTGACGGCATCGCAATGCCCCATGCCAAAAATAGTGCGGTCAAAGAAGCGACGGTCTTATTCGCAAAAAGCAATGCGGGTGTCGACTATGAGGCGTTAGATGGACAACCAACGTACCTCTTCTTTATGATTGCAGCACCAGAAGGAGCAAATGATACTCATTTACAAGCATTAGCAGCTCTCTCTCGCTTATTGATCGATCCAGATTTCGTTGCTAAATTAAAAACAGCGACAACTGCTGATCAAGTACAGCAACTTTTCTCAGAAGCTGAGGCACAGCAAGAAGCCGATGCTTTAGCAGAAGAAGCGGCAAACCAAGAAGCAGCACCTACTAGCGAACGTCCCTATATTGTCGCAGTTACAGCTTGCCCAACAGGGATCGCTCATACCTACATGGCAGAAGATGCTTTGAAAAAGAAAGCCAAAGAACTTGGCGTTGACATCAAAGTTGAAACAAATGGTTCAGAAGGAATCAAAAATCGTTTAACAGAAGCTGATATCGCCCGAGCTACTGGTGTGATCGTAGCTGCCGATAAAAAAGTTGAAATGGATCGCTTTGACGGCAAACATTTAGTAAACCGTCCAGTCAGTGATGGTATCCGTAAAACCGAGCAATTAATCAATGAAGCAATGAGCGGAACTGCTCCTGTTTTTCATGGTAGCGGCCAAGCTTCTGATAAAGAGGACGCTTCTGCTGATGGTTCAGTCGGTCAACGAATCTATAAAGATTTGATGAATGGTGTTTCTCACATGCTACCATTTGTTATTGCCGGTGGAATCATGATCGCTATTTCCTTCATGGTTGACCAGTTCATGGGTGTCCCTCAAGATGCCTTGAGTCAATTAGGAAACTACAACCAAGCAGCTTCTTGGTTCAATCAAATCGGTAGCGCGGCATTTGGTTTTATGCTACCTGTCTTAGCTGGATTTATCGCTTCAAGTATCAGTGACCGACCTGGATTGATCGTCGGTTTCGCAGCAGGTGCTTTAGCAAATACAGGTGGTGCTGGTTTCTTAGGTGCCTTGATCGGCGGTTTCCTAGCTGGTTACGTCATCAAGTTCTTACGTTCATTATTCAAAGGCTTACCAAAATCATTAGAAGGAATCAAAACGATCCTCTTCTACCCTGTTTTCGGTCTTTTGATCACTGGTTTCTTGATGTTATTGATCAACGTGCCAATGAAAGCCATCAACGATGGTTTAAACAGCTTCCTGACCGGCTTAAGTGGCACAAATGCTGCTTTGCTTGGTGCGTTGCTAGCAGCGATGATGGCAGCCGATTTAGGTGGTCCAATCAACAAAGCCGCTTATGTTTTCGGTACTGCAACATTGGCAACCACCGTTGCTGAAGGTGGTAGCGTCGTGATGGCATCAGTAATGGCCGGCGGAATGGTTCCTCCATTGGCAATTTTTGTCGCAACACTATTGTTCAAAAACAAATTCACGAAAGACCAAAAAGAAGCAGGTTTGACAAATATCGTCATGGGGCTATCCTTCGTCACTGAAGGTGCGATCCCATTTGCAGCAGCAGATCCACTACGGGCGATCCCAAGCTTTATCGTCGGTTCTGCACTGACTGGTGCGCTTGTCGGTGCCTTTGATATCCAATTAATGGCCCCACACGGTGGGATCTTCGTTGTCCTATTATTATCTAAACCAATTTTGTTCTTGCTATTCATCTTGATCGGTGCAATCGTTTCTGGCGTCGTATTCGGTTTGTTGAAAAAAGCGCCTGAGCAAACAGCCTAATTGAAAAGACCCGCAAGATCCTGATGATCTTGCGGGTCTTTTTCATTCTTGATTGGTAAAGAGCTGCTGTTCGACTAGCTTTTGGGTATTCATAAAATATACTCGTAGTTTTTTCCCATCCTTCTTTAGGTTAACCCACGTATATTTGCGCGTGCGGTGCAAGTACCCAAAATGAACATCCGGCATCGCTGCTTTCAATCCGTCTATCGGCAGCTCCTTCAAGGCTGTTTCTGGTAAATAAAATTGTAAGCAAGCCGTGTAGTCTTTAAAGCGATCCTCTGAGTAATCAATTTCGAGGTGATTCCGAATATAAAAGGCATATGCCTCGACCCCATCATCTACAGTCAATTCCGGTTTTAATACGATATAATCCATCATGCGCAACCGCTCTTGATCAATCCAAGGAAAATAAGCTTGTGCATTCAAGTAACCTTTTACCCGACGCTCCTGGTACTCTTCATTCACCAGGTCGAAGCTTCGAGTGACGAAATGTGTCGCGTTACGCTTAGTTGTCGGCTGCATCCGATCATTTTGGTATTGGATGGTTTGGATCAAGTGATCGCCAAAGGCGTATTCAATATATGGTTCTCTTAAAATACCGACGCCGTTATCCCATGTCAATTGATCGATCCCAGTTTGATCACGAAACAAACGCTGGTAAGAAAGATTCAACTCGTGATCCCACTGAAATGGATCGCGATACAATTCCACCATCACGATTCCTTGATCTCTCACTTGGACTTGCTCAACTTGTTGCGCATCCGTAATGATCACCTGAGGAATGATATGCGCGTAGAATGCCGAAAAGTACATTCGCCAGCAAGAGGTCAGTGTATAGCCATTGTAAAAAACATCGTAACCAGAAAACTGATTGCAGTCGATGACGATTTCTTGTTCAAAATTTTTCCGCTTCGGTAACGCGTTGATTTCAGCAATCGATTGAAAATTTTGTCTTTTCTCGATTCGCTCGACGTTATGCATCAAGTACTCGTCATATGAACGCAAATAGCCGAACAAGCCATCTCTTTGCATCGTTTCATCGAAGTAACTTAAAATAACTGGTTTTTGCGTGGAAAATACGTCTTTCGTAAACAGATGTCGTTGCAACACTGCTTCTTGAATGATATGGATACTGGACTCATTTTGGCCATCCGTCACAATAATTTCTGTATTGATTTCTTCAGGGGCATTATGCAACAACCGACTGATTTCATTAAAATCGTAGGGTTTCTTTTCTTGCTGATTGTAGTAATATTCCGTCGGCTGATAGCTAAGACGAACCAAAGTGAACCAATTCTCAATCAACAAACGCAACTGTGATGCTTCCATTTGTGTCGATTGTAGAAAGCCATAGATTTTTTCAGTTTTGATCATCGCTATCCCTCTTTTCTATCCCCTTTCTTTAATTATAGTAAAGGGAGAAACGATTGAACACTATTTCGCTTTTTTTTGATGAAATCTCAGACCTTTCGTGGTAAACTAAAGGCGCTTGGAGGTGAACCTATGGGCTTAAAATTCCAACGAGAAGACTCGCTAGATAAAATGTTTGATGATTTTGCCTTTCTTCCCGATAACGATAAGGACAATAAAAAGCAACAAAACGATATTGAACGTTTCTTAAAAAACGAACCTGATGATGAGAAAAAAACACAAACAAAAGATAGTAAGAAAGCAGACTAATAAAAAAGGCAAAGGACGCTTCCGTCCCTTGCCTTTTTACTTATGCGAATAGAAAATGAGCCACTGAGTCTACTTAAATGCAACAATCAGAATTGGCATCTAACGATTTCCTTATAGCTCTTCATACATCATGCTTTGACGTAAGCGCACCAAGCCAATGGTCAACAAGCAGAGAATAAGGAAGACGGCTACTAAGATCGTCATCACGAAGATCACCACAAAAATCGGTGAATTTGTAAAATGAATCATTGGTTCAAAGATAGTGGTCTTGATCAAGTCAGGGATCTCCGAGGCTAAGAGTTGTTGAATCGCTTGGTTAAAATCTTCCGTGGTTGAATTTGATGGCAAAACAGCCATAAAACTCCCCACACCGTAATTGGCAACCCCAATCCACGCAATTGCAACATTCGCTAGAGCGAGCCAGCCAATGCCAAGATTACCGACAACAATCGAGCCGACAGCAAGATTGCCAATCCCAACTAAAAAGCCAAAACAGAGGTTCCCTATTGCAATAACACCGGTGCTGACTGTCCCAATCCCTACCATTCCGAAGGACAATAAGCCAATCGATAAAAAACCTAAGCTGACAATTCCCAAAGCAATAACCCCTTTGGCTTTGACACCAAGGCTAAACCAGCCGCTGGCAGTTGGTAACTCTTTTATCAGAACAAAAAACTCTCGAACGCTCGTCACTTGATTCAGTAATAAGAATAAATTGGGAATCAAAATGTGCATTAACGGAAGCCGCAGAACCATCCGTTCACTTTTGTATTCATAATAATAGGTTTCTTTCTTTTCTTTTAGTAACTCTTCCACTGGTGTCCCTAGTAAATCGGCTAGATGAACCAATGTCTCGATATCTGGCAATCCATTCCCTCGTTCCCATTTTGAAATGGCCTTATCAGAAACAAATAACCTTGCAGCTAATTCCTTCTGAGTTAAGTTATGCCTTGATCGATACTCTTTTAGTTTTTTACTCAATGTTTCATGCATTCGACCACACCTCCTTGTTACAAGTTTAACAAATAACAAGGAGATTTTCGCTAAAATTGGGCAAATTTAGCACTCTACGCTACGTAGAGTAGCATAAATCAGCTAATTTCCACTATAAAATGGGAAAACCGAAACGAGTGACTTCCTCGCTTCGGTTTCCGAATTAATAATTATTTTATTGCTGCTTCAATCGCTTTCCAGGCTTCTTCTTTTCCTTGTTTGGTAATAGAAGAAAATAGGATAAACGTATCTGCTGGATCAAAGGACAATGCTTTTTTGATCATACTCTCGTGCTTGTTCCATTTCCCACGAGGAATTTTATCTACTTTGGTAGCAACCACGATCACCGGGATCTCATAATACTTTAAAAATTCATACATTTGAATATCTTCTTGAGAAGGTGCATGACGTAAATCAACCAAAGATACTACTGCTCGCAGCTGCTCTCTTTGTTCGAGGTACGTTTCAATCATTTTCCCCCATTTCGCTCGCTCGGTTTTCGATACTTTTGCATAGCCATAGCCAGGGACATCGACAAAATGTAGCGTATTTTCAATCAAATAAAAGTTCAACGTTTGGGTCTTCCCCGGTTTTGACGAGGTACGGGCTAAGTTTTTACGGTTAATCAATGTATTGATAAAGGATGATTTACCGACATTGGAACGCCCTGCTAAGGCAATCTCCGGTAAGGGTGTGTCTGGGTATTGTGCTGGTGATACAGCACTGATGACGATCTCAGCATCATGTACTTTCATTAAATCGCTCCTTTTCATTTTTTTTCAAAAAGAAAGCCGGATAGCAATGAAACTATCCGACTTGGTCTCGATTAGACTGCTTTTTTGGTCTCTTCATTGTAAATGATTTTTGGTTCGCCAAGTCCTTTCGCAGCTTCTTCCGTAATAGTGACTTTTTGAATCGACTCATCAGAAGGAACATTGAACATGACTTCCATCATAATATTTTCGATGATCGAACGTAATCCACGAGCTCCGGTGTTTCGCTCAATTGCTTGCGCAGCAATCGCACGTAAAGCCTCTGGCTCAAATTCGAGTTCTGTATCATCTAATGCCATCAATTTTTGATATTGTTTGACAAGGGCATTTTTAGGTTCAGTCAAAATATGCACTAAATCATCTACCGTCAATTTCTCTAAAGCAGCCATCACTGGCAAGCGACCGATAAATTCAGGGATCAAACCGAATTTAAGCAAGTCTTCAGGAATGATCTGTTGCATCACGCTCTCGCCTTCTTCAAGACGTTTGTTGTTTGTACCAAATCCAATAGTTTTTTCACCTAAGCGGTTTTTAACAATTGTTTCGATCCCGTCAAACGCCCCACCAACGATAAAGAGAATATTGGTCGTATCGATTTGGATCATCTCTTGATGCGGATGTTTCCGTCCACCTTGAGGCGGCACACTAGCAGTGGTTCCTTCTAGGATCTTCAATAAAGCTTGCTGAACACCTTCACCAGAGACATCACGAGTAATCGATACGTTTTCACTCTTACGGGCGATTTTATCGATCTCATCAATATAGATAATCCCTTTTTCGGCCATCTCTACATTATAATCAGCAGCTTGTAACAGTTTCAAAAGAATATTTTCCACATCTTCACCGACATAGCCGGCTTCTGTCAAACTAGTTGCATCAGCGATTGCAAATGGCACATTCAGAGAACGTGCTAACGTTTGTGCTAAGAATGTTTTCCCTGAACCCGTTGGTCCAATCAAGCAAATATTGCTTTTTTGTAATTCTACATCTTCAGCTGTCGTTTCTACATTGACCCGTTTGTAGTGATTGTAAACCGCTACAGCCAATGTTCGTTTGGCACGATCTTGTCCAATCACATATTCATTTAGAACATTCAATAGTTCTTGCGGTTTCGGCACTTCAGTAAATTCCCGAACTGCTTCTTCGTAAAACTCTTCATCAATGATTTCTTTGCACAAATCGATGCATTCATTACAGATATAGACCCCAGGACCTGCAACGATCTTTTTCACCTCTTCTTGTGTTTTTCCACAAAAAGAACAACGAACAGCTTCATTACCGTTTGTATTATCGTACATACTGTTCACCCCTTGAAAATTTTCCAACCTATTTAAAGGAGTGGAATTTGGTTTACTAACTTTGCAGTCTTAAACAATCATATCATAACTTTTTTGAAAGAAAAAGTTCTTTTTACTTTGCCTAATGTTTTCTTATCATTTGTTAGTAATTCCCAAAATCTCCATTTTTACTCCCATGAAAAAACGGCAAACACCGGTAGATGTTCGCCGCTTTTAAGAGTTTTGCTTACGCTTCTTTTGCAGTACCTGTTACAAGTTCAACTGCTTTTTTCATTGTGATATCATGTTTCAACATGTCTTCTGTTAAGACGCGTTTGATTTGATCCACTGGCATGTTGTAAGCTTCAGAAAGTTCTTTGATTTCGTTTTCGATATCTTCTTCTGTTGCTTCCAAACCTTCTGCTTTAGCGATTGCTTCAATGACAAGGTTTGTTTTCACGCGTGTTTCTGCTTCGCCTTCGAATTGTGTGTGCAGATCAGCTTCAGTTGATCCAGTTAATTGATAGTACATTTCTGGTGAAATTCCTTGACGTTGCATGTTGTTTAAGAATTCATCCATTGAACGGTGAACTTCGTCATGCACCATTGAATGTGGTAATTCAACGATTTCTGCATTTTCAACTGCTTGACGGATTGCAGCTTCGTCTTTTGCATCTTCTGCTGCTTTTTCTTTTGTTTCTGTCAATTCAGCACGGTATTTTTCTTTTAATTCAGCTAATGATTCAACGCTGTCATCAACGTCTTTTGCGAATTCATCATCTAATTCAGGAAGTTCTTTTGCTTTGACTTCATGAACCGTTACTTTGAAGACTGCTTCTTTACCAGCTAGATCTTCGGCTTGGTAATCTTCTGGGAAAGTCACGGTAACGTCTTTGCTATCGCCAGCTTTTGTTCCCACTAATTGTTCTTCAAAGCCAGGGATGAATGAGTTTGAGCCAAGTTCAAGTGAGTAGTTTTCACCTTTGCCGCCTTCAAATGTTTCTTCCCCTAAGAAGCCTTCAAAGTCGATAACGACTGTGTCGCCATTTTCAGCTGCTTCGTCTTCTTTGATAACTAATTCAGCTTGTGCTTCTTGTTCACGTTTGATGCGTGCATCCACGTCTTCTTCTGTTACTTCACGGTCTTGTTTTTCAACTGTTAATTCTTTGTAATCACCAAGTTTTACTTCAGGTTTTACAGTAACTTCTGCTTTGATTACCCAATCTTGGCCTTTTTCCATGCTGTCAACGTCGATTTTTGGTTGCGCAACAGGATCGATCCCTGCTTCTTTTACAGCAGCTTCATAAGCTTCTGGAAGAACAGCGTTCAATGCATCTTCATACAACGCTTCTTCGCCATACATACGGTTAAATACTTGGCGTGACACTTTTCCTTTACGGAAGCCAGGTACGTTAAGATTGCCTTTCACTTTATTGAATGCAGTCGTCAAGCCTTTTTGGATTTCTGCTTGAGCGATCGTAAATGTCAAAACACCATCATTGGTGCCTGTTTTTTCCCATTTTGCAGTCATTTATTTCCCTCCGAATATTAATTGATTTACATATGAAATAGCTTCATGCATACCTTTAAATAGTACACTAACGTTGTTTAATTGTAAACATTTTACCATGAAAGTTGCGAATTTTTCTTTCAGCGAATGCTCAATCGTAGGATATTGCGCAAGTGTCGTTTGCGCTCTTCTATTTCATTCGCTGCTTTCGGCTGTTCTTTTTCTTCAAATAACCCGCGATAATCTGCAACGTAGCTTGCCACCCACGCTTTTGCCTCTTCTTTTGCTGGTAAAAATGGGTAGCTGATAGCTAAATGATCATTGATTTCTGCTGAGACACTTTCTGCTAAAATCGGATCTTCTTGGGCGATCGTTTCTTCAATCTCTTTCTTGATCGCCTTAACAGCGTCATCCTCTTGCAAAAGTTTCACCTTTTTCGGAACGATCTGCTGCATATTCCCAAGGTAATCGATCAGTTCAAATGGTTCGTCTACTTCTAAACGCACCAGCTCATCCACTAATTTAGGCAGTAAATACGGATTTTTGATGGAAGCCAGCGTTTCATGCATCAGCGTGACAAATTGTGGTTTAGTAATGGCTTGGGTAAAAACGTGCCATTCTGTTGCACTCACCGGTTGATTGGCTTCGTCCAGTGCACGTAGATGCTTGCGTTTCCCATGAAAATCTTCCAGCCCTAAAATTTGCTGCACTTCTTCTACTTTAGCTAATTCACTTGCTAACTGTTCCTGGTAGCGGCTCGCAATTTTTGTTTTTTTACCTAATGTAAGCCAGCGCCGAGCTTTTAAATACTGTCCATCCAAGATCAGCAGATGACCAATTTGTAAATACCCATCGGTTTCTTTTAGATAGTCATCCAAATAGTCTTCCGCCAGATCTAACGCTTTGGCAAAATCATTCAGCTGCTGCAGACATTCCACAAGCCATTGATTGATCTCAAAATTGGCGTTTTTTTGATAGAGTTCATTGTACAGGCGAAAAGCTTGCAAAAACTCTTTTGACTGGTAGGCTTTTTCTGCCGCCAGACGAAGCCGTTCATTTGGTCCTGGAAAATCAATCGTCTCACCCATTCACGATCCCTCCTTTACTACTTGCTTGATCTGCTGGTTAGTTCTGTGCACCAACTATTACATGATTGGCATCTACCTGTTTATTAAAGGCTTTGATCAGATTGATGGTCACCACACTGGTTTCTGCAAAATAATCCGCAGCCTGCTGCTTATTTTTATTAAAAATGATTGGCAGGTAACCGAGATAAAAGAAAACATTGAATTGCAGCACATAGCGCCCGCAAAGTTCGCGGATCAAGACCGTTTGCCAGCTAAGTTCTTCTTCGACGAAAGAAATAACGCGGATGCCAAAAAGCATTTTCCCAATTGTTTGACCATGATTCAGCTTCGTCATCAGAACAAAATAGCCGAGATAGATCGCTAAGGCACAGATGTTGTAAAGGCCAAACCGCTGGTTAGTTGCCGTTAGATTCGCTAGATTATAGATACTGCCGATCGTTATTTGCGTGATTGCCCGAATCACTAGAAGATCCACTAAAAAAGCAAACAGACGGATCCAAAAACCGGCAAAAAAGTAACTAGGAAAGTCATTAAAGAACCGTTTGTCTTCGGTCTGTTTTTCAGGTTCTTCAAAATGTTGCCACGCTTTTTGTCTTTCTTCGATCTCGCTTTGGGTATACTCTTCTTCTTGAAAAGACGTCAAGACTTGTTGATAAAAATCATCGGGATGGTTTACTTGTCCGTTTCTCATCGCTTTGCTGTCGTTTACTGGTTCGGTTGTTTCTGAAACCTGTGCTTCAGTTGGCACATCCGTTTGACCGGTTGCCGGTGTGGAAGTTTCCCGCTGTTCCCTTTGATCGATTGACGTACTTGTGTGATTGTCATCCGTTGACGATGCGCCAGCGGAATACTTGTTTTTCTCTGTCATAGTTATTCACCTCCATAGTAATAAAGAGGTTTAGGAGCATCGCTGGTTCCAAGGCTTTCCATCAATTGGATCACTCGCTCTGTGTTTGATTCTTTTAATCCTTGCAGTTCGGCTAAACTTGAACCTAACCAAGTAGAAGCAAATCCAGTAGATGAAACGTCATAGCTGAAAATCTCGGCATCTTCCAAGCCTAGATCTGCTTGCATTGCTGCTAATGTATCTTCAGGAAAGCCGATTTCATCCACTAAGCCAACAGACACTGCTTGCTGACCATCATAGATGCGGCCATCAGCGATCTTTCTGACAGCTTCTTCTGTCATGCCACGTCCTTCTGCTACGATTTTAACGAACCGACCATAGGCATTGTCGACATAGGTTTGCAAGACTTCTTTGTCGGCTTCTGTTGGTTCTCTCGTTGCTGAACCTACATCTTTTAGTGCACCACTTTTATACGTATTGTCTTCGATCCCTAGCTTTTCGAATAAGCCGGCATAGTTGAGCCCTGACATGATCACCCCGATTGAACCGGTAATCGTTTCATCCGTTGCAAAAATTTTATCAGCACCTGCCGAGATATAATAACCGCCACTGGCTGCCATATTTTTCATGCTGACATACATCGGAATCCCTAACTCTTTGATTTTTGCTAACTCACGAGCGATCTCCGCACTTTCATAGACGCCGCCTCCAGGGGTATTGACTTCCATCAAAATGCCCCCAATAGTTGGATCTTCTTGGATCATCCGTAGTTCTTCTAAAAACCGCTGATGATCATAAGATTCCGTTGTAAATAAACCGCCGCTGGAGCTGCTGGCGATCGTTCCTTCTAAAGATAAGCGAACGATGCGATTGTCTTGATCTCCGGCAACTAATGTTGTCTCTTCGATCGCATTACTTCCATAGAACAAAGCATTTAACCCTTGCAGCGTCTGAGTTTCCTCTTGCTCTGGACGATTTGTGATTGCTGAAAAAATCCCCGAGCAGATAAATAACCCTGCTGCGATCGCCACTGCGATCCATCTTCTTTTATTCATTTTCCCACCTAACTTTTCACCTTTCCCATAATTAGTATAGATTTTTAATGACGATCACTGCTTCTTCGTCTCCAACCGCATCAAATTTTCCACTTTTTTCAGCTAACACATAGCCACAAAAAAATTCCTTTGTTAGTTCATCCTGGACTTCGAATGTTTGCGCGGTTTCAACGGTGACTGACCCGGGCAAAATTTCTTGCAAGCTGTCCCAGCCCGTATCCAACATGACCTTTGTTTCATCTGTGACATTAGGATCTGTTTCTATCGCAGCTACCATTTTCTTTAGCTCTGAAAAAGTCATACAATTTACAAATTCTGGCATTTCATTCCCTCACTTTCTTACTTTTTTATTGTATCGAACTTAAAAAAAAAAGCATAGCTTTATGAGGAAATTTCTTGGGAATCTTATTCGGCAAAGCTATGTCAGCTGTTTTGATTCCCTTTAGACAGGTTCAAATCAGCCTTACCAATAACTATACCAATTATTTTTATATAACTTTCAGTTGACAGAAACAGGAATAGATATTATGATATTGCTTGTATTTCTATAAAATATCTCACAAGGAGGATAGATAGACCAATAAGGATAGCGCCTGATCTGGAAACAGATGACGAGGAAAGAGTTTATCGAAACATTCGGCGGATGACTCTAGGGACTGCACTCTACAGGCAAGAACAAATCTCATCGCAAGATGATGACAAAGACTTGCTACGCAGATAGAAATACATAATGTCAAACTAAATTTTTTGAAAGTAGGATTATCATTATGTGTGGAATTGTAGGAATCGTTGGAAAATCAAATGCAGAACGGATTATTTTGAACGGATTGGAACGCTTGGAATATCGTGGCTATGACTCAGCAGGTCTTTATGTCGCTGATCGCACTTCAGATCATTTAGTGAAAGCTCAAGGAAGAATCAAAAACTTGGAAGAAAAAGTGACTTCTGAAGTAACAGGAACGATCGGTATCGGACATACCCGTTGGGCGACCCATGGCAAACCATCAGAAATGAATGCTCATCCTCACACTTCAGCAAACCAAGCACTCGTTTTGGTTCATAACGGTGTGATCGAAAACTTTGAAGAGCTTCATCAAGAATATTTAAGCAACCATCAGTTTGAAGGTCAAACAGATACCGAAATCGTTGTTCATTTGATTGAAGTGTTGAAAGAGCAAGACAACAGCACGACCAAAGCAGCCTTCAAAAAAGCTTTGTCCTTGATTCGCGGCTCTTATGCCTTTGCTTTAGTCGAAAAAAATGATCCAGAAACCATTTATGTTGCCAAAAACAAAAGTCCTTTATTGATCGGTTTGGGAGATGGATTTAATGTCATCTGTAGTGATGCCTTAGCAATGCTTGATCAAACGACTCATTTTGTTGAGATCGAAGATGGCGAAATGGTGACCGTAACCGCCGATGGGATCGAAATTGAAGATCCAAAAGGAAACCTTGTGTACCGTGAATCTTATGAAGCACAACTAGATCTGACTGACATCGAAAAAGGAACGTACCCTTACTACATGTTAAAAGAAATCGATGATCAACCAACTGTGATGCGCCGCTTGATCCAAGAATATCAAGGAGAATCCGGTGAAGTAGTGATCGATCCAGCGTTAAAAAACGAACTTTTAGCGAGCGATCGGATCTACATCATTGCTTGTGGTACCAGCAATCATGCTGGCTGGGCAGCAAAATCCATTTTAGAAAAACTAACACAGATCCCTGTTGAGGTTCACTTATCTAGTGAGTTTGGCTACAACATGCCATTGTTGTCAGCAAAACCCTTCTTCTTGTTCTTATCACAAAGTGGTGAAACGGCAGATAGCCGTCAAGTATTAGTGACGATCAACCAGTTAGGTCTTCCTAGTCTGACGATTACCAACGTTGCTGGTTCTACTCTTTCTCGAGAAGCGAACCATACCTTGTTGCTTCATGCTGGTCCAGAAATCGCTGTTGCCTCTACAAAGGCGTATACTGCACAGATCGCAGTGATGACGTTATTAGCAAAAGCCATTGGTGATGAAAAAGCTGTCCCTGAAGCATTGGACTTTGATGTCTTCCATGAACTAAGCATCGTTGCTTCTGCAATGGAAGCTCTAGTAGATGAAAAAGCTGTTATCAGTCAATTTGCTGAAGATTTCTTATCTGATACCCGCAACGCCTTTTATATTGGTCGTGGGAATGATTACTATGTATCGATGGAAGCGGCATTGAAATTAAAAGAAATTTCTTATATCCAAGCGGAAGGTTTTGCGGCTGGTGAATTAAAACACGGCACCATCGCGTTGATCGAAGAAGGTACACCAGTGATCGGTGTGATCACGGAAGAAGTGACCGGCTCTCATACGCGAGGCAATTTAAAAGAAGTCGAATCTCGTGGGGCTCATACCCTTGTGATCGTTAGCCAAGAATTAGCAAAAGCGACCGATCAAATCATCTTGCCAAACGTCCACCCATTGGTAACCAGCTTAGTGGCAGTCGTTCCAACGCAACTGCTAGCATACTTTGCTACTTTACAACGTGGATTCGATGTTGATAAACCAAGAAACTTAGCAAAATCCGTTACGGTCGAATAAGTTTTTTAAAAGATCAAAAGCAAATTGATTAGACTCTACAAAATAAAAAGACCGGCTAAGAGGATCTCTCGATCTTACTTAGCCGGTCTTTTTCCCTTATCGCTTGCCCAATAAATACAAAAAGACTTTTAAAAAACTAGCTCCACTTGTTGAAACCGCGACTTACCTTAAATGAGCACCCTTTATTCCGGTGATAATTAGGACGATCCTTTTTCACTTTTTTCTGATTAGCAACTGAAAAAAAGACGATCAAAGCTTTCCTCTGATCGTCTTTTTTTCGTTTAATTATTCCGCACCGATTTCTTCTCGAACGACCGCTGCGATTTTTTCTACATAATAGTCAACTTTTTCAATCGTTGGCGCTTCCGCCATCACCCGAAGCAATGGTTCTGTTCCGGAAGGACGAACTAAGATGCGGCCTTCACCGTTCATTTCTGCTTCTGTCTCTTCTACGATTTTACGGATCGCAGGAACATCCATCGCACCATTCTTATCGGTCACTCGAATGTTGACCAGCTTTTGTGGATAGATCGTTACTTCTCCTGCTAATTCAGACAATTTTTTCCCTGTCTGTTTCATGATATTCAATAGTTGGATCCCTGAAAGTAAGCCGTCTCCAGTCGTATTAAAATCTAAGAAAATCATATGCCCAGATTGCTCGCCACCGAAATTATAATCATTTTTACGCATTTCTTCTACGACATAGCGATCACCAACTTGTGTGATCACATCTTTCAAACCAATGGCTTCGACTGCTTTATGGAAGCCTAAGTTACTCATGACCGTCGTAACGATCGTTCCTTGGTTCAAGCGTTTTTGTTCTGCTAAATATTTTGCACAGATATACATAATTTTATCGCCATCAACAATGTTCCCTAATTCATCAACTGCAATGACCCGATCACCATCTCCATCAAACGCAAGACCAGCATCTGCACCTTTTTCAACGACGAACTCAGCTAATGCTTCGGGGTGCGTTGAACCAACACCATCATTGATGTTCAATCCGTCTGGGGAAGTACCCATCGTGAAGAATTCTGTTTCTAGATCGGCAAACAGTCGATTGACACTGGTAGCTGTTGCGCCATTTGCTGCATCAACGCAAACCGTGATCCCTTCCAAATCGTCAGGAATCGTTTGACGTAGAAATTGAGAGTATTTCAATAACCCTTCTGGGAACTCATCCACCGTTCCTAAGCCATCGGCAGAAGGTCGCGGAAGTGTGTCTTCAGGCGCATCAAGCAATGCTTCAATTTCAGCTTCTTGTTCATCAACTAATTTAAAGCCATCATTTCCGAAGAACTTGATCCCATTGTCTTGTGCGGGATTGTGAGAAGCAGAAATCATTACACCTGCGCTTGCTTTTTGTACTTTCGTCAAGTAAGCCACTCCCGGTGTGGAAATAACACCTAGCTGGAATACTTCGATCCCAACGGATAATAGACCAGCGATCAATGCGCTTTCTAACATCTGTCCAGAAATCCGTGTGTCCCGCCCAACCAATACGCGAGGACGACGGTCACCGGTTTCGTGCTGACTTAGTACATAGCCGCCATAACGACCCAATTTAAATGCTAACTCAGGTGTCAACTCCTTATTTGCTTCTCCTCTAACACCATCTGTACCAAAATATTTTTCCATTTTAATAACCTCTCTTATTCATTCTCTACAGTCAAACGACTAAGGACTACTTGTCGTTGTGCTGCTTGCGGAATTCTCTGTTTGCTCGTTTGTCGTGTCGACTGCCGAAGAATTATCTTGAGAATTCTCACTATTCTCTGATTCATTGCTATCATTGTTTGATTGATTCTCCGTAGTAGTTTGTGCAACTGGTGTGATTTGGATCGTCACGACCGTCGGATTAATCGTCGTCCCATCAGGCACTGGAATGGTTACTGTCCGTTCCGTCGTTGTCGTGATCTCACTAACGTCCACCGGCACACCAATCTGCTGTGTTTCATCCAAGATACTTTGTGGTCCTGTCAAAACGGCACTAATACTGCTCATGCGGTAGATATAATGGGAGACCCCTTCTGGTGTTGTCCCTTGTTGCGTAACAAACAACTCAATTTCTTTACTTGGTGCTTCCATCATCAAGGCAACATCTACCGAATCAGGGTCAGCGATGATCGCTAGTGGATTGTTGTCACTATCCCATGCTTCGATCGTTCCACTGACAGTGATTGAATCACCTGTGATATCATCGGGATTGACGATTGCTACCACTCGGTCGATTTCCGCTAACGTTTGATCGCCGGTCGTGATTTCTACTTTCTGCGGATCGACACTCATTGAATCGACGCCGTAGCCGCTGGTTGCTCCGTCGGTGGAGATGACGGGTTCAATGGTAAAGGTTTGGGTGACTTTTCTCTCGATCGTCACAGTGACTGTTTTTGGTTCGATTTCAGCTGTGACACTTGAACTAAGATTTTTTACTTCTAAAGGGACCTCGTGCGTTCCTTCATCGAGCCCAGTCAAATCAGCTACGACTCGAAAGCTCCGTGTTTCCTCACTACGTTCCGCATTCAATTGTACACGATTTCGACTAGATAAGGTCACATCCACTGTTGTTTCAAATCCTTGGATGAAGTATTCATCCGTATCGTAGGTGGTCTGAATCGGTACATTATCGATCTCTTCCTCATAAGGATTTGATGTTCCCGCAAGATTGACTTGCAGACTTGATCCGCTGGCGATGAAAAACAGAACCAGACTAAAGAACAGCGCTAGTATACCATAAAATACGTTTTGACGACGTTCTTTCTTGATCATTTTCTTCCTCCTTTGTTGACCCCTTCAAAGAAAGATTGCAGCAAGTTGCGTTTACCAGGTTTTTCTTCCGGCACTAATTCGCGATTCAACACGTCAAGATACTCTTGGCGAGAAAGTTCGGTCAACATGCGATTATTTAGCGTAATACTAACATCACCGGTTTCTTCTGAGACGATAATGGTCAATGCGTCACTGACTTCTGAAATCCCGACAGCCGCTCTATGGCGTGTCCCGAATTCTTTCGGAATCAGCGGACTTTCCGACAATGGCAAGTAGGCACTAGCAACAGCGATCTTATCATCTCTTAAAATGACTGCGCCATCATGAAGCGGTGTATTGGGAATAAAAATATTGATCAGCAATTCACCCGTCACATCCGCATCTAAAGGAATCCCGGTTTCGATGTATTCTTCTAATCCCGTCGTCCGCTCGATCGTGATCAACGCACCGATCTTTCGTTTAGCCATATATTGAACAGCTTTGTCTAACGCTTGGACCAAAACTTCATCCCGTCGTTTTTCATTCTTAGAAGTCTTGAAGAAAGAGCTGCGTCCGAGATGCTCTAACCCTCGTCGAATTTCTGGTTGGAAAATAACAATTGCAGCAATCACACCATAAGTGATGACTTGATCCATCAACCAAGATAGCGTCTTTAATCCTACAATACCTGCCAAAAACCTTAGAACAATGAACAGGCCGACTCCTTTGAACAACTGGATCGCTTTTGTGCCTCGCACAAGCTGGATCAGCTTATAAACCAAGTACCAAACAACGATCACGTCTAAAACATTTACTAAAAATGACCAAGAAAATATATCAAATGAGAGCAATTCTCTCCAATAATCTAAATTAAAAAAATCCCTGAAATTTATCAACATAAACAGCCTTCCTTTATTCTTAAGACTTCAGATAATAGTATAACATAGGACTTCTTCAAAGATTTGAAAAAAAACAAATTTATGAAAAAGTTTTGAAAAAATAAACAGCTCTTTTACTTAGTTTACCATTATCCTGAAATCATTGTTTGTCAAAGGTCTTCGAAGATTTCATCTAAGGAGTCATCGGCACCCATTTCATAGAAAAAAAACAAACGCCCCTGAAAAAAACAGCACAAACCGTTTTTCAGGGTCGTTTCTCCGCAATCGATTGATTCCTCAAAGAGCGATTAAGACCACTTAGCTTACTCTTGCTGACGGCGCTTCGCGCGTGCCGCTCGCCGCGCAGCCCTTTCAGCTAACTGTTCTTCGCTTAGGGTCTGTCTTTCTCTACGCACACGAGTCGATTTTACAGCCGATGTTTGTTCCGGGTGACCACTTTCCAATGGGCTATTTTCGTCCGTAACGTCTGTTTTTTCAAGTTTTGCTCGTATTTTTTCTTCTTGACCTGCTAAACGGGCATAGTTATAGAAACGAGTTTTGGCATCTGAAACGGTTTTTTCAAACAATGCTTGCGCCGCATTGGGGTTGGCACTGTGTAAAGATGCAAAACGAACTTGGGTCTGCATAAAGGCGGGCATTTGGTCAAATGCCGGCTTTTTGAAATCAAGGGTCAATGGCTGTTTCCCTTTTTCTGCCAGAAGCGGATTATAGCGGTAGAGACTCCAATACCCCGATGCAACTGCTTCTTGTGCTTCCTTCAAGGATTGACGCATTCCACCAGCAAGACCATGAGTGATACATGGTGTATAGGCAATAATGATTGACGGCCCAGGGAATCGCTCGGCTTCTTCAAAGGCTTTGATTGTTTGCATTTGATTGGCACCAGATGCGATTTGTGCGACATAAACGTGGCCATAGGTCATCGCCATCATTCCCAAGTCTTTTTTGGAAACAAACTTGCCACTCGCAGCGAATTTAGCAATTGCCGAAGTCGGTGTTGCTTTAGAGACTTGTCCCCCTGTATTAGAATAGACTTCATTATCTAACACGAGAATGTTGACATCTGCACCAGAAGCGAGGACATGATCAATACCACCAAATCCGATATCGTACGCCCAGCCATCCCCGCCAATCATCCATTGGCTTGGCTTAACGAATAAATCTTTCTCCTTCAAGATTGGAGCCAGCTGCGGAGTATCGGAGACTTCCGCTTCTAAGGCGGCGATCAGTTTCGCTGCTCGCTGCTGGGTCCCAGCACTTTCTTCTCGATGAAAGTCCCAATCCTCAATCAAAGCCTGCAATTCTTCTGATACAGCGGCTTTCAATGACTGCAACTGGGCTGCTAATTTCTCCCGTCTCGTTTGATTGGCTAAGAACATGCCATAGCCATATTCGGCATTGTCTTCAAATAACGAGTTTGACCAAGCTGGACCTTGTCCTAAGTGATTGGTTGTATAAGGGGATACTGGTGAGGTTCCACCCCAAATCGAAGAACAGCCGGTCGCATTGGCGATCATCATGCGATCCCCAAACATTTGGGTCAATAATTTGACATAAGGGGTTTCCCCACAACCCGCACAAGCACCAGAGAACTCCAATAAAGGTTTATTGAATTGGGAGCCTAGGACCGTCCCAGGTTTTGCTGGATTTTCTTTTTGACGTAAAGTCATCGCAAAAGCCCAATTTAAAGCTTGTTCCTTTTGTTCTTCGTAAGGACGCATCGTCAAAGCTTTCCCTTTGGCGGGGCAGGCTTCCACACAAAGACCGCAACCTGTACAATCTTCAACGGAAACTTGAATTCGATATTTTTGCCCATTCGCGCCTCGCATCTCTCTGACGATAAAGCCTTCCGGCGCTTCGGCTAATTCATCTTCATCTGCCAAAAACGGACGGATCGCCGCATGAGGACAGACAAAGGCACACTCATTACACATGGTACAGCGATCTGATAACCACTCGGGGACTTCAACAGCGATCCCCCGCTTCTCAACCGCTGTTGTCCCGACAGGAATCACCCCTTCAGTCATTTGATTCCGTACGAGGGTACCCACGCTTAGTTGATTGCCTTCTTGACGGTTGATGGGTTCCACGATTTCTCGCACAAATTGTGTTGTCGCAGTGGATGTCCTTTCCGGCACTTCGATCGTTGCCCACTTGCTTGGAACAGGGATTTCTTGTAATAATTCGATGGTGCGATCAATGGCTGCTTGGTTTTTTTCAACGATCGCCATCGATTTGTGCCGATAACTTTTCAGCGCCTCTTCTTTTAAAATCGGCAAGATTTCCTCGGTCGGAATGATGTTTGCCAAGTAAAAGAAGGCTGTTTCCATCGCGGTATTGATCCGTCCACCTAAACCAACTTCCATTGCCAACTGCATGGCGTTGATGGTATAAAAACGGATCTCGTTTTCAGCAAGATAACGTTTCATCTTCTTCGGTAGATTTTTAAAGATTTGCTCTTGTGACCAGGTCGTATTTAATAAAAAGGTTCCGCCTTTTTTGAGTCCTTTCAGCAAATCATACGTATGCAAATACGCAGGCGTATGACATGCAACGAAATCCGCGTGTTCGACCAGATAGGTGGAACGAATGGGGGTATCCCCAAATCGCAGATGGGAAACCGTTAGACCACCAGATTTTTTCGAATCATAGTGGAAATAGCCTTGCACATATTTTTCGGTATGGTCACCGATGATTTTGATTGCTGACTTATTTGCCCCGACGGTCCCGTCAGAGCCGAATCCCCAGAATTTCGCTTGGAAGGTGGATGGATCAGTTAGATCTAGCGTTCCCTTTGATGGCAACGACAATTGCGTCACATCATCCGTGATCCCAATAGTGAAGCGTTTCTTTTGACTGGCTTTTGGCTTGAGCAATTCGTCATAAACGGCAACGATTTGATTAGGCGTCACATCTTTTGACCCCAGACCATAGCGTCCACCAATGATCGTCGGCCGCATCGCTGCATCATACATGGCACTTTGCACATCTAAAAGCAAAGACTCGCCATTGGCGCCAGGTTCTTTGCTGCGATCCAATACAGCGATACTTTTGACGGTAGCAGGCAGTTTTTCTAAGAAGACTTCTAATGGGAATGGTCGATACAAATGGATCGACAAGACCCCAACCTTGCGGCCTGAAGCGCACAGATGATCCACCGTTTGCTGGATCGTTTGCGTCGAGGACCCCATCGAAACGATCACTTCTTCGGCGTCTGAAGCACCATAATAATCCACTAAATCATAGTTGGTTCCTCTTAAAGCATTGATTTTTTTCATGTAAAAACGAACGATCTCAGGCAATGTTTGATAATGCTGATTGATCGTTTCCCGCTGTTGAAAATGGATATCAGGGTTTTGATTCGTTCCACTCGTTGTTGGGTGATTCGGATTCATGGCTTTTTGACGAAAAGCAGCCAATTTTTCATGATTAACCAGTTGTGCGAGTTCTTCATAGTCCAAAACCGCGATTTTTTGAATCTCATGACTGGTTCGGAAACCATCAAAAAAATTTAAAAAAGGTATATTGGCTTCGATAGCTGCTAAATGAGCGACTGGCGCTAAATCCATTACTTCTTGAACACTGCTTTCCGCTAACATAGCAAAGCCTGTTTGTCGGGTGGCCATTACGTCGGTATGATCTCCGAAAATATTCAAGGCGTTGGTCGTCACTGCTCGGCTGGCGACATGAAAGACGCCTGGCAGCATTTCACCAGCAATCTTATACATATTCGGCACCATCAGTAAAAGTCCTTGTGACGCCGTATAGGTTGTCGTTAAGGCACCTGTTTTTAAAGAACCGTGAACCACTCCAGCAGCCCCTGCTTCGGATTGCATCTCAACAACCTTCACCGGCTGCCCAAAAAGATTATGCTTTCCTTGAGCAGACCACTGATCCACTAATTCGGCCATGGTTGAACTAGGGGTTATCGGATAGATCGCCGCAAGTTCCGTAAAGGCATAGGAAATATAGGCAGCTGCCGTATTGCCATCCATTGTTTTTCTTTTTCTCATCTATATAACTTCCTTTAATCATCATTTTGCACAATAAAACACAATTCATTATAGCTGAAAATTAAGGAATATAAAAGCATTACCAGTATAATTCTGTTAATTTCGTGAAACGAAATACATAGATTCTCGCTCTTTTTTACTCTCATTTCACAGAGTTTGATGAAAAGACCTGTGGCTTTTCTTTCAATAGAAACTTCGGTAAACTAAGAGAAAAAGGAGGAATTTAAATGGATATTTCAATTATCAAAGCACAAGAAACAAATGCGGTAACAGGGATACATATCGGAGACCCGTCTGCAAAACCAATCGTAGAATTTATGAATTTGCGCTGTCCTTATTGTCGGCAATGGTTTGAGGAATCGTTACCGATCTTAAGTGAAGCTGTCGCAGCTGGGAAACTACGCCGTGTCATCAAATTATTTGACAAAGAAAAAGAATCCTTGCAACGAGGCAATGTGATGCACCGCTTTGTTTCTAGTACAGACCCACAAGCAACGATCGCTGAGATCACAAAAATTTATCAAACACAAGACGAATGGGGTCATTTGTCTTTACCTGAAGTGGCAGAATATGCGAAAAATACCTTAGGGCTAGCTGAACAAAACCATCCTGCAATCGCCGGAGAAATTGTGGAAGAAGCGAAAAACGCCAACATTCAATTTGTGCCAACGATTATCTTAGGTGGGCACATTTTTGATGAATCGATCTCTGCTGAAGAATTAACTGCATTGATCAATGAATAACCTCTAACAAAAAAACAGGAGCTGATTTGACACTAAAATCCATGTCAAATGCAAGCTCCTGCTTTTTTTGATTTCATTCACTACTTAGATTAACTCACTTGTTCACGCAAATGATCCGCAAATTCATTGATTTTGCGAATACGATGATTGATCCCTGATTTCGAGATCGCTCCTGATGGAATCATTTCTCCTAGTTCTTTCAAGCTGACCTCGGGATGTTCCAGTCGTAATTCGGCGATTTCTTGCAGCTTTTCAGGTAAAGCTTGCAAGCCAACTCGATCTTGAATAAATTCAATATTGTCGATCTGCTTCGAAGCAGCGTCGATCGTTTTGTTCATATTGGCGGTTTCACAATTCACCAAGCGGTTGACTGAGTTACGCATATCACGCACGATCCGCACGTCCTCAAATTTCAACATGGAATTGGTGGCACCGATCAGGGTCAAAAAATCAGCGATTTTCTCAGCGCCTTTCAAGTAAGAGATATACCCGTTTCTACGCTCTAATGCACGGGCATTCAATCCATATGCGTTTAGCATATCGCAAATATCTTGGTTATGCTCCTCGTAGATGGAATAGATCTCTAAGTGATAGCGGCTGGTTTCTGGATTATTGATCGATCCAGATGCCATAAAAGCGCCTCGTAAATAGGAACGCATTTTTTGAGTATTGCCCATGATCTCATCAGAAACATGGCTTTGAAACATCAGCCCGTCCATGATATCTAAGTCCAAAAGCACGCGCTTTGTCTCTTGCTTCAAACGAACGATGTAGACGTTATTCTTTTTTAATTTCATTTTGCGACGGACCAGCAATTCGCTGCGCACGTCGTAATGATCTTTTAGTAAAGAATAGATGCGTCTGGCAATCGCCGCGTTTTCTGTTTGAACGTTTAAAACAAATTGCTGGTTGTTGATACTTAATGACCCATTCATCCGAATCAAAGCTGCCAATTCTGCCTTGGCATGTTCGCGATGAACTTCTAATGCAGTCAATTCTTTTTTCACTTCTGCTGCAAAGGACATAAAAAAATCCCTCCTTTCTTAGATTTTGGCCCCGTAAACGATACGTAGAAGTTCTTCAATCACTTTATCTCCGTCATGAAAAACTCCGCCATCTCTAAGCTCCAGAAAGTCAGCTGAAATGACACGGCTGGCTTCTTCTCGCAATCCTTGGAAATCGTGTTTCACTTGTACAAGATATTCATCATAAATCTCTGGGTCCATATACCCTTCTGGAACTTTCTCGGTATTAACTAACACCGTATCAATAAAGGGTTTGCCTAAATGCTTATGCAGTACCCGCACATGGTCGGCATCACTAAAGTGTTCGGTTTCACCTTTTTGGGTCATAATATTACAAATATAAACGGTTTCCGCTTGGGTTTCCAACATTGCTTGGCCAATCTCGCTGATCATGAGATTGGGCAAAATACTAGTAAAGAGACTACCAGGACCCAAGACGATCATATCTGCCTCCATAATTGAAGAAACAACTTTACGAGCTGCTTTCGGCTCATCATTATTTTCTTGATTACGAACAAAGACCCGATCGATAGTTTTGCGATCAACCGCGATCTTTGACTCTCCTACCGCTTCGGTGCCGTCTTTAAACACCGCATGTAAGACTAACGGCAGATCAGAGGAAGGAAAAACTCGTCCGTCGATATGCATAATTTTCGATAAAATCTGGATGGCTTCGTAGGTGCTGTTGCGCATTTCGGCAATCGCCGCAATAATCAAGTTCCCAAGGGCATGATTGGCCAAAAATTTGTCTTCTGCTTTAAAACGATATTGAAAAATATCATTATACAGTTGCGGCATATCAGATAGAGCCGCCAAAACATTGCGCAGATCCCCCGGAGGTGAAATCGATGAAACCAAATTGCGGATTTCGCCGCTGCTGCCACCATCATCAGCGACCGTAACGATCGCTGTGATGTCAACACCTTGGTTTCGTAAACTTTTTAAAATGACTGGTAACCCAGTTCCGCCACCTACCACAACGATCTTCGGCTTTCTGATCCGGTATGTTTTCATTTTCATGAGCGATTCACCGTCTCTTTACGCTTATCTTTGTCACGATGGGTAATATTTACACGATAGTCTTCAGACAAAGTTGCCCCGATTCGCTCCGATAAAGCAACCGAACGGTGTTGCCCACCGGTACAACCAATGGCAACCGTCAAGCTGCTTTTTCCTTCCTTGACATACCCTGGCAAGATGGTTTGCAACAGCGTAGTAAATTGCTGATAGAATTCTTCCGTTTCCGGAAAAGACATAACGTAGTCATAAACCGGCTCATCTTTACCAGTTAAAGGACGCAACTCAGGAATGTAATGAGGATTTGGTAAGAAACGCACATCCATAACGATATCAGCATCGATCGGCAAACCGTACTTAAACCCAAAAGATACGATCTCAACACGAAAACCCGTCTCATGGGAAGCCCGAAACTCTTGATTGATTTTTTCTCTCAGTTGCCGTGGAGTTAACGTCGTTGTGTCGATAACGATACTGGCACGAGTCTTCAAATCATCCAAGATCGCACGCTCTTTGCGGATCCCTTCCGTAATTAAGCCATCCATCGCTAAAGGATGAGCTCTTCTCGTTTCTTTGTATCTTGATACCAGTTCATTGTCCGATGCATCTAAAAAGAGCATCCGGGTGTCGATAAAATTCGTATTTTCAATATCGATCAGCATACTCTGGATTTCTTCAAAAAACGATCTAGAGCGCAAATCGACAACTAAGGCAATTTTTGTCACTTTCCCTGATTCTTTGATCAGTTCCCAAAATTTAGGGATCAGGCTTGGGGGCATATTGTCGATACAAAAGTACCCCATATCTTCAAAACTCTGGATAGCGACCGTTTTGCCGGCTCCGCTCATCCCAGTAATAATAACCAATTCTAAATGATCCACTTCAGTCATAGGTAAAACTCCTTTCTGAAACAACTCTATTATATCATGCCGGGCGTATCATTGGAACACCGGCATAAAAAAAGACGTTAGCTCAAAAGATGCCGCTAACGTCGCTATCAGCTTTAGATTGCTTGGCGATCTGCCAATGCTTTTTCGATCGTCCGATCAACCAATATGGATTGAGCATCCACGACTGGATAAGGATTGTCAGTCACAAACTCATCCATCAAGGACAACTCGGTACATCCAAGCACTACGCTTTCACAGCCGATGCGGGCGGTGACTTCTTCCAATATCTCAAAGTAAAGCCCTTGATCAAGATGATCATTTTCTTTGATTCGATCATAGATCAATGTATTGACCTTTTTTTGGATCGCTGGCTCTGGCAGATAGACATCAAGTCCCAACTGGCGCAGTTCTTTCTCATAGATGCCGGCTTTGACACTGCCTTCTGTCCCAAGAAAGGCCACTTTTCCAGTGACGCCTTTTTCAAAAACGACTTTCGCCGCCTCCCGAGGCATATGCAATATCTCAATCTCAGTGGCTGCTTGTAAATCATCAAAGAAATAATGAGCCGTGTTACAAGTCAGTACAATAAAATTGGGTTTTAATAGATTTTGCTTTTCGATATCATCCATTAAATAAGGAACCGGATTTTCTAACGTATTATCTAAAATATACGCGGTCCGATCTGGAACTGTCGCATGATTGAATAAAACATAGTTCAAATAGTCTTGGTCTTTATGGGTCTGCGTCCGTCGGTTTAAGATGCGAACAAAACTTTCCGTCGCTAACGTTCCCATGCCGCCTAAAATACTAAAAAAATTCTCCATCTTCTAGCCTTCTTTCGTATGGAAATACGTTTTGAATCGTTTGTTGTACAGATGGAACATTCTCTTTAATAGAATCCAACGCTTTAAAGATAAGTCTTCTTTGTAAAAAACAGTCGTTCCCCAACGATCTTCTGCTAATAATTTTTTTGCCCGTTCTTTCGCAGGATTTTCTTTTGCATAGGTCAAGAAGATGTTTTTTGGTACACCTAACCATAATTTCGCTTCTGGCGCGTCAGCTTTGCCATAAACCGTTTCTGTGTAAGGTTTATCGAAGACTAAATCTTCTGTGATAAACTTCGCCAGATTCAATCCGCTTAAGGTAATAAAGAAACTGCTTCTTCCTTGACGCAAGTTGATTTCAAATAATTTGTATTGCCCGTCTCGTGCATCATATTTCAAGTCAAAATTGGCAAATCCAACATATTCGATCTCTTTTAGAAACTTGCGGATCATTTGATAAATTTGCTCATTTTCGTCTGGAATAATCACGACATAGTTCCCAACAGCACCTGGGGTTGGGTCTTCTAGTAACGGATGACCTAAACCCATCACGCGAACTTCATGATTCTCATCAACATAAGCATTTAAAACCCGCATGTTGCTGTCGTCACCAGGAATAAAATCTTGGACGATCATTTCATATTGATACCCCGCTTGATAAATGCGAGAAACGATTTCTTCAAATTCTGCTCGATCATCAATGATGAAAGCTTTTTTGCGACCTTTAAAATCAACCGAAAGCCACGCGACACTATTTGCAGGTTTCAAGGCTACAGGAAAATCAAACGGCAGCTCTCCTTTAAACGTTCCTTCCGTCAACAGTTCAGGCGTTAAAATGAACGTCTTTGGATAAGGCAAACCATACTCCTCGCAAACTTCGTAAAAACTTACTTTATTGATCAACCGTTTTAATAAGGAATAATCATTGGCGATAAAGGTATAATAAGGTTGCAATTCTTCTTTGTGTTTTGCCAACAGTTCCGCATAGCCATCGCCGCAAGGAATCAACAAATACTTCATTGTAGGATCGTTGTAAGTGTTTTTCCCTAACTCGATCAGCGTCTCAGTGAATCCGGGATCATGGTCAAAACCTTCCACTTGATTGATTTTTACAATTTTACTAAAGCGGGTTGGCGCAAGTTCCGCACCAGCATAGGCAACTGATTGAATGCCATAAGCTTCGTGGAATGCTCTGGCCATACCATAAACATTCATATCGCTTCCTAATAATATGGGAAGAAAATTTTCCTGACTCATCAAAAATCACTCTCTCTTTTGAATACGAAAAACGACCGCTCTCGTTTCGTTTAATTACAATAGCATTATCATACCACAAAGAAAAAAGCAATCAAAGTATCTATCTTTGATTGCTTTCTCCCACTTTGAACGGATAGAACTTATAGGCAGTTTATTCAATGCGAATATACGTATACCTATTGCTATTCTATCAAATAAATTTTTGATTTCAAGCCTTTATCATGAAATTTACAGATATTTCAGGCTTCCTTAAACTTTAGCGAAACCTATTGACAGATAAGTAAAAAAGTGGAAGCTTTCCCTCTTGATCATAGGACTTTTTTCAAATAAAGACCGGTATAGCTTTCTGGAACGGCAGCAATTTCTTCTGGTGTACCAGTTGCAATGATCGTTCCACCGCCTTCGCCACCTTCTGGACCTAGGTCAATCACATAATCCGCTGATTTGATGACATCCAAGTTGTGTTCGATCACTAAAACAGTATTGCCTGCGTCAACAAACCGTTCCAAGACTTTCAACAAACGGGCAATATCATCCGTATGCAGACCTGTTGTCGGTTCATCTAAGATATAAAAACTCTTACCATTGGAATTTTTGTGCAGCTCACTTGCAAGTTTCATCCGTTGCGCTTCCCCACCAGACAAGGTAGTAGCTGGTTGTCCCATCGTGACATAACCTAAACCGACATCAACGATCGTTTGCAATTTCCGATGGATTTTTGGAATATGTTGGAAAAATTCCACTGCATCTTCCACGGTCATATCTAAGATCTCAGAAATATTTTTTCCTTTGTAATGAACTTCTAAGGTTTCTGAGTTATAACGTTTGCCATGACAAACCTCACAAGGTACGTAGACATCAGGTAAGAAGTGCATCTCGATCTTGATAATTCCGTCCCCTTTACATGCTTCACAGCGTCCACCTTTTACATTAAAACTAAAGCGGCCTTTTTTATAACCACGGACTTTCGCCTCATTGGTTTTAGCAAATAAATCACGAATGTCATCAAAGACACTGGTATATGTTGCCGGATTGCTTCGAGGCGTCCGACCGATAGGGCTTTGATCGATATCGATCAATTTCTCGATAGCTTCATAACCAGTAATGGTTTTAAAGCGACCAGGTTTGTTCGAATTGCGATTGATTTTTTGCGCTAACGCTTTTTTCAAAATTTCATTGACTAATGTTGATTTACCAGAGCCAGAGACCCCTGTAACTGCGACAAACTTTCCTAGTGGAAAATCGACTGAAATGTTTTTCAAGTTATTCTCAGAAGCACCGGTCACACGAATCTTTTCACCATTGCCTTTGCGGCGTTCTGCCGGTGTTGGGATTTGTCGTTTTCCAGATAAGTATTGGCCTGTTAAAGAAGACGCATTGGCTGCAACTTCATCTGGAGTGCCGGCAGCCACGATCTCACCACCTGCGTGTCCCGCACCTGGACCAACATCAATCAAGTAGTCCGCTGCCCGCATCGTGTCTTCATCATGCTCAACAACAATCAGGGTATTCCCAAGATCACGCATTTTCCGTAATGAATCGAGCAAGCGATCGTTGTCTCGTTGGTGAAGACCGATCGATGGCTCATCAAGAATGTAAAGCACTCCAGACAAATTGGAGCCGATTTGCGTTGCCAAACGAATCCGTTGCGCTTCGCCACCAGAGAGCGTGCCTGACGCACGGCTCAAGGTCAAATAGTCCAATCCGACATTTTTTAAGAAGCTTAAACGATCATCGACTTCTTTCACGATGGGACGTGCGATCATTTGCTCTTGTTCCGTTAGTTTCAATTCTTCGACAAAGTTCAAGGCATTGTTGATGGCCATCTCACTCATTTCACCAATGTGCTTCCCGTTGACTTGCACGCACAGCGCTTGAGGGTTCAAACGATAGCCATGACAAGTTTTACAAGTCAATTCCGTCATATACAAACGCATTTGATCACGGGTGAAATCAGAGTTGGTTTCATGATAACGGCGTTTAATATTTGGTAAGATTCCTTCAAAAGCTACCTCAACATCACGCACGCCACCGAAATCATTCTCATAATGGAAATGGAAAATTTCGCCATTCGAACCATTCAAAATAATGTCTTTGTGTTCTTCTGGCAGCTCTTCAAAGGGTGTGTCCATATCGATATTGAACTCTTGACAGGCTTGTTCCAGCATTTGCGGATAATACTGTGAACTGATTGGGTTCCAAGGTAATAGTGCGCCTTCACGCAACGTTTTGCTTTGATCGGGAATCACTAGGTCGACATCGACTTCTAGCTTCACACCAAGACCATCACAGTCTGGACAAGCACCAAAAGGCGCATTGAATGAAAAGAGCCGTGGTTCTAATTCACCAACTGTAAAGCCACAATACGGACAAGAATAATGTTCACTGAAAAGCATCTCTTCTTGACCAATCACATCGACTACCGCATAGCCATCAGCTAAACGTAATGCCGCTTCAAAGGAATCAAACAGACGAGAACGGATGCCTTCCTTTACAACGATTCGGTCAATGATGATGGCAATATCATGCTTTTTATTTTTTTCTAATTCAGGCGCTTCGGAGACATCATAGACTTCGCCATCCACCCGCATCCGAACATAACCTTCTCTTTGGATACGTTCGAAGACTTTTTTGTGCTGCCCTTTCTTTTGATAAACGATCGGTGCCAACAATTGGATCTTGGTGCGTTCTGGTAATGCCAAAACTTCATCCACCATCTGCTCAACCGACTGACTAGTAATCTCAATATGATCATTGGGACAGATTGGGTGACCGATTCTGGCGTAAAGAAGCCGCAGATAATCATTGATTTCAGTAACCGTCCCCACTGTTGATCGCGGGTTCTTGCTGGTGGTTTTTTGATCGATAGAAATCGCTGGACTAAGTCCATCAATGCTATCTACGTCGGGTTTATCCATTTGCCCTAAAAACTGACGGGCATACGCCGATAGACTTTCGACATATCGGCGCTGTCCTTCGGCATACAACGTATCAAATGCTAATGAGCTTTTCCCTGAACCCGAAAGACCAGTTACAACAACGAGCTGGTCTCTGGGAATCGTCACATCGATATTTTTTAAATTATGGGCCCGTGCCCCATGGATCACGATTTTATCATTTGCCATATTGTTTCTCCTTCTAATCAGCAGCTTTTAGCTCAAGAATAGTATCTCTCAAGGTAGCAGCCGTTTCAAAATCCAGTGCTTTCGCAGCATCTTTCATTTCTTTTTCTAATTTCAACAACAAGGTTGCTTTTTCTTCACGACTTAGTTCTTCATAAGATGTCGTAGTGTATTCACCGGTCTCTTCCGCCACTTTCGTGATCGCAATCAGATCGCGAATCTCTTTGATAATAGTTTTCGGTACGATCCCATGTTCTTTATTGTAAGCTTCTTGAATACCACGGCGTCGGGCTGTTTCATCGATTGCTCGCTGCATCGAATCCGTCATTTTATCGGCGTACATGATTACTTTTCCTTCTGAGTTACGAGCTGCCCGTCCAATAGTTTGGACTAATGAACGTTCGCTTCGTAAGAAACCTTCTTTATCGGCATCAAGAATCGCAACCAGAGAAACTTCCGGTACGTCAAGACCTTCCCGTAGCAAGTTGATCCCCACTAGTACATCAAATTCACCGAGACGTAGATCGCGAATGATTTCTGTTCGTTCCAACGTTTTGATATCACTGTGTAAATACTTGACTTTGATTCCTAATTCTTTGAAGTAATCCGTCAAATCTTCTGACATTTTTTTCGTCAAGGTCGTAACAAAGACCCGTTCGTTTCGCTCAACGCGCTCATTAATTTCTCCCACGAGATCATCGATTTGACCCATAATCGGTCGTACTTCGATCACCGGATCTAACAGACCAGTTGGACGAATGATTTGTTGAACGACGGTATCGGTTTGATCGTACTCATAAGGACCAGGCGTGGCCGAAACATAGACGATTTGATTGACATGTTTCTCGAATTCTTCCAAACGCAACGGACGGTTATCCAGCGCAGAAGGCAAGCGGAAACCGTAGTCCACTAGCATTTGTTTTCTCGCCCGGTCACCGTTATACATCCCACGAACTTGCGGCATCGTTACGTGTGATTCGTCGATTACTAATAGAAAATCATCTGGGAAGAAATCCAATAACGTATAGGGCGGTTCCCCTTCTTTTCGTCCATCCATGTGGCGAGAGTAGTTTTCGATCCCTGAGGTATACCCCATTTCTCGCATCATTTCAATATCATAGTTGGTTCGCTGCTCTAAACGCTGTGCTTCCAGCAGCTTGTTTTCTGATCGCAAAACTTTCAGTCGTTCATCGAGTTCACTTTGGATCGAAGCGATCGCATGTTCCATATGGTCTTCATTGGTCACAAAGTGGGTTGCCGGAAAGATCGACACATGTTCGGTGTCACTCATGATCTCACCCGTCAAGGCATCGACTTCACGGATCCGATCGATTTCATCCCCAAAAAACTCAATACGTAATGCTCGCTCGTCACGAGAAGCTGGAAAAATCTCCACAACATCGCCACGCACGCGAAAACGTCCCCGTTGAAAATCGATATCGTTTCGCTCAAATTGGATCTCGATCAATTCTTTTAATAGTTGGTCTCGAGACTTTTCCATCCCTACTCGTAAAGAAACAACTTGTCTCGCATACTCAATCGGCGAACCTAAACCGAAAATACAGGAGACGGAAGCTACAACGATCACATCGTTTCTTTCTAATAAAGAACTGGTTGCCGAATGACGTAGCTTATCGATTTCATCATTAACACTGGAGTCTTTTTCAATGTATGTATCACTGGAAGGAACATACGCTTCTGGTTGATAGTAATCATAGTAACTGACAAAGTACTCGACCGCATTATTTGGAAAGAAATCCTTGAACTCGCCATATAATTGTCCAGCCAGTGTTTTATTATGGGCAATGATCAATGTCGGTTTATTGACTTCCTTGATTAGATTAGAAATCGTATAAGTCTTTCCAGTACCGGTGGCTCCCAACAAAATCTGTGCTTTTTTTCCACCGACCACCCCGTCAACCAACTGACGAATCGCTTCCGGCTGATCACCTGCTGGTTGATATTTTGATACTAAGTCAAATTCATGGGAAGTTGTTCTTTCGATCATCTTCATTCCCCCTCGATTATTCTAAACGACAACAAAAAAAGAAAAACTCGCTGTCGCTTTTCCATAAATAAGTATATCATAGCGAACATACTTTCGCCATCATTTGCTATGAAAGTTTCATGCGATTTAGCATAACTTAACATGTTCGTTTTTCTAACATCCTATGTGAGGTTTGAAGGAATTTGTCATATTTTTAAAGAGAAAGACTTGTGTGTTGAAGAAAAAATCCATATAATTTATAGATACGTTATATCTAAAGGAGGAATTTTCTTGAAAAGAAAACACATGACCTTCGCTATAATCGCGCTGATTGTCAGCTTTTTTACTTTTTCGGTAAAGTCAGCGAATGCGGAGGAAACTACGTATAAGATAGGAACAGATTTAACATTTGCGCCTTTCGAATTTCAAAATGAAAACAATGAATATGTTGGGATCGATATAGATTTATTAAACGCGATCGCTGAAGATCAAGGTTTCGCAGTCGATTTACGTCCTTTAGGTTTTGACGCCTCCATTCAAGGAGTGCAATCAAATCAGCTAGATGGCATGATCGCTGGGATGAGTATTACAGAGGAACGTAAAGAAACCTTTGATTTCTCTGACCCTTATTTTGATAGCGGGATCCAAATGGCTGTAGCTGCAGATAATGACAGCATTACTAGCTATGAAGATCTTGAGGGCGAAACGGTCGGTGCAAAGGTTGGTACCGAAAGTGCCCGCTTTCTAGAAAGCAATAAAGACCAATACGGCTACGACATCAAATTATATGATGACGCTACTGGACTATATGGCGCTGTACGCAATGGTACTGTGGCAGCCGCTTTTGATGATTATCCAGTGCTTGGCTATGCTATTAACAATGGCGAACCGATGAAACTTGTCGGCGAACCTGAAAAAGGTGCTTCTTACGGATTCGCTGTCAGAAAAGGCCAAAATCAAGAGCTACTTGAAAAATTCAATGCTGGTTTAGCCAATATGAAAGCTTCCGGCAAATACGATGAAATCGTCAATACTTACATCACAACGTCTGATTCAGATGCAGACACTAGCGAAATGGTGAAAGTCGAACCAAAGAAAGATGTTTACCGCATTGCCAGTGATTCCGCTTTTGCCCCATTCGAGTTTCAAAACGAAGACAACGAATATGTGGGAATCGATGTTGATTTAATGAATCGGGCTGCAGAATTGCAAGGATTCAACATTGAATTCAATTTCATCGGTTTTTCAGGAGCTTTGCAAGCGTTGGATGGTAACCAAGCAGATGGGATGATCGCTGGGATGACAATCACTGATGAGCGTCGTCAATCCTATGACTTTTCTGATTCTTACTTTGAAAGTGGTATTCAGATTGCTGTAAAAGAAGGCAATGATTCCATCAAATCTTATGAAGATTTAGATGGGAAAACCGTCGGTGCGAAAGTTGGGACAGAAAGTGCAGACTTCCTGATCGCCAACGAAGAGAAATATGGCTATTCCATCAAATATTATGATGCCGCCGATCAATTATATGCGGCTGTTAACGGTGGGCAAATTGATGCCATGATGGATGATTATCCAGTGATTGGTTATGCCATCAGCCAAGGACAAAAACTAATGACACCGATTGAAAAAGAATCTGGCGGTCAGTACGGATTTGCGGTGAAAAAAGGCCAAAATCCTGAATTGATCCAAATGTTTAATGAAGCATTGAAAGAAATGAAACGTACTGGGGAGTACGATCAAATCATCAACAAATACATTGAAGATGGTTCTGCCGCAGAAAAACGAGTAGATGAATCAACGATCACTGGTTTGATCAGCAACAACTATAACGTCTTATTAAAAGGATTATGGAATACCCTTTTACTAGCCTTGATTTCATTTGCTTTAGCATTAGTGATCGGGATCATTTTTGGACTATTTAGTGTCGCACCAATCAAAGCTTTACGGGTTTTTGCAGGAATCTATGTAGATATCATTCGTGGTATCCCGATGATGGTATTGGCTTTCTTCATCTTCTTCGGTCTTTCCGATGCGATTGGTATCACAATTCCGGACTTTGCAGCCGGGGTCATTACATTGACCTTAAATGCCAGTGCTTATATCGCTGAGATCGTTCGTGGCGGGATCAATGCGGTGCCGAAAGGTCAGATGGAAGCTTCTCGAAGTTTGGGGATGACCTACACTCGGACGATGCAGAAAATCATTTTACCGCAAGCGATCAAAATCATGATTCCATCTTTCGTTAACCAATTCGTTATCTCGTTGAAAGATACAACGATCATCTCGGTTATCGGAGTCGTAGAATTATTGCAAACCGGGAAAATCATCGTTGCTCGGACCACGCAAAGTACCTATGTTTACTTGATCATCGCGATTATTTACTTAGTCGTGATCACAGCTTTAACGAAACTTGCAAAAGTTTTAGAAAAGAAGGTGAAATAGCATGAAAGAAAAAATCTTAGTTGAAAACCTTGTGAAAAAATACGGAGACAATACCGTATTGAACAATATCAATGTTTCCATCGCTGAAGGAGAAGTTGTTTGTGTGATTGGTCCTTCAGGATCTGGAAAATCGACGTTCTTACGCTGTTTGAACCGCTTAGAAGAACCAACCAGCGGTGATATCATCATTGATGGCGCGCATCTGATGGATAAGAACACCAACATCAATGCTGTACGACAACATATCGGCATGGTGTTTCAGCATTTTAATCTCTTCCCGCACTTGTCAGTTTTAGAAAACATCATCCTAGCCCCGATGGATCTAAAAAATGCTTCTCGGCAAGAAGCGGAACAAAACGCGATTCGTTTATTAGAGACGGTAGGTCTGGCTGATAAAAAAGACATGTACCCTGACAATCTATCTGGAGGACAAAAACAACGGGTGGCGATCGCGAGAGCTTTAGCGATGAATCCCGATGTGATGCTGTTCGATGAACCAACCTCCGCACTCGATCCCGAAATGGTTGGGGATGTACTAAATGTTATGAAGGATTTGGCAAAACAAGGAATGACCATGGTGATCGTCACTCATGAGATGGGCTTTGCCAAAGAAGTAGCGAACCGCGTGATGTTTATTGATGGCGGTAATTTCTTAGAAGACGGCACACCTGAGCAAATTTTTACCAACCCTAAGCACGATCGTACGAAAGATTTCTTAGATAAAGTATTGAATATCTAAAAAAATCCTCTGGAACAGTTCTTTTCTCGGACTGTTGCAGAGGTCTTTTTTCATTGATTTTTTCTTTTTGTTTCTTCTGAGATCCGTTTTTGATTTTCACCTAAAAATACTTTTGTATCGATCGGGTTTGCTTTGTTTGCCCCACCGATGCCGGTATCAACCATCTTTCCCCAACCTTTCAATGGCTCTTTTCCTTGCGCACGAAGCCTCGCATTTTTTAAACGTAACGCTTGTTTTTTCGCTTCTTTTTTCGCTTGATGTTTTGCTTGCCATTGCTTTAAGATGCTCATCTTCTTTTCTTCCTCTCCTTCTTTATTAAAAAAAGAATTGCTTACATACATTCTTGGCAAACCGCGTGCTACTTCCTACCGACCTGGTAAGAGCCACTAGGATTCACCTTTGATATAGCACATTTTTATTGAGTAGTTAATTCTATTATAACATTTCCTTTTCACCCGCGTAAGTTGCAACTCATAATTTATTGAACCTATCAAATAATATTTGAAATCCAGTGAGCAGATCAGAAGCGACATATTACACTTATTTACCAACGTTCACCCTAAAACTAATAAGCCTTACAAAAAGATAACAAAAATGCAGCTTATCACTTTGAAGAACCCCAAATATTGAATCCTCTTCTTATTGCTTAGCCAACAAAAAAAGTGCCCGTGAATACAAACACAGGCACTTTTTTCTATGATCTTTTTTGTTTAGGCAAAAACGGTCGACCAATTGTCACGTTCATCAAGAAATTCTTGCGCTAATTTTTGCGCACCTTCTAAGGTATGGTTCGCCGCCCAACCGCATTGCACTTCATTGCTGGCAGGTACTTCAGTTGCTTGCAAAACATCCTTCATGGTTTTTTCAAGGACTGTCAAAATCTCTTCATAATCGTCATGATTCAAGACAGTCAAATAAAAGCCGGTTTGGCAGCCCATTGGTGACCAATCCACGATATAATCTGCATGATTACGAATCAATTCTGCCGTCAAATGTTCTAAAGAATGCAGACTTGCCATATCCATATGCGCTTGGTTCGGCTGCTTCAAACGGACATCATATTTGATAATGGTATCATTCGTTCCTTGTTTTTTATCGGCAACCCGTACATAAGGTGCTTTGACTTTCGTATGATCCAAATTAAAGCTTTCAACGTTCATTTTCATTGTACTTCTCTCCTACTCTCTTTGTGCTTCCACAAGCCAAACATACTCATTGATTTGCTTAAAACGACTGGTAAACCCATGTTGGCGAAAGTACCGTTCGATATCCGCAGTAACTGGATAGTACTCCCGTTCCAGATCAGCGGCTAGTCGCTGGTGACCAGCTTGACGCGCTTCGTCGATTAGTTCCATTTTGCGGGCTAAAGAAAGAAACATCGTATCACCGAAAAGCACTTTCCCGCCTTTTGGCAGCATCGCCGCATATTTGCCGATCACCCGTTGTTTTTCGTCCTCCGTAAGATGATGAAAAACATAGGTAGAAACGATCGTATCAATCGCATCCGTGATCTCAGGAAAAACCTCCATATCACCATCAACAAAAGTCACTTTAGAAAGACTGGGTTTTGACTTGGCGATCCGCCGCATCTCTGGCGATGGCTCGATCGCCAGCACATTTTTTCCTTGATCAAGTAGAGCTTGTGTTAGATTTCCAGTTCCACTACCAAATTCTACCACAGACCGCCCTGCCTTTTCAGCAATTTCTGCTAGTAACTGTTCATATTTTAAAAAAACTGCTCGATATTCTTCATCCTTACCTGCAACTGTTTCATCGTACTCAGCTGCCCAGTCTGAAAAAATTGGAATAAACTCTCTCCCCATCACTAGTTACCTGCCTTTTCAAACGCTTGCTCTAAATCTGCCTGTAGATCCTCACCGTCTTCGATGCCGACCGACAATCGAATCAAGCCATCTTTGATCCCAGATTGCTGGCGAATTTCTTTAGGGATTGAGGCATGGGTCATCACGGCTGGCACTTCTACCAAACTTTCCACGCCACCTAAACTTTCTGCTAAAGTAAAAATCTTTAATGCTTCAACAAAGCCGGCTGTTTTCGTTTCATCGGTTAGTTCAAAAGATATCATACCGCTATACCCAGACATCTGTGATTTGGCGATTTCATGTCCTTCATGGTCAATCAATCCTGGATAATAAACCTTTGCGACAGCTGGATGTGCTTGTAAGTAGTGGGCAATTTTCATCGCGTTGTTTTGATGTGCTTCCATCCGCAAAGCAAGTGTTTTGATGCTTCGTTGGATCAACCAGCTATCATGAGGCCCCAATACACCACCAATGGCGTTTTGTAAAAAAGCAATTCTTTTGGCGATTTGTGGCTCTTTGGCAACCGCTAACCCAGCTACTACATCACTGTGTCCACCGAGATACTTGGTAGCGCTGTGAATCACAATATCTGCGCCTAATTGTAGCGGCTTTTGAAAATATGGCGTCGCAAAGGTATTATCCACGATCGTCAAAATGTCCTGTTTTTTAGCTAGTTGGGCAACGATTGCGATGTCCGTAATCTTCAATAATGGATTCGTCGGTGTTTCTAGAAAAATCGCTTTGGTCTCAGGAAGAATTGCTGCTTCAATAGCAGCTAAATCATCGGTTTTGACTAGCGAATAAGTCAACCCGCTTTTTTCTAATACTTGATGAAGCAAACGAAACGTCCCGCCATACACATCATCCCCTAAAATGACGTGATCTCCTGTCTGAAACAGCGAGAAGACCGCATGGGTGGCTGCTAATCCAGAGGCAAAAGCAAACCCTTGGGCGCCTTCTTCAAGATCCGCAATCAATTCTTCTACGGCAAAACGAGTTGGATTGCCTGAACGACTGTATTCATATTGCTTTGGCTGACCAAGTGCGTTTTGCTTGTAAGTTGATGTTTGATAGATCGGCACACTGACCGCCCCAGTCGTTTCGTCTTCACTGATACCACCGTGGATTACTTTTGTATTAAAGTGCATTGTATTCTCCTCCTGTAAATGGTGTAATTGTGGATTCGCCAGCATAAATTTGTTTTGATAGATAGCGGTCGCCACCATCGGGAAAAACTGTGACGATCGAGCTACCCGTTGGCAAAACAAAACTTTCTTTGACGGCTGCTGCCATGGCGGCTCCACTTGAACTCCCAATAAGCAGACCATAGTTTTTTGCCAAGTAACGAGTAAAGGCAAAGCCTTCCGCATCACTGATCGTATAAATTTGATCAATACGTAAATCGTCAAAAAATTGTGGAATGAACTCAACACCGATCCCTTCAATCTCATGGCCGTGGGCAGGACCGCCATTCAAGATTGATCCTTCTGGTTCAACAACAGCAAGACGAGTACTAGATTTTTGTTTCTTTAAGTATGTTGCGACACCTGCGAAGGTTCCCCCGCTACCAGCGCCGGCAACAAAGCTATCAATTTTTCCAGATAGCTCCTGAGAGATCTCTGGACCTAAGGTTGCTTGGTAGGCTGCAGGGTTGTTTTGATTGTGAAATTGCATTGGCATAAAACTATTTGGCACCTGTTTTGCTAGTTCCTTTGCTTTTTCAATCGCCCCTTGAATGCCTGCTTCAGTGGGCGTATGAACGATGGTCCCGCCTAATGCTTCAATCAATTGCTGCTTTTCAAGGCTGAATTTTTCAGGAATGACAAAAATCATTTTTAAGCCATACTCGATCCCAGCTAAAGCCAAACCAATTCCAGTATTTCCCGCTGTCGGTTCGATAACGGTTGTCTCATGATCGATCACATGCTCACGAAACGCTTCATCGATCAAATATTTTCCTAACCGGTCCTTGATACTTCCGCCAGGGTTTAAATACTCAAGTTTTGCATAGATGGTACTTCCCTTTTTGCCACCAAATGCTGCGGCATCAAATTCAAAGAATGGGGTTTGCCCAATCAATGCTTTTATATTATTAACGATCATCGCTCGACTCCTCGCTCAAGTTTTTGGTACAACTCGTATGCTTCATGTACTCATTTTCGTTTGCAATCACCAGCCGTCGCCAATGAAAGCGGTAAAAAATAGCAAACAAAAAGGGGTACTGACTATTACATCAGTACCCCAAAAATGTCGTCTTATCCGGATAGAAGCGAATCACTAAAAAACTCAGCGATCTGCTGCGACAAAGGAACTAATAATAGGCATGACAAATGGGTATGCTGCTTTCTGCACCATACAACAACAACATGTAGTTTGTGTGTTGAAGTTCGTCATGTCTTGTTCCCTCCTTTAATTTGCTTGTTAACAAAATAGCACGACTCTTTTTCATTGTCAAACGTTTTTTTTAATCAACAAGTATCGATCAATGAACGTTTATAAAATAACATCATAGAGGATAATAAGCGGTCACATAGGCATCCACGGCTTTGATCGCGGCTACAACATCTTCTGCAGATACCGTGAACGGCATATTGTGGATCGTCTCTCCTTCGATGGTTGCTTGTTTGCCGACTTTCATAAGGTCTGCATCACTGACATCCGCAAGATGCATTTCAGCTAATGTCGTTGGTAATTCCAACGCCTGATACAACTCAATATATTGGTCAATTTCATCAGGATCCGCGTTTTCCAGCATCAATTGTGCAAGTGTCCCGTAAGCAACTTTCTCTCCATGAGTCAAATCATGGACGTCTCCTTCAAGGGCTGTCAAGCCATTATGGATCGCATGAGCTGCTGCCAGACCAGCACTTTCAAAACCTAAACCACTTAACAGAGTGTTGGCTTCCACGATTTGTTCAAACGCTTCGGTAACGACTTGTTTTTTATTTGCTTGATAGGCTTTCAGCGCATTCTCAAAAAGAATCTCTTCGCATTTTTCAGCGATCGCCATGCCGGCAATTGGTTGAATGCCGCCAACCATATTCTGACTATGGCTTCGGGCAACGGCGCGTGCCTCGACATAGGTTGCGAGTGCATCCGCAATACCCGCTGCCAATAACTTGGCAGGCGCTTTCGCAATAACGGCTGTATCCACTAAGACAAGTTCAGGATTTTTGTGATAAAAACGATACTTTTCAAAGCGACCTTCATCTGTATAAATAACAGAAAGTGCCGAAGTTGGTGCATCAGTAGAAGCGATCGTTGGCAAAACGGCAATCGGTATGTTTAATTCATCTGCAACAGCTTTCCCAGTATCGATGGCTTTCCCGCCACCTAATGCAGCAATCACTTCAATGGATTCGCTTTTGGCTTTAGAGACGATACGATCGATTTCATTTGCAGAAGCTTCTCCACCAAAAATTTCTTTTACCGGATCTAAATCAGCTGCTTTGAGATTATCAAATAAGTCTTCACCGGCAATTTTCCAAACTGTTTCATCGGTCAAAAGCAGCACTTTCTTCCCTAAATCTTTAATGTGGGATAAACCATCTTTCAATACACCTTTTCCTTGAACGTATCGTGACGGACTCGCAAATATTCTTTCCATTGTATCTCCTCCTTTAATTGGTCTACTTTCATTGTGACATACTAAGCAAGCGATTTCAAAGGAAAAGAAAAAAACATGGACAAGAAGATTCGATTCTCGTCCATACTGCACATTTATATTCTTACAACCACTCATGCCCTGATAAAACGGATGGTTTTATCAGGGCATGAATTGGATTATTGACTTGTTATTTCTTTTTCCCGCCAAAAGCATCTTTCATTTTATCAAAAAATCCTTCTGGTTGTTGTTCGGTGGTTTCATGGCCACTGGCTTTTGCATAAGCCCGCAATGCCTCTTTTTGTTCCTCATTTAAGTTCTTAGGTGTGATCAGCTTTACTTTAACTTGTTGATCGCCATTGCCGCCTCCCCGTAAGCGAGGGGCTCCTTTACCGCGTAAGCGGAAGTTTGTGCCTGTTTGGGTACCAGCTGGGATTTTTAATTTCACATTCCCGTGAACCGTTGGTACATTGACTTCGTCGCCTAAAGCAGCTTGGACAAAGTTCAGCGGTAGCTCGTAATAAATCTCAGAACCGTCACGATCAAAAATATCACTTTCTTCCACACGGAAAACAACGTATAGGTCCCCATAAGGACCACCGTTGGTTCCGGCTTCTCCTTGACCAGACAAGCGCATTTGTTGTCCATCTTCGACACCTGCTGGTACGTTGACTTTTACATTATGTTTTTTCTTTTCATGACCAGTACCATGACATGTTGTACATGGTTCCTTGATTTCTTTCCCAGTTCCATGACAAACATCACAAGTTTGACGGCTCATCACACGACCGAGTGGTGTTTGACGTTCAACATTGATAGTACCTGCACCATGACATTTATGACAGGTTTCTGGTGAAGTACCTGGTTTTGCCCCGTTCCCACCGCAGGTATGGCAGGTTTCTTCACGATTGTATTGAACAGTTTTTTCCACTCCGAAAATCGCTTCTTCAAAGGAAAGATCCACCGCATATTGCAAGTCCGCTCCTTGTCGAGGTGCATTAGGATTGGCTGCTCTGCCGCCTCCACCACCGAAAAATGATTCGAAAATGTCTTCAAATCCACCAAAACCGCCACCGGAGAATCCGCCACTGTTAAAGCCGCCGAATCCACCGCCATAACCGCCTCCGTAGTTCGGATCGGTACCAGCATGACCATACTGATCATAAGCAGCTCTTTTTTGGGAATCACTTAATATTTCATAGGCCTCAGAAATCTCTTTAAACTTTGCTTCTGCATCAGGTTCTTTATTGATGTCTGGATGATATTGTTTTGAAAGCTTACGATAAGCTTTTTTGATTTCGTCATCCGAAGCCCCTTTTTGTAGACCTAAGACCTCATAATAATCTCTTTTGTCTGCCATTGGCTTCCCTCCACTCTATTCTTGCGTCTCTCGTATTTTAGCATATAATTCGCTCTAGAAAAATACGTTTCGCAAATTCATAAGAAAAAGCCAAAGCGGTGACTTTGGCTTTTTCACAAACAGCGATTATTTATCGTCACCGTCTACTTCTTCAAAGTCGGCGTCAACCACATCGTCTGCGCCGCCTTGTGCAGCTTCTGGATTTTCTTGTGCTTGTTGTTGTGCTGCTTGTTCGTATAATTTAACGGTTAAGTTTTGTACGATTTCATTCAAAGCATCACGTTTGGTTTTCATTTCTTCTAAGTTGTTTGCTTCAACCGCAGCTTTCAACTCATCACGAGCTTCTTCCGCTTTTTTGACTTCGTCTGCATCCACTTTGCCTTCAAGCTCTTTCAATGTTTTATCAACAGTGAACAACAATGCATCGACGTCATTGCGTAGATCAACTTCTTCTTTGCGCTGTTTGTCGGCTTCAGCGTTTGCTTCAGCATCTTTTACCATGCGTTCGATTTCTTCATCTGATAGACCTGAAGATGATTTGATCGTGATTTTTTGTTCTTTTTGTGTACCTAAATCTTTTGCAGAAACATTGACGATCCCATTTTTATCGATATCAAATGTTACTTCGATTTGAGGGATGCCACGAGGTGCTGGTGGAATATCCGTCAATTGGAATCTTCCTAATGTTTTGTTGTCAGCAGCCATTGGACGTTCCCCTTGCAAGACATGGATATCAACGGCAGGTTGATTGTCTGCTGCAGTTGAGAAGACTTGTGATTTACTTGTAGGGATCGTTGTGTTACGATCGATCAGTTTTGTGAAGACAGCACCCATCGTTTCGATACCTAATGATAATGGTGTAACGTCTAGTAAGACAACATCTTTCACATCCCCAGTGATCACGCCACCTTGGATCGCAGCACCCATCGCTACCACTTCATCTGGGTTTACTGATTTGTTTGGTTCTTTATTGGTTTCTTTACGTACAGCATCAACGACTGCCGGAATACGAGTTGAACCACCAACTAAGATCACTTCATCGATTTCTGATTGTGATAAGCCAGCATCTTTCAAAGCTTGGCGTACTGGAATTTTTGTACGTTCTACTAAGTCTGCTGTTAATTCATCAAATTTCGCACGAGTCAAGGTCATTTCCAAGTGCAATGGACCAGCATCGCCAGCTGTGATAAACGGTAAGCTGATTTGGGTACTTGTTACACCTGACAAGTCTTTTTTCGCTTTTTCAGCAGCATCTTTCAAACGTTGCAAAGCCATTTTGTCTTTTCCAAGATCAATGCCGTTTTCTTTTTTGAATTCTGCTACCATGTGATCGATGATTTTGTTATCAAAGTCATCCCCACCTAGGTTGTTGTCCCCAGCAGTTGACAATACGTCAAAGACGCCATCGCCTAATTCAAGGATCGATACGTCGAAAGTACCGCCACCTAAGTCAAAGACTAGGATTTTTTCATCTTTATCTGTTTTATCTAACCCATAAGCTAAAGCTGCGGCAGTTGGTTCATTGACGATTCGTTCTACTTCAAGACCGGCAATTTTACCAGCATCTTTAGTTGCTTGACGTTGTGCATCGTTGAAGTATGCAGGAACAGTGATGACTGCTTTTTCAACTTTTTCACCTAAATAGTCTTCAGCAAATCCTTTGATGTATTGAAGAACCATTGCGGAAACTTCTTGTGGGGTATAAGATTTGCCTTCAACTTCTACTTTGTATCCTGCTTCACCCATATGGCGTTTAATAGAAGATATCGTATTCGGGTTTGTCACTGCTTGGCGTTTTGCAACTTCCCCTACTTGGATCTCACCATTTTTGAATGAAACAACAGAAGGTGTGGTACGGTTTCCTTCTGGATTCGTAATGATTTTTGCTTCGCCGCCTTCAAGGACAGCAACAGCTGAGTTTGTTGTTCCTAAGTCGATACCGATAATTTTACTCATAAGTAATACACTCCCTTTTTTAATTTAAACATCTACTTATAGATAGAAAGAACTATTGTGCAACGATGACCATGCTTGCACGCAAGACACGATCATGCAATTTATACCCTTTTTGCAAGACAGTAACGATTGTGTCTGCCGGTGTTTCATCAGAGGCAGGTACAGTCTGCACCGCTTGATGCAAGTTCGGATCGAACATTGCACCTTCAGCAGGAATCTCTTCGATTCCCTCTTCTTTTAAGGCTTGACGCAGACTTTCAAGAACCATTTCAACGCCTTTTTTCAAATTCGCCGCTTGGTCTTGATCGACATCTGCTGCCATCGCTCGTTCCAAATTGTCGATTGCTGGCAACAGTTTTTTGCCAAGATCTTGCGAGCGGTATTTTTGTAAAAGTTCCCGCTCATTGCGGTTACGTGAAGTGATATTTGCGATCTCTGCACGAGCACGCAGGAATTGATCTTCCAATTCGTTATTCTTTTCTTGCAAAAGTTCCAATTCGCTTTTTTCCACTGCTTCTTCCTCTGGTTGAGGAGTCTGTGCTTCAGTTTCAGTTGATTCATTTGAAGATTCAGGTGTTTCTGCGGTTTCTTCAGCAGTTTTAGCTAATTCTTCATCTAAACGCTCTTCTTTTTCCGTCACGTTTCAACCATCCCTTCTACGATTTGTTTCATTGCCGCTTATTCATTGGCAGCGTCTAATGCGCGATAATAATCGGCCAATTTTTTTGCTAACTCGCCTCGAAAAACTTCCATCAGTCCAAACATCCGTGAATACGGCATACTTGATGGACCTAATAAAGCGATCGTTCCTTGTCCATGACCTTCGATTTCATAGCTGGCTTGGATCAAACTCATATTTTGTAACAAGTCATTGCCAAGCTCAGAGCCGATTCTGATTTGAATCGCAGAATCTCTTGGCGCCAGCAGCTGTGTCAGCTGATCTGCGTTTTTCATAAATGAATACATCGATTTGAACTGACTAACATCTTGCGTCGGTTCAAAATCCAGAAGATTCATTCGCCCGCCGACGAAGATTTTTTCTTCAAAAATATGGCTCAGCATCGTATCAAAGAGATCAACGATTCCGTCAGTCGTTTGAAAATACTTATGCAGAATCATCGGAATCTCGGTTCTTAATCGATGGTAGACCGTCATTAGAGGTTCACCGATCAATTTGTCGTTGATGATCCTTACCATTTTTTCCAAATCTTCGCTACTCATCGATTCAGGAAGGGTAAAGACTTGATTTTCGACATTCCCTTTATCCGTCACGATGATCGCGATGATCTGTCGTGCATTCAAAGGGACGATTCGAAAGCCCGTCAATTTCCTTTCCTTCATATCTGGCCCGAGAGACAACGCTGTATAGCTAGTCAAGTTGGACAAGATCGTGGCAGACTGCTGGATGATTTCATTGATTTCATGAAAATCTTTTCCAAAAGAATGACGAATGGTTTGAATTTCGTTTTGGTCAACTTCAGATGGCTTCAATAAGTGATCAACGTAATAGCGATACCCTTTTATTGATGGCACACGCCCTGAAGATGAATGTGTCTTTAATAGAAGTCCAGCTTCTTCCAGCGCCTTCATCTCATTACGAATGGTGGCAGAGCTAGCTTCAACCCCATCTTCCATCAATCGCTTCGAGCCCGTGGGCTGACCAGTATTCGTATAGTTTTGGATGATGAGGTGTAAAATCATTTGTTGTCTAGGTGTCAACATTTTATCCACTCCTCCGTTAGCACTCATTCCTATTAAGTGCTAACACGATTATAAATATACCATATTTGCTAGGAATGTCAAGTATTTGCATCACTTTTTTAGCACTCTTTCTAAGAGAGTGCTAAAAAAAGAAAGCAAAAAAGAAGCAGCGCGAAATGGCTACTTCTCTTCCTTGTTCTTTCTTATTTTTCTCCATCCAAGAGAAATGCTTCAAACACTTCGTTGCCAATGAACATCCCAGATTTCGTTAAAAAGACACGATCACCTTGACTAGCCAACCAGCCTTTTTGAATCAACTGTTCGCTAGTTGAACCATAGATTTCCTGAAAAGACTTCCCGAATTTTTCTGTAAAGCGTATTTTTGAAATGCCAGCCTTTTTACGGAGGCCTAAAAAAAGTTCCTCTTCCATTTGATTGCTGGTTGTCAATTCTTCGATTTCGTGGATTGGCAACTGATTTTCCTGCAATGGTTTCAAATAATGCTGGATCGGTCCTTTATTCTTGTAGCGAGACTGTCCAAGATAACCACTAGCGCCTGCCCCAAAGCCAAAATAATGTTCATTGTTCCAATACACTAGATTGTGCAAGGACTCATACCCTGGTCGGGCAAAATTACTGATTTCATATTGGGTCAAGCCAGCTTTGTTCATCGCGGCGATTGCTTCGTCAAACATCTGTGTTTCCGCTTCTTGAGAAGGCAACGCCATTCTTCCTTGGCGAACCCAGTTCATAAACATGGTTTTGTTTTCTAAGATTAAGGAATACATGGCATAATGAGGCAACCCGAGATCAATCGCTCGCGTCAGCGTATCACGGAAGCTTTCAATGCTTTGTCCCGGAAGTGCATAAATCAAATCGATCGTCACATTCTGAAAATCATGTTTTTCTAGCAGTTGGATGGTTGAATAAACATCTTCAGCAGTATGCTTGCGACCAATTTTTTTTAGCAAGCGATTATCAAAGGTCTGGACCCCCATAGACAATCGATTGACTTGGTGGTTTTTCAACACCAGCATTTTGTCTTCGCTCAAATCACCAGGATTTGCTTCCACTGTAAACTCTTTCGTTGTGTGAGTCGGCAATAATTCGTGTACGCCTGACAGCAATCGATCCAGCTGGCTTGCCGAAAGCGACGTTGGCGTCCCACCGCCAATGTAAATCGTTTCCGCTTCGCTGACTGGCTGGTGGAAAAGAGTCAACTCAATTTCCTTCAACAGTGCTTCGATGTATTCATCCACTGGCTGGCCTTCTAAAAACACTTTGTTGAAGTCACAGTAGTAGCAAATATGTTCACAGAAAGGGATATGTAGATACGCGGAAATATTTCCTGCGCTTTTTGTAGATGGATCGTTTATTGTTTGACCTTCAAGCATTACTAAGTGATTCTCCTCTATCTTCGTTTTCACTCGCATTGCTGAGAGTATCGGCACTTATTGTAGCACAGATCTGTGAATTCTCCTATCACTTGAAATAGCAATAAGCAAAAAAACACCACTTCAAGAAAGTGATGTTTCAGAACAATCATAGAAAAAAACCAAGAGGACTACTCTTATTAAGTACGGTAAACTACCGTTTTTGTTCTTATGGCAAACAGAAAAATTGCGGTCTGCTACAAGAACTAACACTTCCCCCAAATTGTTAGCGCCACAAAAGATAAGCTGTTGTCGGCGGCTTACTGAATAAGAGTAGCTCTCTTCTTGAAAGACAATCGCTTGCCTTATCTGACTCTAGTATACCTTGATTTAAAAATTAAGTCCTATCATCTTTTTCATCAGTCTATGAAAACAGTGAGGAATGTAAGGACGCTTGATCGATTAAAAAACATGAAGTAAGATGTCGATCAAGTAACGGATCAACCGATAGGCGATAAATAAGAAAAAAATATTTCCTAGCAAAAACTGAAAAACATTTCCGATAGATCCTTTAAAGGAGCGAAAACTGAAATACCGGGACCAACGACTGAACCCATTTTGGCGATTTCGCTTTAATCGATACGCTTCATCATACTTCATCTCTAAGAGGTCATAATAAAAGATCATTAGGGGTTGTCGCACAAAAAACACTTTCTTATACCCTGCCATCAGCGTGTACTGCTTATTATTGGAAGGAAAGTTGCGATTGCCGTTTTTCTTCACGCGCATCGTTGTTCCATCCTTCATGTGGAATGCATAATGATCCTCGAATTCTGTCAGTTGATAAATTTGCGGCACCTGATTTTCTTCTTCGAAAGCAAGTACGACCTCACTCGCTCGCTGATAAAGTGAAACTAACCATGCCATCATCCCTAGCAAAATAACCAACAAAATGATATTTAAAAGCAAACTTTCTTGTAACAAAAATAGGTAACCTAAGATAATCAAAATCGCCACGCCAAGAGCAATCATTCTTCTACGGAAATAACTACGATACATCAACTCAAAAGAGCGCCGATAGTAGGCAAAATCTTCTTTTACAAAATCCATTCTTACCACATCTTTCCAGGTTGAGGTTGCTGCTACTGTATCAAAGATCCCTTTGAAAGTCAATTTACCGAAAAAGTTTCAGCGTCAGATTTGTATCAAATAAGAAAACGTTTTATAATAAATGATGTAACTAAAAAAAGCGACGAAAGTAGGTTGAAATACGTGATATTACAAGAAACATTTACTTTGCAGAACAAACTGACGATTCCTAAGATCGGCCTTGGGACCTGGCAATCTTCGCCAGAAGATGCTTACAATGCAACAAAATTTGCCATCCAAGATGGTTATCGACATGTCGATACAGCTGCTGCTTATAAAAATGAAGAAGCAGTTGGGAAAGCTGTCCGCGATTCAGGCGTTGCTCGTGAAGAGATTTTTGTTACCACGAAAGTACCTGCTGAGTTAAAAACTTATCAAGAAGCGGTTGATAGCATTGATGCTTCTCTAAAAAAACTTGACTTAGGGTATATCGATTTGATTTTGATCCATGCCCCTCGTCCTTGGAAAATCATGGGAAACAATCCAGAAAATAAAGATTTTTATCTTGAAAACATCGATGTTTGGAAAGCATTAGAAGAAGCCTACTTAAGTGGAAAAGTAAAATCGATCGGTGTTTCAAACTTCGATCAAAAAGATTTACAAAATATTTTCGATCATTGCGATGTGAAACCAATGGTCAATCAGTTTATTTACCATATTGGTCGCACAAATGAAGAATTATTGGCATTTTGCAAAGAGCACGAAATTTTAGTGGAAGGCTATTCACCAATCGCTACTGGTCGTTTACTAGACAACGATGCGGTCAAAACGATTGCGGAAGCCTATGGAAAATCGATTCCACAGCTTTCTATTCGTTACCTACTACAAAAAGATATTTTGCCATTGCCAAAATCAGTTCATGAAGAATACATTTCAGATAATGCCAAAGTTGACTTTGAAATTTCTGAAGAAGACATGAAGAAATTAGATGAGCTGCAAGCATAAGAATTCTTGCATTTAAGTGAAAAAAGCAGCCCGATCAAGTCCAGCAAATGCTGGTCATAGATCGGGCTGTTTTTTTGTCTTTTACAACTCTGTTTAGAAAAACAACCGACTCTTAGTCTGCCAGAATTGGCTTCTTTTTACGCTAGTTGCTCAAAGGTACCCCATACTTTCACTTCTTGTTTTTCTACCATCGTTTTGCCTTTTGCTAGAACTGTTTCTACAGCGAATGATTCTTTGTTAAGCAAGCAAATATCAGCATCCATCCCTGCTGCAAGGCGCCCCTTTTGATCAAGCTTCAATACTTTCGCTGGATTGGAAGTGATTGCACGAATGGCGATCTCCAATGGAATCTGCTCTTTTTGGACTGCTTCTTTAATGCCTACCATCAGTGCTCGCGAACTGCCGACACCCAGACCTATGAATTGATTGTTTTCATCAAAGTAAGGGAGACTGCCTTGCCCATCAGAGGTCATGGTAAATTGATCCAGCCCGATCCCTTCTGCTAACAAACGTTTCAATCCTTTACTGAAGCGAACCTCATCGTCTTCTTTTTCCCAGAAATCAGGATCTTCACTCGCCGTAAAATCGATCGTTCCACCCATTTTTGCAAAAGCAATACTCGCTTCGAAAAGCTCACTGGTCCGATTGGCATGTGTAGGTAAAAATTGGCTGATTGGAATCTCTGTCTCTTCGATGGTTCGTAAAAGCAGCTCATATTTTTTCTTCCCTCCACCTAAGTGGACGTTCACGATGCCTGCTTTTCCAGAAAGCATCCCACCGACACGAGCATCCGCAACCGCGCGGGTAAATTCTTCGAAACTTGGTTGTGAAGAACGATGGTCAGAAACGGCTATTTCACCGATACCAATAATTTTATCGATAGTCAAAAAATCTTGGATGATGGAATCCGTGACAGGCGTCAATGGCAATCGATAAGAACCGTCATACAAGTAAGTCGTGATGCCTTCCGCCTCTAGTCCACGGGCCTTACTGATCAAGGCAGTCATATCTCTGCCTACTCCGTCAGTACCTAAACAGCCAACCACTGTCGTTACCCCCGCAGAGGTCAGCTGAGACAATTTCACTTCAGGTGTCCGGTTTTGAAAACCACCTTCCCCGCCACCTCCTAAGATATGAAAGTGACAGTCAATAAAACCGGGCACAGCAAGCAACCCTCTGCCATCGATTTCTTCAAGAGCAATGCCTGAGAATCCTCCTTGAATCGAATCTTGAATGGCAATAATCTTGTCTTCATTTAATAAAATATCTTTTATTCCTAAATAGTCAGGAGCGTAAACCTCCGCTTGTCGTATCACCTTCATGAGTGCTTCCTCCTTGTGCCTAATTACTTCTTATTGCAAGCCGATTGCGACCGCAATAAAGATGAAGATCGTTCCTAATACAAATAAGAACCCTTGCATTTTGATCTGGAATTTCGCCCATTTCACCCATTCGATTCTTGCGACACCCAGGACACCGATTAGACTTGCTGATACTGGCGTGAAGGCATCCATAAAGCCTGAGCCCAATTGGTAAGCCAAGACAGCGATCTGTCTAGATACACCCAAAAGATCGGCTAACGGCGCCATGATCGGCATGGTTAATGCAGCCTGACCTGAATTTGAAGTCACGATCAAATTGAAGAAACTTTGGAAAATGTACATGAACCAAGCCCCAATAAATGCTGGAACATTGCTTAACAAACCGCCGATGCTATGCAAAATCGTATTCAACGCTGACGGCACGTTGGCATCAGAACCGCCGAGAACCAGAAGAATCCCTTTGGCCATCCCTACAACGATTGCAGTTCCTGCCAATTCTGAGGCACCTGATTGAAAAGCACTCGCCACGTCATTCAAGCCCATATTTTCTAATTTGAAGAGAACTGCTATGATTCCTGCCCCTAAGCCCATAACAAAGAATTGGGAAGCAATCTCAGGAATATAATAGCCTTTTTGAGTCACACCCCAAACGATCCAGATCAAGACTGCTAGCATTTCAACCAAGATCAATTTATGACCTAATAGAAAGGGTTTTTGCTCACTAGAGGTTTTCTCAAGATGATTTCTAAAATATGCATCCGATTGATAGGTTAGTGACTTCTCCGGATTCTTGCGGATTCTTTCGGCATAGATCATGAGGTATGCTGCAGATAATGCGGTAACCACGACCCACATGATGATTCGGAACGTTGCCCCTGAAAGAACCGGAATACCTGCGATCCCTTGAGCCACTGCCACACTAAATGGACTCATCCACGAGGTGGCATTCCCAATCTGGGAGGCGACATAGGTGACAGTGACCGCTACGATCGAGTCATACCCTAATGCGATCACGAAAGGCACCATGACCATCGAAAACGGAATGACTTCTTCTGCCATCCCAAAAGTAGCACCCCCAAATGAAAAAGCAAAGAACAATAACGGCAATGCCAAACGTTCTAATCCACGGGTTTTGCTGATAAACGCAAAGATCCCTGCATCGATCGCTCCGGTTTGCATGATAATACCAAATGCACCCCCGACCACTAAGATCAGCGCTGCAATCCCTACTGCTGAGCCGTATTTGTCGCCAGAAACCAACCCTTCAAAAACAAAATTTAAAAAGCCGAAACCGTTAAAGTCATCAGTTCCCCAAACCTTGGCTGTTTTATGCAGTTTTTCAGAAGTATCATAAATTTTTTCCCCGTAAAGACTGTAAAGCGTATCATCGGTTAGTCCCACCTCATCTAATTGACTCTGGGATATCTCTTTAGGACCTTCAGCCAGAACAGCTGCTAAAGCCTCAGGATCGACATCTAATTCTTCCAGCTCTTGTGGATCGTCTTCCAATTGATTCAACTGTTGATAGACGTATTCGTTATCTAACGGGTAGGCATAACGAAACGAATCTTGCATTAAGACCGTTCTGGTACTGATTTCCCCATTTGCATCGGTATACTCGATTTCTTGTGTACTAAATTTCCCAGCGGGAACTAAGAAAGTCAGCAACCATGCCAACAGCACAACCCCAAAGATGATGACATACGTATGCGGCGTTTTCATTTTGGTTAAATCTTTCTTTTCTTTCCCCTTTTTTACTTTTTTTCCAATTGTCACTTTTTCTCTCCCTTTCCCTTTGCAGCGTACTGCATAAATTATCATTTTAGCCTATTTTTTAGTATATCGAAAAAACGTTTTTTCCTCATGGGGAAAGCATTAGAATTCAAATAAACTACGTTATAAAAAGAGAGAAAAAGAAAAAGTGAAAAGAAGCCAGAAGCGCTTCTTTTCACTACGAATGATTAGTTTTCTTCTGAAAGGCCATCAAAATAAGCTTCAGTGTCTCGTTCGTCTTGCTTTAATTGTTCGATCAATGCTTGCGCACCATTGAAAGCCACTTGATCACGCAAGAAATGATGCCAGCGGATTGCCACAGTTTCCCCATAGATATCTTGGTGAAAATCGAGAATATAGATTTCAACTGTTAACTGGCGCCCTTGACCAAAGGTGTCATTGTGACCAATCGATCCCATCGATGGATACCACTTGTCACCGACTTTGATTTCCGTCACATAGACACCTTCTTTTGGCAACCGAACAGTGCTCTTCACATTGATATTCGCGGTTGGAAACCCAAGTTCTCGTCCTCTAGCATCACCGTGAACGACGGTTCCTTCAAATTCATAAATATACCCTAACAAGCGATTGACTTGCGCCATATCGCCATTTTGTAGCGCAGAGCGAATGCGTGTGGAGCTAACCTTTTCTTCATCAAACGATTCTTGCGCGACAGTCACAACTTCAAAACGTCCTTCTGCATAGGTTGGCAACAGCGCCATGTTGGCAATTTCCTTCTTGCCATAGGTATAGTCAAAACCTGCAACAACAACTTTTGCATGTAGTCCGATCATGTATTCATCTACAAATACTTGCGGTGCCAAATTTGCAAAAGCAGAAGTAAACTCAATGATATAAAGAATATCTACCCCAAGTTGTTCCATATGCGCTTCCTTTTGAGCCAAACTGGTCAGGTATTGCATTTTTTCAGGATCGACTTTTTGAAACACGATCGAGGGATGTTGATTAAAGGTCATCAACGCCAATTTTAATCCTTTTTCCTCTGCAATCTTGCGACCTGTTTCAATGACTTTTTGATGACCTAAATGCACGCCATCGAAAAAGCCTAAAACTAAGACGATCTCCTCCTCAGGAATCGCTGCGTGATCATAAGGGTGTCTCATTTCAATGATTTCCATGTTCATTCTCCTATTTCTGTACGGATGACTTTTACCGGTTTCATCATATCGTGGTATTTGTCATGAGCTTTATAAATACTAATTAATTGTTCTTGATAGAAAATCGCCACTAACTCTTCTGGGCGCTCTTGTAATCCAAATGCACGAAATGGCAAACGCATGCCATTTTTTACTTTCTGCCAGAGGTCCGCATCGATCGTCACTTGAACAAACTCCGATACCCCGTATTCTAAAGGTAGTAGTAGTTCCGAAACACGTTGTTCATCGACTGCCTTTTGCACCTCTGCAATCGTGTAGGATTGTTCTTTTGAAAAACCACCGCTTTTTAGGCGTGTCAAATCAGACATATGCGCGGGTACACCCAGCAATTTCCCTGTGTCGACCGCTAATGTGCGAACATAAGTCCCTTTTCCACAAGCAACTTCAAAACGCCAGCTTTGCGTATTGTCCTCATGAGTAACCGGCTCTGAAATTCGTTCGAAGGAATAAATTTCGGCTTTGCGTTGTGGCCGCTCGACAGTTTCATTGTTGCGGGCATATTCGTAAAGTCGTTTGCCATTGACTTTGACCGCCGAATACATCGGGGGTACTTGGGTAATCGTACCCGTCAACTGTTTCATTGCCTGATCGATCTCTTCCTTCGTAAACGGACGAGTTAGTGCTTGTTGTTCAACGATATCCCCCGACCGATCTTCTGTAGTGGTACTGAAGCCCAAAGTGATCTCACCGGTGTAGACTTTTCCAGAATCAACCAAGTATTCAACGATCTTCGTTCCTTTTCCGATACAAATGGGCAAGACACCATCCACGTCAGGATCTAGTGTGCCGCTGTGCCCAATCTTTTTTGTCTTTAATATTTTTCGTAATTTAAACACGCAGTCGTGACTAGTTTGTCCACGCTCTTTCCATAATGGTAAAATCCCGTCCATCGTATTCCTCCATTTCACTTCAACTTGCTTATTATAACATATAAAAAAAAATCATTGCACGACAAAATCCTTTTCGCACCTTCTCATTACATGATAAACTAAGCATATAAGGAGGTCCTAAAATGGTTGTTTTAACGATAGGCTCATTTATTGGATTTGCCATTTTTTTGATCATGATTCAGCTCGGCACGATGCAGCGTTGGGAAGAAGCGTTTGCTTTGCAGATCATCCAAAGCCGTACTCCGTCTTTGACGCGCATGATGCACTTTTTTACCAATTTAGGAAAAGCCTTTCCGACAGTTGCGATCGCTTTACTGTTGTTTGCCTTTCCATCATCGCGGGCGGATCTTGCACCAAAAACAGCAGTCAGTATCTTCATAGTATCAGCAGCTGCTTATCTTATCAAACGAATCGTCCGAAGAGATCGGCCGATCGATCATCGTTTGGTTGAAGAAAAGGACCATAGTTTCCCTAGTGCCCATGCTGCCACATCAGCCGCTATGTACGGAACGATTGCTTTGAATCTTGGAATTTTGGTTCCCACAGCAGTCCTTCCGATGACTCTACTGGCAATTTTGTTAAGCTTTATGATTGGCTTTAGCAGAGTCTACTTAGGGATCCATTTTTTAACAGATGTGATTGGCGGTTGGCTTTTGGGGACAGGGGTTGCTGGACTGGTCACTTTACTGATGAATACCTGATGCTCATTTCAAATAAAAAAGAACAGCTTCGATTGGAAGCTGTTCTTTTTTTATTCTTCTGAGTGCAATGAACGAATCATTTCATCAATTTTATTCCCGTATTGTACAGATTCATCCAGTTCAAATTGGATTTCTGGGACTTTATAGAGCGTTAACGCTTGACCTAATTCACGACGAACTAAACCAGTTGCTTTTTCCAGTCCTGCTTGGGCTTTTTGCTTATCTGAAGCTAAGTCCGTTAGAGTGCTGTAAAAGATCGTTGCTTGCTGCAAATCTCCAGTTACTCGTACATCTGTGATCGTCACATCTTGCACGCGAGGATCACGAACTTTTTTACGAAGAATTTGATTGACTTCTTTTAAGATTTCTTGTGCCACTCGGCGATCTCGATAATTAGCCATTCAAAAAGCCTCCTTGTATAGTTGTCATTCCGTTATTTTGTCGGTACTTCTTCCATCACATAGCCTTCGATCACGTCATCAACTTTAAGATCGTTGAATTTCTCGATCATCGCGCCACATTCAAACCCTAGCTTCACTTCTTTGACATCGTCTTTGAAGCGTTTCAAGCTGGCAAGTTTGCCTTCATAGATAACAATACCGTCACGGATCACGCGGACGCCACTGTCACGACGAATGCTGCCTTCCGTCACATAGCAACCAGCAATCGTACCCACTTTAGAAACTTTGTATGTTTCACGAACGATCATTTGACCAGTGATTTTTTCTTCGAATTCAGGATCAAGCATCCCTTTCATCGCAGTTTCGATTTCTTCGATCGCTTTGTAGATGATGCGATGCAAACGAATATCGACTTTTTCCGCTTCCGCTTGCTGTTTGGCTTGCGGTGTTGGACGGACGTTAAATCCGATGATGATGGCATTACTTGCCGCTGCTAGCGTTACATCACTTTCATTGATGGCACCAACAGCTGAATGGACGATGTTTACTCGCACACCTTCCACATCGATTTTCTTCAATGACGCAGCCAATGCTTCAGCTGAACCCTGTACGTCTGCTTTGATGATGACATTTACTTCTTTCAGTTCACCTTCTTTTAGACTTTCAAACAAGTTATCTAATGTCACACGACTACTTGATGCGCGTTGCTCCATTAAAGCACGTTTTGCCCGTTCTTCCCCTGCTGCCCGAGCTGTTTTCTCGTCTTCAAAAGTAACGAAACGATCACCTGCTTGAGGGACATCGTTCAATCCTGTGATTTCGACAGGTGTAGCAGGTCCTGCTGTTTTATCACGACGACCTAAGTCATTCGTCATTACCCGAACACGACCGAAGGTATTCCCTACAACGATTGGATCACCTACATGAAGCGTTCCTTGTTGAACCAATAGGGTAGCCACAGGTCCTTTTCCTTTATCAAGGCGTGCTTCAATGACGGTACCGATTGCCCGTTGGGTAGGATCAGCTTTCAAATCTTCCACTTCTGCAACTAAAAGAATCATTTCAAGCAATTCTTCAATGTTTTGCCCAAATTTCGCTGAGATTTCAACGAAGATCGTATCGCCACCCCAGGCTTCTGGGATCAACTCATGTTCACTTAATTCTTGCATCACGTGTTGTGGGTTGGCACCTGGCTTATCGATTTTGTTTACTGCAACGATGATCGGCACTTTTGCTGCTTTCGCATGGTTGATTGCTTCCACCGTCTGTGGCATCACACCATCATCAGCTGCGACAACTAAAATCGTGATATCGGTGATACTTGCTCCCCGTGCACGCATACTGGTAAAGGCCGCGTGTCCAGGAGTATCTAAGAAAGTGATTGGTTTGCCATTGATGTCGATTTGGTAAGCCCCAATATGCTGGGTGATTCCTCCAGCTTCACCACTCGTCACTCGTGAATGGCGCAAAGTATCAAGCAAGGTTGTCTTCCCATGGTCAACGTGTCCCATGATCGTCACAACAGGTGGTCGTGACACCAAGTTCTCTTCGACTTGTTCTTCTTCTTCAAAGAATTTATCGATGTCTGCGATATCCACTTGGACTTTTTCTTGTGGTTCAATTCCGTAATCAGTAGCAAGCAGTTCAATCGTATCTTTATCTAAAGGTTGGTTTTGATTGACCATAACCCCCATCATAAAGAGTTTCTTGATAATTTCAGCTGGTTCACGGTAGATTTTTTTCGCGATATCCGCTACGTTCATGCCTTCTGTGTATTCCAATACTTCTGGTAACTCACGGAATTTACGTGCTGGAACTGGCGGTTTCTTTTCCGTCTGCTGACGGCCTTTTTTGCCTTTTTTGTTAAATTTGTTGCGATTGTTATTGTTGAAATTGTTATTGCGTCCACCGTAATTTGACTTGCCGCGGTTTTGATTTCCTCCACGGGAATCATTCGATCCTTGCGCACGGTTATTGTTACGGTCTGCCCCTTGCGTATTTCCTGCAGATTGAGCGGCCGGACGGTTTTGTTGTCCTTGGTTGTTCGGACGGTTTTGCTGTCCTTGGTTTGTTGGGCGGTTTTGTTGCCCTTGGTTGTTTGGACGGTTTTGTTGCCCTTGGTTGTTTGGACGGTTTTGCTGTCCTTGGTTTGTTGGGCGATTTTGTTGTCCTTGGTTATTCGGGCGGTTTTGTTGCCCTTGGTTATTCGGACGATTTTGTTGTCCTTGATTGTTTGGACGGTTTTGCTGTCCTTGGTTTGTTGGGCGGTTTTGTTGCCCTTGATTGTTACGATTCTCTTGGTTATTCACTCGATTATGACTTCCTTGGTTATTTGGTCTGTTACTTCCTTGACTGTTCGTGCGATCTACTTGTCCTCGACCAGCAGGACGGTTATTACTTTGCGCAGTTCGCTGTTGACTTTGATTGTTATGACGGTTTTGGAAGTTAGGATTATTTCTTTGCGTTTTAAATTTCTTTTGTTCTTGTTTTTCCGGCTGGTTGGCTGGTTTCTGATTTGCGGGATTTGAGTTTGCAGATGTTTTACCATTTGGATTGCCGCCTAACGACTGCTGCAATTTCTGCGCCTCTCCATCTGAGATCGCGCCCATATGATTTTTGACATCAAAGCCTAAAGATTGTGCTTTTTCAACAACCTCTTTGCTCGATTTGTTCCATTCTTTTGCAAGTTCATAAATTCTTTTTTTCCCCATGCAATCACCTTCCTAACCTAATATTAATTCCTGCACCTTCCTTGCAAATCCTTGATCTAAGATGCCAATGACCATTCTTGGTTTCCCAATGGCCGCACTGATTTCATCAGCAGAAAATGCATCTAGGAGCGGAATTTCGTAATAAGAACTTTTGTCCTTAATTTTCTTTTGTGTATTTTTACCAGCATCACTGGCGACAATGACCAAAGCAGCTTTCTCATTGCGAATCTCTTTTAAGGTCATTTCTTCACCAGTCACTAATTTCCCAGCACGCATGGCTAGTCCTAACATATTTAATGCTTTGGTTTTATTCATTTGCAAATAACTCTTTTCGCGCTTTTTGGTGCGTTACATAGTCCAATAGTTCTTGGTAAAATTCATCTGTCAATTTCGTTTCCAACACTCGATCTAAAATACGCTTATCCCAAGCTTTCTGGGCTTCAGCCGGTTCGATCGCTATATAGGCACCACGACCAGGCATTTTTCCGGTTGGATCAATAGAAACAACGCCTTCTTTTGAACGAGTGATACGAAGCATTTCTTTCTTAGGCAACATTTCACCTGAAATCACTGATTTTCGTAAAGGAATTTTTCGTTTTTTCATCACGATCTCACCTCAACTATTTTTCGTCAAACTCAACATTTTCGTAATCATCTGCAGTCATGTCTGATGAAAGGATTGCTTCATCGAGCGTTTCTGTAGATTCCGTTGCTTCTGTGCTGATTTCTTCAGCAGCTTCTGAAGCATTTGCATCATACTCATCGATATAGTCGCCTTCATCCAACTTCGCATAAAACTCTTCCATGTCTGTTTCTGATTTGATATCGATTTTGAAGCCAGTCAATTTCGCTGCCAGGCGGGCATTTTGTCCCCGTTTACCGATCGCCAATGACAATTGGTAATCAGGCACGACAACGGTACAAGACTTCGGATTATCAACATCGAAAATAACGTCGCTAACTTCCGCTGGATTCAATGCATTGGCAATGAAGATCGCTGGATCTTCATTCCATTCCACGATGTCCATGTTTTCGCCTTTTAGTTCATTGACGATTGCTTGAACCCGTTGCCCTTTAGGACCAACACAAGTGCCGACAGGATCAACGTTAGCATCAAAAGAACGAACAGCCACTTTGGCACGATCCCCTGCTTCACGAGCGATACTTACGATCTCTACAGTACCATCATATACTTCTGGCACTTCTTGTTCAAATAATCGGCGTAGCAAATCTGGATGGCTACGGCTAACAAATACTTGAGGCCCTTTAGACGTATTTTCAACACGAGAAACGAATACTTTGATCCGATCATGGGGTTGATAAAACTCATTTGGCATTTGGTCTTGTTTTGAAAGTACTGCTTCAATTTTACCTAAGTTCACATAAATATAACGATTGTCTTGACGCTCTACGATTCCTTGTAGAATGTCTTTTTCATAAGCACTAAATTCGTTATAGATAATGTTTCTTTCAGCTTCTCGAACTCGTTGCAAAATGACTTGTTTAGCCGTTTGCGCCGCAATACGACCAAAGTCTTTAGGTGTTACTTCAAAGCGGATTTTGTCGCCGATTTCATAAGCGGGGTTGATTGTCATCGCTTCTTTTAATGAAACCTCTAGTTGCGAGTCCATGACTTCTTCTGTCACTTCTTTGACTGCATATACGTGGATGTTGCCTTTTTTCTGATCAAATTCCACTTCCACATTTTGTGCTTGCCCGTAATGACGTTTGTACGCTGAAACCAATGCCGCTTCCAAGGCATCGATGACAATCTCTTTTGAAATGCCTTTCTCTGCTTCTAATGCATCCAATGCATTCAACATTTCTTTACTCATGATTCTTTCATTCCTCCGTGTTTAAAATTGAATGGCTAAACGAGCTTTGGCAATATTTTTCCGGTCGATCGTTCGTTCTTTTTCTCTGGTTTTGATTCGGGTCTTCATAACTAGCTGATTTTCGTCGAATGACTGTAAAAAGCCTTCGAACTGTTTTTCTCCATCAATCGGTTGATATAAAGAAACATGAATGTACTCGCCGACTGCCCGTTGATAATCTGCTTCTTTCTTCAATGGACGCTCGGCGCCAGGGGAAGAAACTTCCAAGAAATAGGCTTGTGGAATAGGATCAGGATCGCATTGGTCTAATTGTTCACTAAGTTGTTCACTGACAAAGGCACATTCCTCGATATCGATTCCGCCTTCTTTATCGATGAACACACGAAGAAACCAATTTTTCCCTTCCTTCACGAATTCTACTTCAACTAATTCAAATTTTTGCGCATCCAGAATAGGGGTCACTATATCTGTAACAGTTTCCACTACTGTACTCACAACATCGCCTCCTTTATTTCTCAACGAAACGAACTTCATTCCATTAAAAAGAGTGAGCGAAAAAACCGCTCACTCACTCTAAGTATCATTACATTGTAAATATAACACAATTTTCATAAAGATTCAACTACTGTCGCATGTTCCCTTCGCTTTCAGAAAAAAACAAAGCATTTTCTTAATGTTTTTTAATGCTTGGGTGAATGGATGTTAGTGAATCACTTGACCAATCCGACGTAGTAGTTGTGGGAAAATACTTTCTGGATCAAAGTCCATTGGCGCTTCATGTGGGAAATGAAGCCAGAGCCGACCGCCATAAACCACTAGTACTAAAAGTGTCAATGTCACCCACAGGTTTTGACTGTGGTAAAGTTTGCCGATTTTCGGATTTTTTTTGAATAAAACGATCCCGAATACGATCGGCACTAGCCAAAACAAGGGATGAAAATGTAGCGCGCCTTGAAGATCGCCTTGGAATAAATGTAAATATGCGCGCGTCATGCCACAACCTGGACAAGGAACCCCCGTTATCCATTTAAACGGACAGATCAATAATCGACCCAATCATCTGAATCAAACGGATCATTTGAAGCATCAGATGATGTCATAGTATTTTGATCAGCTGCTTCCCACATTTGGTTCATGTCTCCTTGTAAAATCGCCATATTGATAAAATCAAAATTAAAGAGGCTTAAGACAACAAACAGAATTTTGTTGTCACTCAAACGAGGCATTTTCGCTCGTTGTTGCGCACTCATAAAGATATCCGCGATTCGATACCACCAATAAATTTGATACAACCCACAAGTAAGGATCGTTAATAAAATCGACGTCTCTGGTGAAAGACGATTGTCCCCACTGTACTCTGCTAGCTCTTTGGTTGTTTGGTACATCCAAAAGAATGTATAAATGCCACAAGTAATAAATGTTAATAGAATGACCGATACAACCGATTTTTTTCTTACTCCATAATTATAGTTCATCACATACCCCTTCTATTTTTCTCCTTGTTGCTACCTGTTAATTATATATGATTTTATTCACAAAAACAAAATTTTCTGCATTTTCCACAGTTTTTATAGAACAAAAATAGATAAACAGCACCTGCTAAAAAAGCAGGTGCATATACTATAAGACAATTATCTTCTTTGTAACAAAAACTATGCGCGGCTATAATTTTTCACTTCTGCAGCCATTGCATCAACAAAAAGATTCAACTCTTCCACTTGAGTTTCTTTGCTGCCATAGCGACGAATATTGACTGTCGCGTCATTGACTTCTTGATCCCCAACAACTATTTGGTAAGGAATTTTTTGTGTTTGCGACGCACGGATCTTGTACCCCATTTTTTCATTGCGATCATCTACTTCCACTCGCAGACCTTGCGCTTGCAAGCGTTCTTTGATTTCATAGGCATAGTCGCTGTGGGCTTCGACTGAGACCGGAATGATCGATGCTTGGATTGGTGCCAACCAAGTCGGGAATGCCCCTTTATAGACTTCTGTCAAATAAGCCACAAAACGTTCCATCGTTGAAACGATCCCGCGGTGGATCACCACTGGACGGTGGTTGTTTTCGCCATCTTCACCAACGTATGTCAAATCAAAACGTTCTGGCAATAAGAAATCCAATTGGATCGTTGACAATGTTTCTTCCATACCTAAAGCTGTTTTCACTTGGACATCTAGTTTAGGTCCGTAGAAAGCTGCTTCACCGTCAGCTTCAAAATAATCCAATTCTAATTCATCCATGGCTGCTTTTAGCATTGTTTGCGCATTTTCCCACATCGCATCGTCATCAAAATATTTGTCTTTATTTTGTGGATCGCGATAGCTTAAACGGAAACGATAGTCAGTAATATTAAAGTCTTCGTAAACGCCCACCATAAGATCCAGTGTCCGTTTGAATTCTTCTTTGATTTGATCAGGACGAACGAATGTATGACCGTCATTTAAGGTCATTTCACGAACCCGTTGCAACCCTGATAGCGCGCCTGATTTTTCGTAGCGATGCATCATCCCTAATTCAGCGATTCGAATGGGTAGTTCACGATAAGAATGGATGTCATTTTTGTAAACCATCATGTGATGCGGGCAATTCATTGGTCGTAGAACCAGCATTTCGCCATCACCCATATCCATTGGTGGGAACATGTCCTCGTGGTAATGATCCCAATGCCCTGATGTTTTGTATAAGTCCACGTTTGCCATGATTGGTGTGTATACGTGTTGGTACCCAAGGCTAACTTCTTTATCAACGATATAACGTTCGATCGTACGACGGATCGTTGCTCCTTTTGGCAGCCAGAAAGGCAGACCAGCGCCGACTTCAGGAGACAACATAAACAATTCTAATTCTTTCCCTAGTTTACGATGATCGCGTTCTTTTGCTTCTTCCCGTAAACGGATAAATTCCTTCAAGTCTTTTTTATCGAAAAAGGCTGTTCCGTATACTCGTTGCATCATCTGGTTATCAGAGCTTCCACGCCAGTAAGCACCTGCTACTGATAACAATTTGTATACTTGGATACGACCAGTTGATGGGACGTGGGGACCGCGGCAAAGATCGACAAATTCACCTTGCTGATAGGCAGTAATCGTTTCGTCATCTGGTAATTCAGTGATCAACTCTACTTTGTATGGATCTTCGGCAAAAAGGGCCAACGCTTCTTCTTTTGTTAATACACGTCGTTCGATTGGCAGATTTTCTTTGATGATCTTCATCATTTCTGCTTCGATTGCCGGTAGATCTTCCGCAGTTACTGGGTTTTCCCCATTATCTGTGTCATAGTAAAAACCAGAATCAATTGCAGGTCCTACCCCAAAATGGATCGATGGATAGAGTCTGCGCATAGCTTGAGCCATTAAATGAGCTGTCGAATGACGAAGTAAGCCTAAGGCGTCTTCGTGATCGGGTGTCACGATCTCAATCGTTGCATCTTCTTCGATCGGACGTGAAAGATCGATCAGTTGTCCATTGACTTTTCCAGCTAAGGCTTTTTTTGCAAGACTTTTCGAGATACTTTCAGCAATCTCTTTGGTTGTTACCCCAACAGCAAATTCTTTTTTTGCGCCATCAGGAAATGTAATAAATAATGACATATGAATGTCCTCCTTTGAATGATTTCAATCAATAAAAAAAGTCCTAGTATCGGTTACGATACTAGGACGATCACTCGTGGTTCCACCTATTGTTTAAAAACAGAAAAAGTCTGTTTTCCTCTTCATGAGATAACGGTTCAACCGCCTCCGTTTCGACAGAGGTCTAAAAAAAGTGGTCATCCTTTGGTTTTCTTCTAGGAAATTTTCAGCCAAGATTTCCCTCTCTTATCGAAGACTCTCAAATTCAGGTGTCTTTTTTATTGATCGATTATGGCTCAATTAAACCACTACCTACAAGAAAAAGCAAGAGAATTATTTCCAATCGCCATTCACAGCATAGGTTCCTTGCTTCATTTCATTGATGATAACGTGGATATGCTCCTTAGGGGCACCCGTATTTTTATGGACTGCCTCAGTGATTTCTTTCATCATATTCGTCAGTTGTTCTTGTGAACGCCCTTCAACTAGTTCGACATGGATAAATGGCATACGATTTCCTCCTTTGTTTGCTTTTGATTATACACCTTTTTCAAAAAGACAAAAGCGATTGTCGCGCTTTTCATTGAAAATCATGGCCTTCATCTTCTTGATACACAACAGAAAACTTCTCGCAAACACACAGCATTTGATCGTGAAAAGACAAACCCGCTGAGGCATAAGCTCGTCGAAAAAAAGCTTCATGAACACGGCGCCAATAAGCCAAAGTGCGATCTCCTTCCCCTTCTAAAAAGGCGAACGCTGCTGTCACCTCATCAAAAGGCACGATCGACACTGACTCTAAATAAAGAACAGCTCTTGGTACATCCGAACCATCTAAAAGAACACTATACGTTCCTGATTGCGGCAATGCTTCTTGCTCGATTTCATAGAGGGCAGCGGCAGATGTCGTTGCCGTCTTTTTGCCAGCTAAAACCAGTGCTGCCAGTTCATCGGCCATTTGTGGGGTATCACCAAAGGACCAAGCATCTTCATAGGTCAGAGCAGATTGGTTTCTTGGGTTTACTTTTAAAAATTGTTGCCAAAAAGCCTGAATCTGACTGTCTTTTATTTTTGGTTCTCTGGTCTCATCTGCCAATTTTTTTCACTCCAATACTTCGTATATTTTTGGACATTCTCAGCTTCTTGCCAATCATAAGCCAATCCCAATTTCTCGCTAATTTTCTTTGCTTGGCCATCAAATCGTTTTTGCATCTTCAAAAGTGACTGACCGCAAGCAGTGATCGTGGAAAAATCAAGCAATGAGGTCAATTCCCGCCACTCCTTTTCCGTGAGAAACGACTGCAGGTATTTATGATTTTTTCCAGTACTCACCTGAAATTGCTGAGTGTGGGCAACAAACAAATCTTCAATCCATAACAATTCTTGCCAACAAATGGTGTATAAATGATCCGCAGCATAAATCAGCTGCTTTCGAAGCAGCCCTTTCACGACATACGTGCTTACCCACCAAAATTCGTTGCAGTGTTCCCGAAAAGCGGCTTGGGTCGGACGCTTGATCCAGTAATGCGAATGATTTGCTTGATTAGTAAAACTTAGTAATTGGTCTGGATCAAGCAGCGGCTGCAAGCCTGGTTCGTTAGCCAGCCGATCGACCAGTGCAAGAGGACAAAGCATGAGATCGATTCTTACTCCGTCTAAAAAATGCATCAAGTACGTAAAACAACCACCCAGACTGGGCGGATAGATGGTGCTAGCTTCCGGTGTTTGCCTGATCATGAGCGGTCCAAAGGCTTCTAACCATGAAGGATCATCGACCAAGGGCTGAATATCATCCATTACATAAACCACATCAAAGTCTTGCAAAAAATCTTTTGGCGCCTGCGGATCGGTCCGTGAACCAGATAAACCGATGGCACGTGCCCCAACACCTTCGCCCACCGATTGGATCAGTCGGAGTAGTTCTGCTTCTTCCCTCACTCTTTCCACCTCTAATTCGACTAATTTTTGAATTACTATGCTCTTTCTATAAATATTAGCATAGTTTCTTTTTTTCCACGACATTCGCAGGGAAAATATGCTATAATTTTATGTCGCAATTTTTTTAAGGAGGATCCTTCGTGAACGAACGTCAAAAAGAACAACAACATGTTAATGAAACCATTGCTCTGATCCACAGAGAACAAGCGATCCTTTCGCAGCAAAAACAAGAGTTAGCCGCTAAAATGGATGATCAATTAAAAGAAATCGCCGATAAGAAAATTCGCGGGGGCGACAGTGAAGCCTTTTATGAATCAGTTATCGAGTACCAGCAGCATGAACAAGAATTGCTGATAAAATACCAAACCGCAGAATCGCAAGAAAAACGCGTCAAAACCTTAACAACGATGGCGGGCAATCCGTATTTTGCTCGAATCGATTTCAAAGAAGAACAAGAGACCGAGACCCTCTATTTGGGGATCGCTTCATTACGAGACAAAGATGAAGAAACGATCGTCATTGACTGGCGCGCACCGATCGCCAATCTTTACTATGAAGGAGAGCTTGGTGAGACCTTCTACGAAACAGACACTGATCGGTTTACGGTAGAATTGCTTTTGAAACGCCAATTTAAAATTCAAAATGGTGAAATCTTGTCGATGGTCGATACTTCGGAGATCATCAATGACGAATTTTTGTTGGAAATTTTGGATGAAGCCTCTTCTTCTCAAATGCGTAACATCGTTTCAACGATCCAAAAAGCGCAGAACCAAATCATTCGTGATACCACCAATAAATTCTTACTAATCGAAGGGATTGCTGGAAGTGGGAAAACCTCTGCTTTGTTGCAGCGGGTCGCCTTTTTACTTTACCGTAATCGCAAATGGCTGGATGAAAAACAAGTCTTGCTGTTTTCACCCAATCATTTGTTTTCTGATTATATTTCCATGGTCCTGCCTTCTTTAGGGGAAAGTGAAGTGCCCACAAGAACCTTCCACCACTTTATCCAATTGATTCTGACTGGCTATGAAGTGACGAAAGAAACCCAACAAGAAGAAACCTTTTTAAGCGGAGACGACGACGCCATTGAAAAAATCAAAAGCAGTCTTTTCTTGGTGGAAAAAATCAACCGTTATGTCCGTTCGATCGCACCGATTGGTCCCTTGTTCCGTGATCTAAAAATCCAAGGGCAAACCTATTTGACAAAAGAACAAATTCGCCGCTGGTATCAAGAAACCAATAATGAACTGCCGATTTACCAAAGAACCCAACTGCTTCAAACGAAATTATTAAAAAAAATCGGCGGCTTGGAAAAAGATGAAGCCAAAAAAGACTGGGTCAAAGAAGCGACCGAAGAACAATTGCAACAAGTATTCGCCAACGATCCTCATCAAGAATACAGCGAAGAAAACGAACGCCGTTTACGGAAGAAGCTCAGACAGCAAATCGTCCGCAAGAAGTTCCGTTCCTTGACGCGGGGAGTGAAAAACTTTCAGTTTATCAACCAAGCCCAACAATACTTACACTTTCTACAATCGGTTGAGTCTGCTGCAGTCAAAGAAACTGGTATCGAGGCTGCGGCTTGGCAGCAAAGTATTGCCGACATTCGTCAAGGTATGCGCCAAAGACAGATCAAACAAGAAGACGCCGTTTTGTTTTTCTTACTGATTAAACAGCTCTATCCTGTTCACGTCGAAGAAAAAGCTCGGTTTATCTTTATTGATGAAATGCAAGATTTCCCACCTGCCCAAGTGGCATTGCTGCGTCAGCTTTATCCAAAGGCTGGTATCACCCTTTGCGGCGATTTGAATCAAAAAGTGTATGGCAATGAAACGATCGTCGGGGCATTAGCAGAATTATTCCCCCACGAACGTGTGAAACGTTATCAATTGAAAACCAGCTATCGTTCGACTAAGGAAATCACAGATTTCGCCAATCAATTTTTAGTGGGCAGTGATCAAGTGGAATTGACGGCTCGTAAAGGGGCGGTACCAGAAATTACTAAAGGAACTGCAACTGAAAATCTGGCTTTCCTAGAAACTAGTATTCGTGACGCAGCTGAGAATCAGCGTTGGCGCACCGCGATCATTTGTAAAACCGCAAAGGATTGCCAACAATTATATGAACAATTGGCAGAAACAATGCAGGATCAAGTGCAGTTGATTACTTCTGAAGAAGACTTCATGAAACGCAATGTGATGATCTTCCCCGCCTTTTTAGCAAAAGGGCTAGAGTTTGACCAAGTCTTTGTCTGGACGCTGGGGGCCGCTTTTGAGACCGAACAAGACCAATTGATTTTCTATACGATGGCGACACGGGCCATGCATCAGTTGACAATTCTTACAAACGAAGAATTGCCGCTTTTAGCAAAAGCCAATCCTGCCACTTATCAGTTCCAAGAAGCATCAAAGATTGACTAAAAAACTAACAAAAAAACATCACGATCGGCTTGTTTCTTTTGAAGAAACAGTCGAAAGTGATGTTTTTTAGCCTTTTAATTCGCCGATAAACAAGCGGGTTTCTGGATAACGCATCCCGACGATGGTTAAAATCATTTGCAGCTCAGAAACGTGTTCTGGATCTTCTGTAACGAATAATTTTGTATGTCGGCCGATACTGCCGTTATCGATCAAGCGATGGGTACGATTCCATTGACTAAATTCCTCAATCGTCGTAAAGCGACTAAGAGGGAAGCCAGCCCCATCAAGAATTTCTGTCAATCGAAAAAGTACATAGGAACTATCGATAACAAATTCTTTTCTGTGAGGCAAAGCACGCGTTCGTTTATAATCAATAATTGCTTTTTCTGGTCGATGCTCTAAAAGCCAATCCAACAGCAAGAAGAACCCTTCCATTCGGTACTCATCGATAAAGAGCCGTTCAGAGTATTCCGACATGCGAAAGACTAATGGAATCAAAAAACGCTCTTTATAAATCAATAATGGTGCGCGATCAACCACGACGTTTAAGTAACGATTTAAGTAGGAAGAACCACGATAATCGCCCAAACGATACCCCTCTACCCCATACTTTTTATATTTTCGGCAAAGGGCCGAACAGTCAGAAATCGATACAGACACTTCTGCTAGCTTCTCAAAACCACTTAAGATTCGATTAAATGGCTCTAAAACGATTTTTTCTTCCATGTCTGCCCCCCTAACGAGTTGTTTGCTTATGTAGTAAATCATAACATATAAAATGCCTAGAAACCAACTGAAAAGATAATGAATCTGGAAGAATTTTCAAGAGAAGTGCTTCTCGCTCTCTTGTTTTTTCACTTGGCTAAGCAGCGGAAAACCCATTGAAAAAAAACACCAAAAAATGGCAGCCAGATTACCTCTAGGCTGCCAAGTGCGTTTTATTCTTCGGCGTCTGCCACATTGTGATAGACGTTTTGTCATTCACACTATTTCCATAGGACACTGTTGTAAAAACCCTTATATATTAGCATTTACAAAGGGCGGCAAAATATATCATTGTACAATAATTTACACCATTTGCCCCTTTTTTGCCCCTTAATTTTTTCATTATTAGAAGATTTAATATTCTGTTCTCTTCCAAAAAAGAACAAACGTTCGCATAATTTGATTAAGGAGGGATAACTGTATGAGCGTTCTAAAACCATATGATGACAGAAAAAAATTGAAGTGGATATGATTCTTCTTGTCAGAGCACACAGCCGACATCGCAAGAATAGATAAAGAGTTGAAGTACACCTGCCCTGCTAAGCCGGAAATGGTAGAAGAAGAAGTAAATGAATTCTTACAAGCAGCAATCACTAAAAGTAAGAAGCTAGCTATACAGCTCAACTATACTGTCGATGATAAATTCATGCCTGATATCACAGGTACGTTGATAAAGTTTTAAGAAACAATTCTTTCTCTTTCTATATAAATCCTTATTGAGAGGTAAACACAGAATAGACTTCTTACTAGATTTTAGGTAAGAAGTCTTTTTTAATATATAAATAGTACATTTTTTAAATTATACACCACAACAATAGTTATTGAAAATCGATTAATTCGTATAAATAAGAATTAATTGATTCGACTTACAAACAAATAAAACATTACAATGTAACCGTAACCAAATATTAAGGAGGTTTTCATATGTTGTCAAAGAAATCTGTTTTAACTGCCGCCTGTCTCACACTCATTAGTTCAATTGTATTTTTGGCCTTTCCGAAGGAGTCACATGCCCATGGATATGTAAGCACGCCGATCAGTCGAGGATATCAAGGTCAATTACACAATAGGGAATGGGGTTGGAATGCTGCGCATCAAGTTTATGGAAACGTAATTTCAAATCCGCAATCTTTAGAGTATAGAAAAGGTTTCCCAGAAGCTGGTCCTCGAGATGGAAGAATTGCATCTGCAGAAGGTGGATTAGGTCAGATTAACGATTTCGTTCTGGATAATCAGGATGCAGATCGTTGGACAAAGCAATCAGTTAAAACTGGCAACTTGGATTTGAAGTGGACCTATACTGCTTTGCATCGTACAACTAAATGGCACTACTATATTACAAAACCTGGTTGGAATCCAAATGAACCCCTGAATCGTGCATCATTTGAAAAAATAGCAGAAGTATCACACGACGGTACATTGCCTGTAGTTGGTGATACGCACAGTATAACAATACCTGAAGATCGAATTGGATATCATGTAATCTTAGCAGTTTGGGATATCGCTGATACTCAAAATGCATTCTATAATGTGATTGATGCGAATATTACACCTGGTTTAGGTATCTAAGTTATTTAAGACAGAATAATCTAATCTATTCTTTTCATATGAAAAATCGAAAGAACCTCTTGCTCGAATCTGAGTAAGAGGTTCTTTTACTTCATAATTGAAATCCCATATTTAAATAAGCTAGTATTTAAGATCTAAAGTAAAGTAGATTGTACTTACTCAACAACAGATATCGTATTAAATTTTTTTTCTAATACTCTCATACTTCTTCCAAACTTATCCTCTGCTTCATCAATTTGAGAATAACCCCATTTTTCATAAAGACCAACGTGTTGCGTTACAATATAAACATCTTGAAATCCCTCTGTTATCAATTGTTGTTCGGCAATCTCAACTAACTCTTTACTTATTCCCTTCCCTCTAAAAGTTGGATCAACATATACAATTGCTATATATGGGCTATATGCTAAATCAACAATATCTTTAAGAACAAACGAACAAAAACCAACAATCTGATCATTATTTTCTGATATAACAATTCCTTCCCATTCTTTAAAGTCATAATTTTTCATCTTTTTTGCTAAATACTTAGCAGCTTTCCAATCAGCCTTGTTTATTTCTGCAGCTACTGACAACCATTTAGAGTCTTTTTTTTTCAGCACATAATAACTCATAGCGGTCCTCCCTCTCTGAAAACAATGATCCTTATTATACCTCAAAAATTTAAGTGAAAATTAAATAGTGACTGATACTTACAAAACCGAAAGAGGTTTGTTAGCTTATTAAATTTCAAAACACTTGTTTTCCATATATTCTTTAAGAATACTAAAGGAGGTTTTATCTATGACATATTCAGATAAAAAAAATTGCTGGCTTTCTTCAATACTACTAATTCCCTACGGATTGGGTTTTTACCTGTCATTGATGCAAATAGCAGGTTTTTTCGTTACAAATAAAGGTATAGCTGACCCCACAATACCTGGTTTTAATTTAATTAACTCACTTTCTATTACTATTTCAAATTTTCTTCCTTTAACAACGGATTTACTATATTTGGGTATCATAATAGTAACAATCTTAGCATCACTCATCACACCACTTTACCTTTTTACAAAAAATATTTATCGTCACTTTTCAGGTTGGCTTTTTGTCCTAAATCTGATTATTTCAGCACCTACGTTATTATTAATATTTATTGGTGTTGCTATGAATATATAATTCTGAGAGAAAAATTTAACTAGAATTAGAAGTACTCGGAAAATCATTATTTCTTTTATTAAAATAAATTAGAGTGCTTACATTTTTTATAAAGTTTATTTTTATTTTAAAAAGTATCCGTTGATCCTATAGCGTATCGTAAATTTACATCATATAAATAAAATTTAGACCTGTCATATCAATTGAACCTATAAAATGATAAAATAAAAAAGAAGAGTATTAGGCACACTTCCCCAAGCTTATCCGCCAAATACTCTTCTTTTTGCACATGCTACATAGTGATGGTATGTTAAAAATAATGTTATCGCAAACAATAGGTCTTATTTAAATTCGATTGGTATTTTCTGGAATAACACAAAATATCTCTCATTTTCTATTAAAGTAAAAGTTCTATTCTCAAAATACGTTTGAACAATGCAATTCAATGATGTCAAAATCTATAGCTAATATTTGAAAGTCTTATCCTATTGAAGTTGAAGATAAATACAAACCATACCTTGCAGACATGCTTATCATTAATAAAAATTCACAAGAAAAAACAACTGCAGCTTTCCGTTTAAACAAGCCCCGGTTCGCCTACATGAGCGGGGCTTATTTAAGTATTCTCTGGATTTCACAAAACAGTTAGTCTTTAGATTTTGACTCTTCCTCTTTTTTGTTATCTTTATTAGGCACTTGTTTCTTCTCCTGATGTATTAAAGAATCCATAATATTGTTTAATGTTGCATCTTTGATTTTCACATTTGCAGCTTTTAATTCCTGACTTATTGATTGTTTTACAAATTCTTGATCAGCTAATTGCTTTTCAATTGCAATTTTCTTTAACTCGTCAGAATATTTTTCAATATCATCTCCTTTTTCCTGATTCTGAATCATTTTAACTATATAGTAGCTCGTTTGTTTTGTCATGAGATTCTTCACCGGAATAATATCAGAAATATCTTTGTTATTTAGTTTGAAGCTCGCTTCTTTCACTTCTTCTGGTACAGATGATGTATGTGAATGAAATGTCATTTTCCCATCATTGGAATTTGATTTTTGATCTATTGATTTTTCCTTCACCAACTTCGAGAAATCTTCTCCCTCATCTAAAGATTGCTTTGCTTTTTTTGCATCCTCTTCATTTTTAAATTTAATTTGCTGCACTTTTACTTCTGGATGGAAGGTCTCCCATATTTTTTGTAATTTCTCTTGATTTATTTCTACACTAGTTTCTAGCCCCTTTTTAAAGGCTAATTGTTGCTTTATCTTCCGCTTCAATTCTGCTTCCGTATCGCCAGACTTAGCTAATTGAGAATTAAATGATTTCCCAGCTTGCTCTTTGATTTTATTAAACTCTTTCTGAATATCCTTCTCAGTTATTTCCTCTCCATATTTATTCTCATAGACTCGTTTAATTACCATCTGCTGAATAGCTGAATCAGCACCTTTAATTTTTTTTAATTGATCATTAATGTCTTTTTGTGTTATCGTACCACCTTTAAAACTTACTGCGGTTTCTTTTTCAGCACTCTTAGAGCATGCAGAAAACAAAAGCAATCCTACTGAAAGAGTTACAAACAAAAATTTTTTTCTCATCTTACCGATCCTCCATTTTTAAGAGTGTTTGATAATCAAATACGTATTTTCACTTAAAGAAGTCCTGGTTCTCCTGTATGAACCGGGACTTCTTTAACCATTATCTATAATTGATAGACAAGTTTATTCTTGCGTTTTACGATCATTTGTTTCCTTTGACTTTGATTCATCTTTTTGTTCATTATTTTTATTAGGTTCTTGTTTCTTAGGCGATTGTTTCTTAGGTATCTGTTTTTTAGGCGTTTGTTTTTTGGGTGTCTGTTTTCTTTGAGCCGGGTTCTTCGACGATTGCTCGGTACTGGATTTGTTTTTTTGCTTTTGCTCGATTTGCGGTGATTTTTCTGGGTTTTTTTTTGAAGCTCCAGGACCACATGCTGCTAAACCAATGACTGCCAATGCCGCTGTTAATACCAAAAAAACTTTTTTCATAAAATCCACTTCCAATCTATTTTTTTGTGTCCTTGACACACTTTTAATTTAAACGATAGGAAGGAATATTTTTATTTCATTTCTTTAATTATCATTTAAGTTAAGCTTACATTAACGAAAGGTAACAATTGTTCGAAAATTAAGTTTGAATAAACAAAGTCTTTACCACATTTAAAAACAATCGTTCTTAATAAAATATTCTTTTATTACACAAATATGGTCCCAATATGATTTTTTTGCTAATAAATAATTATTCAACTCTATTTTATATAAACCCTTCTTTCATATATTTGAAGTATTTAAACACTTTACTCCTATTAATCACCTGGATACTGAACACGTTTCTCATTAGAACATTTATTTAAGAAAGATTATATTAAAAACATCTCAATCTCAAACCTGAGTTAAATAGTTTTCTTTTTTATCCCTTTTTTTCATTTTTACTATTAATCATCTAAATACTCGCTTTCTGCCTTAAGAAAATGTAAAATTAAGAAAATATAAAGGAGGTGTTTATCATGTTAGTTATATTAAAAAGAAACTTCAAAAGTCACGCAATTCTTCGAGCTATCATCTATATACTTTTTGGGATAGCTATTGCAATTAATCCAGCTGGTTTCTTCAATTTTATTGGGTATGTACTTGCTGGGTACTTAACCTTGATTGGTTTAATTAATATTCTCGAAGATTTTAAAACGAGAAAAGAATCTGGTCACTGGGGATTAGGTCTATTCAGTGGGATATTTTTACTTGTATTAGCCCTTGTCGTACTTCTGTTTGCGAGTACCATCGCATCAATTCTCCCCATCTTATTAGGTCTATCTATTATTTCTAATGGTGCTTTTCAATTAGTACTAGGTCTTAATACCAAATCTGTGGCTTGGATTATCTATAGTGTAATTCTTGTTATTGGTGGTGCATTACTTCTATTTAATCCATTCGCAAGTTTATTGATTCTTCTACAAGTATTTGGCTTTACCTTAATTGCTATGGGTATACTAGAAGTCATTGGATACTTTATGTTTAGATCTCAGTTAAAGAAATAGGTCATCAGCTACCAATAGAAATTTTGAAATAATATATATCTTCATTTAAACAGCGTTTGAAATAACACTGTTTTTTATCGTCACAAAAAGCCCACTCCATAGGATGGACTGGGCAAAAGAAAAATAAAAAAACTACTTTATTGGTTAACTTATTCTATCATGTTCATAAACATAGTGGAATAAATATAAGGTAGCAAAGATTGAGTCATTTTTCCGATAACTACTATCCAGTTAATAACAATTTCTCTAAGTATATTTTGATAAATTTTCCATTACCACTCTCAGGTCATCTTTCAAAAATTTCATTACCAACTGAAATTATTGATTTGAAAAACAATATTAAAATTATTAATATTGTTTAGGATGAAAGGATGGTTTTTTGAAAATAGATAAAATTGAATTTGCAGCATTCGTTCACAAGATGAGCTGCTTAGAATATTCATATTTTTTAATAAAAAATGGTAATAATAACATAGACCTGGTCCCTGAACAAGATGATGAAATTAAATCTATAATCAACAAAAGTTTGCATCGCAGCTTAATCGTATTAAGTCGTAAAAGTTTTAAATCGGCAACAATAAAATTATCAAATGAAGCACAACTAATTTATGCCACGCTAAAAAAGTATGAGCACCTCATTGATATTTAGATCGTTAATGTAAAGAAACGAATGTGTTCATATCAAAATGATATTTTCTTTTAGTATGAAAGATATTTTACTTTAATCAAAAAAGCGAGCAACAATAAATAGGCAGTAAATTATGTACCCCCGCCCTACTATGTAGGACGGGATTTTTATTTAGATTTCAATTCCGCTAACCCAATAAGATGTGACTATGCCATTTACAGTTGAACCGATCGCTAGCCAAGCATACCCCTCATTTAGCGATTGACGGGCAAACGCATGACCATTTTTCTGAACCAGTATTCTATCATAGGCAAATGCTTCGTCTAAATCTACTCGACGTATGATTGGTAAACTCGTAGGGTTTGTTACGTCTCCTGCAGAAGGACCTCGGAGATTGATGCCCCCAGAAATAGCAACTGTCACTTCACCGCTTTGTTCGATCCACTCATTGTCAACAGAGGATTCCGCAACTAAAGATCCTGAAACCCATCCATTCCCATCAACTTCATACCAATGCCTGATTCCATTTACTAATTCACCATTGATCGTGACACGTGCGGATTGGAAGACTTGACTTCTCGTTAATTGTCGCAAAATTGCTGATTGTGTATTTGGCTCTTGACGTACATTCAAAATATCAGCTGCAACAACCATCTCTTTGTTCCAATCTTGCATAATATAGTCTGGCTCTGGAATATTACCATCACCACCGTTAAGAATATCCCTTACGACATCCATGTTGATGCCCGGGCAAATGTTTGAAGCATGACCACTAAATTCGTTATGACCCAAGACATTTTCAACACCTAAGCCAAATCGTTGCATTGCTGCTTTCGCGCGTTCATTAAATGCTTTTTCTTGTGCTTCAGTAAATGAGCTGTTTCCTACTAAACAAATATGATAGGTCGGTGTATTGTGTCCACCTACGCCATTGGTTACATCGTCATCGAAGTAACACCATTGAACCGTGCCATCACGGAGAATGATTTCATGATAACCACCCGTTCCCCAACCTAATGTTCCGTTCCAATGCTCTTGAAATACAAATACATCGCCAGTGTCCGTTGCAGAGTGGTGGCGAGCAATATTTGTCACCACTGAAACATCACGTTTCGCATTTGACGGTCCTAAAATTCTTGCATCTCCTCGTAAATCTTGAATCGTTATTGTCATAATAATCTTCCTCTCTAATATGTTTTTTATTACTTAAGATCATTTTTACATATTTTTTTGAATTTTCATGGCATATTGTATGCGTTTTTATAGATTATAGTGTAATTCCATTTACCCAATACTCCGTTACTCTACCATCTTTGGTTGGACCAATCGCTAACCATCCAAATCCACCCGAGCGAGGTTGACGTACAAAGGCATGTCCATTTCGTTGGACTAGTACACGATCATATTTCACTTGCTGACCACGTCCCAACAAAGCAAGAATTCCTAGATTAGTCGGTGTAGTTGTATCTCCGCTAGAAGTTCCTCGCAAATTGATTCCCTTAGCTGCAGTTACAGTTACTGTTCCTGAAAGACTATGCCAAACATTATCCGGCGGCGCTGCTGCAGTTGTATTATTTGAAACCTCAGTAACTAAAGCACCAGATACCCAACCAGCTCCATCAACTTCAAACCAAGTAGTGAACCCATTGACGCTTTCACCGTTCCGAGTGATACGAGTAGCGTTGAACGTTTGTCCACGTTTCAGCGTTTTAATGATAGCAGAGTTCGTATTTTGAGCAGTACGTACATTTAGCACGTCGGTGCTCACAGTTTGGCGCTTGTTCCAAGGCTCCACATTGAAGGTAGGTGTAGGAGCAGGGATTGGTGTAGGTTTAGATCCAGCTGAGCCACTTAACCGACTGCGAACAGTCGCCATATTGATTCCGGGACAAGTATTAGATCCGTGTCCTGAAAACTCGTTATGCCCTATCACATCGGATGCTTTCAGATTAAATCGCTGCATGGCTGCACGTGCACGCTCGTCAAATGCTTTTTCTTGTTCTGCAGTAAAGGAGCCATTACCCACAACACAAATGTGGTAAGTCTTGCTGTTGTGATTCCCCACGCCGTTCGTCGTGACATTATCCCGATAGATCAATTGTACTGATCCATCACGCAAGATAATTTCGTGGTAACCACCAGTCCCCCAGCCAAGTGTTCCTCGCCAGTGATTTTGGAATGCCCAAACATCACCGGTCGCTGTTGCGCTATGATGCCGAGCAATCTTAGTGATTCCTGCCATGGATCGATTTGGATTAGACGGTCCTAAAATTCTAGAATCGCCTCGTAAATCTACAATTTTTGTCATAGTGTTTTCCTCCTAATTTTTAAGCTTTAATAGCTTTATTTTCCCACTTTTTATATGCATCAAAGTAGTACTCGTCTTTATCACCGTTGTAGGTGATCTCGTAGTACATCCCATCAAATAGCTTTGTACTTAACAGCGCATTGTTGTTCTGCAGTACCTTAACTTGCCAAACAATAAACACATCATCCGATGTAATTTCTTCCTGATCACTCTTATCCAAATGATCATTGGTATAACTGGCTACTAGTTCTCGACATTTGTCACTAAATTTCTTTTCGTCCAAGATAATTCCTCCTAAAATTTTGGTATAGAAAAAGATCAGCCCTTCGACTGATCCTGATCTTTGCGCTGATAGATTGTTTTTTCTGTTTCGCTTTGGCCATCAGCATAGTCTGGCGGATGCTCATCATGATTGATCACGCTAGATCCTAAATCAAAAAGACCGCTTGCTGCTAGGCCTGCCACAGCCCCTGCCCAAGCATATAAAACGAGATCTTCCTGAACAAATGACAAAGCAAATAGTACACCAAGTAAAATACCAGCAATCACATTGATCACTGGCAAAATGTCATAGTTCTTCACTTGAGTTTTTATCAGACCAGTCACGCCAACTACAAGCGGTGCAATGACTGATGCTGCAATTAATATAGCTTTCATATTCTTCCTCCTATTTCAATTTATCGCTAATCTTGTCGTTGATTTTATCGACAACCCGACGAATTTGTTTCATATCGCCTAACGCTTTTGTTAATTCAGTGATGGCATCTTGGTACCGTTTCTCACGTGAATTGTTTTGATACATCACCCAAACAAGCAAACCAGAAAAAAGTAGCCCCATGATTGTTTGTTCTGGATGCTCTGCAATGCTTTTGATCAATACATCCATAAGTCACCTACCTATCCGTCAATTCCTAAAATTGTATTTGCCTGTTCCTCTGTGATTGCACCAAGTGACAGAAACTGATTGACGTCAGCTTCTGTCATCCAGCCACGGTTGTACCAATATTGAATCGTCTCAAAATTAAGCATCTTTTTGCCCTCCTTGAGTCAATTCTCTTATTTGCTGTGCCTGTTGAAGATTTTGTAACGTCAGCTGTACCACCGATCGCCCCAAGGAATCCGTGGTTTCTTGTAACTCCTCGACTTCTTCTGGTGTTGCAGCACTCAGCACATTCCAACGCTGCCGATTAAAATCAAACCCAATAACCACCACGTGCGGATCAGTCGGTGGCTCTACTTCCGTATAGGGATGGAATACAGGGCGATTCTCTGGCGTATATAGAGGCCTCAGATCTTGTATATCCCTTGTGTCATAGATTGCTTTGTATCCTTCCATAAGTTTCATCCTCTCTTTTCTAAGTAATTGATTCGCTGGGCTAAGTGATTGAACATGTCAATGGTTGGGTTCGCTATCTGATCAATCCTTTTGGGTATATATAAATTGGTTAAACTAAGAGCAACTGTATATTCTACTTTTGCATATGCCACCCGAATCGCATTTTGATTAGTTGCTTGTCGTTCAGGACCACGTAAGACCGCGGCCGCTTTTCCAACATGACCCAGTACTGTAGTACCGGTTATTAACTCAAGTGGAAAAGTGAGTTTATCATTGAAAGTGCTCTCGTGTCTTGCCATTTCTTGCCAGTTGAATCCGGTGTTTTCAGCTATTCTCCGATACCCAATGATCGGATATGAGGTGGTGGAATTGATATGCGCATAGGCTGTAAACTGAATATTCTTAACGAAAGGTTGAATTATAGCCAATTCCTCTTGCAATGTTTGTGGAGAAAAAAATGTGAATAATTCAGGAAACCTTCGCTTCATATCGCCAAGTACATCCAATGTAAATACAATGTGCATCCTACCATTTGCAACTGTGGAATTAATACTAGTATCAGTCAAGTCATTCGTGGCTATTCGATTGTATTGCGCTTGAGTGATCTCTGTTCCTGCTGTTGCACTGCTTGGTAAAGAAGTTGAAAGTACTCCGCCAACTCTATGGACATTTTCCACAAAACTTCCTCGAATTTTCCCAGTTAAATCAAGCAATGGTTCTCGAACTAGCGGTGCACCAAACATAAACTTCTCTAGTGTTTGATCAACAATTTCTTCTGTGACAAAATCCGCATCATCAAGTCGTTGCTCGATGTCACTGAGCCTTCCTTCTACCGTTGTGCGAATCTCTTCTTCAATTTCCTTCGCTAGGGCATCGATGTCAAAGGCAGCAAGGTCCGATTCAATTTGTCCAATTCGATTTTCAAATTCGGTCAAATCTTGATCGATGTCTGAGGCTTGTTCAAAAACCAAGTTTCGCAAATCCTCGAATCGCTTCACATAAAACTGCGCCATTTCTCCAAGATCTTGATCAAGCCAAGACTCTTTGAATTCAGTACTAAATGCCGGATAGTCTAACGATTGACCATTGGAAAATTCGACAAAGACATAAATGATCACTGCTCCGGAGTACGCGTATATGTCATTTGGCAACATCACATTTACTTTTCCGGCTGTGGGATCCTCAATTTTGATTGAGCCATCAGCACTTTCAAAAATAACTGACTGACCTGCAGTCACGAAATCAAAGCCCAAAATTACATTAGCTTCTGAAAGGTCCAAAGGCTCCCCTTTAAACTGAAAGTTGATCGTCTTTTTTGCGACACGTTGGTCATAACTGAAAAACTCTGTATTGGTCGGTATAGGAGAAGAACGTTTTTCCGCCGTTTTATTTAACGTGATCTCACTGGTTACGTAGCGATTTTCCATAGTCCGTCCTCCTTCAAGCTTTGTCTTCTAACGCCCACAGTTCTTTCAAAAATTCTTGAATTCCTTCACGGCAAGTCTTTTTGTTTTTTTGATAAAGTTCCGAATCTTGAATACTGATACTCGGCGAAGTTGAAACACCTTGTTCTTTTTCAATTGATGCAGAGAGGTAGACGACCATCGTTTCGTCAATCATTACCTGTCCTGAAAATGTGCTGCTCGTATTAGTCTTTAACATCTTGGTTTTCCTCCTTTTCAAATTCGTCCATCAGTCGGTCGTAAATGTCTGCTTCTTTCCCTGAAATCACACCGTTGTAATCAGCAAGCACCTTCCCAAACAAAGAAAAATTTTTGGCATATAAGCCGCTCTCGATCACGATCTCTTCATCCAACAAAGCATGTAGTTCTTGTGCAAACTGATTCTTTTCGGAATCTTTCACTTCATATCCTGTCTGTGCTTCGTTGATGACCAGCTTTCCATCATCATCTTTATCACCATACTGATCATACAGTTCCATTTCTGACTCTTGCAGCCCCTCAACTGCTTTTAATAGTTCCTTTTTGAATTTCGATCGGTGTCGGCTAGCACTCGCAGCCTTTAAGTCCATTTTTGCAACGAAGGCTAACGCGGTTCCCAATTCATAGTTCTTCAATGTGATTGTGACTTTTTTCATGCTGTTTTCTCCATTTCTTTTTCTAATTTTTGAATACGTCGTTCTTGCTGTTCAACAAGCGCAATCAATTCTTGATTCGTTTTCGTGTTGAGATTGACCTGCTTATTCAAATCAATTTTTAAATAGTGATCTTGGTCGTCATTATTAGCAAGTAAGAAAGGAACTTCTTGCGCTATCATGCCAAATTGTCTTCCAAGTGGCGGCTGGTCTTCTTCGTTTTTTGTTCGGTAATTTTGTTTCCAATCAAAATCTACCATGCGGATTCGTTTCGTTTCTTCGATTCCCTGAACAGAAGTATTCTCAATATTTTCTTTTAGTCGAATATCAGATTGATTGGTTATAGAAAAGCCATTCATATTTAAATTTGAAGATGCAAAGCAGTTATTGAGTGACGCTCTTCTTAATTGGTGATTATTCATAATCACAGCATTGAAAATATCAAAGGATCCACCTACACGGACTGTATTGCTATTACCATCAAAAGTAATCAATGCCGTCCCTCCGCCAGTCGTGCCACGTCCCAATACCATAGCTGCGCCTGGTGCTGCAAAAAAAGCTATTGCTTGCCTAGAAGTACCGTTAACAGTTGTAGAGACTTGAGAGAAGCCACCAATTGCGGTATTTGCAGCATTGTTGTTATAGAACTCTAAAAATGTTCCAGTAAGTCGCATGAAATCTCTTGTCGCTGTTCTTTTGAAAGTTAATCTTGTGGGTTCTAAATGCAAGGTATTCCCCATGTTATTAAATCCAACTTGAATGGCATTTGCCGCTAGCTTTTCAGCAGTTACAGCTCGAGCGACGATTTTATCAGCAGTTACAGCCCCTGCAGCTATTTTGACTGCTGTCACTGATCCAGTCGCCAATTTGTCTGCAACAATTGATCCTGCAGTAATATTGCGCGCAATGATACCGTTTGTTGCAATTCGGTTCGCTGTGATCGTTTCTGTGGCAATCTGATTCGCCGTGATCGTGTTTGCTGCAATCTGCGCTGCAGTGATTGTGTTGGCAGCTATTTTAGCAGCCGTAACAGCCTCAGCATTCAACTTGACTGTAGTCACGGCGCTTGTCGCAATTTTCTCAGCAGTGACAGCGCCTGCGTTAATTTTTATGGCCGTTACTGCGTTAGTATTAATCTTTTCTGCCGTGATTGCGCTAGTTGAAATATGACGGGCGATAATTGCATTTGTGGAAATATTATCTGCAGTTATGGTATTTGCAGCGATCTCGTTTGCGGTTACGGCATTTGTTGAGATATGTCGAGTAATGATCGCATTTGTGGCTATCTCATTAGCCGTAATGGTTTGCGCATTGATTTCTCTAGCTGTAATGGTGTTAATAGCCAAATCATTCCCAACAATGCTTCCAGCTTGAATCTGCGTTGTTGTAATGCTTCCGGCTTGGATTGATCTTGCCAAAATGGTGTCAGCTCGAATTTTCCCGCCGTCAATTTCAACCGTGTCTTGCCACTGCCAATCAGAAAGCAGATCCTCAACCTCTCGAATATCCGCCATTGCATCATCGATTCGTTTTTGTGCATCTAGGAAATTTTGTTCGGCTGACTTCAAGCGTTCATCCAGCAGAGGTAGTGAAATGTTGTTCAGTTCATTTAAAGCAAGCTCGTTATCGAGTAATTTCTGCTCAAGTCCCGGTAACTTGATAGTTGTCAGTATGTCCATTTCAACTTCGAGGTCTTTCAGCCGTCCTTCGAGATCCGGCAAAATGTTTTGCTTCAGATCATAAAGCGCCTGATCGTTTTCTGTTAGACGTTCATCTAATTCCGGAAGAATCCGGTTGTTTAGATCATCCAAGATCCCCTCTAACTCGTCGAGGTCTTTTGTGTTTGCCGTTTGGCCAAACACTTCCGCACTAAAAGGACCAGCAACATCATGATGGTTGACCGCTCTTACTCGGTAGTACCATTGCAATTTCGTTTCTGTTCCGTGAGTATATGCATTCACATTGGTAGTCCCCAATAGACTACTTGGTCCCGGAACAAACCCTTTTTCTTGGGATCCGTAGATCTCATACTCACGAACGGTCAGCCCCTGCATATCCCAATGCAGTAGTACTTGGCTAAAACCACCATAAGCGACTAGGTTCGTAATCGTTCCGGGACGCACGTTGGCAATGTTTCCGGGTCCGATGATTGGCGGTCGATTGACTTGTTCCTCTCGATCACGATCCTGTTCTTTCTGGTTGGATCCTAGCGTGGCTCTTGAATCGCCAATTTCAATCGATTCGTACTTATCTAACAAAACATTCCAAACGGTCTGATTGATCTTTGCATTGACGTTAACACCTAGATTGTTAAAAGCCACGGTGACAGTGTCGTACAATTCTAGCTGTTCTAATTGTCGATGTTGTTCTTCTCCGGTCGCGCTGTATAGATCCGCAAACTTTACTTTTAGATTCACACGAGGCAACCCGACCTGATTGCTTGAAATGTAATACTGACCAAACTGACGAAGTTCTGCGACTGTTTGAGGGTTTCGACTGCTTAGATCCACCGTCTGCACCCGACGTTCCGGAAACTTGTCGACATGGGAACTATCTAAAATGACTTCTGGAAGAATTAACTCACTTGCCCCCTCTTCATTCGCCCGAGCATATGGCCGAATCGATGTATAAGTGCTCTCGATCGTTTCTTCTTGAACGAGATCCACTAAATTCTTGCCATAAGCAATAACAACACCGGTCTCCTTGCCACCTTCTCGCATCAAACGAATTTCGTTGTTATCAAAGATATATTCACCATTGTACTTTTGAAGTATTGAACCTTCTTTTCCGCCCAAAGCTTCAGCTGCACTTTCAAAGTGACCAACTTCGGAAAAGTCCATTGCTGTGAACGTTGTCAGATCCGTAAACACGGTAAAATCACGCTGAGGAACTAAAAGAGCACGCCACTGATTCAATGCCTCTTGGGCTGAAATCGCGGTGTGCTTCTGTCCTTTATTTAGCGCTGTTTTTTCAGTTAAAAGTGAAATATGATCACATTTAATAGAAATAATGCCGTGTTGAGGTTTAGTAATCTTAGTGATTTCAAATCTCTGCCGCTTCGATCGAGTACCCGGACCAACATCAACAACTACTTTCTTCCCTTCTTTCAACTGAGAAAATAGCTGGCCATTGATCGGATAGTTTAAGGTAAGATATGGAAATTGATTTCTATGCCTTACAGCCAACACGCTGCTTGCTTCGTTCAATAAACCTAGACCGAGCGTGCTGTAATCGTTATTCGATTCATTGTAAAGAATTGGCACACTCATATCGCCATCGACCTCCATCTTGGTGTAATCATCATTTGTGTGATTTGTGTAGTAAATGAAATAGTATTATTGCCTGATTGCAACTGCGGCACATGATATCCATCAGATTGCATTAGGATTGCATTGGATATATTCGCTATTCCATCCCGATAAGCCGTTCCTAGCTCGCTGTCGATCGTAATCATGCCAGCACCGGCCGCTCTCAGGATTCGAAACTGCCGACCATTAATGGTCAGGGTCGCATCTGCTGTACCGCTATATCTAAATTGGATCAATGGCAACGAATTGATTGGTTCCGGGTTCTCCAATGTGCGCCCAGATATGTGAGCAGTTACAGTTTGGCCATCTAGTCGATATATCACTGGCTTACACCGAAACGGCAACGCCACGTCAAAATGATCACGCCAGCGATCGAGAATTCGAACTTGTGAATGAAAGATGCCTTCATAGAAATAGTCCGGATCCTCAGAAAAAAGAAGCCGACTGTATCGCTTGGGTTCCTTCAGCCAGTGAGTAATTTCTCTGACTTGCTGGAAAAGCGACTTGTCTGCTTCTTTTCTAAGTTCCATGGGAAATGTCTTGATAATATCTTTTTCTCGCTCATTGTCATAAATGATTGCGCCTTGTCGGCCATCTACCTCGTCAAATCGAAGATCTGATTCAGGAATCGTCAACTCCATCTCATTTAGGAGATAGAGGTTCTTGTCAATCGACTTATGGCCATTAAATTCAAAATACGGTTCATTTGTCATTCTAATGACCTCCTCATTTCATCTGCCGTGTGTTCTGCGAGCAGTTCCGATAATTCAGCAATATCACGATTGTCATTGATGGTAATTTCATCAAAATGAATATCGATATGCGGTGTATTATGGATCGTTTGGTTGGTGGTTCTCGATTCACTCTTAGCCATTGGCAATGATAAGCCAAAGCCTGCATTACCAGCAATGGCCACCGACTCAGCTTGGATATTCGGCAGAACAAGTTGCGCGCCCAAATCCTCAATGGCATCTAACGCATAATGCTTGAATCGCTCAATCCCTTCACCAATTCCTGCAGGGATCCAACGTCCCACATCCATCATCATCACTTTTGAAGGTGAGTTGATATCCAAGGCTCTCTGCATCGTTTGGGCTACCTGATTGGCGATCGTTGCGGCAGTATTCAACACCTGTGCTTGACCAGCCACCAATCCATTGTTTAATCCGATCATAGAATTTTGACCAATACGATAAAACTGATCAGGTAAATGGCTCATCTGGTCAGGCATACGCTGCGCACCATCACGGATTGTGTCGTTCGCGTCTCGCATCCCCTCACGATAAGCCTGATTGGATTCACGCATAGCCGCAATCGCAATTCTTGGCATGTTTTGCAAGATTCGATCAACATCACGATCCATTTTCTCAAATTCCTTGACGACATCTTCGGCAGCCTTCTTAGACTTCTTGACCATCTCGTCTGTCATTTTGGCAATTGAACTCAACACTTTGGAAGAATTCTGATCAATCCCCTGAGCGATTCCTTCCACCATCGGCTTTCCGATTTGTTTACCCATCTGATTGGCATTGAGTTCTTTATCCAGCAAAGACATCAGCTTCTTGGCCAACTGTACGATCGCTCGTTCAGGTACGCTGCTATTTTGTTCGATTCCTTGGGCAAGACCGGTCGTAATATCTCCACCATATTCTCGGTAAACACCAGATGGTGAATTGATATCATTTTCCTTACGGAAAGCTTTGTTTGCCAACTCAGCCATCTGTTTCGTGGCGTTTTCGACTTGTGGTGCAGATTGATCAATCCCTCCAGCTGCACCTTCTCCAATATTTACACCGAATCCTTTAAACGTTTCTGGATCCATTTCTTTTTCAAAGACTTCTCGTGGCACATCTGACAATTCGGCGGCACTTGCCTGAACTGCTTCCTTACTTCGATCAATGCCTTCCACGTATCCTTTACCCGGCGTCTCTCCGTGAGCGACAAAAACATCTTGATCAATCACTTCACCAAATAACTTCTCTGGCGTTTCGGCTAGTTCTTTCGACGCATCTTCGACAGGTTGGATCCCTGCCAAAATTCCGTCTGACGTCCCCTTAGCAAGTGGATCAGTAATTTCTGCATAATTGGTATTAGCGATCGTTTCTTCAATCACTTTCCCCGGTAAAAGTGCAACATTTTCTGCAGCTTCAGCGACCTGCTCTTCACCGTCTTCAACACCTGCAGATATCTCATCCGTAAAGTGTTTCCCCCATTGGGCAAAATCACGACCTTCAATTTGAGCTTTAAGAGTTGTTTCTGCTTTTTCCGGAATTAAACCGATTTTTTCAGCAACGACATCTGCTTCTTCATCAACGATACGTGCGGTGCTGTCCATCGCTTCACTCATTGATTCGCCCATTGCTTTGTTTAGCTCATCAATTTTCTTCTTGCCTTCTTCAGGTAATTCTTCTAAGCCAGCGCCAGTTTCTTTAACCAATCTCTCGGCTTGTTCAGCACCAGCTGGTCCCATCTTTTCAAGTTGCAGAATGATTCCGTCATCAACACCAGCAGCTGCCAAAAGGGCAACGTTTGTTGACCATTTTTCCATGGCTTTCGCATTTTCCCGCAGATTTTCAGCCATTTTCTCCAAGCTAATGGATTCTTTTTGTTCCATGGTCTCAAATGCATTTGTGGATTGTTCAACAAGCTTCTTGTACATGTCGTTCATGGAATCTAGCGCTTCTTTTTGGTGATCCTTCAAATTATTATAAGAATCAATCATCATTTGATTGGCTTCGGTATTAGCGGCGGCAACTTCTGCTCTCATAGCCTTTTCAGCTTCGCCAAGTTCACCCTGTTCTTCCTTAATGGCTTTTAAATTTTCATGAGCCGCTTGTTCTTTCTCGTCCAAAGCTTCTAATGCTTCTTTGTATACTTTCTTCCCATCCACACCTTCAACAGCCGCATTGTATTCAATCATGGCGCGCTCTTTGGTAACTTCTGCCAAAGTTGTTTCATAATCGGCTGCTTGCTGAATAAGTTCATTTTGACGTTCAGAAAGACGGCTGACTTCCTCCATGCCCTTTGATGCTTCAATCCGTTTTTGAATCTCTTCAGTTGTGGCACTCAAGAGACCGGTCTCTTCATCGTAGGTCATATTCAAACCTGAAACAGAATTATTTAACTCATCAACTGTATCGGCCATCAACTGTTTGTCAGCTGCAGATTGGTTCTCGATAGCAGAGAGCCGTTCTAATTCTGCTGCGAGATCTTTGTTTCTTTCGGCATTTGACTCAATGACTTTCTCTTGTGCCTCAAAAGCTTTTGCACTTGATTCAGTGGATTTTTCAAGCCCTTCAAGGTCATCCCCTAAATCATCGAGATCACTTGCTAATTCTTTCGCCTTTTTTCTAGCGTCTAAGAAATTTTTGCCCAATACGACTGCAGCTGCACCAGCTAAGCCTAGAACACCTGCAGTGATGGCAGCCGCAGGATTTAGCAATAATTTAGCAGCAGCTAGTGCTTTTGCGGCTACAGCTGATGCATTTGCAACAATTGCATAAGTTTTCTGTGCTGCAATTGCACCCTTAAGAGAAGCAGCATTTGCAACATTAGCTCCTGTTCCCAATTTCGTTGCGATCGTATCAACTTTGGTCGCTGCAGTTGCTGCCGACGTTGCTCCAGTTAAATATTTCAACATCTGTATATAGGTTGTAGTTCCCACAGCAACTTTTTGCACGATCAATAATCCGCCAAATGCCGTCCCTAGTCCCACAATTACAGGTGCTGCAGTCACAGCTGCATCTTTCACAGCAATAACTCCACCAGCCATTGTATCAACAGCCGAAACAACAGGAGGGATCACACCAGCGATTCCGTTCAGTGTCCCCTCGAAGGTTTTACCAAATCCCTGAACATTTTCTTTCATGGATCCAAAACGTGTCTCCCCGAATGCCTTATCTGTAGATTCGATAATATTTGCGGTTCCCCTTGCTGCTGCAGTCGCCATATTGGCAAATGATCCTTGCCAAGTATCTCCTGCTTGTTGCGCCATTCCTGTGACGGAGGCTAGTTCATTGCCACCCTCTCGCATCGCATGCTCGACAGCATCGAAAAATTCACCGGCACTCATTTCACCATCACGCATAGCATCTCGGACTTCACCGACGCTGCGACCTGTAGCATCTGCATAGATTTCCCATGGATCGACACCACGACGAACCATGCGGTCCATTTGTGCCATATTAACTGTTCCTGTGGCACGCATCTGGATCATCGCGTCCATGACGTTATCCATCGCATCGGCGGATCCATCACCATAGAATGCCACGGCGTCGCCCCAAACCTTATAACTCTCAGTGGACTTTTCAAGATCCTTGTTCTGCAGGGTCAATCGCTGAACGGTCTGTGCGGCACTATCCAGCATATAATTTGTGCCAACTACGGCATCTCGAACACCTTCCATCCCTGCTGAAGCTTCCTCTGAGCTGCCAGTTAATCGGGTCATAGTATTCTCAAAGTTGTTCAGTGTATCGATACGACCAAAAGCACTGTCCAATGACCCTTTGGCCATTGACAATGCAGCAGTCGCACCTTTGGTGATCAACATTGCAGCACTCAATTTGCCGACGCTGCCAGTTAAGAGATTCGCACTAGGATCAGGCTTTTCAAAAGAATCGCCTAACTTATTTCCTGTTGTATCTGCGTGTTCTTGAAGGGCTAATAAATGTCCCTTCATTACATCAACGGCAGATCCTAATGCACTTGATCCACGTTTGGCGCCGGCTTCAATACTTTCTGAAATGCTCTTGCCTGCTTTAGTTGCTGACAATTCAACAGGAGGAACCATTTGTGCAGAGGACTTTTCTATTGATCCAAGTGCGTTAGCTGCTTGTTTTGAACCTGACTCAAACGAATTCCCGATACTTCTGCCTGCCTTTGGTGACGTCGCTTCAATACTTGCTAGCATGTTACTGCTTGATTTTCCGATACCATCTAAAGCGCTCGTTGCCTCTTTAGCACCGGACTGGAAGGATCCGCCAAGCTCTTTTCCGATTTTAGGTGCAGAAGATTCGACAGATGATACCAGATCTGCGACAGTCTTCGTCACACTATCCGTCGCTTGGTTCGCTCCCTTGGACCCAGCATCAAAGTTATCACCGATCGACTTTCCTGCTTTTGCAGTGGAGGTTTCAGTTGTCTTGCCTAGATCTGAAACAGTCTTTTCTACCGAATCCACCGCTTTAATGGCAGACTTGGCACCTGATTCGGTATTAGCACCCATGTCAGATCCGACTTTTTTCATCACATCGTCGGCATTTTTACCCAATCGGGAAAAGCCCTGTTCGACCAGGTCAATTTCTTTCGTGACCTGTTTCCCATTGACGATAATGTCGATCGTTACCTTGCCATCACTTCTGCTCATCTTCTTCACCTTCTTTCGGTAGTGCATAGAGTTTCTTCAATTTCCGAAGCTCATCCTTTGCTTCTTTGTTCCCTTTTCCTGTTGGCATTTTTTTCGTCCGAATGGATACGATTTGGCGGAATCTTGTTTCATACGGCAGTCCCCCGAATAAAGCAATAAATTTCTCCCACCTCATTTTTCCTCGCTGATCAAACAGATCGATTCCGTATGCTTGGTAAAAGGCTGCGTAGATATTTGGCGCATCGTAATCAAAAGAAAAATGCTGCTCCGCAATGTCTTTCATTTTTGGCTTTAATTTTTTGCCCTTCTTGTCATATCGTGGTTTTGGCTTTTCCCAAATATCAAATGTCTCCAAGATCGACAAAAAAATCGTGTTTTGTGTTTCAATGTCATATAAAAACGAAACACCTAACAAAAGATTGATGCCTAAAAGGATTTTTTCTGGCTCCGATAGCCCCGGATCTTTTAATAAATCGAAAAGGCGAAGTACCGTATCGAAAGAAAGATCGATCGGATAACTAACACCCTCGATTTCCACCGTGTCTTCTAATCGATACTGCAGTTTCATCGATCTAACCTTCTAAATAGTGCTGCATTTTTTCAAAGTACTGTTGCTTACGCCCGCCAATTTCTTCACTGACTGCGGAACAAATCTCCATGTAGTATTCAGAGATCAACATATAGTCAGGCGAAAGCTCGAATAACTTATCAAATGCTCCGGGACCCAAAAGATCATCAACCACTTTTTCTAATGCTTCGTGTGCATTTCTTTTGGCTGTTTCTGGTTTTATCTGTTCTTTTTCCAACTTTTTCGTGATTTTAGAGGATTTTTCCGCATATCCTGCAATTAATTTCCAAAATGATTCTGCACCTTTTTCTGATGTGTCAATGTAAAATGTATGTTCACCAATTTCAATTGGCATTTGGGTTGTTTTTACTGGAATTTTTACCATGTTTGTTTCCTCCATTCGATTGTATGTGAAAAGAGAAGCGCTAAACGCTCCTCTTACTTGGCTTCTTCTTTTTTGCTTGCTTTATTGTTAACTGGTGCAGAATTTAACGCTGCATCTGCGTTACTAGATCCCGGAACCCCTTCGGTTGGTGTTGCGTCAAAGGTAATCGTACAAGAAAAGTCCTCGGTCGTATCTGCTGCACCAGATCCTGCCACGATGTCCGTCACTGTCGCATGGCCAGTCCATTGTTTCGTCTTGTCAGCACTTACCACTCGATGCCAAACTTTTCGTCCAACACCCGTTTTGTATTTCATATCTGCGACAATTTTCTGCGCTGGATCTTCAGAATCGTAATCTCCGCTGACATTGTATGCACCAGATACACGGTTAACCAAGTTTGTTGTCACGCCATTGTAGTAAGACTTTTCTTCTGTAGCCTCCGTACTTGCGTCCGAAATGTCTTCAATTCCGTCAGCCAATTCTACCCACGCTGATTCCGTAGGTGCTGTGTTGATACTCGTAAATGGCGCAATAAAATGGCCACGCTCACTGTTTACATTTTTCATTTAGTCTTCACTCTCCTGTGGTTTATTTTTAAAATATAGTTTTGCTTGGACGACTAATCGATAATAGAAGAACTTCTGATCATCTTGCCCAAGCAAAAAAGGTTCATTAGAAATTGTCAACGCCATGAATTGATAAGAACCATCTTCAGATGGGATAGATTTCACATTTTCTAAAATCTCAGAAAGCTGATAGATGACACGATCGCCAGAAAAATCTTTTGTCTTGAACCGGAATTCAAACGGCAATTCCTTGACCTTGTCCCCATTCATGTACGATTTGACTGTTCGGCCTCCCGGTAGTGGTGCCAACCGGATTGACTCCTCCTGATCGATGGCTTGGATAATCACCGGCACATCGATTTTACTAGCTACTTCCTGTAGCCGATCAATAAAATCCATTATAGTTTCGCTCCAATCTTAAATGCCTGTAACCAATCACTCATGAATAGCGGTTTCGCTGCTTCATCCCAAAATGGACCAGTTCCGGGCTGCTTATTGACAAATGGTATCCATACACCAGTTACCGGATGCTTCCGGCCGCCATAATACTGCGGACCGGCATATGGCGCATCAAATATCAGCTGACTTCCCCGACCAGATACATGGCCAGTGTCACGCAAATGCATTGTGTCCCATGGCACTAAAGTTTCATTCATGGTTTGTAGCATCCGGTTGGCCATGTTCAACTGACCTAGTCCCAAGTTATCTTCACTGAGCTTTGACCGGACACCACCTAGATCAATTTCAATTTTGATCCCACTCATCAGGCCACCTCAATTTCATAACCGAAAGGATCAGGTGAATCAGCATTCAGCGGTACAACTTTTGCGATCGTGTACTGTTTGCCAAAAATCTCAATTTGATCTGCAACTGAAAACTCTGGTAATGGTCCAGTGTATTTCTTCACCATTAAGATTAATGCATTGGGCGTTTGTACTTTCCCATCGATGTCGCGTGGCTCAAACTTAACCGTGTCATCAAAGCGGACATGCTTAATCACAAGCTCATCCTCAAGAATGGGCTCACCTCTTGGGGTTACACCAATTTTCTTTCGATAGATCATTGTATGAGGGAAGAATCGTTTTGGCGGCATTCTCATCGACTCACCCCACGATATAACAAACCTGTCCCAGACAACTGCAGCATAGCATCCCCTGATAGCAGCGGTGCTTCGTGCGTCGTTGAGGATGAACCACCCTTACTTTTAGAAACGCTCATGCGGCCAATAGACCAACTGTCCGGCTCCTGCATCCCAAACGTTGTAGTAGCCTCTGCTTCATGCATGTACTCAATTTGATAAGCAACAGCCAACTTAAAAGCGTTGCGACGCAATGGAATATCTGATTCAAGATCGTTGCGCTGATAGAAGCGTCTGGTTTGGATGTCCAATAAGGCACTGGCTTTTCTCAGAAGCTTCCGGAAGTCTTTTTCAGTCAGTTCCGTATCACGATCCACGAGTCGCTTGTACTCTCTAAAAGATAGGTAGCAACATTGCTCGTTACTTTCAGGATCATCAAAGATTTCATTCAACGGCTTACGTCTTATTCGTTCCATGGTTTCACCTCCATGAAAAAAGAGAGCGATTATTCACTCTCTTTTAACAGCTCGATTAGTTCTGGTTTCTTGGCAGCAGCTGGATACTCAATTTCTAAGCGATCCAACTCGGCTTTAAGTTCATCGACTTTCATGTCATTACCAGATCGCCCCGGTTCTTCCGGGGCATCTACTTTGCTAAGGTAGATGCAATAACAGCACTTTCTTGATGCTTCATCTTGAACAAGTCATGGTATATTCGGTTTTGGTACAAATATCCATCCCCTTGCCCTACTTGACCTGGTGCGAACAAATAAACACTAGCGAATTTTGCTTTTGCAATCACCGCAGGTTTCGCAACTAACAGATAATTTAATTTTCTAGAATCTGCCTTGGGAACAAACCCTTCAGTAAAATCAAAAGATTCATAGAATCGTTCTTCTGCCCAAACTTCTTTAATACGAACACCATCTAAGCTGGTGACACGAGTTTCGATTTGAGTGCCTGCAGAATCTACGCTAATAGTTCTTGTGAAGTCAGGCGATTGCTCTAAGCAGTCCATCACCTGAGAAGATACATAAAGAATCAAATTTTGAGTACCATAACGGCGGCTTTTCAAAATGGATGCTTTTAAAGTTTCAACAACATTTTCTTTTGTGATTTTTTCGTCTTGCGAAAGTCCATCTTCTTCGGCATATGCAGCCAATTTAGAAAAACGATAAGCATCCATCTCTGGCGTAGCATTTTCCTTTGAGAAGACACGAGTAATATTTCCAGCTGAAGCAGCCTGATTCGTTTCATCAACATCCGCTTTATCTACATAGAATTCAATATCTCGGTCAAAGTCCAACGTATAAGGGACATCCTCAACGGTAATTTTCCCAGAATTGAACCCTTTTTTCTCACGATTATGGTTCTGGTATCCTGATGTCTTGATATGAGGGACACGGAACGTCTTCGCATCTAACCAATTCACCTCAGGTGTTTCAAGCTCCGCTGTTAATGATTCTTGTTGCAAGGTTTGATCTAACTCTTTCTGCCATTTCTCTGCATAGTTCTGAACTGTAACTGTCATTTAAAAATTCCTCCTATTTTCCTTTTAATCCCGCTAAAAACGGGTCTAACTGATCTGGGTTTCCCGATTGAGGATTCCCACCACTGACAAACTGCTTTTTCTTTTTCTTTGAGGTTGTTTCTCCTAAAATCTCTTTCGCCAATTTAAATGATGCCTCTGCTTTTTCAGCGTCGCTGCAATCAATCAAATCAATGATCTTCACGGGCAGTCCTTCTTCTTGCGCTTTCTCGCGATATTCTAGACGAATTTCTTTTTGAGCTAACTCTGCCTCTTTTTGAGCAAGTTTTTCTTTGGCTGATTTTTCACTCTGATACTGGTCTGAGGGTCCTTTTTCCTCAGCATCATTAGGAATACTTTTCTCCCATTCCTGCTTCGCTTTCTCAACGGCTTTCTTGGTTTCTGCAGCAACCATTTTGCCAACATCATCACGAGAATACTTCTTAGGGGAAGTTTCTTTTTCCTTAGTTTCTGCTTCTTCCTCAGTTTGAGTTTGATCTTCAACAGATTGATTTTGCTCATCACGAGCAGAATCAGACTCTGGATCAGCAAAAAACTGCAAGTTCATCTCCATTGGCTTAAAAAATTCTTTCATAGTGACCTCCTAGTGGTTACGCCACAACCCGATAAATTTGATGGTTACGTCCATCACCCGAGACAGCTTTCTCTTTAACGCCTGTAAGCAGTAAGAAGGCAAAATAAATAATCATTGCTATGATTAATTTAATACATGTTATATTTTTCATTTAATTTTTATTTATTTTCGTATATCATTAGGTATAGTAAAAAAAGGACGGTGAGTTTATGGTTACTTATGTCTATAAAATTTCTTTAGTATTGGACGATAAACATAATTATGAGAGTCTATATAATTATTTAGATTCTTTCGGAGACGATTATTTCGCCATAACAAAAACTAGCTTCATCATTGCTACATCCCTTAGAGTAAATGATCTAAAAAGTCAGCTTGTAAGCAAGACAACTAAGACTGATAAAATATACATTTTTACTTTGTCAAAAGGTTTTGTAACTTGGCATGGATTAGATGATTCGGAAGAAGCAATACAATTAATACTTTCCAAAAATACATATAAATGATAAACTCCCACAACCACTTTTCTGTTGTGGGAGTTTACGTATAGACTTGTTCTCTTGAATAATCTCGACGCAACAATTGATTATGCTCGTCGATTAGTACTCTCAATGCACCTTGACGTTTTCTAATCAACTGCTTGAAGTGCTGAAAATCTTCTTTTTCATCAAGTGAGACCGCTGCATTCATTTGCCTTTTCGCACGACGAATAGCTACTTCCATGCGTCGCTGTTTGGCAACCAAGTCCGCATTTTCAATCGCTTGTTTGGGTTCATATTGTTTCATATGGACGTCAATATTCGGATCATAGATTTGGATATACAATCGATGTCTACAGTTTATCCCTTGTGTGCCATCAGGCTCACCGTATCCATGATCATAGATGGATGGAATGTGTCGTAATTCTTCCGGTGCATCTTCTGTACGAACAATTAGCACCCATCCCCCTTGGATATGCGCACAGTGTGGTCGTGCAGCCATATGGCTACTCATTAGCGCAGTAACAATGCCATGCTCTAAGCCTCGCTTAATTCGCAGATCCTGATAGACACGGTGAGTGGTTGCTTTTAAAACCATCCGAACATAGCGTTCAAGGCTCCATTCACGCCCTGCCTTGTCAACAAAGGTTGTCATCACACCTTTTTCCACCATCGCATAGATCGATTCTCTAAGCGCCTGCTGTGGCGTTTTAGCACCACCGATGATTTTGGCTACTGTATCATTGAGAACTTGCTGATACATCTTAGCCAGCGGATTGTTAGGATAATTGGTGTCAATCAGTGTTTGATTGACATGGTTGTCGAGATCACGCCACTGTTGGTTGAAATATGACTCCATCACATTATCGATTTCAGTCCTTGGAGGCGGTTCTTTTCCTGTTTGCTTAGACAAATTCTTGTCCAAATCAGAAACAACTTCAAAACCCATGTCCACGACGATCTTACGTAGTTGATCATAAGAATACTGATTTGTTTCGTTTACCAGCTGCTGCGAGGATTTTTGATTCAACAAATTTAATTGCTGCATCTTTTCGAGCTTCCATCGAAATGCATTATCTTCTGTGAGCGGCGTTCTCGTCGATTTGTTTAACTGGCGGACAAGCATCTTCATGATTTCATCTTCCATCGCCATATAGGCATCTTGGACGTAAGAAGCTTCGATTTCCAACTGCTTTGATGTAATTGTCATTCAATCACTCCTCAAAGTCTTCGTATCCAGAATCCCGTATTTTCCCAGTCGTTTCATCGACCACATCCAATTGTGCTTGTCGGTAAAGATCTTTTGCCTTACTTTCAGGCAACTTCATTATTTTCGCTAAAGTTAACCATCCAGGAATCAACCCATCATTTTTCAATTCACGATAATAATCAGATTCTGACTTTTTATCTAAAAAGATGCCATCATCAAAGTTAACGCCAATGTCCTCACGATTTGGAGATTCTCCACTAAACAATGGTTTCCCATCAACTTCTGTGGCCCGGCCAAGCTCACACAACGCCAGCACAACATCCCGAATGAATTCCTCCAATTCGGTGGTTTGTTGGTTTCTAGATTGGTACGTCTGCGAGTTCTCACTGATTACCTCGGTTGCAGTCTTATTCGTAGTACGTACACCAGCACCATCGAAAACGAACGTACCCGTCGAAAGCCCAACTTCCATTTCTAGAAGTCGCAATCGGTGATTGATCGCCCCGATGTACTGTTCTGTTCGAATATCATGCGTTAAATCAGTAATTTTAAATTCATCAGGGTTCGTACCAGGGACAATGACATAGAAGTCATCATCTTTATCAAATGTTAATTTCGTTTCGCCTGTTCCCTTGTCAGGAATTCCACTTAGCATAGATTCAGGAAAGGCCGCTCTTCTCTTGCCCACGTCAATTTCATGATCAAACGCATCCAACGCTTTGTTTAGTCGATCCAGCGTTCGCTTACAGTTGTCGTAAACACCCACACCAAGCGGAGAATATGGGTTGATATTGTTAAAACCTGCTGTCTTAAAATAAGAGAAGATTGGACGTTCAATTTCTTCACCATGAACAGCCGCCTCAAATTCTTCATACTGCTTTAATGTATTTAAAGATACTTGAATCCCCAACACATTAGATTTTTCACTTTCGTATAGTTCCATAGAGACCCAATACTCGCCATCGATCCACTCATGGAATTCTAACAAGGTATAATAGAAAGTTTTGTTCCCTTGGGTTTTGATCGTTTTAAATGCCATTGCACACTGACTGATCTTATTTGTACTGCTTTCCAATGGAAAGAAGGCATCCGGGAGCGCCCATGAAAATTCCACTTTTCCCGATTGATCATTGAAATAAGGTCGCACAACTAAGCCTCCTAGCGCCATTGCTGGTTCAAGATACTTACTGAGATTACGCTTGAAGTCATTATGTTGAAACACAGATTCGATCCAAGCACTGGCTTCATCATATTTTTTCGATTTATCCTCTTTTCCGATCGTGATTTCTGCCTGTTCATTGAACATCACTTTCGCGTACTCAGAAGCAACTTTGCGGGCCATATTAATATTCGCTTTCTTTCGTTGACCAGAATCACAATGGGTGTACCCTTGGTAATAAAGTAAGCTGCTTTGAATACGATCATACTCTTCATGACTCATTTGAATCTTTGGATGATCCAAAATACTTTGTAGCTCTTTTTTCGCTCCTATCGCAACCGCCCCCTTTCCAAATACTCTTTTTATTGACTGCCAAAATGACACTGGACCACCTCCTATTAGAGAACATAACGTTTCGTAAAGTAATTAATTGCGTACCGACATTCATCCAGAGCATGGTTGTTTTTATCAACCGGGTAGCCATTATCATTACGAACATACATCCCTAACTCCTTGATAAAATAATAATGACCATATTTGCCTTCATGATCGTAAAGAAAAAAGCGTCCTTTAGAAAAGGCGCTTTGCATACGTTCGATACCTATTTCAATTTTGGTTCCATTGCTAGTTACTTTGTCTTTTGAGTTGTTGTCTGCATTTGTGGTAACAATCCCCAAGACACGTAATTCCTCACTCAATGACTTACAGGCTGGATCGACAAAGAATTTGGAATGCTTTGGCAGCCATGACCATTCTTGATAACACCACTCTTTAAACAACTTTATCTCTTTGGCATACTCGCTCATCGCTTTTGTGATACCAGTATCGGCTCCACTATGATAAAAGTTGGCCATTCGATAGAGATAATACTTTCCATCTTTCCATGTAACGAGGTTTAACGAACAAGTTGTCGCATCGCTTTGACCACCATCGGCACTGAAAAACACTTCTACAGGCTTGCCTATGATTTCATTTGTCATATGGGTATCTTTATTAAACATTGAATAGATTACACCTTCAGGCATCACTCGATCACCTAGCCAATCTCGTTTGTAGAGATAGTCAGAGACTTTGCACTCTTCTTCCCATTCTTTCAAAGACTGTTTTGTCAAAATAGGATTATCTTGTGGTCGCCAATGTCGGAACTTAAAGGATCCTGTTTTAATGAATGGTTTTAGCGTCTCTAAATTGGGATGATTGGGCGCTGGTGGATTCTGCTCAGCTAGATGATAACGAAAGCTAGATGCCTTGGTTCGGCGAAACGCCTCCTCTATGACCGCTTTATTAAGTAGATTGAACTCTAAGAAAGTGACCGTTCCAAAAGACATTCCAGTGATGGCTCCGACAGCATTCACTTTCCCACCACCCTTGTAATAGATCCGCTTTTCTCCCGCCGGAAGATTGATCCATAAATGATCCCCATGCTCATCGTGTCGAATCTCAGCGCAACTGGCAAAGATGTGTTCAAGCCCAAAGCCTTCGCAATCCATAAACATTCGGTAGGCTTGTTCTTGGTTATAAGCGAGTACAAGATGATTCGTATCTGGATGGCCAGCGTATATTAACGCCATCTTCTGTGCATCTGACATCGTCTTACCAGAACGAATCGTTCCCTCGTTCAATTCCATCCGAATCCCTTTGAGTGGTTGAAAAATATTTTCTTGTTGCTTAGTCGATAACTTCAACTGACTCATCTCGTCCACTCTCCTCATCTTCATCTATTGGACCAATAAGCGCCTGGCCAATATCAATCAGACCTTGAACTTTACTTTGTTCTTTTTCATTTAACACAAGCTTAGAAGCTTTGTTTTCGATAATGTCCGCCTCAGATTGAACTTTACGAATTTGCACATCCATCAACTCCAATTTCTTGCGGCGCTCGTCTTGCTCGTCAGCTAGCGTGACGAACTGCTTGATCAGATTTGACAAAGTCATCATTGCCCTTGATTGAGACTTCAAGAAATTTGCTTGCTTGTCCCATGCATATTGAACCTGAATTGTAGAACTGCTTCCACCGTCACCAGATGTCCATCCAGACTCTTCTTTTGATATGTCGTCACGATCTGTCACAAACATGATCTCCTGCGCTCGTATGATAGCAGCGTATTGGATCATGATGTTGTTCCAAAGGATATCTGCCGGATCACTGTCTACAAGCTCCTGTGCAATTTCTAGGGATTCCTTAGGTATGATCTTGGCGAATAGTCCATGCTTGAAAGCATTTTTGTTTCCCTTAGGAGGCGCCCCTCCGCTATTACCTGCAGCATTCTTGTTATTGCATTGTCCTCCCGGTGCGTCCGTTGCGTTGCGACGCGTTGCAACGTTTCCTGTTTCGTTGCGTTGCCAATCCTCACGATTCTTTCGACTTCGAACAGTAGACGGACTAAGTTTATATTTTTCAGCCAAAGCCTTCAAACTTATGTCTTTGTTCTCGTATTCTTGTCTAATTTTATCCCATGCGATCAAATCATCTCACCACCTCGCTAATCGTGTTTGTTTTGTGGGTTTATCCCCTATTCACAGATTGATAAAAAGACTCTGTAACATCCAAGTTAATTTCATACATTCGAAGGGAAGGGCTAGTATACACAGTTCTATACGGAAAAAACGATTTGATCACTCGTTGTAACAACAAATATCGCTTGTATTGCTTGCGCGTCTTTATCTTGTACTTTCTGATCATCCATCTTACTTCATCCTCACAAAGCTTTTCCATGATTTCCATTCCTTTCACTGTTGTATAATAGAGTAAAAAAGAGAGGTGAGTTGATATGCCTTACTATGTAATCAAAAAGAAGAAATTAAAAGTAGCAAATAATCGATTCGTAATTCACGATCAGGATTGTCCACGTATTAAAAAAAATGACGAAGTCACGGATATTGGCTTTCATACGGAACAAAATGCAGCGCTTCTCTATGTTAGTTTAAAAAGGCCCTCTGACAAGTTTTTCTTATGCAGGATTTGTTGTAAAGTACGTTCCTAATGAAAGGAAATATATTTCTTGTCTATTATGCTACCTTAAGCAGAAGAGTCTTTTATTACGAATGTGAAAAGCATAAAACTGGTTACCTACCCACTAGTTATTTGAATTCCAGTGGAAATTTATTTTTCCCTTTGTTATAATATGCTGTAACAGGAACTCCTTTAATATGTATCTATAAGACTTCAACCCTGTTCCGCCACTGAGTTTTAACAACTCAGTGGCATTTTTTTCGTCATTATGATATATTATATATATGTAAATTTCATTTATTTGATATTTACATAATGCCACCATCCCTCCAAGCATGGTGGCATTTTTTGTATATTTTATAATTAGATGTTATTATTTAAATAGGCAGATCCACTTTATCCAAAACATAACAGCTAACTATCTAATAAAGTCGTTATCTGCCTGAAGCTGCCGGATCTGACACCGGTAGCTTTTTTGTCCTTTAAAATAAAAAGCCACTCGACTGAGTGACTTCATTTTGTATTACAACCATCCCTAGCAATGATTGTTGTATTTACACGATGCTAGGTCGCTTGCCGGATTAGTTTCCGCTAATCGGCTAATTAATTGACGAGACCGGACTCGAACCGGCGACCTCTTGGCTATCCACCAAACGCTCTAGCCACTGAGCTACACGTCACGACTTACAGAGAATACAATTAGGGAGGTTCGGATTATCAGTCCGATCATATTACGTCCGACTTAACTAGTATGCGAAATCAACCTAATGTTTCAAATGCGTTATGTCACTAGAGTGGGATTGCACCACACACAAGAACTTACTAGGTTCTCACGAAGTTATTCACCGTTGACCGTTGCCTCTCCTACTTCCGCCACAGTGACGGCGAATGAAGATAAGGAGTATTCTCAACTCCATTCGTTTTAGTTTTACCGTTTTTCTGTCAAAGAAAAATAAAGCGACGAGGGGATTAGCCCCCTTTCGGTTTATGAGTTATTATGTGAGTAGCCCACCAACCACATCTCTTAATCTTTCGACACTAACATAATATCACCTTAAATCGAACGAAATCCCTAAAAAACCCCTAACATTCCCCTATAAAATCCCTATTTTTTTGAGCTATTAAAACACCACCTGAATATGCTTCTGCAAATTCAAATAAAGCCAGCGATCGAAGACGCTCGATATTCTTTTCACTATATAGAATACGCTCAAATTTCCCAGATGGCGTAACCTGGTAGATATCAAGTTTATATGCAATGTCTCGAATTGTAAGTTTGTTGGGATCACAATAACTGAAACGAAGGATTTTTTTAGAGATATCCGATAGGCTGTCAATCGCTTGATCAATCAGTACAATCTCTCTTGAGTAATTTTCCATAAGTCCAACTAAACTTAATTGATGCAGCATGACTTTCTCTGTACCGTTCGTATTACTTCGATGTGCAGGATCATCGGTTATTTCCGGAGAACGGATCAATGAATATGGATCTATACTGGCACCCACTAAACGCCGTTTCTTTCTTCTGTATGTCATCAGAAGCTTTCTTGCGTTAGCGCGTGTTTTATTCTCATCTATTTCCTGTAATAAAGTCATAGCGCATGTCCCTTCGATTTGGTGTAATTAATCTACCTCTAGTATCAATAATTTTGATATGAATCTGTTTTTGTTTATTCTGCATATTATGGAAATAAATATTCTAAGTTATTAATTAACTCTTCTTAACCTGGATTGCAATCCATTATTCATAGGTGTATTTTGAACTTGAGGGTCAGAGCGATCATATCTTCAAAAATAAATATTCTGCTAATTGTTGCTTTCAAAGATATGCCTCCGCCCTCTCCTAGCGAGAGATAATAATCTAACATAATAACGCAGCTACGCTGTTTAAATCCTCGCTAGGATACATAATTATTCCAAAAGCATACGATTAATGATAGCCAGATAAATACGATTTTTTTGTTACTTTGAGATCTCAAGAAATAACTTGTTATAGATTAAGCTTTCTTAATCTGTTTGAAAAATGTTATTTAAATATAGTAGTCTGTTTTCGAAGGCTAGTATCGAATCTCCTTTTAAAGATATGGGTATTTAAATTAAAACATCTATTCGATAAATTGCTAGCCTTCTCCTAGCGAGGTTGCCTCATCCAACTAAGGCTCTGCTGTATCCATCGCGCCTCGCTAGGGTACATAGATAGTTTAATTTAAGTGTCTTTTTGTATTTTCAAATAAGCTATTGACCATTAGAAAATATTATTCAATTCTTCTAACTTACTTTATTAACTCTTTACTTTTACTTTTTATACTAAAAAACTATAAGGAGTTGATTCCGAATGTATGTTGTGAAAGTATTGCATGGCTACATCACCCCTACTGGATGTCGAACACGTCTAAAAAGTAAAGCACGATTGTTTAAGTGTAAAGCTGATGCAGAAGAATTTGCATCCAAGATAGGTGGGAGAGTAAAGAAAATTGAATAGTACTGGATAATAAAGAGTGCACTTCTATAAATAGCAGGCACTTTTTATTTTACTTAAATTGTTTCAATCAATTTCGAACAAACATTAAATTAATTTATGGCACTATCGTTAATTTAATAACAATTCAAAGAAAAGACATTTTTTGTATCTTCCCTATTCTATCTGATTGACACTCGATATCATAACTATTACTATCTTTTAAAATTTGTGTAACTTGCTAACCTTTAAAAACTTTTTTATGCTTTTCAAAGGACTTACTTCGTCTACTTAATTATCACTTTCATTTACTAAATATGTTGACCTTGCAAGAATCAAAATCCTTGTTTAAAGACTTGGTGATAAATACATTGGCACCTGTCCCTAACTTGTCTAAGCCTACTTCAACTATTTCACCATAAAAACAAAAGTTATAGATTAAGAAAGCTTAATCTGATTGAATTCTATTTTCCATAGGAGTACTCTATTTACGAAGGCTGACATATAATGTTTATTTTTTCTTTAAAGCTTGTCACGATAAGAATAGATTCAGTTTAGATTCTTCAGCCTTCTCCTAGTGAGATAAGCAATAGCCACTTAGGTTAAATGCTACTCCTAAAGTTTCTCACTAGGATACATAATTAATTTAAAAAAAATGAGGTTAGTTGAAATGCAGTGCCTAAATTGTTATAGTTTCAAGATGTCTTTTATTCATCCACCACAAAAATTAAAATTCGTTTGTTTAACTGTTGATGAAGATTTTTGCAATCCTGATAAAGATAAAATAATTTTGGTAGATATGGCAGTTTGTAGAGATTGCGGTTTTGTTGAGTTCTTTTGTAACGCATTCACTCACCAACCTATTAATATCAATCAGTTATTTAAATCTAGCTGAAGCAAATTGAATAATCGCTTTGTTCGACTCTTGCATCACTAAATCTTTGCTTATGTGGTTTCTTTGTGCCGTAAGGTACATCTCAGACCATTGACATTGCGTTAGCAAAATATTTTTTCCTTCTACCGGCTATCTCTGGTTTAAATGGATACTGAATTGCTAAAAGACCACAAAAAGATCGTGCAGCTGATGGAACCCATTGATTGTTTCCTCTTTTTGGATGAGTAGTTCTTCTTCTGCAGCATAAGTCTTACATGAGAATATCGGAGCAAAAATTGAAAAGGTACTGATAATCTTGTGCTCTCTCGGCTCTCCTACTCGACATCTTTCAGATAGATAGGTAGCCATAAAGACATCCACACTGTTTTTTTTTCAATATTCACATTTTTAGGATCTGGTACTTCTTATTTCGTTACACTAAAAAGTGTCACAGCGCTTGATTTTCTCTAATATTTTAGAATATTTTATTAACAATATTAATCGAAGTCGGAAAGATCCGACTTTTTTATAGCCAAATATTATGCTGCAATATGCGCCATAATATTTGGCTAAATTAAATCAGAATTAATACAGTATTGATGTTTAGTTTACTTCAATATTATCCTTACTAATAAGATTGTTTGCTGCAGAAAAATTCGTGTTACTATCTCTATTTGAACTGATTATGTTACTCATAAAAATAATCTCGTTTGCATCTGTTGTGAATATTGAAATTCTAGTAAGAGATTGAAAATGGTTGTTGTTTATAATTATTTTTCGGCCAATAGCTATACGAAGTACAGCATTATCAGTACTCCAAAGGTTCTTATTTACATAGAACATATTATTGGAAATATTTACTTCATTGCAGTCTGAGATAAATACCCCATGAGTTCTTGCTCCTATAATATGGTTGCCAGATAAAGTGATCCCGTCTGCAGAAGTTAATTGAATTCCATAGACCGTATTTTGCAAATTGTTGGTTTGATCAATCAGGTTGTTTGTAATTAGTAAATTTATACCATTACGAATAACAATCCCTAAAGTTTTGATGCAGGTATTTTTTTCAATAATTGCACCTTCTATACGACCAAAATGCCCTCTTAATTCAATTGCTCTCCCATCCACATTGGTAATACGATTGTTTGTTATAATGTATTCTTTAGCAACTGGAAGATTTGTTCCAGAAGTTCCTCCTGTAGAAATACCCACTCCTGAAATATTTTTAACCAGGTTATCAGTAATAGTCATATGCATTCCACGAGTGTTTATACCGCTAGCGCACCCTTGAATTGTATTACCATTAAATGTCCAGTACATACAAGGTTCATGACATCCTAATGCATAACCCACCCGGCAATTAGTACATACATTAGAAATCACATTGATATGATGTGGTGCATGATTTCCACCTGTTACTCCATGTCTACAATTATCAAAAAAGTTTTTTTCGATTTGTCCATAACATGAAGATGAAATCACAGCTATCCCATAGCCACTATTAAAGTTATCAAATAAAGGACTTGTACTGTTGAGTAAATAACTATTCATGATAGAAAATAAGTAGGTACGTGTCATCTGCATACCAATGTGTTCTGCACCGTCAATTGTTACTTGATCAACTTTTGCATTTAGGCCATAGTTTATATTTATTCCCGAGTGTACACTACCAATACCGCCCATGATGATTTTGAGTTTTTTGATTTCTACATTTCTGACAGGCTCGTAAATTTCACCTCGGATGTCATCGTCAGACGTGTAATCGAATAAAAGACCACTATCTATTTCAATCGTTCCATTCTGAAAATCAACATTCACAATTTTTTGAATCTCCTCTTTGTAAGGCAGTAGTCCAACTTCTGTTTCAGCTTGTCTTTCACTACTAATAATCTGTATCATTCGTCCGTTTCTTGCTTTATTAAGATCGCCTGTCACTGAAAGTTTCGTTTGCCCTTCGGTCAGTTTAGTAGATATTTTTAAACTACCTACTTGAAGCCCTGAAGCTCTAATCAAGAAAGGACGTTGAGTGATGTCTCCATTCGGTAGACTACGACCATCTAACACTGTTCTGTCCCCAACACCTTCGAGAGTGACATTCGATGGAATAAATAGAGTTTGATTGATAATAAAAGTACCGGGCAAAAGTCGAAGGGTTCCTCCGCCTTCTATTCCTAAAGTATTCAACCAATTCTGAATAGTTGTCGTATCCGCAGATGGGATCCTATTGTTTTTCGAGCTGTTCTTTGTCTCAGCAGGGGATAAATAAATTATTTCATTTCTCTTATTCATATTTGTATTCATGATTTTTCACTCCTAATTTTTCAGTAAACTTTTAACCAAACAGCAGTAATTCATTATTCTTATATGTTTTGCAAGGACTTCGGATCTTAATGGAGTATATAAAATTTCTTAAACACTTAATAAGTATCATAGCTTCACCTCAAGTTGTGTATTTGTTCCTTTAAGGAAAATATCATTCATCATCCAGCGTTTTTTTATACGCAATTACACCAACGACAATGATGATCACGCAAATAACAAAGCCGATTACTGATAGTCTGTTCATTAGTTTATCTCTGCTTTTCCGCTGTCAGGCTCTTCAAAAATCCCCTCGAAAGGATTGCCATCATTCTTGAAAATCATCGGTTCGCTAGCTGTATAAACGCATCCCCATGAATTCTTTTCGCCAGCTACACCAGTCGCAAATTTGTTATGGAGTTTCTCTCGACAATGTTTGCATTTCGAGAATGAATTCCCCCATCTAGTCTGCACCTTCCCATAGTAGCCACAGAAAGGACACGTGATTTCCACTGATACATTTTCTCCTTTTTCAATCCATGCTGGTTTGCTATCACAATTATTTTTCGGCTCGCTTGCCAAAGGTTCTGGTTCTGGCTCCGGCTCTTGCTCAGAACGATCCTGACTTTCCGAATCGTCATTAACAAACAACGCTTCGAAATTACCGATGACCAGCTGATGGCCCATCACAATCTCTTGTGTCGACAAATCTCTACCTGCAGTTTTTAATGTCACTGTTATTTCTTTTCCTTGAAACACGGTTCTCATAGTCCTACCTCCATTTTTAATCCCAATCTGCCAACGCTTTTTTCTCTACTCGTTGAAAAATTGCTGCCAGCGTTTCTAGATTTTCTACTTCCATCTTATTTACTCCATAACGTAACTCGCTACCTGATCATGCTCCACATTATTACCAACGTAACTAATATCACGATGGCATGAATTGCTTTATTCCGATGTTCTCGTTCTTTCGCAAAATTGGTAACACTCGTTAGAACAATGATTCCCAAGAAGAATAAAAATAGATTCATTCATCTGCCTCACTTTCACAGTCCTCACAGTCTCTTGGATATCCAGGTGCTTCTCCGTCGACAAAACTGCCACACGTCTGACAGATAAATCCTTCAAGCATATCATCCACTACTTGTGACATTCAATTTTTTCCTCCTTTGGCACATTCTCTAATCGCCATTTCATCCATCGGTATTTACTGATTCCTAATGCATTGATAATTGCTTTCACACTATAGCCCTCAGCAATTAGATCCATATAATCTTCGAAGGTAAATGTGTATATATCGATTGGCTCTAGTAGCCTTGAGTGATCCATGATCGGCGACCCTATTAATTTGCCGATCCGTTGGACTTGTTGCAATTCGTTTTTGGGGATATCCTCAACAGATCGATCCCCGATGATAAAAATCATTCTACGTCGATAAAATGATTTTTGCTGTTTGTTTAACATACGCTCCTCCTATCCAAACCGTTTCCTGATCTGAAAATCGTTGTTTATGAGTTCCGTCAAAGTATCCTTTGGATACACTTTCTGTTTTCCCGTCCGCTTCTGATGCTGCTTGCATAACCACTCAAGCTTCTCTATTGTGTCATCATCCAGCGCATATCTAGGGCGTTTTTTCTTTGTCGGCACTAGGTGGGACACCTCCTATGTTAGGGTGGGACACCTTTTGAATTAATCCTTTATCCGATGATACCGCTTTTTTCGGTCAGGTCGTTTCTCCCGCAATTTTCTACTTAGGTTAGAGTGACTGATTGCGAACTTAGTACGCACCTCAGCTCTGTTTCCGGTGAAGATGACTTCGCCTTCATGGACCACCTCGATCAGTCCATTGATCCTGGTGTAAGGGGAAGTTGTTTCATCCTTAAAATACTCCCATACGGCTCGAATTTCTGAGTTGGTATCAAAATCCGGATGCTCTGCTAGATACACTAGTCTTTTTCACTCAATCATTCTTTTTCTGCGTTGCTCTTTGTTCACGTAGCAGCTCCTTTCTTTTGATCCTGGTATGCCTTAAGCTTTGCTTCGATCTCTGCTTGACGCTTTGGATCCAACGTCGGCTCTGTTTCAGGATTTACAAATCTATCAGGCAGTTTTTCTTCTCGAACAAAATTCTTATTTCCCTGTTTCTTAGACTTTTCTGTTTTGATTTCAAATTTCAGCGTTTCAAACTTATCTCGGAGTTTTTTCGCACTCCGAATATTGCCAAACCAAAAGCTGTTTGACGGTAGCCAACTCAATACATAATCAATTTGTTCAATCGTGTGTTGATCCTTTTCTTCCATGAGTCGAATAACATCTGCCCACTTGTCAAGATCCGCTTTTTTCATTTCTTTTGGAAAATCATCAATCAAATTATTTTGTAACTTAGAAGCGAGACGAAAGTGTTCGTCAGAATACTTTCTGGAAAAAGTTTCAACTTCTTCTTTATTTGTCTTATTAAATGTATTATTAAAAGATGTATTATTATCTCTTAAGTTTTCTTGGGTAGGGGTACCCAAATTTTCTTGGGTAGGGTATGCAACTATTCTTATATACCTATTCAAAATTTCTTTAGTACCCTCTCGGTAAATCAACTCTTTTGTAATGTAGCCATTATCAGTCAATGCTTTAATCCAACTTTGGATAGTTGTCTTGCTGACACCGTATAATTCCGCAAAGTATCGGTCGCCCGCCCAACAATATCCTTTTTCATTTGCTAAAGCTGTTATCTCGCCATAAAGCAGCTTTGCATTGGCTGTCAGTTTTTTATCGTATCGAACATTTGCAGGTATGATGGCAAAGTAACTTCTGTGTCCAGTCAAGACATTCGCCCCCTTATCGTGTTCTTACAGGTGTTACTATAAATTGATACTTGCCTTCTTCAAGTTCCGCAATTACGGTTCTGATTGGTGATCCAATGAAAAGTTCAACATCATCCACTGCGTATCGCTGTTTGGCATCGAGCATAAAGTTGACCATCTTCAACAGGTTTTCAGCAGAAAAGCTGATTTCCATTGATTCTCCCTCATACTTGCAGCCAACAGTGATCGAGATAGGCACTTCCGAGTTGCTTCGGTTATTCGTGATATCAACTTTTTCAGAATCTAGGTGTAAGGAAACAATATTTGAAAAACTTCCTTCCTTCAGAGCAAGAAGGACTCGTTTAAAGACACTCAAGCTTATTTTTAGTTTATTTTGTTTCTTTTCCTTAACGAAATTGTTGTCTGTATCCGGGTATTTTAGATCTTTAAATTCTAATGTCCGTACATTTTGAATAAGCGTCTGATCAATGCCGTGAAAGTTGTTGATCCGTAGCATCACTTGACCGTCTGTTGCTCGCAGGCTCCCATCCTCATGATACTGAACACACTGCAATGCTGGTCGTGATGCATGCTGGCAAACGATTTTTTTCAAATGTTGATGTAATTTATTATCTTGCATGATTTTTATCTCCGATCGCTTTTTTGAATAATTCTTCATCGTGATATTTTTGATCAAATCTAAGTATCTGTGCATTAGACATGATGCCGATTTTGATCAATGCTTCTTTATCTAGAAATACTGGTATAACCAAGAAATCATTTAACAGTTGTAGCTCTCCGATTGCGTGAGCAATGTTGTGGTGTACCCAACATAGGCTTGCAAAAGGAAATAGCCGATGATCGACCTTGTTTCGTTTTCTCTTCCCTACCGCTTTTACATGATGAATTTGAGCATGTGGCTTCCCACATACACAACACCTGCGGTACTTGCAGCAAAAGTAAAAGAATCTTTCATAATCGAGCAGATAGTCATAACGTTTGGGAAGCGGAATCCCTTCGCTAAGTACGTGTTCAATCAAGAATTCGATCCATCGGTTCATTTCAGTCATTGACGCTTCAGCATGACTAAATTCGATCCCATGCCCTTCTTTGTACAGATTTTTCATCATCTGCTTCGCCTTGTGTAATGGTAATTCCTGGTGCTTTGCAATATCCTTGATCAACGCATGAGCCAAAGCATTCTGCTTGGCAGATTTCGGCTCATTATCGATCAATTTGATTTCCACTAGGTTCTCTTTTTCTCGAGCAAGTAATTTCAAAAATTCCGGATTGATTTCTTCTTCAAACTCAAGCATCAGGCGCTTATTTTCGTGATAAACAACCTTTCCAAGCATCATTCGCTCACATTAACGACTTCAATCCCAAACTCAACAATGCTTTTATTTAACAAAAAGAATTGATCATCGGTTCCTCTAAGTTTTAATGTCACGATTTTTCCATCTTTGACTACTTCATTTTTTTCAACTGGATTCTCAAGAATCTCACCAGTTTCTTCATCGCATCTTGAGGGAACAGACTCATTTTGTTCCACTTCCTGAATAACCTTTGCGGCCGCCTCAAGGCGTTGTTGTTTTTCTGTTACTACTTGTTTTATTTGATCAAGCACTTCCTGCAATTCATGCCCTTGGTCGATCCATCGTACCCAAGAAACAGGATCCAACCCCAAAGCTTCCGCGTAATTTTCGATTACTTGTTTATTCGCAGCCCACGTCTGCTTCTCGGAAACAATCCCGTTGATCTTCTCAGTGATTTCTTTAACGATCGCTGCTTTCATTTCACCTTTGGCCAAAGTGAAAGCACCTTTGTTCGTCCACTGATCAGGAATTTCGATTTCCTCAGGATCGACACCCACGACACTGCACAATTCATTGACTTTTGTCTGAACTTTCTCCAGTCGACCTTCTCGCTCCTTCGTTTCAAATTTTTCAAGGCTTTGAGCGATTCCTTCTTTTGCTTGATCGATCTGACTAACATGCTCTTTAATTTTATCTTCAAAGGCGTCGAGAGGTTCAGAGTAGCCTTTTTTCACTTCTTTTCGCTTTGCATCTAAAAGCTTGATGATATTACTGAGAGAGATTCGAGCATCTTTTGCCCCTTGAATATCTCCTTCTGAAAACGTCAAGCTCTTATAATGATTCACCGTATTTTCAACCAGTGTTGCTAATTCAGCTTCATTTTGGATTGAAATCGTGCTTGGTGTGTAATCGATTTGAATCATCGTGTCAGGTTTAATTAATTCATTCATCTGCTATTTCCCCCAGGTAAATTTCTTTGTTTCTGGCTTAGGTGCCTTCGTTTCCTCTACGATTCTCTCTTTTAGCTGTAACTCAGCTCTCTTGCCCATCGCCTTGATGGTTCCAATCACCTGTGCATACATTTCCGACGTTACATCCTCTAAACGAGCGAATGTATTAACGCCCAAGACATTTGCCTCGATTTCCTCGTACGGCTTATTCGTCAATTCCGCAACGCCATTAGCATAGTGCTTGAAATACTCAAAGAACACTTCCTGTTCGGTTTTCTCAGACTCTTCCTCTCCCTGGTTCAAAGAATCTGGGTCAATACCATCATCCACGAGGTAAAGACCTTGCAAGGCATATTTACGTGCATAGGAAGAAGCAGAGCCAGTAAGTTGACTGTCGTCCATTTTGGATTTCGATTCTGCTTCTCGTGCGTATGCATCAATACTGATGGATTCTTCCCCATCAGTAAGCGTTGCGGTAGCACGGATATAAAAACGACCTTCGATGAATAGAGGAAAGTCTGCTAAGGTCAATAAAAGTCTATGTTCTAAATTATGCTTTTTTACGGCTTTCAAAATATCCTCTGCATTGCGGAAGTTATATCCGCCATATTCACTAAAGTTATTCTTTGGCACTTTTAACTCTGATTGAATCTGGATCAATTTCTGTTGAATTGTTAATTCTTCTGTGGTCATAATGGCACCGGCTTTCCTAATTTTTCTTGGGTATACCGTAGCAAATCATCCTCGTGAACATATTGATCATTAATCGAGTAAACCATTTCTCCTGCGAACAGGGGATTGCCTTCCCAATCGAATGCAATGGGAGTTGGTTCATCTTCCTGAAGCTGTCTTGCTCCTAAAGAATCGAAGGTATTCATTCAAACTCACCTCGCATGATCCGGTTCAAAACATCCGGAAGATCCACCAAATTATTCAACACAAAGGTATGACCGTTAACCTCATCTTGTTGAACCGCTGTACCCTCTAAAGCTTCTAATGGGGTTTTCCGTAGGATTGCTGCAGGAATTGGGAGTTGTTTGTCCAGATTCCGATCTTCCATCGCTAAACACAATCCTATGTCCACAATATTTCCAAGTGCAAATACATTGGCATTTCCCTTTTTCTGCATCGTGCAAAGTAAACAAACCCCTTCCTTACGACATTCATCTTGCAGCTGTCTCGCTAAATCTTTCATTTTTTCGTTCATAATGCTATAATCTCCTTGAGTGAATTCTTTTTTGTTTTGGCTTAAACTAGCGGGAACTGGTGTAGGCTCTTTTTGTATTTTGTTACCTTGGCTTGGATCTGAGTCATGTTTACCCCTGCTATCGTTGCTTCTGGAACTTCAGAGCGCCACTGTTTTCGGTTCAACTGTAAGTTTTGAGCTTGTGTGACTAACTTCAAATTCTCCATGGTAATGTTTTGCTTGTTGCCATCGAGAAAAATCAGTACATAGCCCTTTGGGATCTTACCGTGAAGTTTTTCCCACTCCACTTTATGCTTGGGGCGCCAGCGTTTATGCCACGGCCCATCATCTTGCACTTTTACTATCACATAGCCATCTCGATCGATACGTTCGGAGCCAACAAGCTTATGATTTCGTGCAGGCTGCCCTTTCTTGAACGATGTCTTATTTCCACCAACATTGAACATCCCTATGGTTCCTTTATTTATAGGTACATGGCCCTTAGAAAAATAACCAGTCAACCCACTACCCACCGCATGATTCGCCTTCCAACCTTTGATTTGTGCAGTTGTCATCTGAAGCCCAAACGTCTGATTGATCAACTCAGCTAGGTCTTTGTTACTTTTCCCTTTTACATTTTTTCTAATAAATCGATCTTGCTCATCAGAAAAAATCCGTTTCCCTTGATTCGCCTTCACACCTCTAAGTGATGCGGAAATCCCGCTTCGGATTTTATAATTACTTCGAAGACTCTTTATTTTATTTTCAGTCAGATGCATATTGAATTTCTGATTAAACATCTCAGTGACTTCTTCATTAAATCGCCCGGGAGTTATTTCTTTTAGATAATCGATCATTTCTTTGGTGTATATTTTTTTAGGCATCATAATCATCCTTCAATCATTTTTGGTCTTCTTTTTGGATCGACCCAACCGTCTTTCCCTGAGTACATTTTTTCTGCCGCAAGAACCGTATTGGCATTTTTGATCACTTGTTCAGCAACGTCTGTCATAGCCTCTGATCGCTTGATCTCTGCTTCTAATTCTTCTTGTGTCATTTCTGGGTTATCCAATCTTTCCAGTTGACCAAAAAGAAAATTGTTCAAATCGTTTAGCGTATTGTTCGGCATATTTTCTCCTCCTTAAATTGCACTTTTGATTTCTGGAAATGTTTCTTTAAATCTGTTCCAGTTCTTCAAAACACCACTGTGCAGTTTATTGTGATTTCCCATCACGTCATCCTCAGTAATAGTTACCGCACCTGATGTTTTGTACATATTTATGTAGACCTTTTTTGGTGTATCGGAATACCAATGAAGCACTGTCCGGAAACGATCGCCAGTTTCGCTGATAACAAGTTGCAAAAGTCGATAGTCTTGTGTCTTTTTGACTTCCTCAAAACCAAATTCTGTTAATCTTTTTCTAGTTGTCGCCATTGTTTTTCTCCTCTCTGAATCCCCTTGATTCCATCAATGCTTCCACTTCGTAATAACATTCCTTCCAATCAATTGTCCGATAAAGCAAATCTAAAATTTCTGATTTAGTCATTATTCTTTCCACCTCCGAGAGCGATGCTCAAAGATCGCATCATCATATGCAATCAACCAAATCATCACGGCTGTGGGATATAAGATTTTTATCCACGTGGAGATTTCTCCTGCAACCAAGGTTCCCATCGCAAAAACAGCAAGTAAAAACGCTGTACGTCTAAGCCAATAGATTCTTCGCATATCCTTCCTCCTATACTTGCCTTTTTCGTTTAAACTTGTTCTGATCTCTCCACTTTAGAAACTCATCGAATAGTTGAACTTTTACGATTGGTAAGCCATACGTGGGCAAACGGTAACCGTCTTTATAGTCCTCATGCTCTTTGAACTCTCGCAATAGCTTTTGAAAAAGAGCTTTGTGATTTTGGTAGCCAAAATAAATGATTGCCTCATCCTTCGCCATCCAAGCTTGAGGAACTTCAATCGTCTTAGCAACTGTGATCTGCATGCTACTCACCTATCTCCCTTCCCTCTTATCTGATCTTGTAATACTCAATAATCGCTGTCAGTGTGTCATGAGCTTTTTTACTCTGATTCTTTCCAGATAGATAATCATTCAAGTCTTGTTTATGGATGTTGAAATACGTTGCCACGCTAATGAGCGAAATTCCCTTTGACTCAAAGTAATCACGAATCTTTTGGCGGCTTACTGTTGTATCTGGCAAACCAAACATCTCCTTTCAGAAATATTCGTAAGTTAATTCGATTAGTCATTGACTGGAAACTATACTATAGTGTAGTATATAATTATAGTTAAATAAGCTTACAAAACGCCTAATAATCGCAATGGGTCGCCAAACTTATGCTTTAGAGGTCTGTTTTTAGTTTGCTTTTTACTATCGAACTAACTTACAAGAACAATACTACACTATAGTGTTTGTTTTGTAAACCGAAAACCACACTATTTTATTGTTTCCTTGCAAGAAAAAAGGAGAATCATTGATATGACAGTCTTTGAAAGAATAAAAAATCTTACAAAAAATCGATCAAAAACAATCAAACAAGTGACAAATGACTTGGGCTATAGCGAAAATTATTTTTATTCATTAAAAAGTGGCAAACAACCTTCCGCGGATAAACTGCAAGAAATTGCTGACTATTTCAATGTGTCTGTGGACTATCTCTTGGGTCGAACAGACAGTCCAGAATACAAAATAGAAGCACCTAAAAATCTCACTGTTGAAGAAGCATTGGCTTCAGTCATGAGTAGCGATGGTAAACCACTTACCGATAACGACAGGAAAATTTTAACTGGAATTATCGAGGCATATATAAAAAATAAAAATGATGCTAAGTAGGTGTGTTATATGGATGCAAAAATCAATGATATCATTTCACAATTGAATGTTTCTGTTGTTCATAAAGAGAAAATGGATGCTGATGGTCATTACATCGCGGCCATCAACACCATAGTCCTTGATTCATCTTTGTCAGAAAGAAAAGAAAAAGTTACTCTCTTACATGAACTAGGACATGCAGCTAAACATATGAAGAATTATGAATTATATAATTTAACCTTTTCTTTACGATCAAAAATGGAACAAGAGGCTGAAGAATTTATGATTGAACAAATGATTGAAACTCGTCTTTATGATCCTGATTTTTCACCTGAAGCGTTTAATAGTATTAATTTTTTAGAAAGCTATGATTTAGATTTTAAATATGAACCAATAGTAAAACAATTTATGGCCCAGCATATCGATGATGAACAAAAGGGCTATTTATTTTTTTAGCCAACAAAGAACGTACGTTCGTATTTTTTTAAACATATAATTTTAAACGCTTTAATTATTTAATTTTAATAAAACATTTATTAAAATATATGTTTTATTTTAAAATATTGATTATGTATTTAAGGAGGTGGTTATATAGAACTGGATGGATGCTTTCTTCAGAAATGAAAAAACACCCGCTACGAAGTATGCGGCTTCGATTGAGGTGTTCCCTTTTAACCTCGCAAATATAATTTTGCCAGAAAGAGGGAATGAAATGAAGAAATTTGTGGATTTTTGGATTAATATCAACAAGTTTATTATTAGTAGGCTGTGGACAGAATACCGGAGTAGATGATTTAAATGAAGTAAATGCTAGTGCAGAAGAAGTTGCTGAATCCACTGAGCGAGAAGAATTCGATATCAATTCATATTATACTAATACTGATTTTCTTGAATTTTATAGAAACCCAGATGAATTAAAAGGGACAAAAACTTCATTTGTTGCTAAGGTTTTTCAAGTGATCGATGACGATGATTTGGTCCAATATATGGCAACAGTCACCCCTGCCCCCAATGATAGAAGAACTATCAAATTAGGAAAATATAAAGAAGAATTAGAAACACGTATAATTGATGGCGACGAAATAAGAGTTTGGGTTAGGTCCCTTGGAGAAATTTCATATACAACAAATAACGGTGGAACTAATACTGTTCCAGGTTTTTACATTGATGCATATCAGATTATAGAAGATTAGCCGACAGGCTTTTCTTTTCAAAAGAAGACGAACGTACATTCGAAAGGAGGCTAAAATTAATGTGGATGGAAGAATTACCAAATGGAAAATACAAATACTTTGAAAGGTACAAGGACCCCTACACGGAAAAACTTAAACGTGTATCTGTTACACTGACATCAAAATCCAATCAAGCTAAAAAACAAGCGATGATGGAATTACAAGAAAAAATAAATGCTAAGATCAGTAACCCAAACGAACACAAAGTGACCTTAGCAAATTTGTATGAAGAATGGATTGAAATTTATAAACAGAAGGTCAAAGAACAAACTTATTTGACAAGCGTTAGCTTATACAAAGCAGTTGAATTAAGAATGGATACATCTGTTCTGATTAACAACCTTACTTCAAGCTATATCCAAAAGTTTTTAAATGAATTCTATTATAAGGAAAACTACTCTCACTCTTACACCGATGCTATTAGGTCCCTTTTTAGAAATATGTTCGAATATGCTAAACAAGTTGGCTTCGTAGAACATAATATAGTTAAGGATGTAAAAATAGAACGTAAAAAAGCCACTATTGAAGAACATGAAAAAGTAACTCAAAAATATTTAGAACCAGACGAACTTGAATTAGTAATAGGTGAGTTAAGAAATTTAAAACATAGTTCGTGCGCTTCGCAATATGCTGAAATCGCAGAGGTTCTATCTAAAACAGGTTTACGATACGGTGAGCTTGCTGCTCTCAAAATTGAAGATTATGACGGTACTACACTTGATGTTAACAAAACGCTATTCTATAACTACTCAAAAGCACAAGACGGATTAACAACAAGTCCGAAGAATGTCTTCTCAAACAGAAAAATTCCGATAAGTAATGAAACAAAAACGATTATTGATAAATGGATCAGTCAAAATGAATTAAACAAAGCAATAAATTCTAAATATAATGACATGGGGTTCATTCTAGCAGCACCAAATGGAGATTCGGTGCCTCCTTTTAGCATGAACAGAGTTTTGCGAAATCTATCTGCAAAGTTAAAAGAACAAGGAAAATTAAATAAACGATTATCAACACATATTTTTCGCCATACCCATATTTCTTTATTAGCAGAGATGGGAATAAATCAGAAAGCAATTATGTCTCGAGTAGGTCAGGTTAACCCTTTGACTACCTTGAAGATTTATACCCATGTTACTAAAAAAGTTGAGCAAGATTTAATAGATAAGCTGAATGCAAAAGAAAAAGAGCAAGGTTAACCTTGCCCCTCCATTGCCCCCTATTAGAAGAATCTAGATGAGAAACCTTCCAATAGAGTTGTTAAATCAATGATGCTACTCGATATCAACATTGTGATAGACGTTTTGTACGTCTTCAAGATCTTCTAACACATCGATCATTTTTTCGAATTTTTCTAGATCGTCACCCGTCAAGGTTACTTCATTTTGAGGAATCATTTGCATTTCTGCAATTGAGAATTCAGTGATTCCTTTTTCTTTCAAGGCTTCTTGAATGGCATGGAAGTCACTTGGTTCACCGTGAACGATGATTTGTCCATCTTCTTCAACAACATCACGAACATCGATCTCTTTGTCCATCAAGTATTCTAAGATCTCATCCGCATCGTCACCGGCAAAGCCAAATAATGCTGTGTTATCAAACATATAAGCAACTGCACCTGAAACGCCCATGTTCCCGCCGTTTTTACCAAACGCGGCCCGAACATCGGCTGCAGTACGATTGACGTTGTTTGTCAAAGTATCGACGATCACCATAGATCCGTTTGGTCCAAATCCTTCATATCGAAGTTCTGAGTATTGTTCATCGCCAGAACCTTTGGCTTTTTCAATCGCACGGTCAATAATGTGTTTTGGTACATTGTAGGTTTTCGCACGTTCGATAACAAAGCGTAATTTTTGGTTCGCGTGAGGATCAGGATCACCCGATTTTGCTGCTGCGTAGATTTCGATTCCAAATTTTGCATAAACTCGGCTATTGTTTGCATCTTTAGCAGTTTTCTTCGCTACGATATTTGCCCATTTACGACCCATGATTTCACTTCGCTTTCTTGTTTTTAAAAATCCTTATTCATTATACTTGTCAAATGGCGTTCTGTGAAGTAATTTTCACTTATTTATCAATAAAAAGCGGAATTCTTCGAAAATTTTGTTCTGTGATTTGAGCATTCCCTTGTTGATAGATCTGGTCGATCCGCAATGACAAGCCATAGCGCTGTGCTTCTTGCTTACCGAATTTAGCGATCAGCGGCAGGGTCAGCTCTTTTTTGACCTCTTTTAAATAGTGCTGCCCTTGCTTCGTATACCCTAAGACCCGAATAAAGGAATGTTCTTGGGCTTCCTTCATTTCAGCTTTTGTCACTTGGAACAATACATAACAAGCAAGACGCTGCAGCCGCGTTTGGGTATAACGCTTCGTCTTTAACAACTTGATAAAATCTGCAAAAGAATCCGCCACAGTCACATATTGTTTCAGTCGATATTCTAGTCCTTCTTCCATCTGGTAAATAGCCGCTAATTTTTCAAGAGGGGCAGAAATGATCTGGTATTGAAGATACGGCCAAAAAGCTTCCCAGTCGACTGTTGCTTGTGAAAGAAAGTTTTGTGTAGCTTCCGGAACAAAATCCGCAACAGCTGCACCTTGTTTGATTGCTTGGCGAATGGCTGTTGCACTGGCGATCGTTGGATGATTGAATTGTTCTGAATGATAGGACGCCGCAACACGTTGGATGGGGACCAAGCGCAATGGTTTTTCATAATGTAACACTTCCCGTGCATACGCCATACCCAACAGATGATTCGGCTGATCTTTTTCTGCATGGTACTCAGGATAAAGCTCACTGAGAACCGCACTCATTTTTTGACTATAGGTAGCATTTTGCCTAGCTATGCGTTGAAATGCATCATCGATCATCCGCTGATTTTCTTTTTCAAACTGAGCGAACTTTGCATAGTCAAAGGGTTGTTTCGCATCTGTTCCAAAACACAAAGAATCACATTGCAGATCTTGTAAGACCCTAATCGCTCCCGCTGCAAAAAAATCAGCAGACTGGACGGCCCAAGCGGATGGCAGTTCAACGACCAAATCGACGCCATTTTGCAATGCCGCTTGGGCTCGCTGCCATTTATCGATGATTGCCGGTTCACCACGCTGTAAAAAATTTCCACTCATCACGGCTACAATGACCTCGGCGTTGGTTTCTTGCCGGGCTTTGTCCACGTGGTATTGGTGTCCATGGTGAAAAGGATTATATTCTACGACTAGTCCGCAAGCCTTCATCGACATCCCTCCTGTTTTACATAACGGTTACTTATGGCAGACAAAAAACCAGCGACGGCTTTTTTCATTTGGTTTCGTATCGATAAAATCGGCGTAGCATTCAACATTAGCAAAACCAGCATTTTCTAACATTCTTAAATAGCTTTCGAGAGGATAGGTTCTTTCTTGATGAAGCTCATCTAAGCGTTCAAACAAGCCATTCTCTTGTGCAACAAAAAAGGTCAGGAAGTGTTCAATGCTATGGTCTTTTTCGCCTTGATAGCTTTCCCAAAGAAAGGCAAATTCATCGGTTTGGTAATGATAGCTATAATCAGGAAAGACTTCATCGATTTGATATAAAGAATGCACATCAAATAAAAACACGCCATCTTCTTCTAAACAACTGTAAACACCATCAAAAACTTGCTGCACACTCTGCTCGTCTTCCATGTAGCAAAGGGAGTCAGAATAACAGGTAATTGCTTGATAGGTGCCAACATCTACGAGATCCAGCATGTCACCCGCAACAAACTGCACAACTGCCGCTTCTTTTTCAGCCCGTTGACTAGCGATCATCAGCATCTCTTCTGAAAGATCCAACCCAGTCACATCAAAACCAGCCTTGGCAAATTCAACGGCTAACGCACCGGTTCCACAAGCCAATTCTAACAGCTGTTTTCTTTCTCCTAAATGACGACAAGAAAAATCCAGCCACTTTTTATAGAGACTGGAATCCATTACTTCGTCATAGACAAATGCGAAGGTTTCGTAAGCCATTACGCCACGACCCATTCATTAAGATCCACAAGCGGCGCATCAGACCATAATTTTTCTAGGTTGTAAAAAGCACGTTCTGAGGCACTGAATACGTGAACGATCACGTCACCTAAATCGATCAAGACCCATTTCCCACCATCTTTTCCTTCGACACGGCTAACAGATACTTGATTTTCTTCTTCTTTATCGATGACTTCATCGATGATTGCATTGATTTGACGTTCACTATTTCCTGAACAGATCACAAAGTAATCTGCTAGTAAAGAGATTTCCCGCACATCTAATGCCATAATATCTTCGGCATGTTTTGAATCGGCGGCTTTTACAGCAATTTCTAATATTTTCTGACTATCTATGGTAATTCCCTCCTATATTTGGCTACCCAAAAATTGTAGGTTTCGATCGTTTTTGGGTAGATAACTGCTTCTGTTTCGATCAAATGAAGCAAGGTATGTTTCGTTTCGTAAGCAACAGCGGCATCTAAGTCGATCATTGCGATTTCCCTAGCCTCAACGACTCCAGGAAACGTTCGTCCGGGTTCGATATAATCTGCCACATAGATGATTTTATCTAGTAGGCTCATCTTGGCAGCTCCGGTGGTGTGCAAACGGATCGCTTGTAAGATTTCTTCATCATCGATCTCTAATTCTCGTTGAACGAAATCAGCACCGACGAGTCCATGCCAGATCGCATTGTTCCAGTTCAAGAGATCCAAATCAAATCCATCTCTACGAATGACTAATCGAAATTCTTCATCGCTGCGTTCCTTTGCATAATCATGAGTCAAAGCAGCAATGCTGGCTTTGACCGGTGAAGCGCCATATTTTTCCGCAAGGGCAACGGCGGTTTTTTCGACACCCAACACATGCTCAAAGCGCTTTTGACTCATCTGCATTTGGACCTTTTGCATCAAAAGTTCCCGTTCTGCTTGTGTGTAGTGTTCACTCTTCATCCAAGTACAACCCCTTTTCTTGAATATAGTGTAACACATTATCTGGCAATAAGTAGCGAACGGAACAACCTTGTTGTACTTTTTTACGAATTGTCGTTGAGCTGACATCCATCAAGGGGATATCAATCCAAATAATCGGGTATGGACTGTCAATGGGCACTTCCGGGCGGCGAACCCCCACAAACGTTACCAATTCCATCAGCTCATCGATTTGATGCCATTTTGGTAAATAGTTCACCATATCCCCGCCAATGATAAAATAATAATTAGTATCTGGATTCTTAGCTGTCAATTCCCGCATCGTATCAACCGTATAACTCTTCCCTTTTCGTTCCAACTCAATGGTCTCTACAGCAAATCGCGGATTATCGGCGATCGCCAACTCCAACATCGCTAAACGATGCTCAGCGGGGATCGTCTTTTTCTCATCAACATGAGGCGGTAAATACTCAGGCATGAAATAAACTTTATCCAGCCCTAATGCTTGCCCTACTTGCTCACCCATGACCAGATGTGCGTAGTGTACTGGATTAAAATTTCCACCAAGAATGCCCACTTGCTTTTTCGGTACCAGTTCTTGTGTTTGTGTTTCTAAAACCGTTTGTACCTTGCCAAATGTTTGTCCTTGCATGCCTTTTCCCTCCTAAATTGAACGAACTTTGCTTGAAATCGTTTGGTATTTTTCTTTGCTTGACGGTTTGAATAAAACGATCACTCGTCCGATGATCTGTACCACTTCACAGCCGACTTTATCACGGATCGTTTCAGCTGCTTCGTCAGCAACCTCATCGGTATTTTGGAGCAATGAGACTTTGATCAATTCTCGTTTTTCTAGTGCTTCTTCAATTTGCGCCATCATTGCGTCATTCAAGCCGCCTTTGCCGATTTGAAAAATCGGGTTTAAATGGTGCGCTTCACTTCGTAAAAATCTTTTTTGTTTTCCTCGTAAGTCCATAATCTTCCTTCTTCCTTATACTAATGCTTTACGTCTAAGCACATCGACACCTTTTGGCGCCCACCCGGCGATGACACACGGTTTGGTGATCGTGATCCAGCCAAGTCCCGCAAAAACGATGTCGGTTTTTTCTTTGATTGAAAATTCAAAACGGACGAGTTCAGGAAAATCCGCCACTTCATCTGCTCGCGGCGGCTGCAGCAGCCCACCAACATGTTTCTCATAAAACTCATCGGCTTTCGTTAATTTGGTCCGATGGATCGCCACATCATTTGCTACATAAGCAATAAATGAACTGCGTTCTCCTTGAATGAAATCAAATCGGGCAAGTCCTCCTAAAAACAAGGTTTGTTCTGGATTCAGCTGATACACCTTTGGTTTGATCTCTTTGGCTGGTGCCACGATTTTTAGATCTTTTTTACCTAAATAATGCGCCATTTGATGACGATGAATGATTCCTGGTGTGTCGATCAAGAAGTGTCCGTCATCCAAGGGAATCTCGATTTTATCCAATGTGGTTCCTGGGAAACGCGAAGTCGTGATCAGTTCGTTGATCCCCGCTGTTTGTTTGATGATTTGATTGATCAATGTTGATTTTCCAACATTCGTCACACCCACCACATAGACATCGCGTCCTTCACGATACGTTTCGATTGCTTGCAGTAAAGCTTCCGTTTCACCTGGTTTCTTGGCGCTCGTCAATAATACATCGACGGGTCTTAAGCCAGCTTCATGGGCACGTTCCTTCATCCATTGGGTCATCTTCGATTTTTTCAAAGATTTCGGTAAAATATCCACCTTGTTGCCCACTAATAAGACAGGATTATTCCCAACAAAGCGGTGCAGTCCTGGGATCAATGAACCATTAAAATCAAAAATATCGACGACATTAACGATCAAGGCATCTTTTTCTCCGATTTCATTCAGTAAACGCAGAAAATCATCGTCTGTCAGCGAAACATCTTGAATCTCATTGTAATGGCGCAAGCGGAAGCAACGTTGACAATAGACTTCTCCTGATTCAATTCCTTTTTCTAATGCAGATTGCGGGGTGTAACCCAATTCGTTAGGGTTTGTTGTTTGAATCAATGCCCCGCAGCCGATACAGTGAATTTCTTCGATTCCTTCTGTCATATTAAATTCCTCCACGCCATTTTAACTCTGGGTTATGTTTCAATAGATAGTTCATGATTTTTCTTTCTGCCGCTCGATTAAACTGGGTTTTCCAAGAATCCGTTTGGATCACTGGTTTCACTAAAATACTGCGAACACCGGCACGATTGGCACCTCGTACATCCGTCATGATTTGATCGCCGATCATGACGACCTCTTCTTTTTTCAAACCTAATTGCTGATACCCTTGTTTGATGCCTCTTGAAAAAGGTTTTAGTGCGCGGTGTACGTACTTTAAGCCAAAGGGGGCAACTGCCCGTGCCACTCGTTCACTATTGTTGTTAGAAACCACTATCACCGGTATGCCAGCGTTTTTCATTTCCAATAACCAGTTTTTTAATTCTTCGGTTCCATCAGGATTGTTCCAAGCAATCAAGGTATTGTCAAGGTCAGTCAAAATCCCCTTGATTCCCTGTGCCTTAAGTTGGCTGGGCGTAATTTTATAAATCGCATCGACCATCCAAGTCGGTTTATAATTTGAAAACATAAAATCTCCTTTGCTGCATGATTTCTTCACGTATTAAAAATCGGCGACTAGTCATCGATCCAAATTGTCGATCCTTAAAAAGAAACAGTCCGATCTGCATAAAATCACGCAGATGGTTTCTATCAAGATCAGACCTCTTCAACCTGTAATTATACAATAGAATCTTTTTGAATACTAGCAAGTGCGCCAGTTTCTGCAGGTTTCTTGTAAAAGAACTGAAAAAGGAACCTGCCAAGACAACCGTTTGTTCTATCACTTCTTCAATGTAGTCATTTTTCCGTCAAAAAAGCATCCTTTTACTGAAAGGATGCTTAGGAAAGGTCCAAATTTATCACTAACAACTGCGAACTTCTCGCAGTTTACAATACTTTACTCAAAAAATCAATGGTTCGTGGATTTTTCGGATGATCAAAGATCTGTTCTGGCGTTCCTTCCTCCATAATGATTCCCTGATCCATAAATAAAATCCGATCCGCGACTTCCTTCGCAAAGCCCATTTCATGAGTGACGATGACCATCGTCATTCCTTGCTGAGCCAAACGCTGCATAACGGACAATACTTCGCCAACCATTTCAGGGTCTAACGCAGAAGTCGGTTCATCAAAGAGCATCACATCCGGTTCCATCGCCAAAGCTCGTGCGATTGCGATCCGCTGCATTTGTCCACCAGAAAGATTTTGAGGATAAGCTTTTGCTTTATCTGGTAAACCGACATCATTCAGAAGTTGTTTTGCCAACTGATCCGCTGCCGATTTTGCTACCTTTTTGACTTTCGTCGGGGACAAGGTAATGTTTTCTAAAACCGTCATATTAGGAAAAAGATTAAAATTTTGAAAAACCATACCCATTTTTTCCCGCATCTTATACAAATCATTTTTTGGATCGGTAATATCGGTTCCTTCAAAAAAAATCTTCCCGCTTGTCGGTACTTCTAATAGGTTTAAACAGCGTAAAAACGTACTTTTTCCTGACCCAGATGGCCCAATCACCACCACAACTTCTCCTTGATCGATCGTCGTGGTGATCCCTTTTAGCACTTGATTGCTGCCAAAGGTTTTGTGTAAATCTTGAATATCTAACATCATAGCTTGTCTTCTCCTTTTAACGACGATAGCCTTTGCCTAGTTTCTTTTCCCATAAACTCAATAGTCGCGAAGTCGTAAACGTCAAGATGAAGTAAATGACCGCCGCTACATAAAAAGGCGTTAACGGTTGGAAAGAACTGGTGACAACGATCTGCGCACTGTTCATCAGCTCGTAGATGCCGATCGTTGAAAGCAAAGAGGAATCCTTAATCAAAACGATAAATTCATTGCCTAGTGGCGGCAAAATGTTGCGTAGTGCTTGTGGCAACACGACATAACGCATCGTTTGAAAAGGCCGAAGCCCTAAAGATCCTGCCGCTTCTGTTTGTCCGTAATCAACGGCATTGATCCCCCCTCGGACGATTTCAGCAACGTATGCCCCGGAATTTAGTGATAAGGCAATGATCCCTGGGAAGAGCCGCCCAAAATCAAGACTCAGCACGCCGATTGAGACCGTCGGCAAAGCAAACATTCCTTGCAAAAGACCAAAAGCGATCAAAATTTGCACCAGCATCGGTGTGCCGCGGATGACTTCAATATACGCATTAGCAAACCAGCGCAAAGGCGTCACTTTTGATAATTTCATTAGGGCAAAAATCACCCCTAGAATCGTTCCAAAGATCACGGTGATGATAGAGATCACGATGGTGATCACCACACCAGAAAGAAAATAAGGGTAATATATCGCTAAAAAGGATAAATCCATAATTGTGTCTACTCCGTTCTATCTATTGCGCCGCATTTTCATTGGCTAGATCTGTGTTCTTTTGTACATACTCATCGATTGTACCATCTTCAATCAATTCTTTCAAAATACTGTTTAGCTCTTCTTGTAGTTCGGTACTCCCTTTAGGTAAAGCAATTGCATAAGAATCGCCTTCAGATGCTTCTAATGCTACATCAGTGATCACGAGGTCATCATTTTGTGCAACATACGATTCAGCAACCGCACTTTCAAGGACCAAACCGTCGATCGAGCCTTGTTTCAATTCATTGACTAGATTCGGGACTTTGGCAATGGAAACCAATTGCGAATCAGCTAATTGATCTTGAACGATCATTTCTTGGATGGAGCCTTTTTGAGCGCCAACCTTTTTACCAGTTAAACTTTCGATTGAATCAAATGCCGACTCGTTATTTTTATTGACAACTAATTTTTGTTCTGGTGTAAAATAGTTGTCGGTGAAATCAAAAGTCTGTTTACGTTCGTCAGTTGCTGAGATGCCTGAAACAGCGATATCGGCTTTCCCTTGTTGCAAAGCAGTCAAAACAGCATTGAAATCAAGATCCAAAATATTCACTTCGACACCAAGACGATCAGCGATCTCATTGACCATATCGATATCTGCGCCCACGATCGTATCTTTGCCATCGATCAAGGCATGAAATTCAAACGGGGCAAAGTCAGCAGAAGTTGCCACATTTAACACACCAGCTGCTTTGATGGCTTCCAATTGATTATCCGCCGAACCGCTGGCACTAGAACTTCCAGTACTCGATGAGCCGCCATTCCCACAAGCTCCTAAAACCAAAATCCCCGTCAATACAACAAGTGCTCCAAATAATTTTTTCATTAAAAACGCTCCTCTTCAAAACAAATATTTATGCAATATAATCTTCTTATATTCAGAATATATACATAGTAGCACAGAATAATTAAATTTTAAACTAAAAACTTTGTCATTTGCACGATTTATTCAATAACACTTTCAATAAAAAAATACTAGGATATCCTTCCTCTAATTAGAGTGGATATCCTAGTTGTTAAAATCGGCGAAAACGCTGATACCTTGCCTCAAGCAATTCTTCTGTTTGTAAGGTAGAAAGTTCAGCAAGTTTCGTTGAGATTGCCGCTTTCATCTGTTCCATCAATTGCTCTTTCGGTAAAAAGGCCTCTTCATTGGTTTCAGCAATCACTTTTTCAATAACGCCTAATTCATATAGTTCTTGGGCAGTGATCTTCATCAAGCCAGCAGCTTCTTTGGCACGGCTGCCATCTTTCCATAGGATCGAAGCAAAGCCTTCGGGAGATAAAATGGCATAGATCGAATGTTCCATCATCCAAACCTCATCGCCTAATGCCAGTGCTAAGGCACCGCCGCTGCCGCCTTCACCAATGATGATTGCCAAGATCGGCACCGTTAAATCGGACATTTCCATCAAGTTACGGGCAATCGCTTCGCCTTCTCCGCGCTCTTCCGCGCCAATACCGCAAAATGCCCCTGCTGTATTGATCAATGTGACCACAGGTCGCTGAAATTTTTCGGCTTGCTTCATTAAGCGTAACGCTTTTCGATAGCCTTCAGGATGTGGCGAGCCAAAGTTTCTGCGTAAGTTTTCAGGCAGATTACGGCCTTTTTGAATACCGATCACGGTCACTGGCTTGCCATCTAAACAAGCGATTCCACCAACGACAGCTTCATCTTCGCCAAACAGACGGTCTCCATGAAACTCTTCAAACTCAGAAAAAATGCCTTCAAAGTAATCCAGTGCCGTCAAACGGTCTTTGCTGCGAGCGAGTTCAACGATTTCGTGGGCTGTTCTAGTCATTGCGATCCCATCCTTTCCGCGTATGCAAAGAAATCAAATGGTGGATTTTCTCCCGTAAGTTCGTCCGTGGAACGATTTGATCGACAAAGCCATGATCTAGCAAGAACTCTGCTTTTTGAAAATCTTCAGGTAATTCCTGACGAATGGTTTGTTCAATCACTCGTCGTCCAGCAAAACCAATCAAGGCTTGCGGTTCTGCTAGAATGATATCCCCTTCCATCGCAAAACTAGCGGTAACGCCACCGGTGGTCGGGTCCGTTAAAACCGTTAGATAAAACAAGCCAGCTTTACTGTGGCGTTTTACCGCCGCAGAGATTTTTGCCATTTGCATCAGTGACAAAATTCCTTCTTGCATCCGTGCACCACCTGAAGCGGTAAAAAGAACAACTGGTAGCTGTTTTTCGATCGCACGTTCAAACAAACGGGTAATCTTCTCCCCCACGACCGTTCCCATACTGCCCATGATGAAATTCGCATCCATGATCCCGATCGCTAACGGCAATCCTTGAACTTTGGCTTCTCCTGTGAGGACAGCCTCATGCAACCCAGTTTTTTCTTGCATTTCTGCGACTTTATCCAGGTACCCTGGGAAATCAAGGGGATCTTTTGTGGTTACATCTGTGTCCCATTCTTCAAAGCTTTTCTCATCAATCGTGATAGCGATCCGTTCCCAGGCACTGATTCGGAAATTATACCCGCAGTGAGGACAGACTTTTTCCGCCCCCATCTCCTTCGTATAAAGCGTTCGTTTGCAACTAGGACATTTCGCCCAAAGATTATCTGGGACGACTGGTTCGTTCGTTGGCAGCTGACCTCGATTAGGATTGATGCGAATGTAGTTTTTTTTCTTAAATAAAGCCACTCAACTTCCCTCCTATTGTTCAGGTGTCCAATTCGGCAAAAATTCCTCTTGTAAAAAGGCGGTAGTATAGTCTCCCGCAATCACTTTCGGGTGACTGATCAAGTCCATTTGGAATTCTGCATTCGTAATGACACCATCGGTCACTAATTCAGCTAACGCCCGCTGCATTTTCATCAATGCTTCAAAACGATTCTCACCGTGAACAATCACTTTAGCGATCATCGAATCATAATAAGGTGGGATCGTGTAGCCGGAATACATGGCACTGTCTACACGAACGCCTAGACCGCCACTTGGTAAAAACAAATTGTTGATCTTACCAGGAGAGGGTGCAAAATTGAAGGCTGGATTTTCTGCATTGATCCGACATTCGATCGCCGCGCCCGTCATCTTGATGTCTGCTTGCGTCAAGCCTAGCGGTTCACCACTAGCGACTTCAAGTTGTTTTTTGACTAGATCAATGTTTGTCACCATTTCGGTGATGGGGTGTTCCACTTGGATTCGAGTGTTCATTTCCATGAAATAAAACTCCCCAGTGTCCGCCATTAAAAACTCGATCGTGCCAGCATTACGATACCCTACCGCTTGTGCGGCACGTACCGCTGCTTCTCCTAGTTCTGCTCGCTTGCTTTCAGAAATCACCACAGAAGGAGATTCCTCCAACACTTTTTGGTTGTTGCGTTGTAGCGAGCAATCGCGTTCACCAAGGTGGATAATATTACCAAAAGAATCACCTAACACTTGCACTTCTATGTGTCGAGCAGGATAAATGATTTTTTCAATGTACATTTCATCGTTGCCAAATGCCGCTTTCGCCTCTTGCTGTGCGGAAGCAAAATGATGCGGCAATGCTTCTTTATCTGCGACTTTCCGTATCCCTTTACCGCCACCGCCGGCTGCTGCTTTGAGCATGACCGGGTAACCAATCTCTTCAGCGATCGTTAAAGCTTCTTCCACATCAGAAATCGCGCCTTTGCTTCCGGGAATGACCGGTACTTCTGCTTCGATCATCAAGCGTCTTGCATTGATCTTGTTTCCCATTGCATCGATAGTCTCACTCTTTGGCCCAATAAAGACGATATTGCATTCCTCGCACATCGCAGCAAAGCGGCTATTCTCTGAAAGAAAGCCAAATCCGGGATGGATCGCCTCAGCCTTTGTGACGATCGCAGCGCTTAGGATCTGCTGTACATTCAAATAAGAGTCGGCTGCTTTGGCAGGTCCGATACAAATCGCTTCATCGGCAAGCTCTGTATGCAACGCTTCTTTATCTGCTTCTGAATAAACGGCGACCGTTTGAATACCTAATTCACGACAAGCGCGAATGATACGTACGGCGATTTCGCCACGGTTTGCGATCAATACTTTAGAAAACATGTCTCACCTATCCAATCATGAAAGTCAATTCTGCTTCCGCCACTTTTTTTCCATCAACATAGGCAATTCCTTTGCCGATGCCGGCTGCAGATTTCACTTTGATTATTTCTACTTCTAAGATCAAGGTATCGCCTGGTGTTACTTTTTTTCTGAATTTCGCTTTGTCTAAACCGCCAAAGTAGGCAGTTTTCCCACGAAAATCTTCCAATGATAGCAATGCCACAGCACCTGCTTGCGCCATTGCTTCCACGATCAATACTCCGGGCATCACTGGTTCATGGGGAAAATGACCTTGGAAAAATGGCTCATTGATAGTAACGTTTTTCTTCGCAACGACCCGTTTGCCTTCTTCTAACTCCTCTACCCGATCCACTAAAAGCATCGGATAACGATGAGGGATGATTTCTTTGATCTCTTGAATCGTTAATGCGCTCATTGCTTTACCCTTCTTTCACACGGAATAATGGTTGATTGTATTCAACGATTTGTTCGCTTTCAACCAAGACTTCAACTAATTCGCCATCGACGTCGCTGACGATTTCATTCATGACTTTCATCGCTTCAACGATACAAAGAATATCGCCTTTTTTCACGTGATCGCCGATTTGCTTAAAGTTATCTTTGTCAGGACTTGGTTTCAAATAAACGACACCCACTAATGGAGAGACAACTTCTTTGCCCTCTAAGACAGGTTTTGCCACTTCTACTGTGTCAGGTGTTGCTGAGACAGCAGGCGTTGGTGCAACAGGAGTTGGCGCAGCATTCGCTGCAGGAGCAGGCGCAGGTGCAGAGGATGCATTTTGTAGCCCACTTGTCGTATTTTTATTAAAATAAAGTTCAAAGGTCTCTTTTTTTAATTGAAGCTCAGTTAACGTCGATTGATCGAATTGGCTGAGCAGTTCTTTTACCTCATGTGTTTCCAATTACGCTTCCTCCCAACGTTTCAGCAAGATCACTGCATTATGACCACCAAACCCAAGTGAATTACTCATGGCATAGGTCAATTCTGCGGGTTGGCTTTGATTGATAACAACGTTCAAGTCGATCTCAGGATCTTGTTCTGTCACGTTGATGGTTGGTGGAATAAATTGATGTTGTAATGCTAATAGTGAAGCAATGGCTTCGATTCCACCAGCCGCCCCAAGCAAATGACCAGTCATTGACTTTGTACTGCTGACATATGGTTTTTTATAGTCTTCCCCTAATCCGTATTGGATCGATGTCGCTTCCGCACTGTCATTGGCGGGCGTGCTTGTACCGTGGGCATTGATGTAGCCAACTTCAGCTGGGGTGATCGCCGCTTCTTGCATCGCCAATTTCATTGCTTTTCCAGCACCTGATCCATCAGGGTTTGGTGCAGTCATATGGTAGGCATCACAGTTCGCACCGTACCCTACGACTTCACCTAAAATCGTTGCCCCACGTTTTTGCGCATGCGCCAATGATTCTAAAATGAAGACGCCAGCGCCTTCACCCATGACAAACCCACTACGATTTTTATCAAACGGAACGGAAGCTTTGTCCGGGTCTGATTCAGTGGTTAACGCCGTCAGCGAAGCAAAACCAGCAATACCGATTTCACAGATCGTCGCTTCTGAACCACCAGCGATCATGACATCTGCATAGCCATGCTTGATGTTCCGAAAAGCTTCACCGATTGAATGGGTACCAGAAGCACAGGCAGAAACAGTCGTCGTACAAATGCCTTTCGCACCTACCCGTAACGCAATGTTGCCGGCAACCATATTTACGATCGACATCGGTACGAACATTGGTGATACCCGATTTGCTCCTTTGTCATGCATCCGAATCACTTGGTCTTGAATCGTTGGCAAGCCGCCGATCCCTGAACCAACCATCACGCCAAAACGATCCACATCAATGGTTTCTGTATCTAACTTCGCCATGTCCATCGCTTCTAAGGCCGCATAAATTCCATAAATGGAAAAAAGATCCATCCGCTTCGTATCTTTTTTAACGAAGTACTTTTCTAATGGAAAATCTTTGACTTCAGCAGCAACTGAGATCCCTGTAGCTTCTGCGTCAAATTTTGTAATCGGGCCGATGCCGTTGGTCCCGTTTTGTAAACTTGCTAAAAATGTTTCTGGGTCATTTCCGATTGGAGAAGTGACGCCGTATCCTGTAACTACTACTCGATTCATCTATTCTTCCTCCTACCCTTGCATTGCCATCCCGCCGTCTACACTGATCACCTGACCAGTGATGTAGGGGCTTTTTGCTAAAAAGACTGCTGTTTGCGCAACATCCTGTGTGGAACCAAAACGCTGTAATGGAATATTTGCCAATGATTGTTCTTTAACTTTATCCGACAGCACTTCAGTCATCTCTGTTTCGATAAATCCTGGGGCGATCGCATTGCAGGTGATTCCCCGAGCGGCACCTTCACGAGCGGCAGATTTCGTAAAACCGATCACGCCAGCTTTACTTGCCGCATAGTTGGCTTGCCCGATATTTCCCGTCAAGCCGACCACACTCGTCAAATTGATGATGCGGCCTTCTCGCAGCTTCATCATTTTTTTCAACGCGTGCTGCGTCATATTAAAGGTACCAGTCAAATTGATTTTGATCACGGAATCAAAATCTTCCGGTTTCATTCTCAACAATAATTTGTCATTCGTGATCCCGGCATTATTGACTAAAATGTGGATCGGTCCGACTGCCGCTTCTGCTTCCGAAAGCATGGCTGCCGCTTGATCAAAATCAGAAATGTCCCCATTGATCGCTACACATTTCACGCCGTAGCTGGTGATGCGATCGATCAGTGACTGGGGAATTTCTTTTCGTCCATTTAAAACGATATTCGCTCCTTCTTTGGCAAAGGCTTCCGCGATGGTAAAACCGATCCCTCGCGAGCTACCAGTTACAAAGACGTTTTTATTTTGCAGATCCATAAATTCCTCCTAGTTGAATCGGGCTAGTGTATCTGCCAACGTTTGGCTATCTTCTACACGCGCAGTCTGGATTTCTTTGTCTATTTTCTTCATAAAACCGCTCAATACTTTTCCTGGTCCGATCTCGATGACTTGTTGGATGCCAAGCTGCTTCAGTGTCGCAATGCTTTCGTAAAAACGCACTGGCGATTTCACTTGCAGCGTCAACAGTTCCTTGATTTGGTCTTGCTGCATTGGCTGTGCGGTCGTATTGCTGATGACAGGTACTTGCAACTCATCAAAGGTGATTTGAGCTAATTCCTGTGCTAATTGCTGCGATGCGGGTTCCAACAACGCAGTATGGAAAGGACCACTGACATTTAAAGGAATCACCCGTTTGGTTCCAGCAGCTTGTAACAATTCCACCGCTTTATCCACTGCCGGCGCTTCACCGCCAATGACGATCTGCTGCGGCGTATTGTAATTGGCTGGTGTCACGATCCCGACTTGACTTGCTTCTTTACAGATTTCTTCAATCGTTTCAGCGGGTGTGTTCATCACAGCAACCATTTTCCCAACGCCTGCTGGCGCCGCATTTGCCATATACCGACCGCGCTTTTGCACCAATGCGACTGCGGTCTGGAAATCAAGCGCACCACTAGCGACTAAGGCTGTATATTCGCCTAAGCTCAAGCCAGCAACAGCATCTGCTTCGATTCCTTGCGCATCCAAAAGTCGCCAAAAAGCCGTGCTTACTGTTAAAATGGCAGGCTGTGTATATTCCGTCTGGTTCAAACGTTCGTTTTCAGTAAAGCATAACTCGGCCATATCATATCCTAGAATCGTGCTGGCCTGTTCAAACGTCTCACGAACGATTGCTTCTTGGTGATAGAGCTCTTCCCCCATTTTTGGGTACTGTGCACCTTGACCGCTAAATAAAAAGGCTGTCTTCATTTTGCACTCCTTCATTACTTTGATGGTTATCGTTGGAGAACATGGATTCTTGCAGTTCGTCTATGAATCAGCAAAAACACGTTCTTAAAAAGGAAAGGCTAGGCTGTCTGCCTAGCCTTTGTTTTATGCTTGTTGTTTTTCTACATATTTAACTAGATCTTCAACGGTTGTGATACCATCTTCTGTTTCGATCTTCACATCGAATTCATCTTCGATCTCGTTAATGATTTGGAAAAGATCCAAGCTATCTGCTTCTAAATCTTCTTGGATGTTCGTGTTCAATTTGATTTCTTCTTTTTCTTTTCCTAATTCTTCTGCTACGATTTCTTGAATTTTTTCGAATACCATGTGTATATTCCTCCAATGTGTTTTTCAATAGTAATTTTGTTTCGTGAACAAGTTATAAGGTGGCTAACATAGTTCCCCATGTCAATCCGCCGCCAAAACCTGAGAACACCACTTTTTGACCACTGCCAAGGGACAGTGTACCTCGTTTGATTTCTTCATCTAGCAATAACGGAATCGAGGCTGCCGAAGTATTGCCATAATCTTGCATATTTTGCAAAAATTTCTCACGGGGCTGCTTCAGCTTGCGAGCAACTTTGTCTAAAATACGAGAATTTGCTTGGTGAAGCAAAAAATAATCGATTGCTTCATCTTGTGTCAGATCATTGATCGAGGCGACCACATCACGCGTCGCAAAATCAAAGATTTCTCGTCCAATCATTTGCATACAAGCACTATACGCCGGAGCGTTTTGTGAAAAAGGATTCTCATTCGTGCGAAAACCAGATGTCAAGGACATGCCTCGCTTCCCATCTGCTTTTAAAGACTCTTTGAGCAAATGCTGTTCTGAAGATGCTTCCAGCAATAGACCACCGGCACCATCTCCGAATAAAACAGCCGTCGAACGGTCGTTCCAATCCAAGACTTTTGAAAGTACTTCTCCACCGATGACCAATCCTTTTTTAGCGCCCGTTCGAATCAGTTTTTCAGCCATAGACAATGCATAAACGAAACCAGCACATGCTGCACTGATATCAAAAGCAAAGGCATTGACTGCCCCAATCGCTCCTTGGACTTGGCAAGCAACCGCCGGTGTATTGAAATCCGGTGTGATCGTCGCTACCAAGATAAAATCTAGACTTTCTGCTGAAAGCTGAGCATCTTGCAAGAGCGTTTGAGCGACGCGAATACAAAGGTCAGAAGTGTTTTCGCCAACAGCGACTCTTCTACGTTTGATTCCCGTACGAGAATGAATCCATTCATCTGAAGTATCCATCAAATTTGATAGATCATCATTTGTTACGATTTTTTCTGGAACATAACTTGCAGTCGCGGTAATTTTCCCAAACATATTCATCCATTATTCTCACTTATAATCTTGTAAAAAGTCATGCAGATTTTTCAGTGCTTTCAACAGTGCCTGTTCCTCTTCAGGAGACATCTGACTCAAGACACCTTTCACCATCTCACGATGAAAATGCTGATGAACACGATAAAGGAGTTTTCCTTTTTTCGTCAAACCTAGTTTGACGACTCGCCGATCATCTTCACTGCGAATCCGTTCTACATATTCTTTTTTCACCAAACGATTGATCGCGATGGTCAAAGTCCCAACAGTGATCGAAAGCTCTTTGGCAACTTCAGTCGTGGTCTTTTTTTTGTACATCCCGATGGCTTCGATGGTATGCATTTCGGTAATTGAAAGGTCTTTGAATTGAGATTTTTTCAATTCAGATTCTTCAATCACTAAGATGTCATTAAAGACGCTGACTAAGTAGTCATTAACTGTTTCTAAATTGGGTTCCATAACCTTCACCATCCGAATACTTTGATAATCAAATCATTTGATAGTCAAACTATATCGGAAGTTATTGAGAAATGCAAGAATTTTTTCGAACTTTTTTTATTTTTAAGCGCATTTTTATTTAAGAATTGATTTTCTAAGATTTTAAAAGCTACGAGTTGACAAAATAATCCGTTTCCGTTATAGAGAAATTTCCTTTGAATGTCAAAGTTTATCATTGCGTTGCCTCCACTCTATTTCTAATTTTTTCTTGTCAATGGCCAGCAAACGTTGCTCTCTTACACTTCATCTGCTACTCTTTGGAGGAGGAGAGGAACGATCGATGAATCCGAACAAAGAGTTTCTAAAAAACAAAGCAAATGCCCTGCCTGAAAAGCCTGGTGTTTATCTAATGAAAGATCAGCACAACGAAGTCTTGTATGTAGGAAAAGCCAAATCATTGAAACAGCGTGTCGTTTCCTACTTCCGAAAAAACCAGCAGCATGCCAATAAGGTGCTTCGCCTTGTTTATAATGTCGTTGATTTTGAAACGATCGAAACAGATACAGAATTGGATGCACTATTACTTGAATGTCGTTTGATCCAAGCTTTTCATCCTATCTACAACCGACAAATGAACCATTCAGCCAACTACTGCTTTGTTGACTTGACGAATCATAGCTTCACGATCACTCAAACACCACAAATTGGCAGTTATGGCCCCTTTCGGCAAACAAAAAAATTGCCGATGTTGTTTCAATTATTGTCAGAAACCTTTCAATTGCCGACTGTCAACGAACTGACGCTATTGACCTTACGTAAGCAACTCCCTCAAATGGATGCGTATCCCTTGGAAGAGAAGTGGCGAGAAATCGGCTGTTTTTTTGCTGGACAAAAAACCGAGTGCTTCTCACTTTTGGATGAACGCTTAACCTATCTTATTGATCATTTATTATTTGAACAAGCAAGTTTGCTACAGGGAGAAATCCATTTAGCGCAAAGCTTTTACCAAGAAATCGTGAGGGTCAATCATTTTATTCAAGAACCAGAAGTGATTTTTTCTATCCCCCTTGACTTAGAGGAGCCAGGATCACAGACGACTCAAATCAAATACTATCAAGTCAGCTTTGGCAAGTTGATCCAAACAAACATTCTTTCTCCCGAAGAAACATTCCAGCCACTTCCGCCAGCAAGCGCTGCGCTTCCTTTAGCCCCGAAAGATCTCGATCCATTAGGGATCATCCTCAATCATCTGTATCGCCAAGAAAAAGCAGCAGATAAATAAAAAACAGCAAGCCCCAGTAGGCTTGCTGTATAGAAATGAGAAAGCGACGACGAACGTCTCACTCATTCTTATTGGATCAAATCATAGATTTCCATGGCTACAATATCAACGTTATCAAATTGATAAGATTGACTTGATTCTGCTTCCGTTAATTCAAACGTTTCTGTCGAATTGTCATAAGTAACGGTACATTTTTCGACGCCTTCTTTTTCAAAACGACGTACTTGAACTTCATTGTCTTGCGCTTCGACCATCGCTTCTAAACGTTTGATGATAGCGACTAATTGCGAACTTTTCATTCGTAAGCCTCCTTTTTCTGTCCGTTATATTGTATCAAAACATCCTCTATCTTGCATTGATTTTTCGTATTTTTTTTGTCATTTTAAGATTTTTTTCCATCTTGCCACCAAAGTTTAATCAGCGCCTGCGTTCCGTCATTTTCGAAGCCTTTTTCAGCCAACTGATCATACATTTTTTTAGCTAAAGTGGTGCTCGGCAAATCCAATCCCATCTTCTTAGCCTCATCCAAAGCGATTCCCAAATCTTTGATGAAATGTTTGACAAAAAAGCCTGGTGAACAATCCTCTTTTAGGATACGAGGACTGTAATTCGTCATGGACCAATTGGCTGCACCACCGCCAGAAAGCGTGTCAATCACTCGTGGTAAATCAAGACCCGCTTGGTTCGCATAGACCAGCATTTCTGTCATCCCCGTCATGGTTCCGGCAATCATGATCTGATTGGCCATTTTCGTATGCTGACCCTTCCCTGCCCCTCCTTGAAGTTGAAACGTCTTTCCTAAAACTTCAAAAAGTGGTTTTACTTGTTGATAAGCTTCTTCATCGCCACCAACCATAATCGTTAGCGTGGCGTTTCTCGCACCAAGATCACCTCCAGAAACTGGCGCATCAATACTCGCTGCTCCTTTTTCCTTCGCTGTCTGGTAGATTCGTTCTGCCAAATCAGGGGTGCTGGTGGTAAAATCCACCAATGTTTTGCCCGTCACAGTTGTTTGAAAAATCCCTTGAGGCCCATAGTAAACCTCTTCAACGTCAGATGGATAACCAACCATTGTAAAGATGATTTCACTTTCTGATGCAACTTCTGTTGGGGTGTCACACCAAATTGCTCCATTCGCAACGAGTTCATCTGTTTTTGCTTTCGTCCGATTGTAAACATTCACTGTATGTCCTGCAGCTAAGAGATGACCAACCATCGCTTGACCCATGACGCCAGTACCGATAAATCCTAAATTCATGCAGATCCCTCCAAAATAAAAAAGTTCATGTCTTTAGTATACGCTAAAAACATGAACTTGCGAAAATTTTCTGTTTAATCAATCGTTCGGCGAAATGCTTTCAATTTAACTTTGAATTTTTCTAACGTCTGCTCGGTTTCTTTTTCGATGCGTTCTGTTTCATAATAAGCGACCATGTCATGGTAGAAAGATAGCATCGACTCACCAAAACGTAGTGCCGAAATCTCATACATCTTCCTAGCAAGAACTTCGGGATCAGCAGGAATCTTTCGTTCATAATAATCAATAAATGCTTTTGCGAAATCCCGATCACTCTCATAGGTGACACCTAAAGACGGATCGTCGATCAAAGTATTTAAGTAGTCATTGCCTTCAACGACTAACGGTGTTCCAGCAGCCATTGCTTCCGTGTAAGTCAAACCTTGTGTTTCTGAGGTTGAGGCACTGACGAAATAATCTGCCGCATGGTAATAGATCGCTACCTTATCATTCGCCACTTCACCAACAAATTGAACATGGTCAGATAAAGCCATATCCACCACTTTTTCTTCTAATTTTTCTTTATGCGGCCCTTTCCCAACGATCACTAATTGCGCATCAGGAATCTTCGTTAAAATTTCTGGCATGCCGTCGATGATTGCTTGGATATTCTTTTCATAAGAAATACGACTGAGGGAAAGCAGCATGGGTTGATTCTCAGTGATGCCCAATTTCTCCCGCAATTCTTTTTTCATGTCAGTTGTAATGTCCGGTCGACGAAACTTCTCAACTTCGATCCCTGTGGGGATGATCCGCATTGGTGAAACCACACCATACCCTCTCAGCGTATCGATGACTCGTTCACTAGGACAAACAACACCTGTCGAGTGGTTGGCAAAGAGCCGTGAAAGATATTTCACGTGAGATGGCCGCAAGACCTTTCCGTTGGCGATGTAGTGCAAGTAGTCTTCATACATCGTATGGTAGGTATGGATCACAGGAATCTGCAATTTGCGCCCCACCATTTTCCCCAACATCCCAGAGCCAAACTCGGTATGGGTATGGATCAATTCCAACTCTAATTCTTTGGCGATCAAATAGGCATACAACATGCCGCGCACTACGATTCGCCGGTCTTTGAAGGACACAAACGGGACACTTGGCATGCGAATGATATCTTCTTCATCCAGATCAGCATTTGGATCGGTCGTAGTAAAGATATAGACTTTATGGCCTTTTTTCTCAAGCTCTTCTTTCAATGTCTTGATCGATGTCGCCACACCACTTACCTGGGGGAAGTAGGTGTCTGTAAAAAATCCGATTTTCAAAACGGTACCTCCAAACTTTCCATTAGTTTCTTCATTCCGTATTCATCACTTTTGTATAAACTTCTTTTAGTTCATATCCGATTTCATCAATACTTTTTTGCTTGGCCGTTTCATAGCCGGCTTCACTCAACTGTGGCAACGTGCCTTCCACGATTCCTTTGATTTTCTCAATAAATCCTTGATTGTTTTTTTCCATGTATGCATTGTGCCCATTGCTTAGCCAACCTTTATAAACAGGAATATCCCGAACAAGCACATTTTGGTGGCTGGCTAACGCCTCAAGGACCACGATTCCTTCTGTTTCTTCATAGGATGGAAAGAAGAACAGATCAGCCGCTGAATATGCCCCTTCGATGATGTCTCCTTTGATATAGCCGGGAAACAGCACGTTTTCTGGATGGTCTTCATTGACAAGGTCGCGGATCTGTTTAGGAATCGTCATCATTGGTGTATGACCAAACCAGATAAATGTATACTCAGGCAATTGTCTAGCTATCTCTACAAAATCAAGAATGCCTTTTCGTTCAAAAAACAAACCAACCGATATAATCACTTTTTGATCAGGTAAAAGCTGAAAATACTCACGAAAGGCTTTTTCTTTCTCATGATCAGGCTGATATTTGTCAAGATCGATCCCGTTCGAGATTGCTTCGATCGGCACTTGGATACCATACCCTTCCAAAAGTTCTTTCGAATAAGGGGTCGGGGTGATCAACTGATCGGCTCTAGAATAAAGATTGATCAAATATTTTTTATATAATGGCGAAAGCTGATTTGAGCCGATAAATGAATTCCGAAAATCCTCTTCTGTAGAATGGGCATGGTAAATCACTTTTTTCCCTTGTCTTTTGGCTTTATTGACCATATGCATACTATTGATTCCATACGTGTTGATGTGAAGAATGTCATAATCCTCATCATTTTTATCAAGAGTAAAAGGAATCCCGACAGATGTCAGCGCTCGCTGCTGATGAGCCAATGCGCGACCGATACCTGATTTAGCTAATAATTTTTCTCCTTCAAAATAAAGAAGTACTTTCAAAGATGATTCCTCCTTGGAAATGCTTATATCTGATATTAGTATACCATAGGCGATCGCAGACATACTCCTACCATGGTCCTAGATTTTGTTCCCCATTTAACCATGATACGGGAAAAACTCAGGGAATCATAGCTTAATTCCAAGATATGACAAAACTGTTCGTTTTCTGAAAAAAGTAGTAAGTTGTTGCAAGTCAAATCAAACAAAATGTCTTCTTAAAACAAAAAAGGCAACAAGCAAAAATTGCTTGTTGCCTAGAAATGATTAGTTTACATACTGTTCGATTAACTCTACAACTTCTTCCATTGTATCGCAATCTTCTAAAGCACGTTTTGCTAATTCTTGCATGTCAGTCGTTGACAAGCGTTTCATTAAGCTACGTGTTTTCAGAACAGATGTTGCACTCATTGAGAACTCATCTAAGCCCATACCTACAAGAAGTGGCACAGCAGTTTGATCGCCGGCCATTTCTCCACACATACCAGCCCATTTTCCTTCAGCATGCGCTGAGTCGATCACGTTTTTGATTAAACGTAATATTGATGGGTTGTATGGTTGGTACAAGTAAGACACGCGCTCATTCATGCGGTCTGCAGCCATTGTGTATTGGATCAAGTCATTGGTACCAATACTGAAGAAGTCAACTTCCTTGGCGAACTTGTCTGCTAAGACAGCTGCTGCTGGAATTTCGATCATGATTCCGACTTGGATCTCGTTAGAAATCTCAACGCCTTCGTCAATCAATTTTTGACGCTCTTCTTCATACATTTTCTTCGCTGTACGGAACTCTTTCAATGTTGCCACCATTGGGAACATGATACGCAAGTTGCCGTGAGCAGAAGCACGTAACAACGCACGAAGTTGGGTACGGAACATGTCGTCCCCAAGTTCAGATAAGCTGATACGCAATGCACGATAGCCTAAGAAAGGATTCATTTCGTGAGGCAATTTTAGGTAAGGAAGTTCTTTATCGCCACCGATATCCATTGTACGGACAACCACTGGTTTGCCAGCCATTCCTTCTAAAACTGCTTTGTATGCTTTGTATTGGTCTTCTTCTGTTGGGAAATCAGGAGAATCCATGTACAAGAATTCAGTGCGGTATAAACCGACTGCTTCTGCACCATTGTTGTGGACACCTTCTAAATCTTTTGGCGTTCCAATGTTTGCAGCCAATTCAAAGTGCTTGCCATCAGCCGTAACTGTTTCAGCATCTTTCAATTTTTCCCATTCTGCTTTTTGTTCTGCGTAGGCTTTCCCAGCTTCAACAAACTCAGCTGCTTGGTTATCTGTCGGGTTGACGATAACGTCACCGATAATGCCGTTAACAGCTAAGATGTCGCCCGCTTTCACTTTTGCAGTGATCTCCATCGTTCCAACGATTGCTGGGATTTCAAGAGAACGTGCCATGATTGCGGAATGAGAAGTACGTCCACCGATATCTGTTACAAAAGCTTTTACAAAGTTGCGGTCTAATTGTGCAGTATCACTTGGTGTCAAGTCATGCGCAACAACGACTACTTCTTCGTTGATCATTGAAGGATTAGGCAAAGTCACATTTAACAAATGCGCCAAGATACGTTTCGCAACATCTTTGATGTCAGCTGCCCGTTCTTGCATGTAAGCATTGTCATCCATTGCTTCAAACATACCAATATACATGTCAGTAACTTCTTTCAATGCAGCTTCTGCATTGACTTTGTTATCTGTCACGTTTTGTTTGATTTGACCGATCATCTCAGGATCTGAAAGAACCATTAAATGAGCATCAAATACTTGTGCTTCTGCTTCACCTAAAGTTTGTGCTGCTTTGTCACGGATTTGTTGTAATTCCGCTGTTGACTTCGCTAGCGCATCATCTAAGCGTGCTTCCTCTGCTGCAGTATCTTCAACTGATACTTTTGAAAAAGATAAATCAGGTTGTACTAACAGGTAGGCTTTCGCAACGGCTACACCATCACTAGCAGCAATTCCTTTTAGCATCTCAACCATTATTCAGACAAACCTTCTTTTTTCATTGTTTCTACGATTGCAGCGATTGCATCTGCTTCGTCAGCACCTTCAGCAGTGATAGTAACATCAGAACCTTGGCCAACGCCTAATGACATTACGCCCATGATTGATTTAAGGTTTACTGATTTACCTTTGTACTCTAAGTTGATATCAGAGTTAAATTTGCTTGCTGTTTGAACCAATAATGTAGCTGGACGTGCGTGAATCCCTGTCTCAGCAACTACGTGAAAATCTTTCTTTTCCATATTGATCAATCTCCTTTATGATACGTTTTTTTGTGTGAAGGCAAAATTTCCATGCATGCAATGACACCCGAAAAAAATCGCCCTTTCAACTGTTAAGATTACCATTTTTTTCATCGATAGACAACCGTTTTCTCTTAAATAAACGATTGAAATAAATGTCCTATTTATTTTCTTGTACATAACGGTAGATGATCTTCCCGTTTAACCCCGCTTCTCCGACAAAAGAAGACCGATCTTCCAGCTGGAGCCAGACATCTCTAAATGCCAGAAATTCCGGCTGTTGAACAATCAATTCTTTGATCTCTCCATTGCGTAAACGCACTACTTCTACAGCAAAATCTCTGTTCTCCATCGTCCATTCTCACCTCTTTCTTTCTATTATAATTGAATTGATTTCTATTTAAAAGACGCTTTTGTAGATGAAAAAGCAGCGAGAACTTTTCAGAGTAAAATTCTTGCAGTCTGACAAAAAGTTAGTATAATAGAATTATGGTCAGTAAAGGTCAATAATACATTACCTCGAAGGTGACTGTTTCTTTGCCCACAGCCCCTTTTCTTTTACAAGCGATCAAAAGCGCCGTAAAATAGAGTTGTTGGAACAAATATGAAAGGTCGTGAATCTATGCTTTGTCAAAATTGCGGCAAAAATGAAGCTTCAATTCATTTATATGCCAATGTCAATGGTCAAAGAAAACAACTCGATTATTGTCAAAGTTGTTACCAAAAATTAAAAGCTCAATCTGGGAATGCTGCAGCTGCAATGGCGCAAGATCCTTTTGGATTTGGCAATCTTGATGATCTATTCCGTCAAATGTCTCGTCAAATGCAGCAAGGAAATACCCCTTATGAACAAACTCCACCGACACAAACCGGCGGTAACGGTTTTGTCGGCGGTCAGCCTCCACGCAATAACCAAGCACCTGCAGGTTTGTTAGGAGAATACGGCATTAATATCACTCAAATGGCTCGTGATGGCGAAGTCGATCCAGTCGTTGGTCGTGATTCAGAGATCAAACGAGTGATCGAGATCCTTAATCGCCGAACCAAAAATAACCCTGTTCTTATTGGTGAACCCGGAGTTGGGAAAACTGCCGTCGTTGAAGGGTTAGCCCAAAAAATCGTTGATGGCGATGTGCCACAAAAACTGATGGACAAAGAAGTCATTCGCCTAGACGTTGCCTCTCTTGTGCAAGGTACAGGTATTCGTGGCCAATTTGAAGAACGCATCCAAAAATTGATTGAAGAAATCAAGCAAGCAGAAAACGTGATTTTGTTTATTGATGAAGTCCATGAAATCGTTGGGGCTGGTGCAGCTGGCGACGGAAATATGGATGCTGGAAACATCTTAAAACCAGCGCTTGCCCGTGGAGAACTACAAATGGTCGGAGCAACGACGTTAAATGAATACCGCATTATCGAAAAAGACGCCGCTTTAGAACGCCGTTTGCAACCAGTACGTGTGGATGAACCTTCTGTGGAAGAAACGATCCGCATCTTAAAAGGTTTGCAACCACGTTATGAAGATTACCATCATGTGAAATACACGGATGAAGCGATCGCAGCTGCCGCTACCCTTTCTAACCGATACATCCAAGACCGATTCTTGCCTGATAAAGCGATCGATCTACTAGATGAAACAGGTTCGAAGAAAAACTTGACGATCCAAATCGTTGATCCAAAAACGATCGAAAAGAAATTGCAAGAAGCAGAAGAACAAAAGCAAGCAGCCTCTCGAGAAGAAGATTTTGAAAAAGCTGCTTACTATCGCGATCAAATCAACAAACTGCAAAAAATGAAAGAACGTCAAATCAGCGAAGAAGAAACGCCAGTCATTACTGAAAAAGACATGGAACAAATCGTTGAAGAACGGACGAATATTCCAGTTGGTGAATTGAAAGAAAAAGAACAAACCCAATTGAAAAATCTCGCGGATGACTTGAAAGCAAAAGTTATCGGACAAGATGAAGCAATCGATAAAGTAGCCAAAGCGATTCGCAGAAACCGGGTTGGTTTAGGGAAGCAAAATCGTCCGATCGGCTCTTTCCTTTTCGTCGGTCCAACCGGTGTCGGGAAAACGGAATTAGCCAAACAATTAGCTTATGAAATGTTTGGCTCCGAAGAAGCAATGATTCGTTTCGACATGTCAGAATACATGGAAAAACACAGTGTATCAAAATTGATCGGCTCTCCTCCTGGCTATGTCGGCTATGAAGAAGCAGGTCAATTGACTGAAAAAGTTCGCCGGAATCCTTACAGCTTGATTCTATTGGATGAAGTGGAAAAAGCCCATCCTGATGTATTGCATATGTTCTTGCAAATTCTCGATGATGGTCGTTTGACGGATGCCCAAGGACGTACGGTCAGCTTTAAAGATACCCTGATCATCATGACAAGTAATGCCGGAACCGGCAAAGTTGAAGCCAATGTTGGCTTTGGTGCCGCACGTGAAGGCATCACTCGTTCCGTGTTAAATCAATTGAACAATTACTTTACGCCAGAATTTCTCAACCGCTTTGACGGGATCATCGAATTCAAGGCACTAAGCAAGGAAAACTTGTTATCGATCGTGTCACTTATGCTGCATGATGTCAATCAAACCCTTAGTCATCAAAAACTGCATATCGATGTTCCACAAGACGTGCAAGAAAAATTGGTGGATCTTGGTTACAGTGCAACGATGGGTGCTCGCCCGCTGCGTAGAACGATCCAAGATCAAATCGAAGACGGGATTGCAGAATTCTATTTGGAGCATCCGCAAGTGCGTCAGTTAAAAGCCCAATTGGAAGATTCAGATAAGATCATTGTAACTTCCGCTGAATCCCCTGCACCTTCTTCAGAAGCCGACACGACTGAAGAAGAATCTTCGGAAACTAACGAGTAACAAGCTTTAAAAACGTGTCTTGAACCGTTTCCTTTGCCAGACAACCATGTTTTGCCAAAAAATTGGGTAATTCCGAGTTGTCTGGCTTTTCTTTTGAAAAAAAACGCCCTATAATGTTATTAATAAATACATAGAATGTGAGGTGAGTCTGGTGAAATTAATCAATGTTACGAACAGCCATTCTCGACTAGTATTGAATCAACTTGAAAATACCGACGCAGAACTTGTAAAGGTTTACACAGCCGGAGATACGACCGTAATCTTTACCTCAGCGCCGAACCACAATGAAATTCTGCTGATCAATAAAAAACGAAATATTCGCCCGACAGAAGTAGAAGAAATCAAAAATTACTTTCTGAAAAAATTACCTGATGGCTCGTATGATCCTTCAACCATCTCTGTGATCCAAATGCCTGAAGTGGTTGAAATCTCCATCAAAAAATCCTTATCCTCATCCCATTAGTTTAGCCTAATTACGTCTTAAAAAAATATCTATAAAAGATGACTGTCGCAGCCTTCTTTTATAGATATCTTTTTGTTTGAATGTAACCAAGAAATTACTTAGTCTTTTAATCAAAACTGTACTCTTTCCGCTAATACTAGCTGATTTTTTCTATCGTATCTGATCGAATTCGTCCTTCAATAATTTTGCTATTGATAAACTCCCCTAATCTTTTCCATGTCTCAATATTATGGATATCTTCAAGAAAGAAAAAATACTGATTTTCTTTCGACTCAACGAACCGATCAGAAATAACAAGATCTGCATCTGCAAAATTTCCTACCATGGTAACTGTCTCTGGTTTGTATACACCTGTTATATAATTTTTCACTAAGACAGCATAGTTGGCATGGTACGTAATATGGATCATTACATGCAAGGGTTTTGCCATGACATGCCCAACATAAGAATAGAGCAGCTCAGTTAACTGGGTACTAAATATATCTAAGTCTCGCTCTGATATACTTTCTTTGTAAACAGATTTTAACATCTCTTTTATGGTTAAAAATTTATCATTCATCAGTAATTTTTTGTCTTCAAGATAAAAGAAAGAGCTTAAGCTTAGTTTATCTGTGATTAAAAAGCGATAGACCAGCTGGAAGACAAACGTGCGATGAAGATTATCAGGAATGCTATAACTTTCTTCCATTTTTTCTAATGCTTCAACCGCTCTATCCACGATAGGATTTTTTGTTAGTCTCATTAACCCTTCCCCTAAACGCTCACAAATCTCAGGAGTTAAGAATTCTGGAAAGAAATATACAGCAAAGAGATAGTAAAGAAATTTTTCTGATTGAAAAGCAGCATCATTTATTTTTTTATTTAAAGGATAAAACGTTTGGGAAAAGCTTAAATGAAGCTCTTCGTACAAGCACAAACCAATAGACATCTCCTGATCTGAGATCACATCGGTATAGTGGCCCATCTTGTGCGCATCTAAAAAAATTCTAGTTATTCTAGAAAGTTTGTCCCGTTGAATCTTAGTAGGACTCTTTTCGTTTCTATAAAGGTAATTGTTGTCTTCTGCAAATGTCGTAGAATGGCTATTCAAGATATATGAAAGCATTCTGATTTGACTCTCCCTTCCTTCCACAATCAAATAATTCATTCGCTTACTGATTTGACACTCTATCCCCATAGATCGTATGATATCGTTTGCTCTATTGACTAATTTATAACAATAAGACTGACTATAATTAAAATGAGTGGATAGTTTGATCATCCCCACTTTTCGATGCCTTAGAAAGTAAATCAAGACTTGGAAAACGGCACTTTGCTTAATATACGTTATTTTCAAATTTGAGTACAGCGAAGGATAGGTTCCTGATGCTTTCAACGTGGATATCCGAAATAATCGATTTTCGAATCTGATCAGTGCGTCTGTCGTGCTTGTGTTTTCTATGTAATCTTCGTTTATCTGCATGATTAATGATTTCACATTGCGGTTCGTAAGTGAATGCTTACAAGCTAACTCATCGATTGATGCTTCCGTCCTTGAAATAATATCCTCTAATAAATTCAATTTTTGTTCTTGCCGCTCCGTTAGAAACAACTTCCATAAATCCATGGTAATCTCCTTCTTAACGATAGTTACTTCTGTGATGTTGGTTAACTCATAGTTAACAAGAAAACATATAACATTAATTATTAATAAAAAAGAATATCCCTTTTATGCTAAAATCTGCTTCTTTTTAATAATAAAAAGCAAAAAGAAATGATCCTGCCGTTCATAAAAAACTACTGCAAGGATCATCAATTACTCAAAGGACCAATGAAGCCATCCGATTTGTAAAGTCCTTTAACGATTTACAACCGAATCTTTTCCCTGATCAAAGTGAAAAAAACTATAGAAAATAAGCAAGTACAAAATAAAAACAGCTTTTTTCGAGACAGTCCTGTGGGAGAGCAAAATCAGCGGCCGCCCAACTGTCTGTCAAAGGATTAAGAAAGATTTTACGCAACAAGAAAAGTCTAGGGGTAACGATCTCCCCTAAACTTCTCTTATTTTTTTAGCAATTTTACAAGCGTCAAAATAAGCAAAACGGAAACGAGTGATAAGGCGATGACCAACCAAAGATTGGCTTTTGATTGAACAGTAATTGTATTGCTAGAATCAGCAGCCTCCTCAATAAACTGGTCGACCTCTTCCTTTGTATAATGAAAATACGTTGTCGTTTCGTCGTTGCCATCTGATCGTATAAATTGATACTCCCCAGACATCAATTTGGCCCCATCCAACAATGGGACATTAAAGAGCGTTTTTATATAGGGTGAAAGAACAATCTGTTCCGACTCTATCTTCCCTTCAGCGATAATCTCCTGATTGGGATTGATCACACGATAGGTGCCACCCTCAGCATAGGTCACAAGCGGATCATTATTATATAGATAATAAGATAGAGTCGTTGTGTCTCCAGTAATCGTAAATTCAAAATCCCCGATAGTCTGTTTTGTTCCTTTAGCCAGTTCATTCAGTTTTAGGCGAACGACGATTACTTTCTGATAGACTTGCTGAATATCTACAGAATCTTTATTTTCTTGTATGCCGATTACCTGAGAAAAATTGATCCCACCTAATACTTCCCCATGAATCCTTTTATTTACATTAATGATGATTTGAACATCTCGACTTTGCTTTGCATCTAATTGCAAAAAACCATCAACGAAATTCCCATCTTGCGGTTGGATTTTTACATAATTTTTTAAATCATAATCTTGGTTCAGTAAATTTTCTGTTTCCGCTACATAAGTCATCGAATTCCTCGTGGAAACAGCGATACTTGGAAAAACCGAGACTTCAATGGCATAGTTTTCAAGATTGGTAACAGTTGCCGTATAGCGATATTCCTGATTCAATTGAGGTGTAAATTGAATATCCTTTACCTGACTTGTCTCATCATCAGCTTTGATCGAAACATCAAATGAAGAGCTGATCTGTTCTTCCGCTGCTACACTTTCAGTGTAAAAGAACATTCCTAAGAACAGGCAAAAAAAGACCACCTTAAAAAAACCGTATTTCTTCTCGCAGTCAGAACTAGACATGAAATTAAGGTGTAACGTCCGTAGCTTCTGATGCAGTCAAAGTGATTAGATAATCTGCTTTTTTGGTACTGTCAAATGTTGCTGGATCGATCGTATAGTCAAAAGTACCTGTTTGAGTTGCTTCGTATCCTTGCTCTGCTTCCACACTGAATACTTCACTTGTAGCAACGGTTAGACCAGGTGCAATTGTTTCTCCCGGCACTTGTGCTGTGATCACCACTTTTTTTGCACCAAAGGATTTATTCGCTAATGTTCCCGATAGTGAGAAAGTACCTGATAGCGGATCTGCTTTTGCATCCGTAAAACTAATCTCTGCAAAGTCAACCGTTTTTGTTTCAGCAGGTGTTTCTAACGTAAATGTTGCTGTTCCTTCGTTAACAGTTACAGCAACTTCCTCTGCTGCTACAGGTACGGACACACCAATAGAGAGAGCAAATAAGAACGCTGTTGCTAAGATAACCTTTTTCATTGATTTCATTCCTCCTTATATATTTTTTTGTAAGAATCGAGCTTACAAAAAAACTATACACTATTTTTTTTGGCAAACTTCTCTTCTTTTTGCAATTTTTTTCACCAAAAGAATAAAGGTTTTTTTAATCTTATCTCGCGAAATTTTCATTTGCCTCCATCAAAACTGGTGGCAGTTAATGAAAATAAATAGACATGAAAAATGAAATTTTTTCAGATAACAGTCGTAACTCTTATTACTTTGACCCACTCTCTCTAGCAAACAAGGAAAAGCCAAGCCCCTATTTGTTTATTCCGGCATGAAAGAAGTATCAGTCGTTTCCATTTCTTCCATCAGAGAAGAACGTTCACTACTCTGCAAGAGACTCTCTGTGGAAAAGGTTGTCTCTGTGGAAGAGGTGCTTGTCGTAGCTGATTCCCCTACACTCTCATCACTCTCGACGATGGATGCATGGTCTTCTTGCTTGTTAATTGACGGCAAAAGTGAAGACGGCAAATTTTGATTCGTCGCTGCAGAAGAGATTTCCGTGATAGTAAAAATTACTTTATAGTTACCTTGATCTGCCGTCAGAAATTTTTTAGGATCTAATGTAACATAAAAATGGTGGTCATCCATCGTTTCTGTTGCCACCATTTCTGCCGCATTTTCAAAAGCAGCGCTCAATCCACTGCCATTTGAAGAGATCTCCAAGTGATAAGCCGTTGCCACATCACTGGCAGAACTTTCAACTTTTAGACTACCTTCATAACTCAGTAATTCATTGCTAAAATCAATCTCCTGAAAATCAAAAATGATTGGTTCTTCCACCGTTAGCGAAAAACTCGCTTCTGCAGCATAAATTCGTTCCGTATACAATAAAGAAAAACACGAAACCATTAAAAGACAGCTTGCTTTAATCCGTTTCATCATTCTAGTTCTCCTTGAGTAAAAATACCTACTGTTTTAAGGCAAGACACGATTCACTATTACCAAACAAATGACATCCTTCCCTTTATTGCGGTATCCCTCCGCTTAGAAAGGTGGTCTCTACTCGACAAAGGTAAAAAAACTGATCGTAAAGAGAGGGAGATCTTTTGTTCATCATATTCCCTTACGCATGTTCTCTTCAGTCAATTATCGTCAATAATTCCTTCAACAATCATTCATCCAGTCAAAAAATAGTTATTGATTTTGGTCTTGTGAATCCTTCTCCGCTTAAATCATAGCATAAATGGAAAACCCTCAATTCTCCTCAAAACACCGATATTTACAGTCTAGGGAGAATTGATTTCCTCAATGATGCAAAATGACGCAACAGTTTATTTGTTTTAAGTCAGAGCTATTCTTCTATATAGACAAAGGAACTTTCACTTTTATGGTTTCACCACCCAAGCCTCATCATAGTAATCGATCGTAAATTCAGTATTTGGAAATTCAGTCTTCACAAATTGCTTTATTGCCGCCAACTCTGTTTCAACATTTGTAATCAAAGTGATATATTCTACCTTGTTTGTGTCCTTCAACTCGACTATGTACTGTTCTGCATCTGTCCAATGGGCATCAATAAATGTGAAAGCTACCTCTTCAGAGGCATGTTTAAACCCATCCATTATCAAAACGTTAGTGGAATCAACGATTTTCAACGTGTCTTTCAGGATATTCAATGAATCAACGATATATTTTTCTACTTGATCTAGGCCAAAGTTTATCGGAAACACGCAATTTCGATAGAAATGATCGTATCTTTCGTTAGCAAAACGTATGGAATACATTCTTTCACTTAAGCGTATATTTTCTATTATTTCCATCATCTTCAAATCACCTTCAGGTTTATTTATTACAAATAAAATTACTATAGTTAAAATACCGCAATTCCGACTATTTTATTTATCTTTTTTTGTCAAAAATTTGCACATTATTTAGCAATTTTTTTTAATGCGGTCTCAAGCAACTCAAAGTAAGCGGTTCTTTCTCAAACGAGAAAAGCACCTGAGGCTAATTTCCATTTCGTTTTTTAGCACTCATCTGCCAGCAACCCAAAACAAATTTTGAAACGACTCAAAAAAAGAGAGCGCCACATGCGCTCTGCTTTATGTATATTTCGCCAAGATCGCTGATTGGATCATGGCATTCAAATTATCCCAATCTCTTGTATTATGAACATTGCCAAAAAATGCAAATTTTTGTGACGCATTATGGATCAGCACACCATCTGAAACCAAAATATCAGAGTCAGCTAGATTGGCATTAAACTTGATAACTTTCTCATTATAGATTTTCAATAGCGTATTTTTGATAACAGGGATATATTCCGGATGATTCAAAAGAGAGATACCAATAGTGATTTGATCTTCTTTTTGGATAGGGAGGTAGGAAGTAACGATTTGGGAAAGCTTACGAATAAAAAGCGGCTCTCTCTCGATCCATCCCCGATGATTATTAAGGACCCGATCTATGATAACCTCCACTTCAACCAGTCGATCATTTGTATAATCAATCTCCCCGATTGACAAAAAATTATCTAGATAAAGATGGATATAGCCCCAAGTATTGATCACTACTTCATAGATAAAAACTGATGAAGCCTGCTTTGTTAGAGCATATTTCTTTGAAAGTTGCTCAAGAATCTGAGAAGCAAAATCCACATAACCATTGTTTTCAAGCATGAGGAATTTTTCCCCGATCACCTTTTTTTCAGATTCTCTCACTGTTTCTGGGATGAAAAGCACCCGCCAAAAATAATAGTAGACAAGTTCTTTTTCCACATCAGATTGATTGCGAATAGGAAAAAGATTTGCCAGCTGTTGATCATTTTCTTTCTTTAAACAATGATAAAGCGCTAATGTTGACGCATCAACTCCAGGAACAATATTCCCTCGGAGAATGGCATTTTCAATAATAGAAAAAACGATCGCATGCTTGACCTTTGTCGTACGCAACGTCTCATAATCTTTGGCGATCCACTCCACACTAGAACGGATGGGATGTTCTGTATAAACATTACAGGCCATGACTTCGACGAGATAATGATACATGCGAATACATGATTCTTCCCCTGTTAATTGAATCGAATCACTGCTATTACTGATTTTTATCGGTACATTTTGGACCGCGAACATTTTTTTTAAATAACTAAGCAGTTTATAACAATAGGAAACACTAAAAATCAGCTCTTCTGAAATATCCACCATTCGTGTTTTTCGTTTTCTTAATAAATAGATGAGGAGTTTGTAATAGGGAGATTCCAAAAAATACTTTTTTTTGAGGTTTACAAAAATATACAGACTTTGTTCTTGATTTAAATCATCAGACAGATGAAGTGTTCTTTTTTCAAGAAAAAAAAAGGAGTCCTCCAGCGTTGAAATACCGGCTAGATCATCATCGATCTCAGTTAAGAGGATTTTCACCTGATAAAGTGACTTACTGAGGGATTCTCCAATCGCATCTAAAGAAAGTTGTTTTTCAACAACGAGATTTCTTACAATTGTTAGTTTATCAACTTGTTTCTTAGTTAAGTAAAACCTATACAATTTTTCTATATAATCCAATTTTTCAACCGCCTTAATAAAAAATATCCCAGCTTCCAATTATATTAAAAAAACTTTAAGTAACTGCCAAATCATTCACAAAACGGTCATTTTTAATCATTTCTTCAACTTTAACTCATTTTAAGATTTTTCTCTTAATCTGAAAAGTATTCTGACTGAGCGTAGTATTCACTGTTATGATACCCATTTTGATATTGTAGCTCTGACTTGATCGATCTGCTTTTGGTATCAATAATGAATCTACATACGAAGCTTGTTCTTCAAACTCCGCAAATATGTGAAGAAAAAAAGCCTTTCTACACTTTCTGCTACTTACTGATTCACAAAAAAAAACGCTTGATCCAGCAGCGCATCATTTATAGGAAAACTAAGCTTGCTCACTAAGATCCTTTCTACTGGCTAGGAGTGTAAGTCATAAGAAGGGGAAAATCAGCAGTCACATTGATGGTTCACTTTGTTCATGGAATCAAAGTTCTTCCGTCTATTGTAAAAAAAGTAAGCTGGCTTCTGCAGGAGTAGTGGATTTGTAGCCTCTCGCCTATTCGATTGGCCAATGGCTCTCCTGAGGGATTGAGAAAGCTTGCTATTAATGTCTCGAGAAATTGATTGCTAGCTTTGTCGTTCTATCCACTTGCCGAAGACAAACTAAAGCAACTCCCTTTTACTAAGGCGTAAAAAAGCGTGGTAAAATGTCAGAATATTCAAACATAATTTCCGATAGAAAAAGATGAACTTCTAGAAAGAAGGATCAAGTTCCTTTTAGAGTACTGCGTTCTCGTTTTATCCAGCAATCTTTATATTCATAGATATTCAAAATGACCAAGTCATCCGTCAATTCATTAAATGCGTCAATCAACTCTTTATCCCCCGCATCAACATTTCCCACTACCTTAAAGTCATAATAGTTGCCCGATTTGTCTACACATTCGATCACATAACAAATAACATCTCCCCAAAAATGCTCTAGTCGATGGTGACAACCGGCTTGATCTAAGCGTGCATGTTCCGCGATACAAAACACATGCTGGATCGTGTGGGTAAGGATGTTGATCTCCCCTAAAGAATTTTCCAAATACGCTAGTGTTTCAGCGATATCTGCTTTTTGATCAACAATTAGATTTCGTTCTAAAATCGAATTTACTTTATTACTGAAAAAACGAACGCTTATCATCAAAGCCTTTTGCTGTTCAATATTTTTTTCTTTAGACTGCAGCATATTTTCACACTCCTAAAAAGAACTTTAATCCTCTTTAATAAGCATATAACATCTTCTTTTTTAATTTTATCGTCTTTTGATGAAAAAAACTAAAAAAAAAATAATCATTTATTATAATAAGAAGAATTTGCCACTTACAGAAAAAAATGAGTGTTGAATTTTTTAAACGAAGCTCTACCCTGAAAGTCACAGGCTGTCCCAAGAGTTGCTAATTCCCTTCACGATCCATCCTGATAAAATAGGAGGCATCCGGTTTTTGAATTGACAGTTCTCATGAATTGCACTTTCAAACAATGGGTTCTATTGAACTTCGATTACATCAGAAACCCTAACTCTGTTAGCTTTCTTCACCAGCCCCTGCTGGTCATTCCTAAAAATGATTCCGCTGAAATCCCTCTTTTCTTTGTAAGAATTTCATATCGCTAGCACTCCTTCACCCGTCATCACAACAAATATAATTTTACCTATACTTTTTGGGACTGTTCAATCATAAATGATTTCTCAGCCCCAGATTGATATGAAATAAAAAAGCCGATCTTTCTCAAATAAAACCTTAACCTGACACAAGAAAACAACAGAGAAAGTGAAATGCTCTACGAGGTCATTCTACCAAGAAATCCCTACGATTAACAGATAAAAACGCATATTCTATAATTTATTCCAATAATTTTGACAATATTCACCAATATCTTTATTCTATGTCAATTTTTGTATTACTTAAAATGATTCCTGATAATGCAGGAAAAAGCAATCTTAAGGACAATTGTAGAGAATAAAAGCGATCACTTAAATAAAGCCCTCAGAAAACTTGTTCTGTATTTCAGTGAATCTTGGATTTTTAAGAGACTAAATCAAAGGGTTGAAGTCAAGTCATTTGTTGACTTCTGCACTTCTTCTAGCCTACCTGAAAAACCTCCACAAATTAGTGGCTGACTTTTACGCTGGGCATACTACTTTGCTTATGAACGAAATCGACTTAGATAAAGAAAACCTCCTATGATCTTCCTAGAGAAGCGCCAATGCCGACAAATCACAGCAATTACTCCGAATAGCATCGGAAAAGTGCTTTTTTACCAATAGATCATGCATCACAAAATGGAGAGATGCCCTGGATGCCACCAGTTTAAAGCAATGGTTTCATTTGTTGTTCGTTTAATAGGCTATTTTTGCTTTACTCCTTCGTTTTAGTTATACAGGAACTTCCATAGGAAAAATAACCTATCCCTCCTTCAAAAATCCCCAGCAAAAACAAACAACCCTACATTTTATCGATTTTCTACACTATTTATTGATATTTTGCAAAAATATAGATAATATTCACGATAATTTCCCTTTATACTTTTTATATTCAGAAAAACATCTGAAAATCTAGAACGAGGTTTAAAAATGAAAAAAACTTTCTTAAGTATCACTCTCGGAGCCGCAATCCTACTAACGGGAGGAGTCAATGCGACCGCCTTAAGCGTCAGCAATCCTAATAGCGAACCCCTCAAAGTTACCATCTTAGATGGAAATTCTGCTTTCGCTTTTCACAACGAAATGCGTTTAACGAATGGGGGAAGGTTTACTATCGGAGATGCCTTTTTCGAAAACAGCCCCCTTTCTGCGCGAGGAGGAATTTCAAATGTGGGCGGCGCACTATTTAATTACACTCGCTCACCCATTGAGGTAATCGTTGAAGTCAAAGCCCCTGAACAAAGTGGCATCCAAATCACTGATAACCCTACAGTGACGATCAAAGCCGAGGCTATTTCTCGTGGAGAAAACACGATCAACTCCACTTATTCCGTTAGCCGTGAGACTGCTTTCTTAACAGAGCCACCAATAATTACTGTTACAGCCAGACTTTCAGGGGAAAGTGAAAACTTTTCTTGTGTATCACTATAAGCAAAAAAGATAGCCAATTTTTGTACACAATCGAACCATCCGAATCTTTTCTATAAAACGACAGAGACTTATTTATCAAGTCTCTATCGTTTTCATTTTATAAACAAAAACCGACGCAGTAGTTTGCAGATCGTTGCTGCCAGCTTCAAATGAACGAATGATAATCGCAATAATAAATTTTAACCACAATAAAATATTCCAGCGTATATATTTTATATATTTTCAAAAAAAATAGCACTAAATCGGATAATCGCTACCCTAAATTGCATATTATAATTCATTTAAGCAGTGCAACAACTGCAATAATTAAAGTGAGGTTTTGAATATGAAAAAAATTGTTCTAGGCAGTACTCTCATTGCATCTTTGTTGTTAGCCGGAGGAGTCAACGCGTATGCTGTGACAGATGTCCCTGACCCGATAACGATTCCGATTGAACTCGAATATGGAGATGCATCTTTCGTGTTTAATGATATCTCTTTGACAGCACCAGTTATTAGTGAAAGTATATTTGAAGGACCTGTTGAAGGGACTATTTCAAATGTAGGTGGTACTTTGACCAATTTAACTGCTTCTACAGCAATCGTTAATTTTGCTGTTAACGCGCCTGATGACTTTGATGGAATCGTTGTCGACGCCAATAATCTTGAATCTTTGACTGCTGACCCTGTTGATATTGAATCCCTAGGAACAGACATAACATTTACAATCGATCAAACATTTGCACAAGCTTTTGCTGCATTAGCAGAAGATGCAGACGCTCCTGTGATCACTGTAACTGCACAAGATGGTACCGATCCTGGTCAAACTCCATCACTATAATTTTCAAAAGGAAAAAAATCATGAATCATACATTCAAACACAGAAATTCTTTTCTAAGGATTTCTGTGTTGCTTCTCTTTATAGCATTCATTAGCAATGCAAGCATCCGTCGCGTAAATGCCGATGAAACTGCGAATTCATTAAAACTTACACTTAGTGAAACGGAGTACAAAACTTCTGATAATACCTTGAGTATTTCTCCTGAGATGGAGACGGCGTATATTGTTGAAATTACACTAGAAAATGTTGGATCCGGTGATTCATCCATTGTTGTCACACCTTACACCTCTACTGCTCTCTCACGAGAATCAGCTATTATCTATAGCGATGACCTAAACTTACTGCTAGATGACAAGTATAACTTTTCCAATTATGCATCGATCGAGTCAGAGGCATTAGATGACGATAATCAAATTGAGATCCCCCCGAATGAATCCGTTCTGGTGACCGTTACGATTACTCTTCCAGAGGAGCCTGCACGTGAAGGAACCGTGATGGGGGCAATCAATTTTAGTCAGATCATGGGTCTTGAAACAGCAGAAGATTCAATCGGTATCAAATCTGTGTATGAATCACTTATTTTTATCAACTTACTTTTTAGTGAAGTGGAAGAGCTCAAAGACGTCGTTTATGAAGATTTCTCGTTTGTTGCGCTTCAAGATACGGTAAACCTCCAATTTTACGCCCTCAACTATAATCCTATTTTAGGCAACTTGAACAATGCACTCTACGAACTAATAAACCCAAATGGAGAAACAATTGCCTCTGGGGAGTTAGCAGATTCCGTTCTTTTAACGCCGTTAACCAAATCAAGAATGCAGATTCCTTTAATAGACAATAGTGAACTTATTGAAGGCGAATACCGGTTGACAATAGAAACAAGTAGAAAAGCAATCACCACTCTTTTTTCTTATGAGAAAGAAGACCTGGATGACTTCAAAAAAGAAAGCATTCCCACAAATACTGTCACTATTCAGTCAGACAATCAATTGTTTATCTGGATCATCCTAATTCTCTTAGCAGCACTTACAGTGGCAGTCATATATATAGTGAAATCAAAAAGAAAAAGAGAGGGCTAGTTCCTCTCTTTTGTGCTGTTTCTGCTTATTGCACTGCTCATCAATTATTGATAGCTTCCTTTTTAAAGTAATGTTGCGTATCTCCTCGCCGAAGTGGGACAAGAAAAACCGCTCATATCAAATAAGCGGTTTTTCCTGATATATGCCTAAACATTTTTTCTTCAATGATCATTTCTTTTGAAAAAAAGTTGCTTTCTCGTACTGGCTTTTCTTCCCTAAAAAAACCTCAGCACTAGCCTCATCCTCGACATCACTGATCGAATCTTCTAAATTGGTAGAGTCATTATCAAGGGAGTCTTCTTCCAAGTTTGCTTGCTCGTCGTAATTAGATTCTGCTTCTTCCTTTTGGCTCTCGGATTCATCTTCGATGCCATCGTCTTCTTGCTTTTCATCGTCTTGGTCTTCATCTGTTAAGTTTTCATCCGGTATCTCTTCTTTTTCCTCATCCGTCTGATTCATTTTTATCTCTTTCGTAAAGGTCTCTGAATCATCAATTGCTGTAAAAGTGACTGATAGGTAGTACTCAGAGTTGGAATCAAGATATTCCTTTATGTTCAATGTTGCAGCTACGTTAAGAATCATTGATGCTTCATCAGCATCCTCAATCTGAATGATCATCTCTTCCGAACCGTTCACGCTGTTTAGTTCTGCTGAAAATGCTTCCCCAACGGCAGTGATCGTTACATCAAAAGCACCTTCACTACCGTTACTATCGACGGTCAGCTGAAGATCTTGTGTGGTTCTTAACAAATAATAGTGTTCATCCTTAAAGTCAATCGTGTTTAAATCAAAAATCAAAGTTTCGGAAACGTCATCAGCCATAGCCTCTAGTGTTGGAAATAAAATCATCACCGAAAAAATGAATAACAAACTTTTTAGCACTACCTGGTCCCCTTTCTTCTTTCAGAAATCACTTGTATTTAACAAATAATCATTCGCTTTAGCAAAATCGAGACATAAATAACTAGTAAACTAGCAATGAGACTAATCCATTTTGGAGTCACGAAGCCATGGTTCACCAGCTGAAAACTTAAGCCAGCTGTTAGGAGTGCTTCAAATGAAGTTTCAAGGTTTATAACCAAATCCTGCTCAGATATCTTCACTTATCTTCACTAGTAGCATCTGACAAAAAGAAGATGTCCCTCAATCAATGAATTAAATGCCCTCAAACACTGGCAATCTCTTCTCTGCTTTTCCTCTACTTTCAAACAAGAAGAAAATTTCCTGAATCATTAAATGTTGCCTAGGCTATTTTTCTATTCATTTCAAATGCAATTCCTTGCTGTCATCTTTAATACTACGCTCTTTTCTCGACTCAATTTTATCTTCTTTTAAAAGAATGTTTATGAATTAGGATAATTTTTTCAGAAAATTCTTCAATCAATGAATCATTCACGACTAATCCCACATTTCATTCTGCATCAAAAGCACCCTGGCAGCACAAAAAAGCCCCTTCTTATCCATTTTGATAAGAAAGGACCTTTTACGATCGTTCACCTAAAAAAGATTCACGCTACCCACAAAGCTGAGTATACCTAAACAGTCTAGCGGGAAACGGCTCTTACATCAAGCTCTTCAATTCGACATCTGGGTACTTGTCAGCGAACCAACGCATTGCAAATTGATTTTCAAATAAGAACAATGGTTGATCGAAACGATCTTTCGCTAAAATATTACGGCTTGAGCTCATGCGCTCATCTAAGTCTTTCGGATCGATCCAGCGAGCGATCTTGTGGCCCATTGGGGTCATAATGACTTCTGCATTGTACTCATTCATCATGCGGTATTGGAAAACTTCAAATTGCAGCTGCCCGACAGCACCAATGATATACTCATCACTAAGATACGTCTTGTACAACTGGATGGCTCCTTCTTGGACCAACTGATAGATTCCTTTGTGGAATGATTTTTGCTTCATCACATTTTTTGCAGTGACTTTCATAAAGAGTTCCGGAGTAAACGATGGTAGCTCTTCGTAAGCAACTTTGAGTTTTCCTTCATAAATCGTATCACCGATTTGATAATTTCCCGTATCATAAACCCCGATGATATCTCCAGCGACTGCTTCTTCAATATTTTCTCGGGTATCTGCCATAAATTGTGTCACATTGCTGAGTTTCATTTTTTTACCGGTACGCTCTAGTGTTACGTCCATGCCTCGTTCAAAGGTTCCTGAACAAATACGGACAAAGGCGATCCGATCACGATGGGCAGGATTCATATTTGCTTGGATCTTGAACACAAACCCGGACATTTCTGGTTCATAAGGACTGACTTCATCACCGGCCAAAGTTTTGTGACCATAAGGTGCTGGTGCAAAGGACAAGAATGTTTCCAAAAAGGTCTGTACACCGAAATTCGTAAGGGCAGAACCAAAGAACACGGGTGTTTGATCGCCACGAGCGATTTTTTCTGTGTCAAAGGCATCGCCAGCTTCTTGCAGCAATTCCACTTCTTCTAAAACTTGTTGGAACAGCCCATCTTCGGCAAATGGATGGTCTGCAGGAAATTGTCCATTTTCATCTAGGGCAACTAAACGTTCCCCACCGTGATTGTCTGGACGGTAAAATTCGACCCGTTGGTTATGGATATCATACAGCCCTTCTAAGCCTTTCCCCATGCCGATCGGCCAATTCATTGGAAATGATTCGATCTCTAAAAGATCTTCTAGCTCTTCTAGTAATTCTAATGGTTCACGGCCATCACGGTCGAGTTTATTAATGAAGGTAAAAATTGGAATGCCGCGTTTTTTAACCACTTGGAAAAGTTTTTTCGTTTGCGCTTCGATCCCTTTTGCGCTATCGATCACCATAACCGCACTGTCCACCGCCATCAAGGTACGGTAGGTATCTTCAGAAAAGTCCTCATGCCCAGGAGTATCTAAAATATTGACCCGTTTGCCTTGGTAGTCAAACTGCATAACGGAACTGGTAACGGAGATCCCCCGTTGTTTTTCAATTTCCATCCAGTCGGACTTTGCGAAATTGCCAGTCTTTTTTCCTTTGACCGTACCGGCTTGGCGAATCGCACCACCGAATAGTAATAATTGTTCTGTAATGGTTGTTTTCCCCGCATCCGGGTGGGAAATAATCGCAAAGGTACGGCGACTATCGACTTGTTGTTTTAATTTTGGATTATCCATTGATTCTATTGCTCCATTTCTTGTATTTACAATGCGAACAGTGACCATTTCAGACTGTCGCTAGTTTTCTGACCAAATCAGTATATCATGGATAAGGGTGATAAAAAAGCAAAAAAAGACAAGAACCCCCTTTGACTGGTCTCTTTTGAAGAGTCAGGCAAAGGACGTTCCTTTCATTTGATGGAAACAAATTAAAATGCTGGCAATAACGTATCACTGTGCTCGTTTTCTAAAAACTCACGAACTTTATCGCTAGTCATGGCACGGCGCAATACAGCGATTTTTTCAGAATCTTGATTGTCTTCTCGAGCAACCAATGAGATAGCAAAGCGATCATCGATGGTCTTTTCTAAGAAAAGGGCATCTGCTGGTTTCAAACCGATTTTCGCAATATAGGTTGGGTAATTGTATACCAAAGATACATTTGGCTCATCATAGGCTTCCGCAAGATTCAGTAGATCGACAGATAACCATTCAAAGTTTTTCGGATTTTCGGTAACGTCTTTAAGTGTTCCATTGACCCCAACGCCATCTTTGAGAGTGATCAACCCTTCTTCTGCTAAAATCGCTAACGCTCGACCTTCATTGGACACATCATTCGGCAATGCGACTTTCGTTCCCTCTGGAATATCATTGATATCCGTATACTCTTTGGAATAAAAGCCGACTTTTGCGTTGTAGATTTTATCTAATGCCACTAGGTTTGCATCTTTTTCTTCATTATACATTTGCATATATGGTTCATGTTGCGCAAAGTTGGCATCGACCTCGTCATTATTCAGCAACTCGTTGTACTGGATATTGTCATTGACTTGAACCAATTGAATCTCCCAACCATCTTCGACCGCTTCAGCAGCAACTTTTACGACATCGGTCATTGGTGTCGTTTGTGAAGCGACTTTGATGATTTTCTCTTCGCTCGCCTCATCAGAGCTGGAACCGCAAGCCCCCAATACACCTAACGCCAATACACTCAATCCTAAAACAAATCCTTTTTTCACTTTCATTCCTCCTATTTTCGTTTATCAAGTTTTCTTGCTGCTTGATTGCCAATCCCTTGCAGGATAAAGACCAAAAGAATCATGATGATAATTGCAAAATACATGACGCCATATTCATAGCGTTGATAGCCATAGCGGATCGCAAAATCGCCGATACCGCCGCCACCAACGATCCCCATCACCGTCGAATAAGAAACCATGCTGACTGCTGTCGTCGTCAAGGACAAAATCAAGCCACTTCTGGCTTCTACTAGTAAAAATGACCAAACATACTGCCATTGACTGACGCCCAAGGATTTTGCCAAGTAAGAAACTTCTTCTGGGACATCCAGCAGTACTTGCTCCGTCAAGCGAGCAAAAATACTCATAGCAACGATGCTCAAAGGAAAACTTGCGGGGATCGGTCCAAATGAGCTACCTAAAAGCATCCGCGTCAACGGGATCAAGGCTACGACAAATAATAGAAATGGAAACGAGCGAATGATCGTCACAACGAGATTCAAACACTCATAAAGAAATGAGATTTTTTTCCCACGACTGCGGCTAAGAAAAAGCCAGACACCTAGCAGTAGTCCTAAGACAATGGCTGCAAGCATCGAAATGCCCATCATGATCGCTGTTTCTTTCAAAGATTCCAGCAATTCAGGCAGATAATACAAAATACTCTCACTGATCGTCATGCAGCAAACTCCTCTCCACTTTGTTCACATAAGAGCTTTCAATGCGGACAATTGGCTGGGGCTGATTGGCAAATTCCGCCGCAAAGACGGCATCTTCCAATACAAACACACGTTGACAAATTTGTCGGACGGCCGATAGCTCATGACTGACAAAAACGACTGCTGGCTGGAACGTCTGTTGAACTTTTTGCAGCAAAGCAAGTACATCCGCTTTGGTATCTTCATCCAGCGCACTGGTGGGTTCGTCACACAATAAAATTTTCGGCTCACGGATCAATGCTCGTGCAATAGCCACTCGTTGTTTCTCCCCACCGCTCAACTTGGCTGGGTAGATGTGGGCTTTGTCTTCCATCCCAACAAACGAAAGCATCTCCAACACCTTCTCCGATGATTTCCCCATTAATTTCAAAGGCAAATAGACGTTTTCAAAAACGGTTCGATTGTGTAACAGATTGTAATTTTGAAAAATCATGCCGACTTCTTGTTGCGCATGTAGCAGCTGCTTTTTGTTCGATGCATCGATTTTTTTGCCATCAAAAAGTAATTCCCCGCTGTCTGGGGTTTCAATCAAGTTTAAAAGCCGAAGCAACGTCGATTTTCCTGAGCCGCTTTTGCCTACGACCCCAACGATTTCCCCTGCCTGAACCGAAAAAGACAAACCATCGAGAACCTTTCGATCGTAACGCTTTGTGAGATTGATCGCTTCTAACATCTTTTTCCTCCTAATCAAACAGCAATGCTAAAAATTCAGAAGTGGTCAGCTGATGGATAAATTGCTCGATGGCGATTCCCTCTAGCAAGCGGCTGATGGTACTTTGTTCAAAATCAACCCCTTGCAACATTGCTTCCAGTTCACTGATCTCTTTTTGCCCAAAAAAGTCACCCGTAATTTGGAGTGCTGCGATCTTGCCTTTGTTCACAGTAAAATCGACTTCAACGATCCCTACTTGTTCAAACCGCTTTCTTTTTTGCCATTCAAATGCTGGGGCTTCATTGAAAATCCACTCATTATTCGCATACCGCTCTTCAAACAACGTTTGGATCGCTTGTCGATCGGTTTCCGTCAAGACGATCTCTTGATCACTGATTTCATCGATGGTGGCTACTTCGTAGATATGGCAAAGGAGTGTATCTCGAAATTCCTTGGTATCCATTGATTGGTATTGCTCTGCCAAATAAGGTTTGATATTCGTCACACTTTTCCGCACGGATTTCGTGGCTTTAGAAGCAATTTTTTCTTGGGCAACGTGTAGAACGTTCGTCAATTCTTCCAGGTTCACATCATACATCAATGTGCCATGAGAATACGTCCGGCCTTTTTTTGTATACATCGCATTGCCAGAAAACTTTTTCCCATCAATGAACAAATCATTGCGACCGTGTACTTCAATATCCTTGGCTCCCATTGCTGCTAACCCCTTCATGATAGGTTGCGTCGCACTTTGATAATCGCCAAAACTTGTGGCATCTTTTTTAGTGACAAAACTAAAACTCATGTTGCCTAGATCGTCATAAACCGCTCCACCACCAGATGTCCTGCGAGTCAAAACGATATTACGGCTTCGCAAATACTCAAAATCGATCTCTTGATACGCATTTTGATTTCTACCGATTATAACACATGGTTTTTGTATGTATAACAGAAGACAAGGTTCTGAAACATCTATGTTATCCATCAAGTACTCTTCAGTTGCCAAATTGTAACGAATATCTTCACTAAGCATACGGTAAAATTTCATTATAAGCCCCTCGTTCTCATTAGATTTCTATGGACATTCTCGCTTTTCTTTCGAAAAAATGCAATCAAATTGCTTGATGATAAGATACACATGTTTTTTTATCTGTTTTTAAACTGTATTATTGATTAGATTTATCGTAACCGTTTCTTACAAACAAATCAAGGGGAATAAGTAAAAAAGGGACAAAAAAGACCAAAGCAAATGCCTTGGTCTTCCTCATTTCATTTATACGGAGCTTTAACGGCGCGGCTCGTCTTCCTCAAAATCTTTGCGGAAATAGCGGCGTTCTTCCTCCGGTTCCACTTCGCCGTCTTCAGGGTCGTGGAAGATCACCCGAATCTTCAAGACCCGTGAGCCTTCCATTTCTTCAGAGATCAGCTTTACGTTGTCCACTTCAAAGGATAGTTTTTCTCCTTCATCAGGGATCAATCCTAAAGCAGTGATCAAATATCCCGCCATCGTATCCACATCACTCATATGCAAGCTCATGTTGAAGGCTTCATTAAAATCATCGATCAACATGCGGCCTTGAATGACATATTCTTTATCAGAGATTTTTTCATAAAGCTCTTCGACTTCATCTGATTCATCATCGATCTCGCCGACGATTTCTTCAAGCAAGTCTTCTAGTGTAACCAACCCAACGACGCCGCCATATTCATCAAGCAAAATCGCCATTTGGTTTTGGGTTTTCTTTAATTCATAAAGCAAATCATCGATAAAGACCGTTTCTGGCACAAACAATGGTTCTTGTAGAATTTGTTTGATGTCCATCGTATCAAAGCCGTATTTGTACGCACACTTCAATAGATTTTTGGTATGTAGAATCCCTACGACTTTATCTTTATCTTCATTATATACAGGAATACGAGAATAATTTTCTGCTAAAATTTCAGTCAAAATTTCTTCTACTGAGTCATTGATGTCCACCATAAAGGCTGAGGTTCTAGGAACCATGACTTCCCGGGCGACTTTCGTGTCTAATGAAAAGATCCCTTGCAGCATCTCTAATTCATCTTCTTCAAAGACCCCTTCTGTTTCCAACATATACCGCATTTCATCACGGGTCATCTTCGTGTCTTCATCGTCAAATTCCATTGGAGTGATGCGCGCCAATAAACTTGTGGAAGCAGATAAGAACCAGACGAAAGGTTTGGCAATAATCCCGATCGTTCGAATGACACCAGAAGTGAACTGGGCAACTTCTTCTGATTTGTTCATGGCGATCCGTTTTGGATACAACTCACCGAAAACGATCGACACATACGTCAAGATCGCTAAAACAATAATATTCGCTAAGCTTTTAGCCGCCGTCCCTCCACCTAATAAAGGTGCCAAACGGGTCGACAAGGTATCTGCCAGAGATGCCCCAGATAAAATATTCACCAAGGTAATCCCAACTTGGATCGTTGACAAGAAATTTGTTGGATTATCAATGATTTTCAATAATTTTTGTGATTTGACATTTCCTTCTTCCGCTTTTTGCTCGACACGGTTTTTGTTGACTGAGACGACTGCGATCTCAGAGGCCGCTAGAAAAGCGTTGATCAATGTCAAAACGATCAATAATAAAATTTGCGCTAGAAGCGACTGACTCTCGGGGTCAGCATTCATAATAGCATTCTCTCCTTATTTTTTCATTTTCTAAAAAAAATCGTGGGCTTAGCCCACGATAAAATCCTATCACAAAGTTTTTTTCTTTGCAATAAAAAACACCAGTCATTGATTATTCAATCAACCGTTCCTGATTTTTCTTAATTTTGTCATCTTTGATTAGGCGAACAATAAAGACGACGATCGTTCGGCAAATCGCATAAAATGGCACACCTAAGAAAATTCCTAATAAGCCAGCTAGATTACCAGCAACTAATAAGACCAAAATGATCGTTAACGGATGGATCGCCAATGATTTTCCGATCACATTCGGGTAAATAACATTTCCGTCTAATTGTTGGACGATCAGAACCACGATACAGCATAGTAGCGCTCGGAAAGGTTCATCAAAGACCGTCACTAATACCGCCGGAATCAAGCCAAGATAAGGACCTAAATATGGGATCAAGTTCGTAACCCCTGCGATCACACCGAATAAAAAGGCATAATTGACGCCAATCATCCAGTAACCGATGAAGGTGAAGGTACCAACAAAGATACATTCGATTGCTTGCCCACTGATGTAGTTGGACAATGTTTTGTTTAGGTCGCCCAGCAAGCCAACGATCTGCTCTCGTCTTCTTTCTGGAAAGACAGTTTTCAGATTAGGAACCAGCTTTTCCCCATCCTTCAGCATGTAAAACAAGATAAAAGGTACGGTCACGATGATCATTGTTGCGGAAGCGATCGTACTGACGATTGATCCTAAACTGGTGGATAATCCACTAAGAAACTGCTGTAGCAATGAGCCGTAAGAAAGATTTAGGTTTTCTAATTGCTGGGCGATATCGATTTGTTTGAAGAATGGATCATCTGCGATTCTTGAGATCCAGCTCTCCATATTCTTGGCAAATGTTGGAATATTTTCTGCCAATGAAGAAATCTGACTCACCAAATTAGGAATAACACTGACGAAAATCAAGATGATGGCTGCTACTAATAATAACAGAACGAGTATGACAGCAAACAGCCGTTTTATTTTGGTGGTTTTCATCAAAAATAAGACGATTGGATTTAGCAGATAATAGAGAAAGCCAGCAATCAATACTGGTGCAAATAAAGTAGAAAAAAACGTGCCGATCGGTGCAAATAGAAAATTGACTTTACTTAACACAAATACAAGTGTCACTAAAACCAATGCTTCCAAAGACCAAAAGAACAGTTTTGATTGTTTGAATTTGTCGAACAAAAGATTCCCTCCCTTTTTTATAACATTATAGATGATTTTGAAAAAAAAAGCTTGCGACTTTAGCCGCAAACAAAAGAAATTTGTAAAAAAAGTGGTATACTATTAAAAATAACGGAGAAATATTAGCTGAGGTGAGTTTTTTATGCATATTGCACAAACAAAAGATACGCTAAGTGACATTTATCTGGCGTCATTGAAAATACGAAATCAAGTGTTCGTGAAAGAGCAAGGTGTTCCATTAGCATTGGAAGTAGATGAAAATGAAGCATTGGCAGTCCACTTCGTCTTATATGACGATGATAATGAAGCAGTCGCAACCTTGCGTTTCTTACCTATCTCTGATCATGAAGTGAAGTTGCAGCGAATGGCAGTCCCCGCTGCTCATCGTGGTTCAGGTTACGGCAGACAACTGATCGAAGGTGCGGAAGCCTTCATTCAAAAACAAGGAATCAAAAAGGTCACTTTAGGCGCACAATTAACCGCCAAAGAGTTTTACTTGAAGTTAGGCTATCAGCCTGAAGGCGATGTCTTTTTAGACGCGGACATGCCCCATATCAAAATGAGCAAAACCTTTAACGAGAAGTGATTCCTTAAAACAGCGACCATAAAACAGATCCTTCCTCTGTTTTGTTGTCGCTGTTTTTTTATTCCTCTGCTTCCACGATCTCTTTAATCGCTGCCAGCAACGCTTGCGCCACCTTTTGATCATAGCCGTCACTCGTGATCACTGACAGATCGGTGTCACTGTTCAAATAGCCTAACTCCAATAAAACTGCTGGAAGATATTGTTCCCGCAACACATAATAGTTACCAAAACGGGTACCGTTGGAACTCAATGCCACCGAGGAACTCAAATTGGCAGTGATCGTTTCTGCCATCTCTTTTGCCCCAGTATAGTAATAGTATGTTGTCAGTCCTTGATTGCTGTTTGGTATTTCTGAATTATCGTAATGAATGCTGATAAATAGATCTGGTTCTTCTGAAAGAGAAGCAGCGGTAATATCTGACAGCGAGAGATAACGATCTTCGGTGCGTGTATAACTGACTTGAATACCTGCTTTGGTCAGTGCTTCGCCGATCGTTTGGACCGTTGCTAACGTCAAATCTTTTTCCATGATCGTTTGATCCGTCGAAAGTGCCCCAGAATCTTCGCCGCCGTGACCTGCATCAAGGACGACTTTGAAGTTCGATAAATCTTTTGGTACTGCCGAAAGCGCGACTTCTTGAATCGATGCTGATTGCTTTTCAATGTAACCTGTTACCCCATCATCTGTTTGTATTTCAACCATCTCTTCTGTTTGACTGATGAAGGTTGCCCAACTTCCTCGATGGATTTTTCCAATGACTGTCTCTTGACTTGTTGTCTGATAGATCGATACATAATCGTTCTCACTTTCAACCGCTGCATCGTATTCTGAGGGATCTACATAAATTTGGACCATACTGACAGTCTGAGCGGTCTCTTCTGTTTGAGCGTTAGGCTCAGTTTGAGAAGTACTTTCTTGACTCTCCTCACGAGCGGATTGGTCATTTCTCAACACAGCAAACCCCGCTGCAAAAAGCAGAATCATGGTGGTCCCGATAACAAGCTTCCCTTTCTTCTTCATGTGCTTCCTCCACTTATTTTCTTAGTCTCTTTATCATGGGACTATCAGCTTAAACGGAACTTAAAGCCTGCTGATGGAAGCATTCCTTTAGAGACACAAAAAAACTCCAACCAATTTGGTTGAAGTTTCTTGGGGAAAATGAGCGATCCGACCCATTTTACTTATTTTTGAGACAACTGCTTGTAGCGATCATACCAAATGTCCACATACCCTTGCGAAAAGGGTCCTTTGCCATTATTGATCCAATCTACTAAAATTTTGACATTTTCTTTCAAGATAAAATCAATGTCTTGCGGATATTGCATAATCTTACTGTGCAATTCATACTCATCCACATCTAGTAAACGTTTCTCGCCATCAGGAAATACTTTGATATCAAGGTCATAATCGATATATTTCAATGCCTCTTCATCAAGTAAATACGGTGAAGCAAGATTACAATAATAGGAAACCCCCTTCTCTCGAATCATTGCAATAACATTAAACCAGTATTTTTTATGAAAATATACAATTGCTGGTTCACGGGTAACCCAGCGTCTTCCATCTGATTCGGTCACTAGTGTATGATCGTTGACCCCTATCACTGAGAATTCACTGGTCTTTAAGACCATCGTATCCCGCCACGTTCGATGCAAATTGCCGTCATGTTTGTAGCTTTGAATGCTGACAAACTCTCCTTCTTTTGGAACTCGCATAGCAACCCTTCCCTCAGCAAGAAAACTTGCGTTTTGTTTGGGTGTTCATTACACCGACATCGTTAATATTATAGCAATAAAAGAAAGCTTTGCCTAGAAATCTTTATCGAGTTTCTGATATTTCTTTAATTGCTCGACTAATTTCTGCTGAGGTTTTGGAAAAACATAGTTTTGAAAGGACTCTTTGGCAGCCCATTGGCTGTCTTGTAACGTGAGCTCTCCCCGTTTTCTGCCGTAAAATAAAAGGACATGCCATTTCAAATGACTAAAGATATGCGTGATCTCGCCAAAATGTCGTTTTTGCCAAACAACAGGCAGATCAGGAAAAATCTCGAGTGCTTCCTCTTCTGCAATCAAATCCAACTGCAACTGCTCCTCTTTTGCCCATGTCCGCTGCAAAGCCTCATATTGTTCTTTCGTTACTTCTACCAACGGGAAATGCCACATAGAGGCCAATAAGCCTGTTTCAGGTCGCTGCACAAGTAGAAACGAGCCTTGATCTTCGATGGCGCCTGCGATGTAGTAGACATCCTTGGGCTTGGCTTTTTTCGATTTCACTGGAAAGTCTGTTTGTCGATTCTCTGCATAAGCAAGACAGTACTGGCTGATGGGACACTCTTCACATTTCGGTGTGGTGGGTGTACAGATTCGTGAGCCAAGATCCATCAAGGCTTGATTAAACTCACCGGGTTCATCGTGGGAAATGATCGTTCTCATCGCCTCGTCGAATGGTCTTCGGCTGCTAGCTTTCGCAATATCTGCTTCGATACAAAATAACCGACTGACGACCCGCATCACATTTCCATCGATCGCCGGTTCTGGTAAGCCAAAAGCAATACTGCCGATAGCACCAGCTGTATAGGGACCAATTCCTTTTAGTGAACGAATCTCCTCAATTGAATCGGGCATTTTCCCGTCGAATTCTGCCACGATTTGCTGGGCAGCCGCCTTCAGATTGCGGGCACGAGAGTAATAACCTAGACCTTCCCAAACCTTTAACAGCTTTTGTTCTTCAGCTTCAGCCAAATCTTGGATTGTTGGGAATTGCTCCATAAAACGGTAAAAATAGCCAATCACTGTTTCCACTCGTGTTTGTTGAAGCATGATCTCTGAGATCCAGATTGCATACGGATCGTTGGTCGCCCGCCAAGGAAGATTGCGTTTTTCCTTATGATACCAAGTTAAAAATGTTTCTTGGAACGTCTCGATTTTTTCTTCATCCCAAGTTTCCCATTGCTTACTCATCCATTACTTCCTCATCTAAGAATCGTTGTATATCATCGATGGCAAACCCTTTTTGATAAAGGCCTTGCTTGATTTTCATTTTTCGTTTCATCAAGGGCAAACGTTGATGCCGCCGCATAAGGCGAGCACCTTCCCTTTGGAGCGCTTCATTTTCTTGGTCTTCATCTTTTTCCATCGGTAATTCATCCAAAATCATTTGAATGACTCCTTGATGAAAACCTTTTTGCATCAAATGCATTTTTATCTTTTGGATCATTTCTTTATGGCTTTTATTTTGAAAACGACGCATCGCTTTTTCAGCCGTATGATAACCGACTTCAAACTGCATTTCCTCGGTATACAAAGGCAATACTTCTTGAATCACGGGATCTTTCAAGCCTTTTTTTCTCAATTGCTGGCTGATGACCACGGGTCCTTTATCACTCATACGGACTTGGGTGCGAATGTAGCTCTCTCCATAGTTTTTGTCATCGATCAAATTCAGCTCTTTTAGACGTTCAACAACTAAGTCTCGGTCTTGTTTTTCGATTTCTTTGTCTTTCAAATAGGTACGGACTTCCATTTCAGAACGCAGCTGATAGCTGATATAGTTCATGGCTTGCTGCAATCCTAAATCAAATCCTGCACTTTTTTTGATTTCTTTTAATTCTTCTTCACTCAGTTCCTTGCCTTTTATCAGCCGAAAACGGACCAAAAGATCTTCTGAGACCCGCAGCGTTTCACCTTCTGATGTCGCCACTTCATAAAAGGGTCCTTTTCCTTTATTGATACGAATAATTGTATTCATCTTCTTCACCTCGCGAACGTACATTCTATTTTACCACAACTACAATGAAATTCCTTCTAATCAAGCTGAAAAAATGTGGTAAAATGAACTGACTATTTTATTTAAGGAGTTCACATGGCAAATACACAAGTCCAGCTTGGACAAAAACTACAACTAACGATCAAACGCTTAGGGATCAACGGAGAAGGCATCGGGTATTACAAAAAGCTAATTATCTTTGTTCCCCGTGTTCTGCCGGGAGAACAGGTCATCGCCGAAGTCACCAAAGCCTCTCCCCGCTTTGCTGAAGCCAAGATGACCAAAATCGTCAAGCCCAGTAGCGATCGCATCCAACCACCGTGCAAGTTTTATGACCGATGCGGCGGCTGCCAATTGCAGCATTTAGTCTACGATAAACAATTAGATTTCAAAAAAGACCTCTTGAAACAAGCACTTGAAAAATTTAAGCCAAATGGCTACCAACAGTTTGAACTAAGGGATACTTTAGGCATGGATGTTCCTTGGCATTACCGCAACAAAGCGCAATTTCAATTGCGTTACAACAGTCAAACCAAACGTATCGAAGCGGGTTTATACGAAATGGAATCCCATCGCTTAGTCGCCATTGATGATTGCCTCGTACAAGAACAAGATACGCAAAAAGTGATCAACGGCATCGTCCAGTTGTTGAATAAATACCAGATCCCCATTTACGATGAACGCAAAAACAGCGGGATTCTACGAACATTGATGGTTCGTATCGGGATCGCGACTGGCGAAGTCCAAGTCGTGTTCATTACCAATTCTGTCAAACTGCCGCAAAAAAATGCGCTGATTCGCGAAATCAATCAGCGCTTGCCGCAAGTCGTTTCCATCATGCAAAATGTGCAAAACAAAAAAACATCAGTCGTCATGGGAGAGGAAACGATTCATCTTTGGGGCAAAGAAGCAATCGAAGAACGGTTGAATGAACTGACCTTCGACTTGTCCGCCCGCGCATTCTTCCAGCTGAATCCACAGCAAACCAGCGTCTTGTATCAAGAAGGGTTAAAAGCCCTTGACTTGAGCAAAAATGAAACAGTCGTTGATGCTTACTGCGGCGTGGGAACGATTGGGCTGAGCGTGGCTCCTTATGCCAAAGAAGTCCGCGGGATGGACATTATTCCTCAAGCCATTGAAAATGCCCAAGAAAATGCGCGCCGCATTGGTGCCCAAAATACCCATTACGAAACGGGTACTGCTGAGGAGCTCTTACCAAAATGGTTCAATGAAGGCTTCAGACCTGATAGCATCATTGTTGATCCGCCGAGAACAGGCTTGGATGAACGATTATTGAAAGCTTTGCTGAAACAGCCACCGAAGAAGATGGTCTATATATCTTGTAATGTTTCTACTTTAGCAAGAGACTTAGTCCAACTAGCCAAAGTGTTTCACGTAGAATATCTGCAATCAGTAGATATGTTTCCACAAACCGCCCGCTGTGAAGTGGTAGTAAAATTGACCCGCAAATAAACATTCGCCTGACAAATCATCTTATGATCTGTCAGGCTGTTTTATTGCACCTATCGTTTCTCTGTATAATGAGTATCTATGTATCAATAGAAGCATCATCAAATCCTCAATCATAAAAGCTAAACAATCATTGGATTCCCTGAAAAGAAATGGCAAATAAATTTTTTGGTTATTAACAATATATCGTCACTAGAATACAACTTTGAATACAAGCAAATCGAGAAACATAGAAAAAAGCCAGAACTGATTCTTTCAGTTCCAGCTTTTTTATTTAGAAACCTGCAACTGCAAGCTTCCTTTTTATTTCGTAATCAAAGCATCTAAACTAGCAACCGCCAGACTCATCTTCGCGATCTTATCCAACAAGGCAAAACGATTGCGGCGAATATTTTCATCTTCCACCATGACCATTGTTTGATCAAAATAAGCTTCGATCAATGGGCGCAGTGCTACTAAGCTTTGGTAGTTTTCTTCCATCGTTTGTTGTGGGAACTTGTCCTCTACTGTTAAGACCGCTTCATACAAGGCAGTTTCAGAGTCGTTTTCAAACAAAGCAGGATCAATGGCTACTTGTTCCAATTCGGCTTTTTTCGCTAAATTGATGACTCGAGTCAAGGCTTCCATTGATGGTTTGAAGTCGGTGTCTTGCAGATGTTCTCTTAACATTTGAGCCGTTTCAAATAACGTACTGATATCTGCTTGACGAGCGCCTAAAACAGCTTCAATAACATCATGACGCGTATTTTTGCTGAGTAAGAATTGACGCAGACGGCCTTTCACAAAATCAGTCACTTGTTCTTGACCTGCGGCAAGTTGAATCCCAAAAACTTCCGGTTGGGCATTAATGGCTTCGCGAATCTCTTCTTGTAACTGAGCAAATGGGAAATACCAGCGTTTTTCAGCTAGGATGCGGATAATTCCGTAAGTTTGCCGGCGGAGTGCGTAAGGATCGTTTGAACCGCTTGGAACCATATCAACGGCAAAGAACGCAAGCAAGCTGTCTAATTTATCCGCAATCGCTAAAACAGCCCCGATTTTCGATTGCGGCAGTTCACCTTCTGCTGAGATCGGCATGTAGTGTTCACGAATCGCTTGGGCAACTGCTGGTTTCTCTCCTTGGATCAGGGCATATTTTTCCCCCATGATTCCTTGCAATTCAGGGAATTCTCCCACCATATTGGTCACTAAATCAAATTTATAGATTTGAGCTGCCCGTTGAAGGTCGGTCAGTTCTTCTTCTGTTAAACCAACCGTCTTCCCGATGATTTGTGCAGCTAATCCAACACGCTGCATTTTTTCATACAAACTGCCGATTTTTTCGTGGAAGGTGACTTGCTTAAGCTTTTCCACGCAATGGTCGATGGTCAGCTTTTTGTCTTCATTGTAGAAAAACTCAGCATCTTCTAAACGGGCGGTCAGTACTTTTTGGTTTCCTTTGATAACATTGTCGATTTTCACAGCATCCCCGTTGCGGGCAGAGATGAAATGCGGCAGCAATTCTCCGTCAAGGGTGCGGACATCGAAGTAGCGTTGATGTTCTTTCATAGAAGTAACTAACACTTCTTCAGGGACAGAAAGATATTTTTCTTCAAAGTCCCCTACAAACGCTGTTGGGTATTCAACCAGATTTGTCACTTCTTCTAGTAAGTCTTCATCTAAATCGATCCGCCAGTTGTTTTCTTGAGCGATTTCGTTGATTTGTGCAGTGATCATTTGTTGACGTTCACTTGGATCAGCAATGACAAACTGATGCTTCATTTTTTCCAAATACTCGTCCGCATGATCAAACGTGACTGCCTCACCTAAGAAACGATGACCTTTTGACTCGCGACCGGTAGCAATATCAAGGATTTGGAAAGGAATGACTTGCTCACCAAAGAGTGCAACGATCCAATGAATGGGTCGGATGTATTCAAAATCATAATCTGCCCAGTGCATCGTTACTGGGAACGTCAAACTTGTGATTACTTCCTGCAATCCTTTCAATACCTCAACGGTTGCTTGACCTTGGGTATGTTTCGTTACATAGACATACTCAACCCCTTTTAATTCACGGAAGGTGATGTCATCGGTTGTCAATCCTTGTCCCCGAACAAATCCTTGAGCTGCTTTCGACCAGTTGCCAGCTTCGTCTAAGGCGATTTTTTTCGCTGGTCCTTTGACGTCTTCTTGTGTATCGGCTTGTTTTTCAGGAATACCGGTGACATAGACAGCCAAGCGGCGAGGTGTTGAATAGGCTTCGATCGTTGTATAAGGCAATGCATGAGCATCTAAGAAAGCTGCCGTTTTTTCTTGTAATTGTTTCATACTTGGGGTTACGACATGCGCAGGTAATTCCTCTAAGCCGATTTCTAATAATAGGTTTTGTGCCATCTTATTTTCCCTCCTCAATCAGTTTTTGCGCCACTTCTGGATCAAGCAATGGATAACCGAGGTTTTCCCGTTCTGCTACAAATAGTTTTGCTACTTGACGCGCCATGTTACGGATACGTGCGAGGTACCCAGCACGTTCAGTGACGGAGACTGCGCCACGTGCATCCAACAAATTGAAGGTATGGCTGCATTTTAAGATATAGTCGTAAGCTGGATGAACTAAGCGTTCATCGATACAACGTTTTGCTTCTTGTTCAAAACGATCGAAGTTCCCTAAAAGCAAGTCTTGGTCACTGACTTCAAAGGAGTATTTTGAATGTTCATACTCAGGTTGGCGGAAAATCTCACCATATTTGACACCTGCAGACCATTCAAGATCGTAGACACTTTCAACTTCTTGAATATAAGATGCTAGACGTTCTAAGCCGTAAGTGATCTCTGATGTCACTGGCTTACATGCTAAGCCGCCAACTTGTTGGAAGTACGTAAACTGAGTGATCTCCATCCCATCTAACCAAACTTCCCAACCAAGACCTGCACAACCCATTGAGGGATTTTCCCAGTTATCTTCGACAAAACGAATATCATGTTCTAATGGATCGATCCCTAAAAGACGCAGGCTTTCTAAATAAAGCTCTTGGATATTTTCAGGAGAAGGCTTCATCACGACTTGGAACTGGTGGTGCTGATACAAACGATTTGGGTTTTCCCCGTAGCGGCCATCAGCTGGACGGCGAGAAGGTTCTACGTAAGCGGCGTTCCATGGTTCTGGACCGATTGCACGTAAAAATGTATATGGGCTCATGGTTCCAGCCCCTTTTTCTGTATCATAGGCCTGCATCAGCATACAGCCGTTTTCGGACCAGAATTTTTGCAGGGTCAAAATCATCTCTTGCACAGTTAGTTTACTCATCTTTTTCTTCCTTTCTTATAACGCATTGACGACAGGATAAAATTCGACAACTGATCCGGGGATCAATTTCACTTCGACCACGACATCTGCTTCTAAAACATCAGATAAGTCGTAAAGCATTTGGTCTGGACTCGTTGTAAATTCATGGATAAGCTGTTCATCCTTTAAAAGGCGAACCTGCAGCGGAATACTTGCTAATACTTTGAGCTTTTTTTCGGTAAACGCACTTGCTGGAATCGTCATATCAAATAACATAAAAAACCCTCCTTTGTTTTTGGCTATTCTTGGTGTGAAACATAAAAAAGTCCCTATATCTATACGGAGTGTATAGATATAGGGACGATACATTCGCGGTTCCACCCTACTTCCGACAAGTCGGCAGCTTCATTGATCATGCTCACGGACGCCTGCGAAATAAGGTTCCAACTTGGCTTTCACTCTCCCAAATTCGCTTCATGGAATGGTCTTCTTTCTTTCTTCCGGTCATAGCACGGATTCGATTACCCTTATGATAGTAGTTGAAGCTAGGGTTTGTCAATGACTAATTTGAACTTTTATGCTTCTGGGCCTAAATCCGCATGATCATGAAAGACGATCTCATCAGCGATTTTCCCATCACTTTCAAAAACGATGATCTCGTTTATTCCAGTTTTCAAAAACGGTGCCGGGACGTACAAGCGTTGCTGCGGTCCTTTTTTCCAGAAACGGCCGATCATATGACCATTGACTTGGACAAACCCTTTACCCCAGCCTGGCAATTCGATAAAGGTATCTGCACATTCATCAAAAACACATTCGAAACGTGAGAAACTTGGTTGTCCTTTTTGCCATTTTCCTTGGAAATCAATGGCATGCAAATTATCCATCGGTAAAGGATAGATTTCCCAGTTGCTTTGGAATGCGCCATTGATGATCACACCGTCTTTGATGCCTTTGTGCTGATGGTTCATTTTTACGGAATAATTGACCCGCCCCATATTCTCCACCAAGATCCCCAACTCGTTTTCTGATTCTGATAAATCGAAACTGTAGGTTTGACCGATTTCTTGATCATAATCGATGCGCAAAAGTTCCTGGTTGATAAATGTATGGGCACGATCCATCGTATTGATCAGACGGTAGTCGGCAATCTTCCGAGCAGACCCAATCAGTGAGCGATAATAGATATAACCTGTCGCTTGATTGCAGGCTTCCATCGATAAGGGGTAATTACTAATGATCGGTTGACTGATCGTGTCGATCGTCGAAAACAAGGAGACTCGTTCTTTCACTGAGAATGTTCCATAAGCTTTTCGCTCAATTTCCATACTCAAGGGAAACTCAGGAATTTCCGTATAGTCAGCAATCACCTTTTTGAAGGCTTGGTATTTGGCAGTAGGTTCTCCCCATTCTGTCAGTAAGGCATCGTAATCATAGCTAGTGACATCCGGCGCTAAGCGTTCATAATAGTTTGACCCGTTCATAAAGCCAAAATTGGTCCCACCATGAAACATATAGATATTGACAGAACCCAGTGCTAAACAATCCTGTAATTCCTTTACTGCATCTTCTGTGGAGGTCGTATGATGCTGGTCGTCACCCCAGGCATCAAACCAGCCGATCCAAAATTCCATGACCATCAGTGGCCGTTTTTCTCCGTGAAATCTTCGAAGTTTTTCAAAGTTTTCCTTGATGTTGGAGCCGCAGTTGATCGTAGGCAAAGCCAAGTCTTTGATACTGCCGTTTTCTAGCATATCGTGCCAAGGTCCGTCAGATGTCACTAACGGCGTTTCTACACCATGCTGCCGCATCGCAGCCACCATTTTTCGCAAATACTCTTTGTCATTGGCGTAGCTGCCGTATTCATTTTCTACTTGCATCATTAAAATCGGACCACCTTGGGTGATCTGCAGATCCCGCACTTGTGGAAACAAATGGGCGAAATAACGAGTGATTTTTTCCATAAATGGTGGATAATCAAACCGAAGCTTCATCATAGGATCTTGCAATAGCCAATAAGGCAGCCCACCAAATTCCCACTCCGCACAAATATAAGGTGCTGGTCGCAAAATGACATAAAGCCCTACTTCTTGTGCCGTTTGGATAAATCGCCGCAAATCAAGGATCCCCTCAAACTGATAGACACCTTCTTGTGCTTCATGGAGATTCCAAGGAACATAGGTTTCCACGGTATTACAGCCCATCAAGCGTAGCTTCTCTAAACGATCTTGCCAATATTCAGGAACGACACGAAAATAGTGGATCGCTCCAGAGATCACTTTAAAAGGCTTGTTGTCTAAATAAAAGTCATCTTCAATAGCAAAAGTTCGCATCAGTTACGCTCCTCTTTGACGATATAGGTGGTGTACTGTGCCAGTTTCGTTTCTGAAGAAAGAACCTCACCCGTCAGGAGATCCGTTTCTCCGACGAAAATTTCCGGTAAAGGCTGTGCTTCTTCGTTGAAATTGATGATAACGAAGAATTTCGCCTCTGCATTTTCACGACAGGCAACTTCCAGTTTTGTTGCCTCCTTGATCACTGGGTTAATATCGGTTTCTTCGACGATCGTTTTGAAAAGCTGATCTTGCAGCTGATCTTCCAACTGGCCACCAAAGTAATAGACAGTTCCTTCAACAAACGTATTTTTCGTCACTGCCGGCATTCCTGCATAAAAATTGCTTGTATAATGCGCTAGTGCTTCGGCGGTTTCTAAATGGATCAAATCGCTGACTAAATTACTGGTTCCTGTCAGTTCTTCATTGACTAAGGAAACCCCGTTTGATTGTTCTGGGGCTAATGCATCGATTTCTTCCACCCAGATGCCAGCTAACTCCCGCAATGGCCCAGGATAGCCCCCTAAGTGAACATTGTCAGATTGATCAACGATACCGCTCATATACGTGGTAAGTAAAGAACCACCTTTCTTAACGTAATCAGTGAGCCGCTCTTGCATCCCTTCTTTGATCATGTAAAGAACCGGAGCTGCAACTAGCTTGTATTTTGATAAGTCAGCATCCACGGGAACCAAATCGACGGCAATATTTTGTTCATAAAAATACCGATAGTAGCGATGGATCTGTTCTACATACTTCAGGTCGACTGTCGGACCGCTGGTGTATTCTAATGCCCAGTAATTGTCCCAATCAAAAATCAAAGCAACTTGTGCTTGAGATTGCGTCCCAATGATGTCTGAAAGCTGCGCTAATTCCGCCCCAAGAGCGGCTGTTTCTCGAAAAACTCGCGTGTCTTCATGACCGACATGTTCGATGACCGCGCCATGGAATTTCTCACAAGCGCCAACGGAACGTCGTAATTGAAAGTATTGGATCGTATCCGCCCCATGCGCGATGGTTTGGTAACTTTGTGCCCGCATTTGTCCCGGTTTTTTCAACGAGTTATAAGGTTGCCAGTTTTGTTGCGAAGGTGTTTGTTCCATCAACATAAAGGGCTGTTGTTTCAAGCCACGCATTAGATCATGGGTCATGGCTACTAAACTCCATGGCGTATTATACGATGGATAATTATCCCACGAAACAAGGTCCATTTCCTTTGCCCATTTGAAATAATCCAGTCCTTTAAAGGTTCCCATCAAATTCGTTGTAATCGGAGTTGTCGGATCAATTTTCCGAATAGCGTCCCGTTCCATCATATAGTTTTTTAAAAGACTATCCGAGTTGAACCGTCGGTAGTCAATAGAAATTCCTGCAAAAGCCGTCTTGTCATAGCCGATTCCTTCTGACAGCGCATTTGGCAGCACGATTTCATCCCATTCATACACAGTGTGTCCCCAAAATTCCATGTTCCAGGCTTTGTTCACTGCCTCGATCGTTTGATACTTGTCTTTTAACCAAACACGAAACGCTTTCTCACAGTTTTCGCAATAACATTCGCCGCCGTATTCATTATTGATGTGCCAACAAGTCACTTGTGGATTTTCGCCGTAACGTTCGGCTAATTTCGTTGCCAAGCGTTCTGCGTATTTTTGATAGACTAAGCTGTTAGGGCAGGCATTGTGCCGTTGCCCAAACTTATGATGGCGACCATCATAATCGGTGCGAGCCACTTCCGGATATTTCTTGAACATCCAAGCTGGCAGCGCCGCCGTCGATGTCGCTAAGACGATATCGAACCCTTCCTTGCTTAATCTGTCAATGATTTGATCCAATTCCTCAAAATCATAACAATTTTCAGAAGGCTGGATCTTTGCCCATGAAAAGACGTTGACGGTCGCACTATTGATACTCGCTTTTTTAAAGATTCGAATGTCTTCTTCCCAAATCTCTTTGGGCCATTGATTGGGGTTATAATCGCCGCCAAATAAAATCCGATCGAAAAATTTTGTCATAAGAATGAACGCTCCTTTAAAATAAAATGATTTCTACTCTCTTATTGTAAGGCTTTTCATTCTGTTGTAGTATAATACATGAAACACTATTTTATAACTTTTCGAAACATGGAGGTTGGATATGCCTATTTATTTTTATCAAACAAACCAGCAGCTGCCTTTGTCGCTTGAAAGTATCGGAAACGATTGGCCACAAGATGACGTTGTTCGTCCCGATGGCTACCCTTACTTTCATTGGCTGCAGACAGAACAAGGAGAAGGCCGCGTCACCTTTGGTCAAGAATCCTTTATCTTACGTCCCAGTGAAGGCATCTTGATTTTTCCTTTTACTCCACATCGCTACTATCCCTTGTCTGATTGGAAAACCTCCTTTGCCACTTTTCAAGGACCTTTGGCAGCTGAGATCTTAAAAAAATTTACAAGTAAACCTTATCTTTTAGTTGAAGAGTCTGAAACTTTTTCCTATATGACTTGGATCAAACAACGCATTAAAGAAGACCCAAAAATCAGTTGGGATCCGTTACAGGCTTCTAGCGAGTGTTATCGTTTTTTGCTGGCGATCATGCAAGAGAACTCGGGGAATCCAACCGAAAAACACCCCTTGTTTCAACAATATCTGATCCCTGTAATACAAGAAATCGAAACCAATTACGATCAGGCGATCACGATCAGAGACTTGGCTGGTTTAGTCTATGTTTCGCCCCAATATCTCTCGCGGTTGTTCCAGCGTTTTCTAGGACAATCCACCGCCCAATACTTATTAAACTATCGCATGGCCCGCGCCAAAGAACTTTTGGTGGCACAGCCGGATCTGCCCATTCAGCAAGCCGCCTTCGCCGTGGGTTTTCAAGATGCGAGTCACTTTACCGCATTGTTCAAAAAAAGAGTCGGCTTAACTCCATTGAAGTTTCGCCAACTCTATCATTGATTTTTCGGTTTTAAGACGTCTTGCCATTGCCCCATCTGATCGATAAACTTCTTGCTTTTCAAATGGATGCCGACATATTCATCATACAATAGATCGATCACTTGTCGAATCGCTGCTTTCGTTTCTGACTTTAATTTGATCGAAGCAATCTGCTCATAGGATATTTGCGAAAACAAGCGAATAAAATGGATCGCACGAGAATCCGCATGATAGCGATGTTCGTCCATCCCCCAGTGCTGTTCACATAAAATACCGCTATATTTTGAGGAATAGTCAAACCGACCGTCGGTTTTTCCACAGATGGCACAGTGCGTCCAATTTGGAGTGATCCCGAAACGGTGTAAAATCTGAATCTCAAAAATATTGGTGATGATCTCTGCATCGTTTCCTTGATCCATCAATTGTAACGCCTCGTGTAAAAATTGGTAAAGATGTGGATCATAGACCCGATCATCGATGGCAGAATCAGCCAGATTCAACAGATAAGTCGCATAGCCAGCGATAAAAATATCACTTTGAATCGTACGAAATGAATGGATGTCTTTGGCATTGTTTAAAAAGGACAAGCCTTCCGCTTTGATGGTTCCCATGTAAGTCGCTTCAGTATAGGAGAGCAACGCTGGTGCCAAGGGGTTGTTTTTCCGATGAGCCCCTTTGACATAAAACATTTGCTTCCCAGCTGACTCCGTAAAGATTTTGACTAACTTGTCCTTTTCTTTATGGTCTTTTGAAAAAAGTAAGATTCCTTTTGTTTCAACAAGATTCATCGTCGCACCCCATTTCTTTAAAAAAACTGATCCAGTTAACTAACTGCATCAGTTTTTTCTTTTTAAAGCAGACCATGATTGATCTAAATTTCCTTAATACTCATCTTTGCGATAGCCGTAGTCTGTTAAGAAGGTTTGCTTGTCGCGCCAATCTTTTTGAACTTTCACCCATAGTTCCAAAAAGACTTTGTCATCTAACAAGTGTTCAATGTCTAAACGAGCTTTCGTACCGATCTGTTTCAGCATTTTTCCGCCTTTACCGATGATAATGCCTTTTTGACTGTCACGTTCGACAATGATCGTCGCTTGAATGTGCACCTTATCATTATGGTCCCGTTTCATGGAGTCAACAACGACCGCTACCGAGTGAGGCACTTCATCTCTGGTCAGTAGCAAAACTTTTTCCCGTACCAATTCGGAAACGATAAAGTATTCCGGATGGTCCGTGATTTGATCCTCTGGGAAGTACTGAGGCCCTTCAGGCATTTCATCGATCAGTAGTTTCATTAACGTTTCGAAATTATTGCCTTCCGTTGCGGAAATCGGTACGATCTCAGCAAAGTCCATTTGTGAAGAGTAATCTTCAATGATTGCCAATAAAGCATCCGGATGGACTTTATCTATTTTATTGATCACTAGGAAAACCGGCGTCTGGCTTTGACGCAACCGTTCGATGATAAAATCATCACCCTTACCGCGCTTTTGATCGGCACTGATCATAAATAGTGTCACGTCAACTTCACGAAGTGCACTATAGGCGGTTTCCACCATAAAATCGCCTAGACGGTGTTTGGGTTTATGGATCCCTGGTGTATCGATAAAGATCAGCTGTGCGTCATCTGTCGTATAGACCCCTTGAATTTTATTTCGAGTCGTTTGCGCCTTGTCACTCATGATCGCGATTTTTTGTCCTACGACTCGATTTAGTAGTGTTGATTTTCCAACATTTGGCCGCCCGACGATCGCAACGAAGCCTGATTTGTGTGTTGTCATTGTTGTTCCCCTTTATCTTGTGGTTTTGGTGCATCTTTAGAAGAGCTGTAGCAATTTTGGCAAGAAGATGATCGCGGCGACCACTAATGCAAACACAGCGGTCATCAGCACAGCACCAGCTGCCATATCTTTGATTTTTTTTCCGATAGGATGGAAATGAAAGTCCGTAAACATGTCAACGACATTCTCAAAGACTGTATTGATGATCTCCACGATCCACACTAAGAAAACAGCTAACAGCAGCCAAAGCCATTCCATTTGATTCAAACGGAAAACAAAGCCTGCAATGATCGCAACGATACCTAACGCAACATGTTTACGCATATTACGCTCCTCTTTAAAGACGGTTTTTATACCGGTGAAAGCAAATTCGATTGACGAGATAAACTGTTTGTTTTTCCCAATATTCTTATCTTTTGAGTCCATAGGCATCCAGTATTTCCTTTTGCAATCCAAACATTTCCTTTTCATCTTCTGGTGTCATATGATCATAGCCGTTGATATGCAAAAAACCATGCAACGCCAAGAAACCAAGTTCTCGATCATAGGTATGCCCATATTCAGCAGCTTGTTCCTTTGCCCGTTCAATGGAGATCATAATGTCTCCTAGATCACGAGGCATCTCTTCAAGGGCTTCATCAAAAATGATCGGCATCTCCTCTGGCGTTTCTTCTTCGAAGGCAAAACTGATGACATCTGTCGGCATATCTTTGCCGCGATACTCCCGATTGATTTCTTGGATGGCTGCATTGTCCATAAACGTGACCGACATTTCCGTATCCTCTGGAAGGTCTAAATGTCCTGCAGCAAATTGTAGAAGGCCTTCGATCTCTTTGATCTTGGTTTCCCCTACTGAATTTGTCTCATCTAAAAAGGTAATCTCCATTAGCGCTCTCTTCTTTCTTGTTCTTCTTTCATTTTCTCTGCTTCCGATTTCATCTTTGGGTATTTGATCCGTGAATGGAAGGTACTGCAAAGTCCATTGACCAGTGATTTTTCAATCATCCGGATTTCTTTCAACGTTAACCCTGTTTCATCCAGTTGACCGTCTAAGATCCGATCATTGATGAGATTCGCAACAAATTCTTGAATCTTTTGATTGGTCGGATTTTCCATTGCTCGAACCGCTGCTTCACAGCTATCAGCGATACTCACGACACCCGCTTCTCGTGTTTGCGGTTTTGGCCCAGGATAACGGAAATCTTCTTCCGTCACCTCGGGATTACGCTCTTGAGCTTTGACATAGAAATAACGCATCAGAGTCGTGCCATGGTGTTGACGGCAAATATCGATCACCATCCGCGGCATTTTGGCTTCTTCGAGAATTTCCGCCCCATCGATCACGTGACCGAAGATGATTTGTTTGCTGTCTTCAGGTAGCAAGAAATTATGTGGATTCTCAGCACCTGCAGGTAAATTTTCGACGAAGAAATTGGCATGTTTGACTTTACCAATGTCATGGTAGTAACAAGCCACGCGGGTCAGTAAGCTTTGCCCACCGATCTCGGCTACAGCATTGGCGCTAAGATTGGCAACCATCATACTGTGATGATAGGTCCCTGGTGCTTCTTCCAACAACTGTTTCAACAACGGATGGTTCGGATTACTCAATTCATTCAACACGATCATACTTTCGTCCGTTACCAATAGTTCGATATACGGATGCAGGCCCATTGTCAGCAAATAGCTTAAGAGCGAGCCGGCCAATCCGCAGACGAGCGTTGTCCATGTGTTGCCGCGGGCCAAATCCATTCCTTGGAAAATGACCAGCATGATGCTTAAGAGTAATGGGAAAACGATCACCCACATGACTGCGATTTTCCCTTGACTGGCAATACGTGCTCGTTTGATCATCGTCCCCATTAAACCAGAGAAAAGGTAGGTCACTAAAACAGTCGTCAACAAGTTGGTCCCACTGGAATCAAAGTAAATGAAGAGTGCACTGACCACTTGGAAAATCGCGGATAATATTCCTAAACGTCTGCTGGAGAAAATGCTCAGAATCAGCGGTGTAAAGGCTGCTGGGAAAAAGAGCGGGATAAAGGTCACTAATTCTGATTGGAACAGTTGGAAGAATTTCATGATCAAAATACTGAATGCCATCGCCAAAATATAAAAAGTGACGGCGTTCATACGTTTTTCAACGTCTTTTGTCTGTCTTGTATAATAAAACAGCATCAGCATTTGTAAGCATGTCGCTAAAACTAAAGCGATCAACGGAAAAACTGAGAAGGTTTGATTGGTCATTCCTAAAAGCTGTAATTTTTCCAATGCGTTGGCATCGATCTGTGAGCCTTCACGAACAATGATTTCTCCTTGATAGATCATTACCGGTGGAACAGCGTCCATGGCGGTTTGTCTTGCTTCTTCCGTCCGCTTTTCATTGGGAATATCATTGACGACGATTCCTTGATTGACAATAAAACGCAATACTGATGCCATGTCTGAAGTAACATCTAGAAATTGGATCTTGTCTTCTGCCTCCGAGCGGAAAGTGCTGAGTTCTGTTTGACGGATCTGCTTGGCCATTTGCTCGTCCACTAGCTGTAAGGCATAGGTTCGTACCGTATTCAACTCATCGCTACTTAAAGAAAACAACGTCGACAAAAAATTATTCGTCAATGACTGATAAAAATCAAGTTCGTCATCACTCATTTTTTCAAACTCTTTTTTTAAGGCTGCGATGTATTCATCCGTACTCGGTTTAGGGATATTTTCATCCTCATCAGCCTCAGCAACTTCTTTAGCGTGGGCATCATCTACCGACTTTTTGACTGAATCAACTAAGTCAAATAAATGGTCGATGCGATCGTGCTGTGTCTGCGCCAGTGTATCTTGATAAGTATACTCTGGTGGGACCGCTTCTGCTGCTAATTTGCGCTTTTGTTCTGTCGCAGCGGTATTTTCAATCGTTTTATTGGCACGGATGTTTTCTTCCGCCACCTGACCTTCGCTATAATCGACATTGTTCTGTTTGACGCTGGTGTACATGATACCAATCGAAAAAAGAAAGAATAGAAACATTAAAACTGGTAAATAGAACTTTCCAAGTCTTTCTCTAAATTTCCGTAGTGGTTGAATGATCATAGTTCTCCTCCTAAAAGACGATCAGCGCTTGTCTTTAAGATCTGCTTCTTCATAAGCTCGAATAATTTCGGCCACAACTGGGTGCCGTACCACATCTCCTGCTTCAAAATTAGCAAAAGCAATTTTGGGGATCTCTTGCAACGTTCGCTCCGCATGGATCAAACCGCTTAAAGTTCCCTTTGGCAAGTCGATCTGACTCGTATCGCCATTGACGATCATTTTGGAGTTGAATCCTAAACGTGTCAGAAACATTTTCATTTGAGCGATCGTCGTGTTTTGGGCTTCATCTAAAATTACAAAGGCATCTTCTAACGTGCGCCCTCGCATATATGCTAATGGAGCGATCTCTATGACGCCACGTTCCATTAAACGATTCGTATGATCCATCCCGAAAATTTGATACAACGCATCATAAACGGGTCGTAAGTAAGGATCGACTTTTTCTTTCAAGTCTCCCGGTAGGAAACCAAGGTTTTCTCCTGCTTCCACAGCGGGCCGTGTCAAAATGATCTTTTGCACTTGGCCTTTCTTTAAAGCGGCGATCGCCATGACAACGGCTAAAAAGGTTTTTCCTGTTCCAGCTGGTCCGACACCAAAGACCACATCATGTTTGCGAACAGCTTCGATATATTTCTTTTGACCGGCATTTTTCGCCCGAATCGGTTTACCATTACGGTCCTTGATGATTTCTTCCTCATACATATCTTTGAAATAATCAAGACTGCCTTTGTTCACCATATTCAATGCTGTGATCACATCAGGGGTACTGATATTGATGCCTCGTTTGATCAACTCTTGCAACGCTCGAATCACAGATTGTGCTTTTTCTGCTGCATCCGCTTCGCCGACGATTTGGATTAGCTCACCACGAGTGTGAATGACCGTCCCTGTCGAGTCTTCAATAATTTTAATGTTTTTATCATGAGCACCTAATAGCAAACGAACATCATCGTTTTCACTAAGTGTTATCTCGATCGTCATAGTTTTGTCTGTCAAATATGTTACAGCTCCTTTTTTGGCGTTCTTATTAATAATAACATAAGATGGAAAAAAGAAAAATTACTTATAAAGCCCAAAGGTAGTTTCCTTTTGTCCTTATGCTTTTTTTAAGTTTTCGAAATCAGAAAAAAGCCGCAAGCATGTCATCCATACTTGCGGCGTGAGCTTACATTTGATCCAATAATTCTTTAACGATCGCATTGACTTGATTGCCGTCTGCTTTGCCTTTGACTTGCGGCATTACAGCACCCATCACTTTTCCAAATTCTTTGGAAGAAGAAGCACCAGTCTTTTCAATCGCTCCAGCAACGATTTGGCGGATTTCCGCTTCATCAAGTTGCGCTGGTAAATATTTTTCAACAACTGCAATTTCAACTTTGACTTTCTCGGCTAGATCTTTTCGGTCAGCTTTCTCAAACTCATTTAAAGAGTCCCGACGTTGCTTCATCTCACGAGATAAAACAGTCAACTCTTCTTCTTCATTCAAGTCAGTACCTTTTTTGATCTGCTCATTTTGAATTGATGCTTTCAACATGCGGATCACCTGCAAGGTTTCCTTGTCTTTGGCTTTCATCGCTGTCTTCATGTCATCATTCAGTGTACTTAGTAGTGTCACACTACCAGCTCCAATTCTCAAAACAGTAGAAAATTAGAATTTTTTGCGTTTTCTAGCTGCTTCAGATTTTTTCTTACGCTTTACGCTAGGTTTTTCGTAAAATTCACGTTTACGAGATTCCTGTAAAGTACCCGCTTTTGACACGGAACGTTTGAAGCGACGAAGAGCATCGTCAAGTGATTCGTTTTTGCGAACGACTGTTTTTGACATGTAAATTCCCTCCCTCCGAGCTTAAAAAGTAACCGTAGTTGTTATTGAAATAAAATCCCAAAAAACACGACTGTCCTTTAAAAATTATAGCTAACCCCTGAAAAAGTGTCAAGGCATTCTGGTAAAAAAGTCTTCGATACTGTCAAGTTTGTTTGGGTTTTCATTGACATTCTTCACAACGCCCCAGAATCTCGAAGCGATGACCCTCGATCAAACAACCAGGAAGCTGTTCTTGAAAGAAGTCCATTGGACAAATATGCAGTTCTTTTGTTTTGCCGCAGACTGTACAAATGAAATGATGGTGGTGATGGTCCTCTAATTCTGCACAGCAGTTATAGCGAAACTTCATCTCACCGTTCAGCTCTGTTTCTTCTAAAATACCGATCTCAGAAAAATCGTGCAAATTCCGGTAGATCGTATCATAACTCAAACCAGGATACTTTTCCGACATGTATTCATGAATTTCCTTTGCTGGTAAATAGCGATTGCGTTTCACTAAATAAGTGATGATCGCTTCTCTTTTTTTGGTGTATTTAAAGCCATTTTCTTTCAATGTAGTCATGGCATGCTCAATAAGTGTTTGATTTTTCATCGTAGGCCCTCCTGATAAATCAAAATCATTCCGATTCTATCAATCTTAAGTATGGTATAATGAAATCAATAAAAAAGCAAGAGAGGATTTTTCTTATGAAGCCAACTGAACCTGAACAACCAGACTTGCAAGAAAAATTGCAAACCAGTGCCGCAGTGACGATGTTCGTATTGTCTGACTCTGCCGGCGAAACGGCATCGAAGCTTGCACAAGCGACAATGGCCCAATACCCCAGCGTCGAATTCAACCTTTTCAGACGCACGTTTATCCATACGAAAGAGCACTTGATCAAAGCATTATCAGATGCAAAAAAACACAATGCCATTATTCTTCATACCTTGATCAAAGAAGAACTTGTGGATTTGACGAATCATTTTTGTGAAGAAGCGGATCTCTATCATTTTGATGTACTGACACCGCCTGTGAGTGAAGTTGAACGCCGCACTGGGGTGGCACCGTCACGAGAACCCGGCGCTTTGCATCACTTGAATGAAAATTATTTCAAACGCATCAAAGCCATGGAGTTTGCTGTGATGTATGATGACGGGAAAGACCCCCGTGGCTTTTTAGAGGCGGATGTCGTTTTATTGGGTGTTTCTCGGACCTCAAAAACGCCTTTGAGTCTATTTTTAGCGAACAAAAACTTAAAAGTCGCTAATTTGCCTTTGGTTCCGCAAGCCCACATCCCGAAACAGCTCTGGGAAATCGATCCGAAAAAAATCGTTGGGTTAACAAACGATCCGAATGTATTAAACAGTATCCGCAAAGAACGGATGCGCTCCTACGGCTTGAACCCCGATTCTGCGTATTCCGATATCGAAAAAATCAAAGCGGAGCTGACGTTTGCCAATGATCTTTATGAGAAATTAGGTTGTGTCGTGATCAATGTCGCTTCTCTTTCCATCGAAGAAACCGCCTCGATGATTTTAAATGCATTAAACTTAGAAGATCATAGCTATTACACCTCAGAGACGAAAGATTAACCACTATTAAGTAATAAAAAACGATGAGCGGACTCAGTCTGCTCATCGTTTTTGGTATATTTTTCATTTTAAAGCTCTTTAGAAAACTTGTAGCCCTTCACGATCGATTTGCAATTGTTCGATATACGCATTACTTTCCAGCGCATGCAAAAGTTTTGAGATACGTTCTGCCTTGTCTTCTGGGACGATTGCTAAGACAGTGGGACCTGCGCCACTCAAGAAACAGCCATAACCGCCTTCTTCTTCGCAAATCTGGCGAATGGTCGACAAGTGTGGAACAAGTTTCTCACGATAGGCTTCATGAAAACGATCTTGCTGCATCAATTTCCCTGCAAGAGGCAGATTGCCATTGATGACTGCTGCGATCATAACATTGGCGATCGCACTGGCTTCGACTGCTTGCTCGTGAGAAAGTGTCTGGGGCAAGACTTGGCGACTTGCTTCCGTCAACAACTCATCGTGAGGAATATAGGCGATGATCTCACATTCAGGAAAATGATGTTTGACTAAATACGTATGCTTGTGCTGATGATCATAGGCAGCAATCGCAAAATCTCCATAGATCGCTGGTCCGACGTTGTCAGGATGCCCTTCAATGGCGGTTGCGATCTCAAGTTTTTGTGCTGCACTCAGATTCATATGCGCCATGCGGTTGGCTAGTTCAATCCCAGCAACAATAACAGAAGAACTGCTGCCTAAGCCTCGTGCCAATGGAATATCTGAGCTCATACGAATCTTCAATGGTTTCATGTCTGGTGCTAATTTCAAAGCCACACGCAAAAGTAAATTGGTTTCATCGGTTGGAATCTCTGAGCCTAACTCATGGATGATTTCCCATGTATCGTTTTCTTTTAAAACTTCGATGAACAAATACTTTGACAGGGCAATCCCGCAGGAATCAAAACCAGGCCCTAAATTCGCACTGGTTGCAGGAACGCGGATCTTCATAGATTGGCAACTCCTTCACGAAGATGCTGACGCATTTCTTCTAAATCACTCATTTTATTGATGGTTACTTCGGTTGCTTTAATTGCTGTATCCGGATCTTTCAGACCATTTCCAGTAAAGACGGCAACGACAGTCTCACCTGGTTTGATTTTCCCTGCTTTCACGTGCTGGATAACGCCGGCAAGTGATGCGGCTGAGCCTGGTTCAATAAACACACCATCTTGCGCAGCGATTTTACGGTAAGCATTCAAAATTTCCTCATCGGTTACTGCATCGATGTGTCCATTTGATTCATCACGAGCGGCTTCTGCCAACTGCCAACTGGCTGGATTGCCGATCCGAATCGCTGTAGCGATCGTTTCCGGTTGTTCGATGACTTCACCACGGACGATGGCAGCAGCACCTTCAGCTTCAAACCCATGCATTCTTGGCAACGTGGTGCCTTTTTTCTCATGCCATTCTTTGAACCCTTTCCAATATGCCGAGATATTTCCTGCATTACCGACAGGAATCGCAAGAACATCTGGCGCTTGTCCTAATTGTTCGCATACTTCAAAGGCAGCTGTTTTTTGTCCTTCTAAACGATAAGGATTGACTGAGTTTACTAGCGCCACGGCTTCCGTTTCTGCAATATCCCGGACCGCTTTTAACGCTTCATCAAAGTTTCCTGGAATTGAAATGATATCGGCTCCATAAACGATTGCTTGCGCCAATTTTCCCATAGCGATCTTGCCATCTGGAATTACAACGTAGGCTTTGATCCCCGCTCTGGTGGCATAAGCTGCTGCTGCCGCACTAGTATTTCCTGTCGAGGCACAGACGATTGCTTTAGCGCCTTCTTCCACCGCTTTTGCCACTGCCATCACCATACCGCGGTCTTTAAATGAGCCTGTTGGATTCAGCCCTTCGTATTTTCCATACAATTGGATCCCTAATTCCTTGGAAAGGCTTGGTAAGGGAATCAACGGCGTGTTACCTTCTGCCAGTGACAATGCTGGGGTATTTTCATTAACTGGGAGATATTCTTTGTATTGATGCAATAATCCTTGATACATGTTTATTCCTCCATCACTTTCATTATTTGAATGCTTTGTGCATCGGTATATGTTGCGAGTTTTTCTGCTAGCTCATTTTCGCTCATTGAATTGGTGATTCCAACGATTCGTTGGTCTGCTTCGTTGAACACCGTTTGCTCAAACGCAAACCATTCTGGAAGAGCGTTCCCTTTGATCTCTTGACTTGAAAACGACACATAATGCCGGCTGGGAACTTCTCGGACAGCAGCTAATGCTGTTTCTTTTTCAAAGGTTAGAAATGGTTCCACGATCCCATAGCTTTTATTTTTTGCTAGCACGGTTAAATCCGCAACCACGCTGGTGGCCGTCGGTCGCGATCCTGCTCCTGGTCCATAAACCATTGATTGATCAATGCCTTCACTCTCGATAAAAATACCATTAAACTCGTTTTGGATCGTCGCCAACGCATGGTTTTTCGGTACTAATACAGGTCCGACTGACACAATAAGGGAACCGTCAACTGTCTTTTGAGCTGCGCCAATCAACTTCACTTCATAACCAAAGGTTTGCGCCTGCTTAATATCTGCCACAGCTAATCCGCGGATGCCTTTTGTTGCAACATCATCAATGCTGATCGTTTTCCCAAAGGCAAATTTCGTCAAAATCACCATTTTGTAAGCAGCATCAATGCCATCGACATCATTGGTAGGATCTGATTCCGCAAAGCCTTTCGCTTGAGCTTGCGACAAAGCATCTTCATAGGTCAGGCCATCTTCCGTCATTTTCGTCAACATGTAATTGGTCGTCCCATTGACGATACCAAAAATTCCTGTGATGGTATCAGGTAGATAGTGGGTGCTCAATGTGCGCAAAATCGGAATGCCGCCACCTACACTGGCTTCATAATAAAGAGAAACACCGGCTTTTTCAGCAATTGCCAGCAGTTCAGGTCCATGGGTGGCAATCAAATCTTTATTTGCCGTCACAACATGCTTTTTATTTTCTAAAGCAGCTGAAATAAACGCTTTTGCCGGATCGATCTTCCCGATCAATTCCACAATTACGTCGATAGTCTCATCTTCAAACAACTCATTTGCCTCATTTGTCAAGGCAAACCCATACTTAGCCGCCAACGCAGACTTGTCCTCATAAGGCGATGCTAATGCTTTCGTGATTTGCACATTGACTCCTGTCCGTGCCAGAATGGCTTCTTTTTGTTCCGCCAGCACTTGACAGACTCCACTGCCGACAACACCCATTCCTAATAATCCAATGTTCAATTGCTTACCCATAATGCCCCCTAACTGAAAACGTTATTAAAAACCGTTCATCTAATTTTAATATTTCCACTAGCATACCAAAAACAATAAGAAAAAACTAGGACTTTTGAGAAATTCTCGCCCTAGTTTTAACGGTGATGGATATGTTCAAATGTTTTTTGCAAAATATCCACAACATGTTTGTCATCGAGACTATAAAGAATCGTTTTTCCTTGTCTCTCTGACTTTACGATCCGATTATCTTTCAAAAGTTTCAACTGATGAGAAACTGCTGATTGTTCCATATGTACTTGTTCCGCAATCGAAGTGACGTTGCGTTCACCTTCTTGAAGGGACAACAAAATTTTTAGTCTGGTGGGATCACTAAGCATCTTAAAAATCTGTGTTACTTGCTGAATTTCCTCTAATTTCGGCGTAGTCATCGCGCCACATCCTCTCTTATTTCCTTTTGCATTTTAGCCCTTGGTTGACGGCTTGTCAATCCACCTTTGATGAGCAAGGGAAAGAAAATAGATAAAAGACACGAATAGATCCAAGTGTCAGAAAATTTCTTCTCGAAGCTTCGATTCCTCAACAGTGGGGTGCTGAGGAATCGAAGCTTCGTTACTACCACTCGGATCATTCAGTCAGTTGCAATTTCTTGGTATTGGAGACATCAGGTAGTTTTATTCCCCAGTGATCTCTTCGATGGCTACTTGCAGATCAGCAATTTTTTGTTCTGCCTCTTCTGCCGATTCGCCTTTCACACCAATATAAAACTTGATTTTCGGTTCAGTTCCAGAAGGACGCACAGCAATCCAGCTTTCATCTTCTAATGTGTATTTCAAAACATCAGAAGGCGGTGTCGTCATTTTTTGCAGGTGTCCATCTAAGCCCACACGAGTCAACAGTTTAAAGTCTTCTGTTTGAACGACAGGAGTTCCTGCGAAAACAGAAGGAGCTTTTTCACGGAAAGTCTTCATCAAGGCAGCAATCTTAGTTGCCCCCTCCATACCGCTCATCGTTACTGAAATGGTTTTTTCTGCGTAATAACCATATTCTTCAAAAATATCTTGCAGACCATCATAAAGGGTTTTGTCTGATTGTTTGTAAAAAGCCGCCACTTCTGCTAATAAAACGAGCGCTTGGATCGCGTCCTTGTCCCGTACAAATGGTTTCACTAAGTAACCATAACTTTCTTCAAAACCAAACATAAAGGTTTGCGAATGATCTTTTTCAAATTGTTGGATTTTTTCGGCGATGAACTTAAAGCCGGTCAAAACATTGATCATATCCACATTGTAAGATTTGGCGATCGCTGTTGGCAATTCACTAGAAACGATCGATTTTAAGACTGCTGCATTTTCAGGCAAGGTTCCTGCTGTTTTATGAGCTTCTAGAATATAACGGATCATCAATGCGCCTAATTGGTTTCCAGTCAACACTTGGTAGTTGCCATCTGGCATTCTTACTGCAGCCCCCAAGCGATCGGCATCTGGGTCCGTGGCGATCAATAAGTCCGCTCCTTCTTTTTCTCCTAAAGCAATCGCATATTCAAAGGCAGAGTGCTCTTCTGGATTCGGTGATTTTACTGTACTGAAATTTGGATCAGCAACCGCTTGAGAAGGTTCAATAATGAATTGTTGGAAACCAGCTTGTTTCAACGCTTTCTCTCCAAGCATCCGCCCTGTTCCGTGAAGTGGTGTATAGACAAGTTTCAAATCTTTGCCCACCGTATCGATCAATTCTTGATCGATCGTGACTTCTTTGATCTCTTTCAGATAGGCAGTGTCGATCTCTTCGCCAATAATAGAGATCAAGCCGCTGTTTTTGGCTTCTTCTTCACTTAATACAGGGATCTCCAATGGATTTTCAATTTCCCGAACGAATTTGGTCAATGCATCCGCATCTGCAGGTGGCATTTGTCCACCATCTTCCCCATATACTTTGTAGCCATTGTATTCGGCTGGATTGTGAGAAGCAGTGATCATGATTCCGGTGAAAGTTTTTAAGTAACGCACAGCAAAAGATAATTCTGGCGTCGGACGTAAGCTTTCAAAGACGAAGGCTGGAATATCATGTTTTGCCAATGTTTTCGCTGCTTCCATCGCAAACTCAGGTGAAAAATGACGGGAATCATAGGCGATTGCTACCCCACGACGTCTTGTTTCAGGATCTTGTGTATCCATAAAGCGAGCCAATCCTTCGGTTGCTTGACGAATCGTATAAATGTTCATCCGGTTGATCCCAGGTCCTAAAATCCCTCGCATACCGGCAGTCCCAAATTCCAAAGGCATATAAAAAGCGTCTTCTAGCATCGCAGGATCTGCTTCTAATGCGGTCAATTGTTCTTTTAATTGTGGATCTAAGTGTTCACTGTTTTTCCATTGATTAAATGTTTGTTCCCATGCCATAAAATAACCTCTCCTTTTTCCGTTAAAATGCTCTAAAATTAGTATAACACTACTTACAGATTTCTCAAAGAATAACCAAACGAAAAATAAAAACAGCTGCTATCAAAAGTGATTGACACTTTAAAAATAACAGCTGATTCCATTAGGTTATTTCGTTAATTGAGCATCTTTTTGTGTTTCAATAAAATCAAACACTTGTTGACCAGCAATACTGCCATCGCCGACTGCCGTCGTGATTTGACGCAAGCCTTTTTCACGAACATCGCCAACCGCGTAAACACCAGGAATTGAAGTTTCCATCTGATCATTGGTTAAGATCCAGCCAGCATCATTCGTGATACCGCTGGCTTTGAATGGCTCTGTCAACGGATCTAAACCAACATAGATAAAGACACCGCCAGCAGCTTCTTCTGTCACTTCATCCGTTTTTAAGCTTCTAATTTGCACGCCAGTTACGACCATCTCATTGCCTTTGATTTCTTCCACAACAGAATCCCAAATAAAAGAGATTTTCTCGTTGGCAAATGCGCGGTCTTGGATGATTTTTTGTGCTCGTAATTCGTCACGACGGTGAACGATCGTTACTTCAGAAGCAAATTGTGTTAAGTAGATAGCTTCTTCGACTGCCGAGTCGCCTCCACCAACAACAATCAAGCGTTTGTTACGGAAAAAGGCACCGTCACAAACCGCACAGTATGAAACACCGCGTCCAGCAAATTCTTCTTCGCCTTTGACGCCTAACTTTCTATGTACACACCCTGTGGCAATAATGACTGTTTTTCCTTGATAAGTTTTGTCTTCGGTCACAACTTCTTTAAACTCACCTTGGTCAGTGATGTTTTGAACGATTCCATAAGCATTTTCAACACCAAATTTTATGGCACCTTCATACATCTTGAATGCTAGTTCAGGGCCTAAGATTGACTCGTATCCTGGGTAGTTTTCAACTTCAGCCGTATTATTCATTTGACCGCCAGGTGCACCTCGTTCAATCATTAGTACTGATAAATTCGATCTTGACGCATAAAGCGCTGCTGTCATCCCCGCAGGGCCTGCGCCGATGATAATTACATCATACATATATTTCCCTCCAATTTGGACTACCCATACTTTACTTTCAAAAGCAAATTCTTTCAACTCATCTGCTTACAAAAAATAATAAGATATTCCTGCTTTTACTTTTGAAAATTACATTGACTTTCTTTTCAATTTTTGTAAAATTTTCACGATACGTCTATTATATAGAAAATAAGGAGTCCTTACAATTGAATAAGAAAAAACTTTTAGGAAAATCAGATCGCGAACTGCTTTTCCTCAGCTGGCCGATTTTTGTTGAGTTATTTTTGCGGGTCGTTATTGGGAATATCAACGTTTGGATGATTTCTCATTACTCCGAGCCAGCAGTAGCGGCTGTCAGTGCCGCCAATCAACTGTTAAATTTAACGGTCTTTATTTACGGTTTCATAACCGTGGGTACTCAGATCATTATCGCCCAATTAATTGGTGCAAAAAAACGGGACCAGATCCCGAAAGTCATCAATACCGCTCTTTTTGGCTCATTATTCATTGGAATTTTAATCAGCTTAATGTTCCTTTTTGGCTCAACCTATCTCTTGCGTTTCATGGGACTGGATGCTGAATTAGTTGCCCTCGGGCATGGGTACTTACAAGTATATGGCGGAAGTCTGTTCCTTTCCTCGATCACGGCGGTCATAATTGCTGTCATGCGTAGCCACAGTTTCACAAAACCTGCGTTATTGGTACCGATGTTTGCTAGTATTCTAGCCGTGATTGGGAATTATTTTGTCTTATACAGCCCCTTCGGATTGCCGAATTTCGGTGTGACTGGATTGGCATTTTCTAGCGTCTTTGGTAATTCGATCGGTTTAGTAATTGCCGCAGTACTACTGAAGAAGCACGTGAATTTTTCTGTTTTGTCTGCCCGTTTTTCGAACGTCTCTTGGGGTGTGATGAAAAACATTTTGACTTACGGATTGCCTTCTTCTGGCGAATCTCTTTCCTATCAAGGTGCGCAAGTCGTGGTGACGATGATCGTGGCTCAACTTGGTGCAAGTGTCTTGATTGCAAAATCTTACGTAACAGCTATCACCCAATTTGTTTATTTGATTGCCTCCGCATTGAGTCAAGGGAATCAAATCATGATTGGCCGCAATGTCGGTGCTGGAGAATTCGATCGCGCGCATCAGCGAGGCATGCGCACGATGGTGATCGGGATCATTGCCTCAGTGACGATCTGTCTATTGACTTACTTGTTTATTGAGCCAATCATGGGAATCTTTACCTCCAACGCGGAAGTGATCGAGATTGCTAAAGGTGTCTTTTTGGTAGAGATCGTCTTAGAAACAGCTCGTGCAGTCAATATGATCCTTGTGGGTTCCTTGAATGCAAGTGGCGACGTGAAGTTCCCATTGATCTGCAGTCTGGTTGTTCTATGGGTCATCAGCTTACCGTTTTCTTACTCATTGGCCATCGTCTTTAAATTCGGTTTGATCGGCGTTTGGATCGCTTATGCCATTGACGAAGCACTCCGCAGTATCTTAATGATCTATCGCTGGCATTCTGGTGTCTGGAAAACCAAAGCTGTCGTTCATCCCCAAGAAGCCGAACCAGAAGTCTTACCGGAAGCATAATTAAAGTCCAGCGGTCTCGGTGACTGCTGGACTTTTTTGTTTTCCATAAAAAATAAGATACGCCAAGAAGTTTGCTTGGTTTTTTTGAAGACTTTGCTCTATACTTGTCTCAGAAGCTATCGACTATGATTTACATTAAAAGGAGCGTTTGCTATGTCAATCTATGACTACCAAGCAACATTAGAAAACGGCGAAACCTATTCGCTAGCAAAATACGAAGGTCAACCGCTAGTGATTGTCAATACAGCTACGAAGTGCGGTTTGAGTCCGCAGTTCAAAGAATTACAAGGTCTTTATGAAACCTATAAAGACCAAGGGTTGGTCGTTTTAGGATTTCCTTCTGACCAGTTCAAACAAGAAGTCGGTTCAGCCGAAGAAGCCGCAGCCGCTTGCCGAACCACCTATGGTGTTGATTTTCCGATGCACAAGTTAACGGTGATCAATGGCAAAGACGCGGATCCCTTGTTTCGCTATTTGGAAGAAGAAGCACCGGGCACGCTAGGCAAAGCCATTAAATGGAATTTCACGAAATTTTTAGTGGATCGCCAAGGCAGAGTCGTTGAGCGTTTTGCTCCACAAACCAATCCTCAAAAAATGATTCCTGAAATTGAAAAAGTTCTTTAAAAAATTGATAAAGGCGACCTTAAGGGCAAAATATGTCATCCTTAAGGTCGCCGTTTTGTAATTGCTGCAACGCAAACATTTTACAACACTCTCATTGTTGGTTATCAAAAATATTTGAGCCTCCATTTCTTCTTAAAGAAGCCATTCGTTACAAAAGTTTTTAAAAAGACTTAAAAAAACTGCCGTTGATCTCCTTAGATTTCTCTAAGAGATCAACGGCAGCTTCTTTTGATTAGTTATTCGACAAATCTTCACCGTTTGAAGCAATCACTTGTTTGTACCAATCAAATGATTTTTTCTTTGTTCGTTTCAAGGTGCCGTTTCCTTCATTGTCACGATCCACATAAATGAAACCATAGCGTTTTTTCATTTCACCGGTTCCAGCTGAAACTAAATCGATACAACCCCATGTGGTGTAGCCCAATAAATCGACACCATCTTGTTCAACCGCATCTTTCATTGCTTGAATATGCTCTGCCAAATATTGGATTCGATAGTCATCTTCCACATAACCATCTGCATCCGGTGTATCGACAGCTCCTAAGCCGTTTTCAACGATGAACAATGGTTTTTGGTAGCGATCATAAATGTCATTCATCGTGATCCGCAAACCAAGTGGATCAATTTGCCACCCCCACTCACTTGCTTCCAAGTATGGGTTTTTCACAGAGGCAAAAATATTGCCAGCAGTTTGTTCTAACAATTCAGCGTCCGTTGTTGATACGCGGGAAGAATAGTAAGAGAAAGAAATAAAGTCAACGGTATGAGCTTTCAACAGCTCAAGGTCGCCTTCTTCCATTTTGATTTCGATCCCATTGCGTTCCATTTCTTTCAGCGCATATTGTGGATATTCCCCACGTGATTGAACATCAATAAAGAAATAGTTTTCGCGATCTGCTTTGCGTGACTCCCAGACATCTTCTGGTTTGCTTGTATATGGATAGTATGCGCCAGCAGCTAACATACAACCTACTTTGTTCTCAGGATCGACTTCATGAGCGATTTTCGTTGCGATCGCAGAGGCCAACAGCTCATGGTGAGCCGCTTGGTATTTCACTTGCTCAACGTTATCGCCTTCTTCAAAGTACAAACCAGCTCCCATAAATGGCGCATGGAGAATCATGTTGATTTCGTTAAAGGTCAACCAGTATTTTACTAATCCTTTGTAGCGGTTGAAAATCACGTTACACAAGTTTTCATAGAATCCGACTAATTCACGGGAACGCCATGCCCCGTATTTTTCAACTAAATGCATTGGACAATCAAAGTGAGTGATCGTTACTAACGGTTCGATCCCATATTTGTGGCATTCTTTGAAAAGATCTTCATAGAATTTCAAGCCGTCTTCATTTGGTTCTGTTTCATCTCCTTTAGGGAAAATCCGACTCCAAGCGATCGACAAGCGGTAGGTTTTAAAGCCCATTTCGCCAAATAATGCGATGTCTTCTTTGTAGCGATGATACATATCGATCGCTTCTTTTGCTGGGTAGAAATGTTCGTCATCAAAATCAAACATTTTCATTTGACCAGTAATCACTGGAAAACGATCTTTGCCGATCGGTACCACGTCTACGTTTGCTAAGCCGCGTCCGCCTTCTTGGTAGCCTCCTTCACATTGATTGGCAGCTGTTGCGCCGCCCCATAAAAAGTCTTTTCTAAATGCCATGTTTCTTTCCTACTTTCTCTTTATTTAACTAGTTCGCGATCAAGTTCGCGGGCTACTTCATCTTGTACTTCGACGCCTTCTTTTTCAAGACGTGCGATTGTTTCCTTAAATTTCGGCAAGTGATCTTTGTGGGCAATAAACAGTTCGTCCATGACACGTTTTGCCGTATCCCCTGATGGAACCAGTGGGTTGATGGTGAATGCTTGTAATGCGATATTGTAATCCCCAGTCACAGCGGCTTCGATCGTCAATAATTCCATTGCTTTCATTACCTGTAACCAACCTTTTTCAGCTGTCGGTAACTCACCAAAGGCAACATTTCTCGCGCCTTGTCCACCAACGTAAGCGGTCACTTCAACTACGCAATCGGCAGGTAGATCAGGAACGGCGCCTTCATTTTTGGTTGAAACGACGATTTGGGTATTTTTATTAGCATAAATGGAAGCAATCGTTTCACACGCTGCATCTGAGTAGTAAGCACCACCACGTTTTTGCAGCTGTTCAGGTTTATGATCCAATTCAGGATCTTTGTACAACTCAAACAATTCGGCTTCGGTTTGTTTTACTTGCTGTGCGCGTGTACCGACAGTCTTGTACTCTTCAATCGCATGATTCAACATTTCTTCTTGACGATAGTAATAACGGTGATACCCGCAAGGAATCATCTTCATTTGTTCCAGCTGTTCTTTGTAAAATGGTACATCAAAGATATTCTTCGGTAAGCCATTGTCTTCTTCATACATTTTATCAATAATGTCCATCGTTACATCGTTGCCGTGTGAATCAGCAACTTTGTGCCAGTGGAAGTGGTTCAATCCTGCAAATTTGTAAATCAATTCATCCGGTTCTTTGCCAATTAAGGCTGGCTCAATCATGGTTGCCATGACTGGCACATTACACAACCCGATGACTTTGTCCCATTTTCCGTAACGCACGATTGCTTCAGTTACCATGCCGCTTGGATTCGCAAAATTGATCAACCAAGCATCCGGACATAAACGTTTCATGTCTTCAACAATTTCAAGAATGATCGGTACCGTACGGAACGCTTTGAACATTCCCCCAGGGCCATTGGTTTCTTGACCAATCATGCCGTAATAGGCAGGAATTCGTTCATCTTTGATGCGGGCATTCAGCAACCCTACTCGGAATTGAGTCGTAACGAAATCGGCATCCTTTAACGCTTCTTCTCGATCCAACGTCATGTGGATTTTTACATCATAAGGCGTGGCGTCCCACATTCGTTGTGCCATCGCACCTACGATTTCTAATTTCTCTTTTCCTTCTTCGATATCTACTAGCCAAATTTCACGAATCGGCAATTCTTCATAGCGTTTGATAAAGCCTTCCATTAACTCCGGGGTATAGCTGCTGCCGCCACCAATGGTTGCAATTTTAATTCCTTTTGTCATTGTATTGCTCCTTTGCTATTTTATTTACATTCTTATTATCATTCATAAAAACATTTGATTCAATGTAAATAGCTTATTTAGAAAAAGCGTTTGCAAATCTCGCTTCTTCTTGCTGGTGTTTTGTAAAAAAGATTTACAAAGAGCATAAAATAAGGAATAATTAGGATGTAAACGATTCGCTAATTACTTAATAAAGAAGAATTTCTGTAAAAAACATTTACAAATAATCATAAAAAAATGTAAAAAGGAGCATACATACCATGTTGCTACAAGAAAAAATGCGCCAAATCAAACTAGCACCCGCGGAACGATCGTTAATCGATTATTTATTAGCCAACCCGACTGCGATGGCGGATCAAACCATCAAGGAATTGTCAGAAAAAACATACGTTCATCCTTCTACTTTTATTCGGATCGCCAAAAAATTAGGCTTCAATGGTTGGCTCGATTTAAAAACGGCCTTTGTGGAAGAGCAAACTTATATGAGCAGCCATTTTACCGATGTGGATGCGAACTTTCCCTTTTCCTCCCATGACGGCATTATGACCATCGCCAAAAAGTTGGCAAAGCTTGAACAAACAACGATTGAAGATACACTTTCCTTGATCCATCATGATGAATTACAAAAGGCGAAACAATCGTTGCTCAATGCCAACCATATCAAGATCTTCGCCAGTAATGCCAATACATTGATTTCTCAAGACTTTGTTTTGAAGATGCGACGTTTAGGAAAAAACATCCACGTCTGCGATACCTTCGGCGAAAGTGCCTATGAGGCTTCCAACTGTACCTCCGATACGACTGCGATTTTGATCTCTTATACTGGCGAAAATAAAATGGTCAAAGAAATTGGGAAGATCCTTGCCGAACGGCAGGTTTCCATCATTGGCATGACGAGTATCGGGGAGAACTCCTTGGCAAAATTAAGTAATTGTGTTTTGAATATCACGACAAGAGAAAGGCTCTACTCAAAGATCGCCAACTTTACGATCAATACATCGGTTTGCTACTTGCTTGATTTGTTGTATGCAGTCGTTTTTTCTGAGCATTATGAGAAAAATCTGCAGCATTTGATAGATATTGGGATGGCTTACGACAAGCGCCCTACATCATCAACGATTATTGCTGAACCAACCTACGATAAAAATCTTCATTATAAAGACTCACTGTTTCCCAATTAAATGAATATCAAAAAGCGATCGCGCCTTCACGACCGATCGCTTTTATCTCTATATAGCTGTTTTGTAGGTAAACATTTTCTAAACTAAAGCCGTGATCAAATCATCGGAACAGCCAACTTCTCGTTTGTCAGACTCGATGATATCCAAATAATCGGCGGAGTTGGTAACTAATACTGGCGTCTCAATATTGAATCCAGCTTTGATCAATGCATCTTTATCAAAGCTGATCAGTTTTTGTCCACGAGTGACTTTATCTCCTTGCTTCACATGCGCTTCAAAGAATTCGCCATTTAACTGAACCGTATCCAAACCAATATGAATCAATAGCTCTAAGCCGTTATCAGAAATCAAGCCAATGGCATGTTTCGTTGGGAACAAGGTCATTACTGTGCCATCAAAAGGAGCCACAACTTCACCTTTTGAAGGGTGGATCAAGATGCCTTTTCCTAGCACTCCTTGAGCAAAGGCTTCATCTTTTGCGCTGCTTAATGGTGCGATGGTTCCTTCCACTGGAGAAGTGATCACTTCTTTTCGAACAGTCATCGCTGGTTGTCCTTCTGCAATTTCTTCTTCCACTGCATCATCTTTCCAGAAAGCCATCGTCAAACCAAAGCCAATCGCTGCAGCGATCAAGATTCCGAAGACAGAGAACCACATGCCACTAGCGTCGCCTTCTGGAGTGATATAGTTGAAAATGCCAAAGACCCCTAACCCACCAGAGGTGTAGCTCGTTGTACCATTGATCATCAAGAAGGCACCTGCGACCGCACCACCAATCATTGAAAAGAAGAACGGCATTTTTTTCGGTAACGTGATCCCATAAATTGCTGGTTCTGTTACACCAAAAAGTCCTGAAATAATGGCTGGTGGACATAGAGCTTTTAGTTTCTTATCTTTCAGTTTAAAGTACATCGCCATCACAACTGCTGTTTGAGCAAAGCTGGCACCAAATGATGCTACTAAAATCTGACTGTAGCCTAGTTGTGTCACTTGCATAATGTGTAGCGGAACAACTGACCAATGCAAACCGAAAATAACCAAGACTTGCCAGAAGAAGCCTAATAACAAACCATAAATCGCTGGAGAGAAGTCCATCAACGCTTCAAATCCCGAGCTCAAAAGATCCGTCAACATACTGATCACAGGTCCAATCACCAAAAAACCAATTGGCAATGCAATCAATAAAACCAAGAAAGGCACTAAGAACGTTTGGACAACAGACGGAATGATTTTTTTCGCAAATTTTTGAACTTGCGCAGCAAAGGCAATGATAAAGATGACCGGCACCACACTGCTAGTATACGTTGCGCCAACCCACGGAATTCCTAAAAACGTTTCGTACGCAGGCAAGCCTAACAAGCTATACGGTGCAGCAGCTCCCTCACCAGCTCCGGCAACAAACGCTGCTTGCAAAGCAGATCCTTGAATTGTTGGGTAACAAAGCGCTGACCCGATCACGATTCCCACCATTGGATTTAAGCGAAACTTTTTCGCTGACGTATACCCTAAAATCACCGGCATAAACATGAAGATCGAATCGCCGATCGCATTGAACATCACATAGGTACCAGTCGTTGTTGTATAATCGATCAAGCCTGTTGTACCAATAAAAAGCAACAGTGCATTTAGACCTTTGATCATCCCGGCCGCACACAAAGCCCCTAAGAAGGGTTGGAAGCAGCCGCTCAAAATATCGATCAAACGATCAAACAAGTTGCCACCTGAAGCTGTTTCTTCAGCATCACCACTGATTCCTGCAACATCGATCACTTCTGCATAGACATCTGGCACATGGTTTCCGATAACCACCTGGTATTGACCGCCACTCTTCATGACCGTCACGACACCATCCATGTTCTTTAAGACTTCATCATTTGCGACGCCTTCATCCTTTAATTTAAAACGTAGGCGTGTGATACAATGTGTCAAGCTATTGATGTTCTCTTTCCCACCGACATTTGCGACGATTTTTTCTGCTAATTCACGATATTTTCCCATTTTTGATTCCTCCAATTTTTTTGTATTGAAGGTTTAGCCAACTGAATGTCACTATCCAAAATGTTTTCTTTTTTTGATTTCTTGCTGCATGGTCAGATGTCTTGAAGCTGATGTTTAGTAAGAATCATTGCAAAGAAATTCTTCTTTTTCGACATCTTCTCATGAATCAAGAAATCCTTCTCCTTTCTTGTTTTTTTTCAATCAACGATTTTTTTGCACAAGTCTGGCAATATGAATCGTTAAATACAAACTTTCGTCACTGGACATTTGATACTGATACTGATTTTCTAATAGTTCAGCGATTTTTTGTACGCATTGATACGCATTTCGGTATTTCACTTTGACCATAGCCAAAAGATCTTCATCAGTTTCATCCGCATGAGGGGTATGGTTCTGCATTCTTGAGACAAAAAACTTCAGATGCGTGGTGAAGCGATAAAAATAAACGGATTCTTCATCAAAGGTTGTTTTAAAAAAATATTTAACAATGTTAATAATGTCTTGCATCGTTTGGGTTAGTTCAGCCACATTTCCTTGGTCACCATTCTCGGTTTGTGCATTGACGAGATGCAGAGCAATAAAGCCAGCTTCGTCATCTGGTAGCTGAATCCCGTAATGTTCTTTGATTTTTTCTACTGTTTTGCAGCCTATTTGGTACTCATCGGGGAAAAAACGCTTGATATCCCACAATAAGACATTTTTGACCGTCATTCCTTTTTTTGATCGTTCAATGGCACAGTGCATGTGATCCGTCAACGAAATGTAAATGGAATCATTGATTGGGGAAGACAATTCTCGCCGAGCATACTCAATGATCTCATTGGATAATTCAAGGTATTCCAGTGGTAAGTCAGCAAGCAGCTCTTGAAATTGAGATAAGATCGTCTGATTTTCTAAGCGATACACTTTATCGATCGCTTCTGAAGAAATGTCATCCCCCACTTTTTTCTTAAAGGCAATCCCCCGCCCCATAACAATAATCTCGTTTTGACTTTGATCGGTAGTGATCACAACATTATTGTTTAACACTTTACTGATTTTCATGTCCTACCCCCACTTACTTTATCATTGCGGATATGGTTCATTGCTTGTCTTTATTGCTGAGCCAACAGTCAACACAGAAAAAACCTCATGAAAGCAGCGCAAATACCGCAGCTTCATCAGGTTTAGCTTGTTAAAAATCAACAATCACTATCCATTAGAACCAGTTCTATTATCTTTATCATAGCAAAGGTAGAAAGCGCTGTCAATCGTTGTTCGTTATTTTTATATTCATCTCTTCCTTCTTTTTTCGTACAAAAAAACCTTAAAAACAAAAGTCTTTAAGGTTAGCATTACTATCAAAACTATTAAACTTCACTTGCCTGCAAACGATACATATCGGCATACAACCCTTTTTGAGCCAAAAGTTCATCGTGGGTGCCTCGTTCGACGATCGAGCCTTTATCAAGCACCAAAATTAACTCGGCATCGCGGATGGTAGACAACCGATGGGCGATCGCGATCGTGGTTCGCCCTTGACGCATATTGGCCAATCCTTCTTGGATCAGTCCTTCTGTTTCAGTATCAATATTGGCAGTTGCCTCATCCAAGACCAGAACTTTCGGATCGGTCACCATCGTGCGAGCAAAGGAGATCAATTGTCGCTGACCGCTTGAATAACTGGCACCCCGTTCAATCACTTTGGCGTGGTATTTACCAGGTAGTTTTTGAATGAAAGCATCTGCTTGAACAAATTTTGCTGCTGCTTCAATCTGTTCCTCATCAATGTCCTGATTTAATAAGCGGATATTGTCAGCGATGTCCCCATAAAACATGAAGGCATCTTGCAATACGAGTCCAACTTTTTTCCGAAGCTCTTCCATCGTAAAGTCGCGGATATCTTGATCATCAATCAAAATTTGCCCTTCCCCGAATTCGTAAAAACGCATCAGCACATTGATGATCGAGCTCTTGCCACTTCCTGTGTGACCGACTAAAGCCACGGTCTCACCTGGATAGGCGATGAAAGAAATATGATTCAATACGTTGTTTTTTCCATCATAGGAAAAACTGACATCACGAAATTCGATTTTTCCTTTGGTGATGGTTTGACTGGCATTGGGGTTTTGCTGCGGCGTATATTCTTCATTATCCATAATCTTCAAAATACGGCTGCCGGCTACCATCCCATCAGTAAAGACGCTGAGAAAATCCATCATCTGTGTCATGGGATTAAAAAATCCTTGAATATAGGTCGTAAAGGCGAAAATCAACCCGACTTCAATGGGCGATTCTAAAGCATCAAACCCAAAGACCGTCAATGACAAGGCGATCGCTAAGGCATACAACAAACTAATGATTGGTGATAATAGCAGCGCATTCGTGCGGATCATGGCGTATCTAGTTTTCAAATAATCATCGTTGGTCGCTTCGAATTCTTCATTCAGCCGCGCCTCTTGGCGGAATTGTTGAATGATCTGCATACCAGAAATCGATTCATTCAATTTCGTATTCAGCTGACTCAGTTTTTCCCGCATTTGACGATAGATACGAGAGCTGAATTTTTGATAATACCAGATGACTACCATTAGGATTGGCAGAAAAATCAAGTTTAATAAGGCGATTTTGACGTTGATGCGGAACATGGCGGCAAAAGAAGAAACCACCGCAAAAATTCCTGTCAATACCATCAAGAAGACATACCAAAATTCATACAATGTTTCTGTGTCGTTGCTGACCCGTGAAACGATTGACCCTGCTGGTGTCTGATCGAAATAGCGCATCCCAAGACTATGCAATTTTTCAAATAATTTTGCTCGAATATATTGATAGGTTTTTAAAGAACCCATCGAATAAAGGAACCATTGGAAAAACCAAATCACAGCTTTTACCAACACCCCAAAGAAATACAGCGCAGCAAAGAAATAAATGACTTGCTGGGTCGCTGTTTGATTGGTCAAATAATTATCCATAAAGGTTTGAATGATCAAAGGCAACAAGATATTGACGATCGATAGCACAAAAGCAAAAAAGATCGCTGCATAGAAGGTTTTTCGAAATGGCTTGGCAAAAAGGAACATTCGTTTGATGATGTTTTTTTGCTCTTTAAAGGGAATCGATTTGCTCCATTCTGATTCTTGCATTAGGCTTCACTCCCTTCGATTTTGGCTTCTAATTGCTGTTTGTCCCACATTTTTTTATACCAGCCATTTGCAGCCAATAATTGTTCATGGGTCCCGCGTTCACTGATTTTCCCATTGTCGATCACCAGAATTTCTTCTGCGTGCTTGACACTGCTTAGGCGGTGAGCAGCAATGATTGTTGTTTTATTCTGACGGAAGGTCCGTAACTGTTGTAAAATAGCTTCTTCCGTTTTGGCATCTACTGCTGAAAGGGCGTCATCTAAAATCAATAATTCTGGATCAGTGATCAAGGCACGGGCAATGGATAACCGCTGTTTTTGTCCGCCGGAAAGAGAAACACCACGTTCCCCCACCATCGTTTCGTACCCTTCAGGAAACTGACTAATATCCTCATGGATCACTGCTAATCCAGCAGCCGCTTCCACTTCTGCTTGAGAAGCTCGTGGTTGCGCAAAGCGGATATTGTCTCGAATCGTCATGGAAAACAAGAAATGATCTTGTGGAACATAGCCAATCGAACCCAAAAGAGCATTCAAGGAGTATTGCTTGCTATCGATGCCCCCGAAGGTGATCGCTCCATCAAATGAATCATACTCTCGCAACAAGAGCTTCATCAAAGAGGTTTTTCCAGCACCGGTTTTCCCGACGACACCTAGTGTCTGACCCGCTGGCAAAGTAAAGTGGATGTCTTGCAGGGCAAAATCATCTCCTTGATAGTGAAACTCATTGATTTGAACGTTCACCGTTCCTTGGGCTGGGGCATCGACCGCATCTTTGGCTTCAATAATATGGGTCTTTGCCGCCAACAATTCGGCAACCCGATCATAACTAGCATTGCCTCGTTCCAGCACATTAAACAGACGTCCGATGGCAAACATCGGCCAAACTAACATACCGATATAACTGATGAAGGATACCAATTGACCGATCGAGATGGTACCGTCCATAACATAATTACCGCCAACGATGATCGTCAGCACATAGGAGATTCCGATGATGATCGTAATAAACGGATCAAACAAGGCATCCAGAAAATTGACTTTGCGGTTTTTGATAATGGCATGGTCGATTTTGGTTTGAAAATCAGCGATGTCCTCTTTTTCCTGTCCAAAAGTTTTGATGACTTTCATCCCAGTAATACTTTCTTGGGCTTTGTCGTTGATGGAAGAAAAGGCTTCTTGCGAGTCACGAAACGCATCATGCAATTTGCTACCAAGAACCCGTGCCATGACTGCTAAGAAAGGCAGCGGCAATAGAGCAATGATCGTTAACCGCCAGTCGATAAAGAGAACCATCGCAATGATGGTTGCCCCTCCCGAGATGAAGGAATCGGCAAAGGTTAAGATCCCCGCCCCTGCCACATTTTGGATGGCATTCAAGTCATTGGTGGCATGGGCCATCAAATCACCTGTCCGATGCTTTTGATAAAACAACTGATCCATCCTTGTAAAATGTGCAAATAGCTGTCTGCGTAACGTTTTTTCTAGCCGAGCAGCACTGCCCCAGATATGCGTCCGCCAGACGAAACGGAACACGTATTGAGCGATGGCTGAAGCAATCAAGATCATGACCCAAAAAAAGATCGTCTGCATCGAGATCTCTTTTTCCGCAATCTCATCGATGATGATCCCGATAACTTTTGGGGGTGCCAACTGTACCAAGGCGACTAGGACTAAAGAGCCTACGCCTAACAAATAATGTTTCTTTTCTTGTTTAAAAAACCAACCTAACTTCCTAAATATTGACATAACACTCTCCATTTCTTTGTGACCTGTTGCCTAAATTTTGCAATTTTTCCGAATATTCATTGGATTCGGATTCGATTGCTCCCCCGCTATTCACAGAACGTAAATAGAAAAAGTAGCCTGGGGACATTTTTTATTAGTTGCTGCGTTTTGCCGCAATAAAAAGCGAGCTGATAAAATCAGCCCGCTTTTTAGAAAAAAACCTACTTTTGGTTTTTCATTTGCTGCATCATCTGACGAATCTTTTTCTCAGAAGGTTTTTGACCCATTGACATCATCATCGAGCGAAGCATATCCTCATTAACGGGAGGATTTTTCTTTAGATAATCTTGCATATATTTACGCGCCAAAAAGAAGCCGCCGACAGCGCCTAGTAATGCTGCAACAACAGCGATCACGATTACGATTCCTATATTAATAGTCATTTGAAAACTCTCCTTTCTCTTGTACTCTCAATGAATCATTTTACTAGAAAAAAACACAAAAAGAAAGAGTGAAAGCTGGATTTATCCAAAAACTTTCACTCGTTTCCTCAACTTAATGCGACATCTCTTTTGTTGAATAACCAATTTGTTAAAAGGTAGATTAAAACACTGTAAACAAGGATCCCGATCGCCATTTCCCAATAGCCCAATCCCGGATCAAAGGCAGTCATCTGCATGTCAGGACTATTTAATAAACTCGGTATCTGCTCTTTGATATTCATAAAATTAAATGGATTCCACTTCAGCCATGAGTATTTTTCTTGCGCAAAAAGCATGATCGAGTTGATGATGCTGCTTCCGAACAACATACCCAAGCCTAAGCCTACCGCCAGGCTTTGAGAGCGAATGACGGCTGAGATAAAGATGGTCAATGCAATATAAAAGACAATCAATAGCAAGTTGGTTCCCGCAAAAACAAGGGCAACGAGAATCGCCGCTAGCCCGTTGTAGCCAGTAGCAGCAAAAGGTGATTCAGCTGCTAAAAATAAATTGGCGGCTGCTAAACTACTGATGAGTAAAACAGCAGTCCCTAAAAGCGCAAATAAAAACGTGTTGATGGCTTTTGCTGCTAAGATTTGGCTTCTGGAAAAAGGCCGAATCAATAAGAACTTGATCGTTCCACGACTGAACTCTTCCGCCACTGAAGAAGCTGCCACAATCACTACAAATAAGTTTAAGAACGAAGTCATGTCGCTCAAAGAAGCAAACAAATCATTGGCACCAATTTCTGGACTACCTAAGCGAACCACATAGGTCAACCCAAAAGTCATTAAAACCAATAAAAGCAGCATGATCCAAGTAGAACGTTTTTTGGTTAATTTGATCCATTCATTCTTAATCAATGTCAGCATGCTTACAAACCTCCTTCTTCGGTCCAAGCCAAGAATGTATCTTCTAGAGAAGATTGCTTTGTCCGTAGTTCTTTTAAGCCGATACCCGCCGTAACGATCGCTGCAGCGATTGCCGAACGCTGATCTGTTGCTAGAGTGACTTGCAATTCGTCTTCTACGTGCAAGACCTCGACGTCAAAGGAAGCTTTTAACAGTGCTTCTGTTTGCGCATTATCATCTGTTTTAATAATCAGTACATTTTTCTCTGCTTTCAACTCTGCCATTGCTACTTGATGAGTGACTTTTCCTTTTTGCACCACGATCAAATGATCGGCAATTTGTTCGATATCGCTTAATTGATGACTGGAAACTAAGACAGAAACTCCTTTTTCTCTCAAAGAAAGAATCATTTCTCGAAACTCCCGCATGCCTTTAGGATCCAGACCATTCATCGGCTCATCTAAAACTAATAAGTCTGGTTGATGGACCAATGCCTGGGCAACACCTAAACGCTGACGCATCCCTAATGAATAGGTTTTGACTTTTTGATGGATATGTCCTTCTAAATGTACCTGACGAATAAGTGCTTCTAATTCTGCTGTCGTACTTTTTTTCTTCGCCATGCGCTGATACTGCATCAAATTTTCATATCCGGTCATGTAATTATAAAACTCAGGATTCTCAACGATCGCTCCGACTGAGGCAATCGCTGTTTTAAACGAAGAATCCAATAAATTTCCCATAATTGCAATCGATCCTGTATTGTGCTTCATCAAGCCAACGATCATCCGGATGATCGTCGTCTTCCCAGCCCCATTAGGCCCTAATAAACCAACGACTTGTCCTTGGTCCACCACAAAGGAAACATCATCAATGATTCGTTTGGTTCCAATCAATTTGGAAACATTTTGCAGTGCTAATACTTCTGTCAAAGTTACCCCTTCTTCCTAACACCATTTCTGCAACGATTTTAAATAAAAAACGTTATGATAATATGTATACCATGCCATCTCTGTAAAAAAAAGTCAAGAAGCGAAAAAGGAACATCGATGCTCCTGTTTTTGCTTCTTGTCCTCTTCGTTTATCACTGTCACTTTTCAGGTTTGACCTATTGCTACTGGTCAAAAGCTTGGCAAAATTATAAGTTCTATCTGATCGATCTTATAGCGGAATCACTCCGTTTGGGTGAATGCCAGCTGGGCAAACGCTGCCTTGTTCTTGGCACTTCTGATCTGTTTGATCACTTGCTTGAGCTGTTTCCACTCCTTTGCGCTTGGGTGACCATTCCAATAAAAGAGGTACGGCTGTTCTTCCTCAGGAAATTCCTGATGGATCGGATAATCGCTGATCACCAAATCTGGCTTTTGAGACAGCGAATAATGGGCCATCGCTCGATGCGTGGCGTTCATCAAGCGGTTCTTGATCCAAAGCTCTTGCGTTTTTCCGTATTTCGAATGGATCGAGAACGTGACCGGCTGTTCATATTTTATAAAAATAACTCTCAGTAACATACAGTATTGGAAAATCAAGCGATCATTCATTTGCAGTAATCTACGCAACTCTGGTAAAGAAACAGTCGCTTCAAAAAAAAAACGTTTCATGGTTGGATAAAGCACCGGAAAAGCTGCTTGCAGCTCTTGCTCGTCGGTTGTTTTGCCAAAACTATCGCTTTTTTGTCGCGTACCAAAACAGCCAGAGGCGGAATGGATCATTACCAGATTAACCAGTAAATAGTTTTTTTCGGCTTCTGTAAACGTCAACCGAAAATACACAGCTAGTTTTTCAACGAGCTGCGCTTCTTGCTGGTACTGTGGTTGAGTCAGCCACGAGATGTTAGCAGCATCGAGATCCTCCTCAAGATAGGTGTTCATTACGCCAAACATATAATACAAGAAACTGCGTTCATCCTCCGAAATATCAGAAAACGACAGATGATTCCTGTTAAACAATGGTTTCAAAAAGACCTGATCAAACTGATTTTTTTCAATTAATGGGTGCTCAAACGTAAGTACTTCTTTTGGTAAAAATAAAAGCGGATGCTTTTGGTGGATTCTTTGCACGGAGATAGCGAATAGATGAAGAAATTTCTCGATATCGATTTTTCTCATATAAGAAGCATGGGTTTCAAACAGCGCTACAGCCTGCTCTTTCTCCTTGAGCGATGCCAAGACTCGTGAGTCCTTCTCGTCAAAAATTTGCCAATAGGTAAGATGATAAAAATAGCGGATCGCATATTCAGCACCTGCCAAAGGATCACCTTTTTTTAAACTATAGGACAAATGATAGTTCGCCAAAACATGATTTAACTCCTGCAATTTTCGTTGAATCGTGCGGGGACTGCTAAAGGTTTTTTGACTGAGTTGTTCAAGGGAATGATAGTCCCCCTGAAAGAGTGCATCCAGCAAGATAAATCCAACGGTTCCCCGCAACAATACACTATAGGCTTGACTCAATAGGAATCGTGGAGAAAAAGCAATGGACACTTCTTTCTCCAACCGATCATAGGTCAAAGTAAACTGAGGATAGCGTGCACGAAACACCTCTACTTGCTGAACGATCGACTGCATTTTGTTGGTTTTCCTATCGAAAACACTTGAGAGCTCTTTCATTGTATAGTCTTTCTTGTTCGTTTCGTAACAATAACTTAGAAACGCATAAATTTGTTTTTCTGTCGTATCCAAAAGTGCCTGTAACATGAAATTTCCCTCGCTTGTATAATCAGCAAACGCTGTTTTTACCTTAAATTTGTCATCTTACAAAATTGTAAGCTGTCAATGTTTGGTGATCGTACCACCGTGCGCTCTTTTCTGTCAAATCACTTTTAACAAATTTTCCTTTCGTTATCTGTGTATTTTCATAAAAAAAGTCTGACGCCTCAAAATGATCGTCAGACATTTTGTTAAAAACGGTAAAACAAAACGTGATTGTGCTTTCTGGGGAAGAAAATTCCAATCGTGGGTTATCAAGTCTCTCATTTTCCTTGGCTTTTTTCTTTACTGCCTCTCATCAGAAAATAACTTTCGATTCAGCCAGTAAAGGAAGACAGCAAAGATAACCACGCCTAGACCAAAGAGGATATAGTGAATACTCGTATTTTTGCTGCCGGTTTTCGGTAGTACGGCTCCATTGACCTCCTTAGCACTGCTTGTCTTCGTACGTTGTTCCTGTTCCTTTTTCACTGAAGACGATGCTTTAGCGAGTTGTTTACCTGCGGGATCATTGGAGGAAACACTCCGTTCGCTTGACTGACTTTGATTAGGCGCTAGTTTGTTTGGTTTCGTTTCTGAATCTGAAAGCTCCTCAGATGCAGCTTCACTAACGGTCGTTGTTCCTGTTGTTGCGGTGGTTTCTCGACTCCTAGTTATCTGACTTGATTCGCTCTCACTGACTGGTTGAGTGTTCAAACTTTCTGACTCACTTGAATTGTGACTACTTTCTATACTTTGAGAATCCTGACTTGTGTTTTCCGTAGTAGAAGTCCTTGGATCCGTGGATTGAGAGTCGCTAAATTTCGGTTCGATACTACTAAAGGAAGAGCCCGTTTCTTCAGTCACCTTAGAACTTGCGCTTATCTCAGAGTTCGTGGTCTCGCTAGAGCTCGAGGGCGTTATTACTTGCCATTGACTGGGCTTCAAGTTCTCAGTTATCGTTGTTTCACCATCATATATGACAACTAAATCAACTTTATCCATACTTTTTATCTCATCAATAACCATCTCAGCATGAATTCTTAAGTAGTTTTCAACACCTGAAAACCAATCGACGTTCGTTAAAACTGTTTCGCCGATCACTTTTTCGCTGTGACCGTTCCCATCCCAACCATAAGTTAGTAGGACACGAACCTTTTGTGAAGTCAGCGTTTTGTTCGGCCGTACCGGGATCGTAATGACTTTCAAGGCTTCATCATAGATCACTCGGTTCGTTTGAACAGAAAACGATAAATTCCCTCCGGCTCGTTCTTTTGCTGAAGTATGATCGAAACCAAACACCAGCAGCAATAATCCCGCTAACAGCAAAATCAACACGATTCCAACCAGTTTTCTCATTTCCTCACTTCCTAAATGAATATTTCAAGATAACTTGATAAGGAAATTATAATAAATCCTCAGAGAAAACATGCGCCGAAAAAAAAAGGAAAGTGGCCATAAAATGGCATCTTCCCTTTAAATAAGTCTTTATTAATTTTTCTTCCTAGTAATAATACTGCCTCCAAAATTTCAGTTTCTATCTACCTGATAAATTTACACCAACTTAACTTCAACGCGCATCCTGCTAAAACCATTCCTATTGCAATCCATAAATGATTAGACGCTTCATTCGTTTGAGGAAACTGCTGTTTTTCTGATTGATTATGCAAATTATTTGATTGGGATACCTGCATGTTCCCAGGGGTTGAACTTTGATGTGTCATCGCCCCATTATTACTAGAACTACTCCCGTTATTTGATTCTGAACTACTAATCATACTGCTTCCACTACTTGGTTCTGTGCTACTTGTGCTGCTTTCGCTACTTGGTTCTGTACTACTGCTAGTACTACTTTCACTACTTGGTTCTGTGCTGCTACTAGTGCTGCTCTCACTACTTGGTTCGGTAGTACTACTGGTGCTGCCTTCACTACTTGGTTCCGTGCTACTACTTGTGCTGCTCTCACTACTTGGTTCCGTGCTACTGCTGGTGCTGCTCTCACTACTTGGTTCCGTGCTACTGCTAGTGCTGCTTTCGCTACTTGGTTCCGTGCTGCTACTGGTGCTGCTTTCGCTACTTGGTTCTGTGCTGCTACTGGTGCTGCTCTCGCTACTTGGTTCCGTACTACTGCTAGTACTACTTTCACTACTTGGTTCCGTGCTACTACTGGTACTGCTTTCGCTACTTGGTTCCGTGCTGCTGGACTCCCCTGGTTCACCGGTTCCACCACCACCGCCACCATAGCGTGGTGTATAGCCAGTAATACTGCTTGTTCTTGGCACATCATTGACCACGGCATCAAGGATGCCCTGATTGGTATATTGTTCCAATGAACCATCCGTTTCTGTTTTGTAGGTAATGTAGATCCGTTCCTCCGTATCCCGCAAAGGAATTTCAAAGGAGCCATCACTATTTAAAACGATCGGTACTTCATCAACATACGTTGGGTTGGAAACGCTGGGTCCATAGACCACTCGAGCAGTCGTACTGACGAGTGTCTGATGGGGACCTAAAATATCAATAAACGTTCCATCTTTGATCGTCACTTGGTTTGTATCAAACGAGTTGATGTACACACGCCAATCAATAATCCGTTTGGGTTCTTGCGTACCTAAATACAGTCCTTGTTTGGTGAGTAAGGCACCCTCCCCTGTATCATCCACTGCTTGAATAAAAATAGGCACCGATTGCGTTCCATTTACTGTTTCGAAGTTAATGTTGTTGATTTGGTTCTCTGTCACTTCATCGCTGAACTTTGTCCAAAAATAAAAGTCTCCGTGTACATTGGTATTTTGTTCGACAAATTCCGTGAAAACAAAGGTCAGCTGATTGCCAACTTGGGTAACATTGACCACTAAGTTGTTATTTTCATCGTATAAAGCATACGTATTATTGACGCCTTCAATCTCAACTGGCAAGGTGACTGTTGCTTTGTCACCGGCTTTTAAGTCACCCAAATTTTCTAAACTCCACCTCATATCTATTTTAAACGAGTCATCTTTTTCGATACTTGTAATGACTTCATTATGGCTATTGACGATTGACACATTTGTGATCAGCTTGGCTCCCACATCGGTTTCTCCATAAACAATCCGCATACCGGCAAAAACAGGAAGTAACAGTAGCAAGACAGCAAATGCTTTTCCTAGTCGTTTGATCATTGGTTTCCTCCTTAAGTGAGCGCTTAGCTAAACTTGCCGATCACAGCAGTCACTGTGCTCGACATGAATATTGTACTTAACAATTGTCTTTTCGTTTCACGTTGAGAAAATAGACTTCCAGTTTAGCAGCGAATCGGCGACTGCTTGATAGAATAAGTGTTAACTAATTTTATCTGCATATTAGTGATTTACACAATTAAAACGCTTCATTGCCAAAGGAAAATAACATTGCAGCAAATAAAAAGCCAAATCCCAATCCGTGTTGACTGAAAGGGATTTGACTTAAAAATCAAACTACTCTGTAGGATCGGCGATCCTATCAATTTGCTGGAAGTATCGATATTGACAAATCAAGTAAAAAACGATTTGAAAAATCAAAAAGAGACTAGCGATCACACCGTAGTATTGCCAAACAGGCAATTCTACTAAGATACGCAAAGCGGTCATCGCTACCGCAAAATGGATCATTGCCACGACTGTTGGCAAGAAGTACATCACTTGCAGCTGGCGTCTCAGAACGTTGTGCCGCTCCTTCGGAGACACACCTAAGATATGCAAGGAACGATGGTACGCCCCATCTTTATCTAAATCTGCAAATAAACGGAAATAGATAATTGAAGCGGAGAAAATAAAGAAAACCGAACCCAGTAATACCGTGATCATTAAAATGATGCCATTTCCCTGACGATTTTCTTGGAAAACTTGGTATTTCGAGGTATAAGACGTACGCATCGGAATGTCTTTTGCCGCTTCTGACCACTCTTCATCCGTATAGTCTCCTTTGGCTTCAAACTCCTGACTGAGCTCTTCGTATTGCTGATCGATCAAGGCATTTTCTTTATCTAAATTCCCATTGAAATCAGATACCAATTCAGGTGTTTCAGCCCATTCTGGATAGTCTAACCAAATAAAACCAGATTCCATATCATCGTTAGAGTTTTGTAAGAGAGCTTGCCACTCCTCAAAGGTCTTATCTGTCACAACTGACAGTCCAAAGAAATCCAGAGAAAGCATTGAGGGGCTGTGGACAATCGTAATATCCTTTTTTATACCGGTTTCTGAACCCAATTCAAGTGGGTAGATACTTGTGCGTTCGTTCTCAGGGACTTCTAGGAGCTGTTTTCGGCGTGAATAATTAGCACTAAGTGTCATTATTTGATTATCTGCAACGGAATCAGCTTCCTCACCGATTTGTTTCATCATTTTCTGATAGTCGCTTTCTCGCATAATTGAAAAGCCATTCGTCGTATAAAATGAATCATTCATAACTGCAGATTCATCAAGATTCGCATAGGCCCATAGTAAGGAAACACTATCCGTTACAGGTGCATACCCTTTTTCTTCTATGGCAGTTTTAATTTCATTCATTTTCCTCTCAGAATGATCGAGGTCTTCTGGCCCAGACCACGGAAATACATAGGCTACACTAATTCCTTGGATCGAAGAAAAAGAAGAACTGCCAATCGCCAGCATCACGGAAATCCCAACGAATGCCACGGAGGTACTAATAGCAATCAGACTATACATCGCCGCATTGTCTCGCATGCGAAAAATCCATTCGCTGATAGTCAGCATCCGAGTCCCTCGTAAGAAGGTCGGGCGTTTCTTTAATCGTTTCAATAGAAATACGCTGAACTGATGGAATGACAAAATCGTGCCCGCAACAGTCAACAAGACTCCTAGCATAAGCGGCAGCATCGAGTACGTTTGGTAGCTAAAATAAAAGACCGATCCATAGCCAATTAGTAACAGCACAATTCCTGAAAAAGCCAATGCCCAATGGCTTTTTGGTTCAGGACGTGGCTTTTCATTTTCCTTGATCAATGAGATGATCTGTTCTCCTTGCAAGGCGCGGGTACTGAAAAAGGAGATCAAGAGAAAAATAAAGACATAGATCCCAAAGGTCAATCCTAAACCTTCCATAGGAACCATAAATTTCAGTCCTTCTGTTAGATACATGACATTTTGCGCAATCAGCAGCAATAATTTCGTCAATAAAATCCCTAACCCAATACCGGTCACTGTGGCACAGGTTCCTAAAAGGGCATTTTCGACAAACAAAATCTTTCGCAGATCTTTTTCTTCGATCCCCAAAATCAAGTAGATTGCCAGATCACGTTTGCGTCGTTTTAAAAAGACCACAAATGTATACCATAAAAACAACAGCGACAGTAAAGCGATCACCACAAGTGCGACGGATAGACCGACCTTCGCCAATTCTGAAAGTGTGCCGCTATTGGACAAATTTTCTTCCAATTGCGGATGAAAGAGCAAAAGACTAAAGATATAAAACACCATCGCCGCAAAGGCGCTACTGACGAAGTAGGCCGCATAGGTTCGAAAATTCCCCCGCAGATTACGAATGATCAACTGTCTGAAATTCATGACGGCGACCTCCTAAATGTGCTAGGACTTCAAGAATTTTTTGATAAAATTGCTGTTGATCAGCCCCGCGATAGACTTCGTTATACAGCTTTCCGTCTTTGATAAAAACGACCCGATCAGAAAAGCTGGCGGAATAAGGATCATGGGTGACCATCATGGTGGTCACCTTGCGCTGCTTGTTCATCTGACTTAGTATTTCCATGACATCTCGTGCTGCCTTTGAATCAAGATTACCTGTCGGTTCATCTGCTAAAAGCAATTCCGGCTGATGGACCAAAGCTCTAGCGATCGCAACCCGCTGCTGCTCCCCACCGGAAAGCTGATAGATGCGTTTATCTTTTTTCTCATAGATCCCAAGTTCACGTAATAGCTGTTCCGAACGTTCTTTCATCTCAGGAACCGGCACCCGATCCAATGTCAGTGGTAAAATAACATTCTCAAGCACACTCAATGGTGAAAGTAAATTGTAGTTTTGAAAAACAAAGCCCAGTTGCCGACGACGAAACTCTGCGAGTTTTTGCTTAGATAATTCCAGCGGCTGCTCTCCTTTGATGATCACTGAACCTGCAGTCGGTTTATCCAATGTTGCTACCAAATTCAACATAGTAGTCTTTCCACTGCCAGAAGGACCCATTATGCTGATAAATTCTCCTTCTGGCACTTTGAGATCGATTTGTTGTAACACCTCAACAGAAACTTCTCCCGCATAGGTTTTTGTTATATTTTTCAATTCTAGTAAAGCCATCATCTTCACTCCTTTGCTACCAGTTTAGCAGGTGGTAGCGCAATCAGTTATCGATTTCGTGATAGAAAGCTTACAAAATTGTAAGAAAGCCTTTACGTCCGAAACGTTAATGTAACCGTCGTGCCTAGATTCTCCTTAGAGACCAAAGCGATATCGATATCCAATTGCTTGCTGATCGTTTCGACTAAGTAAAGTCCTATTCCAGTTGCCTCGCCTGTTTGCCGACCATTCTGACCTGTATAAAAGGGGCGAAAAACCCTTGGCAGATCCGCTTCCGCAATCCCACAACCTTCATCGGAGATCGTCAAACTTCTAGAAAACGGATCAATTTCAAAACAGACTTTGCTCTCTGGCTTTGAGTACTTAATGGCGTTGCTGATGAGTTGAAACAGCAAGATCCCTAGCCATTTTTTGTCTGTTGTGACCGTGATATCCGCATCACTCAACAGTTTCGGATAGACTTCGCTGCGAATAAAATTCCGCTTCTGTTCACCAATCCCGTGCTTGACCACTTCCAGCAGGGAGACGGACTCAATAACAAAGTCCTCCGTGAAATCTTCCAATCGTACAAAGTTCAAGGCGGTCGCCAAGCCGCTCTTCAAGCGATCTGTCTCAGCCAAAAGATCGTAGCTGTCGACTTCCTCACTTTCAGCCATTAGCGCCAAGACCGAGACAGGTGTTTTCATTTGGTGAACCCATATATTCATAAAACGGATGTGGTTTTGATGATGCTGATTCAGTTCGGTGAGTTTCTCTTGCATTTGCTGTTCTCTTGCATCGAACTGCTTACGCCATTTCTTGGAAAGAGAGCCATTGCTGCCGCGAACAGCTTTTCCACTCTTGAGATAGTGATAAAAAGCGGCATTGGATAGATACTCCGCCAAAGAAACAAACAAAAGCAACAAGCAAAATAGTAACAGACCATACCCAATGACTAAATAATTTCGATACCCATCGAGCCAAATCACTAAGACGAACAGTGAAATAGCGAGAATGGTGATCAAAATTCTCGCTATATGAAGCTTGACGTATTCTCTCATTGTTCGGTACCTACTACCGATAAGGCGTAACCCTTGCCGCGAATCGTTTGGATTGGATCATTGATGCCCATTGCCGCCAATTTTTTTCGCAAACGGCCAACATTGACAGAAAGTGTATTGTCATCAACGAAACGCTCATCATCCCATAATAGATTTAAGATCCGTTCTCGTTTGACCATCTCTGGGTGTGCTGACATTAAAAGAGTCAATAATTCTCCTTCTCGAACAGTCAGCCATTGACTGGCTTCACGATAGACCATCTTCAACGCTTCCGGATAATAGGTCAATTCGCCAGCTTTCAAGCTTCGCGCACGATCCGACTGCGCATAATCCCCATAAACTCTGCGAATATGGCTCTTCACTTTAGCTAGCAGCAAGTCATAAGAAAAAGGCTTGACCAGATAATCATCGGCCCCGTATTCTAAAGCCATCACTTGATCCATGTTGCCATCGCGCGCCGAGATAAACAGAATCGGAACCAGCGAACGTTCTCTGATTTTTTGACACCAATAGAACCCGTCATAATAAGGCAGATTGACATCTAATAAAACCAAATCTGGTTGAATCGACAAGAATTCATCTAAAACAGCAGCGAAATTTTCTGGAACAAAGGTTTGATAGGCATAGCGGGATAATTGATTTTCCATCATTTTGACTAATGATTTGTCATCCTCGACCACAAATATTTTCATAGAATCCCTCCTGTTTCTCTAAAGTTTACCAAAACCTCGTGAAAAATACTGCAATATCCCAGCTTTTTTTAAAAAAATACACTTATTTATTGTAAGCAAAAATATTTTATAGTATACTACACTTTGTGATTAAAACTTACTTAAAGTAAAGGTGGAAAAAAATGAAAAATATTTTAGTTGTTAAAGCCAATAACCGTCCTGATGGAGTATCTGCAAAAATGTTTGATACCTTCGTTGAAAATCTTGATACCAACAATGTGGACGTTGTAACCTTTGATGTGTACGCACAACCAATGCCTTATATCGGTCAAACGTTATTTGAAGCATTTGGCAAACTTTCACAAGAACAAGAATTAAACCAAGAAGAACAAGAATTGATGACTGTCCGTCAAGACGTGATGAACAAATTCGCAGCAGCAGATACCATCGTTTTCGCTTTCCCAATGTGGAACTTAACGATCCCAGCTGCCTTGCACACCTTTATCGACTACATCTTCCAAGCAGGCTTTACTTTCTCTTATAACGAAGATGGTTCAATGAACCAATTGTTGAAAGACAAAGAAATCGTTCTATTGAATGCCCGTGGTGGTGTATACTCAGGCGAAATGAGCGCAATGGAAAACGCTGTAACCTTTATGGAAAAAGTTTTCGGTGGTATGTTCGGCATGAACATCACAGAAGAAGTAATCATCGAAGGCCACAATGCAGATCCTTCTAAAACAGCAGAAATCATTGCTGAAGGTTTAGAACGCGTAGCAGCAGCTGCGAAAAAATTCTAATCATTGCTATCGATCAACTCCTCAACAAAGCGCTATTGCTGGTTGAGGAGTTTTTTTATCCAAAAACGTAGCTCGTTTATTGGATTGATAATACAAAGATGCCCCTTCAAACACAGCGGTCTAAGGGGCTAAGTCTCTTTTTATTTTGATGATTTCCAATCATAAGGCAACAGCTCTGCTATCGTCATGATTTTTTCTGCTGCAATCATCACTTGCGTGTTCTGATTGGCAGGATCTAGCTGGCTGATGAATTCACGGCAACGGCCACAAGGTGGGATCGGCTCACCTGCTGAATTGATTGCAACCATCTGTAACACCCGCTGCTGCCCATCGGTGATCATTTGCGCAGCCGCAGCCTGTTCGGCGCAAAAGCCCATGGAACAGCTGGTATCGATACAGATCCCCGTATAGATCTGTCCATCTGCAGTAGCTAGAGCTGCTGCGACACTCCCTGCTTCTGCAAATTGAGAGAGCTGTCTGAATCTCAGTTTTTGTTTCGCGGCATTGATCAGCAACTGAAAGTCCATTTTCTTCCTCCCAGAACAAGATAGTTCCTATTAAATGAACCGTTTAAGCACCCGCCATGATTTTCGTCAATAGCTCAGGATCAAAGGTCTTTTCCCGCAGCATCGCAATTTCATAACCATAAGGGGCTTTTTTGTTCTTTTTGTCTTCTCCGACATACGGTGTTTCCAATATTTTCGGCAACGCTGTTAATTGCTCATGATGAACGATCTTATTCAACGCTTCAAAACCGATCGTCCCAAAACCAATATTGGCATGTCGGTCTTTATGACTGCCTTGCGGATTTTTAGAATCGTTGACATGGATGACTTTCAATCGATCCAAACCGATAATTTTGTCAAACGCGTTTAAGACGCCGTCAAAGTCTTCTTTGACATTATAGCCGGCATCATTCGTGTGACAAGTATCTAGTGTAACGGATAATTTTTCATTTAAAGTAACGCCATCGATAATTGCTGCCAATTCTTCAAAGCTGCGACCAATCTCGGTGCCTTTACCTGCCATTGTTTCTAATGCGATCTGGGCAGTTTGATTTTTTTCAAGGACCTCGTTCAAGCCTTTAATGATCTGCTTGATCCCAGCTTCGGGTCCTGCACCGACATGGGCACCGGGATGCAACGTGATTTGAGTCGCACCTAAAGCTTGCGCTCTTTGGATTTCCTCTTGTAAAAATGAAACGGCAAAGCCAAAGTTTTCAGGCTTAATGGTATTGCCTAAATTAATAATGTAAGGAGCATGGACGACGATATTTGAAATTCCTTTTTCCGTCATAAAATCTTGTCCGGCTGCGATCTGCATCTCTTCGATCGGTTTGCGCCGCGTGTTTTGCGGAGCTCCGGTATAAATCATAAACGTAGTAGCTTGATAGCTAGCCGCCTCTTCTGCTGCTCCTAAAAGCATTTTTTTGCCGCTCATTGAAACGTGTGAACCAATCAACATTTTTCTTTTCCTCCTAAATCTAGTCTTCTCTATTATCGATAAAAGCGCCTTGTAAAGCGATTATTTTGCTCATTGCCGTATTTTTTTATCAAGCGAGTCCAAATAACATCAGGACACCCGTCATTAGCGGCATACTTATCAAAAAGCTAATAGAAGAAACGAACCCTACTGCTTCTTCCTCCATCCCAGCAATCACGGAATTAATGACACCGAACAAGGGAATCGGAGCAAACACTAACAAACAAAGAACTGGCTTTAATAAAACTGGGATTGGTAAAACATAGAAAGCCGCAAATAGCACGAAGGCCAGTCCGTAGCGCAAGCTTAAAATTTTGATTACCGTTGGCGTAGTCTGCTTCGGTAAGCGGAAATCCAAAAATAAGCCAATCATAAACATGGACAAAAACGTATTTGCGATCCCGATTGGTTGGACAAGCGCCAATGCCGCCTCAGGGATCCTCCAATCCGCACTGCGGATAATCAGCATCACTAGATAAATGGTAAATGTTGGCGAGCGCAGGAGATTCAAAAAGATTTTCACTGGTTCAAATGTCGTCCGCTTTCCAATCAAGAATTCGATGAAAATCGTCGTTCCCCCTGCCAACATGATACTGTTCCCCATATCAAACAGCGAAATCAGCGGAATCCCTAAAGGATAAAAGCTTTGGGCAAAAGGAATCGCAAAATTGCCGATATTAAAACCTGACCCGCAGTACATCGCAAACTGCTGCAAGGTACTTGATTCGTTTTTGGTCAAGAAAAATGCGAAGAGGATTTGGACGATCGTAATGATCAACGCGATCACAATCAAACTAAGGGCACTGACTTTTACTTGCATTGTAGCTAAATTCAATATGATTGCTGCCGGTAACGTTACATTCAAAATAATTTTGGATAAGATCGAGCCATCGGCTTTCGAAAGGACTTTCAGTTGCTTAAGAAAATATCCTAAGAAAATCATGGCAAATAAGCCGGCGGCATTCAACACTATGTTTCCCATTCCAACAAAAACCCTTCCTCTACAAAAATTTGAAAAAAGCGAACCAACAGGGCGGTTCGCTTTTTGCGATTAAAATGTTAGTAAGAAATATTTTTTCTTGCCACGACGAATCACGACGTATTTCCCACCGATCCGATCACTTGCTTGGATCTCGTACGTTAGGTCTTGGACGCGTTCCCCATTGATGTAGATCGCCCCATTTTGTACGTCTTCTCTTGCTTGACGTTTTGATGGTTCGATTTTAGCAGTTGTCAATACTTCAACGATGTTCAAAGAATCATCAGTTGTTACCTGGTGGCTAGGAACCCCTTTAAAGCCTTGTTCGATCTCTTCAGCGTTCAACTCTTTGATGTTGCCACTGAATAAACTTGCTGAGATGCGTACAGCTTGTTCATAAGCCTCTGCCCCATGAACCAATGTAGTGACTTCTTTTGCCAAAGCTTTTTGCGCTGCTCGAGATTCTGGTGCAGCGTTAAATTCTGCTTCGATTGCAGCGATCTCTTCTAATGATAAGAAGGTGAAATATTTCAAGAATTTAACTGCATCACGATCATCGGTATTGATCCAGAATTGGTAGAACTCGTAAGGTGTCGTTTTCTTGGCATCCAGCCAAACGGCATTGCCTTCTGTTTTCCCAAATTTGGTTCCGTCTGCTTTTGTGATCAATGGCATAGTCAACCCAAACCCTTGGACTTCCCGTTCACGACGCAATAATTCGATTCCAGAGGTGATATTCCCCCATTGATCGCTACCGCCTAATTGCAACAAGCAACCGTGGTTGTCGTAAAGGTTCAAAAAGTCATAGGCTTGTAAAAGCTGGTATGCAAATTCGGTGTAGGAAATTCCTGTTTCGATCCGACGTTTGACACTTTCTTTGCTCATCATGTAGTTGATGGTAAAGTTTTTCCCAGTGTCCCGTAAGAAATCGATCAGTTTCAATTCCCCTAACCATTCATAGTTATTGGCAATGATGGCAGGATTTTCTTGGTCATCAAAATCAATAAAGCGAGATAATTGGCTCTTGATACTTTGTGACCATTCCAAAACGGTATCTAATGTGTTTAATTGACGTTCTTGATCTTTAAAGGATGGGTCACCGATCATTCCTGTACCGCCACCAACTAATGCGATCGGCACATGTCCGTTTTGTTGGAAACGGCGCAACATCAAAATAGGCAATAAATGACCAATATGCAGGCTATCTGCGGTAGGATCAAAGCCGATATATAGTTTCACAGACTCTTCATTTAATTGTTTGGTCAAGGCTGCTTCGTCTGTGGTCTGATGAACTAACCCGCGTTGCTTTAGTTCTTCAAAAAAGTCTGTACTCATTCTTTCTCCTCCTAATAATTGCTTCATTGTTCATCTTAACTGAAAAAGAGGGCAATGAAAAGTCTTTCTCTCAAAGTCCTTTACCAAAAAAGAAACTTTTAGGCAAATCCTTTCGTTTTCCTTTGTTTTCACTGATCAGATCCAACCGTGAAAAGGAATTTCCTGATCCTCTTCTTGAGATAACGGATAGGGTGCTACCCAAGCGTCTTGTTTTTTGCTATAATTACACGGAATCTATTCTAATTTATTGAGGTGACTCTTTTTGTCCCAGAAAACGAAAAAACAAAAGAATACAGAAAACAAAAATAGAGGCTGGTTCTATTTCAATATCAGTCTAAGGGTTTTACATGCCTTATTCTTAGTCGCTATTTCTTTGCTGGTGCTTGGCGGCTCTTTAGCCTTAGGGATCGGTGCCGGCTACTTTGCTTTTCTTGTGGAAGATACCGCAGCTCCTTCTAAAGAAGAGTTGCAGAAAGAACTGACCGACATCACAGAGACTTCTCAACTCGCGTACTCAGATGGCAGTAAAATCGCAACGATTCGCTCAGATCTGATGCGAACGTCGGTTAATTCTGATCAAATTTCGGACTACTTGAAAAAAGCAATCATCGCAACCGAAGACGAATATTTTAATATTCACAATGGCGTCGTACCAAAAGCGGTCGTGCGAGCATTATTATCTGAAGCGACAGGTTTTGGCGGCAGCGGGGGTTCCACTTTGACCCAACAGCTGGTAAAGCAACAAATCCTTTCCAGTGAAACGACCTTCAAACGCAAAGCCAACGAGATCTTATTAGCCATGGAAGTAGAGAAGTTTTTTGATAAAGACGAGATCGTCACTATGTATCTAAACATCTCTCCTTTTGGTCGGAACAATAAAGGGCAAAATATCGCAGGTGTGCAAGAAGCGGCGCAAGGAATTTTCGGCGTTAATGCAGCTGACCTAACTTTACCACAAGCAGCCTTCATTGCAGGACTGCCACAAAGTCCAATCGTCTACAGCCCTTATACAAATACGGGTGAGATCAAGGAGAACCTGACTGCGGGCTTAGAACGGAAAGACTTTGTCCTCTTCAGTATGTATCGCAACCACGATATTACGAAAGAAGAATACGAAGAAGCACTTAACTATGACTTAAAACAAGACTTCAAAAAGCAAGAAGCTATCGAACAAACGGATCAAAGCTTCCTCTATTATACTGTTTTAAATGAAGCAAAAGATATTATTGCCAAACAACTGGCAGATGAAGATGATGTCAGTGATGAAGAATATGCCAAAGACGAAACCTATCAAAAATACTTCGAATTGGCGCAACAAAAACTCGTTAATGGTGGCTATACCGTCACATCAACGATCGATAAAGACATTTATAATGCGATGCAAGATGCCGTTGATAAATACGGCTCTATGTTAGACAATTGGGGCGACGCCACCATCGAAGTCGGCAATGTTATGATGGATAATGCCACTGGGAAAGTCTTAGGCTTTATTGGTGGTCGTAACTATGCTGAAAATCAATTCAATCATGCCTTTGATGCCAAACGTCAAGCAGGATCAAGTATCAAACCAATGCTGGTTTATGGTCCGGCCATCGAAAGTGGTTTGATGGGCTCAGAATCGATGGTTTCTGACTATGCCGCAAAATGGCGGACGGGAGAAAACGCTGGTGAGTCAATCGTCAATGCCACAAACCGCGGAACCAATACCTTCATGTCGATTCGCGAATCACTAGAAGTTTCCAGTAATATCGCAGCGACAAATATTTTCCAAGATCTTTGGGAAAAAGAAGGCGATCATTTTTACGCCTACACAAATTATTTAAGCAAAATGGGCTATCCGGAAGATAATAGCTGGGCATATGAATCAGCGCCATTAGGGGTTACGGATGTCACAGTGTTGAATCAAACGAATGGCTTCCAAACATTTGCTAATAATGGTGTCTATCAGCAAGGCTACATCATCGAATCCATCAAAGATAATGAAGGCGAAGTGCTTTATCAGCATGAAGCCAAACCAGTACAGGTCTTTTCTGAAGCGACGGCTTCTATCATGACCGACATGATGCGCAGTGTCATCGATGAGCAAAAAACCAGTACCTTCAAAACAGTTATCAGTGGATTAGATTGGAATCTCGGGAATGCCGATTGGGTCGGTAAAACTGGTTCCACCAATAACTGGTCAGACTCTTGGCTAGTCGTTTCCACCCCATCGATCACTATCAGCAGCTGGTCAGGACGGGATGACAACAAAGCTACTGATAGTGCTGCAGGAACTCGGACAGCCAATTACATGGCTTACTTAATCAATCGGATCTATCAAACAAATCAAGAAGTTTTTGGTGTGGATCAGAAGTTTGAGCTTTCAAATGACGTGAAAAAAGTCAAAGTTTCCAAATTTACAGGGACCCAACCAGGAGGCACCGTGCGGGTCGATAATCGAACCTACACGAATCCAAGCGATACCGTCAACTCATATTGGGCCACTGGCGGACCGGATACGGTCGACTTTAAGTTTGGGATCGGCGGTTCGGACGCTAATTACGCTGACTATTGGAAAAAAGCATCGTCTAGCCGTTCAACCAATCGCTCTTCAAATACATCGTCTAATAATACTTCAAACAATGCCACGCCTACAGCAAATGATGATGATGACGATGAACAAGACAATGACCAAGCAAATACAACGAATAATGATGACTGATCAGCCTTGTGCTGATCAGTTTTTTTATGCAAAAAAAGTGTGGGTAAAAAATCCGTAGATTTTCTACCCACACGAACGATCGTAAAAGTAAAAAGCGGAACAACGTAGTGTTGTTCCACTTGTAAAGGTTCCGTGAATCGCTGCTTATTTCGTAGAGCTTTTTTCTGAAATACCGTAAGGCAAGACGATCGTTTTTTGTTCTACATCTTCTTTGTTCATCATTTTTGTCAATAGACGCATCGCAACGGCACCCATATCATACAATGGTTGCGTCACGCTTGATAAGCGTGGACGAGCGGCTTCAGCCAATAATGAATTGTTGCTGGTGATGATCTCGAAATCTTCAGGAACTTTAACACCTTTGTCTAACAAACCATCTAAGACGCCGATGGCTAACTCATCGTCTGTGACATAAGCTGCTGTTGCACCACTGTTGATGATGCGATCAACTAAGGCTAAGCCTTCTTTAAAGCTGTATGGTGATTCAAAGATCAACCCTTCAGAATAGTCAAGGTTGTTTTCTTTCAAGGCTTCTTTGTAGCCTTTCAAGCGGTTTTGGCCATTGATTGGATCGATCAAAGCACCGCTAACAAAAGCGATTTTTTGATTGTTTTTCGCCAATAATGAAACAGCATCTTTGGCAGCTGCTGTGTAATCGATATTGACACTTCCTACTTGTTCATCAGGATCGATCGAACCAGCTAAAACGACTGGTGTTTTTGAGCGAGAGAATTCCCCGCGAATTTCATCCGTGATGCGATGACCCATGAAGATAACGCCGTCCACTTGTTTCGCTAACAAGTTGTTCAATACGTTGACTTCTTTCATTGTATCGCCATCAGAGTTGGCTAAGATGATATTGTATTTATACATGGTCGCTACATCATCGATCCCACGAGCAAGTGATGAAAAGAACATATTGCTGACATCAGGAATGATGACACCAACAGTCGTGGTCTTTTTACTTGCTAACCCTCGAGCAACTGCGTTTGGACGATAATCCAAGCGGTCGATCACTTCCAGCACTTTCTTACGAGTTGCTGGTTTTACATTTGGATTTCCGTTGACTACCCGTGAAACAGTTGCCATCGATACATTCGCTTCCCGTGCAACATCATAAATCGTAATTGTTTGTTTTTCCATGATATATCTCCCTTATTCTATTTTCAGAAAATCTTATTTACATTTCTTTGTTAGGATAGCAAATTTTTTCCGTATTTGCAACCGTTTTAATTTTGTTTTCATGAAAACTTAGCAATTTCCTACTTTCCCCGCCCCTATTCTCTTCTAAAGCATGATAAAATAGAAAAAGAATACTTGAAAGAAGGTTTTTTCAAATGAATGATAAAAAAATCAATGAGTTAAATGGCTGGTTGAAAACCAATGGCGCAGATGTTGCCTATATTTCTAATCCAGCAACGATCGCTTATTTTTCAGGTTTTAAAAGTGAACCTCATGAACGGGTCCTTGCTTTGTTTGTCGCACCTGGAAAAGATCCCTTTCTTTTCACACCAGCTCTGGAAGTAGAAGAAGCAAAAAATAGTGGCTGGCCCTTTGACATTATCGGTTATCTCGATAGCGAAGACCCTTGGGCGAAAATCTGTCAGGAATTGACCTCTCGTTACCAAGTTTCTTCCTTGGCACTAGAAAAAAATGACCTTTCCGTCGAGCGCTATGAAGCATTGAAACGGTTTTTGCCACAGACCGATTTTTCTTTAGATGTGACTCCGGTCATTCAAAAAATGCAGTTAACCAAAACGGCTGCTGAGATCGACACCTTGCTAGAAGCTGGCAACTGGGCAGATGTTGCTTTTGAGATTGGGTTTGCTGCCATCAAAGAAGGCGTCAGCGAAATGGCAATCGTGGCAGAAATTGAGTACGAGTTGAAAAAACGTGGGGTTTCCCATATGTCCTTCGATACGACCGTATTAGCTGGTGCCAATGCAGCAAGTCCTCATGGCGTACCTGGTGAGCGCAAAGTGACTGCCAATGAACTTGTCTTGTTTGACCTTGGGGTCGTTTGGAAAGGATATTGCAGTGATGCAACCAGAACGGTTGCCTATAAAGAACCGACTGCATTACAAAGAAAAATTTATGACATCGTTCTTGAAGCAGAACTAGCAGCGCAAGCAGCGGTCAAACCTGGGATCACCGCTGGAGAATTAGACAAGATCGCTCGTGATGTGATTACTGGCTATGGCTACGGCGACTACTTCAACCATCGTCTAGGTCACGGCATCGGGACCACGGTTCATGAGTTCCCCTCTTTGATCACTGGCAATGATTTAGTGATCGAAGAAGGCATGAGCTTCTCTATCGAACCGGGCATTTATTTACCAGATCAGGTCGGTGTCCGTATTGAAGACTGTGTGTATGTCACTGCAGATGGCTGTGTACCTTTTACCAAAACAGCAAAAGAATTGCTGGTTTTATCTTGATTTTCTAATGAAACGGCGCAACATGTTGAAATTACATGAAAAGGAGTGTTCTTATGAGTAAAAAAGTGTTGGTTTTAGGCGGCACGCGTTTTTTCGGTAAATATTTGGTCCAATCACTAATTGATCAAGGATTGGACGTGACGATCGCTACCCGAGGGAACACGAAAGATTCCTTTGGCGATCAAGTCAACAGAATCATCTTCGACCGTACGGAGGAAGAAAGTATCAAAACGGCATTAACAAAAGAAACCTATGATGTCATTTACGACAATATTGCTTATACTTCCAACGACATTGAGATCCTACTGCGTCATGTCACACCGAAACGCTACATCGTTACTAGCTCAATGTCTGCGTACCATGAATTACACTTCGATTTGAATGAAGCAGATTTTGACCCAGCTGAAGAACCCTTCAGATTGGTCAGCTCTGAGGAAGTCAATTATGCTGAAGGCAAGCGAACCGTGGAAGAAATTCTGACCCAAAAATACAGTCAGATCCCGTCCGTTTTTGTCCGCTTTCCTTATGTGATTGGTGCAGATGATTACACAAAACGATTTACCTTTTACATTGACCATCTGATAAAGCAAAAGCCAATGGCTGTCGATAATCTAACGCATCAAATGGGCTTTGTGGATGCCCAAGAAGCTGGTAAATTTTTAGCGTTTCTAGGTACTAGCTCATTCACCGGACCCATCAATGGTGCGTCAAAAGGTACGATCTCTTTAGAAGAAGTACTGCAATACGTATCGAAAAAAACCGGTCTTTCCCCGCTCTTTTCAGAAACAGGCGATCAAGGCCCTTACAATGGTACACCTGCTTATTCGATCAATGTGGCGCTCGCTGAGGAAATTGGTTTTTCATTCAGTCAACTGCAGGATTGGATCTACCAACTTTGCGATTGGGAAATCGCCCAAGCATCAAACGAATAACTACTGAAATCACAAAAAAACGTTCGCCGATTTAACTGGCGAACGTTTTTATCTTTTAAAGCAATCAAGTTTTATCCTTACTTATGCTTCTGGGTTGTTTTTTTCTAATGTGTCTTTTAATTCTTCTTTCGCATCTTCCAAGTCAGCTTTGGCTTCTTTTGTTTCTGCTTTCGCTGTTTTTTTGGCATCACCTGCTGCTTTTCCAGCTTCTTTTTTCAAATCAGCTGCTGCTGCTTGACCATCTTTTTTGGCTTCTTCGACAACAGGTTTCGCTTCTTCTGCCCCTTCTTTGACAGTTTGTTTCATATCTGCTGCAGAAGATTTTGCATCAATGATGATATCTTGGACTGTATCATCTGCATCTTCTTTGGCATCTTTGGCTGTTTCTTTTACATCGCTCGCCGATTTTTTGAAGCGTTCTGATAGATCCCCTGCTTGTTTCTTTAATTCTTCAATAGTTTCTTCTGAAGAACCAGCTGCTGTTTCTTTTAAGTCATCAACTTTCGCTGTTAAAGAACCGGTAAAATCAGATGCTTGCTCGCTTAATTTTGCTGCTTTATCTTTAGCAATATCAACAAGATCCGTACTTCTTTCTTTGGCTAAATCACCGTAATCAGATGCTTTATCTAATAAATCGTCTGCTTGTTTTGCTAATTTATTTCTTAATGTTTTACCAGATTCTGGCGCCAACAAAAGTGCTGCTGCTGCTGCCGCTGTTCCTCCGATGATTGCTCCTAATAAAAATCCGCCTTTTTTACTCATTGAAAGTCCTCCTTTTATTTTTGGTTATTTTTGTCTTTGAAAAATTTCATGGCTGTTTGACCGACTTTTCCAGCTACCGTTGCTTTGGCAGTCGTCCGGCCAAGACTACCCACACGCGTAATTAAATTTTTTCCAGAAACATTTAATTCTGAAACACTGGTACTTAGATCTGCGACTGCTGTGAACAAAGGATCGATGGTTGCGACTTTTCCGTTCACATCTTGTAAAAGCTCATTCGTTTTTACCAATAGACCTTCAACCTCTTTTGAAAGAATATCAACATCTTTGGTAATGACACGGATGGTTGTGTTTGCCTCTTCAACCGTTTTGTCGACTTTGGTCATTGTCTTGCTGACTTGCATCAACAAACGAACGACGAAAATAACCAGTACGACAAATGCGATCGCAGCAATTAATGCAGCTAGTTCTCCTCCTGACATAGAATGGCTCCTTTCCCCATTTACTTATATTAAGAATAGCATTTCACTGCACTTTCTACAAATAAAAGACTGCATTTTTAAGAAAATTATCCGCTTTCAACAGGAAATAATAAAAAAACAAAGCAATTTCATCAGAAATTGCCTTGTTTAGGAGTTTGTGTTATTTTTTTGACGCGTTCGGTGCTTCTTTGACTTCTTTTTGAGCCGGAGCTAGTTCTTTTCCTAACTCGATCAAATACTCTTTCAAGTTGTCTTTGACTTCAGGGTGCACTAAACCATATTCAATACTTGTTTTTAAGAAACCGAATTTGTCTCCTACATCGTAACGTTTGCCGGTAAATTGATGGGCAAAGACGCGTTGGGTTTTGTTTAATGTGTCGATGGCATCCGTCAATTGGATCTCGCCGCCAGCACCTGGTTCTTGATTGGCTAAAATATCAAAAATTTCAGGGGTCAGCAAGTAGCGGCCAATAATCGCTAAATCACTTGGCGCATTTTCTGGCGCTGGTTTTTCAACAAAGTTTTTGACATTGAACAAGCCTTTTTCAACTTCCATACCAGGATCAATGATTCCGTATTTTGATGTATCTTCATGAGGAACATCCATGACAGCGATCGTTGATGCATGCGTTTTTTCATAATTATCGATCAGCTGTTTGGTCAATGGTACTTGATCTTCCATCAAGTCATCACCTAGCATGACTACAAATGGTTCGTTGCCAACAAACGCACGGGCTTGTAAAACCGCATGACCTAGTCCTTTCGGATGGGACTGACGAATGAAATGAAGATTTACGTCCGTTGTTTCTTCCACTAATTTTAAAAGCTCTGTCTTGCCTTTTTCTTTTAGATTCATCTCTAATTCTAAATTGGCATCGAAATGGTCTTCGATCGGACGCTTTGCTTTCCCTGTTACGATCAAAATATCTTCGATTCCTGATTGTAAAGCTTCTTCCACGATAAACTGGATCGTTGGTTTGTCAACGATCGGCAACATTTCCTTTGCCATTGCCTTTGTAGCTGGTAAAAATCGGGTACCTAGACCGGCTGCTGGGATAACTGCTTTTTTGACATTCATGTGACTCGCTCCTTTAATCATAATGATTGATCTACCGTAAATTCGTTTTCTTCTTTGCCGTCTCGCAGCATAATATCTTTCGCTGCTTGCTTGATGTCTTTGCCTTCATACAAGACCGAATAAATCGTTTCTGTGATTGGCATTTCCACCGACAAAGCTTCTGCTAATTCGCGGGCAGCTTTAGTGGTTGAAACTCCTTCAACGATCATGCCCATATTGTCTAACACTTCATCTAAGCTATGGCCTTTTCCTAATAGGTTTCCGGCACGCCAATTCCGCGAATGGACACTGGTACACGTAACGATCAAATCGCCAACCCCACTCAATCCGATAAAGGTTAAAGGATTGGCACCCATTGCCACACCAAGACGACTGATTTCTGCTAACCCCCGGGTCATGATCGCAGCCTTCGCATCATCCCCAAAGCCCAGTCCAGCAATCGCACCGGCACCAATAGCGATGATGTTTTTCAAAGCGGCACCAGTTTCGACACCGATCACATCGTTATTGGTATAGATTCTAAAGTAATCATTCATAAACAGCTCTTGTACATATTTAGCAGCCGTTTCATTTTCTGAAGCTGCCGTGATCGTGGTGATATCATGGACAGCGACTTCTTCAGCATGTGATGGTCCTGACAGGACAACGATTTCTTGGCGTTTATCAGCTGGGATCTCTTCAGCAAGTACTTCTGAGATTCGTTTATGGCTGCCTTGTTCTAATCCTTTTGAGGCATGGATGATAACTGGTTTGCCGGTTGTCTTTTCAGCGAACTCTTGTGCCACGGCACGAATCGCTTTGGTTGGTACCACAAACAAGACAGCATCTGCTCCTTGGATCGCCTCTTCTAGATTTTTGCAGCCTAAGATATTTTCAGGTAATTTCAAATCAGGCAAATAATGCCGATTGGTATGATACGTATTGATTTCATCGATTTGGGCGGGATTGTTCCCCCAAATAGTCACTTCATGTCCATTTTCAGACAAGACTTGTGCCAAAGCAGTCCCCCATGATCCGGGACCTAATACGGCGATTTTCTGTTTCACTATGGAAACCTCCTCTATCCTTTTCGCAAATTCATGCACTTTATCATTTTACCATAATTTCAATAAAATAACTGTTTAGATAATCGTTTGGTTTTTGCCAAAGCTACGGTTGTAGTCTTTTAAGGTTTGGTTTTTCCGGCGCCAGATCAATAGCCCGATCGCTCCAAAGAATAATAAAGCGGAAAGTGCTTGTGACACACGGATATCCCCAAATAAGTATAAACTATCGGTGCGCATTCCTTCAATAAAGAAGCGTCCGAATCCATACCAAATCAAGTAGCTTAAGAAGACTTCGCCTTCTTTTAATAACCCAGTTTTCTTACGCAAGAAGATCAAAACGATAAATCCAATCACGTTCCAAACCGATTCATAAAGAAAGGTCGGCTGCCGATACGCTTCATCGATATACATATTATCGATAATAAATTTCGGTATATACAAACTTTCTAAGAAGGAGCGGCTAACTTCTGCGCCAAATGCTTCATGGTTCATAAAGTTGCCCCAACGCCCGATCCCTTGTGCCAATAAGACACTTGGTGCGGCGATGTCTAAAAAGGTCCAGGGGGAAATAAAATTTCGTTGGCAGAAAAAGTACAGCCAGATCCCCCCAGCGATCAGAGCGCCGTAGATGGCGATCCCACCAGAGCGAATATTGAAAATTTGACTTGGGTCATCAATGTAGTATTGCAAGTCAAATAGAATATAATAAAGACGCGCACCAATGATCGATACTGGCAATCCAATCAACATAAAATCAGTCACATCATCTGGCTTGAGCCCGACACGAACCGCTTCTCTCGTACTTAACCACATAGCAATGATCACGCCTGATACGATAATGATCGCATACCAATAAATCGGCAAACCAAATAGTTCAAATGCGACTCGATTTACTAAACCTAACATCTATCTTATCCTCTCTAGTTTCCAGAATTTTCTTCGATCAATTGCGTCAATCGATTTTCAAAGGTCTTCGTTGCATCGTAGCCCATCGTTTTCGCCCGGAAATTCATGGCAGCAACTTCGATAATGATCGCAACATTTCGACCCGTTTTTACGGGGATCTTGATTTGTGGTACATCAACGCCACCAATTTCAACCGTCGTATCATCGGTTCCTAGTCGATCATACTTTTTGTCTTTCGCCCAAGCTTCTAAATACACCGCTACTTGAACTTGCATATACCCTCGTACGGCACTGGCACCAAAAAGATTCATGACATCGATGATCCCGATTCCCCGGATCTCGATCAAGTGTTGCAAGATTTTCGGCGGTTCCCCCACCAAAGTCAATTCATCTTGCTTATACACATCCACCCGGTCGTCAGCGATCAACCGATGCCCACGTTTGATCAACTCTAATGCTGTTTCGCTTTTACCAATTCCGCTATCGCCTTGGATCAAAACGCCCAAGCCATAGACATCCACTAATACCCCATGGACACTGGTTCTTGTTGCTAAACGCCCATCGAGAAAACTAGACAGCTCTCCTTGCAGACGTGACGTTGAGATGGGCGAACGTAGAATCGTGATCTCATGTTCTTTGCAGGCTTGAATCATTTCTGCTGGTACTTCCAAGCCGCGAGAAACAATAAATCCCGGTGTATCATCGGCACACATTTTGCGCATCACCATCAAGCGTTCTTCTGGCATCATTCGTTCCGCAAAGGTGATCTCTTTGCTGCCGAATAATTGCAGACGATCATGGGAATAGTAATTAAAATAACCCGTCAATTCCAAACCAGGTCGGGAAATATCGCCGGTAATGATTTCTCTTTCTAAACTATTTTCAGTTCCTTCCACTATCTCTAAATTTAAAGCCTCCGCCAGCTCGCTGACTTTGACGGTTTCTGCCATAGGTTTTCCCTCTTTTCTCAATGATTCTTGCCGCTGCTTCTTGTAAACGACACTCTGGTTCTATTTTATCATTCTATCAGTAAAGTTACTACCTTCGCCAATAGAAGTCCTCATTCTTTTTCGTTTGTGTTATTATTTTACTAAGGAGGGATTTTTAATGAAATTTTCAGCATACACGTATCAACGCCCTGATTTTCCAGTCTATCAAGAAACATTCAAAAAAGCATTAGCAAACCTTCAGTCAGCCGATACCTTCTCGGAGGCGAAGCAAGCTCTTGATGCTTTGAACGAACTAAGAGGAACGATCGATACCGCAATGAACTTGGCTTCGATCCGCTATTCGATCGATACGAACGATGCCTTTTATGAAGCAGAAGACACCTTTTGGAATGAATACCAGCCTCATTTTGAAGCTCTGGATTTTCAATTCTATCAAGCACTCCTGGCGTCACCAGTCTTAGATGAATTAAAAGCCGAATATCCAGAAACACTTTTCTTGTTTGCCGAAAGCCGCGTGAAGCTTTTTGATGATGCCTTGATCGAATTGTTTCAAAAAGAAAACCAATTGGCTTCCGATTACAGCAAATTGGTCGCTTCTGCGCAAATCGACTTCCAAGGAGAAACCTATACCCTCGCACAACTGCGACCATTTACCGAAAATAAAGATCGCGGCGTTCGAAAAGAAGCGTTTGAAAAACAAACGGCTTTCTTCACGGAAAATGAAGACCGTTTTGACCAAATTTATGACGAGATGGTCAAGGTTCGTACCGAGATCGCCCACAAGCTCGGCTTTGAAAATTACGTCGCCTTTGCGGATACCCAAATGAATCGTTGGGACTATAATCGTTCAATGATTGAGACCTATCGTCGGGAAATTTTAGAAAAAGTCGTCCCAATCACCCAAAAACTGTACCAAAGACAGGCACAGCGTAATCAATTGGCACAAGCAACTTTTACCGACTTGCCGCTTGTTTATCCTAGTGGCAACGCAGAGCCTAAAGGAACTCCTGATGAACTAGTGGAAAAAGCCCGTGTGATGTATCAGGAACTATCCCCTGAAACTGGCGAATTTTTTGATTTTATGGTCGAGCATGACCTACTTGATCTACTAAGCAAAAAAGGCAAACAATCTGGCGGCTATTGTACGTTTATCCAAGACTATCAATCGCCATTTATCTTTGCCAACTTTAACGGCACTTCTGGCGATGTCGATGTTTTGACCCACGAAGCTGGCCACGCCTTTCAAGCCTTTCGCTCTCGTTGGATCAAAGAACCGGAAATTCTCTTTCCCAATTATGAATCTTGCGAGATCCATTCAATGTCGATGGAGTTTATCGCTTGGCCATGGATGGACGCCTTTTTTGAAGAAGAAACAGAAAAATACAAATTTGCGCATCTTGCTAGCAGCCTGCAATTTCTGCCTTATGGCGTTTTAGTGGATCACTTCCAACAAGACGTTTATGAGCATCCTGAGTGGTCACCAGCACAGCGCAAAGCCCGTTGGCGGGAATTAGAGCGCCAATATTGCCCAGAACGGGATTATTCAGAATATCCAGACCTTGATCGTGGCTTGTATTGGTTTAGACAAGGACATATTTTTGAATCACCTTTCTATTATATCGATTATACATTGGCGCAAGTGTGTGCGTTCCAATTTTGGTATCGATTCATCGTGGCAAAAGACGAAACCGCTTGGCAAGATTATTTGGCCATCTGCGAAGTCGGCGGCACGAAAACATTCCTTGAGATCCTGGCTCTTGCTCATTTGCGTTCACCTTTTGAAAAAGGAGCGCTTGATGAAACGTTACAGGCAGTAGATACGTACCTGGCAGCCATCAAAGAAGAACAGTTAAACTAAAAAAAGACGTTTCCGTTTCTCCACTAGCTTCTTAGTTAGTGGAGAAAACGTGAAACGTCTTTTTAACGTGAATATTTTTCGATATGGTGTTCGGTCACGATCATATTGATTACTGACATGATCAACGCCACTAAGAGCGCAGCCCCAAACGAGGAGAAGCCGAAGTTGACTGACCCAACAAAATACGAAGTCAAATTCAGCATGAGTGCATTGATCACAAAGGTGAAAAATCCAAGCGTCAGTAAAGTCAATGGAAATGAAATGACGATCAGAATTGGTTTAATCAAAGCATTCAGGATCGACAGTACGAAACTGGCGATCACTGCAGTCATAATGCTTTGAACGTGGATCATATTTGGTAATAGAACCGCCAATGTGACAAACGTCAGTGTATTCATGATAAGCCGTTGAAAATAAGACACTAGAAGTCACTCCAGTCCTCATCCTCCACCTTTTCCGCTTCTTTACGGGGACGATTTGCTTCATTGTATTTGTTTTGTTTGTAGTAGTGATTGTCGTGGCCATATCCTGAGGTGCTCTTGCGTCCTGAAGGAATCAAGACCGCCATGATGATATATAAAGTGATTCCAGGGAACCCAGCAGTCACTAAAGATAGAAAGACATAGATCACGCGAACGATGGTTGGATCGATTCGCAAGTATTCTGCCAGACCCCCTAGAGTACCTGTAATGACAACGTTATTGGCTGATTTTGTTAATTTTTTGTTCATTTATCTACACCTTCCTTCTTTTCTTTAATGAGTGTAAACCCAGCGATTCTTATTTGTCTGTATCTTTGATAAAGACATTTCCTGTTGTTGTGGATAGATCGATTTGTGCGACTTTATCGGCAACCCGACGGAATTGCAATAGTTGGTTTAGACGTTCTTTTTTCTCACGCACAACTTCCATCTCGCTTAAACGATTGTTGATGCTACCTAAACTTGTTTTGGCGATCCCTTCAAAACCGATTCCTGTCGGTAATGCTACTTTGACATTCCCATTTACAGAACTGGCGTTTAATTTTTGGACCGTTTCTTCTTTATAGGTCACACGGATATTACCGTTAACTAAAGAAATGCCGGTATTTTGTGGCGTTGCTGTCAACGTAACGTCGCCGTTCACCGTTTCGATGATGGCATCTAAAATCTCACCATCTTGAACAGTGATCGTTCCATTCACGCCTTCAATCTCTAACATCGATGCGTTTACTTTGCGGAAATCGATATTGCCGTTTGTTGACTTTGTATAGACATCTTTCGCATCTAATTCATTGAATGTAACATTGCCGTTCAATAGTTTTACTGCCACATGATCATAGGTACGTTTTGGTAAATAGAAAACGAGATCGGCACGAATGCGTTTGTTGGGAATTTGGAAAGAGATGCGTTCATCATCAACATTGATTTGGCTTCTAGCTTCAAAAGCATCGAAAGGCTCCGCCGCATCCATTTTACCATATAGTTTGATTTTGGCATCTACTTTGACACCTGGTTCATCCCATAATTGGAAGGAAACATTGCCGTTTGCTAATTTCACATCGATCAATGTCGCTGCCGTTTCGTCATAGCTGAATGTGTGCTCAAATTTTGTCGCTGCAACACCGGGAACTTTTAAGTTGATGTCTTTCCATTCCATGTTGTCATTGACTGACTCTGTCACTGCCCGAACCGTTTTCTTCAAGAAATGTCCGAAGTGTGTGCTGGCATCGACCATTTTTTCACTTACTTGATTGATAGTATCGGTCGCTTGTTCTTTCCAATCTTCTGGAATATCTAATTTTTGAGAGATTTTCTCTTTCGTTTGAGACCATTGGTCTTTACGAATATTTTTTAGTTTAGCTTCCAATTCTGCTTTTTCTTCGGTTAAACCATCTAAGGTTTCTTCTAAGCCAGTAATGGTCGCTTCTGTTTCATGACGTGTTGCCAATTCATCTTCTGACAATTGATCCAATTCTTCTTTGGTGTTCAATTGCATCAGTGTTTCTTGTGCTTCTTTTAATTCTTCTTTGACACCAAGAATTTCAGCATTGATTTCGTCCAACTCAGCAGATGCTTGATTGGCTTCTGTTGCTAAGCCATCGAGAATCTTTTCAAGATTTTCTTTGTCTTGCGCTTCGTTTTGACGAAGCTTTTCTTCGCCGTCAAACGTGAACATCTCATCGTTATTTTCAGTATCATCAAATGGGCTTGTCGCATTCTTATCCGCGGTTACCTCAGCAGCAGCTTTGTTAATTTGTTTTTCGTCTTTGGCTTTTGCCATACCTTCTAGTAAATCTAAGGCTTCTTCTGTAGAAAGCACACCTTTTTTTACTAGATCCAATATACGTTCTCTTTCGTTCATGGAAATTGCCTCCTTCAGCAAATGTGTGATTGCAAGTTTAGCTTACGAACCTATTATGCCTTGTTTTTGCGAAAGTGTCATAGGTCTTAAGTACCAAGTTTTTCTCAATCTGCAGATTGGCAAGTAGAACCGGCACTTTTTCTTCATTCCTCTAGGCACAAAACGTTCTTCCTTATCTTAACAGTATCACGAAAAACCATTAGAAACAAAAGTTTCAGCTAATAACAACTCTGAGGAATAAAACTGCTACTGTGAAGGATTTTCGAGGTCATTCACAACCGTTTTTTCCGCTGTTGGCCGCTACTCAATCAATAATCGACTTTTCAATGCATGGAAGGTCAAAAGCATGCTTACTTCTGTAACTCTTAGTAAAAAACTAACGATCCTTTTCAATGAATCATCCGTAGCACTTGCTTCACATCAAAAAGACCGCCGAGAGAAGTTGTTTCCCGAAGGTCAACTTCTTTCGTCGGTCTGTCCCATCTCTAATAAAAGAGATAAGTGATCAAGAATCTAAGCTGGTTTCTTAGATCATTTCCGTACGGTTGGTATTCAATTCACTGATTTTCCCAGTAGCAAGATACACGATCCATTCACAAATATTCGTTACGTAGTCACCGATACGTTCTAGGTACTGAGCAACAGATAAATAGTCGGTTCCACTAACAACGGTTTCCGGATTTTCTTTCATACTCTCGATCGTTTTGTAATAGATATCTTTGTAATACTCATTGACCCGATCATCCATTTGGGCGATCATACGGGCATCTTCTTGGTCGGTTTTTACATAGGCAACTAAAACATTATCGACCATTTTCTTGACATAATCCGACATATCAGAAATTTCTTTTTCGATTTCGGCGATCCGTGTTTCACCTTTGACCCGAATCGTTGACTTCGCGATTGATACTGCATGGTCTCCCATTCGTTCCAAGTCAGAGCTGGCTTTCATTACAGTAATGATCATTCGTAGATCGGTGGTTACTGGTTGTTGCAAAGCAATCATTTCAAAGCTCTTTTTCTCCAAACGAACTTCCATATTGTTGATCGCCAAATCATTTTCGATCACTTCTTGAGCAATTGCTTTATCATGTCTGACATATGCTCGTACGGATTTGTGGATCGCACTGCTGACTAGCATACCCATCTCATAAAATTGATTGTGTAGATTTAATAATTCTTCTTCAAACTGTGTACGCAACATCCCTTTTCCTCCTAACCAAATCTTCCTGAGATATAATCTTCTGTTTCTTTTTTGCTTGGACTTAGGAACACTTTTTTCGTGTCATTGAACTCGATCAAGTTGCCGTCCAAAAAGAAGGCGGTTTTATCTGAGATTCTTGAAGCTTGTGACATGTTGTGAGTCACGATGATCATGGTATAGCGTTCTTTCAGTGCCAAAAGGGTATTCTCGATTTTCCCAGATGAAATTGGGTCTAACGCACTGGTTGGTTCATCCAGCAAAATGATTTCTGGATCGACAGCCAATACCCGAGCGATACATACCCGCTGCTGTTGTCCACCGGATAAAGATAGCGCACTTTGGTGAAGCTTATCTTTGACATCTTCCCAGACAGACGCTGCTTTCAGGCTTTCTTCCACTGTTTTATCAAGAATCGCTTTGTCGGTGACTCCTTTTAATTTTAACCCATAAATCACATTTTCGTAAATTGAAAAGGGAAATGGATTCGGTTGTTGAAAAACCATCCCGATTTCTTTACGCAAATCAACGATGTCTTGCTTCGGACTATAAATGTCTTTCCCTTTATAGACAACACTTCCTGTAATTGTCACACCAGGGATCAAATCATTCATTCGATTAAGAGAACGCAAGTAGGTCGATTTCCCACAACCTGAAGGTCCGATCATCGCAGTAATCTCGCCTTGTTTGATGGAAAGGTCGATTCCTTTTAATGCTTCTTTTTTTCCGTAGTATAAATGCAGATCTTTCGATGTAATAATTTCTTCTGCCATTGTTTTGCCTCCGTTTACTGATCGAATCGGCTCAGCCAAAATGACCGGATACGTAATCTTCTGTTGCTTTAATTTTTGGACGAGTAAATATCTTACGGGTCTCATCGTACTCGATCGCATTTCCTAAGTAGAAAAAGGCAGTATAATCGCTGATCCGAGCAGCTTGCTGCATGTTGTGGGTCACGATGATGATTGAATAGTCGTTTTTCAAGTTGATGAGGGTTTCTTCCACTGTCCCTGTTGAGATTGGATCAAGGGCGCTGGCCGGTTCATCTAGAAGCAAGATATCTGGTTTCATCGCAATTGCTCGAGCGATACACAGACGTTGCTGCTGCCCACCAGATAATGCCAAAGCACTTTTGTCTAAACTGTCTTTTACTTGATCCCAAAGAGCCGCTTGTTTCAAGCTGGTTTCGACTGCTTCATCCAATTTCTTTTTGTTTCTTTCTCCATGACGACGTAAAGCAAAGGCAATATTGTCATAGATCGATTTACTGAAAGGATTTGGTCGTTGGAAAACCATGCCGATCCGCTTGCGCATTTCGAAGACATCGACTTCTTTTGTGTTCACGTCGACTCCCTTATACATGATGTTTCCTGTGACTCTCGTGTTTGCGATCCCGTCATTCATTCGATTCAAAGAACGCAGATACGTTGATTTTCCGCAACCGGAAGGCCCGATCAATGCGGTGATTTTGTTTTTTTCAAATTGTAGATCAATGCCTTTGATGGCTTCATTTGATCCATACCATACATGCAAGTCAGTGGTATAAAGCGCCACATCTTCTGGTTTATCGAAGGTAATGATATTTCGATCGTCCCAATTGTAATCGTTCATACTGTCATTCTCCTTATGCTGACGTCATTTTCTTGTACAACCGTTTGCCAGCTGCACGGGCGCCAAAGTTAAATAGCAAGACGGCAATGATCAATACCGCCGAAGCCCCGGCTGAAACTTGCGCGCCATCAGGCATCGTACCTTCTGTATTGATTTTCCAAATATGGACTGCTAGCGTCTCCGCTTGTCGGAAAAGACCGATCGGGCTGGAAACACTCAATGGATTCCAGTTTGTAAAATCAAGGGCCGGTGCACTTTGTCCTGCAGTGTAGATCAGCGCTGCCGCTTCACCAAAAATCCGACCAGAACTTAGAATGACCCCAGTCAAAATCCCTGGTGTTGCTTCTGGAACAATAATACGTGTGACAGTTTCCCAACGTGATAAGCCTAAAGACAAGCCCGCTTCACGCTGCGTGTAATGAATCGCTTGTAGAGATTCTTCCACATTTCTCGTCAATAGTGGCAAATTAAAGAAAGTCAATGCCAAAGCACCTGAAATGATTGAAAAGCCATAACCAAACTGGATAACAAAGACTAAGAAACCAAAGAGACCGACAACCACAGAAGGCAGTGAACTCAAGATTTCGATCGATGTCCGAATGATATCCGTCAACCAGTTTTTCTTTGCATATTCGGACAAGTAGATCCCCGCTCCTAAAGAAATCGGGAAGCTAATGATCATTGTTACTAAAAGCAAGTAAAGGGAATTGAACAATTGGATGCCGATCCCGCCGCCTTCTTGGTACGCTTTTGAAGAAGAAGTCAGAAACTCCCAATTGATATGGGGAACCCCCCGAACCAAAATGTACAGTAATAAGGAAGCCAAAATCAATACAATGATGCCAGCAACGGCATACAAGACGCCGGTAGCAATTTTATCTGAACGTTTCGCATTCATTATTTCAAGGCTCCTTTCTTCCCAATAAAGCGAATCACAATGTTAAACAGTAAGGACATCAATAACAAGATCAAGGCTAATGACCACAAGACATTATTTTGGACTGTCCCCATGATCGTATTTCCGATACCCATCGTTAGGATAGAAGTCAATGTTGAAGCTGGTGTCACTAAGCTAGTTGGCATCAATGCCGCATTACCGATAACCATTTGGATTGCCAATGCTTCCCCAAACGCCCGCGCCATTCCAAAAACAACCGCTGTTAAAATACCAGGAACAGCTGCTCGTAAAACCACTTTGTAAATCGTTTGCCAGCGCGTTGCACCTAAAGCTAACGAAGCTTCACGATAATGCCGTGGAACTGCCCGCAAAGCGTCGACCGTCATCGTAGTCACTGTCGGTAAGATCATGATAAACAGGACAAACGTCCCTGCCAAGATTCCAAAACCAGTACCGCCAAAAACGGAGCGGACTGCTGGTACAACGACAGACAAACCGATGAAACCATAAACAACTGAAGGGATACCGACTAAAAGTTCGATGACCGGCTGCAAGATCTTCTCTCCATTACGAGGTGAGATTTCTACCATAAAGACGGCTGCACCAATGGCAAAAGGTGTTGCAACGATTGCTGATAGGAACGTTACGAAGAACGAGCCAAGAATCATCGGTAAAGCACCAACTAAAGGTTGGCCATCAGGACCAACAGCACTTGGATTCCATTGGGTACCAAACAAAAAGTCAAACACATTGACTTTGTCTACAAAGAATGTCGCTAATCCTCGGCTAGCAACGAAATAAAAAATGGAGATCACAACCAATACAATCAACGCGATACATAGAAAGCTGACCAGCTTTCCTCTTTGCTCCATTCTTGCGCGCTTAGATTTTTTTGTTAACACTTCTTTTACATTTTCCACGAGGGTTCCTCCTCAAAAATCAAACTAAACTCATAACCATTAGTTTATCGGTTCAACATCAATTTCTGTTAAAGCTTGTGTAAATTTTGTGTAAAGATTATTCGACAATGTTGCCTTCCCAGTCTCTTTCCACCTGCATGATCGAGATTGGAATATAGCCTAGATCGCCAACGATATGCTCTTGGACTTCGTCAGAAAGCATATATTCTAAAAACTCTGCAGTTAATCCGGTTGGTTCTCCTTTTGTATACATATGCTCATACGCCCAAACTTTCCAATCATTCGTCGTCACATTTTCAATCGTAGGTTCAACGCCATCAATTGAAAGGACATTGACTTCATCAGTCACATAAGAAAATGCAACGTAGCTAATAGCCCCTGGTGTATCAGAAACAATCGAGCGTACCATCCCACTAGAATCTTGCTCTTGAGAAGGAATAGCGGTTTCGCCATCCATGATCCATTTTTCAAACGTGCTTCTCGTACCACTACCGGTCGCCCGGTTCAATAAAACAATGGGTAGATCATTGCCACCGACTTCGCTCCAATTGGTGATCTTTCCTAGGAAGATATTTTTTAAATCTTCTGTAGAAATATCTGTGATCCCGACCCCTTTGTTAACGATCGGTGTGATACCCACCGTTGCGACCCGGTGGTCAACGAGGGCATCCGCATCGATTCCCGGCTTTTCTTCTGCAAACAAATCAGAATTCCCGATATCGACTGCGCCTGCTTGGACTTGACTTAATCCGGTTCCGCTTCCGCCCCCCTGGACATTAATGAACCGTCCCGGATTTGAATTTTGAAATTCTTCCGCAACTGTTTCTACGAGTGGCTGCAAGGCAGAAGACCCGACTGCTGTGATCGATTCTCCTCGATCTGCCCAGCTTGCACATCCTGAGAGTAAAATAACCAATCCGATGATAGGACTTAGAAGTTTTAATTTTTTCATCATAACGCTCCTTGTACTTTCGAAAGTCATTGATTGTAAAAATCAATTATTTTCATTTTACCATTAGTTGAAATCAATGAAAATTATTATTTGCTTTTTTTTCTGGGACTACGATTGTCCGTTTATTTAAAACGCTTTTTTTCTTTTACAAAATAACTGTTTTGTAAATAAAATGACAGGATTTCTTAATTAAATTACGTGCATCATGAACGTGTACTATGCTATACTGTGAGAGGAAACGTATTTTAAAAGAACATAATTATTAATCTTGCTTCCCCAATCAAGTACAATATGTTGTTATGTTCAGCGTTTTCACGATTTCATCAACATTTCCCCAAAATGTCTGTTGAATCGAAACGGCAGAAAGAAGCATTTCTATGCATCTTCTGCCGTCTTTTTTACTCTAATTCACTTAACCATGATGCCATCTGCTCAATGATGGCTTTTTGCTGTGCTTCATTTGATAAATCAGCAGCTGCTTCTCCTTTTTGTAACCCATAAGTACCAAAGCCAGCATGATTGCCGCCTTCAATTGTTTCGAAGATGGTCGAATCTGGTAGGAAGCTGCGGGCGGCTTGCCAATTTTCTTGATTTACTACTTGATCTTGACTACCTGATAGTGACAACACAGAAATCGATTGATCAGCTAACGAACCTTTTTCATCGGGATAACTTGCAAAGAAAAAGACCCCTTTTAAATCCTTGTCATTTGCAGCCAACTGATTCGCTGCAAAACGGCTTGCCATGACGCCACCTAATGAATGACCACCTATCACATAGGAGTCATGGGGAATTTCTTTCAAAACGGCTTCTGCACGATTGCCTGCTAAAACAGCCATGTTAAAGGGCATTTTAACGATCGCGACAGGATAGCCTTTTTCCGCTAAACCTGCTGCCCATACACTATAGCTTTCCGCATCGACAAGCGCACCAGGATAGAAAATAACCAATGGCTTTTCTTCATCTCCAGCAAAATAAAGGACATTTCCCTCATCATCTGCCTCTTTCGCAGCTGTAACTGCAGCATCCACTGCGGGGTAATGGAGTTGTTGCCAACCGACCCAACCGGCAATAGTTAAAATAACAACGGTGATCAATACACCGATCAAAACTTTTGTTCTTTTTCTCATCATATCCTCCTGCAAAAAAGAAGATCAGGAAAGGATGACAGACGAAACTTACGGGTCCATCATCTCCTGACTCTTTTTACGAATGTTTCCCAATTTTTATCGGTGTGCCAGTGCCAATAGTTCTCGTGCATGTTCGATCGTTAAATCGGTGATTTCTGCACCTGAGAGCATACGGGCAATCTCTGCCACTCGTTCTTCTTTAGATAGTTTACGGACATGGGTTTCCGTCCGTCCTTCTTGAATTGCTTTTTCAATAAAATATTGATTATCCGCTACAGCAGCTACTTGCGGCAAGTGAGTGATACACAAAACTTGCGAATTGGCTGCGATCTTGGCGATTTTTTCGGCGATCGCCTGAGCTACTCGGCCACTAACCCCAGTATCCACTTCATCAAAGACAATGCTGGTGATTCCTTGTTTCCGAGAGAAAATTGATTTGAGAGCCAGTAAGATCCGTGAAAGTTCTCCCCCAGAAGCAACCCGCACTAACGGCTTCATGCCTTCACCGGGGTTGGTGGTCAGATAAAACTCCACAGTATCAAAGCCGCTGCTACTCAATTGTTTTGAGCCAGGTGCGAACCGTACTTCAAACTGCGCGTGTTCCATATACAGCTCTTTTAACTCTTGAACGATTTCTTTTTCTAAACGATGAGCCAATTCACGACGTTTGACGTGCAAGGCTTCCGCCAGCTGCCAAACTGCTTCAGCTTTTTGGGCAAGCTCTTCTTCTAATTGCTCCAACTGACCTTCCGTATAGGCTGATTCGCTGATTTCTTTACTGATCTCATCATAATAAGCTAGGATCACAGGAATCGACTCCCCATATTTGCGCTTCAATTGACGAATCGTTTCCAGCCGTGAAATGACTTCTTCCAGTCGGCCTTCATCTAATTCAAGGTTGTCGACTTGTCGCGAAATATCGGTGGCTGCATCTTGCAACAAGTAATACGCGCTTTGGATCGCTTCACTGATTTTTTCATACGCAGGATCAAGATGGGCGATCGACTGGATCTCTGACAATGCCACACTGACCCCATCTAAACTATTGACTTCCTCAGCTGATAGAGCACCATAGCTTTGTCCCAAGGCATCCACGATTTTTTGATAGTTCGTGAGTTTTTCCCGTTCGTCGATCAGCAGTTCTTCTTCGTTTTCCATCAATTCGGCTTGGGCGATCTCTTCTTGTTGAAAACGCAGCATGTCCATTCGCTGCACATAGAGCTGTTCATTTTCTTGAATGGTTCGGACATGTTTTTCTAAGGAGCGATAGCTTTGATAGGCTTGACGGTAATCCGCAAGTTCCGCTTTAAAGCTATCATCCCCAAATCCATCCATCAATGCCAAATGTTTTTCCGGTTGCAGCAGCTCTTGATGCTCATTTTGTCCTTGGATATCGACTAAGAATAAACCGATTTGACGCAAAACCGACAAGGTAACGGTTCGACCATTGACACGACAAATATTTTTCCCCGATTGAGAGATATCTCGTTGTACGATCAAAACTTCTTCTTCATCAATACCTAAATCTGCGGTCAACTCTTTGAACTCCTGCTGATTCGGCCATTCGAAGATCCCTTCTAAACGACATTTCTCTGCTCCTTGACGCAAATAGTCGCTGGAACCTCTACCGCCTGCTAGCAAACCCATCGCATCGATAATAATTGATTTCCCGGCACCTGTCTCACCTGTCAGTGCCGTCATTCCCTCATGGAAAGATAAGTGCAAGTTGGAAATAATCGCAAAATTTTGGATCGACAATTCTAAAAGCATCCCTTGCCTCCTCTTCTAAACGTAACGTTGGAAATCCCTGAATAGGTTCTCAGTATCTGCTTCTGTTCTAGTGATCATCAAGACGTTGTCATCATCGTTTAACGTGCCAAATAATTCCTTGGCATAACGTTTATCGATTAAATTCGCCAAAGCCGAGGCATTGCCGGGCAGTGTGCGCAGGATCACAAATTTGTCCATTCGATCGACAGAAACAAACGCCGTTTTTAGGATTTTATCTAGTTTACCACTCACGTCTTCCGTTGTCTCTTGTGGAATACTATAGCGATAGCCGCCTTTTTGGGAAGGAACTTTCACTAACTTCAATTCCTTGATATCCCTTGATATGGTTGCTTGTGTGACTGAGACGCCGCGATCTTTTAACAACTCGACAAAATCTTCTTGTTTCTGAATATCTTGTTCACTTAACAATCGTGTAATCAAGCGATGCCGTTCTTTTTTTCTCATCTCTTGTTCCTCCTGAATGAATTCCTACTAATTTTATCCTATTTTGCGCAAGAAAGAAAGAGAGCCGACAAGTAAAATGTCCACTCTCTTCCATTCTTTATTTTGGTTGATGAAAGGTCTCATGTGCTGATGCAACAACTTTCGGGATATCGATCCCTGCTGCGGTACCTTCTTGTAGGCTTTTCTTTAAATGTACGATAAACTCGATATTCCCTTCGCCGCCAGTGATGGGTGAAAAACTTAGATTTAATACATCAAATTTTGTTTCTTGCGCAAAGGTGAGTACTTCCTCCAACACTCGTTCATGGGTTTTGGGATCACGTACGATCCCGTTTTTCCCCACCGCTTCTTTACCTGCTTCAAACTGGGGCTTGATCAGCGCCATCACTTCGCCGCCCGCTACCAAAATATCATACAGCGGGGGTAAAATCAGTTTAAGTGAAATAAAAGAAACATCGATCGTAGCGGCTTCAGGAAGACCGTCTAAGAAATCAGTGGGTTTTGCATAACGAAAGTTGACCCGTTCCATTACGATCACTCGCTCATCTTGCCGCAGCTTCCAGGCTAACTGATTGTAACCGACATCTAGTGCATAGCTTTTTTTGGCACCATTTTGCAACGCTGCATCGGTAAAGCCGCCGGTGGAAGCGCCGATATCTAACATGATTTTATCGGTTACGTCAAAATCAAAGACTTTGAGCGCTTTTTCTAACTTGTGACCACCACGAGAAACATACGGCAGCTTCTTGCCTTTGATCTGTAACAGTGTATCTGCAGCAATTTTTTCTCCCGGTTTATCAAGTCGTTCATTATTTTTTTCTTTGTAAACCAATCCAGCCATCACTCCTCGTTTGGCTTGCTCGCGAGTCTCAAACAGGCCTTGCTGGACAGCTAAAACATCTACTCGTTCTTTCTTCATGCGTTCCCTCGAATCTCAAATCTTTCCACAAATGCCAATAAAACATCCGGTGTAAATTGACCGTATTGACTTAATTGCGCCAGAATTTCTTTAGCCTTGGATAATTCCTCTGTCAACGCTTGCTGCGCCCCTGCTAAGCCAAGCAAAGCAGGATAGGTACTTTTCGCCAACTCGTCATCTCGACGGACAACTTTTCCTAGCTCTTCGGTCGTGCTAGTAGCATCCAACAGATCATCGCGAATTTGAAAGGCTAACCCAATATGCTGGGCAAAGCGATCCAATTCTTGCAGAACTTCTTCCGTCTGGTCGGCTAAGACACCACCGGCAATCACCGCAAAGCGAATCAATTCGCCGGTTTTCCGTTCGTGAACAAACATCAGTTCCTCAAGACTAAGGGCTTGGTTTTCTCCTTGAATATCAGCTGCTTGACCGGCGACCATTCCTTGCGTCCCCGCCGCTTTACTCAATTGCTGTAGCAATAAGACTTTTTGATTGGCTTCGATTTCCGCCATAGCGACTAATTGAAACGCAGCTGTCAAAAGACCATCTCCAGCTAAAATCGCTAAAGCTTCACCAAAAACCTTATGGTTGGTGGGTTTGCCTCGGCGCAGATCATCGTTGTCCATAGCAGGCAGATCGTCATGGATCAGCGAATAGGTATGCACCATTTCTAAGGCTGCCGCACACTGGTACACCGCGGTATTGATAGGTTTGTGAAAAGCGGCGACTGTTGCAGCCAATAAAAGCGGACGAATGCGTTTGCCGCCGGCTTGGATCGAATACTGCATGCTTTCAAACAATCGTTGATCAGAGGTGTGTTCTTTGACAAAGCGTTCCATGACTTCTTCAATCAATGGGGCGTGTTCTTTTGTGAATTCGGTTAAGGCACTCATTGGTTTTCCTCTTCAAAAGGCACTTCTTCGTTGGATTCTGTCATCATTTTTGTTAAGGACTTTTCCGCTTTACTCAAAGTGTCCTTGCATTGCTTACTCAAAACCATGCCTTTTTGAAAAGCATCTAACGCTTCTTCCAATGGAACATCGCCTTGTTCCAAACGGGTTACGATTTGTTCTAATTCTTGTAATGATTCTTCAAATGTTGGATTTGCCATGATTAACTCCTTCTGTACTAATAACTTCGACAAGTGCTTGGCCATCTTGGTAATGGATCGTCAGCTGGTCTTCTGGCTCGATCGCATCAATCGACTTGATCACCTGCTCATTTTTCGTGGTATAGCTGTAGCCCCGACCCATGATTTTTAATGGACTGAGCAAATCAAGGGATTGGACTGCATTTGCAAATTGATTTTCTTTTGCTGCATAGATATCTTTCATGGCTTTGGTTAAGCGTTGGGATAGATAACTGACCTCTTGGTTGCTGGCTTGTAATCGCGCTTTTGGTTGTTGTTGTGCCAACCGTGAAATCAATTGCTGTGCATGGCGATCCTTGTCATAAAGCAAGGTTTGTAAGCCTTGCTGCATCCGCTGCTGCAACTGATCGAGTTTGATGGACTGTGCCTCATACAAGCGCTCTGGTTGCCGAAAAACATACGATCCAATCACTCGCTGATAGCGTTCTTGTTTGTACTGGATCTGGTGCATAAATGCTTGCTCTAATCGGGCTTGTCTTTCTTCGATCCGCAAAATCTCCTCCGACAGCACCGGCACCGCTAATTCGGCTGCGGCGGTCGGAGTTGCCGCCCGCACATCCGCCACTAAATCGGCAATCGTCGTATCGGTTTCATGCCCCACTGAAGAAATAATGGGGGTTTTTGCATCAAAAATGGCTCTTGCCACTCGTTCTTCATTGAAAGGCCAGAGGTCTTCGATCGATCCACCCCCACGTCCGATGATCATAGTATCAAAGGTCCCATCGGCTTCGACTCGTTGGATATTTTTCACCACATCATCCGCAGCTTTATTGCCTTGTACCACGGTTGGGTACAAAACGATCTGAGCAATGGGATAACGCCGCTGGGTCGTCGTGATGATATCTCTGATCACCGCCCCACTAGGACTGGTCAAGACTGCGATGCGTTTCGGGTATTTCGGCAATGACTGCTTCGGTGCAGAAAATAATCCTTCCGCTGCCAATTTCTGCTTTAATTGTTCATAGGCTTGATAAAGGGCACCGACACCGTCTGGTTCCATGTGATCAATCACCATCTGGTAATTTCCGCTTGCCTCATACAAAGTGATACGTCCAACCGCCATGACTTTCATGCCCTCTTCTGGTTGAAAGCGTAGCTTGTCAAAAGCGCCCTTGAACATGACGGTCGAAATTTTTGCGCCATCATCTTTCAAACTAAAGTATTGGTGATTGGGGCGACGACGAAAATTAGAGATCTCCCCCGTCAAATAAACTCGCTCTAAATACGGATCGACGTCAAACTTACGCTTGATATATTTTGTTAATGCGGTCACCGTTAAATATTCTTGCGCCATTTAGTTTTTCATTGTCTCCTTTGCTGCCTCGATCGTTTGGGCCATCAACATCGTGATCGTCATTGGTCCTACACCTCTAGGTACCGGAGTGATATAGCTAGCGATCGGTTCAACTTCATCAAATTTGACATCGCCGATCAACTTGCCATTGGCATCCCGATTCATTCCTACATCGATCACCACGGCCCCTTCTTTTACGAAGTCTTTTGTGACAAAATGACCGTGGCCGATCGCCACGACTAAAATGTCCGCTTGCTTCGCTAACTCAGGCAGATTTTTGGTTTTTGAATGAGCGATGGTCACAGTGGCATTTGCCCCTAAGAGCAAGTGCGCCATTGGTTTTCCGACAATGTTGCTGCGACCGATCACTAAGGCATTTTTCCCTTCTAATTCGATCCCATACGCAGCAAACATTTTCATGATGCCATAAGGGGTACAAGGAATTCGGTCAGGTACACCGGCAAATAATTTTCCTAAATTGATTGGATGAAAGCCGTCGACATCTTTTTCTGGTTTGATGGCTAACAGTACTTTTTCTTCATTGATATGTTTTGGCAAAGGAAGTTGAACCAAAATGCCATGAAAGGCGTCATCGTTATTGAACTGTTCGATTTCTGCTAATAATTCTGCCTCGGTAATGGATTCAGGATAGCGGGCAACACGGGAATTGATGCCGATTTTCGCCGCAGCTAGTTCTTTATTTTTCACATAAGTCTGACTTGCTTTGTCTTCTCCAACAAGCAAAACAACTAATCCCGGTGTCACACCTTGCTCTTTTAGTGATGCTGTCTCTGAAAGAAACGCTGCTTGCATTTTTTCAGCCAATTCTTTTCCATTGATCAATGTACCCATTCTGACAACTCCTCCAACCTGATTATACTGACTTTGTTTGTAAAAAGAAACGCACCAATCGTTTGTCGATCTGCTTCTTCATGTGTTCTATCATAGCATTTTCTGAAAAGAAAAACACCGTCTAACGCTCCCTTTTTTCGGAAAATACGAGGGTAATCCGACAAAGTATGTGCGAAAAAACCGAACGATCAAGCAAGACCGTCAAAACAAGGCGGTTGCTCATAAATCGTTCGGTTTCTGACTCGATCGAAAAAAAGCTGTGCTCTTTTGATCGATATGGTTAGGGCTGAAAATTACTCACTTACTTGGTTGTTTTTTGTTTCTAGCTCTTGATTGACTGTCGATAAAATACCGTTGACAAACTTTCTGGACTGATCGTCACTAAAGGTTTTCGCTAATTCGATCGCTTCATTCAAAGCCACACGATTCGGCACATTATCCACATAGATCATTTCATACAAAGCAATTCGTAAAATCGTCACGTCCATTTTTGATAAACGCTGGATTTTCCAACCGGCTTTTAAATGACTTTGAATGACTTCATCCAAAGCTTCTTTGTAATGACAAACACCTGCCACTAATTGATCTAAATAAACAGGCACAAAATGCTCTTGTTCTTCATCAATCAATTCATGGTGTTCCAACTCGATGGCATGCATGATGGCATCTTGTTTCGTTAAATCTTTGTTAAAGTCTAGTGGAAATAAAGCTTGTAACGCCATTTTCCGTATTTCATGCCGTGATAATTCTTTACTCATTTTCTTCCTCGTCGTTTCCAAATAATTCTTCGATGTCTGGTAAATCTACTTTTTCTGGCACGACTGCCACAACATGAACATTTACTTCAGCCAGTTGCACATCTGTCATAAATAAGACTTGCTGTTTGACCCGTTCTTGGATCTCCATTGCCACTTTAGGCACTGACATCCCATAAGTGATATAGCAGTAGATATCCACTTTGATCCCTGTTTCATCGATCGTTAAGTAGACCCCTTTGCCATGAGCTGCGCGACCTAATAATTCAGTGACACTGTTTGCCAGTGTTCCTCGCATCCCATAGACACCTTCAACTTTAGAAGCAGCGATCCCAATAATGATCTCGATCACTTCTGGCGCGATGACGATCTCGCCTAATTCAGGACTTGCATTTAATACAAGGTTTTTATCTTCATTCATACGTTTTTGCCTCCATTCTAAACAGCTGTACCGTATTGTTTGTAAAAAAATCGCTCGTTTTTTCCGTTTGAAGCAAACCAACGCTTGATTCAATCAATAACATCCATGGCACAGTGTTTCTTCTCGCTCTAAGTTTATCATTTTCTGCACTGAGAATCTATAATAACCCACTATTCTCAATGAATTTTCTGAAAAACAAGGTCGATGAATCAGAGAATGATCAATTCTTTCGGTGAATGTGTCAACACTTTATTGCCCGTTTCGGTGATCAAAAGATCATCTTCGATACGAACGCCGCCAATTCCTGGAAGATAGATTCCTGGTTCATCTGTAATGACGTTTCCGACAACAAATGCTTTATCAGCGCGGAAAGATACATTTGGTCCTTCGTGGATCTCTAAACCAATCCCATGACCTGTTGAATGACCAAAGGCATCTCCGTAGCCAAAGGAAGCAATGTGATCCCGGGCGATCGCATCTAGTTCAATTCCGGTCATTCCAGGTTTTGCTACTGCCAAGACTTTTTCTTGTGCTTCAAGTACGATTTGATAGATTTCCTTCAATTTATCGCCAGGATCGCCTACTGCAAAGGTTCTAGTCATATCCGACACATAGCCTTGATAGTAACAGCCAAAGTCTAACGTGATCAGATCACCTTGTTCAATCACTTTTTCACTGGCAACTCCATGGGGCATTGCTGAACGCAGACCACTAGCCACGATCGTTTCAAAAGATACACTTGTGGCACCTAATGAACGCATAAAGAAATCTAACTGATTCGCCACTTCGATTTCCGTCATTCCTGGGCGGATCATTTTCAAAATATGTTCAAATCCTTGATCGGCGATATGGCAGGCTTGTTGGATCAATGCGATCTCTTCCTCATCTTTGACTTCCCGCAAAGCCTCGATCATCCCCGATACATGGGCTAGTGATGATTCCTCGATCAAGTCTTCTAAGACGGAGTATTCGGCAAAGCTGACGAAACTTTCTTCAAAAGCTAAGACATTGATTTCTTCACTTTGGCAGATGGTTGCAACTTCTTCAAAAATCGGCACGCTATTTTTTACGATCTCAAATCCTTGGGCTTGAGCAGCTGCTTGTTCTGTATAACGAAAATCTGTTACAAAAAAGGCTTTGTCTAACGTAATGACTGCTAAACCAGTTGTACCAGTAAAGTTTGTCAAGTAACGCAAATTGTATGGGCTGGTGATCAAGAACCCATCAATCGAATCTTTTCTCATTGCTTCGCGTAATTTTTCGACTCTTAACATGTATCGTTCCCTACTTTCTTTTTCTATACGATAGTATTATAACAAACTTCCAGAAAAAGCGGAAAGTAAGCGAAAAGTTTTCTAAAAAATGAACCTTCAGAAACTTTGGACCTTAAGTTATCAAAAAGACCATCTAGAAAACTAGACGGTCTTTGCTCTACAATTCTTCCCCATTGCTTTCAATTACTTTTTGATACCAATAAAAGGAGCTTTTTTTGATGCGTTCTCTGGTTCCTTTACCATAATCATCTAAATCAACATAAATATACCCATAACGTTTGCTCATTTCTGCAGTGGAAGAGCTGACTAAATCTATAGGGCCCCAGCTCAAATAAGCAAGAATATCAACACCGTCCTTGATACATTCTTTTAGTTGTACAATATGTTGTTTCAAATACTCAATACGATATTGATCTCGAATGGTTCCGTCTTGTTCGATTGTATCGATTGCACCTAAGCCGTTTTCGGCAATCATGAGGGGAACTTGATAGCGGTCCCAGTATTGAGATAAGCAATTGTAAAAACCTAAAGGATCTGCTCGCCATTCCCATGCAGTGGGCTTCAAATATGGATTTTGTTCACCGTCAAATGGTGCCATCGTATTTTTGGATGCGTCGACGATACGTGAATAATAGTAAGAAATCGCTAGAAAATCCATCGTATTCTCTTTTAGTAATGGCAGATCTGCCGGATGCATCTCGATAGAAAACCCTTGATCTTCAAAATAGCGCAACGCAAATTCTGGATATATTCCTCGCAATTGGACATCGGAAAAATAGTACTGCATACGGTTTTTTTTCATCGTTAAGACTATATCCTCTGGTTTGCAGCTAGCCGGATAAAATGTTGCGTCTGCGACCATTGTTCCTAGTTTAGCATCTGGATCAATTTCTCGCCCTACTTCGATAACTTTGGCTCCAGCTACAAATTGATGATGAACCGCCTGATACATCAGTTGTTCCATATTATCAGATTGGTCATCATAAATACCTAAACTACCAAACTGAACGGTTGGTACCAAATTGATTTGATTACAGATAATCCAATATTTAACTTTCCCTTTGTATCGACTTAGTAATATTTTTGCGTACCGTACGAAAAAATCGATTACTTTACGATTTGCAAAACCACCATATTCTGTCACCAGATGAAGTGGCATATCGTAATGGCTCATTGTTATAATTGGTTCCATACCGCAACTGATAATTTCGGCTATCAGATCATCATAAAATTTTAACCCAGCTTCATTTGGCCGTATTTCATCGCCATTAGGGAAAATTCTTGACCAAGAGATGCTTGTTCGAAATGCTTTTAATCCCAGCTCTTTCAACAAGGCTAGATCTTTTTTATACGTGTGGTAAAAATCAATTCCGAACCGTTTAGGGTAATAGTTGGTACAATCTGTTGCAGCAAACTTTATCTCAGCTAATGTCCCGCCGCCTTCTTTTTTTATGTTGCTTCTATTTAATTCAGGATCAAACGCATGAATATCAGAAGTTGATAAACCGCGACCATCTTTGTCAAAAGCACCTTCAATTTGGCAAGCTGCAACTGCTCCGCCCCATAAAAAATTTTTTGGAAAACTTTTTTTAGTCATTCTTCTCCTCCTAAATGATTCACAATCATAAATTTTCTCCATTAGACTGGATAACCTTTTGATACCAATAAAAAGAGTCTTTCTTAATACGAGCGCAATCTTTCGGATCATCATCAGTCCGATCAACATAGATAAAGCCGTAACGTTTTTTGACTCCGTTACTTGTGGAAAGTAAATCCAACGCTGACCAAGGGCAGTAAGCCCAAACCTCGACCCCTTTTTCCATTGCTCTCTTTATCGCTTTAATATGGTCTCTTAAATAGGAGATGCGGTACTCATCATGTACTTTTCCTTCTGGAGTAAGTTCATCGAATGCTCCTAAGCCATTTTCTGTAATCATCAAGGGTTTATTATAACGAGTATAAATATCTCTGAACGCATATTCTAATCCAATTGGATCAATCGCCCAATCCCAATCAGTTGTATCAAGATGGGGATTTTTACACATTTCGTAAAAACCAGGATGTGTTTCAAAACCAGAAATCTCGCCTTTTTTTCCAGAAAGATTAACGCCGCTGTATCGTATTGCCTTCCCTGACTCCTTAGGGCAAGCTTTTGCACATTCACTTGCATAATAGTTTAATGCAAGAAAATCTGAATACCCATCTTTAATTAAGTCCATATCACCTAGCTCAACAATTGGTGCCAAGTGATTTTCTTGAAGATAGGTCATTGCCGACTCTGTATAAATACCTTTGAAATAAATATCTAAGTAGAAAGCATTTCTTAAGTCATGGGCATTTAAAGCAGCCAATACGTCTTCTGGTTTAGATGTAAGGGGATAAATCGGTGCATACCCCAAAGCAGCTCCTACAAATCCGTCGGGCACTAATTCATGCACCAATTTACAGGCCGTCGCATGTGCTAGGTTCATATGATGGTTGATTTGATAACGCAACTGATTTTGTGACTGAAGTTCTTTCGGGATATAACATTTTTGTGTCCAATACTGGACGATAATGCTCTGTTCATTAATAGTCGTCCAATACTTAACTTTATCTTTAAACTCGTTGATAACAAACTTCGCATAATATTCAAAATCTGCAACAATTCGTCTATCCAGCCACCCCTGATACTTTTCGACAAGAGCCCATGGTAAATCATAGTGATACAGTGTAACGATTGGTTCTATTCCATAAGTTAAAAGCTCATCAATCAATTTTCGATAAAACTCAATTCCTTTTTCGTTTACTTCGCCAACACCATCAGGAAAAACTCGAGACCAAGAAATTGAAAATCGGTAGGTTGAAAACCCCATTTCTGCCATCAACGCAACATCTTCTTTGTAATGATGATAATGATCACTCGCGATCTCTGCAGAAGCAAACCCCTTTTCTTCAAAGCTTTTTTCATTGATCACATCTTGCTGAGATGCTTTTTTGCCATCTAACAATGCAGCGCCTTCCACTTGATAAGCACTCGTGGCTGCACCCCATAAAAAATTTCTTGGAAATTGTTTCATTCTTTTTGCCCTCTTTCAACTATTCTCAAAATATCAATCATCTCTTTTGTCATCTTAACTTCGGAATTAATTGTCATTAAGGTGTCCTGTGCATGAACAAACAGTAAAAATATCTCATAATAGTGTCCGTTGGCTTCTTTTTGAATAACTTCAGTTTGTGCTTTATGTGCTAACACAATTTTTTTTTCAGCTTCAAGAAGCTTTTTTTCTGCAGCAGAAAAATCAAATATTTTTGCCATTTTCATTGCATCAACTAATAGATTTCTAGCATCTCCGGCATGAATAATGATTTGCATAGCTATTGGTATTAATTCATTTTCGTATTGCTCTTCCATAAACTTGCTCGTCTCCAATTCCTAAATTTCTAGTTCTACTGCTTGTGATTCTTCTAAGAGCTTTTCTTTTTCATAAGCTTTAAAAAATGGATACCAGATAACCAAATATAAAATAAATAACAGTACCCACCACAACACAGCTCGTAAATCTTCTGTTACCATCACACTTGAGATCGGCGCAGGCACTTGTCCGACTTGGATCATTTTAGAAGGGATGTTGAGTAAGCCAGTGCTCATCAGAAACCAGACATACAACGCTCCGACAATAGAGTTTATCCAAGCTGGAAGCATCAACAGCGGATTGAATACCACTGGGGCCCCAAACATAACTGGTTCATTAATATTGAAAATTGACGGGGCAAGAAAGACACGACCTAAAGTTCTCAGCTGCTTGGATTTTGAGAAGCACATTAAGATATTCAGTCCTAATGTTGCACACATACCGCCCATTGTGATAAACGCTAGCGTAAAAACCGCTTCACTTGTTGCGATATTTTGAGCCACTCCTCCTGCAGCAGCAGCCTCGATGTTTTCTTGGATACCTGCTAGAAAAATCGGTGTGGTAACTGCACCAAAAAGCCAACTTGAAATCCCCATCGTATAGAAGAATGCCGGAACAAAACAGATTAATATAAAACCAGGTAAGGTTTGTCCTATTGAGGCAACTGGTTGAAAAGCAGCTAATATCACTTCAAAGAGATTCAAATGAAGAACATTCACCAAAACCATTGTAATTCCTAGAGCGATAACATTCGGCACAATGGTGTTTATCCAACCAGTCACAAAGTCGGGTACACTGCTCCCTTCCATGAAACGAACCTTAGCCCATAAATGGAACACGAGCGATACAAAAAGACCGATAACCATCCCAACAGCAATTCCAGATGGTCCCAAGTTTCCTAGAAAGGCAGACAAACTATCTGTATTTTCTTCTTGTGGAATGACCGCCATCAATAATACGCAGACTGAAGTAATGCCCGCATTGGTAATATAAAACGGATGGTTAAGTTTCTCCATACACTGATTTGCCATCATGAAAGCGACAATTAATGAAATCAGTCCAAAGCTAAAATTCAAAATCGGAGAAAGATCAGGTAATGCTGGAAAAAACGATACAAACACATTATAAAAATAGATAAGTGACCCGGTTAAAATAAATGGAATGATTTTTTGCATACTGCTTGAAAGAGCAGCCAGCCAAGGCTTTGAGAAAAAAGTGTTCATGGTTGGGGCAAACGAATTCGTCAGCCAATTCATAAATTTTTTCATATTCACAACTTCCTTTTTTAGTTTCAGTAAAAACAGATATTTTGCCTTTTAGAAACGATCAACTCTTACGCTCATTGATTTTATGAAGAGCAATATCCAGAAGTTTTTCTCCATTTAACTGCGCGTATACATCTTGCGGGATTACCACAACTGGAACATTGTAGGGCGATGCCAATGCTTCATATTTTGATAATTCACTTGCGTAATGCGGGCCAATCATCAAAATATCAATAGATGATAAATAATCATTCACTTCTGTATAACTCCTTGCCTCTACATTTAAGGATAATTTTCTTTTCTTTGCAGTCTTACGGGCGTTACTAGCAAGAAATCCGCTCGACATTCCAGCTCCACAGCATAGAAGTATTTTTAAATTAGTCATATTTATTCCTCCTTCTTGATAGCTCCACTATAGGAAATATGTACTACGACCTTCAACCGAACTTTTTCACTTTAAAGGGCAAGGAATCTTCTAAGCATTTTCCCATTAAGGGGCAAAAGTACGCTTGACGTAGCTTTCCAATTCTAACTATAGTTAGAATTAAATGAAGAAAGGAACGGGAGCATCATGATTAATGAAAAACAGCAAGAATTGCTGAAATACCTCAGCAATGAAAACCGAATTGTAACCAGTATTGAGTTAGCAAATGCTCTAAATATTTCAACAAGATCAATTAAAAATTATATATCTCAACTAAATACACTCTTTGAAAGTAAAATTATCATCTCTTCAAGAAACGGTTATCTACTCAGCAATCATTCGCTTATTCCAAGTTTATTAGCGCAAACTAATCAACAGATTCCCCAATCCAATGAAGATCGATCCTTTTATATAATTAAGCAGCTAATTTTTCATTCCTCAACTGAACTACATTTATTTGATTTATGTGAATCACTTTGCATCAGCTATTCGACACTTAAATCATTACTGACAAAAATGAACACAATGTACAAAACCTACAATGTTAAATTTACATCTAACAATGATTGTTTACAGATTATTGGTGATGAAAAGGACAAACGAAAACTCATTCGCTATGTCATAAGCGAAGAATCAGGCAACCGTTTTACGGACATTACACAAATTAAACATTGTTTTCCTGACTTTGATACCGATGCTTTATACAGTATTATTAAAGATGTCTTTAAAAATCATAATTACTATTTAAACGATTTTGCTCTCTCAAATCTGCTATTCCATCTTGTGATCATGATTACTCGGAAATATCAAGGTAACCCATTACGCTCTAATGAATATTTACTGCCAACAATAACTGAACAAGAACAAAACTTACTGGATGATTTATATCTTTCTATAGAAAAAAAATTTGATATTCATTTAAATCCTTATGAATTAGCAGAACTGTCAATTTTATTTCGAGCAAACGCCAATTATTCATTGTCCACGACAAAACAAGAAGTGACTGAGCTGATTGGAACGGAAATTCTTTCTTTGACTAATCGCTATGTGCAAGATATCAACACAATGTATATGATTGATCTTTCAAGTGAAGATTTCACTATACCGTTTTCACTCCATATCAAAGGACTGCTTTTTCGATCAAGAAATCAGCGTTTCACCAACAATCCAATGGCTGACTATATCAAGTTGAATAGCCCGATAATTTTTGACATGGCTATATATATTAGTTTGGATTTAATGGAATCCTACGAAGTAATTATCAATGAAGACGAAACTGCTTTTATCGCTATGCATATCGGTGCTGAAATCGAACGACAAAATAAAAACAAATCGAAGATCCCCGTTATTTTGCTGTGCCCTGATTATCATTCATTGCGTACTAATCTTTTGAATACGTTATTGCTTGATTTTGGCAACCAAATAAACATCGTCCACAGTATTCAATCTGAGGAAGCTTTGCAATCACTTAAATCAGAGGTATCCGAATGTCGACACTATATGATCATCAGTACGATTCCAGTCACAAGGATCAAAAGCGATACCATCGTTCATATCTCTCCATTTAACCTTCATGAACAGTATGATCTGATTCAAGAAGCCATCCTAAAAAACCAAAATAATTATAAAAACCAGAAATTAAGAGAACATTTTGACGAGTTTTTCGAGAGCGATTTATTTGTGGCAAAATCAAGCATGAAAAACAAAAATCAAGTTCTTTCACTTCTTTGCAGACGTTTGGAAGAAAAGGGATATGTCGATCCTGCTTTTGAAAAACAAGTCTATCGAAGAGAAGAAGCTGCTGCGACTGCTTTTCAAAATATTGCCATTCCTCATTCAGTACAGATGGATGCAATAAAAACTAGTATCGCTGTTACTATTTCCAAGACAGGAATCCGCTGGGGGAAACACACGGTTTATTTAGTTTTGTTAATTGCGATCAATAAAGCAGACAAACAAACGTTTCGTGAATTATATGAATCGCTGATTGCGCTTTTTAATGACCAGCCTACAATTCAGGAAGTTCGAAATTGTCAATCATTTGAAGATTTCAAAAAGATGATATACAGTCGCATAGATGTTTACAAATAATCATTTTCCTGTAATTAAGAAAATTTGGACAACAAAAAAACCTGATTTCAAACAGCAGACATACCAATGTATGACTGGTTGAAAACAGGTTTAGTCTTTCATGCAATTTGGAGTATATTTAGATCATTTTTACTCCGTTTTACTAGATTATCTTTTCCGTCCCAAAAAGAACGATACGACAGCCACGAAAATGACTGCGCCAATGATTGCCGGCACGATTGCCATTCCTGCCACTTGTGGTCCCCAAGTGCCGAATAAGCCTTGTCCGATTGATGCGCCCACAAGTCCTGCGACGATATCAAAAATGCAACCGCGTTTTTCTCCTGCGATAGCACCGCCGATCGACCCGATGACCGCTCCCACGATCAATGTCCATAAAAAGTGCATAATAACCCCTCCTAAACTTTCTTATAAAAAGGGTAACACATTGAGAATCAATTGGAAAAACATATGCTCTCTTGTTATTTTCTACGGGTAATTGCCCGTTTCAAGATATCGAAAAAGCCAAGAGAATGGACCATATGATCTGGGTCAACGTATTCGCGAATTGCCCGCAGAACTTTTTTTGGTTCTTTTGATGAGAAGGTATACGTCCCATTCTTTTTGGTCCGAATCGCATAACGCGGGATCCAACGTCCTTTGAACAAGACCGAAGCGATCACATAGTCGACGTCTTCCCAAGGAATTTGAATAAACTTGCGTTTGTCACGATCATTGTAAAACTCAAAGGCATTATCTCCGATCATGATTTTGCCGTATTCATTGATACCTAAAAAAGACGTAGCATCGATCGTCAAATCAACTTTTGTATTAAGGGATTGTACCATTTGCGCTTACTCCATTCTATATCGTCTTATTGTTACCTATTATACGTGTTTGCGGCATATTTGGCGAATAAATAAAAAGATGCTTGGGTTTCCCCAAGCACCTATCATTGAAAAGATTATAACAATCCGATCAAGTGTCCACCGATACCGACTAAGAATAGACCGATAATAATGACGATTGGAGAAACTTTTTTCTTCAATAACCACATACATAACAAAGTAAGCAATAGTGCAGCTAAACCAGGAATCAATTGATCCAAGTTGTTTTGCAATGTTGTTACTTTTGTATCAGTCAATGCACGGCCTTCAGCTACTTGTTGGAAGGCTTGTTGCAAACCAGCTGAACCGGAAGGCAAGTTTGCCCAGTCGACATAGGCACCTTCATCAAGCGGTACGCTTGAGACAACTGGTGCAAAGGAAATCGAAACCCAACGTTGAACAAGTGACCCTAATACGAACATCCCTAAAATAGAAGCACCTTTTGTTACATCTTGTAGCAAACCACCTGAAAGATCATCTGTGATTTTAGAACCAGCACGGTAGCCGAATTCTTGTGTGTACCACATAAATGCCCAACGGATGATGTTCCAAGCAACGAAGAAGATGATTGGGCCTAAGATGTTTCCGCCTAAAGCAAGAGAAGCACCTAATGCACCTAACATCGGACGGACAGTAAACCAGAACACAGGGTCACCGACACCGGCTAAAGGACCCATCATCCCAACTTTTACCCCTTGGATCGCTACGTCATCGACAGGCGCGCCATTGGCACGTTCTTCTTCTAACGCTAGTGTTACCCCTAAGATTGGTGATGCGATATATGGGTGAGTATTAAAGAATTCTAAGTGACGCTTCAAAGCAGCGGCACGGTCTTCTTTTGTTTTGTATAATTTTTTGATTGCTGGAATCATTGAGAATGCCCAACCACCATTTTGCATACGTTCATAGTTCCATGAACCTTGAATGAAGGTAGAGCGCCATGCTACGGCTAAACGATCTTTTTTATTTAATTGAATTTTTTCTGCCATTTTTTTCTCCTCCTTCGATTCTAATAGTCATTCAAGATATCGCCTAGAGGGTCGCCAGTGTTGCTGCCGCCGCCTCCATTTGATGATCCGCCCATTTTAGTTAGGTTCAAGTAGATCAATGCGATTGCTACTGCCAAGGCACCGATAGCGATCAATGTCAATTCAGAGATAGCTGCGATAACGAAACCGATAATAAAGAATGGCCATACTTCGCGAGTTGCCATCATGTTGATAACCATTGCGTAACCAACGGCAACAACCATACCACCACCGATAGCCATACCATCCGTCAACCATGCAGGCATTGATTCTAAGAAGTTTTGAACAGTTGCAGCAGGGATTGCCAACAATGCAGCTGCAGGAATCGCAATACGAACCCCTTGCATACATACAGCGATCACGTGCCACATTTCAATTTTACGAATGTTGCCTTCTTCAGCAGCTGCATCCATAAAGTGAACGATTGGCACAGCCAATGTACGAACGATCATTGTCAAGAACAAACCAGCAACAGCTAGAGGGATTGCAACGGCAATCGCTGTATCAACACCAGCAGTTCCTTGTCCACCTAAAACTAAAATAATTGCAGATGCAACAGACGCCAATGCAGCATCAGGTGCAACAGCGGCACCGATGTTTGCCCATCCAAGTGCGATCATTTGTAATGATCCGCCCAAAATGATACATGCTTCCAAATTACCGGTCACTAAACCGATCAAAGTACACGCGACTAGCGGTTGATGGAATTGGAATTCATCCAAGATTCCTTCCATACCAGCTAAAAAGGCAACGAGTACTACTAATACCATAGATATAATAGTCATGATAGACCTCCTATTTAGTTGAATACGTTTCTATTTATTCGCCAATTCATTTTTGGCTTTGCGTAAGATTTCGTCCATGTTGTCTCGAGAGTCATTTGGCACTTTACGCACATCAAATTTGATGCCGCGTCCTTTTAGATCTTCAAATGTCTTCACATCGTCCGTACCCATCGACAATACTTTACTTACAACAACTTTCCCAACAGAGTGAGCCATTGAACCAACGTTCACTTCAGTGATATCAACGCCGCCTTCAACTGCACGCAACACATCTTGTGGGTTTTCAAATAATAGTAAAGCTTTCGTATTCCCGAAACGAGGGTCTTTAGAAACTTCAATCATTTTATCCACTGGAATGACGTTCGCTTTTACCCCTGGAGGAGCTGCTTGTTCGATCAGTTTTTTACGCAAGTCATCTTTTGCCACCGCGTCAGAAACAACGATGATCCGAGATGGATTGACTGATTTTGTCCAAGCTGTAGCGACTTGACCATGCAACAAACGTGAATCGACACGTGCAAGTACGATTTTGATCTTGCCATCGCCAAGAACAGTTCCCGGAGGAAGTGATCCTTTAGGTTGATCGTCTTGCACTGCTTTTGGTGCTACCGCTTCTTCTGGTTCAAGCTCTTCTGGTTTGACCTTGACCCCTTCTTTAGCTGTTTCAACGATATGCGCAGCGATTTCATGCGCTGTATTCATTGAAAAACGTGAAGCATAGGCTTCGATCACCATTGGTAAATTCATACCAGCAACGATTGCCCATTTGTCTTTGTGATCTTCAAACAAGCTGTTCGCTTGGTTGAAAGGAGTACCACCCCAAAGATCAACTAAGAATAATACTTCTTCTTGATCGTCAAATGTAGCAATTGCTTCTTGCATTTTTGCCTTGATGTCATCTGGACCTTCACTTGGCATCAATGTAACAGCTTTAACATTTTCTTGTTCGCCGAAGATCATTGAACCAGATTGCAAAATGCCGTTAGCAAATTCTCCATGACTTGCTAGGATAATTCCTACCATCTTTTTACCTCCTATATCAAAATTGAAAAATGTGACACGAATACGAAAGAAAAAACAACATCGAAAAAATTAAGGGTGACTACCTTCTTTTTCCAAAATATCCTTCAAAAAGATTTTACGATCAGCTGGAACTTTGCGTATCTCCACTTCAATGCCTTGGTTTTGCAAGTAAAGCAATGAAGCAAGATCTTGATCATTGACTGACACGAAATTAGTGATCATCCGTTTTCCCATTGAAAAGCTCATGCCGCCGATATTGACGGAACGAATGTCAATGCCTCCTTTGACCAGAGTCACGACATCTTGAGGGTTGGTAAATAATAACATGACTTTTTGCGTATTAAATAATGTGTTATGCGCCACCTCAAGCATTTTTGCTACTGTCACCACATTAGATTTGATTCCTGGTGGAGCAGCTTCTTTCAAGAGAAACTTCCGTAATTGGTCATTTGCGACCTCATCACTGACCACGATGATTCGATTGATACCAGTCATTTTCGACCAAGCTGTGGCGACCTGACCATGAATCAACCGATCGTCGATTCGGGCAAGACGTATATCCATTCCCATTGTGCAAGCCTCCTACATCCATCGATCCGCTTTTCATATTGAGGATCTGTTCTTTTTTCAATCACCTCCTGTATCCACTTATATAGAAGCAAGAAGCGTGCCAAGTTTTTACGATACACTATTCTTGAAAAAACCTTAAGAATCAGCATTTGAATAATACACTAAAAAAGATACACTAAAAAATACTGTATCTTTTTTAGTGTATCTGTATTATTTTTCATGATTATTGGTATTGCTCTTTGTCCCGATGGTTCTTTACGAGTTCCATCAAGTAATACTCTTCCGCATCAGGAATCTCAATATTCATCAAACGACTAAACGACTGGACATGGACATGAAGCAGTGCGTAAAGTGGGTCCGAACGCATCGCCTCTAACTCATTCTCCCCAACTGTCAACGGCTGCCGCAAAATGATTCGTTCCAGCATACCTGCACTATGCATGACAAAGTTGATCAAAAAGCCTTGCTGCGCTTGCCCTAATTCAAGATCACGAATGATCTCCTGGCTGAACTTCCATAAAGGATCGACCACTTTTTTCGGATTGATATACGTAAAGTTTTCTTCTAGATACTGGACGCAGATTGCTTTCGCCTGTTGGTCATCCAGCTGAACTTCATCTTCAAAACTCAAATCGTTCTCTAATAGGATATCATCTAACAAAAGATCGACATCTTGGTCAATAAAACGTTCCAGCGAAATAAATGGCGCATCTATATGGGGATCGATGATCCCCGTTGCAGCAATCAATCGATAACGCTGTTGAATCTGTTCCAAATCCGTTCTTAGATCCGCCACCGATAAGGTCACCACTTCAACATTTTGGTTTTGCCGTTTTGACAATGAACTTTGGATCAATTCTTTGATACGCTGCGCCGTTCCTTTTCCTGAAGCACAGACCGCTAAGATCGCTTTAGGGTGGTGGTTTTGTGTCACTGGTTCTTCCACAGTGACCGCTCCATATCCACGGAACTTCCGTAACGAATCATACAGTTGATCGAGGTCCGTTCCAATAACCGATGCTTTACGGACCGTCTCAAGGACGATGGAGGTGGTCACCATGTCGACTGTCCGCACAGCCACGCCTGTTTCCCGCTGGATCTCATTATTAAAGGTTGCTAAAGACCCCATATCGACTAACAGGATCACTCCGCTACCGTCATTGACAGCACGCACACTATCCACGATTTTTTTCAACGCCACAGCTGGTGGCATATCTAATGGCATGTCCACCGCGGTAACTTGATCGACTTCCAGCAATTGTTTGACCACTTGTACCATGCTACTGGCTGTGCTGTTGCCGTGGGCTGCAACGACGACGCCGATTTTCCCAGAGGAATGAGAGGTTCTAAGAGAAACCAGAAGAACCGCTAAATAATAAGATTCGCTCTCCGGAATCGCCACTTGGAAACTATCACCAATAAAATCGCGGACTTCTTTGGCGACTTCAAACTCTTGCGGATAGTCAGCTACCATCTGACGAATATTGTCATTGGTTTGTCGTTCTTCTCCTAGATGGATTTTTTTCAAAAATGAGCTGATGTGTAAGCTCATGGCATAGATGAAGTTTTGCTGAAAATCGTAATTTAAGCGTTGTCGAACCATCTCATAGATTTGATTTGTTACACTGATCACTTTCTGGTCGACAAATTCACTTAGTTTATTGACCGAGTTAAAGGAAAACCCGTGATCTTTATAAAAAGACTTTAAGTGAACATTAATATCTGTTGAGATAAAATGATTGATCGCCTCTTGGTCTAACCCATCTGCTTTTAGCAAAGCAGCCTTGTCGCCGATAATATCGTAAAGATTATAAGGCAATTCATAAGAATCTGATTGGATATTGTTTAAGTTTTGATTCGGCTGAACACTGATTTTCGGTTCAAGGATCTTTGAAAGCTCTGCCAGCTCATTGCGACGATTTCCCAAGACGATCAACCCTGAACGGATCCCTTCTGGAAGATCTAATAAATCGATTTCAATTTCATCCTGCTGCATATGGTTTAGAAATCCACGAGCACAAACAAGCTGCACGTTCGACTTCAATTGTCCGATATTCCCAAAACTAACACTGCCGATCAGCGCTTTGACCACATCCTCTGTCAAGGTGATCGTCCGTTGGATGCGGGTCGCCTCTTGCCCAACTAATACCCGAACAAGGTCGACTTTTTCTGACGCCGGTCGTTTTTCAAAGAAAGGCAATTGAATGTTAATGGGAATCCGCCGGGTGAAGGTATCTAAGAGTGTTGAGTTGGGGTCTTCCGTAGTCGCTCCAACGATTCGGACATTCGCTTGATGGTTTTTGCCCGTCTCTCCTAGACGACTGAAGGTTCCATGATCCATAAAGTAAAAGATCATTTCCTGACCTTCTGGTGGTAAGCGATGGATCTCATCGAGAAATAGCATACTTTCATCTGCTTGATCGATAATACCGATTTTCTCTTGATCGGCACCCGTAAATGCGCCTCGCACATAACCAAACAAATGACTCATCAAAAGTTCCGGATTATTCGCATAGTCCGCACAGTTAAAGACAATCAATTCTTTGTCTTCGGCAATCACCTGATTGCTTTTGGCAAACTGAAACATCGCATGGGCAAAGTAGGTTTTCCCAGAACCTGTAGGACCTGTAATCAAGCAGTTTAGCCCCTTTGGCGGATACAAAATCGCTGCTTTGGCTTGCTCAACGGCGTTTTTCATACTGCCATTGGCACCAATGATTGTCGCAAAAATATCCCGGTCAGAAGGCTGTCCTTGTACTCGCTGAGGGAAAGCTTTTTCCCTTTGGGGACGATTTTCTTTATAGCTTGGGACATACTTTTCAGAACTGCTTGCGTCAATACCTGCTGCCCAATAGCGCACAGGACGTGAATCACTTTTTTCAACGCGTCCTTCTTTGACAAGCTGATTTAAATCTTTACTGGCATTACTGCGCTGAATGGCTAAGTGATCGGCAACTTCCGAAGTAGACAACCCCTTTTTCTCCCCTAAGCCGCTCCGCGTGTTTTCAAGGATATATTGATAGATACGTTCGATTCGCTTGCCCAACAGCTTCGCCTCCTTGTTTTTCCACTTGAATACTTTACTCATTTTTCTATAAAAATGCAACTTTTTTCCACATAGAAAAAACAAAATGCTTTGCATTTAGTAGCAATAGAAAAAATTTCCACCTGTTACTTTCAGCATAAAGCATTTTGCCAAAAAAAGATATTCAAAAGTCAGGATGCGTTAGGCTTTTTCATTAGGAATGAACGCTGGCACCTGGTCTGGAAATCGTTGTAGTTCTTTTTGCATCCATATCACATCGTGCCATTGATTGAACTTATAGCCGACATGCGCAAAATCAGCAACTTTCCGATACCCAAGTTTCTCATGAAAAGCCTCGCTTTGTTGATTGCCTCCTGTAATACACGCAGTCAGATTGACCACGTTTTGCGCTTTTAATTTTTCCTCAAGCGCTTGGTAAAGAGCGGTACCGAGCCCTTTTGCTTTGGCATCTGGGGCTAAATAAACGGTTACTTCAACGGTCCAATCATAGGCTGCTCGTTCTTTATAGGCTGACGCATAGGCATAACCGACGATTTCACCAGCCTCTTCTGCAACGAGATACGGGTAGCGTTTCAAGGTCTTGGCGATGCGTTCCGCGAATTCTTGAACCGTGGGCACCTCCGTTTCAAAGGTAATCGGTGTATCATCTACATAATAAGCATAGATTGCTGTCAAGGCTTGGGCATCTGCAATGGTGGCAGAACGTATCGTCATAGAATCCCTTCTTTCAGTAAATTTTTTCCAGTATACTCTTTCTAAAGAAAAAAAACAATCCGCTTTTAGCGGATCGGTTCCTAGTAATTGATGATTTAGCGGGCTTTTTCAGCGCCGCAATACACGGTGAGATGTTGTGGCAGCACCTGTACTGTGATTGGCAATTCAGGTCCTGGATCACCATCGACATTAGTTTCGATCGTTGTTCCATCTGTCAAACGAATCGCAGCTTTAGCAAAGGTTTGATAACCAAGAACATCATTTGATTCCGTAACTCCTTTGAGAAGCTCAGGCACACTTTTGACAGTTTCCCAAAGATTCGTATCCTTCAAGTAGATCAGATGCAATTTTCCGTCATCGGTACTCGCTTTAGGTAAAAGAGATTCAAAACCGCCAATCGTATTCGATGACCCAACGATCATCGTACTACTTTCCACAGCGATCGTCGTTTTTTCACCATTATTTTCGGCGATCACTTCAAACTGATGACTTTCATTTTTCCGCACTTCCCGTAGACCAGAAACAAAATAGGCCATTTTTCCCAGCTTGGTTTTTTCTTCAGCTTCCACATTGTTGATCGCTGCTGGAATCATACCGATCGCCACCACATTGGTAAAATAAGCTTGATTGACCTGCCCAATATCGATTTTGCGGGTGTGATCCACTGCAAATGATTCGATGGCTTCCTTAGGATCTAGTGGAATCGCTAATGCTCGAGCTAAATCATTCACTGTGCCCAGCGGAAAGAAACCAAATTTTGGTCGTTTGTCATGAGGGGCTAAGCCATTGACCGCTTCATTGACGGTACCATCACCGCCCATTGCGAAGACACTGTCAAATTCTGCTGCTGCCTCAGAGGCAAAGCGTGTGGCATCGCCTTCTTTTTCGGTATGTTTGACTACGACTTCCGCAAAGCTTTCCCGCAACTTGTCTGCTGCCATCTTCTCAAATTCTTTCGCTTGTTCACCACCAGAACTTGGATTGACAATCAATAATGCTTTCATAAAACAGCCTCCTTGTTTAGGTTCATTTTCTATAAATCCAGTATAACAAGTTTCACAAAAACTGTCTTAAACAACCTCCACTCCTCCGCTGCAAAAAAACACAGCCTATTTAGACTGTGTTTTTTCGAGTACGCACTTCCTTTTATTAAACCAATCGTTTACGCAAGCGCCCAGAAATAAAATCAATGATCGTGACCGTCACAACGATCCCCAATAAAATGATCCCCACGCGGCTCCATGAACGTGCATTGATAGCAAAGATCATCGGTGTACCGATCCCGCCTGCCCCTACGATCCCTAAGATCGAAGCCGAACGGACAGCCAGTTCAAATCGATACAAGGTAAAAGATAGAAATTCTGGGATCAGTTGCGGCAATGTCGCAAAGCCTAATACATCCCAGCGGCTTCCTCCCGCACTAATGACGGATTCCGAGGGACCATGATCCATGTTTTCGATCGCTTCGCTATAGAGTTTTGCCAACATCCCAATGGAATGGACACTGACCGCCAGCACTCCGGCAAAGGAGCCGGGACCTACCGTTTTAATAAACATAATGGCTAAGACGATTTCTGGAAACGTTCGAATCGCCGTCAGTACGATTTTCCCAAATCCCGATAACCAGCGAGGACTATTTTTGCTGCGCGCCGCCCAAAAGGCAAAAGGAATACTTAATAGCGAGGATAAAAACGTACCCACAAAGGCGATTGCAACGGTTTCGATCATCAAACTGATCAAATCTTCGCCATCACCGGTATAAACATAGCCCCAATCAGGATGGATCAGCCCATAAAAGATTGAGCCGACAATTTGACCGACATTTTCTTTGACGCCGGCAAAAGGTACACCAGCGAAAGCCCAAATATAAAGGAAGATAACGACTACTGCGATCAGCCAATTCCGTATTTTTTTCTTTTTCGGTTCTGCTGGCAACATCATAACAATCGCTCCCTTAATCTATTACTGATGGTATCAATCACCAAAACAACTGCAAAAATCACTAAGACGATAATCGACGTCTGGTCATATCGAAACTGGCTTAAAGATCGTTGTAAGAAAACACCGATTCCGCCTGCGCCGATATACCCAAGAATCGTCGATGCTCGCACATTGATCTCAAAGGCATAAAGCAAGTAACTGAGAAAATGGCTCATGACTTGCGGTACGACTGCATAGCGGATGATATCAAACTTCGATCCTCCAGAAGCCGTAATCGCTTCGATCGGACCTTCATCAATCGTTTCAATCGACTCATAAAACAATTTGGTGATCATCCCAAAAGAAAACACAGAGATGGAGATTACCCCGGCTACAGGACCGATTCCGACAATGGCAACAAATAAAGCCGCCAGCATCAAATCAGGTACTGTCCGAATGATATTTAAAACGAAACGGAAACAACCGCTGATCCAATGATTCGTCATGATATTTCGTGCTGCTAAAAGTGAAAACGGAAAGGCCGCCAGTGCACCAAAGGTTGTGCCGATGATCGCCATTTGGATGGTTTGCAAAATCGGCTCAACAATGATTTTGGCATATGCCCAATCAGGATGAGCCATCTTTTGTAAAATGACATTCATTTGACTGCTGTTGCTAAAGAACCGTGCCAAATCAACGCCAGAAATAGAGCCGCTAACGAACAATACCACTAAAAAAATGACGAGCCACAGAACATTTTTCCATAGTCCGCTGCGTTTCGGCAACGTATTTGTCGTCATTGTCCTGCCCCTTCCTGCTCTTCCATGATCTCGCTACCATAAATCTGTTTCAATCGCTGATCGGTCGCTTCACTGACAGGGCCATCAAAAACCAAGCCCCCATCTCGTAACCCGATGATCCGTGTGCCGTATTCTCTTGCCAATTGGACAGAATGTAAATTGACTACGATAGTGATACCCAGATCTTGATTGATCCGTTTTAAGTCATTCATGACTTTTTCAGTGGTTAACGGATCTAATGAAGCAACCGGTTCATCCGCTAAAATAATCTTCGGCTCTTGCGTCAACGCACGGGCAATCGAAACCCGCTGCTGCTGACCACCAGATAATTCATCGGCTCGAGTATAAACTTTTTCTGCAAGGTTGACCCGCTGCAGTGATTGATAAGCCAACTCCTTGTCCGCTTGCGGAAAGAGACCCAGCAGCATTTTGATCGTGGGATGATAAGCCACTCGCCCCGTTAAGACGTTTCGCAAGACACTCGAACGTTTCACCAAATTGAAGCTTTGGAAAATCATGCCAATGTCTCGACGAATCAAGCGTAGCTCTCTTCCTTTTGCTTTTGTGATCGACTTGTTATCGATTAAAATCTCGCCGCTTGTAATCTCGTGCAGTCGATTGATGGAGCGCAACATCGTTGATTTGCCTGCACCGGATAAACCCACGACGATGACAAATTCTCCTTTTTTGATATCGATGTTCAAATCCTTCAACCCCAACACCCCATTTGGGTATTGCTTGGTCACATTCTGAAATGAAATAATCGTTTCGTTCTCTAGAGCCATGATTCTCCTACTTTCTTTCCATTAGGTAAAAATTGCTGTCCATTCGAAAAGGGTACCTCAACTACCGGTACCCTCCCGATCTATTCATCTATTAATTATTGTCCGACTTGTTCCGCATACTCTCTTACAATGTCGAAATTGCTGTCTTGTGAAACAACGTATCCTTCATGAGAGTAAATATCAGAGATGATTTGTTTTCCTTCTTCATCTTTTCCGATCGCGATAAAGGCATCTTGGATTTTTTTGTCCCACTCTTCACTCATATCGCTGCGAACACTGATCGTATCGTTCGGGATCGGTTCGGTAAAGTACATTGGTTCTACCTCATCCATGATTTCAGGGTAATCATTTTTGACCGTGTTACGGGCATCTTCAAAAACGAACGCCGCATCAACGTCGCCATTCAAGACAGATAAGACCGCTTGGTCATGGCCTTTGACTTGAACAGTCGTCACATCCGTATTGATATCGATGCCTGCTTTTTTCATTTCTGCTACTGGCCAAACATAACCGGCAGAAGAAGTAACATCTTGCGTGGCAATCGTTTTGCCTTTTAAATCTTCTAACTCTTTGATGTCGCTGCCGCTTTTTACGACGATCATTGAACGATAGCTATCAACCAATTCATCCGTTGATTCGCCACCAGGCTGCTTGATGCCATAACGCTGTGCTTGCAACAGTACTTTAACATTGCTTTGTTCATTTGCTAAAACATAGGCATTCGGCGGTAAAAAGCCGACATCTACTTGTTTCGAAGCCATTGCTTCGACGATTGTATTGTAGTCAGTGGAAACACTCACTGTAACTGGAATCCCCAATTCATCACTTAACAATTGCTCAAGTGGTTTTGCTTTTGCTTCTAATGTTTCTGCTGCTTGTGATGGGACAAATTGAACGGTCAACTTTTCTGGTACATATCCTGCTTCCTCAGCCGCCGAGTCAGTACTTGCTCCACCTGAGCCACATGCCGCCAGCGTAACTGCTGCCACTAAACCTAAACCAAACATTGCCGTTTTCTTCCAAACTTTCATCACTTTTTCTCCTTTTCATATAAAAAATCGAACTCATGGAATTCCGAACTTTCCTTTTTGATTATAAAAAACCACCGAATTAAAAACAATCTTTTTCGAATTACGAACGTTTTCTTTTTTGATAATGTTCGTGTTTTGACCGGGATCATTCGTGAGCACATTCTCAATAATCAACGTTTTTCGAAAGTTTCTTTCCATTTGTTCTACTTCCTCAGAGTATCAAATGAATATAAGGTTTGTGTTGTCAACGTGTAAAGATTCTGTTAACAGCAAAAGGAACTTTGTGAACAACAAAGCATGGACATACTCGTAATTCTTACCCCAAGTGCACAAAATTTCTTGAAACGTCTAACCAGAAGATGACCGCACACTTTTTTTAACGAAACAACACAAAAAAACAGAGGATTCCCTTAAGAACCTCTGCTTTTGACCTCATTCTCTTACTGTAAAAAGAGTCATTTACCCTTGATCCGTTGGCAGCTGCAACAAGAGTACATGCTCGTTCTCAATCATTTCACCCGTCAAAACAAAGCCATTGCGTTCGTAAAGCTTCGTTGCGATCTCGTTGCCATCCACAGCGGAGATCCTTAATTCTTGCGCTTGGATATGGGTTTTGAACCAATCTAACCCAGCAAGAAACGCCTGAGTGCCTAACCCTTGATTTTGGAATTTTTCTGCGATCATAAACCGCTCGATCCACCACGAAGCTTTTGGATAATCCTCATCCGCCTCGTAAAAACTAAATAGGATAAAGCCGACCATTTCCTCACCATTGTATAGGGCAAATGCCTGACGAGGTTCCTCATAGATCGCCTCTAACATTGAGTACCAATTGGGCGCAACAAAGTCTTCTTGCTCCTTCGTTGTCTTCAAATTCATACACGCACGATAGTTTTCCTTTGTGATTTCTTTTAATTGAATCATTGCTTCGCTCCTTTTAAAAGTCATTAATATTGACTATTTTGTTAAAACGGTTTCATTGATGTATAAAAAAACACCCAGGTTACTTTTACGTAATCTGGATGTCATTTTCTTATGCTTCTTGCGCTACTGGATAAACAGATACTTGTTTTTTGTCGCGGCCTTTACGTTCGAAACGAACAACGCCGTCAACTTTTGCAAACAATGTATCATCTCCACCGATACCTACGTTTACCCCTGGGTAAATTTTAGTACCGCGTTGGCGATAAAGGATTGATCCGCCTGAAACGGTTTGACCGTCAGCACGTTTCGCACCTAAACGTTTTGATTGAGAGTCACGTCCGTTAGAAGTAGAACCCCCACCCTTTTTGTGAGCGAAGAATTGCAAATTCATTTTCATCAACATGAGATGCACCTCCTAGTTTTCTTTAGTAGTTTTGATTTGGATATAATCGTTGTACTCTTCTTGAACTGATTGCAAGCCGATCAACAAATTCTCTAAAAGAATTTGTGCGATATTCGACTGCTCTTGGGTCAAACGAGAAGGCAGTGTGACTAATAAGTACCCACCATTTTCGTTATCTGCTTCAACTTTTGGCGCAACGCCAGCCAAAGCATCGATCCCATTGACTGCACTGATCGCTAAAGCGGATGCTGCAGCACAGACGATGTCTTTGCCGTATTCTCCTGCTTGTGCGTGTCCAGCCAGTTCAAAAGAAACAATCCGACCAGAGTCATTTCGTTTGAATGTCCCTTTGATCATATTCGTTACCCTGCTTTTCGTAAGAATTAAGCGTTGATCGCGTCAATAACAACTTTTGTGTAAGGTTGACGGTGACCTTGTTTACGGTGTGAATGTTTTTTAGGTTTGTATTTGAAAGTTACGACTTTCTTTTGTTTGCCGTGTTTTTCAACAGTCCCTTCAACAGTTGCTCCTGCAACGATTGGGGCACCTACTTTTGTTGATTCGCCACCTACTAAGATAACTTCATCAAAAGTAACCTTTTGTCCAGCTTCAACGTCTAATTTTTCAACGTAGATTGCTTGACCCACTTCAACTTTTACTTGTTTCCCACCAGTTTTGATAATTGCGTACATGCTCTACAGCACCTCCTTATAATATACTTAGACTCGCCATCCCAAGTGACTTTCGTACTTACTACTTGTTCTGTGCGGTTGTAGCTGTGGAGTCCACAATTACAACAGATTAACTTTATCAAAATGTTTTCCTAAAGTCAATCACTAATTAGGGAAAAGACAGAATTCTTTTGCTACTAGTCATTTCCTTTTGTGCATTTTTTATTTTCTATTACTATAGAAGAAAGAGAACAAGTGAAACAGAATTGGAGGAGTTTTCATGCAATACCCCAAAGAATTAGCCACTGCCGTTCAACAGGCGTCCCGCAGTTATCCGTTGGAAGGATTTGTTCCCGGTCAAGGACCGTTGCAGCCCAAATTGATGATCGTTGGGGAAGCCCCTGGTCGAACCGAAATCGAGAATTTTATTCCTTTTAGCGGACAAGCAGGAAAAGAATTGATGAAATCGTTGGCTTTAGCCGGTTTGACCCGTGAGGATGTCTACATCACCAGTGCTGTCCGCAGCCGCCCATATTCCATCAAAGAACGAATCAACAAACGCAGCGGTGCCCATGAGATCGTCCATCCCAATCGGACACCTACAAAAAAAGAAGTCTTGCTACACGCACCGCTGCTTGACTACGAGTTGTCCGTTGTAGATCCGCCCGTCATTGTAACTGTTGGCAATATCGGACTGCAGCGATTATTAGGCAACGCCTATTATATCAAAGATCACCATGGCGAAGTGATCCGTTCCAAAATACAAGAAAGCAATCCAACAAAAGATGGCTATCAATGGTCGGAAAAAGAATATTTGATCGTGCCGATGTATCATCCCGCTGCGATCTTTTACAATCGAACGTTGACTCCGCAAATCGAAGCTGATTGGCGAGGGTTAAGAAACATTCTCTCACAAATACCAGCCGACGAATAACAACCAGTCCCCCTAGCCCTATTGCCAATACGCTGGAATAGTCTGCTCATAGGCGGTGATTTTCGCCTCTTCCTGCAAGGTGATACTGATCTCATCGAGACCGTGGATCAATTTGTGTTTCCAGGTAGCATCGATTGCAAAGAAATGCTCCTCCCCGGCAACGGTCACACATTGCCTCGGCAAGTCGATGCTGATTTTTTCAGAAGCAGGCAGCGAAGCAATCCTTTGGCGAACAGTCAATGGCAGCTCGATCGGCAACAGCCCATTTTTGGTGGCATTCATATAGAAAATATCACCGAAGCTACCAGCAATCACGGCTTTGAAGCCGTAATCCAACAGCGCCCAAGCCGCATGCTCTCGAGAAGAGCCAGAACCAAAATTATCACCAGTGATGAGGATTTGAGCGGTCTGATATGCTGGATCATTCAAGATAAATGCTGGATTAGGCTTGCGTTGCGGTAAATAGCGCCAATCATCAAATAAAAATTCGCCAAACCCCGTTTTTTCGACGCGCTTCAAATAATTTTTCGGTAGGATTTGATCGGTATCAATATTGTCATTCATCAAAGGCAGCGTCGTACCTTCAAATTGCGTAAAAGCTTCCATTAACCAACACCTCCAACCACTTCTCGTACATCGACAAAACGACCATGAATCGCAGCAGCTGCTGCCATCGCTGGACTACAGAGGTGCGTCCGCGCGTTTTTCCCTTGCCGTCCAACAAAATTCCGATTTGACGTGGAGGCACAGTGGACCCCTTCTGGTACTTTATCAGGATTCATTCCTAAGCACATGGAACAGCCCGGCTCCCGCCATTCAAAACCAGCTTCAATAAAGACTTTGTCTAAACCGATCGCTTCCGCTGCTTTACGAACAGGGCGTGAACCAGGAACGATAATACCAGTGACCCCTTCTTTGATGGTTTGACCTTTCAAAATCGCCGCTGCCTCTTGCAGATCAGACAACCGACCATTAGTACACGATCCAATAAAAATGTATTCAATGGGGATATCAGCAGCTCTCTGTCCGGGGTGCAGCGCCATATATTCATAGGCTTGCTGATCATTGTGATCCCGCACTTCAGGGAACGCTTCGCTGACTGGTACCCCCATTTCTGGATTGGTTCCCCAAGTGATGTAAGGTTCTAAGGTTGCTGCGTCTAAGGTGATCAGGGCATCATAATTGGCATTTTCATCGGTATAAAGGGTTTGCCAATCAGCCACCGCACTGGCAAACGCTTGTGGCGCAAAGCGTCGATCCTTCACATAAGCAAAGGTCGTTTCATCAGGTGCGATCAAGCCCATTTTCGCCCCACCTTCGATCGACATATTGCAAATGGTCATGCGTTCTTCCATCGTCAGGCTACGGATCGTTTCGCCAAAGAATTCTACGGCATAGCCACCACCAAAATCAGTGCCATGGGTCGCGATCAATGCCAAAATAATATCTTTGGCGTACACCCCCGGCTGCAGATGACCTGTGATCTCAACGCCCATCCGTTTCGGTTTTGTCTGCCAAATCGTCTGTGTCGCAAAGACATGCTCCACTTCACTCGTACCGATCCCAAACGCGATCGCGCCGAAAGCGCCATGGGTGGCAGTATGGGAATCACCGCAAACGATCGTTTTTCCTGGTTGCGTCAAGCCTACTTCTGGGCCAACCATATGGACAATTCCTTGGTTGGCAGAGCCATTGTCACACAATTCGATCCCAAAATCATGACAGTTTTTACGTAACGTATCCATTTGCTTTTTTGCAACCAGATCGGTGATAGTAAAAATATCTTTGGTAGGCACATTATGATCCATCGTTGCGAAGGTTTTTTCAGGACAACGGACTGTCCGTCCCGCTTGCCGCAACCCTTCAAAGGCTTGCGGTGTCGTCACCTCATGGATCATATGCAGATCGACGTAAAGCAGCTGCGCCTGCCCTTCTTCTCCTGTGATGACATGCCGATCCCATAGTTTATCAAACAGCGTTTTCCCCATAATTGCTCACTCCTAACTGTGCAATAACCGCTTCTGTAAAGGCAGTTGTCGTTGCCGTACCACCTAAATCACGGGTCAAGATCCCCGCATTCATTACCTCGTAACAAGCACTTTCGATGGTATCCGCCAGCTCTTCCTCTTGAAAGGACTCTCTTAGCATCATGACGACAGACAAAATCATGGAAACCGGATTGGCGCAATTTTGCCCAGCGATATCAGGTGCAGAGCCATGAATTGGTTCATATAAAGAAACCCCTTCTGCGCCATGACTTGCGCTTGGCAGCACCCCTAATGACCCTGGCAAAACCGAGGCTTCATCACTTAAAATGTCGCCAAAGAGATTTTCTGTCACGATTACATCAAAGTCTTTAGGATTTTGGATGATTTTCATAGCGGCGGAATCAACATATTGATGAGTCAACTGACAATCTGGAAATTCTTGTGCTATTTCTTCCGCTAATCGGCGCCAAAGTCGGCTAGTCGCCAACACATTTGCTTTATCGACAGAGAGAACCCGCTTCTTCCGCGTGCGGGCGATCTCAAAGGCTTTACGCAAAATCCGTCGAATCTCTGCTTGATGATAATGATTGATGTCGTAGGCTTCTTCAGGTTTTTCTGCTTTTTCGCCAAAATAGATACCGCCAGTCAACTCACGAACGATGACAAAATCTGTCCCCCGAAGGATCGCTTCTTTGATGGGAGACAAGGCAATCACCGCATCAACAACTTTGATGGGTCGAATATTGGCGTATAGCCCTAACGCTTGACGCAAATTCAAAAGTCCTTTCTCGGGTGTTATCGGTGCGTTTTCCCAAATTGGATCACCAATGGCTCCTAAGAGGATCGCATCCGCCTGCTGGCAAGCTTGTAGTGTTTCTTGCGGCAATGGCTCTCCAGTAAGTGCCAGCCCCGCACCACCAAATGGCCGCTGGTCAAAATGAAAGCGTTGGAGATGGTCAGGACAAGCTGCTTTCAATACCGCAAGGGCACTGTCCATAATTTCTGGTCCAATGCCATCTCCTGCTAAAACAACGATCTTTTTCAAACAAGGACACCTCGTTTCTTCAATGCAGCGCTGGCCTGCACATAGGCTTTGGCTGATGCCTGCAAGACATCAAAGTCTAAGCCAATCCCGCTGATTTTTTCATTGGTATCCTGACATTCAATGACCACGTGCACTTCGGCTTGCGCATCTTCCCCACTGGTCAAGGCAGTGATCTCATAATTCAACAGCTTTGGCTGCTGCTGGAAAATCTGATCGATCGAGTTGTAGATTGCTTGGATACTGCCGGCACCGATAGCTGATGCCACTTGTTTTTCCTCATCTTTGATGATAGAAACCACCGCTCCTTGATGACCATTGGACACGTATTGCAGCTGAACGGCGTCCAACTCGCAGCCATCTTCTTGGCTGCGGCCCTGATCAGCCACCAAAGCCAGCAAATCTTGTTCGGTCACTTGTTTCTTTTTATCTGCTAACTCTTTGAAACGTTTAAACAACTCGTTGGTTTCTTCTTGGTCAAACTGGTACCCCAGCTGCTGCATTTTATCGACAAAGGCATGGCGGCCAGAAAGTTTACCTAAAGGCAACGAGTTGGTTTCTACCCCCACCAACTGTGGGGTAATGATTTCGTAGGTCTCAGGATTTTTCAAGACACCATCTTGATGAATCCCAGATTCATGGGCATAGGCATTGCCGCCGACGATCGCTTTGTTTTTCGGTACCGTGATTCCTGACAAACGCGCTACCAAATCGCTGGTGCGTTTCGTTTCATTTAATTTGATGTTGGAGGTAGCCTGATAGAAATCATTGCGAATATGCAACGCCAAGGCCACTTCTTCTAATGCGGTATTGCCCGCTCGCTCGCCGATCCCGTTGATCGTTCCTTCCACCCGATCAGCACCATTTTCGATAGCTGCCAGCGCATTGGCTGTCGCCATTCCCAAGTCATCATGACAATGGGAAGAAAAAATGATCGGCTGCTCGCTTTTGATATTGGCAATCAAATAGGCAAAAAGTGCACCATATTCTGTAGGATTGGTAAACCCTACTGTATCGGGCACATTGATGATCGTCGCTCCGGCATCAATCGCTGTTTGAACCGCCTCAAGTAAGAAAGCCTTATCGGTGCGGGTGGCATCTTCTGGCGAGAATTGAACTTTTTCAAAGCGTTCACGGGCATAAGCCACATGTTCTTTGATGGAAGCGAGTACTTCTGCTTTCGTCATATTCAGCTTGTACTGGCGATGTACCTCACTCGTTGCTAGAAAGACATGGATCTGGGGATCGACGGCTTGATGAAGAGCTTCATAGGCACGATCAATGTCTTTTTTCTGACAGCGGGCAAGTCCTGCAACGGTCATCCTCGTCACCGCCCCAGCAATCGCTTGGACTGCTTGAAAGTCTCCTTCTGATGCAATCGGAAAACCTGCTTCGATCGTATCGATCCCCCATTTTTCTAATTGCAACGCCAATTGAACCTTTTCTTTCGTATTGAAGTTGACGCCTGGGGTCTGTTCACCGTCTCTCAATGTCGTATCAAAAAACTGGATTTTTCTCATCACTAGTTCCTCCTAAGCTTTTGTAGGTGCACGATTGGCTCGATATCATTCAAACACCATTGAAAAAATGGTATAAAAAAAGCACTCCATAAAGGGTTTCCTTCATGCAATGCGAATAGGACTCTTCAAATGATGCCTTAAAAAGGCGGGTCATAGAAAAAGAGTCCTTACGATAATAATAATAAAAATGCTGCTGTTTGTTTCAATCGTTTATCCATCGTCGTCACCTATCACTTTTTTTATCTTGTTATGAAGATACCAAACAGCAGGTTCCTCTGTCAACACTTTTCCCTGAATTTTCTGAATATTTCGATAAAAAGTTCGTTTTCACCCTGATGATGGGTTGCTTTTCTTCCTTGATGAAAATTTAAGCAGAACCTGACGAGATCTTCACAGGATTTTAACCAAACCTCCACATAACACCGTTATGATAGAAATATCCTAAAAATATTTTTTCACCCCTTTATCCTGCCAGTCGTATGACTGGTTTTTTTGTTGTTCCCAAAGACTCGAAAAGATTGAACTTAAGGTAAGTTATTCGTATAATAAGGGGCAGCGATAAATGAGGAGGATGAAGATGCGCAACGAAATGATGCATCGTCCAGTAGTCAAACCAGAACTAGTGGCGTTTATGCGTGAAAAACAAAAACAATTACCCGGCGAACTTGGTGAAATCGAGCAAGCCGCTCATGAAAAAGAAGTGCCAATCATCCCACATGAAACTGTGGTCTTTTTGCAGTTTTTATTGGGACAGCTTCAGCCAAAAGAAATCCTTGAGATCGGCACAGCGATCGGTTTTTCTTCAAGTTTGATGGCGCAATGTGTGAAAGAGGGGCATGTCACAACGATCGATCGCTTTGACGTCATGATCCGCAAAGCCAAAGAAACCTATGCTCGCTTAGGAAATGAAGACAAAATCACGCTTTTAGAAGGACAAGCGGCAGATGTCCTGCCTACATTGAATGGGCCTTATGATTTTATCTTCATGGACAGTGCCAAATCGAAATACATTGAATTTTTGCCAGAATGTCTACGCCTGTTACGCAAAGGTGGCGTGTTGATGGTGGATGACGTGTTCCAAGCTGGAACGATTCTACAACCCATCGAAGAAATCCCGCGCAATCAGCGAGCGATCCATCGCAAATTGAATCTTTTCTTGGATACCGTGATGAACCATCCTCAGTTGACCTCCACGCTCGTCCCTTTAGGAGATGGCGTGATTCTCATTACGAAAGAAGCCGATAGCGTAATACTTGAGGAACCTGAGAAAGGTTGAGGGCAACTGCGCTTCCTTTTTTCAAAGAAAAAATAAGAAAAGGGCGAAAAGCGATTGACATTGCTGCGCCCTTTTTCTATAATGTTATTTGTTGCTGATTGATTTCAATAGCTTAGGCGAAGTGAGCATTCGCTAAAAATTATTTGTTCCAGTAGCTCAGCCGGATAGAGCATTCGCCTTCTAAGCGAACGGTCGGGGGTTCGAATCCCTCCTGGAACGTTATATTATCGTGCATAGCGCTAGCAAATCGTTAGGAATCTTGATTCCTAGCGATTTTTTTTGACAAATTTTTTAAAAATCACTTTTTTCAAACGTCACTTTTACCACAAATCAGCAGCACGGTGCTTTTCTTTTGCAAACAACCTATTAACTAATTATCTAAAACATCATGAATTATCACATATAGTTTTAACTGCTAAATAAATATGATATTATCCTCTCAAAGAGCGGCTTAATTGCAAAGATCGTTTATGGTTTCCCATAATCCCGTAGCTTCACATTTTTAGATATTGTACTTCTCGAACACAACGAACAAAATTTATTCCATAGGAGGAATTTTGATGGAAGAATGTCCTTTTTGTCGCATCGTATCTGGAAAAATAAAAAGCCATGTAATCTATGAAGATGACAGTGTTTGCGCCTTCCTTGATCATGCCAAAGACGTGGATTATCATATGCTGGTTATTCCTAAAAAACATTACACCAGTATTTTAGACTGCGACCCCGTTCTTCTTGCTCACCTCATTCAAACGGTTCAAAAAATAGCAGATCATTGTGTCACTTGCTTAAGATTTGATGGGATTAATTTGCTAAGCGCAGCAAATCAAGCAGCGGGTCAATCAGTCCCTCACTTTCATCTTCACTTGATTCCGAGAAAAAAATGTGACGGTATTAATGCGTGGCCCTCATTCAATGGAGCAGCGCTCTCTTTAGAGGAAGCAGCGGCATTTTTAACCTTTGAAACAGATAATGAAGGAGATTAAACAAGACTCAATAGAATAAATCTTGCTTATAAGCGCTTCTTAAAATACTTGATAATGCTTGACTTGTTCTGCTAGCTGATCAGCTGGTAGAGCACCATCCAGTACATAGTCGGCTGTTTCAGCAATGATCTGTTCGTGTAAAACAAATAGCTCCCTTGCATAGCAAAGATAAGTATCTGCCCAAGTCAAAATCGCTTCTTTTGATTCGTTCGTATAATCCCGTTTAATCTGACGAGCAAAAGCAATATCTAGTGGTGTTTTCAAATAAATCACCGTATCGATCAACTGACGCAAGTCTTGGTGTTCATATCCGAAGGGAAAGTCTACAAAAATGATTGGGTAAAGGAGCATCGCTCTTTTCAAATCTTTCAGTAGCAGACTGATGTCATATTGATTGATCGCTGCGCAGGGATCTTGTAAAAAATAATCAAAAGATGGTGCTGAGGGCAATGCATCGATACTATAATCATCAAAAGAGATCACTATTCCATCTGTCAATCTACTCATTTCACGAATCAATGTCGTTTTGCCGGACGCTGTAACGCCACTCACTACAATTACTTTTCCTCTCTTCATGAAGTCCCTCCTCTTTCGTACCTTCAGTATAACACGATCAACTAATCCGTTTTCATCTCCTCGTATGCAAAAATTATGCTATGCTTGACAAGAATAAAGAAAGCAGGTGTCCTATGGAGATAACGGTACATATCGCAAGCGGGTTTAGTAAAAACCAAACGGGTGGCAACAAGGCTGGAGTCGTTTTGCTGGAACAGCCCCTTACACCACGCCAAAAGTTAGCTGTCGCAAAAGAGTTAGGCTTTTCAGAAACAGCTTTTTTATCGAAAGCCCCGCAGGCCGATTTCCGATTTGACTATTTTACGCCAAAAGAAGAAGTTGACTTATGCGGACATGCAACAATCGCTTCCTTTGCCCTATTATCGTATCTAAACAAACTTTCCAAGCAACAGTATCGCATCGACACCAACGCCGGACGTTTGTCGATCACCATCAAAGACGGTGTTATTTTCATGGAACAGAACAAACCGCTGTTTTCAGATGTGCTTTCACTAGAACAATTAGCTGACTGTTTCGATACCAATGCTATCAATGATCAAATTCCTATTCAAATCGTTTCGACTGGATTAAAGGATATCCTTGTTCCAATCAAAACAACGGCGCAGTTGCAGCAAGTTGTACCTGATTTTGAGGAAATAAAAAAAGTAAGTGCACTTCAACAAGTAGTTGGCATGCACTTATATGCAATGGAAAAAGAACGAATCGTTTGCCGTAACTTTGCCCCATTGTTTGACATCAATGAAGAATCTGCCACAGGCACTTCCAATGCCGCTTTGGCTTGCTTCTTGTATCAAAAGTGTGCTCTCGAAAAAGAAGTGTATCGTTTTGAGCAAGGCAGCAATTTAAGTGAACCTTCTGAAATTTTTGTTAAACTCGCAACGAACTCACAAAAGGAAATCCAACATGTTTACGTTGGGGGCAGAGGGCATTATTGCGAGACGGTCACCATCGACACCGATACACTGGCATAATCATGGGAATTTGGACTGATCTTCCATCAGCCTTTTTTCCTCTTCACAAATCACGTTCTTTTTTCCATAACAGCCCATCAGTACCTCGAATACTAGTTTTCTCAAAAAAAAGAACCCAAATCGGGTTCTTTCCTCACATTGATTTTCTATGGCTTACCAACAAGTTCTGCTAACAGCTCACTGACTTTAGGCAGTGGCTCGTTTTGTAAGGCTGCTACGATTTTTGAACCGATCACTACTCCATCACACACTTGGGCAAAACGCTGCACGTCTGCATGGGTCGAGACCCCAAAACCAGCTAGTACTGGAATCAAACTTTTTTCCGAAATGGCGTGCAAATGCTGATCCAGCTGTTCGTTGTATTGACGATCTTCTCCAGTGACACCGTTCACTGTCACAGCATAGACGAATCCTTCCGCTTCTTCGATCAGCGTCTGAATTCTGTCTGGCGGACTGGTCAAGGAAACCAATGTGATCAGCGCGAGATCCGCCGCATCAAACGTAGGCGTTACTAGCGATCGATGTTCAAAGGGCAAATCTGGAATAATCACCCCTTTCACATCCGTCGTTTTTAATTCATTTGCTAGCTGTTCAATGCCATAATGAAAGAATGAGTTGGCATACCCCATCAATACCAGTGGAACCTCGGAATGGATGGTTTGCAGCGCAGCAATGATCTTTTTTAAAGTGGTCCCATTGGCTAATGCCTGCATTCCAGCTGCTTGAATGATCGGTCCATCTGCGACCGGGTCTGAAAAGGGCACGCCGATTTCAATGGCGGCGGCGCCATGTGTCGTCAACAGTTCGATTTCTGCTGGCAGGCGTTCCAGTCCGTTGGCCCCCGCCATGATATAAGGGACAAACAGTGGCTTGCCTTGTTTTTGACGCTCCTTTAGTTTCATCGTCAATGTTTTGCTGGTCATTTCGCTGCTCCTTTCCGATCTTTGATTTGTTGAACATCTTTGTCCCCTCGCCCAGACAAACAGATCACTAAGCGTTCTTCTGCTGTCATTGTTGGCGCTAACTTTAAAGCATAGGCAACGGCATGAGCACTTTCCAAAGCAGGAATAATGCCTTCGATTTGAGACAAGAGATAAAAGGCGTCAACAGCTTCTTCATCAGTGACCGCAAAATACTCCGCGCGCGCAATTTCCTTCAAATAAGAATGTTCGGGACCGACCCCTGGATAATCCAAACCAGCTGAAATCGAATAAGGTTCGATCACTTGCCCATCATCGTCTTGTAGCAGATGCATTTTGGTGCCATGCAAAATACCGATACTGCCTTTCGTTAAAGTCGCCGCATGCTCGGTAGTATCCACGCCTTTTCCAGCTGCTTCAACGCCAATCAAACGAACGGTCTGATCGTTGATAAAAGGGTAAAACATCCCCATTGCATTGCTGCCGCCGCCAACACACGCAACGACTGTCGTTGGCAGTTGCCCTTCTTTTTCCAATAGTTGCCGCCGTGTCTCACTGCCAATCACACTTTGAAAATCTCGAACGATCTCTGGAAAAGGATGCGGACCGAGTACGGAACCCATCACGTAATGAGTGTCCTCAACGGTTGTAACCCAGTAGCGCAGCGCTTCATTGACAGCATCTTTCAATGTCTGATTGCCTGAAGTGACTGAAACCACTTTTGCTCCCAATAATTCCATTCGAAAGACGTTTAGTGCTTGCCGATGAACATCTACTGCGCCCATAAAAATCGTGCATTCCATACCGAACAACGCGGCCGCAGTCGCGGTGGCGACGCCATGCTGTCCAGCACCGGTCTCCGCTACCACTTTCTTTTTCCCCATCCGTTTTGCTAATAAGACTTGGCCAAGTGCATTATTGATTTTATGGGCGCCCGTATGATTCAAATCTTCTCGCTTCAGATAAATTTTGGCACCGCCTAAGTGTTGTGACAAGCGCTGTGCATGATAAAGAGGTGTTTCTCTTCCTACATACTCTTGCAAATATTCCTGTAATTCTGCTTGAAAACTTGCGTCCGCTTGTGCTTCACGGTAGACAGTTTCTAATTGCTTGACTGCATACATCAATGTCTCTGGCACAAACTGTCCGCCAAAAGAACCATAAAAACCTGCTTCTGTGGGGTATTGGGTCATTTTATCTTCTCCTTTACTAAGTGAATAAATTGTTCGATTTTCCGACTGTCTTTCTTGCCCTGAGTTTCCACGCCTGAAGAAACATCGACAGCATAAGGCCTAAAAAGTTGGATCGCCTCTTCTACATTTTCCGCGTGCAAACCGCCAGCAATAAAAAATCGCTCAGACAACGGCAACGGTTTTCTCGCCACTTTTTGCCAATCAAAGGATTGACCGTTGCCGCCAGCATAAGGGTGATCTCTTACTGGAGCGTCCAATAACCCTAAATCTGCCTGGCAGCTTAGGAAATCTTGTTCTAAAGTATCTGCTTCTCCATCAAAGGCTTGGATCACAGCGATGTTTTGATGCGCAAAAGTGCCTGTCTGAATGGCTGTTTGCAAAGATGGCAGGATCTTTCCATGGAGCTGAATCGCTGTCAACTGGGCGGCTTGAATTGCCTCTTGAACTTCTTCAAAACTTGGAGAAACGAAGACTCCGACTTTCCCTACATTTTGGGGTACTTTCTCCGTTATCTTGCGGACTTGTGTCGGATCGATTCTCCGGCGGCTTTCGGCAAAAACAAAGCCAAGGTAATCTGCTCCAGCATTGATGGCAGCTTCGACATGGAGGCGTTCGATGAGTCCGCAAATTTTCACTTTGGTCATCGGCGGCTCACCTGCAAATCTGCCGCTGTTTCAGCAATTCGATTGCTTCTCATCAACGTTTCTCCAACGAGGACTCCATGATAAAACGGTGCAAGCTGCAGCACATCGGCGGCAGTTCGAATACCAGATTCACTGATGTAAATCGCCTCTGATGGCTGAGGCGCTAGAGCAACACTGACATCCAAGGAAACGTCAAAAGTTTTTAGGTCGCGATTGTTGACGCCGATGATTTTGGCACCTACTGCTTGGGCTTGTTGAAATTCTGCCGCATTATGGGTCTCAACGAGTACTTCCAACCCTAGTGCTTCGGCTTCTTGATACAGCGCGACGAAACGGGCTGGCTCCAACGCAGCCACGATCAATAAAACGATACTGGCACCCGCATTCTTGGCGCGAATCAATTGTTTTTTGTCGATAATAAAGTCTTTGCATAGTATAGGCACCGAAACGGCATTACTGACTGCTTTAAGATCTGCCAGCGAGCCGTTAAAAAACTGCTGGTCGGTCAAAACGGAAATCCCGCTGACACCTGCAGCTTCATATGCTTGCGCTTGAGCGACAGGATCGATCCCTTGGTTGATGTCTCCTTTGGAGGGTGAAGCACGCTTGATTTCAGCAATAAGGTGCATCTTCTGTGGTTGGTCCTTGACATGCTGATAAAATGATGGGCGTTTCGCTACGACCTTTTCGGTTTCTTGTGGCATCGCGGCAACTTCTTCAACTTTTTTCTGGATGATCGTTTCTAAAAAATCCATGTTTCTCCTCCTTACAACTTTCGTAGTTATTGACTATTTGACTGACGAATCAGCATCTGCAGTTTGTCGTAGGCGGCGCCCGAAGCGATACACGCTCGTGCCATCGCAAAGCCTTCCGCTAGGGTGGCGGCTTTGCCGTTGGCGTAAAAGCCTAAGCCTGCATTTAAGACCACTGTCTCAAGATAAACGGAATGTTGATTTTTCAACACCGCAGTTAAGATCGCGGCGTTTTGAGCGGCATCCCCGCCAACGATCGCCTTGATCGGTGCTGACGTAAAGCCATACGCTTGCGGATCCAAAGAAAAATTCGTCACCTTTCCTTCGTGATAAAAACTGATCGCCGTTTCACCTGCCAAATTAGCTTCATCCATCCCATTGCTTCCATGGATCACCATTGCTCGTTGTCGACCAAGACTGCCTAACGCTTGGGCAGTGTCTGCCAAACTTTCACCAGCGTAGGTACCGATCAATTGAGTGGTCAATGGCACAGGATTGATCAAGGGCCCGAGTAAGTTAAAAATCGTTGGCGTCGCTAATTCTTGCCGTATCTTCATCACTGCTTTCATCCCCGGATGCAACGACGGGGCGAAGAGAAAAGCGATGCCGACTGTCGCCAATAGCTCAGCGATTTTTTCTGGTGATGCTTGGATCGACACCCCCAAGCAGGCTAAGACATCGGCACTGCCTGAACGACTAGAGATACTGCGATTGCCGTGTTTTGCCATCGTGATTCCCCCGGCTGCTAAAACGAAGGCAGCCGTAGTGGACACATTAAAACTATTAGAGTGATCACCGCCAGTGCCGCAATTGTCCATGGCGTCTCCTCCTTCATAAGGAATGGTCACGGCATGCTCTAACATAATTTCTGCTAAAGCAGTCAATTCGGCAGCTGTGATGCCGTTGATCTTCATCGCAACTAATGCTGCCCCCAATTGACTTTCCGAAAACACCCCGTTTAAAATTCCTTGAGCAAAGTGGCGCATCTCCTGATAACTTAAATGACGGCCATTAAATAATTGCTGAGTGATTTGTTGCGGCGGCTGTTTTTTTATTGCTTGCATTTACGATTCCTCCTTTTTTCATCTTGTGTTTTTTGCTGTATTATCTGAGACGAGTCCAAGAAACTGTTCTATGAAAAATGCCCCCTCGTTTGTTCCCATTGATTCTGGATGGAATTGGAGTCCTACGATTGGTTTTTCGCGATGCTGAATCGCCATGATGATCCCTTCTGTTTCAGCCAATACCTCAAATTCCGCTGGGAGTGTCGCTGGCTCAATGACCAGCGAGTGATAGCGCATGACCGTCATATCTCCTAGATAGGTTTCGAACATGCCTTTTTTCTGATACGTAAGGCTCGATTGCTTGCCGTGCATAATAGTTGGTGCTTGGACCACTGTGGCACCAAACGCTTCACCAATGGCTTGATGCCCTAAGCAGATACCTAAAAGCGGCTTGCTATCTTGGTAAGTTTTGATCAAAGGAATCATGAATCCTGCCTCTTCGGGCCGTCCTGGTCCTGGAGAAAAAATGATGCCATCTGCTTCTTCAGCAACACTAAAAAGCTCTGGATCGTCATTTCGCAAGACGATCGTATCCGCTGGACATTGCTGGACTAAGTTATACGTAAAGGAATCATAATTATCGACGAGTAAAATCATTGGCTGACACCTCCAATAGTGCTTTGGCTTTGTGTAATGTTTCTTGGTATTCAGATGAAGGATCAGAATCATAGACGACACCCGCCCCTGCCTGGACATAAGCGATCTCGTCTTTCAAAACCATTGTCCGAATCCCGATGGCAAAATCCGCTTGATCATTACGAGAAAAATACCCAACGGCTCCCGCATAAACCCCTCTTCGAACAGCTTCCCATTGATAGATGCGAGTCATGGCACGAATCTTTGGTGCCCCGCTGACCGTGCCTGCTGGCAGAGTTGCTTTCAAGGCATCCATTGCCGTCACACCTGCTCTGCGCTTGGCAGCCACTACCGAAACGATGTGCATGACATAGCGGTATTTCTCGATCACCATGTATAAAGGAACATGAACCGTCCCATGTTCAGCGATCCGCCCTAAATCATTGCGTCCAAGATCGATCAGCATCTGGTGCTCCGCACGCTCTTTTTCATCTGCCAACAGTTCATTTGCTAAAGCTTCGTCTTCCGCTTTGGTCGCCCCTCGTTTGCGGGTACCAGCGATGGGATTTGTGGTGATTTCGTCGCCTTGAACGCGAATCAGGCTTTCAGGTGAGCTACCGATTACTTTGAATCCTTGATCGAAATCAAGATAATAGAGGTAAGCGGAAGGATTTGTCACTCGCAGTTTGCGGTAATAGTCAAAGGGCTCTTGTTTAAATGACGCTTTCAGACGTTGCGAAGGAACAACTTGGAACATGTCTCCCGCCGTAATCCGGGCTTTCGCCTCTTGAACGATCGCTTCATAGGCTTGCTGTGTGACATTGCTGATAAAATGTAGGTTTTCGTTTGACAATACACGGGTCTCAGCGGCGACTGGTGTCCTTAACTGCTGCTTCACTGCTTGCAGTACCTGCTCCATCTCGACGGTTCCTCTTTGGCTGTAGCAATTTTCAAGAATGATCGTTAAAGTTTCCGTCTGATGGTCCAAAACGAGAAAAGTTTCGAAAAGCCAAAAGGCCATATCAGGCACCTGCAATTCATCTGCGGGCAGTTGTCCAATGTCTTCATAGCAAGCGGCGATATCATAGCCCGCATACCCGATAGCCCCACTTTGCAACGGCAGATCCGGTAAAGCGGTGATTTCTTTTTTGACTACATATCGTTCCATTTCTTTTAAAGGGTCCTGGCAGGGATACTTGTTGACCGTTTTTTTCAAAAGATCCTCCACTTGAAAAACACCATCCTTAAAGGTCAGTTTCTGAACGGGATCAAAGGTAAGGATCGAATAGCGTCCGGTATCTTCTTCTCTGGGAATACTTTCCAATAAACATTTATGCGCCCCTTGAATCCGTAAAAACACTGAGACAGGTGTCAAACAATCGCTGTTGATTCGTTCCATTCGATACATAAGCTGCTCCTTTCTTTGTAAACAAAAAGCCCTCAAGCAAACGCCATAAAAACGTCTGCTTGAGGGCGAATGATCGCGGTACCACCTCAATTGAAGTTGCCCAAATAAACAACTTCATCTCTATCAACCGTCTAACAACGGTCTTCCTCTATAACGGGAGTTCCCGCATTTTCCTACTGCCAAAAAAGGGTTCAAAAAATGATCGGCTAAGGCCATTTCCTTGATTTCTTGGTACCGGACTCTCATCATCGCCGACTTTCTGTAGCCAAAAATATTCAAGTACTTCTCTTAGTTTGATTTTGTTGCTATTTTTCTCATTGATCGAGGGGAAAAAAACAAAAAAGCCCTCACGCAAACAAACTTGTCTGCCTGAGGGCGATTACTCACGGTGCCACCTCAATTGGTTCTTTCTAGATCGTCTATCAACGATCGCTCTCTGTAACGGGAGTTCCCGGAAAAAGCCTACTGATTTCAGCCTTTCGACACAAAAGTCCATTTCTGAAGCACCCATCTGCTGATTTACACCACCATCAGCTCTCTGCAAGACGAACATCCTCATACTTTTCTTTTGTATGGTCTTAATGAGTTATTGGTAGTTATATTACGTGGCTTTTGCTGATCTGTCAACAGGAAAAGATCATTTTTTTTGCTTTATTCCTTCTTTGTTAACATGAGCACAACAGAACTTGACGCTTCTGATAAATGGATGAGTCGGCGTTTACTTACGATACATTCTCCCTTCTCATTAAAAAAAACGTCGAAACATCCCCTTCCAAATTTCTACTTTTTGTTTTTTTATTTACGTTATCACCTAAAAAACGGTTTTCTTTTTTCAAAAAATTATTGCATTTTTTTATATTTTCATCACATGGTGAAAATATATTTTTGTTATTTTAAATGAAATCTCATATGATTGAACCAGATGTGAGAAAGGGTGATTAAATGTACATAGATAAATCCTATTTTTCTAACTTTATTTATAAAATGAGTTGTTTGGAATTTACTTACTCACTTATTCAATCCAATGAGAAAAAAATTTCTTTATCCAGGGAAGAACAAGTAGAAATTGAGTGGATCATTGACTCTGCTCTCCATCGAAAACTCTATGCTTCACGCAAAAAAAGTTTGTTTTCTTCTAAGATAAAATTATCGAAAGAAAGTTATTCTTTATATTTACGAATGAAGAAATACGAGCATATGATCGATCTTTAACAGTTGAGACACATGAAAAAATAGCGCTCACTCTTTGCAGACCGTTACTACACCTGATCCCCATTTTTTGATAAATAACCTCTTCCGATGAATTGTAAATAGCAAAACTTGGCTTTTTCGTATAAAATCAATAAGAACACGAACGAGCTGTTTTACGCCAAAGCAGTCAATGGGATGCTTTTGACCTTCAAGAATCGGAAAGGAAGTTTTTGTCATGGATGGGATGATGAAAAAAATCATTACGGAGAAAGATTTGTTGCGCCAAATCTTGCTCTTGGAACAGTTAGCCAATCACAAAATGATCACTGCCAAACATTTGGCAGAACTAATCAATACGACGGAACGAACGGTTTTTTCTGATATAACCTATATTCGTCAACAATTACCTGATGGTTGGCAGATCGAAGCTGCCAGTAGTGGCTTTGCTTTGACCCATGATGGCCCATTGCTGATGAGTCAGCTATGGGAAACATTTTTTCCTCAATCGATCGGAGTTTCTTTAATGAAAGCATTGCTTTTTTCTAGCGAACTCCGTACCCAAGAGATTCTTAGCCAAACAGGGACTTCCTATGAAACCCTGCGGCGGCATATCTCAAAATTAAACAAAAGTCTGACGGATTTTTCTTTGCGGATTCGCATCACAAATCGCGTGATTCGTTTTGAAGGAAGTGAGATCAATATTCGCGTCTTCTTCCATCGTCTTTTACTGCCTTATACCCATAACAATTACTTTTTTGAGGAATATACGATTCATGAGTCCCACTATTATCATTTCTTGGATCGCTTGGCAAAAGCCAAGCTGCAAATTGATGTGGAACAAATCTTCGGCACTTGCTGGTTTTTTATCAATTCAATCCGTATCAAAGCCAATTGCCGCATTGATTCCTTCGAATTTAATGAAGATGATCCCCTTTATGGCCTTTTCCAACAGCCATTAAGTCAGCTCTATCAAAAAGAAGGTGTTTATTTAGAGCGCAGCGAACACTTCTTTAGCTTCTATTGCTTTTTAGAAAGTTGGAACTACAATAATGAATGGTCCAAAACAATTCAAACAACCCTTGAAACGTATCAAGCCATTTATAAAAAAACAACCTATTTTGTCGAAAAATTAGCCCGCTTGCTGCAGCTACCTCTCGCTAGTGGGACGCAACTGATTGAGAATCTGTTGCTGCTCTTGATCAAAACGCAAGAGTCTGCCAAACTCTCAGAATGGTTTGGGTTAGAATTTCACGAGATCCAGCGCCTGAATCAGCCCTATTCGTTACCGATCGAAGCAACGATCCATGACTTTTTAGAGGAGCAGACAAGCAGCCAAAGGGAGACGAGTTTCCCTTTGTGGTCTACCACCACCTTGTTGATTCAACAAGCAATTTTACACATCAACCCTATCCGAGCAAAGGGATACTTTGTCTTTCAAGGGGAGCCGGCATGGAAAGCTTACCTTTTACAAGAATTGAATGACTTTCTCGGAGCTCGTATCCTTTTATCAGCCATCGAACCAGGTCAACTAGATGGGCTATCGGCAATCGACGTTGATTTTGTCTTATCAAATTTTCCATTAGATGATGCTCCTGTCCCGGTCTTTTATTTATCGATGGTACCGACCAAAAATGAGCTCAATCAAGTGACTGAGCTCATTCAAACCTATTATTTAAGTTATCACTAGAATCATCAAGCTGCCTTTATTGTTTCACTGGGGCAGCTTTTTGACGTCCTTGCAACTTATTTGTAATAAATTTCTCACCTTCGACGACTGTGAAAAGAAGTGCCCCGTTGGCTGCAATACTCAACTGCTGCATCAGCGTCAAAGAACCGATCCCTAAAAGCTGGTGTCCAATAGGTGTTAGGAAAATCGCTGCCTGCAATACGATCAGTAGTGCCAGGGAGACTAAGAGTGCTTTATTGGCAAAGAGTTGGCGATTCAACGCCGGCTTTACCAGCTCACGACAGTTCAACAAGTAGACCGCTTGGGCGAAGACGATACTTTGCAGTAGCATGCTTTGCTGAAGGACCGTTCCTTCAAACTGAATCGCTAAGACGTAGGAAGGAATCATGATTAACAACGAGACATAGAAGATGCGGAACAGACTGTACCAAGATAAGATACCTTCTTTGATTGGCCGTGGTGGTCGATTCATAACATCCGCACTTGCCCTTTCAAAACCGAGTGCGTATGAAAGCGTGATGGTTGTCACCATATTTACCCATAAAATTTGTACAGGTGTCAGTGGCAGTGGTCGGTTCAACAAGAGTGCCGCAATAACGATCAATCCTTGTGCAACGGCCGTTGGTAAGAAGAAGTTGATGGTTTTCTTCAAATTATCATAGATCCGACGACCCACGCGGACGGCATTTGCGATCGTATGAAAATTATCGTCTGCCAAAACCATATCGGCTGCTTGCTTGGTTACTTCACTGCCTTTGATTCCCATAGCGATCCCAATGTCGGCTTTTTTCAGCGCTGGTGCATCGTTAACGCCATCGCCGGTCATTCCGACGATCTCTTCATTCGCCTGCAAAGCACTGACGATTCGTAATTTATGCTCTGGGGTCGTTCGAGCAAAGATATCTGTCTTTTGAACTGCTTGCTGCAATTCTTCCTCCGACAACAGGTCGATTTCTAGCCCTTCCAACACGTGATTCGTGTGCTTCAAGCCAATTTGCTTGCCGATGGCTTGAGCGGTCTTGCCATGGTCTCCTGTGATCATTTTGACTTGGATGCCCGCTTGCAAGCACTCTTTTACTGCTTTGATGGCACTGTCTTTCGGAGGATCAATGATGCCAGCGATCCCAACAAAGGTTAATTTCGTTAGTGCTTCGTGGGACAAGGACTCCTGTGCCGACAGCGTCAGATGCGCAAAGCCAATCAGCCGCTGCCCTTTCGCTGCTAATTTTGCACTTTCATCTAACCACCATTGCTTTTGATCTGAAGTCAGTTGGCTTTTCTCAAGCAATACTTCTGGCGCACCTTTGACAAAAATTACCGAGGCATTCGACTCTTCTTGATTTTGATGACGGGTTGCCATGTACTTGTAAGAGGAACTAAAAGGAATCTTATCGACTGTTTTACGCAATGGTTGCTGCGCTGATTCTGCGTATTGCAACAAGGCTTTTTCGGTTGGGTTCCCAACGAGATCCGCAGCCTTTTGTTCTTCGTCCTGCTTCAAATCTTGACAATTTGCCATAATATCAAGCACCATTTCTTTATCCACGTTCGACTCAACCAAGACATCGACAACCGTCATTTCATTTTTGGTCAAGGTTCCTGTTTTATCTGAACAAATCACCGTCATGGCACCTAGTGTCTCCACTGATGGCATCGTTTTGATGATTGCTTGCTCCTCAGACATTTCCTTGACACCCATCGACAAAATCATGGTCAGCACGGCTGGCAAGCCCTCAGGAATCATTGCTACCACTAAGGCGATACCTGATGAGAACAAGAGATCAAGATCAAAGCCGTAGCGGAAGGTAGTAAAGAAGATCAAGAAAATCACTAATCCGATAATGCCTTTAAAGATTTGGTGATTCAATTGCTTCATTTTTTTGATCAACGGGGTTTCTTGCGCTTTCACAGACTGAATTGCTTGATTGATCTGGCCGATTTGTGTATCGTCGCCTGTTTCAACGACGATCCCGCTGGCAGTTCCGCTTTCTACATGGGTACCAGAAAACGCCATATTCCGCTGGTCGCCAATCGTACTTTCTTGAGTAATAGGCTCGGTCATTTTTTGAACAGGCTCAGATTCGCCAGTTAAAATCGACTCTTCAATCACAAGATCATGGGTTTCGATCAAGCGCATATCTGCTGGTACGACATCTCCTGGTCCTAAAACGACTAAATCTCCATTTACTAAGGAAGAAACAGCAATTTTCTTCTTGCGGCCGTGAACATAAATCGTTGCTTCTTGCCCCATGAACTGCTTCAATCCATCCAGTGATTCTTGGGCTTTGCGCTCTTGCCAGTAGCCGACTAATCCATTGATGACGACGACCGCCATAATAATGCCGCTTTCGATATAATCACCAGAAACCCCTTTTAAGACGGCTGCGACGATCAAGACCAACATCAGTAAGTCGGTAAAATGCTTGCCGACTTTCTTCCATGTAGGGATCTGCGCTGCCTCAGTAATTTTATTTTCGCCTTGCTTTGCTAAACGCTGGTTGCGTTCTTCGGAGGAAAGGCCCTGCCGTGTTGTTTGTAACGTGTGTAATAGTTCTTCTGTTGTTTTTTTGTACCAATTCATATTTTTTCCTCCTTGTTTATTTATTTGATCTGAACATAGTATAAAACATTAAAACCATAAAATTCTGGCGATAATTTCAGCGGAGCCTGAAAAAAATGAGTGCTTTTATTAAAGGGGAAGGGCGGCTTCGTCCCGTGTTTTCACAAAACCAACAGAAAACGTTTGTTGATTGTTTTTGCAGGTGGAATCAAGTAAACTAAGACACACCCAATCAATTGCTATCTGTCCCCATCATCCAAAGGTAAGATAGAAGAAAGGAGAAAATAAATGGCAATCTATACCGATTCAAAAATCGCGCAAGGACCTTTTCTTTTCATTTCTGGTCAAACGCCGTCACAAGACGGAGCCACACCTGAGGACCCGCAAGAGCAAACAGCCATCGTTTTGAAAAAGATCGAACAGCTTCTATCAGCCAATCAACTGTCCTGGTCATCAGTGGTCAAAATGACCGTCTTTTTAACAGATGCTGCCTACTTAGCTGCTGTCCGTAGGGCGTTTAAAACTATTTTGGTAGAAAACAAACCAGCCATGAGTCTCGTGATCGTTGCCGGCTTGGTTGCCCCTGACTTTAAAGTAGAGATTGAAGCACAAGCTACCTTGGCTTAAGCACAGAGAAAAACACCAAAAAAACTTCGTACAAAAGGCAGTAGCCAATACGAAGTTTTTTGGTGTTATCTTCTTATTCAGTCCTATCTGAAGTGTCTGATTCAGTCTTTTTTTGCCACTGCTCCACAAAACCAGCGATGGCTTGAGCAGTCTGTTGAGTATTCACTAAGGTTCGCTTTTTCTCCATCGCTTCTGTCAACGAAATCGGACCTTGCTGGATACAAAAGACGGCAGATAGTAGTTGCGGCAGTTTTCCTAGATCGTCGCTTCGGGAGCCGCAGATGGCAACAACCGGTACCTGATGTTTGTGGGCGAGCAACGCGACGCCATAGGGTACTTTTCCCCCAGCGGTTTGCCCATCGATGCGTCCTTCACCCGTGATCAACAAATCTGCTTCTTTGATTTTTTCCTCAAATCCAATCAATGAAGCGATCGTCGCAAATCCTGGAACCAATTGACCACCTGCCAAACGAACAGCACCACCAAGCCCACCTGCCGCACCAGCACCAGGGACTTCCAGATCGATGCCCGCGGTCCGCTTGATGTGCTCAGCCAAACGCTTTGCCTGCTGATCCAACTGCTGGATCGTTTCTTGGGATGCCCCTTTTTGCGGACCAAAAACCTGCGCAAATCCCTGATTGCCAAAATAGGGATTCGTTACATCGGCCAATGCAAATAGATCAATTTGTGCAAGCAGAGGGTTCAACTGGCTGAGCGCCAGAGATTCTGCTTGCAGTAAAGGATTGTTTTCCATCCGCTCGTTTCTTTGAATGGTTGCTCCTAGCGCAAGTAAAAAGCCTACGCCCCCATCAGAAGTGCCGCTACCGCCAAGGGTCAGGTAAATTTTTTTCACACCTTGCCTGCAAGCTGCTAAGACCATTTGGCCTAAACCAAAAGAAGAGCTATTGCGGGTGGTCTCGTCACTAGGTTCCACGAGTTGCAACCCAATCACTTCTGCAGATTCAATCAGGGCAATTTTTTCTTCCTTGATTTTGGTGACCAACATACGGGCTTGCAACTTACCGCCTAATGGAGCGGTCACTGAAACCGTTTCGTAATTGCCTCCCAGCGCAGCAATGACTGCTGCCATTGACCCTTCTCCCCCATCAGCGATTGGGATACTGCGTGTTTCCCACTGGTCTGAAAACCCGCTTAAGACCGCTTGATTTAGTTCTGCTGAAGTGGCACTTCCTTTGAAGGAATCGATTGCTGCTGCAACTTTCATTTTTCTACCTCTCATTTACGATCATCTCTTTACCAAAGATTGGAATACTTCGCTTTATAATCAACTTTTAGTTAATTAAATCAACCAAAAATTAACTAGCAATCCATTGTAAGTCATCCTTTCTCCTCTTATGATAGAAGTATACCAAACAAACCTATCGGAGGTGCACTATGGACTTACCAATTGGCGAGGAAATCGCTCGGAGAAGAAAACAACGAGGTATTACCCAGCAAGAATTAGCAGTGTTTATGAATGTGTCCAAAGCATCCGTTTCGAAATGGGAAACGGGACAGTCTTATCCAGATATCACCTCGCTGCCCTTATTAGCAGCGTATTTTGATTGTAGCGTCGATGAATTATTGATTTTGGACTCGCAGCTATCCCCTAAAGAGATCCAACGGATTTACCAACTATTAAAAGACGCTTTCCAAACAAAAACATCGACGGAAGTTCTCGCTCTTGCTCAAAGTTTTACCAAACGGTATTACTCTTGTTATCCGTTCTTATTACAAATGGGGTCCTTTTACTTAAATCATTGGGATCTACTGCCAGATGTCCCTGTAGAAAGCATCCCAGAAGGACAAACTTATGAAAACGCCCTAATGGAAGCAAAGAAAAACACCTATTTGAAGGAAGCAGAAACCCTTTACCAGCGGATCATGGATCAAGGAGACAGTGAGCTGGCCCAACAAGCGAAACAGATCGATGCTTATTGTCTGCTGATGAGAAACAAGCCAGAAGAAGTCTTGGCGATCCTTGGAACGAAAACTCTCTCTTTTTTACCTAGCGAGCCGTTGATTGCCGCCGCATTCCAGCAAAACAATCAGTTGCAACAAGCTGAGATCGTTACGCAAAGTGCGATTTATCAATACTTGATCCTTTTTATGAGCTTACTGACGAATTATTTGGCAATGCTCACACAAGACGAGGAGCAACTGGAAAAAACCTATGCACGTGGACTGGCACTCAGCGAGAGCTTCCATCTGGCCGAACTGCATCCTATTTCTGTGCTGAACTTTTTAGCCGCTGGAATGGTTTCTTTTGCCGCTTTAGGAAAAGAGGACTTACTAGCAGATGCATTAGAAAAGTACGTCAAAACGATAGCAACAACACCTGAAGAAATCGTTTTGAAAGGAGATGATTATTTCAACAGCATCGATGAGTGGATTAGTGAATTAGAATTAGGCAGTCAGATCCCGCGTAACTCAGGTAGTGTCAAAAAACAATTTATTGAATTAGCACAGCTGACACCCTTGTTTGAACCGTATCAAGAAAAACCCCCATTTAAAGAACTATTTCAGCGCTTGAGCAAACTAGCTGAGCAAGCATCTAATTCCCAAAGGAGTGATTCCCATGGATAGTGTTCAACTAAATATTCCAAACGATATGGCTGATTATTTGCCCATACTGATTCCCCTAATTATCTTACAACTGGTCTTAATCGTCCTGTCAGTTCGGGATATTTTAAAGCAGGAACAGTTTAAATTTGGCTCTCGCACGTTATGGCTTTTAATATCATGTTGTATTAGCCTGATTGGTCCTATCCTTTATTTTGCTTTCGGAAAAGAGGACCAACAATGAAGATGATCGAGATCAATCATTTATCCAAGCGTTTTGGGCACAAACAAGTGCTACAAGACCTAACCTTTTCTGTTCCAAAGGGCAGCGTTGTGGGTTTTGTCGGAGAAAATGGTGCCGGCAAAACAACGACCATGAAGGCGATTTTAGGATTACTCCCCATTGATGAAGGAGAAATCACCGTTTGTGGCGAACCGGTGCAATTTGGCTCAGCCAAGACGAATCGCTGGATCGGCTATCTGCCAGACGTGCCGCAATTTTACTCTTTTATGACAGCTGCAGAATATTTGACTTTCTGCGGAAAAATCCAGCCCAATCAAGAACCTTTTCAACCTCAGCGGGTAACAGAAGTCTTAGAATTGGTAGGTTTAGAAGCTTCGAAACAAAAAATCGCTGGCTTTTCTCGTGGTATGAAACAACGTCTCGGGTTAGCCCAAGCTCTGATCAATCGCCCCGCCATCTTGATCTGCGATGAACCAACATCCGCACTAGACCCTTTAGGTCGCAAAGCGTTTCTTGATGTATTGGCAAAAATCAAAGAAGAAACAACGGTTCTTTTTTCATCCCATATTCTTGCAGATGTCGAGCAGCTGTCAGATTACATTGCGATTTTGCACAAAGGCCAGATTCGGGCATTTGAAACGATGGATTGCTTAAAAAACCGTTATCGAAAAACCGCCTTTGGGATTGTCTTTGCCGACGAAGGTGAGCATGTGAAATTTGCCAATGTGTTAGCATTCCACGGCATTGCGGCAGAAAGAAAGAACAATCAATTACTGATCGACGAAACTGCTGACACGAATGTTGGAAAGCAGTTGCTGCGATTGCTCAATGAACAACAGATAGTACCTGAATCCTTTCAACGAATCGAACCAACGTTAGAGGCGATTTATTTGGAGGTGATCAAATGAAGACGTTTCTTGTTTTCTTAAAGAAAGAATTTCTCGGCGGCCTTCGCAGTAAGAAATTGTTGATTTGCTTGATCCTGTTTGCCCTGATTGGTATGCTTTCTCCCTTTACAGCGAAAATCATGCCCGATCTGATGGCCAGTATGGTGCCAGAATCAATTCAGATCACGATTGCTGATCCGACTTCGATCGATGCATGGCTTCAGTTTTACAGCAACATCGGCACGATCGGGTTACTAGTGTTTGTGATTCTTTTTACCGATACGATCTCCGCCGAAATCAGTCATGGCACCTTTATTCAACTGATCACTAAAGGCTTACCGAAAACCACGATCGTCTTAGCCAAAGCTTGCTATTTATCGATCCTTTGGTCTTTGAGTTTCGTCCTAAGTGCCAGTGTCAGTGCTTTTTATACGATGATTTATTTCCATGATGACAGCGCTGTTCAAGTCCCTAGCGCTTTGGTCAGCTATTGGCTCTTCGGTTTATTAGCAATCAGCATTCTGCTGCTAGGTTCTAGCTTTGCTAAAAGTATCTATCAAGGACTGTTGTTTCTTGGTGTCTGTTATCTGATGGGTATGTTAGGCAATCTGTGGAGTCAATTAACAAATTGGAACCCTTACTCCCTTTCCAGCCAATTTCCTAACTACTTAACCGACCAAATCAAGTTAGGGGAACTGCTGCCAGCACTGTTGTTAACTTGTTTTTTGATCATCGCTTGTTTGACTGGTGCCATAGCTGTTCTAAGAAAAAGAAAATATTAAAAAACATCGGTGCAGATTTTTGCACCGATGTTTTGTTACTGCTATTTTACTCTACTTTTGCTGTCTCTTGGACTTCAACAGATTTTTTAGCCTGCATTCTTTGCTCGAGCCGCATGAAGAGTCGCATGAAGAAGGCAATCAAGTAAATTGAAAAGGCAGAAATAAGCGCTTCTTGCCAAGAAAAGATCAAAAGGTTCAGCAAGATGATGATCAAATTAGTTAAGAAAACCCCACTAGATCTGCGAATGCCATAGTATTTTTCCAAAATCAGCGGTGGGATCGTTACGCCACCGTTAGAAGCACCAATTTTATAGAGCGAAAAGATGCCGAAGCTAAAGAAGAAACTACCTAAAATCAATGAGATGGAATAAAAGCGCAGTACCATGATTTCGGGTAAAAGCGCCAGTAGAACGGGAAATGCCAAGCTACCGATAACCGTGTTGACAAAGACCTCTCGTTTCAAAAGTAAGAACGCAAGGGCCAACATCAATAAATTGATGCCCCAGACAATGATGTGCCGATTAATGGACCATCCAGTTTCAATAAGATAACCAATCGAACCAACGCCGGCAGAAGCAATGCTATGAGGTAACAGAAAAAAATTTAAAGCAATGCAAATCCACAGCACCCCAAGCAATAAAGCAAGATTTTTTTTGATTAATGAGTCCATCAACGTTCTCCTTTCAATCTGGCACCTATTTTTATGTAGAAAAGCTTCTGTTTATTCTATCAAAAAAACACTAAAAGAAAGAACCAATTTTTTCATGAAAACATGAAAAAATTGATTCTGACCTTCTAGAAAGTATTCTTGGTTTTTTTCACCAGAGAAGGTGGCCTTATGCAGCACAACCATGAAATATCGCCAGAATCTCATCTGCGATCGCTTTTTGCCAGGCATTTCGCTGCGCCATGCGTTCCTTCTCTGACGGCAAATGGACAAAGGAAACAATCAATTCTGATCCCGCAATCAAATGATAGGACATCAACCGATTTTTTTGCTGCAAAAGCAGCTGATGCGTTTTTTGGGGAAGGGAAAGATCAGATGAGGTTGCCAATTGCTTTAATGCCTCTGGCTGACACAGGTTTCTTTCTGGTGCAATACTGATCAACTTTTTGACGCCTGCTAATTTCATTGCTTCGATCACCCGTAGCGTTGCCCGCGAATCGTGAATATCCGTCAGACAAACATACTGACATCCTTGAAAGGCACGAACCAGTCGACCCAAGTCAAGAAAGTCACCATCTATGATGGTCTCACGTTCTGGATCTGCTGATTGCAAACGCTCCTTTGCACGACGAGCATAAAGTACCAGGGATAAATTGGTTCTTTCTAAAATTTTTTTACGTGTCAGCTGCCCAATCGTCCCAGCAGCACCTAAAATCGCAAGTTGTTTCATAAGCTTCCTTTCTTTTCGATTGTATTATGCAGAATGATTCTGGTTTCCATTGCAACAAATCCAGTCATTAAGACTTAGTGACTAAATTGGCTTTTCGTTGACGCAATCGTTCTTCTGTCGGTAAAACATGCTCATCATAATGTTCAAGTTTGTATTCTAAGCGCTCGACAGCTTCCGTCATATCAGAGATTTTCTCCCTCAGTACCGCTATTTGGTCTGCTAGGAGCTGCTTTCGTTCAGGAACCGTCTCTCGTCCTTCTTCAAATAAAGCCAGGTAATGACTTAGACCCTCAATCGATAATCCAGCATTGCGCATTTGCCTTGCAAACGTGATCCACTTTAAGTCGTCATCATCAAATTCACGAACACCGTTTTTATTGCGTTTGATCGGCGGAATCAGCCCAATTTTTTCATAGTAACGGATGGTATCAGCCGAGACACCGCTCAGTTCACTGACTTTTTTGATATTCATGGCTTCACTTCCTTGTTTTGCATTTTTTCCTAGATCGTTTTGTATGCTACGAGCCAGAAGCCCTTTTGTTACTCGTTATACCGCCCCTACCACTGCATGAGGCAAGTAAGGTTCTTCCAAATACGCAATCTCTTCGGCTGTCAGCTTCAAGTCAAGGGCTGGTAATGCATCCAATAAGTGGCTTTCTTTTGTTGCGCCAATAATTGGTGCGACCACTTGTTCTTTTTGTAATAACCAAGCCAAGGCGATTTGCGCCCGCTTGCTTTGGTGTTTGTCAGCAATTTGTGCGACCCGCGCCACGATCTCCCGGTCTTGTTCCATCGTTTTGTCGTACTTTTGATTGGCGGTTTTATCCGTTAAGTACCGCTTGGTCTCTGCACCCCAATCTCTTGTTAAACGTCCGGCTGCCAATGGGCTATACGGCGTCACGGCAATTTTTTGATCGGCACACAAGGGCATCATTTCTCGCTCTTCTTCTCGATAAAGCAAGTTCAAGTGATTTTGCATCGAAACAAATTTGGTCCAGCCATTTTTTTCAGCGACTGCTTGTGCTTTGGCAAATTGCCAAGCGTACATCGCAGATGCACCAATATAGCGTACTTTTCCAGAAACCACCAAATCATGTAGTGCCTTCATGGTTTCTTCAATTGGCGTGTGGTAATCCCAACGATGGATGATATACAAATCAATGTAGTCCATTTGCAGGCGTTTTAAGCTTTGCTCGACTTGATAAAAAATCGCTTTTCGGGATAAGCCTCCACTGTTTGGCCGTTGCTTCATTTTTGAATACAGTTTTGTGGCAACCACGATCTCATCCCGGGGCGCAAAATCATTCAATGCTCGACCGACGATTTCTTCGCTCGCTCCATAAGAATAGACATTTGCCGTATCAAAAAAGTTGATGCCCAGATCCAAGGCTTTTTTGATGACTTCACGACTGTCGTCTTCTTCTAAGACCCACTCATGAAACCCGCTGTTGGGATCGCCAAATCCCATTGTCCCTAAACACAAAGGTGACACATCAAGTCCTGTATTGCCAAATTTTACATAGTCCATTTGTACGTCCTCCTGTTTTTTAAGTTACACTAAGCATACAGGTTGAAGTGCACTCTAAGTCAAGCGAATCTATAAACTTTTTTTATTTTACTCGCAAATGATCCAAAATGCCATTTCATTAGCATTGTGTATTCTTTTAAATCAACTTTTGGTAAACTAAAACCAAGTATCGATACGCTATCTAGCTGATAAAAAAGGAGCGGAAGATTTTGACTTGTATTTTTTGTACTGCCTCAAAACATGCGATCATTGAAAACGAACGCTTTTATGCGATCGCTGATAAATACCCCGTCACCCCTGGACACCTGCTATTGATCCCCAAAGCGCATCGCAGGGATTATTTTGCCCTCACCCAAGAGGAATTACAAGACTTGCAGGCCTTGTTGCAGGAAGGCAAAGCCTATTTATTGGAAACCTATCGACCAGACGGCTTCAACATCGGCTTCAATTGCGGGGAGGCTGCCGGACAGACGGTCTTTCATTGCCATTGTCATTTGATCCCACGCTACCAAGGCGACGTGGAGGAACCAAAAGGCGGCGTTCGAGGCGTGATTCCTGACAAGCAAGCCTACTAAATACAAACAAGCCGTTTCTTCCAGCAAAGGGAAACGGCTTGTTTGTATTTGTTAAAAATGAGGACGCTTAGGAATTGATCGCTGAATGGTTCATCAACCGATTGATATGAACGCCTAGATAGACGATTTCATTGACAGGGATCTTCGTTTGATATTCTTTGTCGATATAGGCCTTGACTTTTGTCGCGATCTCCATAGCATTTGGATAAAGAGCCCACATTTGACGGTATAGTCCTTCATCTTCTTCTTGCAGCAGACCATCCAAAAAGAACCGGTCAACGAAGAAACGCACGTGGGTAATAAAGCGATTGTAATGGATCGAATTGGTGTTGACGTCTTGCTGGATCGAGTAGCGCACCATATTGACGATCAACCCGATCAATTTGGCTTTTTTCAGCCCATCTTGATTTTCCTCGGTGTTCGACTGGGCATTGATCAAATGAAACGCGATATTGGAGGCTTCTTCTTCTGGTAGATCAATTTGATACTGCTCTTTCAACAAGCGTAGTGCCTGTTCGGCGGCTCGAAATTCCTCCGTATAGTAATTCTTGATTTCCCAATAGAGCCGATTCGTCACACTCAAGCCTTTTTGCTGACGTTCCACAGCAAAGTGCAAGTGATCCGATAAGGTGAGGTAAATCGTTGAATTTAGCGGATAAGGCAGCATTTTTTGCGCTAGCTGAACGATTTCTTTGGTCATTTCAAAATAGTACAACGGAATCTCATCCACCAAATCGGCAAACTGACCCGATTTTTTTTCATCGATTGGCAGAAAAACTTGATCGATCTGGGTATCGGCTATGCTGTCGCCGACTTTTTTTCCATAGCCGATCCCTTTCCCAAGTGCAATCATTTCTTGGCCTTCTTTATCAACAAGTACGACACTTGAATTTAAGACTTTCTTGATGTAAATCATGCACTCTCGCTCCTCACTGTTTATTCTGCCAAACTTGCGCCATTGGTGGCGATCACTTCTTTGTACCAGTCGAAGGAATCTTTTTTCAAACGGTCATAACTGCCATTACCTTCATCATCGGCATCCACATAAATGAAGCCATAACGTTTCGTCACTTGTGACGTCCCTGCACTGACCAGATCGATCGGTGCCCATGAAGTATAACCAATCAAATCGACCCCTTCATCGATGGCTTCCTTCATTTGTTTGAAATGTGCCTTGAAATAATCGACCCGATACAGATCATGCACATGCCCATCTTCGAGGATGTCAATGGCCCCCATGCCATTTTCAACGATCATCAATGGCACTTGATACCGATCATACAATGAAAGCAAGGAGATTTTCAAGCCTTTAGGATCGATCTGCCAGCCCCATTCAGTGGATGGCAGCTTGGGATTTTTTACTCCTAAAACTGTATTACCTGGCGTCCGTTCGGCATTTGGATCACCTGATTCAGCCATAGACATATAATAGCTAAAGGAGAGAAAATCAACGGTGTGATCTTTTAAGATTTGGCGGTCTTCTGGTGCCATTTCAATCTTGATGCCGCGCTTTTCCAGATCTTTTTCAATCATTCGCGGATAAGCACCTTTGACTTGAACGTCTGCATAGAAATCATTTTCTAAGTTTTTCTTTAAGGTCAATTCAACATCCAGTGGGTCACAAGTCAATGGATAGGTCATCAACTTCGTGATCATACAGCCGACTTTGTTGTCAGGATTTATCTCATGGGCGATTTTGGTCACTAATGAACTGGCCACAAATTGATGATGAAGGGCTTGATACACATCTTGCTCTTCCTTGCCAGCTTCTGATTGCTCAGGAATGAGGCCTGCTGTCGTAAAGGGATGACGATGGATACTGTCGATTTCGTTAAAGGTCAACCAGTACTCCACGTATTCCCCGAATTCTTCAAAACAGACGGTCGCAAAGCGGACAAAGTCATCGATCACTTTGCGTTCCACCCAGCCATTGTACTTCAAGCTCAGCGCTAGCGGCATCTCATAGTGAGACAACGTTACGATCGGTTTGATCCCCAAGCGCTGCATTTCTTGGAAGACATTGCGGTAAAAAGCGATCCCTTCTGGATTAGGTGTCGTTTCTTCCCCGGTTGGGAACAAGCGGGTCCACGCAATCGACAGGCGCAGTACTTTAAAGCCCATTTCCGCAAAAAAAGCCAAATCTTCTGGATAGCGATGATAGAAATCGATCCCTCGGCGCTTTGGATAAATGGTATCCGTTTGATCCGCCATTGCTTCTTTGACGGCATCAACAGTCACACTCATGTGTGCTGCATAGTTTTTCACATCGACATGCGGTTTGTAAGTCGCTACATCTGCCACCGACAAACCTTTGCCGCCAAGATTCCAACCTCCTTCTACTTGATTTGCGGCGATAGCGCCGCCCCATAAGAAGTCCTTTGGAAAAGTTGTTTTAGTCATTTGTTCAATCTCCTTTTTACATTGTTTTTGTTGCATTGCTGATTTGTTTAGACGAGCGGTGCGATCGATAGAACACCTTGGTCGTTGCGCTCATCGCTTGTTTCGATCGTTTTGACCGTAAAGTTTTCTTGATTGGTGACCACACAGATCACGATTGGATCAAAACCAGCTGCTTTGATAGCCTCTAGATCAAATTGGATCAGGGGTTGCCCTTGTTTCACTTGATCCCCCGCTTTTACATAAGGGGTAAAGTGTTTGCCTTCTAATTGAACGGTATCCAAGCCGATATGAAAGAGCAATTCTGCGCCATTACGGGTTTTTAACCCGATCGCATGGTTGGTTTCAAACAACATCGTGATCTCGCCATCTTCTGGTGCGATCAATTCGCCAGACGTCGGGATGATCCCGAACCCTTCTCCGATCATACCGCTTGAAAAGACTTCATCGTTGACTTCAGAGAGGGCTACCACTTGGCCTTCTACTGGTTTACTCAATACTTCGGCTTTCGGATCGGCAACAGTCGTCTTATTTTCTACTACTTTGTCTTTGAATAAGAAAAGGACAAGGACAAAGGAAACAGCAAAGGATACCCCTAACGTGACCAAAGCCCACACAAGATTCATCGGGTTGGCTTCATCCACGAACATAGTGATACTTGCTAGACCAGGGCCAACTAATGCGAAGGCCTTGATGGCAAACAAACCAGCCACCGCTCCACCAACTAGGCTGGAAGCCATCACGCCGTAAAGCACTCGTTTATGCAGGATCGTCACCCCATACAAAGCAGGTTCGGTGATGCCAAAAAGGGCGGAGATGCCTGCAGAAACAGCGGTTGAACGAAGTTTTTGGTCTTTGGTCCGAACACTCACCGCAAAACAAGCACCAGCTTCTGCAATGTTATGTGCCAATGAGGCAGGCAAGTATAACAGCTCTGCCCCCATCTCACTCATGGACGAAACAGCATAGGGAATCATGGCTTTGTGCATACCGGTAACCACCATTAATGGTAAAACAGCGGCTAAGATCCCTGTTGCCACCCAACCTAAATGGGCGTACAGCCAAATGATCGCTGCTGAAAAAATCGTTCCGACTTCAAAGCCTAATGGGCCTAAAATCAATAAAGCAACTGGAACCGTAATAACCAAGCTCATCATCGGAACAAAGAAGATACGGATCGGTTTTGGTGAGATTCGGGTAAACAGCTTTTCAATTTGAGCGTAAAATAAAACCGTTAAAATGGCTGGAAATACTTGTGACGCATAGGCGATATTTTGTAAACCGAAGCCCATGAACGCTGCGCCATCTGTCAATAGTGTCGTTAGTTCAGGCAAAATCAAGGCACCGACAGCGGAAACCGCCACCAATTGGTTGACCTTTAATTTATTTGCCGTGGTGATCGCCACTAAAATCGGTAAGAAATACAATGGTGCGCCACCGATCAGATTCAAAATTTGATACGTCTGGCTCGTATTGTCCATCAATCCAGTGACAGAAGCAAGTAATAGTAAGGATTTCAAGACGCCCCCACCAGCGACCGCTGGAATCAACGGTTGAAAAATCGAGATAATAAAATCAAGCAGGACCGCCCCCCACGATTGTTTTTGTTTCGCTTCACTTCCTCCATCCGCTGTTAGCTCATGACCTAACACGTTCATCACCTCATCATACACTTCGACGACATCATTGCCGATGATGACTTGGCATTGGACATTTTGTCGCACACCAATCACACCAGCGACTTTTTCCAAGGCATCTTTTTGTACGAGGCTATTGTCTTTTAAAGTAAAGCGCAAGCGGGTGGAGCAATGTTCCAAATGTGCGATATTTTCTTTTCCGCCAATCAACTCAACGATGGCAGTTGCCGTTTCTTTTACATTCATAATTTTCTTCTCCTTTAATTAGTTTTCCTTTGTTGGCCAAACAAAGAAAAAAGCAGGCAGCACCTACAAAAACATTGAACGGAATCCAACGATCCCTTCCATGTTTTTTATAGGTCCTGCCTGCATTACCAGTCACATGCCTGTTTTATTACTTGCATAATACCATGCTTTTTTTGAAAACGCAACCACCGTTTTAAAAAATTTCGCTAAGCCTTTTGCTGAAACGAGAAGTTTGCTACACTTAGTGGATAATCAGTTGTTTTGTCTTACTAGGCTTGCACTATAAGCAAGAAGAACATCGCTGGCTAAACGTATCTCAAGAAAGGATGAATCGGATGACTCCATTGAATCACTCACTGCATGTTGCCGTCCCCACAGCATTTGATCATGAAGAAAGACTTGACACGAAAAGGACGATTGCCCATATCTTGCAGCTGCAAAAACTAGGGATCAAATCGGTTTTGGTGTGCGGCTCCACCGGTGAACAACACTCATTGACTTTAACAGAAAAAAAACAGCTTCTACATGCCTTAGCGCAAGAAACCAGCTGGCCAGCCGATTTCGAAGTCCTCTTCGGTTTAGCTGGCATCGTATTTCATGAAACGCTCGCGTTGGCAGAAGCAATCAGCAAAAATCCCCGAATCGATGGTGTGGTTTTAGGCTTTCCCCCTTATCTTTGCCTGACCCAAAAGGAAGCCGTGTTCTACGCTCAGGGATTGATCCATACTTGCGAAAAACCAGTTATTTTATACAACAATCCCCGCCGCACGGGCTTTGATTTATCTGCAGAAAGTCTCTTGACCTTGATCGCTGACCCTCGGGTGATCGGCTTAAAAGAAGCTGGTAGTAAGGAGCGAGTGCCTCAACTAAAAACAAAGACGGCTGTCGATTTTCGCTTTTATGCCGGTGGTGAAGCGGACTTAGCGGAAAAGGTCGCACTAGGGTTTAACGGGCTGTCATCAATGGCAGGCAACCTTTGTCCCAAGGAAATCCAGGTGATATGGCAAGGGTTACTCCAAGGTGCTGCAACGATTCCTAAGTCGAATGAATGGCAGAAAATGGAACAAGCAGCTGCCGGCGATCCAACAGATACCATCAGCTATCTTCCGTGGCTTAAGCAACAAATCACCATTGATGGACAGCCCTTTGGCATTTGTCGTCAGCCGCTAGGTCTAGAAACGAGTGATCGGTTTGGCACTGGCTCAATTCCCTCTCATCCAACACAAGAAAGGCAGGAGAACCAGACTCATGAAGATTGATCCACCGATTGATTCACAACTAAAGCACTATATTGAAAGCTCCATCATCCCGCAATACAACCAATTGGATAGCAGTCACGCCCCAGCGCACGTCCACCAAGTGATCCAAAATAGTTTTGAGATTGCTGAAACATTGCCTGTTGACCTGAATATCGTCTATACGGTAGCTGCCTACCATGATATCGGCTTGCTCTATGGCCGCAAAAACCACGAAAGCAATTCTCGCAAGATCGTTGAACAAGATGCTGTGTTGCCACGCTTTTTCTCTCCTTCAGTCATTTCAATGATCGGTGAAGCTGTAGAAGATCATCGCGCCTCGCTGCCCTATGAGCCTCGCTCGCTTTATGGCAAAATTATTTCCGAAGCCGATCGCGACTTAGATTTTGAGCGAATCCTCAAGCGAACCTTGCTTTTTGCTTATGAGAAAAAGCAGCTCACAGATTTAGAACAATTGCATCATGAAGCGTATCAGTACATTTCAAAGAAATACGGTCCTCAAAGTGAGCTGAAGGTTTGGTTGGATTATCGCAAAAACCAAGACGGTTTGGCGATCATTTATCAAAAATTAGCACAACCTGAAAGCTTCCGTCACTCCTTTGAAAAAATCGTGCCGTTAGTTATCGCTACAAGTGGAGAAACTGACAAGTAACAATTCATTCCAACAACTTTCTTTAAAATAGAAACCCTCTGATTTAGCGTCGCTTCTGTGTGTGCGCTGAATCAGAGGGCTTTTACTGTTATTCTAGTTCTTTTTTCACTATAGTCCCCCCTCTCCTTCACTGCTCCCTCGCACCTAGTGAAATCAGGGAGCAGCAACTGGTTTTCTTCAATCAACAGACGCCCCTTCTACATAACCTCCTTTTTTTAACCGAATTTACTCTTTGTAAGCAAGATAGTTTGCTGAAAATAAAAAAAATGGTATTTTTATTTTATCAAGTGATAAAATAGTAGGAGGAATCGTTATGTTTTTGGCAATCAATGAAATACGCCATTCCAAATTGCGTTACGCCCTAGTCACAGGGGTCATGTTTTTAATCGCCTATTTGGTCTTTTTTTTAACTGGGTTAGCTTACGGGTTGGCTCAAGATAATCGGATGGCGGTCGACAAATGGGAGGCAGATCAAATTTTGTTGACCGAAGAAGCAAATGATAATTTAAACATGTCGATGCTTCCTCGCAGTCTTTATGATGAAGTCGATGCACCAGAAAAAGCAGTTTTGGCGCAAACCGCTGGGGTTGTGACCAAAGAAGACAACGGTGAAAAAGTCGATGTCACCTTTTTCGGCATTGATGCAGATCAATTTTTAGCACCAAATATTACCGATGGCGAGATGTTTGCGTCAGATGATGAAGCGGTCGCCGACAGCAGTATTGAGGAAGAATACGGGATTTCCATTGGTGACACCATCAAATTAGCCGGCAGTGACAAAAAATTAAAAATCGTCGGTTTTACAGATAACGCCCGCTTCAGTGTCGCTCCGGTCCTCTACACGTCGATCGGTGCCTATCAAGAAATTCGGTTTGAAAAAGAAGATGATTCTGAAAATGCCCGTATCAACGCGATCGTAACTCGTGGCAAAATCAAAGAAGTGCCAGATGATCTGGTCGCTACGGATATCAGCAAATTTATTAATGAATTGCCTGGTTACAACGCACAAGTGCTGACCTTTGGCTTTATGATCGGGTTCTTGATCGTGATCGCTGCCATCGTTATCGGAATTTTCATCTATGTGCTAACGATGCAAAAATCAGAAATTTTTGGTGTCATGAAAGCTCAAGGGATCTCTAGCCGCTACATTGCTTTTTCAGTGATTGCTCAAACGTTCTTATTGGCAACCTCAGGTGTTTTGATCGGTGGGTTGGCAACGATCGGTACCGCCCTCGTGTTACCTGCGGCAGTGCCTTTCCAAATCAATCTATTATTCTTTGCTAGTATCAGTGTCATGATGATTCTGATCGCGATGCTAGGTGCTTTCTTCTCGGTGCGAACGATTGTAAAAATCGACCCATTGAAAGCAATCGGATAGGAGGAAAAAACATGAGTGCCATTGAATTCAAACAAGTCAAAAAATCATTTAAAGATGGGGACGCGACGATTGAAGCCTTGAAAGAAACCAACTTTTCGGTAGAAAAAGGCGAATTTGTCGCCATCATCGGTCCTTCCGGCTCTGGGAAAAGTACCTTTCTAACGATCGCTGGTGGTCTGCAAGCCCCCTCTGAAGGCGAAGTGTTTATCAATGACGAACCCTTCAGTAAACAAAAAGAAAAGCAACGGGCAAAAACTCGTTTCAAAAAGATCGGCTTTATTTTACAAGCTTCCAACCTTGTCCCTTTTTTGACGGTCAAAAAGCAACTCCAATTGGTGGATAAGGTCAGCAAAGAACCCCAAGAGCAATCAGCTACTGAATTGTTTGAACAACTAGGGATTGAAAAGCTGCAGAACAAATACCCCGATGAACTATCTGGTGGTGAAAGGCAGCGTGTGGCTATTGCCCGAGCGCTCTATCATGATCCCACCATCATTTTGGCAGATGAGCCAACGGCGAGTCTTGATTCAAAAAAAGCCGTCGAAGTCGTCAAAATCTTAGCGAAAGAAACCAAAGAAAAACAAAAAGCCACCATTATGGTGACCCATGATACCCGTTTAACAGATTATTGTGATCGGGTCCTCGTCATGAAGGATGGCGTTTTAGAAGAAAAAGAACACACGAAAAAAGAAGCCGAATCAAGTGATTCGCAGAAGGAGCAAGCATGAAAAAAATTATTGTTGTCGGTGCGGGCGTGTCAGGATTAGCTGCTGCTGTCCGTTTGCAAAAACTTGGCTATGACGTCACCCTCTACGAAAAAGAAGGGCAACCTGGGGGCAAAATGAATCAGATTAAGGAAAACGGCTTTACCTTTGATGTGGGCCCCACCATCGTGATGATGCCTGAAATTTATCGTGAAGTGTTTGAATTTGCTGGCGTTGATCCGAATGACTATATTCCTATGGAGAAAGTCGATCCGATGCTGCAGCTGTATTTTGCCCAAGACGAACCGCTGACCTTCTCAAATGACTTAGTAGAATTGACCAAAACCCTCGAAGCGATCTCGGAAGAAGATGCTCAAGGCTATTTTGCCTTTTTAGCAGATATCTACAAACGCTATGTGATCGCCAAAGAGTCCTTCATCACCAAGTCGTTTCGGACATGGCGAGACTTTTACAATCCCAAATCCTTATGGGCAGGGTTAAAGCTGCGGACGTTTAGTGACGCCTACTCTTCTATTTCTAAATTTGTCAAAGATGATCGCCTGCGAAAATCATTGGCGTTTCAAACCTTGTATATCGGTGTCTCCCCTTACCAAGGGCCGTCCCTTTATACCATCATCCCTATGATCGAGTTGATGTATGGGGTCTATTTCATCAAAGGCGGCATGTATACGCTAGCCACTGGGATGGCACGGTTGTTCCAAGAATTAGGTGGTACGATCCATTACAATACCCCGATCGATGAATTATTGATCGAAAACAAGCAAACCAAAGGCGTTCGTGTCAATGGAGAAACGATCACCGCAGATGCCGTGATTTGTGCGGCTGATTTTCCTTATGCCATGGAAAGCTTGATTCCTGATGAATCAAAACGCGGCAAATACACCAATCAAAAAATCGCTTCGATGGATTACTCTTGTTCTTGTTTCTTGCTTTATTTAGGACTGGACAAAAAATATGAAGATAGCGCGCTCCACAGCATTTATTTTGCCAATGATTTCAAACGCAATGTAGACGATCTTTTCGAAGCTGGCAAACTGCCAGAAGATCCTTCCTTCTACTTGTATCGTCCAACCCTGAAAGATGCTTCCTTAGCACCTGATGGTCAAGAAGGTCTTTATGTATTAGTCCCAGTGCCTGAATTATCTAAATTTGATCAATGGACGGATGAAACTATCCAAAGCTACCGCCAGCAGATCATTGGATTATTAAAAGAAAAAACGATCTTTACGGATATCGATGAACACATCGTGTATGAAAAAATGTATACGCCAGATACGTTCAATGACCGGTTCAATGCCTACAATGGTGCGACATTTGGGTTGAAACCAATCTTGGCGCAAAGCAATTACTATCGTCCCCATAATAAATTTGATTATGCAGAAGGTTTATACTTCTGCGGCAGCAGTACGCATCCGGGAGCGGGTGTGCCAATCGTGATGCAAAGTGCCAAGTTAGCTGTGGAGGAGTTGTTAAAAGATGACCGTTAAATCATTAAGCGTCTTTGATGAATACGACAACGATTTTTTATACTGTGAGGCCATCATAAAAAAGCATTCAAAAAACTTTCATACCGCCTTTTCTCAATTGCCAAAAGACAAAGCCCGCGCCGTCTATGCCGTCTACGCCTTTTGCCGACGTGCCGATGATGCCGTCGATGAAAAGCAAGACCCTTTGTTGATCGAAGCCATGAAAAAACGCTTGGAAGAAATGCAAAAACAAGTATCAGACGATACGATCGACTTGCCGCAAGCCGTCAAGGAAGAAGATCCTGATGAAGCCATTTGGCGGGCATTGACCCTTTCTTTCCAACAGTTTGATCTGCAGTTTCAACCCTTTTTCGATCTATTGGTTGGGCAAAAACAAGACCTTGACTTCCAGCAGCCCACCTCTGAAAAAGAGCTTTCCGACTATAGTTACTACGTAGCTGGCAGTGTGGGTCTGATGCTCTTGCCGATTCTCTCGCAAGCAGCCGCTGCGATTCAAGAACCCGCCATCAAATTGGGTGAAGCGATGCAGCGCACCAATATTTTACGTGATATTGGCGAGGATCTGCGGATGGGCCGCATCTATTTGCCGCAAACGGTCTTGGCGCAGTTCAACCTTTCGCGAGAGGCTTTAGCAGCTGGCAATCAAAACCAGCGGTTTATCGAGATGTGGGAACACGAGGCGCAACTGGCAGAGACGCTTTATCAAGAATCTTTTGTAATGATGCCGCAAATCGATGAAGATTGCCGTGAAGCTCTATTAGCAGCTGCTTTGATCTATCGGGAAATCTTGACTGTGATTCGCAAAAACAACTATCAAGTATTTGCTGAAAAAACAGCGGTACCGAAACAACGGAAAATCCAACTTTTGTTCACCGCGAAAAAAATGCTTCGTCAGGAACGTTGGGAGGGCTGACTTTGAACTTGCGGGAAAAAATATTACGAGTCGCAGAAAACCTGTTTATGCAGCAGGGGTATCAAGCAACTTCTACTAGACAGATCGCAGAAGCCGTCGGCATCACCCAACCCAATCTTTATTATCACTTCAAAGGCAAAGAAGCCATCTATTATGAAGTGATGGTCTCTTTGGCACAAGAGGTTTCTGGAAAGCTAAATCAGACAGTTGAAGATACTTCCTTGACGATCTCTGAAAAAATCTTAAACATGTTTCTTTTTTTAAGAAGTCGGCATCGCATCAATTTTTATATGATGATGCACGACATTCAGCATACCGTTTCTGAGGACACTTCTAAAAAACTGTACTTGCTTTGGCGGAAAAATTACAAAGAACCGTTTCTTGACTTGTTTCGTCGCAGTGATTCCAATCTCCGTTCGGATGTCGACCCAGAATTTGTCACCAGTCAGTTGTTAGTACTAATGGCGGCTCATTTGGACTCACCGGGAAAAGAAGACAAAATGCCAGAAGCGATCGATTTGTTTTTATTCGGTGCATTAGGCAATGGGCCAATGGCGAAATAAGTGGAACGTGGGCTTTTGTCCCGAGAATAATCATTCGACGAATTTCTGACAATCGCGTACACTGATCCAGTAAACAGAAACTTAAAAGGATGGATGTACATGTCAAAAAATCGAATCGAAGCCTTTACGGATGCGGTCATTGCGATCGTAATGACCTTATTAGTACTGGAATTGCACCAGCCCGAAGGCGATACCTTTGCATCTTTTTTAGGAGTGGAACAGCAATTTATTATTTATTTGATCAGCTTTGTGATGTTAGCGATCTACTGGAACAATCACCATCATCTATTTCAAGTAGTATCTAAAATCGACGGTTGGACCTTGTGGGCGAATCATTTATTGATCCTGGCACTGACCCTCTTTCCTTTCGTGACGTCATGGGTCAGTCGTTATCCAGTCGCTCTTGCCCCTCAGCTGCTATACGGGGCTGTCATATTATTGACGGATTTTAGCTATTTCTTAGTCGGAAAGATGTTGGTGCGTGCCAATCCTGACAATCAAGCCATCGTAGAACTGTTTCGCGGATATAAGAAACTCTATTTTACATTGTTTATCAATGTGCTGGCATTGCTCCTCGGCTGGCTGATCCATCCCCTATTCATCATCACGCTGGATAGTCTCGTGCTATTGTTGTGGGTGATCCCTGAGAAAAAAGTAGAAACCTTTTTAAAACAATAAAAACACTTGCGTCCTTCTCTTGATGGATGATTGCGCAAAAGTAGACCAATCGGCTGCTTGTGCGCAATCATTCATCGCTTTTAGGAGAAGGACGAAAGTGTTTTTTTCTAGCGAATCAAGTCTTTCCCTGGTGCCTGTAAGACTTGTTCAACTTGTTCTTTGGTGGTTAAGGGGACATCTCCCAGCATCGTATGAGCCAATACTGCATTCGTGATAGCAAAATCAGCGGTGCGTTGAAGTGACCATTTTTCGGCATAGCCTAATAATACGCCAGCAGCATAGGCATCCCCTGCCCCGATCCGATCCAAGACTTGCAGCAGCTGCGGTGCCGTTTCATAGGCATCCTGTACCGTAATGATCCTTCCGCTGATAAATTGCTTGTCTTCCACGGCTAGACGCCGTGTCCCACAGAACCATTCTAGTTGATACTGGTCAATAAAGGATTGGATCAACGCAAGCTCGGCGCCTTCGGTTTCCTCTAAGGGATAAGCCAATAGCTCCTCCAAGTCACGGACAGAGCCGAAAACTAGGTCACAATAGGGTAGAATCGTTTCATACCGTTGTTTCAGTACCTCCCGATTTAAATCTTCATTCAAGCTTGGACGGAAGTTGAAATCAAAGCAGACGCGAATCTGCTTGGCATGGGCCTGTTTCGCCAAAGCCAATGCAGTTTGCCAGGTTTTCTCAGTCAAACTAAGTGAGATCCCGCAAATATGAATGAGATCGACCGTTTCTAAAAACCCATCGATGGCATATTCTTCTGGACCTGAAACACCAAAGGAACTATGATGGCGATTTTGATACGTCACATAGGTCGGACGAGCGCCGTAGCCGATCTCGGCGAAATAACTGCCGATATGACTATATTTTTTGCCAACAAATGCCGTTTGAATCCCATAGGAACGCAAGCTGGCTTTTGCCGTATCTCCTAATCGGTTGGCTGGCACCTGTGTCAGCATCGACGTCGTCAAGCCGAAATGCGCCAAATTACCTAACAGATTGACCCCTGTTCCCGTAAAATCCATCCGCAAAGAGTGGGTCTGTTCCAATGTTCGATATTCTGGTGGCGTCAACCGCATCATTACCTCACCGTAAGCACCGATCCGCATCATTGATCCCCCCTATTTGGCTGCTGCCAACACCTTTTTCGTCATTTCTGCTAATGTCTGTACATCTTCAGGGCGTGTGTCCCCTGTTTCGCCATCGATGATCGAGCTGTAAATATGGGGAATGATTTTTTTCACGCCTGCATCAACAGCGATCTGCAAGATTTCTTCAAAGTTTTCTAAATCGATACCGCCGGTCGGTTCCAGATAAAAATCATTCGCAGCACAAGCCTCGGCTACCGCTTGATATTCTGCTTTATGAGCCAACCCTTTCATTGGAAAATACTTGATAGAACTAGCGCCCATGTCTTTTAATAAAGCGATCGCTGTTTCGACGGGGACTTCTGCAGCTGGAGTTTGTGAACTCAATGGTCCAGTAGCAATATTGACATAGCCGACTTTTCCCGTTGGTGAAACAAGGGCATTGACGATCGTTTCAGATTGTCCTAACAAAGCTCGTGAGGTCCCCGCCCCCGTGAATACTTGGTTAACATGCTGTGGTTGAAGAACAGCGGAAATTCGGGAGACCATTTCACTTTGATTGGGGTCGCCAGCACCAAGCCCTACAGAAAGGGCATTATTTGTTGCCGCTTGATAATTCTTCATGTCTGCGATGGCTGCTTCATCGCTAGCATAGTTTTTTGATAAAACACCTAGGACGATGTTGCCCTCTGCTGCTTCATAACAAGCTTTCGCATTTTCAATGGAGTTTGCTAACACATTTAGGCAGACACGGTCAGCGAAATAATTGGGTGAAGTTTTCATTTTTGGGTTGCTCCTAACATAATTTCTTGTAAGCGATCGGTGATCACTGCCATTTCTTGTTCATTGACTGCACGGATATCAAATTCAATAATGCCGTTATTGGCTTGGTATTCACGGGTATAAATCGCTGGTTCTCCCGCTTTTAGCGCGTCGATCACTGCTTTGGCACTTGGTTCTTTCACTTTGACACTGGCCCGATAAATATCTCTGCCGGCGCTGTCTTGAACGATTTTTGCTTCGAAACCAGTGATTTCATTGATTGCCGCAATAAATGGTTGCAGACGCTCTTGCATCGAAGCCCCAGATTCTGTTCCCTCCGCTAGATAATCCGTCACGGCTTGGGTAAATCCGAGAATATTGTCTTTACCGATTTTCATTGCTCGACCAATCCCTTTGGATTGCAGGCGTACCCAAGAGACATAGGGCTGCTTGCCGATCACTAAGCCAGCACTTGGTCCTGACAGTGCTTTCGCACCTGAATAGATCACTAAATCAGCACCGGCTTGGGTATAGGCAAACAAATCTTCCTCAGCAGCCGCATCAACGATCAATGGAAGATCGTGTGCCTTGGCAACTTGGGCCGTTTCTGCTACTGTCAACATACTTTTTTGAACGGTGTGATGACTCTTTATGTAGAGGATCGCCGCCGTTTCGGGCGTGATCATCTGTTCAATGTGCTCGGGTGTACACATATTGGCATAACCTGCTTCCACGACTTTCCCGCCGCCTTGCGCCACCATCACTTCCACTGGTGTGCCATAATCTACGTTGTGGCCTTTGGGCAAAATGATCTCCCGTTTACTGATTTTCTCACTGTAAGGGTGGTACAAATGATAGCTGTCGCCTTGACCGATGAGTGCCGCCACTGATTGGGCGATCCCCGCTGAAGCAGAAGAAACGATCTGTGCATCTTCCGTTTTCAACAATTTTGCCAAATAGGCACCGGTTTTTTCTGCTAGATCTGCCATTTCAAAGAAATGTTCCCCGCCATAGCGCTGGGCTACAAGTACGCTTTCGCTGACTTTCGAGACACCTAGAATCGTCATTTTGCCAGAAGCATTGATGACTTCTTTCAAGCCTAATTCTTCAATATTCAGTGTCAAAAAGTTCCCCTCCTATCACCGCTTTTTGCGGCACGATCTGTTGTGTCGTGATTCGGCGATTGCCGTTAGAATCCGTCAATTCCTTTTCGCCCGCTTCAAAGCGGAAAATCGTAAAATCAGCATCATACCCCAATGCGATCTCGCCTTTGTTCTGTAAATGAAATTGCTTCGCAGGGGCACTGGTCACCTTCTCGATGATCTCACGCCAATCATACCCTACGACCGCTAATTTTTCCATAGTCGTCGCTAAATCAAAGACTGGTCCATTGGTACGATTGCGGATGTAAATATCCGTACTAATGGAAGAAGCCTTCAGCTGATTGGCAAAAGCCGTCTCCGCCACATCAAAATTGAAACTGTCTGTCCCATGACCAATATCAAAGACCAAGCCTTTTTCATAGGCAGCAAAGACGAAAGGCTTGATGGTTTGGTGCGTCTGATCCAAAATCCCATTGGCTTTGCCGTTAAAGCAATGGGTCACCACATCTCCTGCTTCCAATTCAGCGAGAATCTCTGCTAAATTCGGTGGTGCTGACCCAATATGGACCATCAGAGGCAGCGGTTGATTTTCAGCCTGGATCGCTTTGGCTAATTTCAACGGTGTGATGCCATTTTCGCCGATCACCGTTTTGCTCATTCGGGCTTTGATTCCGACGATAAAGTCAGGAAACTTCTGCAGCGCTTCTTTGACCAATTCTTTTTTGACTTTTGACAGATCCGCAAGTTCATCCTGCTCTACGATCCCCCATTTGGAAATATTGACTAAAGCAAAGACATTGGTTTTGGCTTCTTTGGCTAAATCATAAAACCGATGGATATTTTCGGCGCCAGTCGTCCCCGCATCGATAACGGTCGTGACACCTTGTTTGACACCGATCTCGTCTGGATAATCATAATAGAGCGTCATTTCCTCGAAACAATGGACATGGTCATCGATCCAACCGGCTGACAAGAACTCCCCTTCTGCTAAGGTCAGCTCTTGTTTCGCCTGCTCCTGTAACGTAGGTGCCAAGGCAGTGATTTTGCCGTCTTGAATCCCAATATCAAATACTTTTTCATCGATTGTGCGAGCTTGACGAATAATCAAATCAAACATCTCATTACACCTTCCTCTCTGTGAAAGTGAATTTCGACCAAGGATGGATAAACGGCAGCAGAACTAACTCTTGTTCGACGATCGAACCGATTTTATTTTTTCGTGGATCTGAGTGGGGCTCCAGCACTACTTGTAGCTCGTTTTTGTACTTGCCAAAACGATCATTGCCGATCACAACATCCCCTCGTTGAAAGACGCCTTCGTGGTCATGGACAGGATTGTCATGGTTCTTATACTTTTTACGAACTTCTGTGGAACGGATCATCCGGTCAGTGATATCGCCTCGACGGTAATGCTGCTCGTCAAGGGCGATTCGGCGTTCAACTTCATTGATTTCAGGCACAAATTCAATCGCAAATGCCGTCTGGTAGCGATCAATCGCTCCTAGTGCCGCCAATTCTGCTTCCGAAGCATAAGCATTGCCGATAATGACATCGTCAATCAAGCCTGTGGCAAACAAATGCTTTGCGGCAGTTTCTACAGGCATTCTTCGGTGCATTTCTAAGGTCGGTAAGCCATCATTGATATCCCAAGGTCCGATCGTTCCCGTTTGAGAAGAGATAAACGCGGCGGTTCGAATGCCTTTTTCCTTGAAACGACGACTGCACTTCTCAAAGAAATTATAGGGCAAGGCAGTCCCTTCTTGCGGATAGAAATTGTGGCAGCCGTATAAGTAAGGAATGTTGGCTTGATAAGTCAAAATATTGTCTAAATACGCCACATCATTGCTCATATTCAATTCAACAGCTAAGCCAAAGGGATTGTAGGTCAACATCGCTTCTTTATTGCCGTCAAAACCTAAATCTAAACGAATCCCATCGGCTCCTAGTTCATGGAAAAAGGTCAAGTCATCATAGGAGATGCCTAGTTCAGAAAAGATGGCTGGTGCCACGTCTAAAATCGTTTCATAGCCTAATCCTTTGGCAAAATCAATCAACGCTTTAAATTTTTTCTGCACATTTTCTTTGCCGTCACTCACTTCCAACATACTCATAAAAATGCGGCTAAAGCCATAATCATGGGCTAATTGCAGATAGGCTTTGTCTGTTTCAAAATCACTGTGATCGGGATACACCGATACTCCTAGTTGTCTTTTCAACTTATCTCATCCTCATTTCTTCATAAAAAGCAGTAAAACGTGTCAGTAAAAGCGAACTGCAAACAATCGTCGCCGTCATCGTCAAAAATGGTCCCCACGGAAACTGACGGCTCAGTAGGATCGCTGCAGCAACGCCAAGAATCCCGAACAAAAGCATCCGCCAAAACGGCACTTCTTGAATTTTTTTCCCTTGTGCTGATTTTGTTAACCAAATTTGACAACCAAAAAATAAACAAATGGCATAAATCCCCATGTTTGCACCTCACTCTTTTTTGTCTTGCTTAAGCGGCTGTTTCTTCTTCTTGTTCGCGGGCAATCTGCTGTTTCTCAAAGACTTTAAAGAATGGGTAGTAGATTGCGAGTGTGATAAAGAAGTTGACGATTACTAAAATCGCTGCTGCGATACTCCAGTCCGTACTCATCCAGGCGGCGATTGGTGCTGGAATGGCAAACCCAAGTCTGGCAGCCATCATCGGTACGACACCCGTAATAGTCGCGAAGTAAGAAATCGTTGTCGTAATCAATGGTGCCAACAAGAACGGAATGCCTAAGATTGGGTTCATTACGATCGGTGCACCGAAAATCACTGGTTCATTGATATTGAATAAGCCTGGCAAGATGGACAAACGGCCCAATTGTTTCAAGTATTTTGATTTGGAGAAGAAGAACAAAACGACCAACGCTAAGGTCGTACCTGCTCCACCGATCCACACGAACCATTGTAAAAATTGTTCCGTAAAAATATTAGGCAATTCATGCGCATTGCCAGATGCTTGGAACGCTTCCATATTTTCAGCAATGGAAATATCCCAGAATGGACGAATGACAGGACCCATGATGGCTGGTCCATGAATCCCCAGTACCCAGAAGAAACAGATCAAGAAGACAGTCAATAAACCACCAAACAAGCTGTTACCAGCTAGCACGTCTTTTAACGGCATCAACAAGTTACTTAAAAAGCCATTGATATCAAAGCCTAACATATGACGGATCACCCAGAACAAAATCAGGATCGCTCCTCCAGGAATCAACGCCATAAATGAATTCGTCACTTCTGGTGGCACACCATCTGGCATTTTGATAGTAATGTTTTTTACGATAAAGAAACGATAGATTTCAACGGACAAGATCGCCGTAACGATCGCACCAAACAAAGAGCCGGAACCTAGGTTGGCCACATTGATATAACGCCCGGCATCAATGATGCCTTCCACAGAATCAAAGACTCGCAACGGTGGTGCAGCGGTTACAAGAAAGGACATCGTTGCTAAGATACCCGCAGTCAATGAATCCAGTTTGTAGCTTTTGGCTAGCGATGAAGCAATCCCATACGTTGCATACAATGCCAATAATCCGACTGTATAACGAAAGGGAATATCCAAAACTTCCCGATACGGTTCGATCACCGCAGCGACTGATTCGATGGGAAAATTCAGTAAGATCGTGAAGAAAGACCCAACGATCGTTAACGGTAACGTAGCGATGATCCCCTTACGAATCGCTACCATGTGCCGTTGCATCCCCACTTTATTTGCAATCGGCATCAACTTCTGTTCAATAAATTCTACAAACCCTTTCATAATTGCCTCTTTAGTTTATAACATTATAATGTTTATACAAAGATAATAGCACATAGGATCTGGGTTCGTAAATAGTTTTTTAAACAGTAGATAGAATAATCTTTTCGTAATAACATTTCTTACAGTAACCATCAAGCGTCCTATCGTTGTCCTTTCGGTCGATACTGATACATAAATCGATTTTGGATGACGGTACAATTGATAATAAGTAACAAAATGAAAACTGGTGCCAAAGGAGTGCGGATCAACAAGAAAAACAAACTGAGTAAGAAAAGTAAGGAAACAAGTAATAGTTTCCAAAAAGCCAGCGTGATTTTGGCATTATTTTTTTCTAAAAGAAGATGGGTCAGAAAAATTAAGAGCAAACAACTCACTACTAGAACCATTCTACTCACCTTCTTTAGCTGTTTCTAGCTCTTGCGCCACTTGAAGTTTCTCAAATGCTTTAAAGAATGGATAGTAAATCGATAACGAAACGAAGAAACAGACGAAGACCATCAAACAAGCAACCCAATTCCAATTTGAGGTAATCAATGCGCCAAGAGGTGCGGGAATCGAAAATGGTGGTTTGACCATCATCTTAGGCATCCAATCTAAAACGGTAACGATATAGACTAAGATAGTATTTGCGATTGGCACAAGAATAAATGGAATTGCCAACAGTGGATTCATCACAATTGGCGTCCCAAAGATCATCGGTTCATTAATATTAAAAATCCCTGGTAAAATGGAAAGACGACCCAATTGTTTTAAATAGTTTGAACGAGAGAACATAAACAAAACAACCAATGCAAGCGTTGATCCAGTACCACCCATTTGCGCATACCATTGATAAAATTGTTCGGTAAAAAGATTTGGTAGATCAAAGGCAGACATACCGTTTTGGAATAATTCCGCATTTTCTAAAATTGCTTGATCCCAAAATGGACGAATGATGGGTCCTAAAACGGCATGGCCATGAATACCCAATACCCAGAAAACGCAGATAACAAATTGTGTGATGATTCCGCCAACCAAATTATTGCCTGTTAAGAAACCTTTTAAAGGAGAGATGGCGATCGTCAGTAATCCATTTAAATCGAAGCCGAAAAAGTGGCGCGGAATCCAAAAGACTAAGATAACCAGCAAGGTTGGTAGGAGTGCCGCAAAGGATTCCCCTACAACAGGCGGTACGCCTTCTGGCATCTTGATTTCCAAGTTTTTTGCTTTTGTAAAATGATAAATCTCTACTGAAACTAGCGCCGCAATGATCGCACCGAATAATCCTTGTGATCCAAGTGAAGCGATGGGTAAATACCTTCCTGCAAGTACGGCATCTCCTGTCGTGCTGATGCCTTCCGCCAAATTGATCGGAACGACCATTAAAATCGTCGCTAACATGGATAAAAACCCACTTGTTATTCGATCGAGTTTGTAACTAGCACCTAAGTTGGAGCCAATCGTAAATGAGGCATAAAGAGACATTAACCCCACCGTAAATCGAAAAGGAATGTCAAGTGCCGGTAAATAAGGAGCGACCCATTCGGTATAACCAGGAATCGGCAAATTTAAAATAATCGTGAAAAAAGAGCCAACGATCGTGAGCGGCAAAATAGAAATCAACCCATTTCGAATTGCCTGCAAGTGCCGCTGCTGTCCAATAACATTGGCAATCGGTAATAACTTCATTGCAACCGAGTCTAAAACTTTCATTATAAAACCCTCCTAAAATTCTTTTGAAAAACCATTTTTTTGAATCACTTCTTTAAACCATAGACCAGACTTTTTCATCGTTTTTTCTCCCGTTTCTAAATCCAGACGATAAAAGCCATAGCGATTTTTGAACGCATTCTGCCAACTCCAACAGTCCACAAATGTCCACATGTGATACCCCAGACAGTTACTCCCCTCCATCATTGCTTGATGAAGCTCAATTAAATGCTCTTTTAAAAAAGCAATCCGGTAGTTGTCTTGCACCCGCCCCCCTTCGATAAATGTTTCTTCTCCCTGAATCCCAATCCCATTTTCTGAAACAAACCAATCAAGATTTCCATATTCTAACTGGATTTTTTTAGCGATATCATACAAGCCATGAGGATAAATCTCAATCCCTCTAGAAGTATTCATCCTTCTGCCGGGCATCTCGTAATCATCGTAAAACCATTCTGGTGAGAAAACTCCCTCGGGATTAGGCAAAGATTCTTTGGCTTTCACTCGCCGTGGACGATAATAATTGATCCCTAGCAGATCAATCGTTGTTTCAGCAATCAAGGCAAGATCCTGTTCTTCCACTCGTGGCATTTGGTCATAGCGCGTTAAAATAGCCTTTAACTCCTGAGGATAACGACCTTTTAATATCGCTTCATTAAGGGACCGAGTATAAAAGAGGTCTGCCATTTCCGCTGCTTTTAAGTCGGCAGGATGCTGGCTTCTTGGGTAAACTGGGATCACATCCATGATGATACCGATTTTTCCATGATAAGTTCCTTGTCGAAAGACCTTGACTGCCTCACAGTGAGCAAGGATGATATGGTGAAGTACTTGTGACGCCCGTTTAAAATCTACTACATAAGGATAGTGTCGGTCATGCAAATAGCCGGCTTCTGCTGGAATCATCGGCTCATTAAAGGTAAACCAGTACGCAACTTTCTCATGAAATAGATCAAAACAAATTTTCGCATACGCCCGATACGCTTCGATGACCTCACGATTTTCAAATCCGCCGATTTCTTGTAATTTCATTGGCATGTCAAAGTGATAAAGATTGATAAACGGTTTGATGCCTCTTTGATTTAACCCATCAAGCATTCTGGTATAAAAGTCAACAGCTTCTGGATTAACTTCCCCTGTACCTTCGGGAATAAGACGTGACCAAGAGATCGAAGTCCGAAAAGAATTAAAAGAAAGTGCCGCCATTCGATCCAAATCCGCTTCCATTTCCTGATAAAACCTTGATGTATGTTCTGTTGTAACTCCTTCAAAAAACCGATGGTTATAGTTTTTTGATGCATAATCCCAAATGTTTTCTCCTTTATTGTCTCCAGCTATCGTTCCTTCTGATTGTGTCGCACTCGTTGCTGCACCCCAGAAAAAGTCCTTCGAAAAATTATACTCCATGTCGCCCTCCTACAATTCCTTTTTTACTAAGCGAAGCATCCGCTTACATTGTTGAACAACGAAAGTATAGCATGAAGTAAAATCAATATAATGTTATAATCCTAAATAGAGAACGTTTTCATCCCTTGTCATTTGTTCCACAAAAAAAACACTTTGTTACGGAGGTGCATCATGCTTTTTCTTGACTACAATCCTGAACTTACTGCACTAGAATACGAGGTTTACCGATTTGTATCAAAAAACTTGGCTTCAGTATCTAAAATGAAGATGAAAGAACTTGCCAAAGAGACCCATACCAGTACTGCTAGTATTAGCCGTTTTTGCAAGAAATTTGAATGTGATACGTTTACCGAATTTAAGATCAATTTGCGCTTTTACTTAGATTCTCTCGTAAAATCTAAAATATCCGATAGTGATGAGTCCCAAACAATTGATTTCTTAAAGCGAGTAAACCAGCCCTTTTTATCTGAAAGAATCGATCGAGCAACAGAGATTCTTAAGAACAAAAGCTTCGTGCTATTTATTGGATCAGGCTTATCTGAAACGATTGCAGAATATGGCGCACTCTATTTTACTGACTTGGGAAAAACGTCATTAAAAGTTGACGATCCCTCAAATTATCCTATCGACTGGTTTCCAGAAGACATATTGTGCAAAACCGGTATCATTGTTTTGTCGATTTCTGGGGAAACACAAGAAATGATTCGATACTTACAAAAGTTAAATCAAAAAGATTGTCAGATTATTGCCATCACGAATACCGAAGATTCAACCATCAGCCAGTTATCCGACTTAACGGTGCCTTATTACATCGAAAGAGAGACCATTTTTAAAGCCAGTCAGAAAAAAGAGAAAACCATTGAACTGACTTCTCAACTACCAGCAATCTATTTAATTGAAAAAATTGCCAAAAGAATACGCCTATCAGAAGAACTTCTCTGATAGGCGCAGGTAGTTTCATTTTATTCAGCGATCTTCCCAATCTGTAACTAAATCAAATAGAAGTTCCACCAAATAAATGGCTGGAATTTGTGAGGACAATGAATCAGCTTCTTGATTATCGGAATAATAATAAGCAAAATTTTGCTCAGAAAGTTTGGCAATTGATGTTGTTGAGCGATTTGTTAGTGAAATGGTTGAAATTCCAGCGGTGGTACATTCAGTAATCAAGGATTCAAGAAATGGATCGGCACCTTTATTAGAAAAAACCAGCAACGTGGCTTCGCTACTTAAGGTTTGCCAAACAGATTTAATCAATGTTGCTTCTTCCTCTACGCTCACGATTTTATCTAAGCGTGCAAACTTTTGTTGGGCATAGGTCAATGCAAGTGTCGATTCCCTGTCACTGGCTAAAATCAAAAGTTTTGCTTTGCTTATTCGTTTGGCGATCGTAAATAATGTTTCTCGATAGAAGGATTCATCCATACGTTCAAAAAAATAGTGCAGGGCTTTTTTATCTTTTTTGAATAATCGATCAGTCTTTCCTTGTTTCTGTAATGTCTTTTTCAATTTGATTTTAAATTCTGAAAAACCTTCGCAATCAAATTTTCGACAAAACCGCAGAACAGTCGTTGAGCTAGTTTCTGTTGCATCCGCCAACTCACGAATAGACATCGAACAGACCTCTGCTTGCTGATTTAATACGTATTGAAATAGTTGCCATTCTTTGTTACTAAACGACTTATTCTTGGCAGTAAGTTCCATCAGTATTCTCCTTGTTGCGCACCTTCGCCTTCAGCAATCTCCTTCTCATAAATAAAATCATCCATCACAAATCCCGAACCAATTGCAACGCTACGTTCAGAAACGCGTTGAAAGCCGCGATGCTCATAAACAGCGATTGCTTGCTGGTTTTGTTTGTTGACGTTTAAATGCAGCGTTTTGCCCGAGGCGATCTCCTCATACCAATCAAAGACTTGGCTGGCATAGCCTTTGCCTCTAGTGGATTGGTGGAGATACAATTTACTTAAATAAAGCTGCTGCGGCGTTTCTTCATACGCTGTATACCCCACTGCTTGGTCACCTTCCATTAGTAAAAGATAAACTGCTCCTTGCTGGACTTCCTTTTGAATCGCTGCTGGTGATTGGTAATGAGCTAGCATATACGCGACTTGATCCGAACCAATGATTGGTGTAAACACTTCTGGCCAGATTTCTTTGATCAAACGATCCAACGTTTGGAAGTCTTCTGGTGATTGAATGATTTTTTGTGTGATTGCCATAAGAACCCCTTCTTTCTCCTGCACGAAACAAAAACTCGTTTATAAATATCTCTATTATAAGGGAAGAAGCAAAAAAAGAAAGGGCACGTTGAATAATGCCCCCTAAAAGTCTCAAAAGATGGTAAACTAAAAGTGAAAAAATGGCTACGAAAAGGAGGTAGCAACACGATGCAACTCTTACAACTACTTTTACTGGCAATCATTTTTGTTTCTTTCTTCATGGCGCTGATTGGCTGGGTTTTATCGATGACCAATGGCTTGATTTTCTCTCGTTCTCCTCAGCAATTTAAAGCGCACGCTCATGATCCTAACTATGAAAAAGAGCGACAAGCAGGCAAGCGTTTGAAAGAGATTATATTCCGACGCATTGTTCCTTTAGGAATAGCTTCTTTGATCGTCTATGGGTTATTCGCACTATTAAACGTCCTTTAAAAGATTTTAAAAAGACTCAAACAAATTTAAAAATAACCGGCATCTTTTCCTGTTGATCAACGCTCCTTTCGCTTTTGCTGAGAGGAACATCAATGCGTAAGATGCCGGTTTGTTTTTTTTATTTGCTTACTGCTGCTTTAGAGGCTTGAACTTTTTTCAGTAAAGCAAAGAGGACTTGGCTATCATCGATAGCCGCAATATATTGTTGGCAAAGTGCCATCATTTCTGTTTCATCCATTTTATCTAAAGAAATAACTAAATCATTTTCTACTACCTGTTTATTATTCATAAGGCTCCCTACTTTCTTCCTTTGTTACCTCTAGTTTGCCATGAATCAGCAGGTTCCGTAAGAACTTTTCAGTTTACAAATAGGAAACGGGTGGTTTACATCCTTGTCCTATCAAGGTTTTGCCATAAAATTTATTCGGTAGCAGGCTCAATGTGGATGTCAGTATCAAACACCTGAAAACGATCAGCTAAGAGATCTTCAATAGCATCTGCCACATTATGACTCTTTTCAACCGTCAAAGATTTGTCCATCGTCACGACGACATCGAGAAAAACATTGGCGCCATACATTCTTCCTCGAATCGATTTGACAGATTTCACTTCAGAAAAACCAGCGATTGCCGCTTCATACTCCACGACTAACGATTCATCAAACCCATCAGAAAGTGAAAAGGCACTCTCACGAAAAATATCGACGGCGGTTTTGATAATCAAAAGAGCTACCACGATCGCAGTCAAACTGTCTAACCAACCGATACCAAATGAGGCGGCAAAAATAGCGATCGCCGTTCCAATACTCGTCCAGGCATCACTCCGATTGTCTTTAGCAGCTGCTAGCAAAGCGGAACTTTTTACGCGAGCAGATAATCGCTTATTGTAGTAATACATGCCATACATCAAAATAGCTGAAATGATACCGACGACTGCCGCGATCATATCGGGACTTTGCGTTTCACCGAGTAGAATTGTTTGAATGGAGGACCATAAAACCTGCAGACCAACCGCCAGCATAATCAAGGATGTTACGAGACTCGCCACATTTTCTGCTTTCCAGTGTCCATATTTATGGTCTTCGTCTGCTGGTTTTTGTGCCAAACGTAAACCGATCAAGACAGCAATAGATGCTACGATATCCGTCGCATTGTTTAATCCATCTGCCCATAATCCTTCAGAATTTGCCAAACGACCGATGGCAAGTTTGGCGATGGAAACAAAAATATAGGCAACGATACTTAAGATAGCGCCTCTTTCTGCTTGCTTTAATTCTGCATATCTTGTTTGATTCATGTCATCCCCTCCAATTAGTCAACTTGAAAATAATAGCTGAAATTTTCATCAATTGCATCATTTATTTGAGAGATTTTATTTTTTAGGAGCGGCAAACATTCACTTCTAGTGAAACGAATTTCTGTTCTGAGGACACAAAAAAAGCAGGACTCATACGGGACTCCTGCTTTTTCTACTTTTTCATTCACAAAGAAGCATGGCTACTCATTCACCAACAACTGACGATTTCTTTCACTGAATTTCTCATTGTGGGAAGAAACCATCGCCTGTGGGACACTGGTCGGCTCTAAATAATGTTTGATCTGATTGACTGCTTGCGCAGCATCTTGAAAGGCTCCCGCCAAAAGATTCACTTTGCCTTTGAAATAATGGATGTCACCAGCTGCAAACACACCGGGATGACTGGTTTTTGTTGGAATCTCACAGTTCAAATAAAAGTCTTCATGACGTGCAAGATCAAAGGAAACTTTATCTAACAAGCCACTGTCACGGTCATACCCGTGTTGGATCAGTAGATGATCGCATAAAAAATCGATCGTCTCATGGTTGGCACTGTTTTTTAGTCGTAGAACCATATTGAAGGTTTCTGCTTGATTCACCCCATCGATGGTGTGATTCATCAGCACTTGAATCCCTTCTGCTTTCATCTTCTTTACTTGTGCTTCATGGGCTTTCAGTTTTTCCCCTCGATAGCACAACGTGACTTTGGCACCATAAGACACTGCTTCGATCGCATAATCCACCGCCGCATCGCCGCCGCCAGAGATCACTAGATGTTTGCCTTGGATCGCTTGCTGGTCAGGAAACTGATAGTGGATATAGTTGTCGACATTATTATGGATGAAACATGGCAATTTTTGCGGAGAAACGACACCGCCGCCAATACAAACTAAAATGGTGCGTCCAACATGGGTCCTCCCTTGGTCATCCACTGCATAAAAAAGGTTGTCTTCCTTGGTCAATTCGATGATTTTCCTTTTCAGATAGATCGTTGGATCAAACAACTTAGCCTGTTCAATCAAGTGTTCTTTGACTTTCTTCCCCTTGGTTGGCGGCAATGCACCCACATCCCAGACCATTTTTTCAGGATAAAAATTGATCTTCCCGCCTAATTCGGCTTGTGCTTCAAACAATACGACCGATAGATCACGTAATCCGGCATAAAAACTTGCATAGAGCCCCGTAGGCCCTCCTCCGATAATCAGAACATCTGCTATAGTGGTCATTGGCTAGCCTCTCTTTCGTAAATGAAAATCATTCTCAATTAGTTAGTTCGATTATAGACAACGTAACCGGGTTTGTAAAGAATTTTCTGAAAACAAATTAATTAACTTATCCGATTATTTTTCTTTACATTGTAAAGAAAAAAGCCTTTTCCTGAACTTATGGTAAAAAAAAGATGAGCAGATTGTTATTTTTTCTCATTTTATCTAGTGATATGTTTGTGATAGCCCCTGACTTCAAGGTATACTCTTAGAAAGTAGGTGAAAAAATGGAAGTTGAAAAATGTTACGCGCCCTTACCGGACGGGTCTGTCCTCTATTACGAGAAAACCGGTTCAGGACGACCACTTTTTTTACTGCACGGAAATGGCGGCAGCAGTGCCTATTTCTCAAAGCAGGTCGACGCTTTGCGTCAAAAACATCAACTGTATTTAATCGATAGTCGAGGACATGGCAAATCCACCAATACGCAGAAGAAAATCGATTTTTTTAAAATGGCAACAGATCTCTTAGCAATCATTCAGCAAGAAAAGCTAACGAAAATCGCCTTACTAGGATTTAGCGATGGTGCCAATCTGGCGATGGTCTTTTGCCATCTCTACCCAGAGCATGTCAGCTGCATGATTTTAAACTCTGGCAACACGGAACCGCGAGGTGTGCGGCTCTTTTCTCGAATCGGCAGTGTTTTGCAATATCTGATCGTTTGGCTTTGTTCTCCATTCTCCAAAGGCATGCGGGGCTTTCTGCCTATTTTGGGATTGTTGTTTCGTCCAATCGGTCTCTCCACTGCCGATTTGAATCACCTCAGTGTGCCGACATTGATCTTGGTTGGCAAACGTGATTCGATCAAGCTCTCCCATTCATTTTATATTGCAAACAGTATTCCTCAGTCCAATTTTATCGTCGTCAAAGGACAAGGACATAGTTTTGCACGAAAGAATCCAGAAGTATTTAATACGAAAGTATTATCTTTTTTAGAAAAGGTCGGTGAATAACTATGAGAATCTTTACTTGGCTCCGCGACCACCGCTCACTGTTTAAAACACTCTTCTTAATTGCAGTCGCCGTGATCGTGTTCGGCGAGCTGCTTTCCTTAAGCAAGACGATCTCGATTGATCAACTAAAACAATTGTTTGCGCAACTATCCCTTTGGCGAGTGGCTTTAATGGCTGTCATTGGCTTACTGTGTGTCTTTCCCATGGTCTTATATGATATCGTCTTGAATCGCTTGCTAGGGGACAAACCTGATCGCCGTTATTTACTAGAAACCAGCTGGATCATCAATACCATGAACAATTTGATCGGCTTTGGCGGTTTCATCAGTATCGGGTTACGGTCGGAATTTTATGGCAAAGGAAAAAAAGGCAAAGACGTTGCCCAAGCAATTTCAAAGATTTTTATCTACTTAATGTCTGGTCTTTCGATTTTGTCGCTTGCTGCGCTGGCATTCGTCCTCTTCGGGCCCACGACCGATTATCTACAACAGTATTGGATCTGGCTTTTAGGCGGCAGTCTTTATTTTCCAATCGTCTATGCCCTTAGTTTTTCCAAAAAAAATGCCTACTTAGGTGGGCTGCAACGACATGATCGTCTGCAGCTGATCGCCGCTTCCTTATTGGAATGGCTGGGTGTTTTTGCCGCCTTCTTCACGACGGGTCTCTTGATGGGTATCTCGGTCGATGTGTTTCAACTGTTGCCGCTTTTCATTGCTGCTTCCGTGATTGGAATCGTATCAATGATTCCTGGGGAACTTGGAACGTTTGATGTAATGATGATCATGGGAATGGGTTCACTGCAAATTCCTCGTGAAAGTGTTATTGCTTGGCTCTTGCTGTTCCGCCTGTTTTATTACATTATTCCCTTTTTGATCGGTTTGATCTTTTTCTCAAAAAATGTTGGCGTCTCCCTCAACCAGCGCTTTTCTGGGATTCCAAAAAGCTTGTTGTTGGAAGTATTCCATAAGATCGAAGTATTGCTGCTTTATCTGACGGGAACGATGTTGGTACTCTCCGCCACGATCCCAGAAGCCTTTGACCAAATCAAATGGTTAGCCCACCTCAATCCGATTCGCTTGAATTTCGTGATGCAGTACCCGAGTATCTTTCTCGGCTATCTCTTTTTGATTGCCGGTCGCGGCATCTCTGCCCGTGTCAGTCGCGCGTATGTGCCGACACTTTTGTTGATTGCAGCAACGATCGGTTATGCTATTTTTGCGGGTTTCCGCTTTTCGACCATGCTGTTTCTTCTATTATTATTAGCGATCATGATTTTTTCAAAAAGCGAGTTATTCCGTAAACAGCTAGTCTTCTCGTGGGAATGGTTGACGATCGATGGTTTGTTGATTGGTTCGCTGACGATCCTCTATGTCATTATTGGGGTCTATAATATGCCTCATCTCAATCGACATCCGACGCACCACCATTCGATGGACTTTTTGCTTTTCCCCTCTGAAAAATTATGGCTCCAAGGTTTCGTTGCGATTTTATTTGTCGCCGTTGCGATGCTGCTGTTTGCCCGGTACTTGATGGGACCAAAGTACCAACTAGGTGTCAGTGCCGCCACTGATAAAGTGAAACATGTTTTGAACACCTATGGCGGCAATAGCGACAGCCATCTTGTTTATTTAAAAGACAAGCAAGTGTACGTTTATCCAGAAATCGGCGAGCCGACGGTCTTTTTTCAGTTTACGACCTTTAATAATAAATGCTTGGTCATGGGGGATCCTTCTGGGAAGCAAGCAGACTTTCCGCAGGCACTGGAAACCTTCTTAACAGAGATGGATCAGTGGAATTACTTGCCGGTCTTTTATGAAAGTAGTGAAGAAATGGTGATGCTGCTGCATGAATTTGGGTATGACTTTATCAAATTCGGTGAGAAAGCCTATGTGGATCTACCTAGCTTCACCCTTTCAGGAAAGAAAATGAAGGGACAGCGAGCATTAAACAACAAGATCACCAAAGAAGGCTTTACCTTTGATGTGCTCACCCCACCCTTTTCAGCCGAAACCTTTGCAACCCTTAAAGAAATTTCTGACAACTGGCTAGATGGACGGAAAGAAAAAGGGTTCTCCCTTGGATTTTTTTCAGAATCTTATCTAAGTACCGCACCAATTGCAGTCGTCCGTAATCAGCAGCAAGAGATCGTCGCGTTTGCCTCCTTTATGCCCACGTATCAAACAGGTCTGGCATCCATCGATTTGATGCGCCACAATCCTGAAAAAGCGCCAAATGGAACGATGGATTTCTTGTTTATTCAGCTATTCGACTACTTTAAAGAACATGGGTATCAACAATTCGATTTAGGCATGGCACCGTTAGCCAATGTTGGTACTTTCCGCAGTAGTTTCTTGCAAGAGCGGATCGCCTATCTCGTTTACACCTTTGGTTCTCGCTTCTATTCTTTTGAAGGGCTACGAGAATACAAACAGAAATATGCCGCTTCTTGGTCCCCTCGCTACATCTTATATTCTCGGGACAGTTGGATCGGTTATGTCATGATTGCCCTGTTGATTGTCGATAATCAATCGGCAGACAAAACGAAATAAAAAAAGCTCAAATGCGCCGATTTGTACTCGGAGCATTTGAGCTTTTTTAATTGTTGTGCTTAGAAGTTATTCGGCTGATTTAGATGGTGCGTTTTCCCAAAGTTGTTTGACGACTGGAATATTTCCCAGTTCCGTCATGTTTGATGGCAGAATGACCGTATTGGTATTGCTATTGACCACATCTTTAAAAGCTTCGATTCCTAGATATGATAGTGAGCGCTCGTCTAGTTGACTTTCTTTGATAGCTTCATTGATGGCTAAAATCCGCTTGCGTTCGGCTTCTGTGATTTTGGCGATTCGTTCCGCTTCTGCCTCGGCATCGATCCGGACACGTTTTGCCCGTGCCTCCGCGTCGATTTGGGTTTGTTCCGCCCGAGCTTGCGCATCGATTGTCATCTGAGAAGCTTTGGCTTCCGCACTCAAAACAGAAGAAGATTTCTCCCCTTGGGCTCTTGTGATCATCGACTCTTTGTCTCTGGAAGCTGTGATCAATTTGTTCATTGATTCAATGATTTCTTGAGAAACTTTGATTTCCCCAATGTTGATTCGGTCGATCGCTAGCCCATAGCCGGCCGTGATGTCTTTGATTGAAGTAAACAGTGCTACGTTGATTTCTTCTGTCCCATTTAAAACCTCATTCAAATCCATTTTCCCAATGATCCCCCGTAAGTTTGATTGGGCATCTTGAATCATTGAGATAACGGAGTTTTCATTTTCGTAAACAAAAGCACGAACATCTGTGACGTGGTATTTGATTGCTTCATCGATCTGCACGATCACGTTGTCTTTTGTAATTGCACTTTGCGGTTCGATCTCCAAAGGAATCTGTTTCAAGGACACTCTTTCTCTTACTGTATATAAAATCGGAACAAGAAAATGAAGACCTGGTTCCAACGTTCGAACATATTTCCCAAAACTTTCCACGACTTTGACTTCCCCTTGACGAACGATCACAGCAGTACTTGCGATCAGCCAAATCAGAATCACTAATACGAAGATAACTAAAATAATTTGGATAATGATCATTGTAAAAACCCTCTTCCATTTTCAAATAATGTATTGTTTACACGGGTCAATAAGACACCGTTTTCAACCCCGATAATCTCTAACATCACATTTTCAGCAGGAATCCCTGCAATCACCCGATATTCTGTGTAGGTGCCATAAAGACGGATATAACCTGAATAATGATCCGTCAGCGATCGAAAATAGCGTCCAACCGCTCGTTGTTCCATGTAGTCTACGATGATTTTCCACCCTCTTTGCCTGCATGCAGTAAATTCTTCGTTTCAAACTAATTGTTCATTCTGTTACAAGTGTTACTAACTATAATAGCACGTTTCACCCAAGAGAACAGTAAACTTTTTATAATTCCCTCCTTTTTAGAAAAAAAAGACAAACTGAAAACCAATTCCTTGCATTCTTCAATTAAATTGCATACAATTAAATTGTACAAAATACAAAAAACACAGGAGTGAAGAAATGATGAAAAAAATGTATTCAACAAAGATGATCAACACTGGTGGCCGTTCAGGAGAAGTACACAGCCCTGATCATTCATTTGAACTAAATATCACTGCACCTGGCAAACGAGTAGAAAATGCAACGAATCCGGAACAACTTTTTGCAGCTGGCTTTAGCGCTTGTTTCAATAGTGCCCTTGAATTGGTGAAAAGCAGCAAAGGGATCGAAGGTGCTTCTACCGTTAGCGCACAAGTGACCTTATACGCAGAAAGTGAATCAAGTTTTGTCTTGGGAGTGGAGATCGAAGGCCAAATCGAAGGTTTGTCAACAGAAGAAACACAAGAATTGCTTGAGATCGCTCATACCGTATGTCCTTACTCAAAAGCTACAGCTGGCAACATTGAAGTGACAGTCAAAGCCGTTAGCGAGTAGACTTTCGTTGAAAAAACAGCTATGATAAGAGGCGGATGTTAGAAAAAGGGGTGAAAACATGAATGTCTTAGCGTTAGAAAACCAATTGTGTTTTCCTCTATACGCCGCTTCAAAAGAAATTATCAAACAGTACAAAGACTTACTAGATCCGTTGAATTTGACCTATACCCAATATTTAGTGATGTTGGTGTTATGGGAAGAAGAAGCGATCAGTGTCAAAGCATTGGGGAAGCAATTATGTCTCGATTCTGGCACACTGACACCGGTTTTAAAAAAGCTTGAGGCAAAAGGCTACCTCGCAAGAAATCGAAATCAAGACGATGAACGTTCCTTGCGGGTTACACTGACGGAATCCGGAAAAGCACTTCATAAGCAAGCGCTAGAGATTCCCTACAAAGTGACTGAATTCTTGCCCCTTGAACCGGATGAACTGTCAGTCCTCCATGAATTGACGACAAAGATGGTACAAAAATTTCAAGAACAAGAAAAATGATCCGCTGTTTTCACAGCGGATCGTTTTTTTATCATCCAAACGAGTTTTATTTAAGAAGCTTTGGTTTTCAATTCACCGATCACATTTAGTAACTGAGTTAATTGTTCTGGGTCCTCAATTTTTTTGATGGCGATTTTCACTAATTCAAAAATTTGATCATCGGTTAGACCGGTCTGCAATATCTCTAATTCACTTACAGCTGGTTGAAAACGACGAGCCAAAACTGATCCACTCATTTTAATGCTCGCAATTTCTAGAACTCCTTGGTTAACTAATTTGCGAATCACGGACAATGATGTGTTACGATTCAAGTTGAAACGTTCACTAAATTCTGTACAGCATAATGGTTCATCTACAGCCCAAAAACAAACTAAGACTTCCCACTCTTTTTTTGAGAAACTTAAGTAATCCATAATTGCTCCTTTCCACGCCGATTAGGCTAGTTACTATTTTCTAATTAAAACAATCGCAGCTTTTTCAATCAGCTGGCTATCCTCTTCCTCTTTCCGATTGTTTTTTCTTTCACTAAAAGGATTATACATCAATAATAATCTATTTTATTCATAATTTCAAAATATTTTTTATTTTAATGATAAATAACTTGTTTAATTATTCTTTTTCTTGATAAAAAAAACGACTAGCTTACCTAGTCGTTTTCTTACTCTACTTGATACTCCTACGAAAAATAGTTATTGAACACTAAAGATCAAACTCTCATGCTCTTGTTCTTTCAAGGAATAGCCACAAAATTCTTTATTCAAATTCGGATAATCCCGTTCGATCATTTGAAGGATTTCTAGCTCCGTCAACAATTTGTCTTCTGACAATTGCAGAGAGTTCAACAAAACAAAACGAGAATCGTAGCCTAAAATTTCCGGCATCAACTGCCAAAAGTTCGTGCTGTCAATTCGTTGGATCGTTTCCTCCATAGAAGCGATCAGTTTTTGGACATGATCATAGACTTTGGGATAATCAGTTTTTAATAGATCCAACAGCGCTTGGTCCAGCACTTTATCAAAATAAGCCTTTGTGTCAGTATAAATTATTGAAGAAATCACTTGTTTCATCAATCCTTTCATTCAAATGCCATATTCGACATCGTCAAGGATGGCTCCTTGTTCCTATATATAGCATACTATCGGTGATTTTCGTTCTCAAATTAAGGATAGAATATAGAAAAAAAAGAGAAGCTGCTATTCTCACCCCTAATCTTACTCCACAATAGCAAAATTTTGCCAAACTGATAAGCAAAGCGAATCAGCCGTTGTCGAAAATGAGAAAATTGTCAGATTCCCTTCCTTTTTTAACTAGAGCGATCCCTCTCCAACAGGAACTGCAACTGCATTCCCTCAGTAATTATACACTCCTACGCTTCCCTAATGAATGTAGGTTTTGTCTCATTTTCACAAACGACTGACACAGCATAATTTCAGACAGAACCTTATACAACATGTATAATTAAATTATAGAAAGACATCAAAATAAAACGAAACGAGGAGTGGATCACAGATGAAGAGTCATTGTAAATGCGGAAAAAAATTGAGTGCCCATGAAAAAAGCTGTCCAGACTGCAAACACAAAAAACAGCAAACTTTAGAATCCTTGGAAAAATTCGTTAAATACGGCAGCTTCGCATTAGCCGGTCTGTCATTAGTTTTGAAAATTGCGAAAAGCCGCCAAAGCTAACTTTATCGCTTCAGTCAACAAAAAAAACGCCATCTGGGCGTTTTTTTTGTTGCTATTCATCGATGATCGTACTTTCCAACCGCCAATTGATAGCGCCTGTATAAGTTCCGAGTGAAATTAGCTCCATTTTGGGAACAAAGCGAAAGTAACAATCGTATTCTTTAAGATCAACCGTTAAATTTGCTTCGCCTGTTGGTTGCTGTTGAAAAATCACTTGTTCCTCAGAGGTTATGGAAGCCATCAGCTGATTGGTCTCCGGCTCATAGAGAACCAATTGGACTTCATCCGCCAGCAGTTGTTGCTCTTGCAAAAAATCCGTCATCTGACCATTTAATTGCCAAGTTCCCTCACTAGTATTCGTGATTGATAAAAGAGGTGGTTCTTCGTCATAAGAAAGTGCTAGATAAGCATAGCCATCGTCTCTGATGGAACGTGCCAGCTCATTTACCGTAACTACAGTTCCATTGATTGAGGTAGGCGCCTGGTGAAATTCCACGATCCCACGAAAGTCGATGCCATAAAAACGGGTCTCCGATCGATTCCCTTCCGTGTCGATCACATAAACCGCCAGATAATACGTCGTACCCGGTGCCAACGCATTGGTATCCAACATCAATGTATCCGTCAAAGGCTCGGTTATTGCACTTCGTTCAATGAGTGCCACCTCTGAAAAATCATCTTCAGTGATAGCCGTTTCTTCGGTAAAAAAATCCGTAGCGTACACTTTGGCTTGAGTCGAATTTTGGTCCTCGATCGTAATTGGTAGATAACAATTACGCTTTTGTCGCACGATCTGTCGGTTTGCTTTTGCTTCTGTTAACGACACCAAACCTGTGGTCAAGCTCGGCGGAAAGTCTCCGGTCATTTGATAATAGTGGGTTTCTGGATCCCCCGAGGTCAAACTAGAGACAAAGGCATTCCCATTAAAAATCGTTTGGACAGGAATGATGGCATCCAGATTCTCATCGATCGGAGCTTCTGTGTAATTGACGGAAAAATGAACAATGTAGTCGTTTCCTTTGACCATGTCAGGCAATGTCGTAATTAACTGCCCATTTTCAATGACAAAGGGTAAGGCGGTTCCCCCTTCCGGCAGACCATTGACCATAATTTCGCTGGCCTTACCGAAATAAACAGCTTCCGGTACGAGAGACAAGCCCTCCGGAAAAAGACTGGAAAGCGTGATGCCTGATTCTAAATCAGCTAAATAGCTGGTGTCCTTGTAGGAAAGATAGGTCGCATAGGTGATCGACTTGCTGTTATCGACGGTGGCTGGCTGCGCAAGTGTCGTACCAGTATCCAACAATAGTTTGACTGGGTCTTTTTCAAAAACACCGGTTCGCATATCAAGTTCTACTAGTCCTTCAACATCGACAAAGGCCACAGCTTTTTCTTGAACATAGCCACCGTTTGCACCTGTAAAACCAAAATAGACCGGTGCACTATTGGTCAGGTTCAAATTCGATTTGAAGGTGTCATCAACAGGTACTGTTACATCAACACCGAAATCTGGTACGGTGTAACGCAACGTTTGCGTTGGCTGATCAAAAACTACTGTAAAACTATGCCACAACCCATCGGAAATATCACTCACTGATACCGTATCACGATGATTTAAGACTTTGTCGATAATCAGCCAGCCATCGGTGGTATATGCGTCATTTGAGCCGGGAAAATTCCATGCGATATGATGGCCGGAAGGAACATCGCGATCCATCATACCGTCCCCAGTCAAACCGGCATTATTATAGAACGTATCGAATTCAATCGCAAAACTTTGTGGGATCGCTCCCGTACTTAAAGGAGTTGTTCCTCCTGTATTTGACCAGACTCCAATCGTCGGTCCTGCTTGTTCTGCCAGTGCATTTAAGCCACTGCTTTGCATCACAAAAGCTATCCCATCGCTGTCCGTTGCTGTATTATCGATACAAAATGCCATTTCTAACCGAAAGGAGCGAGTAAAAGAAACCGGCTTATTGAACCAGACACCACCACTGGAGTTGGTGGTAGCTCCATCATTGACCTGGACATAATTGAAGCCCGGTTCTCCTTGTGGCGAACCCGCTTGGCCTACAGGAGTGATCAGAGAATCGTCAATCGCTAACGTAGGAAAATCTGGCGCAGATACCGCAGCAAGGACGATTTCTTGTTTCCCGCACAGCAGCAAAATGCTAAAAAAGAACACATAGCCCCATCGGATAATGCCAAACTTTTTCATCACTGTCCTCCGCTTTCTTCATCCTGATTCTTCTTTCACTGCCAGCCCATCATCTACTTCTGCTTTATTACGTCTCTTATAAAAAATGAACAAGAGAAGTAGGACAAGCAGGAAGAGAAGTATCCCTCCTGCATAGAGCCAGTACTGTTTTTGAAGATATGCTGCACCTAATGTTGTCTGGCGGTTGATAAGCTTGGCTTGCTTGCGATCAACCACCACCGAATCCTCAAATACCCACGTTCCTTTAGGCGCATTCAACTCGATTCGTAACATATAGGTCCCCGGTTCGAGAATGTTCTGATCAAAGGCACTAAACAGCTCCAAAACCGAATTCGGAGCTATTTGAAAATCCTCTGCAGAAAACCCACCGACCTTGTTGCCGCTGTCTTGCTCACGTATGATCGTTTTCACAGATATTTTGCCAAATGCTGTGGGCTGACTATTGCGGATACTGCTTTTGAGAGCAGCAGAACCATTTCTTTCCACCGCCTCAGAATTGATCAAAGACAATTGAGGATCAGGCATGGTTGCCACATTCTGACGCAAGCGGATCCCTTGCTGAATTTTATAGTTGGCTTGCAGATTTGTTTGCTGGCTTTCAGTTGTCTCTGACGGTTCTTCTTCAAAGGCAAACACACCAAGTATTTCTCCTGCAAATTCTTCACCTTTCATTGAAAGGGTAAAATGAACCTGATGACTTTCTCCAGGACCAAGTTTAATCGTCTGCCTTGGGTTCTCAATCAATTGACTAAACGAGATTCCTTGGTTCTCTTCGGCGGTCTGTTCTGCTTGGTACGCAATAATCCCAGTAGAGGCCGTATAACTATTTAGTGCTGTTGCTTTTATGGTCAATGGGTCTGAGCCTGTATTATGAAGGGCAACAGTCAAATCCTGTTTGGTCTCATCCGTTACCAGTAAGTCAAAGTAACTGACATCGCTAAGTTGATTTTGGGGAAGTTCTGGGGTTACTGTGAACCGCGTCGTTTGTGCATAACCGGTAACTTTTATAAAGCAAAACAGACTAATAAAAAAGCTGATGAGTACCAACCACTTGATTTGTTTTTTCATTGTCGCCCTTCCTTTGTTATTCTGCTTGATAAGTATTTGATAATGTCCAAGTAATCGTGCCACTATAAGCACCACTGTTGATGTTTTGTTTTGGAATCGTCAAGGTTGCACTTGTAAAATCAAAATCATTTGTTGCCAGACCCGTCGTTCCATTAGCACTAGCAATCAGCGTAGGATCTGTTGCCCCTACCATCAATTCTGTTCCTGAGACGAGGGAGGCATCGCCGGAATCAATTGACCCATTGAGGGTGACTTTTGCATTTACAAGTTCATTGTTTGCAGCATTTGTCATTTTTGATAATTGAGCAGTCAACTGCCAGCCAGCTTCATTGGGTCCACGATAATCGGTAATTGACGTTGCCTCATTCGTTGCAGTGGTAAGCACTTGATCGCCTGTCGCAATATCTTTGATGCTTGTAGTACCAAAATCAAAATTCGTCACTTGATCTAACGATAAGATTCCTTGTTCGATGGTTATTGTTGCCTGACTGGTCATTGAAGCAGTCGGATTCGCTTCCGCCGCAAATGCCCTAACAGGTGATAGTGCCAAACTGATACCGATTAAACCTAATACTCCCGCCTTTTTCTTCATTTTTATCTCTTCCTTCCTTTTTTGATGAGTAGTCGATGGATGAAAAAAGCACCGATAAAAAATAATAATTTAGTTTGTATTTTTTCATCTTATTCTCATCTGTTATAAGTATAATCCATCATGGTTATCATACGGTTCACAGATTTAGCGTAAAAAAAACGCCAAAAAGGAGAATGCCTTATGTATCGAGAATTTATTTCTCCCGCAGAAGAAAAGAAATTAGCTATTTTCAAGTATGTGTGTAATTCGAATGGAGTAACACTCGTTAAACTCTCAGAAGCCCTAAAGATCCCATTAAAAAGCTTACAAAAGTACATCTATTTTTTAAACGAAGATTTGCAGCAACTTTCACCAACGTTACTTTTGAATAAAAACAATTACAATCAATATTTTGTGGATTGTGGTGAAGAAGAAGAGCAACCTTTTTATTCCAAGCTGATGTATCATTATTTGCTCAACTCCACACAATATCACTTTATCCATTCGCTGATTGGCCGTAACCAAACACCCCTCACACAGCTATGCCTTGATTTGCACATTAGTCAGTCTCATGTGTACCGCTTGATCAAGAAAGTCAATCAATTACTAGTAAAGTTTCAGATTGTTATCCGAACAGATCACCAAAACCGGATTGAATTAGCGGGCAAGGAACTTGATATCCGTATTTTTATTTATAGCTTTTTAACTCAAAGTGCGCCTGCTGAATTGTGGCTTTTGTCAAGTATCTCTCCAAAAGAGACTGACAAGTTTACCGCCTATTTTGAAACTTCGGCTTTTGATCAACTAACAAAAAACAAATTAGCTGCATTTTGGCAAACCGTTGTCGGCCGCAGTATCAAAAGAAAATATCTGCCAATAATCCCTGATAAGTATTTGGAGATGATGGAATTCTACTGCTTTTTACCAGCAGATATTCTTGACTCACTCTTCTTAAGTGCTGAGTATGTTTCAGACAAAACGCGTCGATCAGAGTATCTGTACTTGAATTTCTTCCTCCATGTCTTTTTACCGGGGGTTGTTCCCCAAGAGAAAACACAAGCCATTATTCAAGCAATTAAGTACTCTAAAACGGATCTTGTCTGTTTTTTTACTACTATGATCGAAGATTGGCATAATACCTTTGCTCCTAATCAGGGAAAAGCCGAATTCGAAAAGCTTTTAAGCAGTTGCCTGCTAGTCTTCAACCTATCGATCATTATTGGGATCGATCTCTTGGAGGTTTGGCAGCTAGAACACGAAATGCTGACAGAAAACGCTCCAACAAATGACGAGACTTATGAGGCCATCAGCCAACTTTTACTGACCCACGTTGAAAACTACCCATTTGCCGACCTGGATAAAGACTATTTTAAACAGACACAATTGCCTTATCTGGCTCATCTCTTATATTTGGAAACACTGATGAACACGCCCCCTACCGTATCGATCTATATTCAAACAACGATCCAATACCGCACAAAGCAAATGATTGAGACGAGGATTCGTTCGATTTATGCTAAAGCTTCTGTGACTTTCGTCAAGCAAATGGAAGCCGCCGATTTATTGATCACGGATAATTATGAAGAAGTGATGTTCTCCGAAAAATTAGTCTTGCTGTCAAACCTGCAAGATGAACAAGAGTGGGCAGCGATTTTTGCAAAAATCAATCAACAAATGATGACAAAGATGTTTGCGAAACAAGAGAAGTAAGCTGCCGATTCCATTTACATCCGCAAAAAAAAAAAGCCCGAGCATCTTTGCTCGAGCTTTTTTACTACTATTTTTAGTCCTGACAATTTTAAGCGAAGAAGCTACCACCAGTTACACTGTACACTTGGCCAGTTACATAACTTGCTTCATCAGAAGCTAAGAAAACGTAAACGGGTGCTAGTTCCACCGGTTGACCGGCACGTTTCATCAATTCTTTTTGACCAAATTCTGGGATCGCAGATTGTGGTTGACCACCAGAAATTTGAAGTGGCGTCCAGATTGGACCAGGCGCAACGGTATTGACCCGAATACCTTTTTCACTTAATTGCGCAGCTAACCCCTTACTAAAGGAAGTAATGGCACCTTTCGTGGCTGCATAGTCTAACAGATGGGCACTTGGTTCCGCACTTTGGATCGAAGTGGTGGTGATGATGCTTCCACCGGCTGGTAAGTAATCCAACGCTTCTTGAACAGTCCAATACATGGAGATGATATTCGTTGTAAAAGTATCTTGAATTTGTTGCGTAGTCAACTCTTTGATGTCCTTCACCGCTTGTTGCATCCCAGCATTTAGAACTAACGTATCTAAACCGCCTAATTCTTTGGCTGCTTCATGAACCAATTGACGAGCGAAGGTCTCATCTTTTAAGTCTCCTGGGATCAAGACTGCTTTGCGTCCAGCTTTCTCGATGACTGCTTTGACTTCTTGCGCGTCTTCTTCTTCAAAAGGAAGATAGTTGATTGCCACATCGGCGCCTTCTTTGGCAAAAGCGATGGCTGCAGCTCGACCAATACCAGAATCACCACCGGTCACTAATGCTTTGCGTCCAGTTAATTTTCCTGAACCAGCGTAGCTTTCTTCCCCGCAATCAGGTACTGGCTGCATCTTCCCTTGAATCGCCGGTGCTTCTTGCACCTGTTTTTCAAATTTGCCATCATAATACTTCGTTAACGGATTGTTGATTTTTTCTGACATGCTCGTTTCCTCCTTGATTATTTCTACTTCAATTTGCCATATTTTCTTATGACCTTACTTAAAAGTGTAAAGGAAGATGGAGGGAATGAGAAACGAAACGCTCAGTAGAACAAATGAAGCCCAGAGGAAAAGGAGCTTTGTCCATGTTGGAAATCGCCCTAGATCACAATCGAAAACGTCACCATCGATGATCCATTCTTTTAGGAAATGACTCATCAATGGTGACATTTAAAAATGTCTATTTTACCAAAAGTGCGCGAAGTGCCTGACGAAACGCCTCCATCTCCTCGGCGGTCTGTAGAAAAACATCGGGATGACTGTGGTGGCTGTCGATCATCCAATTTTTAGTATCTGTAACGTTAAGAAAATCTGCTACTAAGGCATCCGTTTGCTGCGGTTGAGTAGCTTGGGCGGTCTTCAAGAGATAGAAATCTTCAATTCCCCGCTGTAGTTGTTTATACCGTAAGGACAACAACAAATGTCCATGATTGCCGGGATAAATGAAACATAGATCGCCGATGGGTAGTGAGCTCGTATTGTAGCGGATATCAGTTCGGGCATTTTGCGGCCAGCAATTGTAAGCCCACCGCAAGAAGCCGTCTGTTTTAAACTGATAGGCCAAGATTCCTTGCATTCGCGTCTCTAATAAAGGACTGTGCAAAAAAGTGTTGGGTTTGTCTGGGTAATTGCAAACATAGTACTGAGTCCGACCCGGATGACTTTGCGTCAGTGTTTCGTAATGGTTGCAGGTACAGTAATAGGAAGTCACGGGATGATCGATCACTGGCAGCAACTCAAACAAAACGTCTTCTTTATCAAACGCTGCTTTGATCTGGATCGTCTCATCAATGTCTTTTAGGACAGCCAAAGAAGCTCGGAAACTGTCGATTTGATGTTTCTTCGGTTCGTCAGAAACGATCCGAACCTTCTCCCACAGATTCTTCTCTTTAAAATAAACAAATACTTGACGTAGATATTCCTGCAACTCGGCCTTTTGATGAATAAAGCCGAAGGTGCCTTTACCCTCATCGTAAAAACGAATCACCAATTTTTCTGGATGGTCCAAGTCGACCAGTGGGAAAAACGGCGGTTCCCAGACACCGAGTAAGCCAAATACATCGATTTCTTCAGAGATACCCGCTTCAAAAAAACATTCGAGGTAACGAGTAAGGATAGAAAAATCACAATGTAGCTGTCCGCCTTGAGTCTTTTTAACTTTGACCATCGAGTATTCATATAAATTGGCCGGATAGTCTTTTACGATATAGTTGAACCAACCCTTCCAAGGGATTTCTCCAGCAATCACCGTGATTGCTTTTTGTCCGATCACCGCTAAGCTTTGCGCCATTTCTTTGATCAAGTCGAAGTGGGCATCACTCCATAAAGGAACGTCAAAGGTGCGAGCCAAATTGCTGGGCTGCTGCCACATATTCAAGTGGAATGTCTCTAAATATTCTTTTGGAAAAGTAAAAGCGTCCACTTCAATCGTTAGGCTCTTTTCTAACAAGCACTCCTCTTGGCTAGTCAAGTGTGTACGATAGACCTTGATTTTCACGGGATAAGCTTGCGGTTTGATCGTTTCATCGATCTGCCACTCCAAATAAAGCGGTGCATAGCGATCACCAGGATAGGTTTTGGCTGTTTGCTCAAGCAATTTATCGGCGTACGCCAATTCATGCTGTCCGACATAATAATCGATGAATTGCGCTTTGACCGGCAAATCGCTGATGATTTCAATGCGGATCATTGGAATCTCAATTTCATCGGGAATCGAAAATTCTTCCCCTATGATGTAATGATTCCGTTTGCCATCGTGTAGCAACAGCTGACAAGCAGCGTGGCTGTTGCGAACAGCTGATAGCGTGGTAATGGGTTGCGGCTCCTGGGTTAGCAACGCCGTTGATGCCTTATAACTTTCATGTACAAGGATTGCCTTCATGCTTTTTCTTCCTTTCTAGGATCAGTCAGCCGTGCAACAAGGGCTTGATAGGAAACTTGCTCAAATGCTTCCGGCATGATTGCTAATAACTGCTGCAAGCTGATATTCTTTACAATTTTTAAACGACTTTTGTCTGCCCATGATGGAAAAGCCTGCAACAGCAAGCGTTTGTTTTCATCTGAGTCGAACAATACCCGAATCGGCCACTGGCCAAGATCAGGTAGCAAAGCTGGTTTAGTAACCTTTTCTGCCCAATTCAACTCTAGCCATTCGACGCATTCATCAAACCAGCGAGCAAAGCGCGGATCGACCATTTCTTTACGATTGCCAAAGCGTTCGGTCGCCAAAGAAAGACCGTGACGTCCTTTTTGGAAAATATGACTTTCAAAAGGGACCTCATGCTCTTCTAGGGCTTGTAAGTAGGCCAGCGAGTTTTCGATAGGAACAACATTGTCTTCATAGGTTGAAAACAAAAAGGTGGGCGGCGTATCTTTCGTGACACATTCATTTAATGAAGGCGCGTCGATCTGCATGACTGTGGCAAATGAGGACAAAATCGCTGGATAGCCTAACAGACATAAACTTGGTTTCATAGGGGAGATCGTCGATAGCGCCGCCGCTAGATGACCGCCGGCCGAAAAACCGATCACAGCGATTTTTTCGGCGTCGATTCGCCATTCACTGGTTAGTTCTTGGATTTTAGCAATCGCTTTTTCGGCATCTACTAAGGAAAGGCTGAAACTGCGATGCACCCCCACATGATAGCGTAAGACTCCGGCGTGAAAGCCTTGGGCAGCAAAATTTAAAGCGATCGGCTCGGCTTCTCGCTCACTGCAAAAGGAGTAGCCGCCGCCAGGGATCACCAAGACAAACGGTCGATCCCCCACCCGATCATACTCCGCTTTTTCCTCGTGCAGATAAACCGTCAACCCGGCTTGTGCTTCTTGATCAAATAGATATTCCTGAATAAACACCGCTTACTCTCCTAACCCGTTTTTATCGATGACGTTTTGATACCAATAAAAACTGTCTTTCTTGTATCGCGCCAAGTCCAGCAGCTGCTCATCCGTGCGATTGACATAGATAAACCCGTAACGTTTAGCGATGCCTTCATGAGTACTGACTAGATCGATGGCACTCCACGGACAATAGCCGATCACATCGACACCATCATCGATCGCGAGTGCCATTTGTTCAATGTGCTGTTGCAAGTAGTCGATGCGATAATCATCGTGGATTTTACCATCGGTTGTAAAAACATCTTTGGCACCGATGCCGTTTTCCGTGATCAAGAGAGGCAGACGATAGCGGGAATAAATTTCATTCAACGTAAAGCGAAAGCCTTCAGGATCAATGGGCCAGCCAAATTCAGTCATGGGCAAATGAGTGTTTTCTACTGCTTGAAAAAACCCGGGAATTCCAAAACCAGACTGTTGATCGAGTTTTGTCTCTTTTTGAAAATAACTGCTGACGGTCATCGTGTTGTAGTAATTCAATGCAATATAGTCACAGGTACCCGCTGCCAAAATCTTTCGATCTGCTTCGGTCACTGTGGGTGCTGCGCCAATCGTCTCTAATAAATGCCATGCGTTATGATTGTACGTACCGAAAACAGCGACATCTAGGAACAACCAATTTCTCAGGGCACTCATATAAAGAGCTGCCAGCTGATCGGCTGGTTTTTCAGATGCAGGATAGACACTGGCGATATTCGGTGCCGGGCCAATCCTGCCGCTAAAATTGCCTGCATGAAATTGCTGAGTAACCAATGCTTGTGCCACCAGCATATGATGATTTTCTTGAAATTTTTCTTTCATGGATTTTTGACTCGTACCAATGACCGAACCAGCAAGCGCCATCACATTTTGTTCATTGATGGTTTGCCATAGTGGGACTTGTTGACCAAAGTTCTCGAACAGCACTTGGCAATAATCAGCAAATGCTTGGATCGTTGCTCGGTTTTCCCAACCACCTTCTTCGGCAATGGCAACGGGCAGATCAAAATGAAAGACTGTTACGATTGGTTGGATCTCATTTTCAAGTAAAAGGTCGATCAACTTCTGATAAAACGCCAATCCTGCTGGGTTGACTATACCATCGGGCATGACTCGGCTCCATGAGATGGAAAAACGATAGGCTTTTACCCCTAATTCTTTAAACAATTTCACATCTTCTTCATAACGGTGATAGTGATCTGATGCTACTTTAAAATCAGTGGTCCCTTGCGGAATCTCTTTGATGTCTTGCACTGAGGAACCCTTGCCGTCTTCTGCCCATGCGCCCTCTACTTGATAAGCACTAGTGGATGCTCCCCACAAAAATGCTTCTGGAAAATTACTCATTCCAAGGTTCCTCCTTAACTGCACCGATCAAATTGGCATCCGCTTGAAAATAAGCGGCTTGGATCGCAGCTGGTTGTAATGTTTTTTCAATGATTGGTGCCGTTTTAAAAATTCCTTGATAGCTGGTGGTTATGTCATCGATCACACGCGGCTGACGACTGATACCGCCACCGATAACGATTTTCTCCAGTCCCAATAGACACTGAAGATCAAAACATAAGACGGCGACTTCTTGGATATAGGTCGAAAGCAATGCCTCTGCTTCAGGGTCACTGGTTTTTTCAAGCGTTTCGAAAACCAGCGGGCCATCAGCTGTTACCTTCAAACAAGCAGCCAAACGCTCAATCAAGCCGACGGCGGAAAGACCGACCCCAACGAAGGAATTTCTGTCCATGATTCGCCGATCACGGATCATGAAACTGACCTCCCCTGCTTGACCGCGATTTCCACGATAGAGCTTTCCATCAAGGCAAATTCCGACACCAACACCCGTTCCTAAAATAATCGCCGCCCCATTTTGAATGCCTTGCAGATTTCCAGCTTTCATTTCTCCTAACACTGCGGCCTTTGCGTCATTTTCGACCGTAATGGTTGTCACCTTTTCTTCACTTAACTGGCAGAGCAAATCGGGTAAGTTCACCCCATCGAGGTACGGCAGGGCGCCGCCAAAGAAGACCGTTCCTGTTTCATCGACGGAACCAGGAACTGCGATAGCTACTTTGGTAAAAGAATCTTGACGAGCATAGGTCTGGAGGATCATTTTGATGGTTTCATTAAATGCCTTCAGTGTTGTCGGGGTGGGAAAACACTGTCTTTCATTGACCTCGTTGTTTTTGACCCATCCCGTTTTGATGTGCGTCCCGCCGATATCAATTCCTAAATAAACCAATTGTGCCACTTCCTTTGTTTACGCTTGTACTTCTTCGGTGATTTTTTCTGTCATTCCTGTTGCTTCACTTGCTTGCTTTTTTTCAGCAGCCAGTTCTAATTCATACTCTTTCTTGTCGGCAATTTTTAAGAATGGATACCACATAACAATCCCAATCAGCATACAGATGACCATCAAGATCGTGTAATTGAGCCCTCCTGAAAACGGCATTTTGATGAAGGTCGGTGTCGTCCACGGCAACAAGCTCATAGTAGGATTCAAGCTAATAGGTAAAATCGTTGTCGCCAATCCCCAGGTCACGAACCCAGCAATCAGTTGTGTGAATACCTGTGGGATAAAGAACAAGGGATTCAAAATAATCGGCATCCCAAACATGATCGGTTCCGTGATGTTAAAGATCGATGGGATAAATGACAACTTTCCTAGTTGTTTCATTTTTGCCGATTTGCTGCGGATCATAAAGAAGGTGACAAAGCCCATGAAGCCGGCAGCATACATCCCCATGTAGATCACAGAAGGAATCAGATAAGGCAACTCTTGTCCTTGTTGGTAGGCGGCAATATTTGAAACGACCATGGTCATGCTAATCGCCCCGAGCGGCCCTTGTAAGACTGCGTTATGGATCCCAAAGAACCATAAGACGGCTAATAATTCCATAATGATGATGATCGATAATGGGCTAGCAACCAATGAATTTAACGGTGCATTAATTACATCAATAAAGAATTGGAAAATCGAGCCTGATGAAGTAAACCCAAATAAGACGCGTATGACAAAAACGACGACAAAAATAATCGTGACCACAAACACTGGTGCTAAGGATTGGGTTACCATTGGGGGAACACTATCCGGTAGCTTGATCATGATATTTTTTCTTGATAAGAAAGCATAGAAACGTGTCACCAATAAAGCCGTCAGCATGCCGATAAACAATCCTTGTCCGCCTAGAAAATCAAGCTTCAAAGCTCCGATCGTTTGTTCCACTGCTTGGCCATCTTGCATGACAGTCGTTGCCACCGTTTGTGGCATCAACATGATGAAACTAGCTAATGAAATAATCGCCGAGTTGCGTTCGTTGCTTCCCAACTGTTTTGCGTAAGAATACGCCAAACTGTATACGACATACAATGCAAAGACGCCAGTTGCTCCGTTGGTGATCGCTTCAACATGTTGGAAGATGCCAATTTTCGTCAAATAGTCCGTCCAACCGGGAATCGGAAAGTTACCCACGATTGTGATAAAGGCGATCCCTAAAGTGATGGGACTTGTTCGAATAAACCCTTCCATCAAAGCCGCCAAGACTTTGTTTTGCTGCAATTTTTGTGACATTGGTAATAGTTTGCTACTTAAAAATGCTTCTAATTTTTCCATTTTCTCTCACTCCTTTAATTTATATGGTTACGGTAAGCAACGTTTCTTTTTGATCGATCCGCATCAGGAATCGATAGGTACCATTAGATAAGTGTTTTGCCCCTTGATTGTCATAAAATCCGAGTACTGATATCGGCAACGACAATCTTTTCACTTTGTCTTCTTGGGGTGCCAATAAGACGAGGTCACTCGCAATCAATTGTCGACTTGGACGAACCATCGATGCAGGGCGCTGCGATAGATAAATCTGAACGACGGTTTCTCCAGCTACATCCGCTTGATTTTTTATGCGATAGTCCAGTTGGATCGTTTCACTAAGGACCGCACTCCCTAGCCATTCACCTGTAAACGTACCATAACTGAGACCTGTCCCGAATGCGAATAAGGGTTCATTTGATTCATCTCGGTATTTTGACAAAAAGCGATCAGAATGCTCACTAGCTGTCAAAGGTCTCCCCGTTGGCAGCTGGGCACTGTATATTGGAATCTGCCCTTCACTGCGAGGAAAGGTCATGGACAGTTTCGCCGTCGGAGAAGCCTGACCACTCAGCAGATTGGCAATTCCGATCCCACCCATCGTTCCCGGATGCCAAACTAGCAGTAGGCTGTCAAACAGCGGCTCCACTTGGGTCAAGACGAGAGGCCTGCCAGTGTAAAGCACGCCAATCAAAGGCTTACCAGTCTTTTTCAACGCTTGGATCAAGCGAATTTGTTTCAGCGGCAGCTGCAAATGAGCTTTTGATGCACCTTCGCCGCTCTCCATAAATTGTTCTCCAAAGGTCAAGACGATGACCTCTGCTGCCTCAGCCGCTTTGACGGCTTCCACAAGCAGCTGATCTTCTGGTTCGATTGGTCCATTCAGCTGCTCGATGCCGGCTTTTAAAGGACCGAATTGCTCATAAGAATCAAACAAATTGTATCCGCGGGCAAAGATCTGGTTCTCAGCTGCGAAATGTTGCAACAACCCGGTTTTTAAAGGAATCGTGTCTTGTGGCTTGCCACTGACGGATGCCCAAAATCCTAAGGTCAACCGGCTTTCTCCATAAGGACCGATCACAGCGACGGTCTGGTCTTTTTTCAAAGGTAAGCTACCATCATTTTTTAACAACACACAGCTTTTTTCTACTAGCTTAACGGCTAGCTCTTTGGCTTCATCCGATAGAACCTCTCCAGTGTGTTGCGTTCTCAACCCTCGATAAGGATTTTCAAACAGTCCTAGTTGATTTTTTAATACCAGAATACGCCAAACTGCTTCATCTAATAAAGCCGCAAGTTCAGGTTGCTTGATCAGTTCTGGTAAGTGAGTTGCATAGACCGAAGTCATCATATCAAAATCGACGCCTGCTTCCAAACCTTTTTGGGCGGCTTCTCGTTCATCTTTGGCAAACCCATGAGGGACCAATTCCTTGATGGCTGCATGATCGGAGACCAGTACCCCATCAAAACCGAAACGTTCGCGTAAAATCTCTCGGTTCAGCCAGCGACTGCCAGTTGCGGGCTCACCATTCAGTACATTGAAGGCCGTCATCACCAGCAATGCTTGAGCTTCGATTGCTGCCTGATACGGTTGCAAGTATTCATTGAATAAGCGCTGATTGGACATATCGACTGTATTGTATTCTCTACCCGCTTCTGGTGCACCATAGCCAGCAAAATGTTTGATGCAGGCAGCTACGTGATTTTCTGTCAGTCCATGGGTGAGATCGCCTTGATAGCCCGTCACGACACTTTGGGCAAAACGCTTTGCCGTATACACATCCTCTCCTGGCGACTCCATCACTCTGCCCCAACGAGGATCCCGAACAAGATCCAGCATGGGTGAAAAAATAACATGAAGACCATTTTGATAACATTCTTTGGCGGACATTCCAGCGGCTTGCTCGATCAAATCAAAATCGTAGGAACCTGCTTGGGCAAGCGGAATTGGAAAGATTGTCCGAAACCCATAAATGACGTCGGACATAAACAACATAGGAATCTTAAGTCGACTGTGTTCTAACGTTTCCCTCTGTAACTGAATCAATTTTTGGTAATCGTTCACATTATAAATCGAACCAATCTCGTGAATGTTCAAATTGGGGGGAAGCCCCAAATCTTGCATCGGGCCAGTAGTCATCACCTCATTTTCGATGACCAGACTCCCATTTAGTTGAATCGTCTGGGCGATTTTTTCTTCAGGAGTTAGTTGCTGAAACAACTCTTTCAATTTTTCACTATCCATGTTTGATCCTTTCTGTAACCGTTTTATTTAACTGAATTATAGAAGGAAAGAAATCTTATATATACTAAAAAACTAGTATTTATAGCAATATATTTATTGAATACGAAAAAAATTACGTTATACTAAAAGAAAAATACGACTAAACTTTGAGGTGTTTCTATGAATAAAACAACGCTGACCACCGCAATGGATCTGCTTTATCGCAAATACTTGATTCCCATGATCCTCTTGGACCAAGACGGGACTCCTTTATATCCCTCACTGACCTTAACATCCAACAATCCCCTCAAACACTATTTGGAAGAAACGAATGGCCCAGTTGCCAATCTCTATCATTTTGGAAAATATATGCTGGGGTGTTTTGCGTTTCAGCTAGCTGGAAGAACCTGTTATATGGTCATCGGTCCCTGTGGCGTGATCGGCACACCCGAGACGTCTTACACGTTTCTTGAACATGAATACCACTATAATGTGCATTACTCCAAAGAAGATACATACTCCTTTGAAGAATACATCCAGCTGCTTTATACGCTGTTTGTGGAGCGGCCACTGGAAAAAGACCAAATCCATTGGCATTACCAAAATGATCCCCACGACCGATCAATGCAAACGGATCTGAGTCTGGAAACCAATCTTTATGAACGTCGTGTGCATGAAGCTACCTTTGATTCCTATCATTTTGAATTGCGTTATCTTGATTACATCAAGCGAAACGAGCCTGAAAAAGTGGTTTGGGTATTTAACAAAATGAAAGAGACTTATAGTGTTTCTCTCTCCCCTTATGAACTAGAAGGCTTGAAGCTGAAGTTCTCAGCCTTTGTCGCTGTCGTGACCCGCATGAGCATTGATGAAGGCGTACCAGTCAACCAAGCATTCGGTTTATCCGACTCTTTGATTCAAGGACTAGTTTATATTCATTCTGCCGAAGAATGCCTCCGCTATATCAAAGAAGCAACTTATCGTTTTATGGAACTTTTGCATAGCTATCCATTGGCAAAAAAATCACTATTGGTCAAAACGATCGTTAATTATATTGATAGCCATCTCTATGAAAAAGTGACCATTGATGACCTCGCTGCCATTACTGAAAAACATAAGACGCATCTATGCAATCAGTTCAAAAAAGAAATGAACAAAACGATCCACAATTACATTCAGGAACGAAAAATCAGTGAAGCCAAACATCTATTGCTGTTCACCGATTATTCCTACGAGAAAATCAGCACCCAGTTGGCATTTGCGAATCAAAGCCATTTTATCCGTAATTTCAAGGCCGTTACTGGGCAAACACCAAAAGAATTTAAAGAAAAACATTACGCTCACGCTTTAAGTTAAAACACGTTTTTCTTCACTACGCCTCATCAGCAAGGGTTATTATTTTTAATAACAAATGTTGTAAGCTATCCTTTTACTCAAATCAATTTGAATGAGGAGAGATAAAATGATCCAACTTGCTCGCTTGATCTTTTGGGTACCAGTCATCTTTTTTTCGTTAGGATTGATCATCGTAACGAAACGATTGCCGCGTTTCACATGGGTTTCCTTATCCATCACGGTTTCTTTAGTGATCTTTGTTTGTAAGATTTTAGAGTATTCCTATGAGATGGCTGATGCACTGTTAATCTTTTATTTCCTAGGATTTTTGCTTTCCGCTAGTCTCCTCGGCTATATTTTTTACTTACGAACTAGAAAACGTTGACTGATAGTTGCTGACTACACACTTACACAGGTCGTGCATTCAGCAACTAAGCACACGTAGCTCCATCAAATATGCGGTTTCTTCCAATAGTTCCAACCACCAGCATCCCCTGAAAAGGGGTTTTTTATTGAGGGCTCTGATTCTATCCTCAAGCATACTCCGTTACTCTGTTAGATTTTGAACTTAAGTTCAATGACATGCCAATCGTTTGTCTATCCCCTTCTTTCAAACGATCACTACTCCCATAAGCAGCTTGCCTCCTTGATAGATTAAATATATAATTAAATTGTAATTTAAAACACATAACAAAAAACGCCAACACTCTTGAAAGGAGCGTGCTCTATGAATTGGCTCACCTTTATTATCCAACCACTGACCCTGTTGTTTTTTCTTACAGTATTCTCTCTTGTCTATTTGATGCCCGAATCCCTTGTGCCTAAATTAAAAATGAAAAAATGGGCGTTGACTGTTTCATTGATCTTTCTAGCATGGCAGCTGCTAACCCCCTTTCTCTTCTTTTTTTACTGAGCACAACAAAAAAGCGGCTCTCTTTGGTGAGAGCCGCTTTGGTTTATTTTAATCCTGTAACAAACTACCGCCATTGGTAGCAATGACTTCTTTGTACCAGTAGAAACTATCTTTACGGGAACGGTCAAAGCTACCGTTTCCTTCATCATCCGCATCTACATAGACAAAGCCGTAACGTTTCGACATTTCTGACGTTGAAGCCGAAACTAAGTCGGTACAACCCCAAGGCGTATAGCCCATCAATTCCACACCATCTTCGATCGCTTCATACATTTGTTCGATATGGGCCTTCAAATAATCGATGCGATAGCTGTCGTGGATTGAACCATCTTCTTCCACCGTATCCAAGGCACCTAAGCCGTTTTCAACGATAAACAACGGTACTTGATAGCGGTCGTACAAGTTATTCAAAGTCACACGCAAGCCGATTGGATCGATTTGCCACCCCCAGTCAGAGGCTTCCAAGTAAGGATTTGATTCGCCTAAAGAAAAGTTGCCAGCAGTTGCTTCGCCACCTTCTTCAGGATTGTGGCGAGCAATAGAACTCATGTAGTAAGAAAAGGACATGAAGTCAACAGGGTATTGCGCAAGAATATCTAAATCGCCGTCTTCGAAGGTCACTTCGATGCCATTTTCTTTAAAGAAGCGCTTCGTATATGCTGGATATTTCCCACGAACTTGGACATCAGAGAAGAAGAGATTCTCGTGATCACGCTTGATTTCTTCCATCACATCTGCTGGATTTGGTGTTGCTGGGTAGGCTTGCATTCGTGCCAACATCATTCCTACTTTGATGTCAGGATTGATCTCGTGGGCAAATTTTGTTGCTAAACTAGAAGCCACAAATTGATGATGCACAGCTTGATACATGTCAGAAAGGTTTTGCGTGCCATCTTCGGATAATAAGGCACCGCCAACATAGCCAGAGATCCCCATGATATTGATTTCATTGAAGGTCAACCAGTATTTGACTTTGTCTTTGTAACGGGTCAAGACGGTTTCTGCGTATTTAACAAACAAATCGATTACTTGACGATTTTTCCAGCCGCCATAGTTTAACGCGATCCCAATAGGTGTTTCGTAGTGAGAGAGGGTCACTAAGGGTTCGATCCCGTATTTTGCACACTCATCAAACACATTGTCATAAAATTGCAAGCCTTCTTCATTTGGCTGAGCATCGTCACCATTTGGAAAAATTCTTGACCAAGCGATGGATAGACGGAAGGTTTTGAAGCCCATCTCTGCGTACAAGGCGATATCTTCTTTGTAACGATGGTAGAAATCTGACCCCCAACGTTTTGGATACAAGCCTTCTTTGTCATTTAAGGCAAACAAGACTTTTTCCCGGGTCATTGGTGCAGCAAATTCTGCCATGTTTTTGCGGTCTTCTGGTTTGACAGCAATCGCTGTATCGGATGTCGCTGGACCACGTCCGCCTTCGTTCCATGCTCCTTCAAATTGGTTGGCTGCAGTGGCGCCGCCCCATAAAAATCCTTTTGGAAATTGTTTTTCTGTCATGATTAGCCTACTTTCTTTTTTCTCATTGATCGGCACAGTGGATCAGCAAGAAAGCAATCTTACTGATCCAGCGACGTGCCGTTAAACCTATTTATTTTACGACTTCAATCAAATCGTCCTTCGCTGTTACTTCTTTTGAATGTGTCGTTTGGATGTCACTGTAGTCGCTAGAGTTCGTGACGATGACTGGTGTCAGCAAGGAATAGCCTTCCGCACGAATCGCCTCTGTATCAAAAGAGATCAATTTTTGTCCGGCTTTGACTTTATCCCCTTGGTTGATGTAGGCGGTAAAGTGATTGCCTTCTAATTCAACGGTATTCATGCCGATGTGGATCAATAGTTCTGTTCCATCTTCTGTCACTAAACCAATGGCATGCTTTGTTGGAAATAAGATTTTGACTTCTGCATCTGCTGGAGCTGTGATTTCACCGATCGCTGGTTCAACGGCGATCCCTTTTCCCATAGCACCTGAAGAAAAGACTTTGTCTTCTACATCTGCTAAAGCAACCACTTGACCGGTTACTGGACTTTTGACTGTTTCATCTTTGACGCTGGCAGAAACGGTTTTTGCTGCTGGTGCTGGCGCTGCTGGTGTTGCTTGACCGTCCACTGGTGAATCAACAGTTGTATACAATGTTGGTACTTTCAACAACATCATGATGATAAAGGATGCCACGATCGCAATCACTGTACCGATTGCTAAGTGAATGACGCTATGGAAGCTGCCTGTTGCTGGATCGATATATGCAGGATACAAGAAGATGCCCATACCGCCCATTGCGTAACCAGTGACGTTAAAGATTGACAAGTAGATACCAACGAAACCTGAAACTAAACAAGAAACGATAAATGGTGTTTTCATTGGCAACGTGTAACCGTAGATCGCAGGTTCAGTCACACCGAAGATCGATGAGATCAATGCTGGCATTGCGCCTTGTTTGACTTTTGGTTCTTTCGTTTTCAACCAAATCGCTGCTAACACACCCGTTTGCGTGAAACATGGTAACACTGCGGCGGTCAAAATAATCGAAGAGCCGTTTTGGGCCATATCCATGATCGCCAATGGCACAAGACCCCAGTGAAGACCAAACATTACCAATACTTGCCATAATGCCCCTAAAGCAAATCCATAAATGATTGGGCTGAAATCATACACTGCTTGGAAGGCAATACCGATCCAGCTAGATGCTGTATTTGCGACTGGACCGACCACAAAGAAGGTCAACGGCACAGTGATCAAAATCGTTACAAAAGGAACCACAAACATTTTGACTACGTCAGGTGTAACTTTGCGCATAAACTGCTCAATTTTTGAAGCGACAAAAATCGCTAAAATAATTGGCAGTACGCTGTTAAAGTAACCCCCTGCTGGTAAGGTCAAGGTTAGACCAAAGACTTTGCTCGCTTCAGCCACACTTTCTGCTAAGCCCGGATAGACCATCGCCCCTGCGATCGCCAAAGCCGTATAGGTATTCATCTTGAATTTCTTCGCTGCGGTCACGGCTAAGATCATTGGTAAGTATTGGAACAAACCATCGCCTAGGGTATTCATTACCACATAGATACCATTGGTTGCTTCCATCCCAGTTGCTGCAAGTAGCGCCGTAATTCCTTTTAAGATACCGGCTGCCGCTAATGGACCTAGGAACGGTTGGAACAAACTTGAGATGACATCAATAAAGCGATCAAACAAACTGCCTTTCTTTTCGTCGCCTTCATCGATATCAAGGCTGCCGCCATCGGCTAATCCGCCAACTTTCAACACTTCATCATAGACGTCTGGTACATGATTGCCGATAACCACTTGGTATTGTCCACCTGCTTTGACGACTGTTACAACACCGTCACGTTTTTGTAAGTAATCGGTATCGGCTTTACTTTCGTCTTTTAAGTGGAACCGCAAGCGTGTCACACAGTGTTTTACAGAAGAGACATTTTCTTTGCCGCCAACGTGGGCCAAAATGTCTTGTGCTAATTCAGTATATTTTGCCATTTTGATTTCTCCTTTTTATATAGATCATTTAATAAAAATAAAAAGACCGGCCATTTCTACAATAAACAAGCAAAAGTATCACCCATAAAAAACGAGACGGGTCTCCTCAACGAGTATTGTAAGAAAGTGCAGGTCTTGCCAGCCGAACTGTAACGAATCCATTTCCATTCTTAAGTCAATTTTGAGTGAGCGGCTAAGTTGCCGATATGCAGAATCAAATACATCAATTCCATATCGTTGACATGCCAGCCCTTTTGTTCAAATAAGTATTCTTTGATCGAATCTGCGGTTTCTTTTTCTTTCGGATAGCTGCTGAAAGCCAAGGCAATCATCGGATTAGCCAATACTGGCTCTTCTTTTTCTTGACTTTGTCGAATTAAATAATAGCGAATGTGGGTCACAAACCGTTGGAAGTAGGAAGAATTCTCATCGTACTCGATGTTCATGCTATACTTAACGATCCGTAAAATATTGTTGGTCAACTCGGTGTGCTCATAGGCACTTTGATTGGCGCTTTTTTCAATTTGCGCATTGACGAAATGCAAGGTAATAAAAGCAGCTTCTTCTTGTGAAAAATCTGGGTACAGCTCTTTGCGGATCAACTCCACCGCTTGAAGACTGACCGCATATTCTTTGGCGTAAATCTTCTTGATTTCCCAGTGCATGGGATTGGTCAAAACAATGTCTTGCTTTTGACGACTGATGGCAAACAAGATATGATCCATCAGTGTGAAATAAACATTTGGATTGAAATCGGTTCCAACACTTTCCCGAAAAAGACGCACGATTTCATAAATCACGGCCATTTGTTTTTCGTCAGCCTTCGTCATGACTTTCGACATATGTTCCACTGTCAAGTCATCTTCTGGGTAGTATTTTTTTTCGATTCGCTCAGCCGGAATCAGGTCACCCGGTTTCGTTTGAAAGCCGATCCCTTTTCCCATTAGGATCACTTCAACTTCATCTTCTTTTGAAAGTACAACATTGTTGTTGATCCTCTTGATAATCTTCACGAACGATCCTCCTTGATCAGCATAGCCCGCTCAATACCATACATGGCTTGTCTTCTATGCAGAAGGTCTTTTATTTTTTTCTCTGAATTGCCCCTAAGTGATAAGAATACTAACTGTACCATACAATGATGCAAAAATTATTCAAACCTAGCTGGCAGTTCATTGGCGCTCCTCTTCTCCCCTCCTTTGATGATCAATGACTGGATCTTACCTTGGAACCGGTTCTTTTTTAGCGAATAAAAATTATTGAGCAAAAAAAGAAGACCAAAGCAAAAAAGTGTACAACCCAAGAAAATTTTGGGTAATCAACGCACTTTTTTCCTCTGGTCTTGCCTGCCGAACAGTAACGAATCCAGTAATGAGAACACTCTCGTGTTCCGTTGAGATAATAGTACTCATTCTGAGAAAAAATGTCAACACTTTTTTTGCAAACGTTTTTCTTTTTTTGTTTTTGACTTTTTTTCACTATCTTTCTCACTGAATTTCTTGTCTAGCTTTGGTCTTTTAGTTCACTTGAAATAAACGGTTTACTGTGTAGCACAATAAGATCACAAAAAAAACCGTAATCTTCGTGCATTACGGTCATAGCTGGAAGTATGATGCTTGAAAGACAATCAATCACAAAGAATCAGAAAATTGGGGAAGGTCTGGTGCATGACAGACATTCAATGGGACTGACCACCTTGCGCGATTCATGCGTTTCATGACTTCCACAAACGAAAAGGTCTCTTTGAGTGGGGGAATCAATCAAATAACCTTTCGATTCTTCAAGATCTTTTCTTTCCTGCTTAGAATGTTCGCAGTTCGCCGCGTAAAAAGCAGGAGCTAAACGAAATTTCATTCATCAATCTGTCACTGATTATTCAATGACAAGTATCTAAATGAAAGCCTGTACTAGTTTTTAAATGGGTTGATTTCCCAAGGACCAAATGGTTCAAATTCCATGAAAAACGACCTCCTTTATTATTTGCTATACCCTATTATATTTGATAACATGTTATTAAAATCACATTGTTCAGAAATGCGTCACAGTTAAGGAGGTCCCCCATGAAACAGCAAGGCTCTTTAATCAAAAAACTGCGCACAGATCGCAAAATCTCGCAAGCCATGCTTGCCGAAGGTATTTCCTCTCGTACCACCCTTTCTTCTTTCGAAAATCGTAAAACAAACCTCTCTTCACAAACCCTGTTTGATTATTTAGACAAGATGAATATCACAGTTCATGAGTTTAGTCTGCTTCTTGACAGCGAAGCCACGGATCAAAAACGACAACTCGTACAAGACTTCTATACTCGTTATTATGACAGAACACTCACCCTTGATTACTTGACGAGCCTAGAAGAACGTTACTTTGAGACACAAAATTTTTTTTATTATTCTTTGTATATCCAAGGCCTGTTACTGCTCAATCGAGAATCATTTCTTAAGAATCAGCAAGCGTATTCGAAAGAAGTTGAATTAGTGAAGCAATATTTGTTCGATATCGAAACATGGGGACGCTTTGAACTGAATCTGTTCTCCAATTTGTTATTTATTTTTGACCAAGAAACCATCAGCTATTATTTAGACCATGGAATCAAAAAAATTCTTCGCTATGCCAATGATCCCTTTTATGCAAATCTGTTAAGTGTCGTGATCTTAAACGGCTGTGCATTCGCCAGCGAGAATAAGGATTCCTACTTGCTTAACAAGTTTCTGCTCTTGTCTCATCCCTTGCCTAATACACCGCTTTATTTTTATTTAAAAATCCATCAAGTGTTGTATCAAGAGATCTATTCGTACTTACAATCTTCTCAATTAAACAAAGAAGTGTTAAGAAACAGCTTAATCGTTATCGAACAAGCCGGGTATCAAAATCATAACATCGATTTAAAAAATCTGATTTATGCTGTGACGAGCATCTCCATTTAGTTTCAGCGCTTCGTGCTTTCCTATACTCCCTGTCTGCCATCTAAAGGACGTTTTTTCAGACAAGCATACTCTATACTTCTACACAAAAAACCAGTTAGGCCCATAGGCCTAACTGGTACTGGTAAGGGTCCGTCTGTCAGAAAACAGAGTCTACGACTATTCTTATGGTTTAGCTTCCCGACTAACGAGATTCTGAAGTAACCCCAATAGTCGCCCATGGGTTATGATCTGGATCATATGCCCAAGTGAAGTTTGCGACCCGATCAGAGATCGGCAATACTTGGTTACGGTACAAGGTTGGAATAGCAAATGCTTCTTCAAATGCATATTCTTGCCACGCGTCAAATGCTTCTTTACGTTTTTCTTCATCGAATGAATCATTTGAATCGATAGCAGCTAACAACTCTGTATTACGTTCAGACTCGTAACGAGTATAGTTAAAGGCTGAGTTTGGTCCCCATAAGCTAGTTGGTGATGGATCAGAACCAGTAGACCAAGCAGCTTGGAAAACATCGATATCTGGATCATCATTTTTCAGTTTGTCGTAGAATGCTTGGAAGTCAATCAAACGTCCTGTTGAGTATTGAACATCCAAACCGATTTCTTGCCATTGCTGAACATAGTAGTCTGCCAATGGTTGCGCCACTTCTCCACCCGACATTGAAGCAAAATTAATGGTCAGCTTGTTGCCATCTGGATCTTCACGGAAGCCATCGCCATCCACATCAATAAAGCCAGCATCATCTAAGAGTTGATTTGCTTTATCCATATCTAAGTGGTAGCCTTCCAGTTCTGAGTCGTGCAAACTACCATAAACTGGCGGGATCAATGTTGTACCATTTGAACGCAAGCCATGGTAGAAACGCTCACCAATCGCATCATTATCGATGGCATAGCCCATTGCTTGACGCAATGCTTTGTTGGCCATTTTTGCGTTTGGATCAAAATCAACACTATTTGTTTCGTCATTCCATGTTCCTAAATTAAAACCAAGATACGTATAGGATTGTTCTGGACGACCTAACATTTGGTAGCCATCCATATCTTGATACGTATCGAAGGTATCTGTTGGCATTTTCAATACTAAATCATATTGTTTTGCATTTAGGGCTTCATTGATTGATGCAGATGGTACATTGCGCATCACAATTTTTTCTAATGTTGGTGTTCCGCCATAATAATGTTCATTTGGAACATACTCTACGGTTTCACCAGGTACAATATTACTCATTTTGTAAGGACCAAAACCAACTGGATTCGTTCGTACAGGATCACTAGAAGGCATATCTGCTACTTCAATACCTTCAAATGTATGTTTTGCTAGTGCAGAATTCCAGACTGCTCCACCAGATTGTTGCATACCAGGATGCATTTCTTTAAATTCAATTTCAACAACTTTATCACTGACTGCTGTAATTCCCGAGATGGTATCTGCTTCTCCGCTATGGTATTCTTCCATTCCGACAATATTCGTAAAGGTATTATCGTAACGAACGCCATCATAATCTTGATGACCAATGACTTCATAAGAGAAAATAACGTCTTCGGCTGTGACATCTACCCCGTCTGACCATTTTAGTTCATCACGTAATGTGATTGTCGCTTTATTGTTTTCGACATCCAAGTCTAAGTCTGCAGGTCCTCCATCAATAATCTTGAAGTCCTCATCTTGTAAGAATAGATATTCATGACTTGGCAACATAAAGTCACGGTCATAGGCATCCTGATAGAACTCCCATTGGAATAATCCTTGGAACTGGGTGTCCATTACAACAGCAACGTCTAGAACGCCACCTTCAATCACTTCATCATCATTGACTACCGCTAACGGTAAGGTGCCGATATCTGATGCTGCCGCGTCTGATGACGACTCTCCTGTATCTGTGGATCCTGTCCCACCTTCGTTACTTTGTCCGCACGCACCTAAAACAAGCGCTGCCAATAAAGTGATCATGCCAAACTTCGTTTTCTTCATACTCTTCCTCCTTATTTAAATCCCCTCATTTATGATTCACTGATAAAAAAACCAAGCAAACAGTTTTTTTATCTTAAAATGGCTTTTTTATTAGAAAATCTGAACGAGATTAACTAAATTATAACAATTTTCGCAAAATTCTTTCTGTCAATAATTTCACTAGGTAATGAAAATATTGAAAAAACCGCTAGAATTCTTACTAAATCGCTATTATTTTTCTCTAAAAAATTCTTAATTTTTTCTTTTATTCAAACTCTTCTTCTCATCTTCCTTAAAAAAGAGGCTGCCGTAAACTGTCAGGAAACCCTTCTTTGATGAGAAAAGATGTGATACTATGAAAAAAAGGAGCGTTCATTGAAATTATGTCAGACAAACGAATTTTCTTACAAACAAAATCGAAACCTTTTGCACCCATTTCGCAGCTCTTAACCCAGCGCTTGCTTTTGGCGTATAGCATCGCCTTGATTCTTATTGGCTTCTTCGCCTCGCCTCCCCAAGCGTTGTGGCAAGGATCGTTGGCCATTTTGAATGCCCCTAGCAATTTAATTTCAGATTATTTTGCAGTCGGCAATCTTGGAAGCGCCTTTTTAAATAGCGGCTTATTGACCTTGATCAGTATCCTATTGGCTAAAAAGCAAGGAACCATTATTAGTGGTCCGATGATCGCTGCTTTCTTCACCATATCCGGCTTTTCTTTTTTCGGAAAAAACCTCTTTAACTCGATCCCCATTCCCTTGGGTGTCTACTTATATTCTTACATACAGCAGCGTCCTTCTACCCAATATTCACTGGTTGCTTTATTTGGCAGTGCAGCCTCGCCAGTCATTAGTTACTTAGCATTTGGCTTAGGAATACCTTTGCCTCTAGGAATCGCACTAGGTTATGGGATTGGCGTTTTGATTGGCTTAACATTGCCACCTCTGGCAGCACAATTTTTGCAATTCCATCAAGGATTTTCTTTGTACAATATTGGGTTTGCCACTGGAATTATTACCATGTTTTTCACTAGTTTTTTACGCTTGTTCGATATGGAGGTCTATTCAAACAAACAATTGACGACTGAATACCACTATTACTTGACGGCTTTCTTGCTCATCCTTTGTTTCTCCTTGTTTCTTATCGGTTATTTTTTAAACCACCGATCTCTCAAAGGCTTAAGAGACCTCTTCAAAACATCAGGGAAACTAATGACTGATTATGTCACGATTTTTTCTCTTGGCGTCACCATGATGAACATGGCAATGATGGGGCTCTTGATGCTAGTCTTTGTTTTTCTGCTCCAAGGCGAACTTTCTGGTCCCCTATTAGGGGCAGTGCTGACCGTGATCGGCTTCAGTGCCTTTGGGAATCACTGGAAAAATAGTTTACCTGTCATGATCGGTGTAGTTTTAGCAACCAAAGTCGGTTTGACATCTGATATATCGACCTTCAGCTTATTATTAACAGCGATCTTCGGCACAAGTCTGGCTCCTATCAGTGGTTACTATGGTCCGATAGCTGGTGTCTTAGCTGGAATCGTCCATGCAGCGCTAGTCACCAACATCACCTATTTACACGGTGGATTGAACTTATACAATAATGGTTTTTCCAGTGGATTTGTAGCAGCAGCAATGGTACCATTGTTAGATGAATACCAACAAATCAGAAGGCGGAGAAAAAATGATTGAAAAAGAACGGGCACGACGAATCGTCGATGAAGTGGTCACCTACTTTTTGTCCCATGACTGTCAAAAGATAACAAGTGAGATGGCCTTTGAAGCAGAGGGATTCAAAGCAGTCGTCGAAGGTCCTTTCCCAGAACAGCCCTCTGATTTAGAACATTTTATCGAAATGCTAAATACCCCAAGAGACAGTACTTTAGAAAACTATTATGTTGAATTATTAGGCGGTCACCAAACGATCCATGAAGAAAAAGACTACTATTTACTGGGTTTGATGATCGATGAAGCCGCCATAATGTATGATGAGGGACACTTAGTCGTTGAACTGTTTCGCAAAAAATACAATTGAAGAGCAATTAGCATAAAACGTTTCTGCTTTGTGAACCCCACAATTCAGAAACGTTTTTTGTTCATTCGTCGTGACAAAATTGAAAGTTTATTGATAGATTTTTCACACTACTTTTCAGAAAACTAGCGTTATACTTTCATCATAATAAAAAACGAGGTGACTTATTGATGAAAAAATTTTTGATTGGACTGGCAGTTGTCGTACTTGTTGGATTCGGTGCATTGCAAATTGCTGAATCAGTCATCATGGGAGGCGATAGCTATTATGTTCAAATCACGACAGATGGTGAAAAAACGACTTCTAAAGATGACAACGGTAATGTCTTTACCCAATACCACTATGAATTGCCTGGATATGACGAAAATGGGAAAAGCAAAACCCTTGATTTCAATGGCTTCCAAGAGCGTCCTTTGCGTAAAGAAGCCTATCTAAAACTTACTTGGAATGAGAAAAAAGGCGTGACTAGCTATGAAGAGGTCAAAGAAAAAGATATTCCAGCGAAAGCATTAACTCAATTAAAAGGAGCGTAACTCAATCATGGAAAAAATTATTCAAGCAAATGAACTGACCAAAGTTTACGGAAAAGCCAACGAAAAACAAACCGAAGCCTTAAAAGGCATCAGCTTTGATATTGAAAAAGGCGAATTTATCGGAATCATGGGGGCTTCTGGTTCAGGAAAATCTACCCTACTAAATATTCTATCAACCTTGGATCATCCAACAAACGGTACGATCCGCATCAACAACAACGATATCACGAAACTTAAAGGCGATGCCTTAGCAGATTTTCGCAGCCGCGAGATAGGGTTCATCTTCCAAGATTTTAATCTTTTAGAAAACTTAACAGCGTCAGAAAATATCGCCGTTCCCCTATCATTGCAAGGAGTCAAACCAAAAATGATCCAACAACGGATCAAACTTGTTGCAGAACGTTTGTCTATCACCCATATTCTCGACAAATATCCAGCAGCAATCTCCGGTGGGCAAAAACAACGGGTGGCAGCTGCTCGAGCCTTGATCACAGAACCAACGATTCTTTTTGCCGACGAACCCACGGGTGCCTTAGATTCTAAAAGCGCCAAAGATTTGTTGAATATGATGGATGATTTGAATACCAATGACCAAGTATCGATTTTATTGGTGACCCACGATCCTCTTTCCGCCAGCTATTGCCAACGTATTTTATTTATCAAAGACGGAAAGATCCATCAAGAAGTTAAACGAGAGGATCAAAGCCGCGAAGAATTTTACCGCAAGATCCTTGTCATTCTAGGAAACTTGGAACAATAAGGAGGAAGAACACATGCTTTGGAAATTATCACTTACCGGAATCAAAGGCCGGTTGAAGGATTATATCGTCCTCTTTTCTGGTTTAGTCATGGCCTCAGCCATCTTCTATATGTTCGAATCAATGGCCAGCAATGAAGCCTTTTTAAAAAGCAACTCAATCATTAGTATGGTAGTTTTCGTCTTTCGCTTTGGGTCTGTGTTACTAGGAATCATCACTTTTGCCTATATTTTGTATGCCAACTCATTTTTGATGGCAATGCGGCAAAAAGACTATGCAATGTTTATGATGCTTGGTGCTAAGGGACGTAAAATCGCCCAGATGATTTTTATCGAAACCTTCTTAGTCGGAATCGTAGCTACTGCTGTTGGTTCTTTGTTAGGGATTGGCTTGGCAAGTGGCGTGAATACCTTACTAGTGAATCAACTGAACTTGCAAATCAGTCACTATGCGGCGTTTAGTCCTCAAGCATTAGTAGTGACCATCATTTTCTTCTCCGTTCTCTTTTTGATTGCTGCTATTTTCAATGCACGGGCCATTGCCAAAAAATCCATATTGGCACTGCTTCGTGAAACAAGCACGCCTGCTCAGGCAAAACAACGGCCTATTTTATTGCTCTTGCAGACAGTGTTAGGGATCTGCTCTTTGGCGATTGGCTATTATATGATGAGCGATTTGTTAAAATTCCAATTGATTGGCATCGGCATCGCCCTCGTAACGATTGTTTTGGGTACCTATCTTGTTTTCCGATCAGTGATAATCACGATCTTAGGTCTTTTGAAGAAATCGGATGGGATCGCATTAAAACGACTAAACAATTTCACGCTCTCCCAGTTAAGCTTCCGAATTCGTGATTATACTCAGATGCTTTCAATGGTGGCAATGCTCTTTGCTTTAGCCTTAGGTGCTTTGACTGTAGGTCTTGGCTTTAAAAACCAAATTCCGATCATGGCAAAAACAGCAGCCCCTTACGACTTATATTTAAACAATGCACAAGCCGTTTCAGATGAAAAGATCGCTGCGTTAAAGCCAACCACAGATGTCAATTATACGTTGAAGGAAAGTAGTGATAGCATTTACTTTGTAAAAGAAGAATTTGATGATGCGAACTTATTGACCTCTGTTTACGACAACCTCAGTGTTGATGTTCATTACACCAAGGTTACTGGTGAACAATTAGCAACCGATCCTACTCAACAAGATCAGTTACGTCAATATTTGCTACCAGATCAACGTAGTAAAGAAATTAAAATTGTTGATCAAGCAGACTTTGATCGCTTGAGTGATCCTGAATCAAGTTTACGCATGATACAAGTCAAAGATTTTCAGTCCAACTACGAGGCATTGCATGAATTGGCTCAAGAAAATCAAACAGCAAATTCTTCTGAAACGCCGGATATGAATTTCACTCAACGAGTATTTGTCTATGATACTTATAACGGTATTTTTTCCGGCTTTGAGTTCATGGGCTTCTTCTTAGGAATCGCCTTCTTAACGATGTTAGCTAGCTGCTTGATGTTTAAAATTCTTTCTGGCGCAAACAGTGACATTCAACGTTACGCTATGTTGAAAAAAATCGGTACACGAACTAGCTTGCTGAAAGGCTCGATTCGTAAAGAAATCGGCGTCTTGTTCCTAGTTCCCGGTATTTTAGGCATGATCCATGTCTTATTCGGTCTCCAAATGTTCACGACGTTGATGATCGATCCGTATCATAACCTCTGGCTACCTTTTGGCATCTTTATCGCGCTCTATGCCGTTTATTACATGGTGACCATCTGGCTGTATACCAACATCGTGTTAGAACCAAAGAAAAAATAACTAGTAGAAACTTTCTGAATTGCTCAACGCAAAGAGACCATCGATCCGTTCGATGGTCTCTTTCATTTACTCGTGTTTTTTTAATCAAGGAGCGTTCTCAGTTTTGAGTTTTGATCCCCATGTGCATCGCTGCTGCTCCCCCTGCATAACTTTTGACTTGTAGTATGCCAAAACCCGCTGCTTGAAATTCATTTGCTAACGTTTCTTTATCAGGAAAATCCCGTGCTGACTCTTGTAGCCAAGAGTATTCTTGGTAACTTTTTGCGAAAAGTTTGCCAAAAAAGGGCATGACATAGTGAAAATAAAAGGTGAACAACTGCCGCCAACCAATCAACGTCGGCTGCGACGTTTCTAAACAAACGATTTTCCCGCTTGGGCGCAGGACCCGGTGAATCTCCGCTAAGACTTGTTGACGATCAGCGACATTTCGCAAGCCGAAACCAATGGTCACATAATCAAAGCTCTCGTTTGGAAAGCTTAATGCCATCGCATTGCCGGTCTTCCACAGGATTTGCGTTTGCTGTTTTTTCAGTGCTTTTTCTTGGGCAACCGTTAACATTTCTTCACTAAAATCAACACCTGTCACTTGTCCTGTCGGACCGACTGCTTCATTTAAGGCAAATGCCCAGTCTCCAGTTCCGCAGCAGAGGTCTAATATTTCAGCACCTAGCGGCACTGCCATTCGTTTCATTGTATCCTTGCGCCACCGTTTGTGTAGCTGAAAAGAGATAATACCGTTCATTCGATCATAACGGGAAGCAATCGATTCAAATACATCATGTACTTTGGTTTCTTTAGCTGTTGCTGCCATTACGGCACATCCCTTCTTTTCCTCGTTTTAGACGCTAAATTCTCAATCCTTAGGTGTCAGTTGCTATAAGTTGCTGATGATTTTAGTCTAGCACGAAAAAACGAGGGGAACAAAGACCATGCTGGCTATCGTTTTTAGTCAATTTACATTGTTAATAACTTAAAGTATTATCTTTTTGTGCATATACAGGGTTGCCATCCGATAATCATAATGAATCATCGAAAATGCCAATAGTTCGCCATTTCTTAAATAACTATCATCCCTTACAATCAATGCTGGCATGCCTTCTTCTAAATGAAAGAAGGCAGCTTGTTCCTTCGTTAACGGTTTGCTCTGGATAAACTTGTCGATAAAGGCAACCGTCAGCTGTTTTTCTTCTGCCAAAGCTTGGAACATCGACCCATCCATCATTGTTTCGGAGATCTCCCCTACGATTTCAGGAATATAATAGGAACGTTCAATTAAATACGGTTTGTTATCTAGCGTGCGAAACCGCTGAACTTCGATAAAGTGTTGATCTTTCGCAAATTGTTTATGACTAGGGAGAAACAACGCATCGGCTGCCTTGACCAGTCGTTTTGAGGCTTTGACTGTTCGAATATTTTTCTCACCTCGCGTCAAGTCTTCATTGAAGCCAAGATCTCCTTGTTCAACGGTGGGTTTTTGGTTGCTCTGAAAGCGAATATAAGAGCCTCGCCCTTGCATTTGATAGATCCAACCCATCTTGCTCAATTTATTGAGGGCTTGGCGTAACGTATAACGAGAAACTGGATAAATCGCCAAAAGCTCTCGTTCACTGGGCATCTTCCCCTGCTCATTTCCAATGTCACCGGCTTCAATCTTTCTGATCAATTCTGCTGCTAAGTCTTCAATACTGAGTTTGGTCATTTAGCTACTCCTTTCTATTCGATTCTTTACTACTATTATCATCCTCGGCGTAAAAAAAGCCAGCTATTTTTCATAGCCGGCTTATCAAAAAAACGGATAGATTATGCCTTCGTTGCGTTTGCTTGTTCGTCCTTGTATAATTTGCCATCATACATTTTGATGAATGGGAACCAAATCAAGAAAGCAACGACTGCACAGATGATTGCTAAGACAAAGGCACGCCAGTCACCACCTGAACCAATAAAGCCGGATAAGCCAATTGGGGTCGGCCACGCTACTTGGGCAATCGGTGGGTTAACAAATCCTAGGTTGATCCCAAAATAAGCAACGGACATTGAAGCCATCGGCGCTAAGAAGAATGGAATCGCTGTGTACGGGTTGTATACCACTGGCATCCCGAACAAAATCGGTTCATTGATATTGAAGAAGGATGGCACGATCGCTGCTTTTCCTAAAGCACTTAACTGCGCTGATTTTGCAAAGAAGGCGATAAAGATCACCATTCCTAATGTCGCTCCTGAACCACCGATCGTAACAAAACTATTGTTAAACTCACCCGCAAAGGCAATGTTGGCACCGTTTTGGTTTTCTACCATGTTTGACAACACGATTGGCGTCAAGAATGAGGTCACGATCGTTGCCCCATGAATACCGACGATCCATAATGCATGCATGAAGAAGTAGATAACAAGTAGTCCGATCCAGGTACTGGTCAATTGCGTCACGAAACTAAAAGGAATCGCAATGACTTTGAAAATATCTGTGCCCATTGCGACTAATGCACCATTGATGACAATCACAGCTAATGAAGTCAGTGCCGTTGGGATCAATGCTGTAAAAGATGAAGATACTCCTGTTGGCACTGTATCAGGCATTTTGATGACAATATTGCGTTTCACACAGAATGCGTAGATTTTTACGGCAATGATCGCCATGATGATCGCTGTAAAGATCCCAGTTGTTCCTAGACGAGTCACCCCGCCAGCCATTTCCCAACCATCGATGATTTTTTGGTCATCAGAAATGACATTGACTAGTGTTGCCATACCGCCTTCAAAAACTAATTGTGGCAAGCACATAAAGAACGCCATCATTGAAAGCAACGCGCCATTTACTGGGCTAAGAACGATTTTTTCTTCTTGTGCTTGGATTTTGGTGTACTCGTAACCAAACACGACACAGAAGTAAAGTGCTAAAATCCCCATTGTTGCGGTATTACCTAACATGTAAAGATTTTGGATTTTATCGAATGACGCACTCCAAATACCTTCTAATGCAGGGAAGCTTTGTGGCAAAACACTGACGATCAAGAACATTGATCCTACGATAGTGAAAGGAATCGACGCCATCCCGGCTGCCATGACCCCACGAACGATCCGTAACTGTGAGATTTTTCCCATTGGACCCATTAAGTAGCGGTCCAAGAAGGCAAACATTTTGTTATTTTCTGAATCCATTGACTGTTCCTCCTTGTGTTTCAAATGTAGTCAAATACGTGAAATACTTGTCGCGATCATGCTCGATCAACCAGGCTTTACGCTGGATGAACAGGCACACCATCATGCCGACAGTAAACAAGGCAAGTAAGATGCCTCTACCCGATTGATTCATAAAAGGAATCAATGTTGCTTGCTGTCCGATCAAAATACCAAAAATTGCAATGAGATTAACGCCGAATTGGAGCCAATACCCGATTTTTGTCACCAGTAAACGATTCGATTGCTGCCAATATTTTTGAGTTTGTTCAATAAGTATAAGTCCATCAACGATCAATAAGGCAATGGGAATCAAACCCGCCCATGTCCATTGAGACAGGCTCAATAGGGTCCAATAAAGATTGACAAAGAAAAAGATCGCAGTCATATAACGAAAAAGTAAAAAACGATTAAACCGCATACTTTTGTTTGCATATTCTTTCTTGGCTGCTGGGGTTACCGGTTTCCTTTTGGTCACAAGTCCTCCTCCTTTCGTTTTGCTTCCGCTCGACAACTTGTTCGAACAAGTTATATTCTAGCAGAATTCCTGTTGAATGCAACCGATTTCTTTTTGAAAGTGTTCTCTGAAAATAACCTGCTTTTTCATATGTTATTTCTGAAAAGTTAAGCCGATCTCAAGGAACCGTGCAGGATAATACTGGAATGTTCCTGATGTTTGACTTTTGTTCGAGCAGAAAAAAAGTTATTTTTAGCATTACTTTTGCAAAAAATATTTGTTTCTGAAGGCTTTATCCCCCACGCAAGGCAACAGGTTTGTCAACTTGCTAACTTTACAGTACACTCTAAGTAACAAAATAGTTGATTTCGAACATGCGTTATTTTTATTAATCGACATTCCCTATACTCGTTCCTTAAAACGAAAGGAGATCCTCCCAATGGATGTATTAGAAACTTACTTAGCTAGCATTGAAGATCCAGTAAAGCAAGAAAAAATGCGTGCCTTATTTGCCGCTATTACCAAGAAATTTCCTGTCCTCGTTCCAGTCATCAAGTGGAATCAGCCGATGTTCACCGCCCATGAGACCTTTATTATCGGTTTCAGTGTTTCAAAACCGCATTTTTCTGTCTCCCCTGAAACCAAGTGTCTTGAACAGTTTGTCGATGCCATCGAAAAAGCCGGCTACAGCCATACGGATAACATTTTTCGCATCAAGTGGACTGAGCCAATCGATCAAGTATTGATTGAGGACATAATCGCTTTCAATCTGAAAGACAAAGCGGAGATGACCCGTTTTTGGCGCTGAGCCATTCAAGCCCTCGTAAAAGAAGAGCAACCAAAAAAATCCGCAGAAGCCTGTTCGCTTCTGCGGATTTTCTGACTATTATAAGCCTAATTCTGGTGCCGGATCAAAGAATCCTGACCATAAGCTTGTTGACATTCCTAAATGTAGATGGACGCCGGTTGAATTCCCTGTCGTTCCCATACCGCCAACATATTGTCTGGCAGAGACACTTTGCCCGACCGAAACAGCCGGCAATGTACTAAAGTGCATGTAGTAGCTGTAAACGCCATTGGCATGTTTGATGATCACATAGTTACCAGTTGACGGACCATAGCCCGCTTCGACGACTTCGCCGGCTTGGATCGCATAAATCGGCGTTCCGGTACCACCAGTAAAGTCGATGCCATTATGTTGATTTCCTGATGCCCCTGTTGGATCTGTGCGATACCCAAAGCGACTCGAAATATGAACCGAATCGACTGGCATTTGCCATCCACCTGTGCTTGCCTGTTCCTTTGGCTCAGCTGCTTGCTCCACAGGTGCAGGAGTAGTTGCTGGTTTATCTGTCGACACTGGTGATTCTGGCGCCACTGCGGCTTCCGTCTTCGGTTGTGCCGCTGCCACGGCTGCTTGTTGAACGGCAGAATTTTCAGCAGCTTCAGCTGATTGGGCTTCTGCTGCTTGTTGGCGTTTTGCTGCTTCTTCTGCTTCTTTGCGCGCTTGTGCTTCTTGTGCTTCTTGCTCAGCCAGTTGCTTCAACGCTGCTTCTCGTTGCCGTTTTGCTTCTGCCTGATCTGCTTCTAATTGGTCTTTTTTCTCTTCTTCGGTGTTCAACGCCAGGGCAAGGTCGGCTAGTGCAACTTCTTGATTCAATTTGACATCAGCTAATTCCGCTTGTTTTCCTTGCAATGCGTTTGACTGCTCTTCGATCGCAACCAATTGTTCCTGCAACTTTTTTTCCAATTTCTGACTCGTTGCGATATCTTCTTGCTGTTGTTCGACGATGCTGTTGCTGGCATTCATGATCGTTACTGAAGCGATCGCCCGTTGAATGGCTTCTCCGATGGATTCAGCATCAACGATTTTTTGGAACAAACGATTGGAAGGTTCCGACGTTTGAATGTCGCGCGCTTGATTCGCCAGTACCTCTGTGCGCTTGATGATTTTTTCTTCAAGGAGTTGGATCTCTTGTGCCAAGGCATTGACTTCTTCTTCCGTCGTCGTTTTCTTTTGTAGGATTGCTTGGATTTCTCCTTCAATCGATTGAATCTCTGCCTCTGTGGAACGTTTCAGTGATTCTAATGAGGTGGATTCATTTTTTATGTCATTGATTTTTTCATTTTGCTGCTGGATCTTCTGATCAAAGCTGTCTGCGGATACCGTCACGACAGGCAGCGTCAGCAAAACAAGTGAACTTGCAACCAAAAGTGTCTTTTTCATTTTTTCTCCTTAACTATATGTGTCTTCTCGCTTTCTCTAGCATACCGAAAGATTTCATTCTTGGGGCTGTTTTCACAGAAATAACATCTGGCTGAAAGAAATTGACATCTAGCTGAAACAAAATTGTTAGAATATTTCAACGAAAAAGATTGCTTTTCTTCGTCATTTAACCTTCGTTACTTATCAATAGCTCGTTTCCTGACCGACTGCCTACAAAAGGGCCGCGATTTACAGCAAACAATAGGTGACCTATGCTATACTGAATAAAAAACGGAGGTTCTCATGATACAACAAGTGACCCAATTTACCGAATCTGAATTAGAAACCATCGCCCAGATTTGGTTGCAAAGTAATTTGGATGCCCATGACTTTATTTCAGCTGCCCATTGGCAAGATAACTATGACTTTGTAAAAAAAGCCTTTACCGATGCCCTTATCTACACCTATTCGGTGGATGATCAGCCCGTCGGCTTCATCGGGATGATGGATGATTATATCGCTGGTATTTTCGTTTTGAAAGACTATCGTGCCCACGGCATTGGCAAGCACCTTTTACAAAAAGTACAAGTAGAACATGAGAAGCTGACTCTGAATGTCTACCAAAAAAATACAGCTGCTATTGCGTTTTATCTCAAAAACGGCTTTGCCATCGTTTCTGAACAACTGGATTCTGATACTAATGAAATCGAAAACACCATGGAGTGGCATCGTTGATGCTGCTCTTTTTCCCTTTCTGATCGATAGTACGACCGTAACCGCTGATGAACAGATTTCTAGTTAATCAAAGCAGTAAAACCACTGATCGGCTTCCCCATTACAATAATCGACAAAAAGCATCGCCATCCATTTGCTGGATCGGCAATGCTTTCTTTATTTACTAGGGGTATTTCAACGAAGGATTCCCCCATTGGTGTCAATCACTTCGCGATGCCAATCAAAGGATTTTTTTCGATACCGTTTCAGTGAACTAGTTCCCTTTTTATCAGTGATAATCTGGTAAATAATCCCCATGGGCTTCAATCAAATCATCGACTAATTGGGTAATGTCTGCCAATGATAACTCTGATGATAAATGAGGATCGAGGTATGCTGCTTGATAAATTTTGTCTTTCTCAAGGGTCAACGCTGCTTCGACAGTCAATTCTTGCACATTGATGTTGGTTCGGTTCAATGCAGCAAGCTGCGTTGGTAAAGCGCCGACATAAGTTGGTTGGATGCCGTTCTTATCCACCAAACATGGTACTTCCACACAGACATCCTCTGGTAAATTGGTGATCAAGCCTTTATTCAACACATTTCCAGCAATAACGGTTGGATTGCCGGTCTTGATGGCATCCATGATATAAGAGGCGTATTCCCGACTTCTCTTATGGGTCAAATCGCCATTATCGACGATATCCTCCCGCATCGTTTCCCAATCGCGAATCTGATTTTCGCAACGGGTCAAATATTCATCCAACGGAATCCCCAATTCGTCGATCAATTCTGGGTATTTTGATTTGATGAAATAAGGGTGATACTCGGCATTGTGCTCACTAGATTCGGTAATATAATAGCCAAAACGTTTCATCAATTCAAAGCGAACTGAATCACGGTGGGGATTTTCTTTCTCTTCAGCCAACTGACGGATCGTTGGATAGAAATCTTCCCCGTCTTTGGTAATTTCCAATAAAAATGCCATATGATTGATCCCAGCAATTTTCCACTGGAAGTCAGCCAGATCATATTGTTCTTTGATCCCTAAATGCTCGAATAATTCTGGAACACATACTTGCACACTATGACAGAGCCCAACCGTTTTGATGGATGTTGCTTTCAATACCCCCATCGTCAGCATCGCCATTGGGTTCGTATAATTCAGCAACCATGCATTTGGACAAACTTCCTCCATTTCTCGAGCAAATTCCAACATGACTGGTAACGTACGTAACGTCCGAAATATTCCGCCAATGCCCATCGTGTCACCTATTGTTTGGCGTAAGCCATATTTCTTCGGTATCTCAAAGTCAATGACGGTGGAAGGTTTGTAGCCACCAACTTGAATGGCGTTTACTACAAAGTCTGCATCTCTTAGTGCTTCTTTGCGATCATGATAGACCTGTATTTCGGCTCGGTTTTGATTGGCATTTTTATTGATCGTCTTTAACATTGCCTCGGATTCACGAAGTCGTTTCTCATCGATGTCGTAAAGGGCGATGTGTGAATCTACTAAGCTCGGGGTCAACATTGCATCTCCTAGAACATTTTTAGCGAAAATAGTGCTTCCTGCTCCGATAAAGGTGATTTTTGTCATTTTCTATTGCTCCATTCTTTTATAATTTACCGCCAGTAGTGGCAATTCCTTCAATAAATTTACGTTGAAAAATGATAAAGACAGCAACCATGGGCCAAATCGCTAATAGCGAGCCTGCCATCAATTGTGGGAAATTGGTCGCATATTGTCCCTGAAGATTGGCTAACCCTGCTGCCAATGGCATTTGTCGAATTGATGTATTGACGATCAGTGGCCACATTAAATCTTTGAAAGCAAACAGGGTTGTAAAAATACCTAGTGCGATCAACCCGGATTTCGCCAATGGCAGCATGATTTTGAAAAAGATCGTCCATACATTTGCTCCTTCAAGGTGTGCTGCTTCCTCCAGCTCACTTGGTAAGCCTAGAAAAAACTGTCTAAGTAAAAAGGTTCCAAAAGCGCTGACAATACCTGGCAATATCAATGCCGGTACTGAATTTAGAATTCCTAATCTTTGCGCTAATAAATATTGGGGTGTGATAAAAATTGATGCGGGAATCATCATTTGGATAAGGACCAGAGCAAAAAAAAGATCTCGTCCAGGGAAGCGCAAGCGTGCGCAGGCATAGGCTGCCATCGCTGAAAATAAAACGGAACCGATCACACGTCCAATGACCATCAAAAAAGTATTGAGATAAAAGGCACCAAAGGGTAAAAGATTTAAAACTGCCTGATAATTTGACACTTGAAAGGATTCAGGAAACCATGTTGGTGGAATCTGAGTCGATTCAACAAGTGTTTTTCCAGAAGTCAGAATCATCCATACAAAAGGCAATGCCATGATTATTCCGCCACTGATCAAAAGTAGATGGATAAGCCAATTCTTGCTAATTCGCTGCATCAAGAAACCTCCTTTTAGTAGTTGACCCATTTTTTTTGTAACTTCATTTGTAAGGCTGTGATCAGCAAAATAATACATAGAAGAAAGACGACGATTGCTGAACCATACCCTTTATCATTTAAGATAAAGGAATGTTTGTAAAACAAGTATGCTAATGATTGTGTCTTCAGCATTGCTTCACTTGAAGGTGCGATCATCATAAAAATCACATCAAATACTTGAAAGGCATTGATAACCGTTGTGACCACGACAAAGAATAGCGTTGGTGTCACAAGAGGTAAAGTGATTTGAAAAAATTGTTGCCATAAAGAAGCACCATCGATATCGGCTGCCTCATAATAATCTTTGGGAATCTCCTGTAGCCCCGCTAAGAAAAGCACCATGTTATAGCCAATAGCACTCCATATTCCGACAATAATGACGGAATAAATCGCAACATTCGGATCGCTAAGCCATGCAGGACCCGTTAGACCAATTTTTGATAATAGCTCGTTGACTAATCCATAATCATCATTGAACATCCAACGCCAAATCATCGCGACTGCAGAGGGGGCTGCAACTACAGGTAGAAAATAAATCGTTCGATAAATCGACACGCCTTTGATTTTCTTATTCATTAGGACCGCGACTAAAAGTGATAACACTATGATTGATGGAATTGATACCACTGCATAGATCAAGGTATTGATCAAGGATTGCAACACCTCTCGATCCGTCAAAAGTTTCTGATAGTTGGCTAAGCCGATCCACTCGGTGTTACCAAAACCAATTGTTCGTTGAAAACTTAGAATGATTGTTTGGATCGCTGGCCAAATATTCAATAAAATCAATCCGACTGCTGTTGGGAGAATAAATAAGTATCCCCAGAAAAGGTGGTCTTTCTGGTAATTTCCAAGCATACGATTTTTCATAGAGGTCTCCTTTTGTTTAGGTGAGTTGATTAGCTAATTTTCCGTTTTAATCAATTACTTTCAGCTAAAATTGCATCAACTTCTTCCGCAATCTGTGCAGTCCCTTCCTCGACACTTAATTCTCCAGAAAATACCCGGTTCATAATTTCTGTCTCTATTTTTTCCGCATTCAAGCCATTTTTGTTATAAGGACGAGGCACGCCATACTCTAGCATTTCTGCAAAAACACTTAAATTGAAAGTATCCGCAGAACTTGCCCAAACTTCCTCAAATCCTTTTAGCGCTGGGATCGATGCCCCTGTTTCTGCTTGAATTTGGTTGGCTTCTTCACTTGCCAAGAATGCTAATAATTTTTTTGTTTCTTCAGGATGCTTGGTATTGACACTAGCTGCCCAACCTAAACCATTTGTGATCGTCGCATTTTCTTTTCCTTTAGGTAAAACGGCAACATCCGCATGTTCAGCCAAGTATTCATTCTTTAAAAAACCTGGTGTTTGCCAGTTGCCCTCCACGATCATCGCCAATCTTCCTGCTTGAAAACGACCAACTTTATTCGTATCTTGCAATTCTTTCGCTGAAGGTGATGACTGATCATTTAGATAAAAATCAATATAATACCTTAATGCATCTTGTACTTCTTCGCTATTCATTCCCGATTTCGTATTCTCATCAATAAAGACTTCTCCACCATTTTGATAAATAAATGGCCAATAGCCTCCCTCTGTTGAATTATCCGCAGCAAATCCATAAATACCTGCTTCTTCATCTGTTAACTGAACAGCTGCTTCCTTAAATGTATCCCATGTCCACGTTGCGTCTGGATATGCAATTCCTGCTTGATCAAAGAGCTCTTTGTTGTACCACAATCCAATAACGGAGGCATCTTTAGGAATCGCGTAAAGTTCTTCTTCATACGTATAAGACTCTGCGATTCCTTCGGTGAAGTTTGTCATGTCAATGTTATTTTCTGCAATCAATTCATTTAGCCCCATCAGCATCGATTGAGACATATATTTGTATGATTCAGTTGAATGCATCGTGACAATATCAGGCATATTTCCTCCAGTAGTAGCAGCTTCAAGCTTCACCCAATATTGATCCCATGGGGTGGTTTCCATTTCGACTTTAATATCTGGGTTTTGTTCTTCAAAAGCATCAAGCATTTTTCGCAGCCCCGGTGCTTGTTCAGTATCCCAACTCGCATAACTTAACGTGACCTGACCACCACTATCACCGTTGCCATTACCACAAGCTCCTAAAACCAAAGTTCCTAAAAGACTCAAACTAACAAGTGTTACTCTCTTGAAACAATTCATCTTTCATTCCTCCTCTAGTTCTGATTCATGTATCCGCTTTCTTTTCACAAAACAAATATACTGTTTACTAATAAATTTGTCAATACTTTTTAACTAAAATAAAAAGGTAAACACATTAATGTGTTTACCTGTAACATTAATCTTTTTCTTTTTCACTTTCTCTGACGATCATCTTACTGGCTACCATGATTTTGACAGGCACTTGACGAATGCCTTTGATCCGCTCTTCTACCATCCGTAAAGCAATTTTTCCCAGTTCTTCCATATCGATGGCAACGGTACTTAAAGATGGGGTCAAAAATTCTGCAACTTCGATATTGTTGAAACTGACTACTGAGATATCTTCTGGTATCCGATACCCACGTTTTTGCAAGGAGCGATATGTACCAACTGCAATCGAATCATTGGCGACCATAATAGCTGAAGGAAGGCTCTCTTTGCATTGTTCAAGCAATTGCTCAGTGGCTTTGATACCGTCTAATGTGTTCCATCCTTCTAGGTAAACATTGATGTATTCTTCCAATCCTTTTTCTTTCATCCAATACACATAAGTGTTCATCCGCATATCATCTGGCGATTGATGTTTCTCACTGGATGCATCCAAACGTACCCGATATCCCCCAATAAAAGCGATATTTCGATGCCCTTTTTTATACAAACGCTCTAAGTGCTCGGTTGCTGCTATAGAGAAATCCGTATATACCGCATCCCATTCTGAAGACAAAGAAGGATCATCGATCACGACGATATGAGGATTGACTGCTGCGATCTTTGCTAAAAAAGTTGGCAAGACTTGACCAATGACAAGGATTCCCTGATACTCCCTTAGCTCCTCAATGGCAACGGGGCGTTCAGACATATAATACGTTTTTTTTATGCGAAACTTATTTTGTTCTGCTTGTGCTTGAATACCACGACGAATCGCCCGAAAATAGGGATCTTCTAATTCAGCTTCTTCCGAAACAGTGGATACCACTGCAATATTCATTGCCTTTTTCACAGGTACTTTCTTCTTACTATAGTGAAAATATTCCACGGCTTCGTTGATCTTATTTTTTGTTTCTTGCGTGACAGATAACGTAGGATCTTCATTGAGCACCCTCGATACAGTTGCGATCGATACACCTGCTCGTTTTGCGACGTCTCTAATTCCTGCCATAATACTCTCCTTTTTTACTTTATACTATGATATAAACATAAAATGATCAGAATGAAAAGAAATTTTAGTTAACAACCAACCTACTTGTTTACCCACAGTTTCAAATCATCTACGGAGAAGCAATCAGTTCAACGTCTCTTCGCAATTAACAAAAAATAGAAACGTGCAGCGACCAAAGAGCCGCTGCACGTTTTTCCTCCTTATTTCCTATGACGACCGCTACTCTGCTGGATACTCCCGCAAGCGATACCCGACACCGATTTCAGTGATCAAATATTCTGGCTGCAGCGTATTGGTTTCGATTTTCTTGCGAATATTTGAAATATTGACTCGCAAGGTTTGTGCATCCGCTGCAAAAGGTCCCCAGACCTCGCTGGTCAGGGTATCGTAAGTGACGACTTTGCCTAAATTCTTGAACATTACTGCCATGATCCGGTATTCATTTTTGGTCAAATGGATCTCATTTTGATTCTTGTACAGGATTTTTTTCTCAAAATCGATCGTTAACTCCTTATTTACGAGAATCGGGCTGCTGCTAAAGGCAGCTGACTCTTTGTGCCGTAATGCCGTGCGGATACGGGCAAATAACTCATTGGTACTGAAGGGCTTTGTTACATAATCATCGGCACCGAGGTCTAACGCTTGCACTTTGTCTCGTTCATCTTTGCGGGCAGAGATCACGATGATCGGTGTGTTCATGCGCTTACGAATGATTTTCAACAGCTCCATACCATCAATGTCTGGTAAGCCCAGATCCAGTAAGATGAAGTCGATGGTTTCTTCCTGCAAGAGCATCAATGCCTCCATGCCAGTGCCGACTGATGTAAAGTTGTAATGCTCTCTTTGCAAGACGACCTCCATAAAATCAACAATATTCGAATCATCTTCAATCAATAAAAAATGTCGCTGCATGTTCTTCCTCCTTACTGCTTTAAATAAATACGAAAGATCGTACTGCCGGTTTTCGTTTCGATTGCTAATTTGCCTTCATGGGCATGGATGATGGTTTTCACGATACTCAGTCCGATACCTAATCCATTTTTTGAATCCACCGGCACTTCGGTGTCATTGGTTAAATTCGCTTGGATTTTTTGGTATTGTCCTAAGGGGATCTCCCCTTGGTTTTCGATTTCAATGACCACATCCTGCTCTTGAGAAACTCGCAAGAATATCGGTGTATCGGCGGTTCCATGGCGAACCCCATTTTCAATCAAATTAAACAAGGCTTGTTCGATCAAGATTGGATCGACTTTGACAAAAATCAGCTGATCGGGCATCTTCACGATGATTTTTTGTTGCGGATAGACTTTTTTCAGGTGCGTCAAAACCGCTTCGATAATTTCTTCGATCGGTTCTTCACTACGCTTGACCGCCATATTAGTCAAATTGATGCGGGTCACCGACAGTAAGTTTTCGACCATACGGATCAACCACTGGGATTCACTTTGGATATCCCCTAGCAGTTTTTGTTTCGTTTCCATTTTGATCACGCCTTCGGTTTCACTCAATGTTTCGGCTATACCGGAAATCGTCGTCAGTGGCGTCCGCAAGTCATGAGAAACCGCACGCAGTAGATTGCTGCGGACTTTTTCCCGTTCGTTTTCTAATTGGATCTGTTCTTTCTCACTCGCTAATGAGACTTGCTCCAACACGGTCGCGATTTGGGTGATCACAAGGCGCAGATAATTCAACTGACTATTGGCCAACTGATGCTCCTCGTTGCGTTCTACCCCAAGGGCGCCTAGTGGTTTGCCGTTTAAAACGATCGGCAAGTAAAATCCATTGGCACCAATCAGCGTATCTGTACCGCGACCGGCTTCTTTTTGATTTTTCACGACCCAAAAAGCGACGGCTTTCTCATCCTTGCCAGTCAGTTGAGACAGTGTTTCTCTTGATGAATGCAGACTTCTTAAATGACCTTCTCTGTCATATAACGCCACTTCTCGCTGGAGTAAGCGTGCCAAATAGGTGGTCGTACTTTCATAGATTTCTTGCTCATTCCGTGTTTCCATGTATTGTTTGTTCAGTTCATACAATATCTCCATTTGATGCTCTTTTTCCTTGGCATTTTCTGCTTGGGTCTTCAATCGAACCATCAAGTTACTGATCATCAAGGCAACGATCAGCATGATCACTAATGTGATTGGATAGCCTGCTTTATAGACCGTCAAGGAATACAAAGGTTCGACAAAGAACCAGTTGTAAGAAAGGACACTAATGATCGATGCCATGGCACTCCATAGATAGCCACTCGTGTAACGTGCCACTAAGAGAACAAAAAAGATATAAACCAGCATCAAATTCTGATCGCCGAAATGTAAGTACTGCATGCCTTCTGTCACTATGGTGGCGAGCATGATCAGCCCAAAGGTCAAGGTGAAATCTCGACCACCGCCTTCAAATAATTGCGAAAACGTCAGCCGTGGTCGCTGCATTTTTTCTTTAAAAGGAATCAAATGGATCTCAATATCATCAAGGCGCCGAATCAAGCGGTCTTCTAAATCCTCGACAAACAATTTTTGGAACCACTTCTGAGAAACCTGTTTCCCCATGATAATGTCACTGGCACCCGTCATTTTGGCATACTCTACGATGGTCTCAAAACTGTCATCCGCTTCGATGTTGATGACTTCTGCTCCCAAACGCTCTGCCAATGGCACCTCGGTAGGTGTATCATCTAACGATCGAACTTGGATAACCGTCCATTCGGCACCCACTCCTTGGGCTAAGCGGGCGGTCCAACGAATGCATTTCTCTGCCATTTTCGGCAAGCGATCATCAATGATCGTCAAAAGCTTGCTTTGGACTCGTTTTCGACCGCCGTTCATTTGATTGATATGATTGGAAGCTTTTTGGATCGCTAATCCCCGCAGATGATCAAGTTTTTCTGGCGTAAAAAAGTTTTTTAGCGCTCGTTTGGCATTTTCGTCGGCATAGATTTTTCCTTGTTCTAATCGATCGATCAGTTCGTCTGGTTCAACATCCACCACCCGCAAGCTGGCGTGCTGGAAAAAGGTGTCAGGGACCGTTTCTCTGACTTCCACTTCCGTGACCTTTTCCACGATATCATTCAGACTTTCGATATGCTGGACATTGATGGTCGTGTAGACGGTGATTCCTGCATTCAGTAATTCATCGACATCTTGGTAACGTTTTTTGTTTCGCGCACCAATGGGATTGGTATGTGCCAACTCATCGATCAAGACGATATCTGGTTTTAGTTGGATCAGTCGATCGATATCTGGCTCATAAAGGGTCAATTGCTTGTGTTGGTATTGCTTTAATGGTACTTGTGGTAACCCTTCAAGCAATCGATTGGTATCGGGACGTTTGTGGGGTTCGATATAGCCGATCACCACATTTTTGCCCATGAGTAAACACTCATGGGCTTCAGTTAACATCGTATAGGTTTTTCCAACACCGGCAGCAAAACCGAAAAATACCCGTAGCTTGCCACGTTTAGGTCCAAAGCCCGCTTGCAGCAGCATCTCTTCTGGGATCGTCTGCTGGTTGTTTTCACTCATAGATGCTTCCCCCTATTCTTCGGGTAATTGATCGAGCTGCTGATTCAAGGCCATGATATTGACATATTCTCTCGTGGAGAACAAATCAGCTACTTTATTCCTGTTTATTATATCATGAATTGTTTGTTCATCGATGCCTCTTGTGTCAGCGATCCGCGGCAGTTGAAAAAGTGCCGCTTCGACACTGATATCAGGATCAACGCCACTACCCGAAGCGGTCACGAGATCAATCGGCACACTGGTTTGGGTTGGGTTTTCTGCAAGTAACGCCGCTGTCCGCTCAGCTACAGTCTTTTTTTGGGTCGTATCATAGGGCGACAATTGTGAAACATTTTGATCACGCCCTTGGAAGTAACCTGCTTGGTCAAAAGGTTGCGCAATTAGCTCAGATCCTTTGATCGCTCCGTCTTCCACGATTTGACTGCCGTTGGCTTGATGGGCAAAAAAGACTTGTCCGACTCCAGTGACCAACAATGTATAGAGACCGCCAAATAGCACGGTACTAAATAGTAAAAATTTGATACTGGCAAAGAGGGTGTTCTTCATCATGTTTTCCTCCTAAATGACTCCTTGACTCTGATGGATTTTTCTTATAGCAGAACAGCTGACAAAAGCAAATCTACTAGCTTGATGCAAATGAATGGTGCGATGATGCCGCCTAGGCCGTAGACGACCAGATTGTGCCGCAGCATTTGGCTGGCTGGTTTTTCTTGGTACTTGACCCCTTTCAACGCCAGAGGGATCAAGGCGATGATCACGACTGCATTGTAGATGACTGCGGACAAAATCGCCGTTAAGGGACTGCCAAGATTCATGATATTCAGCGCTGCGAGTTCTGGATAAATCGCATAAAACAGAACAGGGATCACTGCGAAATATTTGGCGATATCATTTGCGATACTAAAGGTCGTCAAAGCCCCACGGGTCATCAGCAGCTGTTTACCAATTTGGACTACTTGCAGTAATTTGGTCGGGCTGGAATCAAGATCGATCATATTGCCCGCTTCTTTGGCTGCTTGCGTACCAGTGTTCATCGCCATTGCCACATCGGCTTGGGCGAGTGCGGGTGCATCGTTGGTTCCATCCCCCGTCATCGCCACCAAATGCCCTTTTTCCTGATATTCGCGAATCAGGTTCATTTTGTTTTCTGGTGTTGCTTCGGCTAAGAAATCATCGACGCCCGCTTCGGCGGCAATAGCAGCTGCCGTCAAAGGGTTGTCCCCAGTGATCATGATCGTTTTGATACCCATCTTGCGCATGTCGGCAAATTTTTCTTTAACCCCGTTTTTCACGATGTCTTTTAAATAAACGACCCCGAGTACTTGGCCATTTTTCACTACGACCAATGGAGTTCCACCAGCCTTTGCGACTTTTTCTACGATCTCGTCACATGCCGTGGGATAGGTCTGCCCTTTTGCCGTCACATATTGCTTGATCGTATCCGCAGCTCCTTTACGGATCTCATCACCACGATAGTCGATCCCAGACATCCGTGTTTTGGCACTAAAATCGATCCAATGAACATCGGCTTGCTGAAATTCCCGTTCACGAATATTGAAGGCTTCTTTGGCTAAAATCACGATACTGCGTCCTTCTGCCGTTTCATCGGCAAAAGATGCCAACTGCGCTGCATCTGCCAACTCTTTAGCGGTGACCCCCGGTACTGGCAAGAACTCACTGGCACGGCGGTTTCCCAGAGTAATGGTTCCTGTTTTATCCAGCAGCAAAACATCCACATCTCCTGCTGCTTCAATTGCGCGTCCACTCATGGCGATGACGTTTTCTTTGGTCAAACGACTCATTCCAGCGATCCCAATCGAGGAAATCAAGGCGCCGATCGTGGTTGGTGCAAGACAAATCAATAAAGCGATCACGATCACACTGGAAATCGCCGTTCCCCGACCAGATAACTGACTGCTAAAATCAGTAAAGGGAATCAATGTGATGGAAACAGCCAAGAAGATGATGGTCAGTGTCACTAAGAACAGCTGCAGGCCAATCTCATTGGGTGTTTTTTTCCGCTGTGTCCCTTCCACCATCGCAATCATCTTATCCAAAAAAGAATGACCATTTTCAGCGGTCACTTTGATGACCAAGTAATCGGAAACGACTAACGTTCCTCCCGTGACTGCACTGCGGTCGCCACCAGACTCACGAATGACAGGTGCTGATTCTCCTGTGATGGCACTTTCGTCCACAGAAGCAGCACCTTCAACGACGTCCCCATCGGCAGGAATTTGTTCGCCAGAAGGAACATAAACCAAGTCGCCTTTTTTCAAATCTGAAGAACGGACTTCGATAAAAGCCTCTTTGGCGACATCTTCCAAGGACATGACTTTGTAGGTCATGATTTCTTTTTTTGCTTGCTTCAAACTATCCGCTTGTGCTTTGCCGCGCCCTTCTGCCACTGCTTCGGCAAAATTGGCAAACAACAAGGTCAACCATAAGAAGACAGTCACACTGATGCTAAACCACAACGGGACTGTTTGTTCTTGAAAACATAAAATCGTTGTCAAGATCGCCCCTAAGTAGACCACAAACATCACGGGGTTTTTGATTTGTTGGCGAGGGTCCAATTTCTTAAAGGATTCGCCGATCGCCCATTGATAGATTTTTTTCATTTTTTCTCTCTCCTATTTCGTTGTAAAGAAGTCTGCGATTGGTCCTAAAGCCATCGCTGGTAAAAAGCTCAGTGCACCGATCACGATGATCACAATGATCAGCATCGTGACAAAGACTGGACTCGTGGTTGACAAGGTTCCTTCATTACGAACGGTTTTCTTTTTGGCACCCATGTTTTCTGCCAGATACAAGATGGCTGCGATGGGAACGAAACGTGAAACGAACATCAAGATACTACCCAAACTATTCAGGAAAAAAGTATCTGCGGTCAAGCCGCCAAAGGCACTCCCGTTGTTGTTGCTGAAAGAAGTTGCTGCATACAACAGTTCGCTAAAGCCATGGGCGCCTTGGTTGGTTAGCCAGCTCATGATGTCAGGATGTAAGGTCATCAACATAGCCCCGAAAAGCGTCAGTAGCAATGGCGTCAAAATAACGATACTCGTCATTTTAATGTCAAAAGCTTCGATTTTTTTGCCGATATATTCGGGTGTTCGTCCGACTAATAAACCAGCGATAAAGACCGTCAATAATAGAAAAGCGATCATGCCATAAAGCCCGCTACCAACACCGCCAAAGATGATTTCTCCCAGCTGCATCAAGAACATCGGAATCGCACCCCCGAGTGGTGTGAAACTATCCAGCATGGCATTGACTGATCCACTGGAAGCAGCGGTGGTACTCACTGCCCAGAGACTCGACCAACCGACACCGAAACGTACTTCTTTGCCTTCTAAATTGGCATTCCCAAGCACTTGACTGAATTGCGGTCCATAACCTTCACTGATCACTACGCCAATAAAAGCTAGAATCAAAAAGACGGTTGCGGTGATCAAGATCGTACGTCCTTGTTTCCACTCTTTGATCCAAAAGCCAAAGGCAAAAATCAAAGCAGCTGGCAGCAACAAGATCGCTAAGTTTTCTAAAAAATTACTGAACATCGTTGGGTTTTCAAATGGATGGGCAGAGTTGGCGCCAAAGAAGCCGCCGCCGTTGGTCCCTAATTGCTTGATGGCGATTTGACTCGCTACCGGTCCGAGCGCCATCCAAAAGGATTCCCCTTCAAATCCATTGACTTCCACGCCGCTGCTCAACGTTTGGACGACGCCTTGAGACAGGAGCAAGATCGCTAAAATCAATGAAAGTGGTAAAAGAATATAGAGCAAAGAACGGGTGATGTCTTGCCAAAAATTTCCTACAGTTCGTTTTTGTTTTTGTTGCAGCCCACGAATCAAGGCACACAGTACGGCTAGTCCGACTGCCGCAGATAAGAAATTTTGCACCGTTAATCCTAATGCTTGGGAAAGATTGGTCAGTGCTTCTTCCCCAGCGTAAGCTTGCCAGTTCGTGTTCGTCACAAAACTGACGGCTGTGTTCAATGCTAAGTCAAAGGACATATTCTCAACGGCTGCCCCTTGCGGTAACCAGTGCTGGACCATCAATAATCCGGTCAAGCCGATGATGGAAAAGACACTGACGACCAAGACTGAAAATAAATAGGTTTTAGCAGTCATTTCTTTTTTGCTGACTGAACCAATCACTCGATAGGTCAACCGTTCAATGGGTTGAATAAAGCGGACAAATCGCGGTGTTTTTCCTTGCATGATTTCTTTGATATACCAGCCCAAAGGAACCGCTGCTGCTAGTAAGATCAGTAAAAATAAAAAGCCTTGCACAAAATAGCTACTCATCGTTCTCCCCCCTCAAACAAATACCAAAAGAGATAGATCATTACGATCACTCCGATTATTCCTAAAACAAGATTCATATTCTTCACTCCTTCATGACGTAAGCATACGCAAAAAGAAATAAAAATAGTGTAAATCTTCTGCTAGAGTCTTTATATCTTCTTTATACGTCTGCTTATCAGACAAGAAAACCGCAACAGTGCAGGTTTTTTTTAGAAAATAAACCAAAAACAGCGGCTATCATTAAGGATAGCCGCTGCTAGTGTCATTGCGATTTATTTCGTTTTTCTGCTTTTGTTCGTGTGTTTTTTACGAAAGAAGAAGATCCCCGCTAGTGCCACAAGGCTTGCTCCTGCAATCGAATAGCCTTGAGTGATGGCTGTACCGGTCTTTGGTAACACCCGTTTGTCCTTTGCGGTCGCTTTGCTTTGTTTGCCAGGCTGACCTGCATCCGTTGGTTTTTCTTGCCCTTTGTCAGAATCATCTTTCTCTGGTTGCTGATCTTCCTCCTCTGGTTCTTCTGCTTTTTCAATGACTTTGATCGTCGCTGTGGCGGTGACTGCTTCTTGTGAGTCAGTACCAAATAAGCGTGCGAAAAAGTTAGGAGTTGCTGCTTCATCGGTTACGATTGAATAGTTGACTTGATAGGTGCCCGTTTTCTTCGTATCAACCGAACCGTCCACCAGCAGTTGCTCCAATGCGAGTGACTTACCGTCACGATCTGTAGCGGAGACAAAATTGTCGGCAGCTGTCCAGTTGTCACCGACATAAATCACGCTATCTTTCACAGTCACAGAGGTCTGGTCTGCCAACACGGTGATCGTGGCAGTGGCTTCGGCTTTACCGTTGCGATAGGTTACTTGGTATTTTCCAGGCACATCAGTATTGACTGTACCGCTAGTCAATACTTGATCATAATCGACTGCTTGTCCGCTTTTATCTGTTGCCGAGACAAAATTATCGACGGCTTGCCACTTCTCTCCTTCATAGATCGTACTATCTTTTGCTACGACCGTTTCTTCGTGAGCAACCACAGTGATTGTCGCTATGTCGCTGACTTTTCCATTCGTATAAGTGACTTCGTATGTGCCTTCTTGATTGGTATCGACAGTACCAGTAACGATCACTCCTGATAATTCAACCGTTGCTCCCGTTTTGTCTGTGGCTGAGACAAAGTTGTCGGCAGCTTGCCAGTCATCGCCGACGTATAGGGTACTGTCTTTGGCTTTGACACTCGTTTGATCAGCTAACACGGTGATCGTGGCAGTCGCTTCGGCTTTGCCATTGCGATAAATTACTTCATATTTCCCTGGTGTGGCGCTGTCGACTGTACCTACTGTTGTGATATCAGCCAGTTTTACTTCGTTGCCGTCTTTGTCTGTTGCCGACACAAAGTTGTCGGCGACTTGCCAGTCATCGCCTTCGTAAATCGTACTGTCTTTAGCAACTACCGTTTCTTGATCAGCCACCACGGTAATCGTAGCAATAGCTTCTGTTTTACCATTGCTATAAGTAACTTTGTACTGACCTTCTTTGCTCGTATCAACTGAGCCACTGACGGTCACTGCTGAAAATGGTAGGTTTGCTCCGGTTTTGTCTGTGGCTGAGACAAAGTTATCAACCGCATGCCAGTCATCCCCGACATATAAGGTGCTATCTTTGGCTTTAACTGATGTTTGATCAGCTAACACGGTGATCGTCGCTGTTGCTTCGGCTTTGCCATTGCGATAAATTACTTCATATTTCCCTGGTGTGGCGCTGTCGACTGTACCTACTGTTGTGATATCAGCCAGTTTTACTTCGTTGCCG